>Ga0209347_1000142_pt1 | contig 202879 bp, 172 predicted proteins | sample AutmiccommuBRH23_FD_187382 | JGI IMG/M metagenome (GOLD analysis project Ga0209347, IMG submission 187382) | Deep subsurface microbial communities from Mt. Terri, Switzerland - Autotrophic microbial communities BRH/23 (SPAdes) (version 2) | ecosystem: Environmental > Aquatic > Deep subsurface... | reverse complement strand
CCCGCCGTTGCAAGTCCAGCCGGGTAATCAGGTAGGACTCGGCCTGATGCAGGTAGATGGCGCCGGGGTAAACGCGCATCATGGCGGTGGCGGCGTCCACCTTTTCCAGCGTGCGGTAGCCGTGCGTTTCATCCACCAGCGTGTAGGGCATACCCGCCGTCGAGCGCATGTTCACCCGTTGGGCCGGGTAGTCATCGCCTGCCAGGTACCAGCGGCCATTGCTGCGCGCGAGCACGCGCTCACGTTCCAGCGCGCGCACGGCATCGGGATAGCCCGCGCCGAACAGCGCGCCTTCGGTGGGGTCCAGCGGAGCTTCGCGCGCGGCGCAGGTCAGGTGGTCGGTGAGCACATACGGATTGCCGGGGTCAATCAGGGCGTGCTCGTGGGGTCGCCCCAACAGTTCCTTGGGATGGCGCATAAAGAACTGGTCCAGCGGGTCATCCTGGCCGATCAGGATGGTCAGCGCCTCGCGCTTGCCGCGGCCCGCGCGCCCCGCCTGCTGCCAGGTACTGGCGATGCTGCCGGGATAGCCCACCAGCACGGTGGCGTCCAGCGCGCCCACGTCGATACCCAATTCCAGCGCGTTGGTGGCGGTCACCCCCAACAACTGGCCGGAGAACAGCTTGCGCTCGATCTCCCGGCGCTCTTCGGGCAGGTAGCCGCTGCGGTAGGCGCTGATCTGCTGCAACAAATCGGGCCGCTCGTGGCTCAACTCCTCGCGGGCGTAGAGCAGGATCAGCTCGGCGATCTTGCGCGCCTGGGTGAAGGTGATGTTGCGAATGCCCTGCTTGACCATCTCCCCGAAAATCCAGGTGGCTTCGGCGTTGATGCTGCGCCGCTGGCCCATCCCCCGGTCGACGACGGGCGGGTTCCAGAAGACGAACCGCCGGGCCTCCTGGGGCGCGCCGTCCTTTTCCACCACCACGGCCTCCGCTCCCACCAGGCGGGCGGCCAACTCGCCGGGATTGGCGATGGTGGCGGAGGACAGGATGAACTGGGGCTGCGCGCCGTACAACGCGCACACGCGCCGCAGCCGCCGCATCAGGCAGGCCACGTGCGAGCCAAAGATGCCCCGATAGACGTGGGCCTCGTCGAGGATCACATAGCGCAGGTGACGGAAAAAGGTGGCCCACAAGTTATGGTTCGGCAGGATGCCCAGGTGCAGCATGTCGGGATTGGATAGCAGGATGGCCGCCGACTTGCGCAGGCGGGAGCGCGTGTTGGCGGGGGTATCGCCGTCATACGTGCCTACCTCGATGCGTTTCAAGCCGGGGTTCGCCGTGAGTTCGTGCAGGGTCCGCAGTTGGTCCTGGGCCAGCGCCTTGGTGGGATACAGGTACAGCGCGCGGGATTGCGGGTCGTCCAGAATCGCTTCCAGTACCGGCACATTGTAGCAGATGGTCTTGCCGCTGGCCGTGCTGGTAGATACCATCACGTGATAGCCCTGCCGGGCGGCGTTGATGGCCTCTGCTTGATGGGCGTACAGGGGAGACACGCCCCGCTGCCGGAGCACCTTTTCCAAGGGGAGCGGTAGTGGGCGGTCGAGTTTGCCATGCCGCGCCTTGTGGGCGGCCAGGCGCTCCACGTGTACGATCTGCCCCTGATAATTGGGCAGCGACGTGATATAGGGGATGAAATCCTTGATCTCCACAGTGGCCTCGCTTCTACTCTGCCGATCCCTATTGTATTCCCCGTTTGCTAACTGGCAAACGGGCTTGCCAACTGGCAAAACCGGTTTGCCAACTGACAAACTCGCTTGCCAATTGGCAAAAGCTTCCCCGCCGTTGTATAATTCCCCGGACCGGCGAGTCTGCCGGTCATCTATTGGGGAACGAAACGAGCCGCTCGCGCGTCCAGGGTTGGGTGGTATCATCCAGATCATTGGCTTTTCTGCACGTGGAGGTACGGATGAGAGTAAGCATGGTCTATCCCGGCATTGGGGGAAAAGGGTTCGACAGCATCGGGCAGGGCATGGATTCGGGGTGGATCAGCCACGGCGTGGCCATTCTGGCTGCCTGCGCCCGCCGGGCCGGGCACGATGTGGACCTGATCGACTTGCGCTCTCTCAAAAGCTGGGACGATTTTCACGCACAGATCATGCGTCGTTGGCCGCAGGTATTCGCCATCAGCATGATGAGCGTGGACTATAACCCCGCCGTGCGCTGCCTGGAGATCATTCGCAAGACCAACCCCAAGGCTATTACGATGGTCGGCGGAGCGCACCCCACCATCATGCTGGATGAGCTGATCGATAACCCCAATATTGACTATATCTTTTTGGGCGAGGGGGAAGAGACCTTTCCCCAGGCGTTGGATGCCCTGGAGCGCGGGGAGGAGCTGCCGCGCGTGATCCCCGGCACGCACCCCGACCTGGACAGCTTGCCCTGTCCCGACCACTCGTTGTTCATTGACGAATGGATCAGGCAGGGATATCAGGTTACCTCGCCGGAAGCCCCTTTTGTGGCCGAGCTGCCGCCGCCCTTTGTGACGGTCATCGCCGGGCGGGGCTGCATGTACAACTGTAGCTACTGTCAGCCCGCCGAGCGGTCCATCTTTGGGCGCAAGGTGCGCCGCCGCAGCGTGGCAAACATCATGGGCGAGCTACGTTTGTTGCGGGACCAGTTCAACTTTGCCAGCTTGATGTTCCATGACGATTGCCTGACCGAAGACCGGGAGTGGGTGATCGAGTTCTGCAAGGCTTACATGGCGGAGGGATTCAAGCAGCCCTTCTTCTGCCAGAGCCGGGCGGACATTATCGTGAAAAATGAGGATATGGTGGCTCTGATGGCCAAGGCGGGGCTGCGGGGCTATTTCATCGGGTTCGAGAGCGGCAGCGACCGGGTGTTGCGATTCATTCGCAAGGGCACCAAACGCTGGCAGAATATCAAGGCCGCTCAAATCTGCCGCAAGTATCACATCGCCATCTGGGCCAACTATATGATGGGCCTGCCCACCGAGACCAAGGAAGAGGTCTTGGAGACGGTCAGTATGTTGAAAAAGATCGACCCGGACTATTACAGTCCGGCGTTCTACACGCCTCATCCGGGCAGCGACCTGTATACCTATTGCATCGAGAACGACCTGTCGCTCATCAAGAGCCACGACAGCTACCGCCGCAACCCCAACGAGGCCAAGATCAAGGGGGTGGACTATGCGTGGCTGTCTGAGGCGGTGCAAGAGTCTATGCGCCGCACCTGGTATAACAAGCTGCGGCGCGAGCTGATCTACCTCTGGAGGCGCTACGCGCACCCCAGGAAGGCGGTCCTGAAACTGCGGCAGGTCGTTGTGCGGCACGGGACGCAGCCCAGCAGGTTGCCCCGGTAAGATATCCACGCGCCAGATGGCGCCGACAAGTGGCGCCGCTAAAGGCGCTCGAACCATTCTCTCTGGGAGGCTGGCATGCAGAATCTGCTCGTTGCGGGGGGAGCCGGGTTCATCGGCTCGAATTTCGTGCACTATATTCTGGACAAGTATCCCGACTATCGGGTGGTGGTGTACGACAAGCTGACCTATGCGGGGAACCTGGACAATCTGTGCGATTTCGCCGACCATCCGCGCTATGCCTTTGTACAGGGGGACATCTGCGATGCGGCCAGGGTCCGCGAGGCGCTGCAACAGCACTCTATCGACACCATCGTGAACTTTGCCGCCGAGACGCACGTGGACCGCTCGCTGACCGATCCGGGCAGCTTTATCATGACCGACGTGTACGGCACGCACGTCTTGCTGGAAGCCACCAAGGAGCTGGGCCTGGAGCGCTACCATCAGGTCAGCACGGACGAGGTATACGGCGAGGTGCTGGAGGGGCGCACCTGTGAAACGGCTTCTATCCAGACCCGCAGCCCCTATTCGGCCAGCAAGGCGGGCGGCGATCTGATGGCGATGGCCTATCACACCAGCTTTCAGCTTCCCGTGACTATTACGCGCGGCTCGAACAACGTTGGCCCCTACCAATACCCGGAGAAGGTCGTGCCCTTGTGGGTGACGAACGCCCTGGATGACAAGCCCTTGCCGATCTACGGCGATGGCTTGCAGGTACGCGACTATCAGTACGTGCTGGACCACTGCGAAGGCATTGATCTGGTGTTGCACAAAGGCGTGCCGGGAGAAGTGTACAACCTGGGCACGGGGACAGAAACCCGCAACATCGACGTGGCCCACATCATCCTCGATCTGCTCGGCAAGCCCAAGAGTCTGCTCCAGTACATCACCGACCGGCCCGGCCATGATCGGCGTTACGCTCTGAGTGTGGAAAAGGTGCGCGCGCTGGGCTGGAACTCGCGGCATACGTCGCCCCAGGCGCTGGAGAACACGGTGCGCTGGTATGCGGATAACGAGTGGTGGTGGCGCAAGATCAAGTCGGGCGACCTGTATCGGGAGTATTACCAGCAGCACTATGCCGGGCGCGAGGTGAACGCGCCGGGGCGGTGAGCACAGAACCCCTCACTCCGGCCACTGCGTGGCCGCACCCTCTCCCACTGGGAGAGGGTGGATGGGCCGCGCCTCTGTCGCCTTCTCCCCCTGGGAGAAGGTGCGCCATACATGGCGTGCGCCAAAAGGGCGCAGATGAGGGTCTGCTCAGCGGGCTTTGCGCCAGATGACGGATTGCCGTCGCGTGAGGAAACGCCAGCCCCCGACCAGCGCGGCGGCGTTGAGCATCAGCACGTAAAAAGGGGCGAGCAGCCAGCCGATGCGCCGTCCGCGGGCGGCCAGCAGCCCCCCCAGCGCGCCTAGCGTATAGCCAACTAGCTGTAACCCCAGCATGACTGTGTAAAAGGGGTGGGCGGCAGCCGCCGTGCTGGCGGGTGCCATGCTGGCGAGCGCCATGTTGGAGAGCAGCAGCAGCACGAACAACACCGGCGTAACCATCCAGCGGGCCATGCGGTGCGAAAGGTATTGGAAGGTGATCAGCTTGTCGGGCAGGCGCAGCATCTCCGGAAGCTGGAAGAAGGCTTGCCACCCCCCGGCGGCGATGCGCGTGCGGCGCACCCACTCGGCGCGCAGACCGGGTGACGCCTCCTCATAGGCGACGGCCTCCGGCTCCACGATGACCCGCCACCCCGCAGCAACCATCCGCAAAGAGGCCACGAAATCCTCGATCAGGCTGTTCGGCTCTGGCAGGCGATACGCCTCGCGGCGGGCGGCCCATACTTCCCCCGGCACCCCCATCACCGAGCGAACTGCGCTGTCCCACCGCTTGAGGGCGGTCTCGTAGCGCCAGTATAGACCCTCCCCTTGTTCGGCCAGGGAATCCCGAGACTGCACGATGCGCTTGGTGCCACTCACGCCGCCCACCTGTGGGTCGGCAAAGGGGCGCACCAGCTTACGCAGGGTATCAGGGCGGAAATAGCTGTTGGCGTCGGAAAAGACCACGATCTCGCCGGTGACGTGGGGCCAGGCGCGAATCAGGGCGGCGGGTTTGCCGCGACGTTCCGGCTCGTACAGCAGGCGCACGCCCCTGTCGGCGTAGGCGGCTACGATGGCGTTGGTACGGTCGGTGGAACCGTCGGTAACGACCAGCAGGTCGAGCTTACCCGGGGGATAATCGAGGGACAGGGTATTCTCGATCTTGTACGCGATACAGTCCTGCTCGTTATAGGCGGCGACCAGCACAGTTATGGCAGGGGTAATATCTGCCCGGCGCACGGGGCGACTGCGCCAACGGGCCAACAGGGCCATCAACAGGCCATAGCCCACGTAGGTGTAGGCTATGCCCAGCAGGGAAACCCAAAAGATGCCTGTGAGAACCCCTTGCATACGATGATCTCTCCTGGAGGCCCGGCATTATGCGCCAGTGGCTGTGGGTGGAATCGCGGGTCTCCCCTCACCCTCGCCACGGCTCTAGTCGAGGAGCCGAACCCCCTCCTCCGCTTTGCAGACGTAAATCTCGGGTTCCAGGCCGGTGAGCGCGGTATAGCCGCGAGCCACTTCTTGCTGGAAACGGGCGGCAGCCTGTTCCTGCACCAGGTTGACGGTGCAACCGCCAAAGCCAGCGCCGGTCATGCGCGCGCCCAGGACGCCTGGCTGTTCCCACGCTACCTCGACCATCGCGTCGAGTTCGGCGCAGCTTACCTGATAATCGTCGCGCAGGCTGACGTGGGAGGCGTTCATCAGTTCGCCAAAGCGGGCCAACTCACCCGCCTGTAGCGCGGCCACCGCATCCAGCACGCGCTGATTTTCTGTGATCACATGGCGGCAGCGTTTGCGGATGACGGGCGGCAGTTCGTCCTCACGCGCCCAGAACTCGCTCACCCCGATGTCACGCAGAGCGGGGACGCCCAACAGTTGCGCGCCTTGCTCGCATTCCTGGCGGCGCGTGTTGTACTCCGAGTCCACCAGGCCCCGCCGCTTCTTGGTGTCGCACACGACCAGGGCGCACCCGGTGGGGATGGGCACCAGTTGGTAATCCAGACTGCGGCAGTCGATCAACAGGGCGTGGTCGCGCTTGCCCAGGGAGATAATGTACTGGTCCATGATGCCGCACCGCATGCCCACGAACTCGTTCTCCGCCTTTTGGCAGAGCAGCGCCCGCTGTACGCCGTCCAGCGACAGGTTCCCCGCCTGCTGGAAGGCAAATGCCGTGGCCACCTCGATGGCCGCCGAGGAGGACAGGCCGGAAGCGATGGGTACATTGCTGCTGAGGACGATGTCCAGGCCGGGAAGCCCATAGCCCGCTTCCTGGAGCGCCCAGGCGACGCCCCGCTCATAGTTGCTCCAGCGGGTGCCGCTGTCGTGCTCGATGTCGTCCAGGGAAAAGGTGCAAGCCTGGTCAAAGTCGGCGGCATACAGCCGCACGTAGCGGTCGCGGCGGGGGCTGGCGGCCACGACCACATGCCGGTCGATGGCTACGGGCAGAACAAAGCCATCGTTATAGTCGGTGTGTTCCCCGATCAGGTTTACCCGCCCTGGTGCAGCGATCAGCAGCTCTGGCTCGTAATCGTACAGCCGCTGAAAGTGCTCGCGGGTTGTGGTAGAGAGGGTGTGCAGGCGCGGGTCGGTCTGTTTAGAGGGCATCAATCTCTCCTGTCTCGATAAGGGTAATCAGATGGCGCAGGGTTCCGTGGGCATCGCAGGGCATAGGTGTGGGCAAGCCCTGGCGATTTACCCAGAAGGTCTTGATCCCCAGGTTGCGGGCGGGCATATCTGTCTCCACGCTGTCCCCAACCATCAGGCACTCCTCGGGGCGTCGCCCCAGAAGAGCCATCAGGCTCTCGAAAAAGTGGGGATGGGGTTTGCAGGCCCGCATGGTATCGTAGGATGCGATGTAATCATAGTGATTAGTTTCGGCGCTCACCCCCGCCCAGCGCAGGCGGGCCAGCACCGCTGGCAAGGGGAACACCGGCTGGGTGGCGATGGCGATCTGATAGCGGCGTTGGGTAGCCAGCTCGATCAGCGCGCGGGCGTCGGGGTCCGGGTTGGTGTAGGACTGGAATGCATCGAAATCGTGCGCGTAAAAGTCGTCGAGCAGGGGCATCAGCTCATCGGGAGAGCAGTCTACGCGGGCAAAGAATGCCTCGCCAAAGACCTCGGCATTGGTCCCGTTGCTGCCGTCATTGAGCCAGACGGCCCGCATAGCTATGTCCATCGCCTCCATAAAGATGGGAGCCGGGCAGAGGTGCTCCACCTTGCCGATCAGGGCGCGAAAGTACTGCTCCGCGAACGTGTTCGGGTCGTTCAGGAGCAACGTATCATCCAGGTCTAGCAGCAAAGCGCGAATAGGTTCGGCCAAGCGACAACTCCTTTCCATGAAAAGGGCAGCATGGCGGGCGTCGTGCGCCCTTGCAAGCTGCCCCATCGGGAACCCGTCGGGTCGCCGCGTGATAGACGGCGACAAACGGGACAAACGGTTGCCTGTCGTCTATCGGTCCGCTAGAAATCGCGGCCAGGGATAAGGATTTGGGGCCTGTCCTGTTTCTGTTCGGACTGCTGCTCCTGGTTGGCAGCACCGGGCAGGACGATCCCGCTGGTCGTGCGGTGCTCTGCGGGCCGACCTCTCCTGGCCTCTTCCTGGTCTGTCTGGCGCTCCTGGACGCGCTGTTTGGTGTGCTCGCGCAGCTTGTCGCGGGAGATGGCCGGGTCCTGGTATCGGGTGCCGGGGCCGATCAATGAACGCAGAGCCTCGGCCTTGGAAGAGAGCAGGTAGGCGTTAAAGATGTAGCCGTATTCGCGCAGGAACTCGTCCCAGGTAGCCTGGTAATGCTCGGAGCGATAGTTGTCATAGGCGTTCTGGCCATACTCCAGCAGGCCAGGCTCGTACTCTTCCGGCAACAGCATCGCCATCGTAGATATCCGCTTAACGCCGCCCAACTCGAACAATCGGCCTACCAGCAAATCGCCCCGCTGGGCATTGCGGGCCAGGACGGGGTTATGGATTTCCAGTAGTTCCTGCCGGAATAGGTCATAGACCTCTAGTTGGTCCCCATCGGCGAAATCCTGCACGCGGAAGGCGCCCATCGTCGAATGAGACCAGGCCCGCAGGACTTGCATGGCCTCTTCGGGGTAGTCTTTGGTCTGCGTCTCGATGAACAGGTCGATGATATAGCGCCTGTCGTCGGTGCTGGTATGATAGTCGTGGATGAACCATTCCATCATGCGCTGCATGTCATCCTGCACCACTACTTGACCGACCCCTTGCAGGTCGTAGATGCCGCCCCAATAGACGGAAAAGGCTTCCGCCAGGTCGCGCCGAAAGCGGGGTGACTGGGCATAGTTGTACAGGCTATTCAGCAGGAAAGCCTCCGAGTCCTGGGTGTTCAACTGGCGGGACGCAGAGAGCCGATCCTGGCGCATGCAGCAACTCTTGTATTTCTTGCCGCTACCACAAGGGCAGGGATCATTTCTCCCAACTCTGGGCATAATGCATTACCTCCATGAATCTATTCGCGCCGAGCGTCTATCATACCACAGCAGGCAAAAGGCGTCAATTAGACATAACGCAGATCAAGAGAACGGAATCCCCTGAGCGTTGTCAGGTCCCATTCGTTTGTACACGCCGCGCAAGCGCCTCTCAATATAAGCCACAGGCGGGGTAGCGTCAAGTTGGGAGGAGCGGCAGGTATCGCAAGATCCTGGTATGTTTTCCCAGATGCCGCCAAGGACGGCGACGGTCCAAGATGCTTTCGTGCCCGCGATATCGGCCGTACCCCGCGCCATTTTACATGACCGACTATGTTGCGCTATGATGTGCCTGACGCATGGGAGCGTCCGCATTGCATTGACCAACCTACTCATACAGGGGGATTAACATCATGGCTAACAGCCAGACCGAATCCGCAGCAGCTTCGGAGCAGTTCGACCTTGTACTCCAGGGGGGGCACGTTATTGACCCCAAGCAGAACCTATCGGAGCCGATGGACGTGGCCGTGCGCGATGGGCGCATTGCCGCAGTCGGCAAGAACCTGCCCACAGCCAACGCCAAGCAGGTTGTGGACGTATCGGGGTTGTACGTTACACCCGGGTTGATCGACATCCACGTGCACGTCTTTCCGTATGGGGCGTTTAACGGCTCGGTGGTTGCTGACGGGCAGGCAATGTCGAGCGGTATCACCACGATGGTGGATGCTGGAACGCCCGGTGCTCTGAACTTTGGGGTGTTCAAAGAGCGGGTAATCGAAGCCTCCCGCACGAGGGTGTTGACCTATCTGAATATCACCGACGTGGGCATGGGGCCTGCCGAGCAGGATCGTCCGCGCATGGATGTCAAGGCGTGCGCGGGTGTGGTGAACGCTTTCCCCGACCTGATCGTGGGTGTCAAGACGGCCCACTATTGGACCCGCGACCCCTGGGATGAGGCGCACCGCCCGTGGGACAGCGTGGACCGCGCTGTAGAGGCGGGGGTGTTGTGCGGCAAGCCGGTAATGGTGGACTTTTGGCCGCGTCCCCCGGAGCGGAGCTACGAGGACCTGATCCTCAAGCACCTGCGTCCCGGCGACATCCACACCCACGTGTTCGCCCAGCAGCACCCGATCATCGACGCGCAAGGGAAGATCAACCCGGCCCTGTTCGAGGCGCGGGAACGGGGCGTGATCTTTGACGTGGGCCACGGCGCGGGCAGTTTCTGGTTCCGCTATGCCATCCCCGCGTTCAAGCAGGGGTTCGTGCCCGATTCCATGAGCACCGACCTGCACACCGGCACGGCGGCCACCGGCACGGTGGGGAATGTGCTGAACGTGATGAGCAAGTTCTTGAACATCGGCTGCACGCTGGAAGATGTAGTCATGCGGACGACGGTGGCTCCGGCCCGCGAGATCGGCCGCCCGGAACTGGGCACGCTGGACGTGGGCGCGGAGGCGGATATCGCCGTCCTCAAGATGCTGCACGGCGATTTCGGGTTCATCGACTCCGGCGGGGCCAAGATGCTGGGCAACCAGCGGCTGTCCTGCATGCTCACCGTGCGCAATGGGGGCATCGTCTTTGACGCCGAGGGGATCAGCAAGCCCGAATGGGAAAAGGCCCCGGCGGCTTACTGGGTCTGCCGGTAGCCAACTACCAGTCGTTGAGTGACAAGCAGTTGAGCGCACAGGGCCGGGCCGTTTGTGGTCCGGCCCCTTCCCATTACCCCATTTCAAAGGAGCATCAAACGTGACACCATGCACGAGTACTCATCCCACGAACCCGGTGCCTACCTACCAGTCATTGGGCGTGCGACCCATTATCAATGCTGGGGGCACCTATACGACTTTTAGTGGGTCGCGACTGTTGGACGTCTCTGCCAAGGCCATGCTGGAGGCCAGCAACGGATATGTCGAAATCGACGAGCTGATGGAGGCGGTGGGCCGCCGCCTGGCCGAGCTGACCGGCGCAGAATGGGGCTATATCACCAATTGCTGCACCTCGGCTATCAACCAGGTGGCTGCTGCCTGCATCGCCGGAACCGACCCGGAAAAGATCGCCCGCCTGCCGGATACCACCGGCATGCCCGACGAGGTGATCACCCTGCGTACGAATCGCACCGGCTTTGATCACGCCATCCGCATGGCCGGGGCGCGGGTTATCCCCGTGGATAGCGAAGCGGACCTGCGCGCGGCGATGAACGAGCGCACTGCGATGGTGTTCATCGTGGGCGATCTGGAGGGCCACGCGACGATCCCCACTGACCGGATCATTGCCATCGCGCACGAGTATGGCGTGCCCTGTCTGGTGGATGCTGCCGCCCAGCGCCCCGACGTGCCCAACCGCTACCTGGCGATGGGCGCGGACGCCGTGTGCTATAGCGGCGGGAAGTGTCTGCGCGGCCCGCAGTCCTCCGGGCTGGTGCTGGGGCGCAAAGATCTGATACTGGCCGCCTATCTGAATGCCGCGCCCCACGGGGGCGAAGGGCGCACGATGAAGGTGGGCAAAGAGGAGATCATGGCCCTGCTGGCCGCCGTGGAGGCCTGGCTTTTGGGCCGCGACCATGCGGCAGAGTGGCGCATGTGGGAGGACTATCTGGCGACTATCCGCGAGGCTGTCGAGACGCTGCCCTCGGTGCGCACGGCCATTGAACAGCCGGGCGTCGCCAACGTGACCCCGTTTATGCGGGTGACATGGGACCCCCAGGTGTTGCACGTCACCCCCGCCGAGTTGCACGCCGAACTGCTGTCGGGCGAGCCGCGCATCCTGATCAACCTGCGCGAGGATGGGTTGCAGGTGAACCCCTATATGCTGGAGGATGGCGAGGCGGAGATCATCGCCCGGCGGCTGGTCGAGTTGATGAGCGACCGGCCCGCGCGGGATGCGGACCCCGCCCCAGCCGCGCCCGCCGCCGACGTGAGTGGCACGTGGGCCATCCACTTGCGCTTTACGCGGGGGGAGAGCCGCCATTCCATGACGCTGAAGCAGGACGGCGCGCGCGTCAGCGGAACCTATCGCTCGCAGTATGGTTGGGGGCAGATAGAGGGACGCATCGACGGAACCCAGGTGAACCTGCGGGTCTCCCTCCCATACGAGGCGAGCGGCACGAGCTACCATTATGTGGGCACCGTCGAGGGGGACACCCTCAGTGGCACGATGCCAATGGGTAGGATGTGGCAGGCCGAGTGGACGGCGCGCCGGATATAGGCGCGACTGCCTGACGGACTGGCAAGCAAGAGGCCCCATGCCCACGGCTATGATCGTGAGCATGGGGCCGCAATATCCTATGCGCGAAAGGGATATGGCGAGTGGATCTGCGCTTGAAATTCAATGAAGACGCGGCGAACTATGACAAATACCGCCCCGTTTATGTTACCGGGCTGTTCGATGATATCCTTGCTTATTCCGGTGTCGACAACTCTTGCAAGGCGCTTGAAATCGGCATAGGCACCGGGCAGGCCACCCTTCCTTTTCTGAAAACCGGCTGCATGGTGACTGCCGTCGAGCTTGGAGAGAAACTGGCCGAGTTCTCAAGACGGAAATTCGCGTCTTACAGGAACCTCCAGGTGATCAACGTGGATTTTGAGACTTTCGATGGCGGAAACGATCCATACGATCTCGTTTTTTCCGCAACGGCATTTCACTGGATACCGCAGGAAATTGGTTATCCAAAAGTGTACGGCCTGCTGAAACGCAGGGGAACGGTCGCTTTGTTTTGGAATCATCCTTCCCGTCCGGATGATTCGCTTCACAGGGAAATCGGGCGAATATACAAGAAGCATAAGCCATCGGACGAAATTCCTGCCGGATTTGACGAAAAGAGTTGTCAAAAGCGCATCGACATTCTTCTTGAATACGGATTTACAGACGCGGTGTACAAGATATATCATCAAACACGGCCATTGACTGCAGAAGCCTATATTTCGCTGTTAAATACCTATTCCGATCATCGGGCGCTGCCAAACGCGACCAAGATCGGACTGGAGCGGGATATAGCCGACGCAATCAACGATTTTGGCGGCGTGCTCGATATTTACGACACAATGGATTTGTATCTTGCGAGAAAACCATGATGCGGTCAGGTTGTGCGCGCCAGGGCCAAAGCCACCGCCGCCGCCCAGGCCAGCACCTTGAATTCCCCGCGCAGGAGCGCCTGCTCGACCTCCGCGCGCCTCAGCAAGAGCTGCTCTTGTTCCTCCAGGTCGTCTGAGGCGATGGCGGCTACTTGCCGCACGCCTTGCGCCAGGTACAGGTGGGCCGTGCCCGCGCCTCGATTGCCGTCCACTGCGTAATGCCCCAACTCGGTCCAGGTGGCCGCCTCGTAGCCCGTTTCCTCCCGCAGTTCGCGCTGGGCGGCGGGGAGGGGCTGTTCGCCTGGTTCCAGATAGCCGCCCACCAGGGCCAGCGTGCTCCCCTGTACGGCGTACTTGGTCTGGCGGAAGCAGAGCCAGCGTTGGTCCGTGGTCACGGCGACAACATTGACATAATCTGGCGTGATGACCCAGGCCCAGTCGGGGATCACCCGGCCATCGGGCAACTCCACGGTGTGCTGCTCGACGGTCAGCCAGGGGGGCTGCGCCCATACGGTCCGGCGGGCGCGCGTTTTCCAGGATTGCATGGCTGTCTATGCCGTCCCTTCCGAGGGTTTGACCACCTGATAGCGCAGCCAGAGGACATCATTTTCCAGCCGCTCGTGGTGGATCAGCTTGAGCGAGAGCAGACCCTGGTCCGAGGTGAGGTCGGGGGCGCGGTAGAACGAGCGGGGACTGGTTCCACCCACCAGGACGGGATGGATCAGCACGCTCACCTCGTCTACCAGACCCGCCCGCAGCAGCGCGCCGTTCAGCATCCCGCCGCTATCTACCCGCACCGTCCGCACGCCGTAATGGGCGTCGAGTTCTTCCAACGCCGGGCGCAGGTCCACCTGATGGTCTCCGGCGATGATGTACGGAATCCGCTTCCCTTGCAGGTGGCGCAAATATTCCTCCGGCGTGGAGCGCGAGCAGAGCACGACGGCGCTCCGCCAGTAGGGCTGTCGCTTCCAATAGTCCCAATTGCGCACCCGCCCGCGACTGTCCACAACTACTAGCAAGGGGCGCTGATCGTCGGGCTGTAGCTCTGGGGGTTCTGCCGCTTCCTCGTCCGGCGCGGCCTGATCCTCTGCCGTCAACATGGTCTCGCTCCCCACCAGGGTGGCGTCCTCCTGCCAGGTGGAGGCCAGGCCATAGAACAAGCCGATGTCGGGCGAGAACCAGTCGATGCGCCCGTCCAGGCTGACTGCGTTATAGACGATTACCTTCGGTAGCATCTCCTTCCTCCTATTGCTGCCTATTGCTGCTCGATGTGATTCAGGCGAAAGGTGGCTGTCTCGTGGGATATCCGCTCCAGCGTCAGAATCCAGGGGATGCGGGGCAACGCGGCCCGATCCCCTGGCGGCAGGCCGTACCCCTGGATGCCCAGCCGCTCCGGGGGCTGTCCGGCGGCGTAGCGGGTCGTCTGCAAGCGGAACTTGCACCCATCCTCGCCAATATAGTCGCCGAACAGCTCGAAATCGTAGAGAAACCGGTCTGCGCCCAGCAACTGCTTGGGGAAGTGATAGCTCTCCTGGTTGCGGACGCTGAATCGGTAGACGGGATACGCCCCCGGCGTCGCCTCGATCATCAAGTCAGCCACCTGTCGGATGGCCGCCACCAAGTCCGCCTGCAACCGTCTGGCCCCGGTGATGGTCTGGGTATAGGCGATGCAGCGAAAGGCGCTCAGGTCGAATGGCACGCAGGCCATATCCTGGGTCAGCAGGATCACCTTATCCAGGTCTTTCAGCATGTGGGCGATGCCCAATTCGTAGAACACGTTGGCGTTTCGGTCGGTCAGGTCGGCCAGAACGATCTCGGCCTCGCCGATGCTACGCAGCACGTCCTGCATGATGTGACCGCCGCCCAGCAGTTCATCCGCCCGCTCGCAGGTGAAATGGAGTTGCGGCCCCTCGATTACCTCCTGAATGGTGGCATACACCTCGTCAAAGGTATCGGCAAAGGGCATGATCACGAAACATTTGCCCGTTTGCGTTTTCGGGGGTTCCATCTCGAAGAAGGTTTTCGGATACATCTCGCCTCCTATCCTGACTGCCCACGCGCCGGACGTCAGGGTGTCTGGTTACCACTTGCCCATGCGCACCGAAAGACACCGCCCTTCGGCGGGCAGTTGCGCCTGTAAGGCCTGCACTTCTGCCGGGGACAATGGGCCATCGATGATCAGCGGCTTGACCTCCAGGATTTCGGCAAAGGTCGGAATCAGGTCAATTACTGGCGGGCCGCTCGGCTCCGGGTCGATGGTCACCTGGATGGCGTGAGGCCGCTCCACTTGCAGCAGGGCGTCTACCGTGTGCAGCGAGCCGGAATGCAGGTGAATCAGGGAATAGTCCACCGCCTCGCAGATGCGCGCGTCGTAGGGGAGGAACCACTCGGCGTATTGGCGGGGGGAGAGGAATGACGAGGCGTCGCATTGGGTGCGCACTACCGTCCCTGGCGACCAGACCCCGAACGGGTTGACCATACCCTGCCCAACCGGGGGGATCCGCTCCAATTGGCCGCGCAGGATGCGGAGGAACACGTCGGTCACTGTCTCCAAAAAGCTGGTCAGTTCGCTGGGGTGATCGTAGAGGGATAGGCACATCAACTCTGGCCCCAACACCGCTTCGGCCAGGTCCGATGGCCCGCGCATGAGCGTTTGGGCCACGGCGTAACGCCCGCCGCTACGGGCCGCCAGCAGATCGGTGAGCTGCATCAAGGCATCGAACCAATCCTGTCTCCAGGGAGTGGCTGCGGCTAGGGCTGCGGCCCAATCGTCCCAGCGATGCACAAAAGCGCGGGGGCGCATACTGCCCCCCTGAATGGTGGCGTGGATGGGGCAGCCCAGGATGGCCTCGACCCAGGGCACGCGCACATAGGGGGCTTCGACCCGCAGATGGTCCCCATAGAACTCCAGCGGGCCGGGTTCCAGCGCCGGGCCTGCCAGGCGGTCCAGGTCGAGCATGTCGGGGGTCAGCTCCATGTCACGGGTGGCGATGGTGCCATCGACCAGGGGCAGCCACAGGTCGCCCAGCGGGGTGTGCGGCACCTCTGCGTACAGGGGGCCTTTGAGTTGCCACCAGTCCAGATGGCGAGCCAGCACCGCCTGGCCGGATGCATCGAGTTGCGGGCTGGGGTGAGATGGGTTGCTGGATGTCATCTTGCCTCCCTTGGTTCCGTGGGGCGAACCAGTTTGCGTCCCACCGTTAGATGGATGCTATGAAATGCGCCAAAGGCGCGAGCCGCGGTCATTGTGATGATAGACGAGCCTGATCGTCCTGACAAGCGGAACGAGCCAAGTGCCCCGATATCCACCGAAACGCTTGCCAGCCGGGGGATTTTCTGCTATGCTGGGGCGGCAGTGCGTTGTTCATCTCACCCCGACAGGGAGAGCCAGATGGCTCCCCTCCTTCCTACCCCCAGCGCTCCGGAGCCGTATACGGCTTCTGGCAAGCGATCTCACCTTCCGTCCTGCTCCAGCGCCAGCCCGGAAAGCGCCATCACGTCGCCTGCATGCAGCCCTTGACGAAATCGCGGCCACACGCGATTGTCAATATGCAGTTGGTCGCCCTACGTGGCAGCCTACACAAGAAAGGATGGATCATGATCGCTCGATATGCTTGGGGGTTGGTTGTATTGTTGTTCGCTTTGATTTTGGCTGGTTGTGGGTCGCCGCAAGCTCCCACCGCCACCGTCGCGCAACCGGAGGCGACGGCTACGGCGGCTCCCGCTGCTGAGGAAGCGCCTGCTGAAATGGGCGGGGGCTGGGTGGCCGACGGGGTGATCGGCGCGGGGGAGTATGCGCACGAAGCGACTGTGGGGCAAATGCGCCTGTGGTGGTCCAACGATGCCGATTACCTGTATATCGCTTTTGAGGCCGACGTGCAGGGGATGGTCGCCATTGGCCTGGACCCGGAGAACCGCATGCAGGGCGCGAACTATTTGATCGGCCTGGTACAGGATGGACAGGCCCAGCTCTGGGACGCCTATGGGACTGCTCCCACCGGCAACACGCACCCGCCGGACGACGAGTTGGGTGGCTCGAACGATGTCGTAGCCTTCGCCGGTGTGGAGGAAGGGGGCGTAACCCGCTTTGAGGTGCAGATACCGCTAGATTCGGGCGATGCGAATGACAAGGCGCTGCTGCCCGGCGAGACGTACCCGGTCATCGTGGCGGGCAGCAATAGCGACGATTACGCGGCTCGCCATACCTTCCGCGCTGGCGGCCAGCTTACCCTGGATGCCGCGCCCTGAGCGGATGGGCGGGCGAGCCGCTATTATGCGAGCAGCGTTAGTCTGGCCGCGCGGTGGTGTCTATGTGGGCACATACGAGTGGCTCGTCCATGTCCGGCGTCATCGCCAACATGCGCGGGTCCTGGTCGGCAAAGGCCATCGCGCGGCCCTGGGGGGTCATCACGATGATATGCACGCCGCTGCGCCCGTCCTCCGAGATGGAGCGCAGTTCCTCCTGGGCCATCTGGCCGACCTGCTCCAGGGGGTAGCCCATCTGCAACCATAGCACGATGCTGCGGGCGGTGGCGGCGCGGATGGCCCGCTCGCCGATGCCGATGCAGGCGGCGGCTCCGTAGCGGTCATCAGCATAGTAGCCTGCGCCGGGGATGGGCGAGTCGCCGACGCGCCCCTGATATTTCCAGGCAAAACCGCTGGTGCTCACCCCCGCGGCCAGATGACCCTGGGCGTCGATGGCCATAAAGTCAACGGTTCCCCCTCGACGTTTCATGTCCAGCGCACGCCAGACACACTCGATCAGGTCGGTGCGGTGACCGATTTCTTCGGGGGGCACGCCCACGTATTGGGTCAACCGCTCGCGCCAGGATTGCGCGCTCTCGGGTGTGAGCAACTGGCTGCGCTCAGCGCCGATCTCGGCGGCGAACCGCTCGGCTCCCAGGCCCGCCAACAAGACGTGGGGCAGCCGGTCCATGACTTGCCGGGCGATGGAGATGGGATGCGCGAATCCCCGGACGGCAGCCACCGCGCCTACGGCACGGGTGCGGCCATCCATCAGGCCCGCATCCAGTTCGACCTCTCCCAGGATATTCGGGTAGCCGCCCAATCCGACGCTATGGTCGGCGGCGTTCAATTCCACCTGGCGGATACCCGTCTCGACGGCGTCCAGCGCCGATCCGCCCTGGCTCAAGACCTCGATTGCCGCGCGCATCCCGCGGTTGCCGTTATCGCTTGCCAAAACAAGCATACCGTTGCTCCTTCTGCCAGATAGGATTCGATAGACAGCCGCTCCCTGATCTGGGGGAGCGGCTGTACTGAGGGTGCTTTGTACAGACCCCTATAGAGGGCCGCCAGACGTGGAATAGGGCCTGCCCGATGGGTAGGGGCGGGCCAGCTTGTCCGGTGGATGGATGGTGGCGCGGCTAGACCTGAGAAGTCTTGGCCTGCTCTTCCATCTTTTTGCGGAGGCTGAGGGGCCGCATGTCGGTCCACACCTCTTTGATGTAGGCCAGGCACTCGTCCTTTGGGCCGCTCTTGCCAGCGTCGCGCCAGCCGAGTGGGTTCTCTCGGTCAGCAGGCCAGATGGAGTACTGCTCCTCGTGATTGACCACTACCTTATAGATCGTCGTATCTTCGCGCTCTTCCATGCCTCTCCTTCTGCTGGACACATGCTCAAGGTAGGTCGAGATGCTGCGATGTTTGGTTATTAACCGTCACTGAACGGGGCGGGTATTGATGATAGAAACGCTTACCGTTTGAGCTATTATACTCGTTTTGATGCTGGCTGCCAAGCGGTTTTTGCTGACAGCATCCAGAGTTTTGGGTGTAGGCGCACTTCCATAGCGCGGTATGGAAACCGCGCCTACTATGCTGGCTGCCAAGCGGTTTTTTGCAGGGAGCATCCAAGATTATAGATCATGTCGGGTTAGTGGTCGGATAGCAGGGCAGAGACGACCTGCGCCGGTCTGCCGTTCTCTCCGGTCAGGCGTAACCCTGTTCGGCGCACACTTCGCGGGCCAATTGCACCCATCGCCCTAGCCGCCAGGGCTGGTCGGATACGGTGTGCACGTCTTTCATGGCGAATTCGAGCGGAGCACCCCCGCGCACCTGGAGCGTGTGCTGGATGTCTTCTCGGAGGACGTCTTCGTTCCAGTCGGGCGTGCTGATCAGGGCGGGATTTGGCTTGCGGCAATAGACATAATCACTGCCCAACGCGTCTGCCATGAACTCTTCGTCGCACCAGGGGGAAACGGAGACTTTGCGCAGGTTGGGAAGGCGCTTGATGATGTCCATGCGCTTGTGCACCGGCTCGCAACAGCCATAGTAGCTCAGGCCAAAGCGTTCGATGACCGGCACCTGATACTGGAACACAAACTCCTCAAACATCTCTGGGGAAATACCCACCGTCTCCTGAGACTCGGACAGCCCCCACAAGTCCCGCACGCACACCGGATCACCGGCCTGCCAACCGGGCTGGGGTAGCTCATGGGTGTAGCCCTGGCTGCCGGAACCAACATAATCGTTCTCGTTGTTGAGCGTCAGTAAGCCCTCGCGCTCGAACCAGTCCAGGAAGTGGTTGAACTCGTCGCGCAAAAAGGCCATGATGCGGTGCATGCCCTGGGGGTTGTCGTACATCGCCATCATCAGCCGGTCGAGGCCAACCAGGAAGAGCAGGGTCATGGTCATGCCGGTGGTCCACCAATGACTGCCGCGGATGCGAGTGGGAAGGATATCGCCGAACTGCTCCTCCATAAAAATTTGCCGCGCCAGGGTGCGCTCCCGGTCAACGCGCAGCTCGCGGAAGTGCAGCTTGTCCAGGTCGCGGTCCAGGTCTTGGATGGGCGTGTCCCATTTCCGGCCAGCGAGTCTCCCGGCGTTGTCGGCCCGCGTGTCTTTGATCTCCACGCCATAGTCGCCAATTTCGACGTCCCAGCGGATATTGATACACGGCTCGATGACGAAATCGTCGCCGACCTGCTCCCCCTGAAAGATCAGCGTGCGCAAGCCGCGCTCGATGCCGCGGGCCCATTCCTCCTGGCAGCGCAGCGCGGAGAGCGGCACCGTCTCGTCCAGCACGCCACCCAGCTCGGCCAGGATCATGGGGCGCGTGCGCTCCAGAGAGGCCAGTTTGAACCAGGACTGCCGCCGCTCCTCCATGACGGGGTCGTGGGCCAGTTCGGCGACCTTCTTATAAAGGTCGCGCAGCAGGCGAATATCACCCGGGAGGATACGTCGACTGATGAGTTGCTCGGTCATATGTCAGCCCCTTTGTAAGTGATGCTACCACGGACTGTTGCCATCTTGGAATGGAAAGCGCGACTAGGACATGTGGGACCGCCGACACCCTTGTCGGCAGCCCGTAGAATCGTCATTGCACTGCAGGGCTGCAGGATGCCGCGCCTACACTCTGTCGATTGCCTATTGCCACGGCTGGCGATAGGAAGGATCGTTGACAAAGCGGCGCGTGCCGATCTGCAGGGTGATCTGGCACCCTGGCCGCAGATGCACCTGGAAGCTGCTCGCCCCGATCTCCCTGGTCTTTTCCTCGGTGGGAACTCGGGCCGCCGATGCATCCACGTAGCGGTCAATCGATGCCTCGGCAGAGCGTGCCTCATAGCGCACCTGGGTGAATTTGTGCTCACCAAAGGCACCGGCCTGGAGGATCACATCGCGGTACTCGCTGCCGCTGAGGTTGACCAACTGCACGACGATGCCATCCTGTTCCACGTGGGAAACCAGGGCCGCCACGTCCTGGGGCAGGCCCGGGCGCTTGCGCTCCGCGTCATAGTACCGGATCGGTGTGATGAGCAGCCCGCCGTTGTAGACAGGCAGCGGCGCGCCCATCGTAAGCTGCGTCAGGCCCTCCGCGGTGATCGGATTCCTGGCCTGCAAGTACCAATCCCCGTAGGTGCTGGGGTCCTGCTTATCATATTGCATGAAATGCAGCCGGTTATAGACCTGGGCGATGTTGTATTCCAGAATCTCCTCAGGATAGGAGGGGTATTCCCCGTTGAGGTAGGACAGCCAGGCCTGTTCGTGACCTCCCTGGTCTTTGCCTCCGCCGCGAGTGATCCGGTCCCAATCGCGCTTGACGTGGTCTCGCAACTGCACGACCCGCGCCTGGTCCTCGGGCAGGAGGGACGCGGCCCAGATGTGGGTCACGTAGGATGGCGACATGGGCTGGAACTCGAACCAGCCATCCTTCCAGAGAATCGGCTTGGTGGGCTTGTCGGATGGAATGGAACGGGTGCCATCTTCGAGCAGCACGTCGCGCACGTATTGGCCGTAGCCGAACCAGCCCTTGTCACCATATTTCTGCGGGACGTAGAGGGTGCCGTCGTCCAGCGTGATGCCATGCTGTATCAGCAGATCGGCTTGCGAGCGGGCAAATTCCATGTAGCCGAGATCGCCGGTGAGCAGGGTAGCGTTCTCTGCCGCGGCCAAGAGGCCCGCGCCGACGCTGTGCCAGCCGTGAGGCCAGGTCCAGCCGTAATGTCCGCCGTACCACTTGCCGCCGGTATACTCGCCAACCTGGCCGGATAGCCCGACGTTGTCGGGGAGTATCCCGTTATTCTGCCGCGTGCGCTCGATCCACGCATCCACGTAATCCAACACCCACTGCTTGTACTTGCTCTCGCCGGTATAGAGGTAGGCGTTTGTCACCAGACTGGTGATGGCCAGGTTCATAGCGACGTCACCACGGGACATGCGGTCCTGCACGACCTGCCCCATGCGGAGGGCAACATCCCGGTCAAAGATGGATTCCAGCGAGTCACAGCCGGGAACGTCCTGGAAGGGCAGGCCGTAATGCTTTTTCCAGTCGGCGTATCCCCAGGCGGGGGCGGGCTTGCCTTCCGAGTAGAGATAGCCGGGGCCTTTGCTGCCGACATGCGGGCATCGGACGAGGCGGAGGCTGGCGTCATAGTTAGGGGCGTCCGGGTCTTCGTTCAGGTAGAACCCCGCGTAGCGAGCGGCTCTGGCGGCGTTTTTGGCGTTGCCAGGGTTCGCCAACCCCAGCAGGTAGAAGAACAGATAGCCTTCCCCCTGGTGGAACCAGTCGTACCCCTGTTCGTACTCCTTGACGACCATCGGATGGCCGCGCCCGGACTCGTAGCGCGCGAACTGTCGCGTGATGGCGTCGTATTCCTTCTCAGACAGCTCGCGGATGTGATCTCCTCCGCCCAGGAGATAGAACAGCGGCCAGTTGTGAAAGCTTTCGTAGGCGTCGTCGAGGGCGTCTACGCCCTTGTGTGCGTCGTTGGTGGGCCACATGATGGACCCATCCGGGTAGACGTACCGTTGGAGCAGAGGCTCCACGGCCTGGTTCATCAGGTCAATGGCTCGCCGTTCCAGGATGGCCCAACGTGGAGCGGTCATCAAGGGGTTGGTTGCTTCGATAATCTCGACATAGCTTACCATGATGGTATTCCTTCCCTATGCAGGTTTGATTGTGTAGGATTGTTTGTGAGGGTGCCACCCCATTATTATAGCACGGGCAGCCGCAAGGGAAAGCCAAGCCGCAAGAAAAGGCGCATGCGGTCGCAACGCAAGGCTCTTACGAGGAAAATAACAGTGCGACGCACCGATAGCGATGCGTCGCACAGAGGTTGTCCCTAATGGATACGGCTCATCGGTTACGCGGGGATGACGCTCACATCCTGCGCTTGCGGCCCTTTTTGCCCTTCTACCACGTCGAATTCGACCCGCTGACCCTCTTCCAGACTACGGAAGCCGTCGCCGCGAATGGAGCTGTAGTGGACAAAGACATCGCCGCCCATGTCACGAGTGATAAAGCCATAACCCTTGGTCGCGTTGAACCATTTTACCGTGCCGGTTTCACGCTCTGCCATACTACCAAAATCCTCCTTGCAATCTACACAGAAATTAGAATGCCAGAGCGTCCCAGACCGGCGTGAAATCAGCGTTTCGCCTTGGGCCAGAACGATGGCGATAGGGCCAAAATGTAGCATCGTTAGCGCAGAATGTCAAAACAGCGCCCATCCATTGGGCGCCGTGGGCCGCATGAATGCGAGCCGCATGAATGCGGGGCGCAGCCTGCGGGATGAGTGGACGTTTTGAGGCAGTCCTTATGCTGATTTTATCCAGCCTTTACGCCTGATGGACCCCAACCGGGGTATAGTAGTAAACCAAAGAGGTTGTGACAACCTCGACACTCTGCAGTTTCTCGCAAAGGTGGTACGATGATAGGAAATCAGGTTCCGGTTACCCTGGTGACACACGAGCATCTGTTGGATGGCATTCTCATTACGCTTGGCGAGCGTTTATTAGATATCCTGAATGGCAAGCTGACGGATATGCTGTTCATTAACGATGTGCAGATCGGCCGGGTCGGGTTGCCGGCCCAGGTTGCTGTGAGCTTGCCGAGCGCGACAGTGCGCAAAATGTCCATAGACCTGGCCATCCTCCGAAACACAGCGCACGAGGCTCCCGAAAAACGCTGGTATAGCTACGTGGAGAAGCAGGCCCATCGTATCTTTCTCACGCTACCGGGATGTCATGTGGATGGGACGGTGCGTCTGAGCCGCACGCCCCAGCCAGCGATGGCCTTGTTGCAACAGTGCGATGATTTCTTTCCCATTACGAGAGCAACAGTTACGATGGCCGATGGGGAGGTGTTGCAGGCCCAGGTGGTCATGGTGCGTCGTGATAGCATTGGCCTGTTGTGTGTGAGCGAGCCGAACGTAGGCGATTTTGGGCAATAGGGGCAAGATCACCGCCCGCGTGCCTTGCTCCCTTCCTGAAGGGGCAGGAAAGGGAGCAAGGGGGTTTTAGGCTAGTAGATGCGGGAATAGTCGGGGCCGTAGCACTGCGGGCAGACCGGCTTGCCGTCGCGCAGGCGGGCGCGGGATTCCATGACGCCCTCCTTACACTGGCTGCACTGCACGGTGCCAAAAAGACGCGCGCGCTCGGGTAGCGGATCGTCCACCCAGCGCACATCGAATAGCTCCTCGTCGCTCATCTGCTGCAAGCGGTCGAGCATCGCCGCGCGCCGTTCGGCATCGGACAGGCTCTCATCTTCCGGCCTGGAGAGTGCTCCGTAACGGAGGGCCACCCGCACCATGCGCCCATCGGAGCGTCGGCCAAAGCTGAACACCTGCTTGCCCCAGTCGCGCAGGATCAGGTTGCCCTTGCCCATCGTGCAGCCGGTCAGCACTTGAATGGCATCCAGCCCACAGGCGTCGGTTTCGGCGATAGCGACCAGTTCCTCATCCTGAGCGCGCTGCACCCCCAGGTCGCGCAGCCCGATCAGCGCGGCCCGAAACCCGATGGTCAGGCCGGGGCAGAAATGCCCATGAAAGGCGATGGCCTTTTCCAGTAATCTCTCCTCGTTCATCACTTGCCTCCTAGGATGTAGCATCTGGCAGCCCTTGCGCCCGCAATAGCTCCGCAGAGCAGCTCAAGCGCCGAAACGCGCGTATTCATTTGCAACCGGGTTGCATTGTATCCCTATCGTGTCTCCGAAGCAACTCCCGGATATGTTGCTCTCCAGATGGACAAGACAACCTGGCAAACCCCCTTGACATCCGTCCAACTACATGTTATAATCTATTTGTGATATGCAAATAGAGATATGCAATTAGGAGGTTCACATTATGCCACGGTGGCGCGGAGGAGGGCCGGGACCACGCCGGGGGGGTGGGCAGCCCCGCCGCATTCGTCGCTTCATCGAGCCTGCCGTGTTGTTGCTGTTGCACGACGGGCCGAATCACGGCTATGGCCTGGTGGACGGATTGCGAACCCTTGGTCTGGAGAGCTACCCGACGGACATCAGCGCCATCTATCGCATCCTGTACGACCTGGAAGCGAATGGTATGGTAGTTTCCCGGCAGGAAGCCGAGGAGACAGCTGGACCCCCGCGTCGCGTGTATCAGCTCACCGAGGCCGGGGATGTCTATCTGAAAGAGTGGGTGGAGGAACTGCGGCACACGGACGAGTTGCTGCATCGGTTCCTGGATGCATACGCGGCTCACCAGCGACAACATGCGCAAGAGTAGTAGACGGGCGCCAGCCCGACGAACTAACCATGATACGGAGGAAGAACAGTGAAAGTTGCTTGCGTTACCGATGATGGTCGAACGATCAGCCAGCACTTTGGGCGGGCTACATACTATGCGGTGTTGACCGTGGAGGATGGGAAAATCGTGGCCCGCGAATTGCGGGACAAGATGGGTCACCAGCATTACGCGAGTCAGGATCAAGCCACTGGCGAGCACCACGGCCTCGATGCGGCGAGCCACAACAAGCATGTGAGCATGGCGGACGTGATCAGTGACTGCGAGGCGCTGCTATGCCGGGGGATGGGCTATGGGGCCTATGCCAGCATGCAGCAGTTGGGGATCAAGCCGGTCGTGACAGATGTAGAAGATGTCGAGGATGCTGTCCAGGCTTACGTCGAGGGGCGGCTCCAAGACCACCCCGAAAAATTGCACTGAGAACAATTTGGGAGGCCACACGTTGTTGAACGCAGAACAGATTCGTCAAGCGCTTACGCAGGTACAGGACCCCGAACTGCATAAGGATATCGTCTCGCTGGGGATGGTCCGGGACATCGTGGTGAAGGCGGGTTCCGTCGCTATTACACTGGCCCTGACCACGCTGGCGTGCCCGCTCAAAGAGGACATTGTCGAGGATGTGCGGGAGGCGGTCACCGCACTGGACGGTGGGCTAAACGTTCAGGTGCACTTGACCGAAATGACGGAAGAGGAGCGCCGCAAGGCCCTGCAAGGGCACTCGCAACAGGGGGCTGCCGAGCACCTGAACAAGGTGGCGCACGTTCTGGCCATCATGAGCGGCAAGGGCGGGGTCGGCAAGTCGTTGGTAACCGGCATGCTGGCCGTTGAACTCGCGCGGCGCGGCTATCGGGTAGGCGTGCTGGATGCCGACATTACCGGGCCAAGCATCCCCAAGATGTTCGGGCTGACTGCGCGGCCGCTGAGCGGGCCGATTGGGATTGCCCCGGTCAAGACCAAGTTGGGCCTATCGGTCATGTCTATCAACCTGCTGCTGCCGAACGAGGATGATGCCGTCATCTGGCGCGGGCCGCTGATTTCCGGGGCAGTCAAGCAGTTCTGGGGGGACGTGTTCTGGGGCACGCTGGATTACCTGTTGGTAGACCTGCCGCCCGGAACGGCGGACGTGCCCCTGACGGTCATGCAAAGCTTGCCGATAGAGGGGATCGTGCTGGTCACGTCGCCGCAAGACCTGGCCGGCATGGTAGTGCGCAAGGCGGCACACATGGCTGCTCAGCTCAACAAGCCCATCCTGGGCGTGGTGGAGAACATGAGCCACGCTATCTGCCCGCACTGCGGCGAGCGGATAGACCTGTTTGGCCCCAGTCACCTGCCTGCCATCTGCGAGCCGTTGCGCATTCCCGTGTTGGGGCGCATCCCGCTCGACGCACAGATCGCTACGCTTTGCGATCAGGGGCAGGTAGAGGATTGCGTCGTGCCCGCCTTTGCCCAGATCACCGACCTGGTGTTGGCTCAGGTTCCGGGGGCAGTCTCTGTTTCTGAAGCGGAATAGCAAGCGCGTTGTAGTGCCCGGTTAACCGGGAAGGAGGTTCTCACCATGTTCGGACGAGGTCGTGGTGGAGGTGGCGGTGGTGGTGGCCGCAAGGGTGGCGCGGCGGCGGCCGGGCCGGGCGGTTATTGCGTGTGCCCTCATTGCGGGCACCGGGAACCGCACACGGCAGGGCAGCCCTGCTATGAGAAGAGTTGTCCGGAGTGTGGCACGCGCATGGTGCGTGAGTGACTGCACGCTGGCGCGTGAGTGATGGTTGCTATGCTACGGAAAGGTCGTGATTTTCCAGCCGCTCCGAATGGCGGAGCGGCTGGAGATCACCCAGTACGAAAGGTACAAAAGGAGCAAGATCATGAAGGTTTTGGTGAGCAGCACAGGCGATAACCTGGAGGCAGAGGTCAGCCCCATCTTTGGGCGTTGCCCCTTCTTCATCCTGGTCGATAGCGACACGATGCAGGTAACAGCCCTGCCGAATGCAGCGATTAGCGCCAGCGGCGGAGCGGGGATTCAGGCATCCCAGTTCGTTATCCAGCAGGGGGCACAAGTTGTCCTGAGTGGAAACCTGGGGCCTAATGCCATGCAGGTGCTACAGGCGGCTGGCATCCCGTTCTATCCGGTCAACGGCGGGACGGTGCGCGAAGCTGTCGAAGCGTACAAATCGGGCCAGTTGCAGTCCCAGTCGGGCCCCACGGTGAGCAAGGATTTCGGCAAGCCGGCAGGTGGGCAGCGCGGCGGCGGTGGTATGGGCCGGGGGCGCGGCGGCATGGGGGGCCAGGGACGCGGTGGTGGTGGACTGCGTTGAGGCCATTTACCAGAAGGGTTGACTGGAGATGAAAATAGTCATTGCCAGCGGCAAGGGAGGGACTGGTAAGACCCTGGTGGCTACCAGTCTGGCGCTCGTCGCCCAGCAGATCGGGCGCACCGTGCTGCTTGACACAGATGTAGAAGAGCCAAATGCCGCCCTTTTCCTGCAACCGACATTCCACAGCGAGCGGGCCGTCGAACAGATGGTCCCGCTCGTGGATGAGGCGCTCTGCACGCATTGCGGTCGGTGCGCCGAGGTCTGTCAGTATAATGCCATTGCGGTAGTGCCCAACAAGACGCTAGTGTTCGGAGAGTTGTGTCACGGGTGTGGAAGTTGCGCGATGCACTGCCCTGCAGGGGCTATTCGCGAAGTGCCCAAGACCATTGGCCGGATACAGACAGGGATAGCAAGCGGGCTTGTTGCGGAAAAGGGGATTCCCTTTGCTCAGGGCGAGTTGCAGGTGGGCGAGGCCATGGCGACCCCCATCATCCGGGCGCTCAAACGGTACGCCCGCGAGGAGGGTTGGGAGCAGGCGGACTGGATGATTCAGGACGCGCCTCCCGGAACCGCCTGTCCCGTGATCGAGGCACTGCGGGACGCCGATATCGCCTTGTTAGTGACCGAGCCGACGCCCTTTGGTCTGCACGACCTGCGGATGGCCGTGCAGGTGGCGCGGGACGTGTTGAGTTTGCCGGTAGGGGTTGTGATCAATAAGGATGGTACGGGAGATCAGGGCGTAGAGATGTATTGCCGACAGGAAAACCTGCCCATCCTGATGCGCCTCCCGTTGCGGCGCGAAATCGCCAGCAGCTACGCGGCAGGGATTCCCCTGGTGCAGTCCCATCCCGAATTCGTCGTGGCTTTTGCTGGCCTGCTGCGGAACATCCACAGGCTGGTGCAAGGGGGAGCGTCATGAAGCAACTGGTTGTACTGAGTGGCAAAGGTGGCACTGGCAAGACGACGGTGACCGCTGCCCTGGCGCATCTGATCTCCCGCGAGCAACGGCTGGTGCTGGTGGATGCGGATGTAGATGCTCCCAACCTGGAATTGCTGCTTCAGCCGACGGTCCTGCAAGAGACCCCCTTCTATGGGGGCAAGCAGGCCGTGATCGATGCCGAATTGTGTACGGCGTGCGGGCGCTGCGCGGAGGTCTGCCGCTACGACGCCGTGGCCCAACACGATGGAGTCTATCGCGTGGACCAGACGGCATGCGAAGGATGCGCCACCTGCTTCTATCAGTGTCCGGCGGAAGCCATTCGCCTGGAGGATGCCCATTCCGGCGACTGGTTCCACTCTCAAACTCGCTTTGGCCCCTTTGTACACGCGTGTCTGCGGCCCGGCGAGGAGAACTCGGGCAAGCTGGTCAGTAGCATCAAGCAGCAGGCGCTCTTGCTGGCCGACGAACAGGCGGCGGATTGGATCGTGGTGGATGGTTCGCCGGGCATTGGTTGCCCGGTGATTGCCGCGGTGACGGGGGCGGACCTGGCGCTGATGGTGGCCGAGCCGACGGTGTCCGCCGTGCACGACCTGGAACGAGCGTTGCAGGTAGCCAGGCACTTTCGCATACCGGCAGCCGTCTGTGTGAACAAAAGCGACATCCATCCGCCCGCGGTAAAGCGGATAGAGGAACTGTGTCGCGAGCAGGATATTCCCTTGTTGGCTCGTATCCCCTACGATGAGATCGTCATCCAGGCGATGCGGCAGGGATTGGCTGTGACAGAGATTGCAGACAACCCGGTGGGACGCCAGATAGAATACCTGTGGTCTGTATTGCGAGGTCTTGATCTATGAGCTATGGCCGGGAGCGGTGGCCTGTACGCGGGAGGATGGGGCAGCGGCTCGTCGTTATCCTCTGGTGCATGGTCCTGGTGCTGGCTATCGCACCCACTACGGCCAACGCGCAGGAACCCGGCGACGCCCCGGTATCGGAGACGATTCTGGAGGCGGAAGTAGGCTTTGTGCGGCAGGAGGGCCAGGTGGAGGAGTACGACGGTCAGCCGCAGTTCTACCAGCAACTAGATGTCATCATCCGCAGCGGACCTCGGCGAGGCGAGGTAGTTGTGGTAGAGAATGGGCCGCTGCCGGAGGTCAATGCGCAGCATTACCGCCCTGGGGATCGCCTGTTCCTGCGGGAGAACCTGGACCCTGCGGCCAGCACCGCCTATGTGATTGAGGGGCGGTCGCGCTGGCGCTCGCTGGTGCTCGTCATTCTGGTGTTTGTGGGGGCGGTGGTGCTGGTGGCCCGGTGGCGCAGCTTGCCTTCGTTGTTGGGGCTGGCGCTCTCCTTCGCTGTGTTGCTGTACTTCATCCTGCCGCGCCTGGCAGCGGGCGCCAATCCCCTGTTTACGATTCTGGTTGGCTCCATACTGATCGTTCCGGCGAGCTTTTATCTGGCGCACGGGCTGTCCGCCAAGACCAGTGTGGCGATTGTGGGGACGGCCATCTCGCTGGTGCTCACTCTGGTGCTGGCGCAGTTGTTCGTGCGTAGCACGGGGCTGACCGGCTATGCTTCTGAAGAAGCGGCCTTTTTACAGACCCAGTCCTCGCAGACGCTCAGCATCCGCGATTTGCTGATTGCCGGGATCATCGTGGGGGTGTTGGGGGTGCTGGATGACGTAACCATCGCCCAGGCCTCCACGGTACAAGAGCTACAACGCGCTAACGCCGAATTGGGCACGTGGGAATTGTTCCAGCGCGCCATGCGGGTGGGGCGAGACCACATCGCCTCGGTGGTGAACACGTTAGTGCTGGTGTACGCCGGGGCGTCGCTGCCACTGCTGCTTCTGCTGCGCACCAGCCCGCTGCCACTGACCTATATGGTGAGCCAGGAGATCATCGCCGAGGAGGTCGTGCGCACGATGGTGGCGAGTATCGGTCTATTGATCGCCGTGCCGATCACCACCTGGCTGGCCGCCGTCGTCGTGGTGCGCCTGCAAGCCAAAACCTCGTCGGGGTCTCAGCAAGCTCCTGGGGAGCACAACGTACTTGGCAAGGAAATGCCAGGGACGGGGAAAGATCGCCCCAACCCCGGCACTCCAGATATATAGAAGAAAGGCAAGAAACGAACATGCTTCAGCAGCTATCAGGCATTATCCCCCCATTGACAACTCCGTTCACTGCAGAGGGGGACGTCTATGAGGACGGACTCGAGCGGTTGGTCGAGTTTCAGGTGGAGAAGGGCGTACACGGCCTCTTTATCTGCGGAACCTACGGCTCCGGCCCGCTGATGACCATTCAGCAGCGGCAGCGCGTGCACGAGATCGTCCAGCAGCAAGCGCGGGGGCGCGTGACCATCGTGGCCCACGTGGGTGCTGCGTCTACCGAGCAGTCGGTGGATCTGGCCCAGCACGCGGCCAGTGTCGGGATTCCCTATGTGTCCTCCATTTCGCCGTTCTACTATCATCACGACGACCGTACGCTGGTCGAGTATTTCCGCACGCTGGTACAGGCAGTAGACGTGCCGGTTTACGTGTACAACAACCCGAAAGCATCGGGCATCAACGTCACGCCGGGCCTGCTGCGCCGACTGGGCGATGCAGGTGTGCGCGGGATCAAGGATAGCGGTTTCAGCTTTATCGACCTGACCCACCTGATGCTGGCGATGGAAGATCGGCCCGACTTTCAGTTCGTCGTTGGGACGGAAGGGATTGCCCTGCCCGCGTGGATGGTAGGGGCTAGGGGCTGCGTCTCGGGGCTGGCGAATGCGTTCCCCGAGATCATGGTTGAGCTGTGGGACCTGTTCCAGGCCAAGGAGTATGAGAAGGCCGCCCAATTGCAGCTCAAGGTCAACAAGGCGCGGCAGATGCTCCATATTCCCAGCTCCACCAACGCGGCCTGCTACGCGGCCTTGCACGCGCGCGGGATCGACGTGGGCTATCCCAAAGCTCCCGTGCTGCCTGTGGAAGAGCAAAAAGGGGCCGAGATGGTGGCCGCCTTCCGGCAGCTAGGGCTGCTCTAAGGGGAACGCAATGGATGCAAGCTCGCATGTGCGCGTCATCTGTCTCGGCGAGACCATGCTCATGCTGGCCCCGCCGCCGTACGAACTGCTGGAATACTGCGACCAGTTCGGAGTATACAGCGGGGGGGCGGAGTCTAACGTGGCCATTGGCCTGGAGCGGTTGGGTGTGCATGCGGGCTGGATCGGCAAGCTGCCCCGCCATGCGCTGGGCAGCAAGGTAGTGAACGGTATCCGCTGCTTCGGGGTGGATACCTCGCGGGTAGTCTGGAGCGATCAGGGACGCGTGGGGACCTTTTTCTTCCAGTGGGGGGCTGCGCCACGTCCCCTGCTGACCATCTATGATCGCGCCGGGAGCGCGGCCACCACGCTGGTGGCCGATGAGCTGGACTGGGACTATATCGGGCGCGCGGAATGGCTGGAGCTGACCGGCATTACCCCGGCGCTCAGCCCCACTTGCCGGGTAATGACGCGTGAGGTGGCCCAACGGGCGCGCGCCCTGGGCGTCAAGGTGGCTTTTGATGTGAACTATCGCTCGCTGCTTTGGACGCGGGCCGAAGCGCGCGCCGCCTGTGAGGAAATCCTGCCGTGGGTCAACCTGTTGGTGGCGACGGAGACGGATATGGGGATGCTGCTGGGCGCGGATGTGCCGCCGAATAGCGACCCGCAACCAGGGCTTCAGGACATCCAACGACGCTACCAGATGGATGCGGTGGTGATGACTCTGGGAGGCGAAGGGTGTCTGGCCTACGATGGGCGGCAATTCCATCAGGCCTGCGGGCATCCGGTGCAGGTCGTCAATCGGTTGGGGGCTGGCGATGCATTCGTCGCAGGGTTGCTCTACGGTTGTCTGCAAGACAATCTGCCTGCCGGTTTGCAGATTGGCATGGCGATGTCGGCGCTCAAGTTGACCATCCCGCAGAACATCCCCCTGGTGGACAAGAGGGATGTGGAGCGGTTGGTTAATGGTCAGGCCTCTGACCTGATCCGGTAAAGACAAGTATGGGCAGATTGCTTGGCGTAGAAAGGGGGTGAACAAGATGGTAAGGGTTAGCCGCCGGTCGTGGTTTTCGGCGTTGTTCCGACGCTCCGGGCGCGGTAGGCGCGGTGGTCGGCGGTGATGTGGTGATCGAGGGATGTATTGAGGTTGATCGTTAGCCATAGGGAAGGGAGATTCAACATGCCACGCGGAGATGGAACGGGACCCAGGGGAATGGGTCCCATGACGGGTAGAGGAGCCGGCTATTGCGCCGGGTACGACATGCCGGGATATGCGAACGCTGGTCCTGGCTGGGGCCGGGGAATGGGCCGCTTTGGCGGTCGTGGTGGCGGCTGGGGCGGCGGTGGCCGGGGTCATCGCAACTGGTATTATGCCACCGGCGTGCCGGGCTGGGCGCGGGCTGGCTATGCGCCAGCTTGGGGTGCGCCCCCGCCAGCATGGCAGGGGCCTGACGTCCCGCCACCGAACTATCCACAGCAGCCTCAGGAGACCCAGTTCCTGAAGCAGCAGGCGGCCTGGTTGCAGGAGCAGTTGCAGAGCATCCAGGACCGCATTGCCGAACTCGAGCAGGCGACAGGTGAGGACAAAGCAAGACAGGACGGGTGAAGGCTTCCGACCCAACCACCCGTCCTGTACCGGTGCGGAGGTGGGGGATATACTCTCCCACCTCTCGCGCACCTCTATTCTATGCCTTGCTCGCGAGAACGCAAGAACCCCATTTCGTTAGGAGGTTGGTGTCAGGTAGAGCGGAGGGATGATAACATGATGGTGTATGTGGATGGAGAGCGCTGCACAGGTTGTGGCGCGTGCGTAAAAGTGTGTCCGGCAGGCGCCCTGGCACTCGTAGATGGTGTGGCGGCGATAGATCAGGAGCATTGCCGACAGTGTGAGGCGTGCATCGCGGTTTGTCCCGCCGGAGCGATCCTCTCGGTGATTGAGCCGGATGCCTATGCGTCCTCTCTGCCTGCGCGCGGGAGCGCCCCGTTGCCGATAGTCACGCAGCCCGCTCCCGTTGCCACGCTGAGCCGGACGCAAAAGGCGCTCCCCTGGGTGGGGGCTGCGCTGGCCTTTGTGGGGCGCGAGGTTGTGCCCTGGGTGGCTGGTGCCCTGCTCGACGCCTGGGATCGGCGCGCGAACAATAACACAGCCTCTTCCCACCGATCCTCCCTGACAGCCTCCCAACCCACGCCCCGCATAGACGAATCGTACAGTGGGGGACGCCGCCAATTCCGCCATCGTGGCGGGAGATAGCGGCCCACCAGACATTAGCCTACCGTCGCGTGGACCAGATAGACCTGATGAAGGAAGCTGTCCCGATGAATACACTAATCGCTTTCGGACCCGTACCTTCGCGGCGTTTGGGGCGGAGTCTGGGCATCAACAATATCCCGCCCAAAGTGTGCAGCTATGCCTGCACCTACTGCCAGTTGGGGCGGACCACACGCATGTCGACAGAGCGCCAGGCGTTCTATGAACCCGAAGCCATCGCGCAGGACGTGCGGCGGCAGGTGGAAAGGGCCAGGAACGCCGGGGAAGCCATCGACTATCTCTCCTTTGTGCCTGACGGGGAGCCGACGCTAGACCGGCAGCTTGGGCGCACCATTGGGCTATTGCGCCCGTTGGGGATTCCCATTGCGGTCATCAGCAACGCCTCGCTCATTGATCGGGAGGACGTGCAGGCCGATCTGAGCCAGGCCGACTGGGTTTCCCTGAAGGTGGATGCTGTTTGGAAGAATGTATGGACTCGGGTGAATCGGCCACGACGTGACCTGAACCTCGACCTCATCTTGCAAGGGATCCGGGATTTTGCCAGAGGCTATCAGGGCGAACTGGTGACAGAGACGATGCTCGTGCAGGATGTCAATGACGGACGGGAGCACATCGCTGCGCTGGCCGAGTACCTGGGCGGGTTGCGAATGGCGATGGCATACCTTTCCATCCCCATCCGACCACCTGCCGAGGCGCACGTGCAGGTGCCTGGCCGTGAGGCCATCGAGCGGGCCGTTGACATACTGGCCGCACGCGTGGGCCGGGTGGAGTGCCTGTTCGACTATGAGGGGAATGCGTTTGCCACGCAGGGCGAGGTAGAGCAGGGGTTGTTGCGGATCATGGCAGTGCATCCCATGCGCCAGGATGCCGTAGCAATTTATCTCGCGGAAAAGGGCGCGGATTGGAGTGTGGTGGAGCGAATGCTCGACCGGGGCCAACTGGTAGAGACCATGTATCAAGGGTCCAGGTTCTACCGGCGCAACCTGCGCTGACCAGTCTCCCCTCCCGGTGAACCCCGGCGGGCTGTGGCCCAACTCCCAGCCCGCTGCTTTCCCCTGTTTCCGATGTGCAAACCCGATCTTGAAATCCCGTTCCCAATTGCAGCTCCATATGCTATAATAGCATCAGATGTGCACATAACCGTCTGTCTCGCTCCCCTTTGTTGGAGGTCGGAATGGTCATCATGGCCTTGGGTAGCGCGGGGCTGGGACTGGTCTGGGGCTGGCTGCTGGGGATGCTGACGCGCCGGAAGGGATTCCGAGGCTGGAATCTGGCGTCGCTGGCGGGCCTGGCGGCCCAGGCGGCAGAAATCTGGTGGTGGGCGAATGGGTGGGCCTTGGCGCTGTTCATCGGCGCCGTAGCGCTCGCCTTTTTGTTGTATCTGGCCTGGCAACAGGAGCTGCGTCGGCGCGTTGCGCGCGCGGAGCACTCCTGAGCGGGATTATACCGGGGACCGTCGTTCTATCTATGAGGGAGGTTCATCATGGACGAGAGTGTAGCGGCGACATCCATTCAATTGGTCGGGGCCTGGGGTTTTGGGGCCCTCATCGGCTGGTATGTGTACTATATCAACCGCTATCGCAAGGCCGATGTGCAGTTGGGCGATCTGGTGACGATTATCGGCGTCCTCGGTGGTGGGGCCGTCCTGGCTATCTTCCCCGCCCGCACGGACCTGTTCGGCGCGTATGGCGTGGGGCTGTTCTCTGGCTTTTTCGGGTACTTCCTGGTACTGGTCTTCCTGGTGGGAATGTCCAAGAACTTCAACGTGGATTGGTTCCTCGATGGCCGCCGCAAGCGGACGGAAGAACCCTACTACATCCCGGAGGAAATCCAGGCTACCGTGCGCCCCGGCATGGAGGCGCCTGGAGGGCCGGGGTCAGGTCCGAACAGGTAGGGGCTGATCTCTGCCTGTTCGAGTGAAAAGGGAGGGGCCGATGGGCGATGAAGCGCGGCGCGAACTGCGAGATATGCTGCTGGGCAGGGGGCGCTATGCGCGCAAGGGAGCGCCAGAGCCAGGACTGCTGCCTGAACTGATGGAGTACTTGCCCGAATGGCTGCTGGGCGAGGTGCTTCAGATTGCCAGCCAACAGTGGGACACGTCGCTCCGCATGGAAATGCTGCGCGCCCTGCTGTCACGGCTGGCGCGGACGGACATCGGCCTGGAGGCGGGGCTGCTGCTGTACGTGCCGGAACCCTGGCTCAGTCCGTTGCTGGAGGCTGCCTTGCACCGCCTGTCGGAAGACGAGCGCCACGCGACGTTGGACCGGGTGGTGTCCCTGTTGCGTGAAGACGTCCCGGCTGCGGAGGAATATGCGCTGGCGGCGCTGGGACCCTATTTGACCCAGGAGCAACTGGCTACTCTCCTGGACGACCTGACGTCTGACGAGTCGTTGCTTGAGCCGGTACGAGCGCTGGCGGCGCTGGCTCCTTATCTCTCCTCGTCCCTTGTGCGCAGGGCGCTCGATCTGGCGATGGCGCTGGAATACCCCGCCTGGCGGGCGGAATGGGTGGTCGTGCTCCTGCCGCACGCGCGGGCAGTGTTGCAAGAGGAGCGAGCGGCTGGCGTTCCCCCGGAACAGGGCACCCTATCCCAGGCGCTAAAGGCTGTCGGGGAGATGGCTGAGCCTTGGGATCAGGTGCAGATGCTGCAAGAGCTTGCCCCCTATCTGCCCCCAGAGTTGGCGGGTCCGGCGCTGGACATTGCCCTGGCGCTGGAGTGGGAGGGCAATCGCGCGGATGCCCTGGTAGCGCTGGCGGGTTACCTGCCGGAGCAGGAACTGAGCCGCGCCCTGGATACTGTGGAACGCATCAGCGACGAAGCGGCACGCGTCAGTGCTCTGGTCGGCCTGATGCCGCACCTGTCTCCGGGGCAAGTGGACCGGGCGCTGGCTCTGGTGCGTAGGGTACAGGGGGAGTATCTGAGCGTACAGGCGCTCAAGGCGGCGGCTCCGCGCCTGACTCCCGATCAGCTAGCGCGCGCGCTAGAGTGGGTTCGCCGCTATCGGGACGAAGCCCACCGTGTGGCGGGCTACGAGGCCCTGCTGCCGCATCTGCCCGCCACGCTGCGAGAGGAAACGCTGGACCGTCTGCTGGCAATGGCGAACAGATCGCGGCGCGGTGATGTGCGCGCCGATGCGCTGGCTCAACTGGCACCCTTTTTATCCCCCGAAACCTTTGCCCAGGCGCTAGAGGCGGCGCAGGGCATTCGACAGGGCGCGTCCCGGCTCAAGGCCTTGGCGGCCCTGGCCCCTTATGCTGCCCAAGAGCAATGGCCTGCTCTCTTGCAGGCCGCCGCCCTGACGGAACCCGCCCGGTTCCGCGCCGAATTGTTGGCGGTACTGGCGCCCTATCTGCCAGGTTCCCTGATGGAGCCAGCACTGGAGTTGGCCAACAAGCTGGAGGAGGCCGAAGGGCGCGAAGGCGTGCTGGCGGCCCTGGCGGCGCGATTCGCGGTGTTGGGGAATGCTGAGGCCGCCCTGGACCTGACGGTTGGCCTCCGGGGGCACGGCCCTTTGAGTGTGGCCCTCGCTGCGCTGGCCCCGCATCTGTCGGAGCCGTTGGCGGATAGAGCGCTGGAACTGGCGCGGGCGATTTCCGACCCGATGCGGCGGGTCGCAGCCCTGGCCTACATGGCGGCCCGGGGGCAGGCATCCCTGCGCTCCGCGGCCTTGGAAGATGTCCTGGGGGCTGCACGGGAGGTGCGGGGGGAATGGGATCGGGCCGAAGTGCTGTATGGTCTGGCTCAACTAATCCCCGATGCGAACTGGCGGCGGTTGGCGTACGAGGTCACTCACCGTGCCGAGTCTGTGCTGGACAGGATTCCCCTGTATCATCTGCGCGATCTACTGGACGAGATACCCTCCGAGCGGCGGGAATCGCTGCTCCGGCGCACCCTGGGCGCGATGCGGGAGCGCTACGAGGGCGGGCAAACGGATGCCGCGCCCATCCCCGACGATTTTGTGGCCGACGATGTGCGGGACCTGTTCGCCGTGGCGTCGGCGGGGCCCAGGGAATTGGAGATGGTCGAGCCTGCCAGGGAGCGCATCGTCTCCACGGGGTTTGCTGCGCCAGAGGAACCAGCCGACCCCCTGCCGACCTCGCGCCCGCTGGCCCCGGCCAGTTGCTATTGCTTCTGGCTGGAAGTAGGCGCGCCGGTGGCGGGTTCGATGGAGGTGCGCCCTACCGCCTTGCCGACGGAGCATCTTCCCGACCAGGCCCGGCTGCGGGTCGTGCTGTTCGGCTTCCCCGGCGGCCTGGAGATCGCGCCCGACGCCGATATGGGCGAGTTGCAGTTACGGCCCGACGGCACGGTGGTCGTGGCTGTCCAGCCGGGCGGGCGTGGCCCCGACTCGTTGGACGCAAACGACCCCCTGCTCTTGCGGCGGCTCTTCTTCCCGGTGCGCACGCCCGCCCAGGAGGGGGCCTGCCGGATGCGATGCAGCATCTACTACGAGCAGGCGCTGGTGCAGTCCCGCCTGATCGAGGTGCAGGTTCGGCGCGCTGACCCTGACGCGTCGTCCATACCGGGGGCGCTCCGCTCGGAAGTGGACTATACCCTCAGTCACTCGCTGAACCCGACGAATTTGGCCCCTTTGCAGCAAAACCGCCTGAGCCTGATGCTGAATGACAACGGCGACGGCACGCACAGCTTTCGCTTTCTGGGGGCGGACGATACCCGGTTCGTCAAGGGGGATGTGGTTCTGGACGCGCATGAGGTACAAGACCTGATCAAGGAGGCTCGCGGGGCGATGCGGCGGGCCGCCTGGGGCACAGAAATGTCATGGGAGCAGCAGCCCTATCGCTACCACGGGCCGCCCGACCTGGACCGCCTCAGAAACGACCTGATTCGCTTTGCTGTGCGCGGCTATCGCTTCTATGACCAGGTTATTGACCGGCTGGGAGGCGACTATGCCGGGGGGCAGGCCCTGACCGAGTTGATGCGCACATCTGGCCAGGTGCAGATCGCGCTCAAGCGCACGCCGCGCTTTGTGCTGCCCGCCTCCATGATCTATGACTCGCGCCTGAAGACCAATACCCCCTGGGACCAGTTCGCCCTTTGCCCCGAGTTCCTGGCGGCCATGCAGCGTCCGGAGCCTTTGGAGCAGTGCCGGTGTTTCCAGGGGGATTGCCCCAGCCGAGACCAGCGCACGATCGTCTGCCCCAGCGGGTTCTGGGGATACCGCCACGCGCTGGGGATGCCGCTTTCGGTGGGCGAGGGGGACGATCTCAACCCGGCCATCCTCTATCGGGACGCGCCGGTGATGGATGTCAGCGTGTCCACCGACCCGGCCTTTACCGTGCGCCCGCTGCACGAGCAACGGCTGCGCTCGCTATATGCGCCGCTAACCTGGCGCTATGCCAATACCTACGAGCAGACTTTTGATAATCTGCTCGATGAACCGCAGCCCCATGTGGTCTACTTTTACTGCCACGGGGGAGTGGCGGGCACGACGCCATTTATCAAGGTGGGGCCGCTCAACTCAATGGCCATCACCCGCGATGATCTGCGCTCGGAGGGGATTCGTTGGGCCACCAGCCGGGCGCTGGTGTTCATCAACGGTTGCCATACTACGGCCCTGGAGCCGGAGGTGGCGTTCAATTTTGTCAGCGCGTTCGTGGAGGTGGCGGCGGCATCCGGGGTGATCGGCACCGAGATCACCGTTTTCGAGCCGCTGGCTGCCGCTTTTGCCGAGGAGATGTTCCGCCATTTCCTGGTGGGCGTGCCGGTGGGCGAGGCGGTGCGCCGGGCGCGCTTGGAACTCCTGAAGCAGGGCAACCCGCTGGGGCTGGTGTATATCCCCTTTGCGATGGCGGGGTTGCGGCTCATGCGAGAGGCGGCGCCCACAAACCCCGGTGAGGTGTGAGCGTCGGTTGGTGGTTTCCTCGGCCATATACGCGAGGTACAGGCGTCCAGTAGATCATACCAGGGAGGATCCATGCAGGATCGCGTAGGAATGGGAGTTGTGGGCGCGGGGTCGATTGGCATTCGCGCGGCGTTGGACCATCTGAGTCTGCCCGATGTGCAGGACCGGGTATACCTGGCGGCTGTGTGCGACCCCGTGCCGGGGCGCGCGGCGGCGGCTGCGGCCAAGTATGGAGTGCTGGCCGCCTATGAACGCTATGAGGATTTACTGGCCGACCCTCACGTGGACGCGGTGACGCTTTGCTCGCCCATTGGCCTGCACTATGAGCAGGGAGTTATGGCCATCGAGGCGGGCAAGCACGTCCATTTCAACAAGACGATGACCATCAGGACTGCCGAGGCGACGGACTTGATGTTGCGGGCGGAACGCAAGGGCGTACATCTGGTGGCCTCGCCGGGGATGATGCTCTATCCGCACAACCAGCGCGCTCGCAAGCTGGTGCTGGAGGGGGCGTTGGGCCAGTTGGCCTGGGCCATCTGTGGGGCGGGGGGTGTGGGCGACTATCACCTGCGGGAGTCCGTGCGGGCCGGAGATGACGTGCTGACCAATATTGACCCAAGCTGGTATTACCGGTGCCCAGGCGGCGGCCCGCAATACGACGTGACCGTCTACTGCCTGCACATCCTCACGGGCATCGTTGGCCCGGCCAAATGGATCACGGCCATGTCAGGCCTGGTGCTGCCAGTGCGTGAATTTCGCGGAAGTAAGATCGCCTGCGATATGGATGACAATACTTTCCTGATGCTCGATTTCGGCGATGCCTTCTATGCCCTGGCTTATGGCGCGGTGACCGGCAGCATCACCCAGGGCTTTCAGCCGAATATCTATGGCACGGCGGGGGCGGTGGTGGGCACGGCCTTTAAGGACAAGGACCTGACCCAGCCCCACGACCTGGAGCCGCACCAGGTGGGCGCGCACGCCACGATGGGCGAGCGCCACGTGTTCGAGGACATGATGCAGTTGGTGGATTGGATTCGCGAGAGTAAGCCGTCCATCGCCAACGCCGCGCACGCCCGCCACGTGATCGAGATCATTGAGGCGGGATACCGCGCCGCCGAAACAGGCGAAACCCAACAGTTGCACACCGTCTTTGATCCTCTGCCGCTGGAAGCCCTGGAAAGAGTATAACTCGCGAGGAGAGAGGTAACCACAGAATACGCACAAATTTAACCACGAAAGACACGAAACATGTATTGGTCAAGCGGATGATGCACAGCCCCACCTGGGACTGAAGGTCCCAGGCTGGGAGAAAGGGAAACCCGTTCAAACGGGTTAACTGGGTTCTAGTGGGCTTGAGCCCACTTTATCACCATTAGCCCGGCACCTTCAGTGCTCGGCATACATGCCGCTGGCGCGAGGCACGGAGCGAGCCTCGCATATTACGGCGCTCATTTCGTCCGTCGCCGCCTTAGCGCAGGTGTGTAACCTGATCCTGACCAATACAGAAAAACACGAAAAGCGTCTCGTGTTTTTCGTGGTTCCTATTCCTCTGCGTATTCTGTGGTTCACTGTATAGAACAACAGACTCACTCGGTAGATACGCCGGGGGTGGAGCACGCCTGACACGTATCCCGGTGGGCACTCAGCCGGGAGGCCAGCCCGAAGGCCAGCGCCAGCGAACTGGCGGCCACGGCAAAGATGGGGGCATAGCCTACCAGATCGAGCAGCGCGCCGCTCAAGGCGGGCAGAAAGTAGAGCGGCCCCAGCAGCGTGTTCGCCAGGCCGTAGTAGGTGGGCCGGTCGCGCTCGGGCGCGATACTGTAGAGATAGCTGATGTTCCCGATGGACCCGGCAGACGCCCCCAGCCCTTCGACCAGGAAGACCAGCCCAAACAGGGAAGCAGCCCAGGAGGGAACCGCCTCGCCGCTGATCAGGATCAGCAGGCGAGGGAGCAGCAGCACGCCCACCGCCGCGATGAGGTGGCAGGCGATGCCCGACCTCATCACCCACAGGTCGCCCCGCTTGGTGCATTGCATGCCCCAGAAGGGATTGGAGAGCACTCGCGCAAACGTTTGCAGGGCGACATAAATGCCAGCCATCGCGGGCGGCGCGCCCAACACGCCGGTAGCGTACAGGATGTAAAACGGGGTCGCCAGCTCTACGCCCGTGGAAGCGGCCCGCACGCCCACGTATAGTGCATAGCGCCGGTCCTGGCGCAGGAGCGAGGGCGCGCGCCTGATCTGTTGCCACATGTCTATGCGCCGGGGCTTGATGGGTAATATCTGCTCTTTTATTCCGTTCAGGACCGGGATCGAGATGGCGAACGACAGGCCAGACAGTCCGATCAGGGCGGTATAGTTCATGGGGAATTGGCTGACCCGGCCATCCAGGATGGCGCGCACAGCCAGGCCCGCCAGGAACCCAGCGACGCCGCCCGCCAGATTGCAGATGGCCACCACGCGCGCCCGCTCCTCGGGCGGCACCATGCGGGCGATGATCTCTGTGCGGCCCACCGCCGAAGAGCCTGCCGTGACGCGCGTGATGGTGAACAGCACGAAAAACGCCGCCAGCACTAGCTCCGGGTGATCCACCCCATAGAAGTAGGTCAGCACGGCCATGATGATGTAGAACGCTGCGCGGATGATCTCCAGGACGGTAACCACGGGCATAAACCGGGTAAAGCGCTGCATGCTCCCCGCCGCCAGGAATTGGGGCGCGAGCCAGCCAAAGAAGCGGATGGAAGGCACCAGGCCCACCAACAGGTTGGACCCGCCCAGCGCCTTGACGAACAGGGTCAGCACCATGCTGGGTTGGGAAAGCGTCATCCCCGTTTCGACAAAGAACTGGTTAATGGCTTTCAGGGTGATATTCCGTTGTACGATGGCGCGGGGCATTGCGCCGGTTGATGCTTGTTGTGCGGAAGGCTGCTCCACGTTCGATTCGCTCAAGGTTGCTCCCAAGGCGGGGATTGATGTGCGTTTCGTTGCCCGGCGGCGGGGTAAGCCCAAGTCAACCCTTCGCCCCGCCATCGGTGCTGCTATCATACCCTATTAGGGGCAATTGGCAAGCATATCCGCTTCCCTCTCCCTCTGGGCTCAGCATTATACGTAAGTCATACCCTCACCCAGCCCTCTCCCAAAGGGCGAGGGTTTTGGCCCGCTCTGATCCCTTCTCCCCCTGGGAGAAGGCTAGGATGAGGGGCTTTTCGCAGCCAATTCCCCATCCGTAGCCGGGCGGGGGCCAAGTCAAAAGATACGTATAAGGATGAGCCCTCTGGGAGAGGGCGCGGCATGTATGCCGGGGTGAGGGCGCTCCCCTGCGTCGCGCAGCTATTCACCTATAAACCCTAGATCTGAATCTCCTCGCCCTTGTCACCAGGGCGGGTGCCATCCAGCGCCTTGCGGAGCGTGCCGAAATCATCCTCCATCCCCCGATGGCAGATGCCCATATCGCTGCTATGGATAATCAGGTTGGCCCCTTCTTTCTGCGCCCAGGTGATCTCCTGATCTATTCCCGTGGAAAAGTGAATGCCCGCGCCCACCCCTTTGGCCCTGGCTCGCCGGATGATGTCGCGCACGGCCCGGTCAAACGTGGGGTGGCGGTATTGCTCAGGCAGGCCCAGGCTTATGGACAGGTCATGGGGACCGATCAGCACGGCGTCTACTTGTGGCACAGCTAGCAGATCGTCCAGCGCCTCTATGGCCGGGATGCTCTCGATGTTGATAATCAGCGCATTGCCGCTGTTACGCTCGCCGAGATACTCCACCAGTGCCGGTTCCGGCTCGCTGCGCCCCTCCACGATGTCGGCCAGCCGACGGCCCTTGAGCGGGCGCCACTTGACCGCACCGCGCAAGGCCCGCACCTGCTCCACCGTCTCGACATAAGGGGCGATAATGCCGCTAGCCCCGCCATCCAGCACCATACAGGCCCGGTAGGGGTCCGGCTCGGGGATGCGGACGATGGGCGCCAGCCCGTTGGCGCGGTAGACCTGACACATCCACGCCAGCGTATGCCGGTCAATGGGCATATGCTCCGTGTCGATGAACACGAAATCCAGCCCCACGTTGCGGATAGCGCCGGGCCAGTAGGGCAAAGTCGACGTAATCAGCGTGCCATAGACGCGCTGTCCCTCGTGCAGAGCGGCGACCAGCTCACGACCGTTCATGGAAGCTCCTTTCCTGCGGAAGGGGTGATGGATGGGACAAAGCTGATTGGTTCGATCTCACGGTAGCCCGACCTGCGGCGGTGGCGCTGCCGGGCCTGGTTCGGGCGGCAGGTTCGGTGCCTGCCATCGCTGGAAGACGATCCCTGTGGCGTGCATCATCAGCAGAACGTACTCATGGCACGTTTCGCCATCTGGCGCGAGGCAGGCGGCACAATCCGCCAGCGTGACTCGCAGCGCCGGGTCTTGCGCCTGGAGGGCAAGCCGCGCGCTAATCGTGCGCAAAATGCAGCAGGCGCGGTCCATCTCGCCGCGCTCCAGCCGCCGGGAGCACTCGGTCAGCAGCTCACCCATATCGCCCTGTTGCAGAGGGGCGGGCACCGCCTCGCGGAGTGCCAGCGCCGCGGCGGCGGGCGACCCATCGCGGAACTGCTGCCACCGCTTGATATAATCGTTCTCGTTGCCCAGGATGCGGGCCAAAGCAAAAGCAAGCTCTGCCCGCGTGCTATCGTTTGGCGCAGCGCGCAACGTTTTCAGGAGGGCTGGCACCGCTTCTGGCACGCGCAAAACCCCCAGCGCAGAGGCGTAGGCCAGCCGTAACGGCTCGTCGCCCTCTTGTTCCAGCCCTGCCATCAGCAGCGGAATGATCTCCCGATCACCCAGCACCGCCAGCGCGCGGGCGCTGCGGGCTTGCATCAGGGAGTTCTGCTCGACCAGCGCGCTTCGCAGGGCGGGGGTGGCCCGCTTGTTGCCCATCCGGGCCAACGCCCAGGCGGCTTCCATGCGCAGGTCGGAGCTGGCATCCTCCAGCAGGGAAATCATCGCATCACTGATCGCCGGTTGAGCGGGCATGTTGGTCAGGGAGAGCAGGGCCTGATAGCGCACGCTAAAGCTGGGGTCGTGCAGGCTTGCCAGCAACTCTTGCAAATTGAGCAGGCTGTGGGCATCGCCCATCCGTTGGGCGGCATGTATCCGCTCTTCTTCGCCCGTGGCCCGCCGAAGCTGCACCAGGGACTCGAGAGCGGCCAGGGGTTTGCCCCGCACGAACAGGCCAACGAACTGCCACAGCGAGTAGGGACCATCGGCGCTCAGCCGGGAGACGGCGATCAGCGCCACCACCAGCAGCGCCAGACTCAGGCCGAATAGAGGCATATAAGCATCAATGGGCAGCCCCAGCACGCTGCCGTCCAGGCTGTGAAATCTGTCCAGCAGGGCACCGATGACCAGCGGGCCAATGCCCGCGACGAACTGCGACCAGGAATAATACACTGCTGTGTAGGATGTGCGCTTGCTCAGCGGAATGGCCCGCACATACAGATAACGCATCCAGCCAATACCCCAGGCCATCATGGCGGCTCCCTGGAGGATGGCGATCAGGAAGGCGGCAGGCGTGCTCCAGAGGCTAAAACGCGGGATGACGATCCATAAGATGGGCAGCAGGGCGTATAAAAACAGCCCGGCCTGCATGACCGGCTTGCTACCATAGCGGTCGGCGCTCCAACCCCAGATGTAGGAGGAGAGAAATGACCCGGCATAAGTGCCGATGCTGAGCAGGACCGCGTTTGCTGAAGAAAGCCCCACCTGCTCGCGCATGAACAGGGGGATGAACGAGGCGATGGCGATTCCCAGGGTGACCAGCCCCAGCGAGGCCAGGAAGTAGATAAAGTTGCTGTCGCGCAACGATTCTCGCATACCTCGCACGTGGTCCGTCAGGCGCTCCCCATCCTTTGCCGGGTTACCGCCGGGCATCAGCGAATAGCAGAACACCGACGAGAGGCCGATCACCGACCCGGCTCCGATCAGCAGCATGAACCGACCCAGGCCCGTACCCTGCCCCACGATGTGGCTGGCTACAGCCACGGCCAGCATCTGCGCGACCGTGCTTGCCGTGTTATTGATGGCCGAGAACTTGCCCCGGATGGCGTTGGGGACGAGTTCTTGCAGCCAGGGATAATACCCGGTTTCCGCAATGGCGCGACATAAGCCAAAGACCAGGATGATGCTGGCCACCCAGGTAAAGGCGCTGTCTACTCCCAGGCGCAGCAAGATGGCGGGCGTCAGCAGCAACAGGGCCATCACCCCCTTGCGAATCGTCCAGAAGGTGATAAAGGTGCGTTTCGGGCCAAAGCGCTCCACCAGGGGCGCGACAAAGGGGGCTACGATGCCGCAGAAGGGGATCAGCGAGATCAAGAACCCGATGCGGCCCTTATCCAGGCCCAACTCGTTCAGGAACAGGACAAAGGCAGGACCATTGAAGGTCAGGGCCACAAAGATAGAGGTAGCGGCGTCGCCTGTAATCATCCAGGGCAGGCGGCGCACCTTTTCCAGGTCAGACCACTCTTTCCGCATGAACTGTAACTATCACCTCGAGCGCACCCAGGGGGCTGTCTCTGTAGAGTCCCTGATCGGTCATCTACGGGCGGCATGCGACCAGGGCAACGAGATGATAGGCCAGCGGGGCGGCTATGTCAAAGAAGATCCATGCGGGGAGAAAGCCAGGATTAGCCCATCTGGACAGGCCGGTCCTGGCTTTTCCGCCATTCATACGATCCCTTGCGGCAGAATGATCTACTGCGGACCAGTTTATTCCGCCATTTATACGGCTGCTATTGCGCACAATGATTTATGGTCAATAACACTGCGGCCGGTTACAATAGATATGTGCATAGGTGGGCTATTGCAGTGAACCGATTGATAGAAGGGATTGCCTGGCAATCCAGGTAGGAACGATCCGCAGGACCAGGTTACTTCTTCCACCGTACAGGGGCATCGGCGATGGCCGATGCTGCATGGCTTGTCCCAGAAGGAGGTTACCATGCAAGCGAGGAACGCTAAGGAATGCGGGCAGAGCATCGTTGTCTTGGGCTGGATCTATATTGTGTGGTATGCGCTGGTGCTTATCGCTGGCGCGTTGGTCTTCCTCTGGCTGCTCGGTCTCGGATATGTCTCTTCTGCGCGAGAGCCGTTCATCATCCTGGGGGGCCTCGGCGTGTGTCTGGGGGTGTTGATCGTTCTACTGGCCCTTGTGGGCATACTGGCCGGTTCCGGGCTGGTCCGGCACTGCGCGTGGGGGCGCACGCTGGGCATCGCCGTGGCCGCACTCGGGATGATCCTCTTTCCCGTCGGCACGCTGCTTGGCATCTTTGCCCTTTTTTTGCTGCTGCGGGACGACGGGACGGATGGCCGACCCCCTGATGGCAATGGGTTCATCCACCCCCCTGGCGACAACGGCTTTGTTCGCCCGCCCAAAGGGGACACGGGCAAGGACTGGCACATCGTTGGCAAAGACACCAAAATCAGCCCAAAGAATACTCTCTGCAAGGGCGGGCGTCGGCCCAACTTTTTGATCTTGATGTGTGACGAGATGCGCTATCCCCCGCCCTACGAGACCGAGGCCGCGCAGGCTTTTCGCCGTTGCTACCTGCGGACGCAGGATGCGCTGCGCCGGTGCGGGATGGAGTTCCACCGCCACTATGCGGCCTCGGTGGCCTGTGTGCCCAGCCGGGCCTCGATCTACACCGGCCAATATCCGTCGTTGCATGGCACAGCCCAGACCACCGGCGCGGCCAAGGAGTCCTTCGATCCCGACGTCTTTTGGCTGGACCCCAACAGCGTCCCCACCATCGGCGACTACTTTCGGGCCGCTGGCTATGAGACCTACTGGAAGGGCAAATGGCACGCCTCCGACGCCGATATGCTCATTCCCGGCACTCACAGCCAGTTCACGAGCTACGACCCGGAGACCGGCGCGCCTTCTCTCGCGCGGGAACGCCTCTACCTCAACGCCAACCGATTGGAGCGTTTTGGTTTTTCGGGCTGGATCGGCCCCGAGCCGCACGGCAAGTCGCCCCTCAACAGCGGGTCGTCGGCTGATCCCGCAATCTACGAGACGACTGGCCGCGACGCGGGCTTTGCCTCGCAGGCCAAGCAACTCATCGAGCAACTCGACGAGTGCGGGAGCGACAGGCCCTGGCTGATGGTGGCCTCCTTCGTCAATCCCCACGATATTACCCTTTACGGGGCCATTGCCAGGCTTAGTGGCCAGTTTAACTTTGCCGTAGAAGATGTCGTGCCGAGGACGCTGCTCAACCCGCCGCCCTGTGGCCCCACGCAGGACGAGGACCTGCGTACCAAGCCCGACTGCCAGGAGAGCTATCGCGATGCCTATCGCGAGGTGTTCCAGCCCATCGGCGGCCTGGAGCGCTATGTGCGCTTTTACTACCAGCTCCACAAGAACGTCGACGAGCAGATGATGACCGTCTACCGGGCGCTGCTCTGTTCCCGTTTCCGCGATAACACGGTCGTTATCTTTACTTCGGACCACGGGGATTTGCTAGGCTCACACGGCGATATGCACCAGAAGTGGTACACGGCCTACGAAGAAGCCCTGCACGTACCCCTGATCGTCTCCAATCGGTGCCTGTTCCCCAGGCCAGAGTCGGTCGATGCGCTGACCAGCCACGTGGACCTGCTGCCGACGTTGCTCGGCCTGGCTGGCCTCGACGCCGAATGCCTGCGGCGACAGCTTGCGCGCAACCACTCGGACGCCCGGCCACTGGTTGGCCGCAACCTGGCGCCGCTCGTGCTGGGCGATATACAGCCGTGCCAGGTCAAGGGGCCGATCTACTTTATGACCGATGATGACCCCAGCCGGGGACTCAATCAGGACAACTGGACGGGTATCCCCTACGCCTCGGTGGTGCAGCCGAACAGCCTGGAGACGGTCATCACCCCCCTGGCCGACGGCAAGCTGTGGAAGTACTCGCGCTACTTTGACAATCCGCAGTACTGGAGTACCCCTGGCACACCCAACGACCCCACGCCCACGCCGCCTACTTGCCAGGGGGCACAGGATGTGGTCGTGATGCCGCCCGAGATACCCACCCCCTGCTTGCCTGGGGTGTACGAGGAAAGCTATACCGTCGCGGTCAAGACCACTCCGGCCAGCGACCAGTTCGAGATGTACAACCTTACCGACGACCCGCTAGAGCAGAACAACCTCTACGGGCAGGCCGCCTACTGCCAGCAGCAGGAAACGCTGGCCCGGCTGCTCCTGGAACAGTGCGCTCAGAAGCGGCTGACGCCATGTAGCGGCACCGTCCCCGGCCAGCCCGAGTGCGGACTGGGGGGATAATCCCACGTTCGGCCAACTGCTCATAGCGGCGGTTCCCTCACCGGATACCGCTAACGCAGGTGGGAATTGGGGAAGGAGCGCTTATCACTCCTTCCCCAATCCTTGCCATTAGGGTCCACCCCGCCGTCTTCCCCTCCCGTGTCTTCTCTGTTTTATCTCCCGGTTTCGTGGCTCTGTGCCTTGTGCAAATTCAGCACAGGGGGTATACTTTCCAGTCGGTACGAGCAGTCATCGGAAACCAAAGAGAGGACACATCATGCAGAAGAAGCGATGGTGGTGGATCGGGGGGCTGGCGTTGGGAGCAGCCACGGGATATGCCGCCCTCCGACGACACCGGACGCTGGAGCAGCAGTGCGCCAGCAATCGAGCGGTGAGCGTGCTGGTCGTGGGCGCGGGAGTCGTAGGCAGCACCTACGCCGCCCAACTGGCTCGCCGGGGCATGCACGTCACCCTGCTGGCCCGCGGCCAGCGGCTGCAAACCCTGCTCCGCCGGGGGCTAATCGTCGAGGACATGCTGACCGGCTGCAAGAAACAGAGCAGCGTCCAGGTCATCTCTGCCCTCCCACCTGACGCAGACTATGATCTGGTGATCGTGGCGGTGCGCTATGGGCAGACGGCGGAAACCCTGGAAGCGATCCGCGACCTGGCAGACACCACCCCCATCCTCACCTTGCAAAACAACCCGGAAGGGGCCGAGACATTCGCTCGCAAGCTCGGCAAGACCCACCTGCTGATGGGCTTCCCGGCCACCGGCGGGCACCGCATAGCCGAGTGGGTGCGTAGTTCGCCCCTGTGGGTCATGTCCACCGTCGTCGGCGAATCGGATGGCGCCGACACCCAGGCCCTGCACCAAACCCTTGCCATTCTGCGTCGCGCGGATATCCGCGTAGAGGTCGAGCGGCGCATGGTCCCCTGGCTACAAACCCATGCCGCAGGCATCGCCGCGCTGGCCGGAGTGGCCTACAAGAACGGTGGCAAAGCCCGCCGGATGGCGCGGAACACGCAGGATGTCAAGCTGTACCTCAGCGCTCTGCGCGAAGCCTATGCCATTTTGCAGGGCACTGGCATCCCCATCACGCCCGAATCCCAGTTGGCTATTTTCGAACGGCCCCTCTGGTTGCAAATGCTGATCGTGCGGGCCATGCTCTGGACCCCCTGGGCGGCCGAGATCGTCGACGAGCACCTCGCGGCTGCCCCCGAGGAGATGCGCGCTCTCTATGATCAGGTCTTGTCATTGGCGAAACGGGCCGGGTTGGATGTTCCCTTCTTCGAATCGTTGGGCGAGTATTTCCCGAAAGGGGAGTAACTGTGGCGATAATTGTCAAGTCGGACAAGGAAATTGACGTAATGCGCCAGGCTGGTTGTATCAACGCCCAGGCGATAGAAGCTGTGTGCAAGGCCGTGCGCCCTGGCGTCACGACGGGCGAGTTGGACCGCATTGCCGAGGACGTCATCCGCTCGCACGGAGCCGAGCCCGCCTTCTTGGGCTACCCGAATGGCTCCTTTCCCGGACATCCCTATCCGGGAACGCTCAACACCAGTATCAACGATGAGTTGGTGCATGGTGTTCCCGGCCCGCGCCGGTTAAAAGAGGGCGATATCCTCAGCATCGACTGTGGCACCATCTGGCAGGGCTTTGTGGGCGATTCCGCCGTCACCGTGCCGGTGGGGCGCATCTCGCCCGAGGCCCAGCGCCTGATCAATGTGACGCAAGAGGCATTGCGGCGGGCCATCGACGCCTCGCGGGTGGGCAATCGCTTTGGCGACATCTCGGCCACCATTCAGGAATGGGCCGAATCCCAGGGGTATCAGGTCGTCATCGAGTACACCGGCCACGGGGTGGGGCGCGATATGCACGAGGACCCCAATATCCCCAACTGGGGCAAACGCAACCGCGGCATGCCCTTGCGCGCGGGCATGACCTATGCCCTCGAGCCGATGCTCACCGTCGGTCCGCCGAACTTGTACGTCCAGGATGATTACTGGACCGTGGCGACCCAGGATGGCAGCCTGTGCGCCCATTTCGAGCACACCATCGCCGTCACCGACGGTGAGCCCGAAATCCTGACCCTCTGCTAACCGCCTACGAGTCACCACCCCCTCGCCCGGCTGTACTCAGCCGCCATCTGGAGAGGGGGCCGGGAGGTGAGGTTTGCTTTCCTCTCCTCGCGGCTACGATTATCCCCGCATCCCTGCTTGATTTTCCCCTCGCGGTAGGCTATCATAGAAGTATAGCGATCAGAGTGTCGCCCAATACCGCCGCGAGGCCCATCATGCAAATGCTCAACGTCTTGCGTTCACTCTCCAATCTGCCCGACATCTGGGGAGAAGGGGCCTTGTTCGCCTTCTCCGGATTGGACGGCGAAACGGTTACCCGTTCCGGCCTGGTCGGGACCTTTGGCTCGCAGCCCTACGACCTCCTTTTCCACACGCCGCAGCGGCGCATGCTCCAGATACGCCTTGCCGCCGAAGCGGCCCCCCGCGTAGCCACCAACGATGTCTTGTGCGTCGAGGCGCCCGATGGCGTGTTGGCGATCACCTTCCAGGCGTGGCATACCCTGGTCGGACTGCTGCCCCCCGCCGCCCGGCTGTTGTTGTGCGCGGAGAATGGCCCGCAGGCCACCGAGCAAGGGGGCTATTCTCTCTCGTCAGACTCCGAGCATGGGGATGTCCTGGCGCTCGCCAGGGATGGTGCTCGCTTCGCCCTGGCCTACGGCACATCGCCGGATGAAGCCTGCCAGCGCGCATCGGCGGGGCTGGCCGTGGATGTGTGGGCCGTTGTGCAGGCGCGTCTGGCCGTCTACCATACCCTGCCTCGGCACGCGTGCCGCACCCTCGACGCCTCCCAGGACCGCCTCCTGAAAAAGTGCTTCAGCGTCATGAAGGTCAACACCCTGTCTGCCGAGGAAACCATCCGGCAGCGCTGGTCCACCCCTGATCGAGTGCCCCATCGCGACATGTGGCTGTGGGACACCGTCTTTCACTCCCTCGCCATGAACTGGTTTGATCCGCAGGTATCGTGGGAGTTCCTGCAATCCATGCTCGCCGCGCAAAGCGCTGACGGCATGATCGCCCATCAGGTACACATCAGCGGCAGGGTTTCCGCCATCACCCAGCCCCCCATTCTGGCCTGGGGCGTCTGGGAGAACTATTGCGCGCTGCACGACAAGGCCTGCCTCGCCTATGCCCTGCCGCGCCTGGAGCGTTATCTCGATTGGGATTGCGCCCATCGCGACACCAACGGGAACGGTTTGCTGGAATGGCACATTGAGGGCAACGTCCGCTGTCGCTCCGGCGAGTCGGGCCTGGACAACTCGCCACGCTTTGATAGCGCCGTCTTGCTCGATGCCGTGGATTTCTCCGCCTTTGCCGCGGCGGATATGCGCTATGTCAGCCTGATTGCCGCCGAGCTGGGGCAGGCTGACAGGGCTGCGGCCTGGCTGACCCGCTCCCGTGCCCTCTCCCAACAGATTCACGCCTGTCTCTGGGATGAGCGGGCGGGCTTTTACTGTGATCGGGATATGGACGGCAATCTCTCCCCGGCCCTTGCCGTCAGCGGGTTTTTGCCGCTATTGCTGGAAGACATTCCCACCGAGCGCGTAGATCGGCTGGTAGTCGCGTTGCAGAACCCCAACCTGTTCGATTGCGCCTTTCCGGTGCCCAGCGTCTCCCTGTCCGACCCGAACTGGTCTACCGACATGTGGCGGGGAGCCACCTGGCTCAACCTGAACTACCTGATTATCTGCGGCCTGCGTCAGCAGGGGAAACAGCAAGCCGCCCGCCGCCTGGCCGATACCACCATCGCGATGGTCGACAAGTACTACCGGGAGTACGGTGTCTTGTTCGAGTTCTTTGACGCCCGCGACGCCGTCCCGCCGGTGGCATGCGACCGCAAGGGGCCACGCGTCGAACCCTACGACATCCGGCACAAGATGGACTCGATTCGCGATTACCATTTCACAGCAGCGCTCGTCGCCTGCCTGCTGCTGGAACAGCATACCGACCAGAACTGACCGGGCCGTGTGGGGCGGTGCATCCGTGCCCTCTGGCGGATCAGGCGGTCAGCGTTCTGGTTTACCCATACCGAGAGAAGGGAAGGTCGTCTGCCTTATGAACTGATGGGAGGAGGCCCCGATGCTATGTCCCAAATGTCACACCGAGCTTCCGGATGAGGCCCAGTTCTGCTGGAAATGTGGTGAGCCACAGCAACCCCCGACGTCAGACGCTGTGCGTTCGCAGTCGGCTGCTGCTGTGCCAGATTACGACTACTGTGATATCCGGTTCATGGACCGCCTGTTCGGCTTTTACTACGAGGCCCGGCACGAGCACGCCGTCATCGCCCGTAGCCGCGATTCCATTCGCACGCGCCGCGAAGCGAACCAGGACGTCGTGGACAAGCTGGCCGCCGACGGCTGGGAGCCGATGACCAGGGACAAAGCGGGCATGGTTACGCGTATGCGCCGCCTCAAATCCGCCTGAACGCAGTACTCGGCCTCCCCTTCCCTCTCCCCGTGCTGCGCTCTGCCCCGGCGCGCACGCCGCCCTCTCCCCTTGGGAGAGGGTCAGGGTGAGGGGATTCTGGACCGCCGTGATATACGTCACTTTCTCGCCGATCCATCGGCGATCGAACCCATTGCTTAACCGAACGAAAGGAAAGGCACACAACATGTCGTTGACTATCGAGTGGGGACGGAGAATCGACAATTGGCGCAACGAGTTGCCCCGGCATCTCTACCGGGAACTGGGCGAAATCGCCTTCACTGGCTTTGTCACCCTGGACCAACTCACCGTACAAGAAGCCGCCCAGCAACAATTCGCGCCCATGCCGCCGGGCACCGCCTGGGGAGCAAAATGGGAATATGCCTGGTTCAAGGGCGAACTGACCCTGCCCGAAAGTGCAGCGGGCCAGCGCATCGTCCTACGCGTTGACCTCGGCGGCGAGAGCGCCATCTATGTGAACGGCGTATCTGTTGGCGCTATGGACGCCCAGCACAAGGAAATCACCCTGGCTATGCAGGGCGTACCCGGCCAGCATTTCGACATCATGGTCGAAGCCTACGCTGGCCACGGTCCCCGCGTCCACTATGCCGGGCCTACCCCTCCCGAACGCGAAACCGTCCCCGAACCTGGCCCCACCCAGGCCGTCGTGGGCCGCAGCACCTTCGGCGTCTGGAACGAAGACGCTTATCAACTCTGGATCGACGTCGAAACCCTGTACGGCGTCCGCAACAATATCGACCCCAACTCCCTGCGCGTCGCCGAAATCGACCAGGGCTTGCGCGATTTCGCCACCATTGTCGACTATGAGCTGCCCCTCGACGAGCGCCTGGCAACCATGCGCGCCTGCCGCGAGCGGCTCCGCCCCTTGCTGGAATGCGAGAACGGCTCCACCGCTCCGACCCTGTTCGCCTTTGGGCATTCCCACATCGATGTCGCGTGGCTCTGGCCCTTGGCCGAGACCGAGCGCAAGTGCGTGCGCACTTTTTCCACCCAGCTTGCCCTGATGCAAGAGTACCCGGAGTACCGCTTCCTTCAGAGCCAGCCCCACCTGCTGCGCATGGTCAAAATGCAATATCCCGACCTGTATGCCCGCATCAAAGAAGCGGCCCGTAGCGGTCAGTTTATGCTGGAGGGCGGCATGTGGGTCGAAGCCGACACCAACATCTCGAGCGGCGAGAGCCTCATTCGCCAGTTCCTCCACGGCAAGCGCTTTTACCGCGACGAGTTCGGTGTCGAATGCGAGATCCTCTGGCTGCCCGACGTCTTTGGTTATTCTGGCGCAATGCCCCAGATTATGCGTGGCTGCGGTATCCCCTACTTCTCCACGGCCAAGATCTTCTGGGCCTATAACGGCGGCGATCCCTTCCCCTACAGCACCTTTACCTGGGAGGGTATCGACGGCTCGACCGTGTTGGTGCATCTAACCAACGACTATAACTCGCGCACCGACGCCGCTTCGATTATCCAGCGCTGGGATCAGCGGGTCCAAAAGGATGGCTATTCCACCCGGCTCGTCCCCTTTGGTTGGGGGGACGGAGGCGGCGGCCCCACTCGCGACCACCTGGAATACCTTCGGCGCATGGGCAACCTGGAAGGCGTGCCTATGGTCCGCATCGCCGCGCCCAACGACTATTTCCACGACCAGGAGGCCAGGGGCATACCCGCCGCCCGCTACGTGGGCGAGTTGTACTTCCAGGCCCACCGGGGTACCTACACCTCCCAGGCCAAGACCAAGCAGGGCAACCGCAAAAGCGAACTGGCCTTGCGCGAGGCCGAACTATGGGGCGCAGCCGCCCAGGTGCTCCAGAGCTATGACTACCCGCTGCCTCTGATGGACGAAAGCTGGAAGGCAGTCCTGCTCAACCAGTTCCATGACATCATCCCCGGCTCCTCCATCCATCGGGTCTACGAGGAAGCGGAAGCCGCCTATGCGGAAGTGATCGACACCGCCGAAGAAGTCGCTGGCGAGGCCCTGAGCCTCCTCACCGACGAGTCGGACGGCGCCGTAACAGTATTCAACTCCCTCTCCTGGGAACGCAAGGCCCTCGTCGAGCTGCCCGACTCTTTTGCCGGGGCGACTGGCCTCAACGGCGAGCCGCTCCCCGTCCAGTTTATTGACGAATACCCCTATGTCGAGGTGCAGATTCCCGCCTGTGGCTGGACCACCGTGCGGGCCACGGACCTGTGCGAATCGGCGAACCTTGTCCAGAACACCGTGCAGGCCACCGAGCGCTCCCTGGAGAATGACCTGTTGCGCGTCGAGTTCAACGACCTGGGCGAGATCACCAGCATTTTCGACAAGGAGATCAATCGCGAACTGGCTGCGGGCGTCTGTAACAGCCTCAAGATGTACAAAGACGTCCCCACCAACTGGGACGCCTGGGACCTGGATAGCCTCTACCCGCTGACCCCCGTGGCGATGGACGAACCCGCCACCATCGAGGTCATCGCCGAGGGGCCGCTCGTCGCCATCTTGCAGGTCACGCGCAAGCTGCACGACTCGGACATGGTCCAGGAGATCAGCCTGCGGGCGGGCAGCCGCCGGGTGGACTTTGACACGCAGATCGAGTGGCGCGAGAGCCACAAGCTGCTCAAGGTCGCCTTCCCGGTGGACATCCACGCCAACGAAGCCGTCCACGAGATTCAATTCGGCCATATCCGCCGCCCGAACCACTACTCGCGGCAGTTCGACGCCGACCGCTTTGAGGTTTCGGCCCACAAATGGTCCGCTTTGATGGAGGAAAATCGCGGCTTGGCCGTCCTCAACGACTGCAAATATGGCGTCAACGTCCTGGACAATACCATCAATCTGACACTGCTCAAATCGGCGCTTGCTCCCGACATGACCGCGGACAAGGGCCTGCAAGACTTTTCCTATGCCTTTTACGCGTGGAACGGCTGCTTCGCCGATAGCGACGTCATCCGCGAAGCCTACGACTTGAATGTGCCGGTCATGCTCGTCTCTGGCGCTGCCGGGGCACAGACCCTCTTTTCCGTGGACGCCCCCAATGTCATCATCGAGACCGTCAAACCGGCGGAAGACGGCTCACGCGACGTCATCGTGCGGCTGTACGAGTGCAAGCGTATGGCTACCCGTTGCACCCTGACCACTATCCTGCCATTCACTCGTGTCGCGCAGACCGACATGCTCGAAAACGAACAAGCCGAGCTGCCCACCCAGAACGACGTCGTGTCCCTGGACCTCCGCCCGTTCGAAGTGTGTACCCTCCGCCTCCAGATCGCCGACTGATTACCAATCCATTGCCCCCTCTCCCGGCTGTACTCAGGCGGGAGAGGGGGCCGGAAGTGAGGCCCTTCTCGTAGCCGCGGCATCGTGCCGCGTCCTGCTCCCCTCTCCGCCGTGGGCTCAGCATTATACGCAAGTGTTCATGCGAGATCCCTCACCCCGGCCCTCTCCCAAAGGGCGAGGATGTTTGCCGCCTTCTCCCTGGGGGAGAAAGTGCCCCGTGGGGGCGGATGAGGGGATTTTCGTTACACAGGACACCGTATAAGGATGAGCCCCCCGGGAGCGGGAGTGGCCACGCAGTGGCCGAGGGTGAGGGGATTTTCCCCTATTCAAGGAGCAACAACCATGATCATCGACTGCCATGTGCACAGCAACATCGGCGACGCCCCCCAGGCCATCGTCCAGGGCATGGACGCCGCCGGAATCGACAAAATCGTCCTGTTCTCCGCTCCCCCCCTCGCTGAGGGGCGCGCCCCCATCCCCACCCGCGAAGCCAGCCTCGACCTGGCCCGCATCGCCGCCCAGGCCCCGGACCGCATCATCCCCTTCACCTGGGTCGAGCCAACCCTGCCCGATGCCATCGCCGAGCTCGACTATGCCGTCCACGAACTCGGCTTCCGCGGCGTCAAAATGATCCCCAACCACTGGTCCCCCACCGACAAAGCCATCTTCCCGGTCTATGCCAAGATTGAGGAACTCGGCCTGCCGGTCATCTGCCATTCGGGGATCTTGTTCGGCAATCAGGACAGCTCGCGCTTTTGTCGGCCCGTCCTGTACGAGGCGTTCATCCACTTCCCCGGCATCCGCTTCGCCCTGGCGCACATTGGCTGGCCCTGGGTAGACGAATGCCTCGCCGTCGCCGGGCGCTTTCGCCACGAAGCCCAGCGCACCGGCACGCCCTGCCAAATGTGGATCGACACCTGCCCTGGCACCCCGCCCATCTGGCGGCCCGAAGCCCTGCAAAAAGCCTTCGCCTACCTGGGCGACGACAGGCTCCTATGGGGTAGCGACACCATCGGCAGCCGCACCGCCCGCGCCGGGGAAACACTCGCCAGCGACCGCCGTATCCTGCGCAGCATCCTCGGCGCCAACGCCGAAGCCGAGCGCCGCTGGTTCGGCGAAAACGCCCAGCGCTTCCTGGGCCTCTAACCCGGCGCGCACGCCGCCCCCTCCCCCCCTCTCCTCCCGAGAGATGGCGCGGCATACATGCCACGGAGAGGGGATTCTGGAGCGCCGGCACCCTTGCCGGCCTCCGCTCCCCTCTCCAAACCTGGAGAAGGGAGCGGGTGAGGTTGCTCACGCCCGTCACTCACGCACAATGCTGAACCTACCGGGAGAGGGTGCGCCCGTAGGACGCGGGTGAGGGGAATTGCCTTTTTCCCTTTCCGCGTATTCCGTGTATTCTGTGGTTAACAACTCGTCTTTGTTCGCGTATTTGGTGGTTCCATTCCCATACCTTCCCCCCATCTCATAATAGAAAAGGACACACGCCATGACTCGCAGGCCCAATATCCTGCTCATTCAAGCCGACCAACACCGTCACGACTGCACCGGGTGCTCCGGTCACCCGCTGCTGCATACGCCACATCTCGACCAACTCGCCGCCGAAGGCGTCCGCTTCACCCACGCCTTTACCCCCATCCCCACCTGCTGCCCCGCCCGCCAATCCCTCCTCTGCGGGCGCTGGCCCCAGGCCCACGGCGGCCTCTGGAACTATAGCACCGGTATCCCCGTTCCCCTCTTCGACCAGCCCACCTGGACTGAGGCCCTCGCCGCCAACGGCTATAGCCTCGGCTACGTCGGCCATTGGGGCGTCCATCCCACCCGCTCCCCGCTAGAGTTCGGCTTCCGCGAAACCCGCGACGCCCGCGACTATGCCGCCTGGCGCAAGGCCCAAAGCCTGCCCGACCCGCGCCCCGACGATCTTACCCGCTCCGCCCTCAGCGACAAACCCGTCGCGCGCTGGTTCGGCGGCGTCGACCCGGCCCCCGTCGAACAGACCCGCACCCACTGGTACGCCGATCAGGTCATTGACATGATCCATCGCTACCACGCCGACGGTCAGCCCTGGCACATCCGGCTCGACTTGGAAGAACCGCACCTTCCGTGCTACCCTGCCGAGCCGTTCGCTTCCATGTATCCGCCGGAAACCATTCCCCCCTGGGGCAATTTCGACGAAACCTTTGCCGGGAAGCCCTACATCCAGCGCCAGCAGCTCGCCTCCTGGGGCATCGAGGACCTTACCTGGCGCGAATGGTCCGTCTTTCTCTCTCACTACCTCGGCATGATCAGCCAGATCGACGATGCCGTCGGCCGCGTCCTCGCCGCCCTCGACCAGCTTGGCCTTGCCGACAACACCCTCGTCATCTATACCGCCGACCACGGCGACAACTGCGGCAGCCATCGCCTCATCGACAAGCACTATGTCATGTACGATAACGTCGTCCGCGTCCCCTTGCTCCTGCGCTGGCCCGACGCCTTCCCCGCAGGCGGCACCTGTGACCAATTCGTCACCCACTCCCTCGACCTCGCCGCTACCGCCTGCGACGCCACCGGCCTCCCCATTCCTGACACCTACGCCGGGCGCTCCCTCCTGCCCCTCTGTCGGGGAGAACAACCCGCCGACTGGCCCGACGACGTCGTCGTTACCTATAACGGCGCTCAATTCGGACTCTACATGCAGCGCATGCTCCGCGACCGCCGCTACAAATACGTCTGGAACCCCACCGACATCGACGAACTCTACGACCTCCAGGCCGACCCGGGTGAACTGCAAAACCTTATCGAACATCCTGCCCACGCCCAGGCCCTGGCCGACCTGCGACAGCGCCTCCTCGAGCGCCTCACCGCCCAACGCGATCCCCTCGTCACCAACGAGTGGACCCGCCGCCAGCTCGCCGAGGGCCAAAAGCTCGCCCGCTAACCCCCCATCCCATATTCTGGCGACGCTCCAGTGCTTCACACCTTGGAGCGTCGCCAGCCCGCCGCCTGGGCTTCGTCTTCCGTGCAGAACCAGCGCTCCCCCTTTTCGGGCGTGATCACCGTCTGCTCGTAATACCGCCCACCCGGCACGTGGTAGATCTTTTCCCCTTTGCTACTGATGTTCCCCTTGATCAGACACCCCTCGCGCGGTTCGACGCAGCCCTCCGCGCAACCTGCTGGCGTAGGCGCGAGAGTGGCCGTTGCAGTCGCCGTAGCTGTTGGCGTGGGCGACGGGGTGGGCGTTGGGGTTGGCGTGCTCGTTGGCTCTGTCGTCTCAGTAACCGTAGCAGTGGGCGTACAGGTTGCCGTGGGTTCCGGCGTGGGGGAGTTGGTGGGCGTGAACGTGGGGGTAATCGTCGCTGTGGCAGTAGCCATAGTTGTAACCGTCGGGGTGTGGGGTGGTTCCGACGTACCTATCTGTATGCTAGTGTCCAGCGGGGCACGGGCCGCCGAATCAACCGACCGGGCGCCCTCAGACGGACCCCGGCTGCACGCCACAGCCAGGCAGAGTATCAGTCCCAGACATACCAGGGCGTAGAATTGCGTCCCAGGCACACACGCGCGCAGCATACCGAACAGTGGGCGCCGACCTCGAACACCAAACAAGGCCATAACACCTCCTTCTCGTACCGCGCTTTGCTTTCCTCTCCTCGGGAAGAGGGCTAGGGTGAGGGGACTTGATTCACCCCCCCGCCTCCAAACACGCCAACAACCGCTGGAACGCCTTGTCATATCTTCGGGCGTCCGTGTCCCACCCCGTAAAATCTCCCACCACCTTGTCTAGTACATCCGCCTTGCGCGGGTGCTCCCACACATCAAAGATATAATCGTCGATGCGAATGGGGAACAGCACGCTCTTGCCCTCTCGGTCCTCCCGCTGCAAAGCCCGCTCAATCTCCCGGTTCACCGGCCCGCTTTGCAGCGAGTTTTCCGAGCATACCACCACCAGCTTGTCATACACCCGAATGCTCCGATCAATCTCTCCCCAAACCGGTTCTCCCCACTTGGCATTCTCCGGAAAGTACCATACCCGCACATGCTTTGCTCGCAGATCGGCATACAGGCGCTCACAGAATAGCTTATCCTTGGCACTGTGGCTGACAAAGCACGAATAAAACTCGATCGCCTTCCCCACCAGCGACCGCGCATACTCAATGAACTGGTCCGGGACACCACACCCCCGCAGGAACTCCTCCGGTATGTTCCCCCCGGACCTGTAGAGCGTATCAATCCCGATAGTGCATGGTGCTCCGTGCTCGACTGTGTCGAGCCCCTTTACTTGACTGAGGTCGACATCCGCAACGATTGTGCCACTGAGTTCTGCCCCGCTAAAATCTGCGCCACTCAGGAACGCTCCGCTAAGATTCGCGCCACCAAGGAATGCCCCACTGAGGTCTGCGCCCCCTAGAATTGCCCCACTGAGGTCCGCGCCGGCAAGAAATGCCTCGCTGAGCTGCGCCTCGCTGAGATCGGCCCATCTCAGGTTCGCCTCAGTGAAGGTCGCACCGCTGAGGTCCGCCCTTTGAAGGTCTGCTTTTCGGAGGTTCGCTAGGCTGAAGTTCGCATCACGGAGGTCCGCCTCGCCAAGATCAACCTCGCCAACGTCCGTCCAGATAAGGTTCGCCCCATGGAGGTCTGGCACGATGTCGGGGCACTCCTCTCTCCACTGGTTCCATGCCTCTACACCCCGTCCTAGAATAGCGAGATGCTCTGCGTTCGCCATGTTGCCCGCCCTTCACTCTGCCCTTCCCTGGACCGCCCGGCAAGCTTGCCGCACCATCCCTGGCGGCCTCCGGTTCCCCCAACAAAAAGAGAGGCCCTACCCCTTCGAGCCTTCCGCGCCCTCCGTGGTAGAACCTCCCCTTCAGTGTATTCCGTTCCTTCCGTGTATTCCGTGTTCCCTCCCCCTCTCCAGGCTTGGAGAGGGGGCCGGGGGGTGAGGTTCCCTACCGCGCCCCGCACGCCTGCAAACACGCCTGCATATGCCCGCGAGCCTCCGCCGCAATCACCGCGCACTGCGCCAGCTCCAGCTCCTTCGCCCCGATCACCTCCAGGTCCACCGGGCCAGTATACCCGTTCTCGTGCAGCACCCGGATATACCCCAGCAGGTCAATATCCCCGCGCCCGTTCGCCTGCATCGGCGGCTTCCCCGGATTCTGCTGGCGGCCCTTGCAATCGCGAATATGCACATGCTTCACCCGCGAAATCACCGCCCCCAGCGCCTCCACCGGATTCTCCCCGCCCCGGTAAATATGCGACGGGTCCATATCAATCCCAAACGCCGGGGAGCTAATCGCCTCCATCAACTTGAGCGTCGTCGGCGTATTATAGATGCTCGCCCCCACATGCGCCTTCACACACAACGTCACCCCATACCGCTCCGCCATCAGCGACAGCGACCCCAGCGAATCAATCGTCCGCTGCAAATCCGCCGGATCACCCGACTTGCCCCCAGGCCCGCAGTTGATCACCGGAATCCCGATCTCCACCGCCGCCTGAAACGCCATCTCCATTCGGGCCGGGTCCTGCGACGGCTGCTCCATCGCCTGCAACGCCAACCCATACTCCGCCGACAACCGCTTAATCTCCGGCGCCAACTCCTGCCACCGGCCCAACACCAAATGCTCACTCATCCCGTCAATCGCCGACAGCTCAATCCCATCATACCCCGCCATCGCGATATACCGGAACGCCGTCTCTAGATCATACCCGCCAAACAACACCGAATTCGCACCCAGCTTCATCATCAACCTCCCATCTAAAATGATCCGGTACTGCCCTCTCCCCCTCCGATTCCCTCTCCCTCCGGGAGAGGGCGAGGCATGCATGCCACGGTGAGGGCGCTTGGACCGCCGCCATCCTTGGCGGCTCCCTGCCCTGCCGCCTCCCGTAGCCGCCGGCCCGTAGCCGCAGCATCCACGGACCTACGGTCCGCTCGCGCCTCCCCCTCTCCCGGCTGTACTCAGTCGCTACCTGGAGAGGGGGCCGGGGGTGAGGTTCTCCCTGTGTCGGGTGGTGAGGTCCCTACACCACCCGTACCACCGTCTCTGTCTCCAGCGACACAATCGCCGCCGCCAGCACCTTCTGCGCCGCCAGCCCATCCGCCCCGGACCCATCAATCTCATCCGGCGACACCCCGGCGCTCACCTGCTCCACAAACTTGTGAATCCGGTTCCGGAACGTATCCTCAAAATCCATAAACCCCCCGAACACCGGATTCGTATACACCACCTTCTCCAGATTCCCCGCCGGATACAGCGTCGCCTCGCGCCACATATCATCCAGCACGAACCTGCCGCCCGTCCCGGCCACCTCGCACCGCTCCATCGGGTGACCCCGCTCAATATCATACGACCCCGTCAGACCGCCCACCACCCCATTCTTAAACCGCATATTAAAATGAGCAGTCGACCACATCGTCCGGCCGGGCGCCTTCGTCGCAAAACACTGCACCGCCTCAATATCCCCGCAGAAATACCGCATCACATCCACCGTATGCGGATGCAGCGCCTTCAACTGGAAATACGGCGAGCTTTCCGCCGGATTCTTGATCCACATCGCCATATTGATGAATAGCAGATGGCCCAACCGGCCCTCATCCACCCATCTCTTCGCCAGCAGCGCCGCCGGAGTAAACCGATGATTCAGGTCCACCCCCATGCACAGCCCCTTCTCCCTGGCCTTGGCCACCATCTCCTCAGCCTTGGGAATCTCATTCGAGATCGGCTTCTCACATAGCACGTGGCAACCCGCCTCCAGCGCTTGCATCGTCGGCAAATAGTGGTCCGAGCCGTACTCATACCCGCCCGTCGCCACACTCACCGAATCCGGAGCCAGCGCCCGCAACATCGTCTCCACATCATAAAACGCCGGAACCCCCAGCGCCTTTGCGCCCGCATCCGCCCGATCGCGCAGCAGATCACACACCCCCACCAGCTCCGCCAGCGGGTCACCCTTATAAATGCGCGCGTGCAACCTTCCAATCGGACCCTGCCCGATCACACACACCCGTAACATAACCCAACCTTCCTTTCACCTGACTGGGAAAGTAGCCGCCGGCCTATAGCCGCAGCATCCACGGACCTACGGTCCGCTCGCGCTCCGCCCGACCGCAGGTCGGCACCCTCGCCCCCCGTAGCCGCGGTTTCCATACCGCGCTGGGAGATGGCCAGGGTGAGGGCCTCCGATCCCCTCTCCCTTTGGGAGAGGGGATCGGAGGCATGCATGCCACGGTGAGGGGATTCCCCTGGACTGCCGCTCTCTCCTCCCGTAGCCGCGGCATCGTGCCGCGCCTCTTACTCCCTCGCCCCCTGGGAGAGGGGGAGGCATGCATGCCACGGTGAGGGTCTTCCGCCGCCCTCTCTCCCCAGCCCCTTCCATATCTTGGCTTTATTCCGTGTTCTCCGTATTCAACTCCGGCTTTTCCGCGCTCACCGGCATCTCATACCCATACTCCTGCATCACCGGGGCCAGAAAATCGAAATAATTCACCCCCTCATCCCGCTTCCAGCGGTCGATAGGGTCCGTCTGCACCGGAATCTTGGCCAACTTGAACCCCAAAAACTTTTCCAGCCTTGCCAGCGTCTCATCCTGGCGCAGCACAAAATCCTCAAACCGCACCTGAATCCAATGCTCCGGCAAAGGCGTCGCCCTCACCAGATCATACTGATACCTCCACGAAATCGCCCGGCGCAGCCGCTCATCCTCCGTCGGCGGATACTCTACCCCAAAATCATGCAGATCATCCGTCAAGTGCCTGCCGAGGATGCAATCCCGCGGATTCCGCACCCAGAAAATATACTTGGCCTCCGGGAACATCCGCCGAATCCAGGGGTACACCAGCGTCGTCTCGGGGATCTTCCACCCCTTATGCTCCGCCGAACTCCCCAGCACCGACCGCAAATACGACTCGATCAGCCGCGTGAATTCCGGCTCAATCTCCATCCCGTGCAGCGCCGACCAATCCCACCGCAGGTCTCCCAGCCAGCGCACGTGCCGGGCCAACACCCGGCACGCCTCATACATATCCTGCGGCGGCAGCAAATCCCCCGACTTGTTGAGCTGGTCCCCCATAAAGACCCCGCTCGCCGATAGCGTGTGCGACATCGCCCGAGTGCCCGAATGCCCTCGACCAATGATAGTGATTAGAGACATGGTAATGACCTATCTATCTCAGGATGTGAGTACTCGGAAAGCTAGAGAGTGACGACACGCCCGGTTTGCCAGGACTCGATGGCCGCCTCGATCACGAGTTGGGCCTTGAGCGCTTCTTCCGCCGAGGCATCGATTTCTGCCGGTTTGACCTGTTGCACGTTCTGCTCGATCCATTTGTTGATCCGGCTGCCAAAGGTCTCTCCAAAGCCCATCATGCCGCCGATATAGTCGTACGTCTCGGTCTCGCGGGAGAACCTGGGATAAAAGTGAAGATGCTCGCAGGCATCCTGCAAGACAAAACGCGCGTCCGAGCCGACCACTTCCAGGGTCTCCAGGCCATAGCTACCACCGGCGTCATAGCTGCCGGTCAGGTGGCCGATGATGCCGTTCTTGAACAGCATGTTGACCTGCACGTTCGACCAGATCTTGCGTCCCTTGCCCTTCTTGAAGAAGGCTTGCACCTGGGCCACGTCCCCGGCAAAGTAGCGCATGACGTCGATGGAATGGGGATGTAGCGCGCGCATGTGGAACCAGGGTGATGTCTCGTTGGGGTTGTTAATCCACATGGTCATGTTGATGATGTTCAACTCGCCCAGTCGTCCCTGCTCGACCCACTCCTTGGCCCGCAAGGCCGCCGGGGTGAAGCGATGGTTCAGGTTGACGCCGTAGCGCAGATTCTTCTGCTTGGCCAGGGCCACCATTTCCTTGGCCTTCTCGATCTCGTTGGAGATGGGCTTCTCGCCCAGTACAGGCAGTCCCCCGTTGAGCAGTTCCATCGTGGCCGGGTAGTGGTCGCCGCCATTCTCAACGCCCGCGGTGCACATGCTGACCGCATCGATTGCGATGCCGCTGGCGAGCAAATCCTGAATAGAATAAAAGGCTGGGCAGCCGTAACGCGCTGCGGCCTTGTCCGCCTTTTCCTTGATGATGTCGCAGACGGCGACGAGTTGGGTATCCGGGTGCTTTTCATAGATGCCAGCGTGGATATTGCCGATGTTTCCCGTTCCCACGACTGCAACTCTTAGAGCCATGACGTTATCCTTTCGTTTTGGCCTGAGCAAGATGACATAATCTCAGGCTCGGGTTATTTGCGTGATTCTGCCTGCAAGCGGGCGGCCTGCGTGGGGTCGCCGATGTGCATGGTGTCGTATGCTTGCTGGGAGGTCTTGAAAGCTCCCACGCCCTCATGCCCGTGCCAATCCCCTTGATGGTACATGGGGTTGGGCATGCCGGTTTCTGCCTCGCGCTTGGCGATCCAGGCTTCCATGCGACCCTTGAGCAACTCCACCATCTCGGGCTCGCTCTCGGCCAGGTTCACGTTCTCGTTGGGGTCCGTGACCAGGTTGTACAGTTCCACAGCCGGCTTGAAATGGAAATCCGGCTCCAGGGCCACGATCAGCTTCCATTCGGGCGTGCGCCAGCCATGCTTGCGCATCCAGGTGCACTCGGTGATATAGAATTCACTCTCGTGGGAAGCCACCTCTCCGCGAACCATCGGCATCAGGCTGCGCCCGTCAAAGGCGATGTCAGGCGTCTCGATGTCGGCCAGTTCCAGGATGGTGGGAACCAGGTCCTTGTGCTGATTGTATCCCGCGACCCGCTTGCCCGCAGGCATTTTGCCGGGGTAGCGGATGATCAGCGGCACAAAGAGGGTCACATCGTAGATACCGTGGTGGTCAAACCAGCACTCGTGATCGTACAGCGTCTCGCCGTGGTCGGCGTTGACGATGATAATGGTGTTATCCGCAATGCCGTGGTCTTCTATGGCGTTAAAGATATTCTGGATGGCGGCATCCATATAGGCGATGGCGCCGTCGTACTGGGCGATGACGTAATCCTTGTCCTTGATTCCGGGCGGCATCCAACTGGCAAAGAAATCGCAGAACGGCTTGAACGCCATCACCGGGTCCATGGAATGGTTGCGCGGATTGCACTCATCCCCGTGGTAGAACATCCGCTCAAAGGGCTGGGGCGGCAGATAGGGAGCATGGGGGTCCATGTGCCGCAGGAAGAGATAAAAGGGTTCTTTCTCTTTCGTCAGTCGGTCAAGCTCCGGGATGGCGACCTCGTTGAGGTTCTGTGCTTTGGGGCTGCGGCCCTCGTTCCAGCTTCCCCACCCCTCGAAATTCAGGTAGGTATCGAACCCGCGCGAGGCAGGGTTCCCGGTGAATCCCACAGCGGTAGTGTTGTACCCTTGGGTCTTGAGGATTTCGGGCAGCGTAGCTACTTCGGGACGCATGGGCCCCTTGTGGCGCAGGGCGACTACCTGGTTCGTGAAGCAGTCGGTACCGGTGAGCATGGACCCGTAGCCGCTGGTGGTGGGGATGTGCGGGCTGTAGGTCTGCTCAAAGAGGGTGCCCTCCTGAGCGAAACGGTCGATGTGGGGGGTGGTCAGCCGGGGGTATCCATAGCAACTCATGTGGTCCGCCCGGAGGGAGTCGATCCCCAGATGCACGATGTTTGGCTTGCGTCTGCGTGGCATATTGCTCCTTCTGTGTGTCTAGGTAGTATAGTGACCTGTATTGGATGCTTAAGCCAGGGACGAGAGCGGGGCTGTCAAGCCAGCCCTTAGCTATCAAGCCAGCCCTTAGCTATCAGGACAGCCTTTGGCCGTCAGGCCAGCTCTCGTCCCATTTGATACGCTTGTTGCATGATCTCTGGCTTGTTCGCCACCTCCCCGCGCTCGCTGGCAGTGACCAGCAGGGGCGGCAGGAAAGTCATCTTGAACCACTCAGCGCCTGTGCGCACCAGTTGCACGGTGGGACTGGCTGTTTCTGGATCGGAATCGGCAAACGCGCACACCAGCAGCAGCCGCTTCTCGGCGAGCTTTTCGCGGACCCCTTTTTGGTCCAGCGCGTACCAGCGGTCAAGGAACAGCTTCATTTGCGCGCTCGGTCCCCAGAAGTAAATGGGCGTGCCCAAGATGAGCACGTCTGCCCCTAGCAGTTTGTCGTACAAGGGCTGCATATCATCCTGGACACGGCAACGCCCGATTTTGAAGCAGGTCTCGCAGGCCTGGCAGGGGGCGATGTTCAGCTTGTTGAGGTAAAAGCGCTCGCTTGGCGCGCCGACGCTCTCTGCTCCTCGTAGAACCTCTGCTACCAGCAGGTCTGTATTCCCGCGCACGCGCGGGCTGCCGATGAAGGCTGCTATTTGCATGGCTATGTCTCGCTATGCCTTGTCGAGTTTGTCCGCCACCCAGCCGACGCCCAGGTCTTCCAGCTTGGCCCTGGTTGGCGCGCCGGTTTCGGTATTCCAACCCATCAGTTCGTAGAACTTGGTCAGGGCCGCCTCGAATTGCTCCGGCGTGGGGGCCTTTCCAGCGACGGGGCCCTTGTCCATTTGCTCCATCAGACGGGGCGGGAGATGATCGTCTGCCCTGGTAAAGCCCTCCTGGGTGTTGAACGCGCGGGCCATGTCATAGGCGCGCTCTGCGGCCAGCCAAAGCTCCAGGGTGGAGGTGTTCCAGCCGGTGATGGCGGCAACGAGATCAGTTTTCTGCTCGGTCGTCCAGGCGTGGAACAGACAGGTGCCGAGCATGTTATCCAGCACGCGCCACATCATAGCATAGCGCACCATACGCACCTTGTCTGTGCTCAAGTCGTCAAAGGGCAGCGGTTCCAGGATGCCGAGGGGCTCCAGGCTCTCGATGCCGCCTTTGCTCGTATAGCCATTGTCGTGGACGCTGTGCATGTGGTCCGCGCCGGTGGGCGAGACGGCAATACCCAGGCCGTGGCCATACTTGACGCGGGGGTCGTGCATGGCGACTTCCTGGCCTTTGATCTGCACGGCATACTGGATGGCATCACCGCCGAAATGTTGGGCGGCGCGGCGCGATCCGTCTGCCAGGATATTGCCCAAGCCCTCCCGGCGGGCCATGCGCTCGATCATGGTCAACAGTGCCTCGGCGTTGCCAAACCGTAGCTCCAGGCCATCGGTATCCTTCGGGCCGATCAGCCCGCGCTCAAAGCACTCCATCGCCAAGCCGATGGTCACGCCGGTCCCGATGGTGTCCAGCCCATAGGCATTGCAGAGCTGGTTGGCCCGGTTGATAACGCGCAGGTCGTCGATGCCGCACACGGAACCCATCGCGCCGGTGGTTTCATACTCGGGGCCGCCGTACTTGCGATCTACGGGATACTGCTCGTCGTCTACCTCCACGATCCATTTGCAGCGGATCGGGCAGCCAAAGCAGGTATCTCGCCCCACCGCGTAGGTCTCTTGCTGATGCTCGGAGCTGATGTTCTCAAAACCCTCGAACACCCCATCCTTAAAGTTGTGGGTGGGCAGGCCGCCCAGACCGTTATTCACCCGCACCATGCGCATGGTTCCCAGGGTGGAAAACACAGCGGAAGAAGTCTCTTTGTAGTGGTCTCGGAACCACTTGCCCAGTTCGTTGACCTTCTCCGGGTCGGCGACGGGTGGGCGCTGAGACCCACGAACCGCCACGGCCTTGAGCTTTTTGGAGCCCATCACCGCTCCCAGGCCGGTGCGTCCGGCTGCGCGGTTGACGTCGTGGATAATGTTGGAGACGAGCACCAAGTTTTCGCCTGCCGGGCCGCACTGGGCAACCCGCATGCGCTTGTCATCCAGCTCCTGCCGGATGGCTTCTTCAACATCCCACGTTTCCTTGCCCCACAGGTGATCGGCGGGGCGCAACTCTACCTGGTCATCCTTGATCGCGAGGTAGACTGGCGAGGGAGATGCACCCTCGAAAATGATCGTATCCCATCCGGCCCGCTTGAGTTCGGCGCCGAAAAAGCCGCCGCATTCGGAGCCGGAAAAGCCTCCGGTCAAAGGGGATTTCGCTCCGACCATGTGTCGTCCGCCACCGGCCAAGGGCTGGCCGGTCAGGGGGCCTGTGGTAAAGATGAGCCTGTTCTCAGGTCCAAGCGGGTCGACGTCGGCGGCCATCTCTTTCAACAGGTAGTAGGCGATAAAGCCCCAACCTCCAACATAGCGCCGCAAGAAGGTCTCATCCAGTGCTTCTGTGGTGATCTCTCCTGTGGTGAGGTTGACGCGTAACGCTTTGCCCCAATGGCCGTAAGTCATGCTGACCTCCTTCGTATCTGTTCATAATCGGGCTATCGCCGAAACAGCAAAAGGTACACGTGCAACGGATAGCCGCACGTGATGTTGGTGCGATTATAGCCTGCGGGGCCATTCCGGTCAATCGGCCCTGCCGTGAAAAACCGTAGCCGCGCTTTCCATAGCGCGCCGTGAGCGCGGCCAAGCCGGCAAGGATGCCGGCGGTCCGGCGAGATTGTTTACAGCGGCAAGTCCACCCACCGCCTGGTATTTTGGCTGATCTGGCAGGCTTCCAGCACTTGTTGCACCTGCACCCCATCGTTAAAGTTCGGACTGAACTCGAAAGGCCCGTCTGCCCGGTATGCATCCACAAAGTCCATCAACACGGTCCGGCGTTGGCCCATGATGCCCGGCAGCGCGCCATGCAACCGTTCGGGAACGTGGATGGTGGTGTAAGGGGTGTCGGGCGTGCCCCCGTGGCGAACGACTACGTACCGCTTGAGCTCCTCAGGCGGTAGGAAGACGTCCAGCTCATAGGGGCGCTGCTGGTTATACATCAGCCCGCCCTCGGTGCCGTACACCTCGACGCGCTGGTCGTAGCCGCGACCAGTGAACATATAGCTGCCGCAGAAATAGCCCAGCGCACCGTTGGCATACTGCACCAAGAAGTTGCCGTGATCTTCGGTGGTGACTGGCATGGGGTTGCCCGTCTCGCGGCTGACGCACTCCTTGATGACGGTACTCAACTGGGCGGCCACTGCCGTGATGTCGGTCCCCAGCCACCAGAGCATCATGTCGATCATGTGCGAACCCATGTCGCCTAGGCCGCCGAACCCGGCGCGGGCGCGGTCATTGCGCCAGGTGCCGAGGTGCTTGGCATAGTTGGGGGAACCGGCTGCATAAACGGCGGAAACATAGTGGATGTCTCCCAGGACCCCGCTGGAGATGATCTCCTTGGCCAACTGCGCGGCGGGAGTCCGGCGATGAGAAAAGTTGACGCCGGTCTTGATGCCCTTTTCCTGCGCCGCCTTGTACATCTCGCGGGCTTCGGACAGAGTGAGGGCCAGGGGCTTTTCACAGTAAATATCGAGGCCCTTCTCGATGGCTGCCATGACGACAGGGTGGTGCATATCGTTCGAGGTGCAGACACTGACGACGTCCAGATCGCATTCCAGCAACTCGAGATAGTCGTGTACCAACTGGTTGACCCCATGCTCCGCCCGCACCTGTTCCAGCGCTTCGTCACTGATGTCGCACGCGGCGGCGATTTGCACATTGCCACTGCGCAGATAGCTGGGGATGTGGTAATGCCTGCCGATGCCTCCCGCGCCGATGATGCCTACTTTGAGCGGTCTCAGTGTGCTCATGCGTAGATGTGCCTCCATAAGTAGAATGAACGTATGCGAGTTGTGCTTCAGCGATCCACGTTGTAGCTATTGCCGATTGATCCAATCGATATGAACGCGCCCGTCCTCCGGTAGCGATATCCGGCAAGTAGCGCCGGAGGCGATGGCGAATTCCACCCGCTCGCAGGCTTGCCAGTCCAGGTCGAGCCAGTGCAACAGCAACAGGTTGATGATGCCGGAATGGGTGACGAGGGCTATACGCTCGAACCGGTGGGTCTGGGCGTAGAGCATGATGCGGGCCAGCGCAGCCATGACGCGAATCCAGGTCCGCTCAAGGCCCAGCCGTTGTTGTTCTTCCGTCCAGGCGGACCGCAGGGGGTTGACGTTTGGCTCTCCGAGCAAGTCATCGGAGGTGGTATCTTCCAGGTCTTGCAGGTCCCAACGGAGCACGTCGGGCAGCGCGCCGTGGATGACGTCTGCTGTCTGCTGCGCGGGCAGCATGGTGCTCACGCACAGGAACTCGATCTCCCACTCGCGGCACAGGTCGGCCAGGTGGCGGGCCTCTTCCTGCCCACGCGGGGTCAGTTCGCGGCTGAATGGGTCCGCGACTTGAAACAGTTCTTGCATATAGCCGTGCCGAATCAGATAAACCTTCATACTATCCTTTCAGGGGTGCCTGATGGCGTCCATTCTAGGTAGAGCGCGTCGAATGGTCAAGTATGGGTCAGGAGCGGCGATTGTTTTGCATGGGTATGACCTCGCGGCCCGTGAGCGCGCCCACCAGCAGTTCGATTGCCCACAGACAGACGCCGAGCAGCAGATCGAGCAGGATGGTCAAGGTGAACACAAAAGCGAGCGAGATGGCGATAGACTCCGACAGGGCAATGGCGGCGGATGGGATCTGGTTGACGACGCCGGTGAGCAGCAGGGTGGCGCTGATCAGGCAGAGGAAAAGCGCGAGCGCAGGCCAGGACTGTCGGTCCGCAACGCTAGGCAGCATGGCGTTGCTGATGGCGGCCAACAGGTACAGCCACAGCCAGGCGTCTTGCGCCTGGGGAACCTGGCGGATGCGGGCCAGCAGTTCGGGGGCGAGCACAGGGGCCTGCGGGGCCAGATGCAGGCGGCCCGTGGCGATGGCGAGCACCAGGCCAGTGCCGACCAGCAGGGGAGCTACGCCAATCAGGCTTTCCCGGAAAAAGTCCGACCGCTGAAAGGTGACCGCGCCAAACTGCACCGCGCCTTTACCCCGCATCTGTGGTCCCAGCGAGAACCGCACCGTTCGTACGCCCAGGATTTTGGCGAACACCCAATGGCTCAGTTCGTGTACCAGCGTGCCGGGGAACAGCAGGCAGAACCAGACATAAATGGCAATGGCAGCATCAGCCGTGACGAGCAGCGTTAACCGGGTGATGCGCTGGGCGAACCAGCGCGTCACCGGAATTAGAGTTATCAGGCTGAGTGCCATCCACGAAATAGAAGCCCATGTCTGCATGTGCTATTGAGGTTTCCACTGAGCCAGACGGGCAGGCCCTCACCCAGAGGGCGCGCCCGTTTGGCGTGGGAGTAGGCAGGGGCGGTAGGGCGTTGCCTACTTGAGCCCCTTGGCCTCTGCTGTGAACTGGACGATCTGGACAAAGTCCTTAGCTTGCAAGCTGGCCCCACCGATCAGGCCGCCGTCAATGTTGGGCTTCGCCATGAGTTCGGCGGTGTTGCTCGGCTTGATGCTGCCGCCGTACTGGATGCGCACGGCGTCGGCAGTGGCCTGGTCATACAGGTTAGCCACTGTAGCGCGCACAACTTCCCCGCATACCCGCTCGGCCTCGTCGGCGGTGGCGGCGCGCCCCGTGCCAATGGCCCAGATGGGTTCATAGGCGATGACCAGGCCCGCGACCTGGGCCGCCGTCAAACCGTCCAGCGCCGCTTGCACCTGCTCCGTTATCCAGCTTTCCGTGCGGCCCGCTTCGCGCAGTTCCAGCGTTTCGCCCACACAGACGATGGGGATCAGGTTGTGGGCGAGGGCGGCCTTGATTTTGCGGTTGACGGTCTCGTTGGTCTCGCCAAAGTATTCCCGCCGCTCCGAATGGCCGATGATGACGTAGGTACAGAACTCGGCCACCATGCCGGGGGAGACTTCGCCAGTGTACGCGCCGCTCTCCTCCCAGTAGAGGTCCTGGGCGCCCACGCCCAACTCTGTGCCTTGGACCAGGCGGGCCACGTCGGGAACGGCCATAAAGGGCGGGCAGAAGACCTTTTCGACGCCCGGAATGGCGAGCAGTGCGTCTTTCATATCTGTCACCAGGGCGACGGCCTCGGCGACAGTCTTGTGCATTTTCCAGTTACCTGCCAGAATCGGTTTGCGCATAGATCCTTTCCTTTCTTCCGTTGTACTGGGCCATCGTACCACGGATATTGGTGTCTGGCAAGGCAAAGGACGTGGTCTGCGAAGCAAATCGGGAAGGGGATGTGAATCACAGAATACACAGAAAAAGCAGAAAGGGAATTGAACCACGAAACACATGAAGGACACGAAAGGTGTAATGGTCAAGATCAGGTTGCACACTTCGCCAAGGCGGCGACTTGGGGTGATCGTAGGCGCGGTTTCCATACCGCGAAAAAAAGCGTAGTCCAGCGCAGAAAGCGGTATGTAAACCGTGCCTGAGATAAGCTCACAGAAATTTTCTGCAATCAACCACTTACTCATGGCTGTATAACAAACATCCCCTTGACCAATACAGAAGGGCACGAAAAGAACTGACCTCATCTCTCAGCCCCTCGGCGGTTTGGGTGAGGGCAGGCCCATTCGTCGGGGGGCAGAGGGCGTGCCTGGGGTTAGCCAATCCCCTCTCCCATGTCTTCCGTGTGTTCTATGGTTCAAATCCTTCCCGCCGGGGCACGATGGCGTTTGACGGCGAGGGAACACGGGCTTAACATGGCGTCACCATTCCATCATCGGAGGATTCATCTCATGACCAAAATCGCCTTTCTCGGCGCGGGGAGCACGGTTTTCGCCCGCAGCGTTCTGGGGGATTGCCTGCACGTGGATGCCCTGCGGGATGCGCAGATCGCTCTGATCGACATCGACCCGGACCGGCTGCACGTTTCCGAGGTGATGCTAAAGAACATCAATCGAACGCTGGGCGCCAGCGCGACCATCGAAGCCTTCCTGGCGCAAGATGCGGCCAAGGCGCTGGCCGGGGCCGATTTCATCGTGAACGCCATTCAGGTGGGCGGGTACGAGCCGAGCACAGTGATCGACTTTGAGGTGCCAAAGAAGTATGGCCTGCGGCAGACCATCGGCGATACGCTGGGCATTGGGGGGATCTTTCGCGCCTTGCGTACCATCCCCGTCATGCTCGATTACTGCCGGATCATCGAGCAGGTCGCCCCGAGCGCGCTGCTGATCAACTACAGCAACCCGATGGGGATGCTCACGGGAGCCATCCAGAAGGCGACGGGCGTGCGCACCGTGGGGCTGTGCCACAGCGTGCAGGGGTGCGCCTCGCACCTGTGCCGGGAGCTGGACCTGGCCAACGATGACCTGCAATGGAAAATCGCGGGGATCAACCATCAGGGCTGGCTGCTGGAGATTTCGCGCCACGGCGAGGACCTGTACCCCGAGATCAAGCGGCGGGCGGAACTGCCGGAATACAAGCACAAGGATGCCGTGCGGTTCGAGATTATGAAGTGGTTCGGTTACTATGTTACCGAATCGAGCGAGCATAGCTCCGAGTATGTGCCCTGGTTCATCAAGGCCAAGGCTCCCGAGCTGATCGAGCGGTTCCATATTCCACTGGACGAGTATCCCCGACGGTGCGTGCACCAGATTCAGGGGTGGGAACAGATGCGCCAGGACTTACTTTCTGACAAACCGCTGGAGCACAAGCGCGGCCATGAGTATGCCTCGTACATTTTCGAGGCGGTGCTGACGGGCAAGCCCTTTACCCTGGGCGGCAACGTGCTGAACAAGGGGCTGATCACCAACTTGCCCACGGATTGCTGCGTGGAGGTGATGTGCATCGTGGACCGGAACGGCGTCACGCCGACCTACGTGGGCGACCTGCCACCGCAATGCGCCGCGCTGACCCGGACGAACGTGAACGTCCAGGAGATGACCATCCAGGCGGCGTTGACCCGCAAGAAGGAGCATATCTATCAGGCGGCGCTGCTGGACCCGCACACTGGCGCGGAACTGACCATCGATGAGGTGGTAGCCTTGTGTGACGACCTGATCGAGGCGCACGGGGATTATCTGCCACATTACGCTTAGGAGGATTCATGGAAGAGGGTATTTCCTACCTGGACTGTCACGCCAGTTTTGGCGTGAACGCTGCGGGGGTCTATCGTCCATGCCTGACGGCGGCGGAACTGCTGGCCGAGATGGACTGGGCGGGCGTACAAGAGGCGCTCGTATATCACGCCCTGATGCGCGAGCAGTCGCCGCAGGTCGGCAACTCCATCCTGGCGGAAAGCATTGCCGGGGAGCCGCGGCTGATCGGCACGTGGGCCATCCTGCCGCCCCAGACGGGCGAATTGCTCCCGCCGAGCGAATTTTTCCCCGCCATGCAGCGGGCGAACGTGCGCGCGCTGTGGGCCTTTCCGGAAGAGCATCGTTACATCCTGGATCGGGTGACCTTTGGCGCGTTCCTGGACGAGGTGAGCGAGCGGCGGGTGCCGTTGTTCCTGCCCCGTGATGCAGGCGGGCCGCGCCCCCACGATACCTGGAACCTGGTCTACCGGCTGCTGGCCCAATACCCCGACCTGACCCTGGTGCTGGCGGGGAATGGCCCCTGGGGGGAGGACCGCTTCTTCCGGCCCCTGCTGGAGCAGTATCCGCGGTTCTACCTGGACATCTCCCGCTACGAGTTGGATTGTGGCATACGGGAGCTGGTCGCCAGGTACGGGGCGGAGCGCCTGCTCTACGGCAGTAGTTTCCCGCGTTTCAGCATGGGCGGGCCGCGCTTGATGCTGGCTGCCGCCGAGATAGACGAGGCCGACCGGCGGGCCATTGCCGGGGATAATCTGCGCCGTCTGCTGGCGGAGGAGGACCTCTCATGATGGACTCGGAGATCGTTCGCGAATACCTGGAGACGGGGCGCTGCGCAAGCTGTCAGGTAGTAGACCTGCACGCCCACTATGGTCCCTTCAACGGCATCTATATGCCCAACGATAACCCCGAGCAGATGGTGGCAACGATGGACCGCTGCGGGGTAGAGATTATCGTGTCTTCCGGGCATACGGCGCTGGTGGACATGGTGCGCGGCAACGCCGAGATGGACGAGATCACCCGGCGGTATGCGGGGCGCTGGTACGCCTACCTGACCTACAACCCCAACTACCCGGAACAGGGCCGGGCGGAGCTGGCGCTGTACGAGAGCCGCAAGACCTTTGTCGGGCTCAAGTTTCACCCCAGCGGCAACCGTTACCCCATCACCGGCGATGCTTACCGCCCCGCGCTGGAATTCGCGGCAGCGCGGGAGCTGCTGGTGCTCTCTCATACGTGGGGCGGGTCGGCCTATGACTCTCCGGCGAAATTGGCAGAGGTAGCGGATCGCTATCCGCAGGTGACCTTCCTGGCCGGGCATTCGGGGTATGGCGAGTTTCGGGAGTGCATGGCGGTGGCCCGCGAGCATGCCAACGTCTATCTGGAGTTGACTGCGGTGTATGCTGTGCGGGGAGTGATCGAGGACATGGTGAATACGGTGGGCGCACACAAGATCATCTTTGGGTGCGACTTGCCCTGGTTTGACCCGCACTATGCCATCGGTTGTATCGTGATGGCTCACATCAGCGACGACGCCCGCCGGGCCATCTTGCGGGAGAACGCGCTGCGGCTGTTGTCCAAGCGAATAAGGCTGGGCTAGAGATACCCCAACCCTCAAAGAACAAACCGCCAGCGACAGGGCTGGCGGTTTGTTGTTGACCGGGGGATGCCTGGTTTTGGGGGATAGAGCAGGGTATGGGTCAGGCCTGGCGGATTTGCAGGCCCAACAGCACCCAGCAGATTAGCAAGCAGATGACTGTGGCTATAGTGGACATACGCTCTACCTCCCTGGCCTCCGCCTTAATTTGGCCTCGAACCGCTCTCGTTCTTTACAGCCTCATCATACAAGAGAAACTCCCCGGCCACATCGGGCGACCGGGGAGTATATGAGACCTACGGGAGGCGGATTTGCGTATCCGTCAATCGGCCAGGCGATGGCGAATGGCCAGGGCCACCGCCTCGGTGCGGCTGGTGACACCCAGCTTGGAGATGATGTTGCTCACGTGGGTCTTGATGGTGGACTCGCTGACGATCAAGCGCTGGGCGATTTCGGGGTTGTTCAGCCCCTCGACGAGCAGGGCCAGTACTTCGCGCTCGCGGGGGGTGAGGTCGTATCCGGGCGGGCGGGGCTGCGTGGCGGCATGGATCAGCGCCTGGGTGGCCTCCGGGGCCAGGGCGGGGCGGCCCGCATAGGCCGCGCGGATGGCCTGGGCCAGCTCGTCGTGGCTCACGTTTTTGAGCAAGTAGCCGATGGCGCCCGCCTTCAATGCCTGCTGTACCAGTTGGTCCTCGGCAAAGCTGGTGAGGGCGATCACTCGCACATCGGGGCACCGCTGCCGGATGGCGCGGGTTGCCTCGACGCCGTTCATCCCCGGCATCATCAAATCCATCAGCACGATGTCCGGGTGGGCCTGCTGGCACACGCGGACCGCCTGTTCGCCGTTCGGAGCCTCGCCCACCATCTCCAGGTCTCCAAAGGCCCGCAGAAAGGTCCCCAGGCCGGTGCGCACCACGGCATGGTCGTCCACGATCATCACGCGAATGCGATTGCACTTGTTGCAAGCTTGCTCGTTCATCCCTCACTCCTATAGCATCCTGGAATCGTCAAGGTTGGCCCGAGTTTGTGGGCAATCCCGGTGCAATGGTCACTCCCGCGGCTTGTCATACCACCGGGCGCTGATCTGGGTTCCCTCGCCGGGTTGGCTCTCGATGAGCAACGACGCGCCGATAGCTTCGGCCCGCTCGCGCATGATGCGTAGTCCCAGGTGTTCCGGGGAGACGGCAACCGGATCAAAGCCACAGCCATCATCGCGCACGATCAGCTCTACCGTCTGTGCGTCGGCGGGTTGGCCGCCCTCTGGCGGCTCGGTGGGTTGGACGCGCAGGATCAGAGATGCCTGAGAAGCGCCGGAATATTTGCCGGTATTGTTCAACGCCTCCTGAGCGATGCGGTAAAAGGCCAGCTTGACCGCTGGGGGCAGCTTGGGCTGCCCTTGCAGCGTGAGCGCAACGGGGATACGGGCGCGGCCAGTCGTCGCCTCGGCCAATTGCCGCAACAGGTCGCCCAGGGGAGCACCCGCCAGCGCCTCCGGGCGCAGCTCTAGCAGGAGCGTGCGCATTTCGGCCAGCGCGCCGCGCGTAAGCTCCTGTAGCTCTTGCAGGCGGGCCTGCCCTTCATCGGGGTCTTGCGCCCACAGCAGGGGCACCACGCCCGCGATCAGGTTGGCCGAGAACAGTGTTTGGGTCACCGAGTCGTGCAGCTCGCGCGCCAGACGGTTCCGTTCTGCCGCTACGGCGACTTGCTCGGCCTGCTCGTACAACCCGGCGTTCTCCACCGCGACCCCGACCTGCTGGCCGATGGCAGCCAAAAAGGCGAGTTCCTCAGGCGGGAAGGGGCGTATCGCGCGATTCCCCAGGTTGATCGCACCCAGTACCTTGCCGCGGGAGATCAGGGGGATGCTGAGGGCCATTTGCAGGCCCTCTTGCAGCACTAGTTCCTTCAGGGGACTATCCGGGTAATCGCTGGTGCGCTTGACCACCGGCGCGCCCGATAGGGCCGCATCCCCGGCGGCGCTGTCGCGCAACGCCACGCTTGTCGCGCCCTGCACGAAGGCTGGGGATAGGCCGCGGTGGGCCATCAGGGTGAGCGTCCGTTTTTCTGCGTCCAGCCGATAGGCCACGCCGGTCTGCAAGCCGGTCACTTCCAGCGTCTTGTCCAGGGCGGCCTGGAGCACTTCTTCCAGGTTCAGGGAGCGGCTAACCACCCTGGCAATGGCGTTCAGCGTAGACAGTTCCTCCGTGCGCTCCTGGACCCGCTGTTCCAGGCTGGCATACGACTCTTGCAGTTGGCTGGACATGCGGTTGAACGCCGAGGCGAGTCGGGCGAGTTCCTCTCCTTCCGGCTCCCGGATGACCTGATTCAAGTCCCCATGCGCCATGTTTTGTGCGGCGTCGGTCAGTTCGGCGATGGGCCGGGTGATGCGCCGAATGCCGATAGAGACGACGATTGGCGGCACGAGCAGCCCCAGCACGAGCAACCCGAGCAACAGCCGCCCGTAGCGCGTGCTGACCTGCGTCAGCGAGGCCCAGCTTTCCTCCTCGATCAGGCCCCACGTCGTGCCCTCAATGGGCGCAAAGCTGGCGATGATCTCCTCGCCGTCTACGTTTCTGGTGCGCAAGGCGCCTGACTGCCCGGATAGCATGGCTTGGACGGCAGGTTGCGTCGATAGGTCCTGCCCGGAGCGTTCGGGGCGCTGGTAGTCGATGGCCCGCCCCTGGCTGTCCACCAAATACAGCGCCGTATCGGGCCGGACATGAGAGGCGATCAGGCTGCGGACAAAAGCCTGGGGCTGGCTGGGCCTGAGCTGGAACATGCCGACGATTACCCCGCCGAAGCGTAGCTGCTCCCCTCTGATCGGCATCATGATGGCAAATACATCGGCGCCCCCCGGCCCAATCGCTTCGATGTCACCCCCATAGACCGGGTAGATGGGTTCTTGGGCGGCCAGTTGGTAGCAGCGCCGGTCAGACCAGTCCTGGCCCAGAGCATCCATTCGTCGGGGGTCCGCGGCGACTACCTGGCCCGCCTGATCGAGGATCACCACCCCCCCGTCGAACGGGAGCAGCTTGGGCATCGCCCCACGCAGGGCCGTCTGCTGATAAGCCGGGTTCAGGCCCATCACGTCGCGGCTTCTGCCGAACGCATCCAGGGTGTCGGCATACCCCATCATCTCGACGCCTATCTGGCGGGCAAGCAGGCGGGTTACCTCCTGGTTGCGTTCCATCACCAGGTTTTGGGTAACCTGCCAGTAAGTGTAAAAGGTGAACAGCGCCACCGCACCCAGGATGATCATCGTCGGGATCAGGGACCACGCGATGATCTGCGGGCGCAGGCTGCGGTGGCGGCGAGCGATGGAAAACACAGGGCCTCCTATCCGTGTGGCCATTTTACCGGATGAACTCGAATGTCTGCATCATCTGCTGGAATTGCTCCACGTATGTCTCGTTGCCCTGGGCGCGGTCGGGAAAGCCCGACACATAGTCGATAAAAGTGACCCGCCACTCTTTGTCTGTCGGGTTCTCGATCAGGTAGCGTGGGATGGTGATCTCGTCGGTTACCTGCTCCAGCTCGAACACCGCGGCGTAGCCGTTCAGTTCTAGAGCCTCGCTTCTGGTCGGTTCGATGTGCGATGCGCGATATTCCTCCCAACTCCCTTCCGTCAGTTCCAGATTGAACGGAGTATCCAGGTCCCATTCCTGGGGATGAAAGAACACGATCATCTGGACATCCGCCGCCCCAATGGGGGGCTTGTTCGGGTCGGCAGTCACTTCTTCAACCATCCAGTCGGGCGGATAGGCAACCTGGACGCCAAATGTCGTATTCCGGTAGATGCGCCAGTTAGCAAATTCGGGCCTGTCCAGAATGGCAGGTGTACTGGATGGCTGGGACGTAGCTGATCCGGCCGAGCTGGCCGATCCAGCAGAGCTGGCTGCGCCAGGAGTGCTGGCCTCGCTGGGGCTTTCTCCGCGCTGGATGTGCGAGATTTTCCAGACGCCATCGATTTGTTGCAGGCCGATGTCCAGGAGGTGACCCTGGAAGCTGCTACTGAGCAGAACGGTGGCATGCTCCCCCTGGATGTCTACCTGCTCGACTCGAACATGCTGGGGAACGTCCTGCGCATAGAGGATCGGATCGAAACCCGGTCCCCCCTGCTGGCGCATCTCCTCCCTGGCCTTGTCGATTTTCCGCACCAGTTCCTCAGTCAGATAGCCGGTCTGCTTGTAGGCATCGAACTGAATCGGCTCTTCGCCCGGCAGAAGCAGGCTCCCGATATACCAGGAGTAGAACGTTTTCACCACCTCTCCTGGAGCCATGCCCACGGGGTCGGCGATCTCGACCGGCGCGGGCGTGGCGCTGGGGGGCGGGGTAGGCGGCAGCGCCGTGGATGGCAGAGCCGTGGGTTGCGCGGCGGCGCAGGCACTCACGATGACGAGAAATACAAGGGAAAATAGAACCTGGGGCCATCTTTTCATGGTCATTGCTTCACCATCCTTTGTCGTTTCTGACTGCTTGCCCAGAGCATACAACAGATGGGCCTACGAGCCATCGGCTAAAGGAGGGGATCAGCCCCCATACGATAGGATAGTACGCATATCCCCCAAGTGACCAGGTATGGCCGCGATGCCGTCACTTGGCGTTCGGAAGGTTCAGCCGAACCAGAGGATGCCATCAGGAGCGGCGGCGATAGACCTGACCTCTTTGTCTGGCAGGCCCTCATTCACCGTATAATCGCGCCAAGCCCCATCAGGAGTCAATCGGCTGGCACCCTCGTTCGTGCCGAACCACAGCGCATCGTCACGAGCCAGGGCGATGACCCAGACATAGTTGCCAGCAAGACCATCTCTGGTGGTCAGGCTTTCCCAGGAGCCATCGAGGGCCAGTCGGCTAGCCCCAAATGTCGTGCCGAACCAGATGGAGCCATCTGGCCCCAGGGCGACGGCGAGCACCGTATCGGCGGCCAGTCCGTTGGCGCGCGTGTAGGAACGCCACATGCTGTCGGGCGTGAGCCGACTGACGCCGCCGCGCGTCCCGAACCAGACGACCCCATCACCGGTGACCAGGATGGAGAGCACGTGGTCATGCACCAGGCCCACCGTGCTATCAAAGTAAAGCCAGGAGCCGTCGGGTGCGAGGCGGGCCGCGCCTTGATCCGTGCCGAACCACACCGATTGGTCGGGGCCGATGGCAATAGCGGAAACCAGCGCACCCGGCAGGACATCGGGTGCAGGGAAGGAATCCCATTGCCCCTGAGCATTCAGGTGGCTGGCGCCGTTACTGGTTCCGAACCATGCGGAACCGTCCGGGGCGAGGGCCACGCTGCGCACATCGTCGCTAATCAGGCCGTCTGAACTGGTAAAAGCTTCCCACTTGTCCTGACCATTACTTTGAGTCAGCTTGCCCACTCCCTCGGCGGTGGCGAACCAGATGGCGCCGTCGGGGCCGATAGCGATAGCGCGGACGGTTTCATTTACCAGGCCATCCTTGGTAGAGAAAAAGCGCCAACCGCCATCTGGTTTCAGCGCGGCCACCCCGCCAGGATGAGAACCCTCCAGCTCGCGGTAGATGCTGAACCAGGCGGCTATCTCCGCACGGCGACCGGCGGCCTCTTTTTGGCGTATTTTCTCCTTGAAAGCGGACATGCGTCGAAAGATCTCTCGCTGCACATCGCTGGGGTAAGGCACATGGTCGAAGGTGAATTCCCCCGCGCCAGCAGTCTGGGCAATGACGTTGCCATAGTTGAATAAAGAGGCCACAAAGTTAGGGATTTTGAACGAGACGTTCTGGATATTGCCCAGGCTCGCATCTCGTCGGTGCTCCTCAAAAAACCAGGGACGCTTTTCGACATCGATGATCCGATCGTCCGTAACGATGTATACATCGTTCCCCCAGTCCGTGAATTCCCACCACAGCCAACCCATCGCCACCGCCGTGGCAAGCAGCGAGAGAAAGGGCAACAGAGGGATGTTTGCGATCAGTGCGGCTGGCCACCCCAGAAAAGACAGCACCGTGAGGGCGATCCCGGCAGTGGTGAGGAGTAGCGGCAGCAGGGCATTCTGGATCAGGAAAAGCCAATGCTTGCGCCAGGTAATCGAGTCGCTGGTTTGGCGGCGCATCCAGGGCAGAACCCCCGCCATCGCACGCGCCAAGGCGTTTACCCCGCCCTGTGGCTGTTGAGGGGGGGTGGTCTGGCCTACGGGCTGGACGGCAGGCTTTTCCTCCTCCAGGGGGTTGGGGCCTGCCGATTGGAGGCGCATGTGCGTGACCAGGTCTGCCCGAATGAGGTCGCGTTCGGCAGCCTGTCGGATGGCGCTGGCGCGGACGACCTGGGCCATGATCAGGTCCCGCACTTTTTCGGGCTGGGGGATGTCCGTGAACTTGACTGTGCCATAGTCGGCGGCAGTTGTGATGGCCAGGTCTCCGTAACCTAGCAACGCTCCTTCTGCCTTGATGGTAATCTTGACGTTCTGGACCCTGTCGATGAGAGCTTGCTCGCGCGACTCGTAGATAAAGGCGATCCGTTCCTGGTGCGAGACCCGTTGGGTAGTGACGACAAAAAAGTCGTTGCGCCAGTCGAACCAGTGCCACACGAGAAATGGGACATAAATAGCGAGCACCGGCAGGACGCGCAGGGGAAAATTGAGCTCAATCTGTCCCTCGCGCACCAGCCAGGCGATGAGCAGGAAATAGGTCAGCATAATGAGTGTGGAGCGAAGGATGGGGCGCAGGAAAACAGACCAATGTCTCTGGGTATGGTACACAGGAAATTCGCCGGGATTGAGCCACGGATAGCGAGGAGCGTGTAGCTTGGCAGTGATCTCGGCAGGGATATTCAGCCCGTGGCGTAGGTGGGGACTGGCATCCAGTAGCTCCTGGAAATCGATCCGCGAGATGGTCCAGATGTGCATCTCGGTCAAGGCGGTGATCGTGGCGTCGCGTGGTTCGCCCAGGAAGAGCGAGGTCACCCCGAAATAGTCTCCGGCATGGAGCGTGCCCACGTTCTGGCGCAGGCCCTTGTCATCTATCCGCTGGATGATGGCCTCGCCGCTGTCGATGATGAAAAAGCGGCTTCCCAGGTTGGCCTGGTGCACCAGGGGCACCCCATTTCTGACCGTATGCCCGGTGGCGATATCGGCCAGCCGATTCAGATCATCAAGCGAGAGGCGCGCAAAGAGTGGAATCTGTCTCAGGCGCTCTACGAGATCCATGTGCATCCCTCAATACCGTAACGGGCCGGAGATACTCGCACCGGCGGTCTGAACGCCGATCCACACCCTGGAGCCCTATTCCGGGCGGGATGGCCTGGCTGTTCGGAGCAATCACCCGTATATGGTACAATTATTTCGACTAGAATGCCAATGGGCGGTTATAGGGGAGAATCCCACCTCCTGGTCCCGACTTGTCGGCTCTCGCCGGATTTGGAGAGAGGACGGACCGCCGACACCTCGGACCGCAGGTCCGCAGGCGGCATCGATTCGTAGTAGCCGCACTTTCGATACCGTGCAGTAGCGGGCGGCTTGCCCTGTGCGGAAGGAGTCTACATGGCGATTTACGTGGATGTTTCGAGTGCAGTGCACGCCAAGGCGGGCCTGGGGCGTTATGCGCGGAGCCTGACAGGCGCGCTCAGGCCGTTGCTGGGAGAAGACCTGCGTCTCTTTCAAAACAGCCTGGGGCGGCTGGGGCCATTGGCTGGATGGGACCATTACCCCACCGCGGGCGTGCGGCTGGGCTACAAGCCCTGGCGGATGGCGGTCTGGATGGCGCAGTTGTTGCGGCGGCCGATGGATAGCCTCTTGCCGGAAGGTACATTGTTCCATGCTACCGAGCACCTGCTGCCCTATCTGCGTGACATTCCCACCGTGCTGACCGTCCACGACCTGATCTATGAGCGGCTGCCCGAATTCCACAAGTTTTTCAATTACCGCTATTTGCACGCGGCCATGCCGCTGTATTGCCGCCGGGCTACGGCGATCATCGCCATCTCTGAGGCGACCAGGGCCGACCTGCAAGAGCTTTACGGCATAGACCCCGCCAGAGTGACCGTAATCCCCGAAGCGGCGGCCCGCCATTTCGTTCCCCAGCCGCCGGAGCGTGTGGCGGCGGTGCGCGCGCGCTATGGCTTGCCCCCGCGCTATCTGCTGTCGGTGGGCACTATCGAGCCGCGCAAGAATCTGGGGCGGCTGGTGGAAGCCACTGGCCAGTTGATCTCCCAGGGGCTTATCGATGGGGTGGTGCTGGTGGGCAGCCTGGGATGGCTGTACGAGGGGTTCCTGCGCGAGTTGGAGCAATCGCCGTTGCGGGAGCGGGTGCTGTTTCCTGGTTTCGTGGCCGATGAGGATTTGCCCGCCGTATACGCCGGGGCAGAGATCACCGTGCAGCCTTCGCTGTATGAGGGGTTTGGGCTGCCCGTGCTGGAGGCGATGGCGACTGGCAGCCCCGTGTGCGCGAGCCGGGCCGCCAGCCTGCCGGAGGTGGGCGGCGACGCGGCGCGCTATTTCGACCCCCGGAACGTGGAGGAGATGACTGTCGTGCTGGCGGAGATACTGCGCGACCAGGGGCAGCGAGAGGCGATGCGCGAGCTGGGGCTGCAACGGGCGCGCCTGTTCTCCTGGCAGCGGGCCGCGGAAGAGACGCTGGCGCTATATCGGCGGGTGTTGGGCGAGAGCGGTCAGGTGGACGTATCGGGCTTGTAAAGCAGATTGGGGAGCCTATACTATTCGGTGGGGCCGGACTCATCTTCTAATCTCTGAGGAATATCCATCCATGACGAAACGTTTTGCGATTATGGGCACGGGGTTCTGGTCGCGGTTTCAACTGGCCGCGTGGCAGGAAGTGGAGGGGGCGGAATGCGTGGCGCTCTACAACCGGACACCGGCCAAGGCCGAGGAACTGGCCCACGCGTTTGGCATCCCACGGGTCTATGCGGACCCGGTGCGGCTGCTGGATAGCGAGGTCCTCGATTTTATCGACGTCATCACCAGCGTCGAGACCCACAGCGGGTTCGTGCATCTGGCGGCGGAGCGCCATCTGCCGGTCATTTGCCAGAAGCCGATGGCGCCCACCCTGGCAGAGGCGGAGCAGATGGTGGCGACTTGCCAGGCGGCGCAGGTGCCCTTTTTCGTGCACGAGAACTGGCGCTGGCAGACGCCCATCCGCCAACTGAAGCGGGTGTTGTCCGAAGGGCACATCGGGCAGCCCTTTCGGGCGCGGCTCTCCTTCTGCAACAGCTATCCGGTGTTCGACAACCAGCCCTTCCTGAAAGAGTTGGAGCAGTTTATCCTCGCCGATATGGGCAGCCACATCCTGGATGCGGCCCGGTTCCTGTTCGGCGAGGCCCACAGCCTGTACTGCCAGAGCCAGCGGGTGCACGCCGATATTGTCGGCGAGGACGTGGCGACGGTGATGGTGCGGATGGGCGAAGGGGTCACCGTGACATGCGAGATCAGCTATGCCAGCCGCACAGAGCAAGAGCGCTTCCCGGAGACGTTTGTGCTGGTGGAGGGGGAGTGCGGCTCGGCAGAACTGGCGCCCGACTACTGGGTGCGCGTGACTACCGCCGAGGGAACGTGGGCCAAACGGTACCCGCCAGTCCATTACCCCTGGGCCGATCCGGCGTATGATCTGGTGCAGGCCAGCATCGTGCCCTGTAACGCGAGCATTCTGGCCGACCTGCAAGGAGGTAAGCCCGCCGAAACCAGGGGCGAGAGCAATCTCCAGACCGTTCGGCTGGTCTTTGCGGCCTACGAGTCGGCGCGGACGGGCGAAACGCTGCACATTGGCTAGCCGCTATAACATTTTCCATCACGTACAAGCTAGAGGAGCTAACGATGAACAAGATTGCACTCTTTGGCGCTGCGGGCAAGATGGGCACGCGCATCTCTGCCAAGCTGCGGGATGATTCGGAATACCAGATACTCTATGTGGAAGCCGGGGAGGCGGGCCAGGCGCGGCTGCGGGAGCGGGGGCTGACGGCCACGACCCCAGAGCAGGCCGCCGCCGAGGCGGATGTGGTGATTCTGGCGGTGCCCGACGTAGCAATTGGCAAGGTGGCGGGTGCGATAGTCCCCCGGCTCAGGAGCAGCGCGCTGGTGATCTGCCTCGATCCGGCAGCGCCCTATAGCGACCGACTGCCGGATCGGGCGGACGTGGCCTATTTCGTCACTCATCCCTGCCATCCGCCGGTGATCAACGACGAGACCGAGCCGGAGGCGCGGCAAGACTATTTCGGCGGTGTTGCCAAGCAGAATATCGTCTGCGCGCTGATGCAGGGCACGGAGCAGGATTACCGGCGCGGGGAGGCGATTGCCCGCCGTATGTTCGGCCCGGTGATGAACGCCCATCGGGTGACTGTCGAGCAGATGGCCATCCTGGAACCAGCGCTCGCCGAGACGACGGTGCTGACCTGCATGGTCGTGATCCGCGATGCGCTGGATGCGGCGGTAGCCAAGGGGGTGCCCTACGAGGCGGCTCGCGATTTCCTGCTGGGGCATATGGGCATCGACATCGCCATCCTGTTCGGCTTTTTGAACGCGCAGGTATCGGATGGGGCCAAGATGGCTGTCAAGCGGGCCATGCCGCAGATTTTCCAGCCGGACTGGAAAAAGGTGTTCGAGATGGAGAACGTCATCCACGAGGTCAAGGCGATCACGGGCGGCGACTGACTGCTTGGGGAGCGAGGCATAGCGTGCAACTAGGTATCGGCAGTTATACCTATAGCTGGGCGGTAGGCGTGCCGGGGTATCTCCCAGCGCATCCGATGACCGCCGGAGCGTTGTTGGAGCAAGCACATCGGCTGGATGTGCCCGTCGTCCAGATCGCCGACAACCTGCCGTTGCACGTCTTATCGGCGGCAGACCGAGAGGCGCTGGCTCGGCGCGCCCGCGAGCTGGGCATCCAGATTGAGGTAGGCACGCGCGGCATTGCGCGCGCGCATTTACGCACCTACATCGAGCTGGCCGCGCGATTTGCCTCGCCCATCTTGCGGGTCGTCGTGGATACGGTAGATCACCACCCTCCCGCCGACGAGGTGGTCGCCACGCTGCGGGCGGCCCTACCGAAGCTACGGGAGGCGGGCGTTTGCCTGGCCGTGGAGAACCACGATCGTTTCCCGGTGAGGGTGCTGCGACACATCGTCGAGGCCATCGACAGCGCGCACGTCGGCATCTGCCTGGACCCGGTGAACTCGTTCGGGTCGCTGGAAGGGCCGGAAGTGGTGTTGGAAACTCTGGGGCCGTGGGTGGTCAACCTGCATGTCAAGGACTTTACGATCTATCGGGCTGACCACAAGATGGGCTTTACTATCGAGGGACGGCCTGCGGGTGAGGGGATGCTGGATGTCCCCTGGTTGCTGGAGCGGCTGCGGGAGATGGGGCGAGATCCCAACGCCATCGTGGAACTCTGGACACCGCCGGAGAACGAGTTGGCCGAGACCATCCGCAAGGAGGCGGCCTGGGCCGAGCGGAGTGTGGCCTATCTGCGCAGGTTGATCCCGCCAGGGGCAAAACCGCCATGCTGACCGGCAACGTCCTGCGATATGGTCGCGATGATCCCCTGCCGGAGCGGATACCCCTGCGGGCGGGGCTGCTAACGCTCCTGTATGAGGCCGGGGACCTGCGCACCATCGCCCTGGATGGGGTGGAAGTGTTGCGGCGGGTTTATGTGGCCGTGCGCGACCGAAACTGGGGGACCGTGCCTGCCACCTTGCGCGACGTGCAGATGGAGATTGGCGAGAACTCGTTCTCGATAAGCTACGTCGCGGAGCATGTGGGGGGCGGCATCGATTTCCTGTGGCGTGGGTCCATCGTGGGCCAGGCGTCAGGGACGATCACGTTTCGGATGGAGGGGGAATGCCGGGCGACGTTCTGGCGTAACCGCATCGGCTTTAACGTGCTGCACCCGATGGCTTGCGCCGGGCAGCCTTGCGTCGTGGAGCACGCGGATGGCCGCCGGACGGAGGGAGCGTTCCCGCAAGCCATCTCGCCCCACCAGCCTTTCCAGGATGTGCGGGCCATCCGGCACGTCGTCAGGCCGGGGGTGTGGGCCAGCGTGCGCATGGAAGGGGACACCTTTGAGATGGAGGACCAGCGCAACTGGACCGACGCATCATTCAAGACCTACTCCACCCCGCTGGAACTCTCCTTTCCTGTGCAGATGGAGCGCGGCACGCGCATTGCCCAAACCGTTACGCTGTCGCTGGAGGGGGTTGAGCTACCCCACACCGCGCAGCGAGGGCGGGCGACTGTTGGAACGGGAAAAGCCAATACGCCCGTGCTGGCCCTTTCCGGCGCGTCGCCGCGACCCATGCCCCGGTTGGGGCTGGGCATGGCGGGGGATGGCGAGCCGCTGACTGCCCGCGAGCAGGAGCGCCTGCGTGCGTTGCGGCTCTCTCATCTGCGCGTGGACCTCGACCTGTCCGCGCCGGATGTCGCTTCCGGGCTGCATGAGGCGGTCCGACAGGCGCGCGCGCTGGGGGCGGGGCTGGAAGTGGCGCTGTTCCTCTCGGAAGATGCCGAGCGCGAGCTTGTCGCTCTCCAGCGCACACTGGCGGACGTGCAGTCGCCGGTCTGCGCGTGGCTGGTGTTCGTTCATGGCGAGGATGTGACGGATGAGCGGTGGGTGCGGCTGGCCCGGCGCTATCTGGGCGACGCCGAACCCACGGCGCGGTTCGCGGGTGGCACGAACGCCTATTTTACCCAGTTGAACCGCCAGCGGCCCTCCGTGGCCGACCTGGACGCGGTGGCGTACTCGCTCAACCCGCAGGTACACGCCTTTGACAACGACTCGTTGGCAGAAAACCTGGCCGGGCAGGCGGCGACGGTGGAGAGCGCCCGTCTTTTCGTGGAGGGGCGGCCCCTGGTCATCAGCCCTGTGACGCTGCGGCCCCGCTTTAACCCGGCGGCCACTGGCCCGGAGCCAGAGCCAGCGCCGGGGGAGTTGCCGCCGCAGGTGGACGCGCGGCAGATGTCGCTGTTCGGGGCGTGCTGGACGCTGGGCAGTTCGAAATATCTGGCCGAAAGCGGGGCGCACAGCGTTACCTACTATGAAACCACTGGCTGGCGGGGAGTGATGGAACGAGAGCCGGGGTCGCCGCTACCGGACAGGTTCCCGTCCATCCCTGGCGCGGTGTTTCCTCTGTATCACGTGCTGGCGGATGTGGGCGAGTTCCGTGAGGCGCGTGTTCTTCCGAGCGCGTCCAGCGACCCGTTGACGGTAGAGGGGCTGGTATTGCAGCAGGGGGAGCGTCGGCGGGTGTTGCTGTGCAATCTGACCCCCACGTCGCAGCGCGTGATCGTTCGCGACCTTCCGGCAGTGGTGCGCGTCCGGTCCCTGGATGAGACCAACGCACAGCAGGCGATGAGGGAGCCGGTCGTCTACCGGGCGTGGCCGGGGAAAGTGGCCCACCCGGTAGACGGTGTGTTGACGCTTGATCTGCGGCCCTATGCCGTCGCGCGGCTCGACGGGACGACGGAACTGGCGCAGTAGCCGGGCCGCATCAGTAGCGGCCGACGCGTGGCTGGCCTGGGTCCGTCGCCAGCATGACGGCGTCGAACAAGCGCTTTGTCAGGTCGAGGCGGAGGGCCTGTGCTTCCGGCTTACTCCACAAGTTCACAAACTCCTGCGGGTCTTCTTGCAGATCGTATAGCTCTCCGATATCCTGGCCGTGATAGGCGACCAGCTTGTAGCGGCCATCGTAGAGCATGTTGGCGTGGCTGGCGTGCGGCTCGACCAGGGCATCGTGGTACTCGCAGCGCACAAACTCACGGTGCGTGTGCGGGTCGGCTTGCCCGGTGAGGATGGGCGCTAGCGAGCGCCCGTGCATGTCCGCAGGGATGGACATGCCCAGCAGGTCGCACAGGGTGGGCGCGATGTCAGTCAGCTCCACCAACGCCTGGCTAACCAACCCCTGCTGGAAGTGGTCGGGCCACGAGATAATCAGCGGCACATGCACCGCCCCCTCATAGAAGCGACAGCCTTTGTAGAGCAGAGCGTGGTCCCCCATCATTTCCCCGTGGTCGCTGGTAAAGAGGATGATGGTGTTCTCCCGCTGGCCGGTTTCCTCCAACATCTGGACCATACGCCCCACCTGGTCGTCAATGAGCTCGATCTGGGCGTAATACGCAGCCACCATGCCTCGCGCGTCATAGTCGTGGGGCGAGCGGGGGTTCTTGGTCTGATGGTCTATGCTCTGGAAAGCCAACTGGCTTTGCATCTCCTCCGGGCGAAAGAGCGGCAGCGGCATGCTGGCAGCATCCATGCGCTGCAAATACTCCGCCGGGGGGTCAAAGGGCGGATGGGGATCATACGGGTTAACGCTCATCAGCCACGGCCCCTGGCGTTCCTCGCGCATAAAGCGGATGGCTTCGTTGGCGCACCAGGTGGTTTGGTGATAGCGGGCGGCGATGCCGGGGCGGTAGGTATCTTGCGGCTTCCACCCGGCGTCCGCCGAAAGCTTGGCGTCAGTTGGATAGGCCTCCTCCCAGCGCACGCCCTGTTCCGCCAGCCAATGTTGGTAGGCGTGGGTTTCGCCCGGCCAGAAGGTTTCCGGCTTTGGATGGTGGCTCCACTGGAAAAAGCGATAGCCGTCGTCCAGGCGCGGCTCGACGCGGTTCTCGGCTGCCGACAGGTGGAACTTGCCCGCCAGCCCGCAGTCGTAGCCCGCTTCCGCCAGCGCGCGGGTAAGCAGCGGGATGTCAGGCGGGCAGTAGGCATTGCCGTTGCGGTTGACGTGCAGCGTGCTCGGGTAATACCCTGTGAGCAACGAGGCCCGGCTGGGCGTGCAGATGGGGCACTGGCAATAAGCCCGGGCAAAGGCTACCCCCTCTGCGGCGAGCCGATCCAGATGGGGCGTGCGGATGTGCGGGTTGCCCAGAGCGCGGATGGTGTCATAGCGTTGTTGGTCGGTGCAGATCCACAGGATGTTGGGCTGGGTGTTGGGCATGCGTGTGGCCTCCGTTGGGCTATTGCAGAATGACGCCATCCTGGGCGAGTTGATGTCGCAGGGTCGCGATGTCCACGTCGGCGGGGAGCACACCGTCGCGCGCAGCCAACGCGGCGGCTGTTCCGGCGGCCTGGCCGGTCATCATGGCCGGGGGGATCAGCCGGACGGACTGGATGATCCAGTGATCGACGCTGATGCAGCGCCCGGCCACCAGCAGCCCGCGCACATCTTGCGGGACGAGGCAGCCGTAGGGTATCCTGTAGTGGCCCACGTCGGCAAAGCTGACCGCAGCAACGCCGACAGTATCGGCGAACTCGTAATCTGCCACAACCTCCGCCTTGGTCAGCGTATGCTGGCCGGTAATATGGCGGCTATCGCGGACGCCCAGTTGCGGGGCAAAGGTCAGCAGGCGCACGTTCTCAAAGCCGGGGACGTTGTGCCGGTAAAAGTCCAGCGAGCGGACGAGGCGCCGCCGCAACTCGACCTCGGCGTAGGTCAGGTCTTCCACGTCAATCGTGCTCAGTTTCCCCTCAAAGCTCTCGTGCAGGCCCGCGCCCGGTTGGGCCGAGGCATCGCGACCACTCAGCCCCAGCACATTGATCCAGAACACGCCCAGGTCGCTGTGGGGGGTGGTATTGGGATGCAGGGGACAGCCGCCCAGGTCGCGCAGTTCGCCATCCAGTTGGCGCATGCGCTCGGGCTGTTCCCGCCGGAACGTCTGAAAGCGACCTCGGTCTACGCCGCCCACCTTGAGATTCAGCCCGATGCGCATATAGCCCATCTCGTAACCGACGCCTGCCAGGGCGGCCAGGTCGCCGTCTCCCGTAGCGTCGACGCATACCGGGGCAAGGATGGCCTGCCGCCCGGACTTGCTCTCCACGATCACGCCCTGGAGCCGCCCATCCTCTACCACGGCACTCGTGGCCCAGGAGTGCAGGCGCAGGGTGACGCCCGCCTCGGTGCACAGCTCGTTCGCCACGACCTGGAGCAATTCCGAGTCGGCATGCGGGCGCGTGGGGCCATCGTCGGCCAGCCCGCCGATAGCGCGCAGGCGGTCCAGCGTCTCCCAGGGGAGGCCGCCGATCCACTGATGGTCCCGTTTATCAAAGATAGCGTCCATATAGAGCACCAGCCCACCGGTAGCCAGACCTCCCAGGCAGCCGTAGCGCTCTACGAGGACTACGTCAGCGCCCAGGCGGGCGGCGGCGGTAGCAGCTATAAAACCGGCGGGACCTCCGCCCACGACCAGGACGTCTGCTTCTCGAATGACGGGGATCTCGCGAGTGGGTTCTTGTATGGTGCGCATGGAGTGATAACCTCCTGTGTTGGGTGATCTCGGAAGTGAGTGACGCCATTGTAGCCTGCATGGGGTCGCAGGGCAAGCGGCGGATGCTCGCAAGCGATGGCTTTTGCAGCCCAAGGCCGTTTTTGGAGATACAGGGCTTGTTCAGTATAATAGTTCCTTGTTCGGAGGCGTGGTGTAGTGGCCTAACATGCGGCCCTGTCAAGGCCGAGATCGCGGGTTCGAATCCCGTCGCTTCCGCCAGCGAAAGGCTCTGTTTCTATCAGAAACAGAGCCTTTTTTCATACCGAAGGATGATGCGCCCACCAGGGCTGAAGAAGCGTACAAGTGCATCCATCTTGCTATTATGAGGCAAACGTTTTGTCGCAAGGAGCCGATTGCTGGAAAGCGGTCGGCCTTTTTCATCTCCGTGGCCAGATGGAAGAGATCTATATATACCCTGCGTATTTGTTTCACAAATGCAGGGTATTTCTTTTCCGCCCTTGGTATGATAGAGCACGAAAGGATGGTGCGCATGGACTTTCTGAGCAGGATGTCCCAAGTTGTGGACTATATCGAACAACACATTACAGAAGATATGGATATGAACGACATCGCGAAAATCGTCTGCTGCGGTGTCTATCAGTTTGGGCGGATTTTTTCCTATGTGGTTGGGGTATCCTTGTCGGAATACATTCGCCGTAGACGTCTGTCGCTGGCCGCCATTGACCTGCAGGGCGGCGATATCAAAGTTATCGACGTGGCTATGAAATACGGCTATGACTCACCGGATGCCTTCTCCCGCGCTTTCAGCAACATGCACGGCATTACACCAAAAGAGGCCTGCTCTCTCGGCGTCAGGCTCAGGTTATACCCTCGCATCACCTTTCATATCACAATCAAGGGAGATGAAGGAATGGAATACCGGATCGTCGAGAAACCCAAGATCACAGTGGTCGGCGTGGTGAGGAACTTTGGCAAGTGGACGGCCAATAAGGAAGGGAAGAACTGGCAGGATAGGAGCGGGGAAATCTGGACGTATTGGGACGAATACCTCAATGGCGGCATGGACGCCAAGGTCGCTAACTACAAGCTCTACCGGCCGCCATTCTGGCAGATCGGCGTCACGCACACCCTGGAAAACGGCGAGACCGTCGTTGCGATTGGCGCCGAGTCGGACGGTCGTGGCTACCCCGACCTTGCTACTTACGAGGTGCCGGCGAGCACTTGGGCCGTGTTTGCGGCGAACGGCACGCTCAATCAAGACGACCACCCCATCGAGTCACTGATGACAAGAATTGTTGCCGAGTGGTTTCCGTCCAGCGGCTATGAAAAGTCCATGAATTACGAGATCGAGGTCTATGGTCCCGGCGACACCCAGTCGGATGAATACACCTGCGAAGTCTGGATACCGGTTAGGAGGAAATAGAAGGGCCGGAAAGAGACGACGGTTATGTATCACAACCGTCGTCTCTTTCCGCGGTTGCTCTGGCTGGCAGATGCAGCGCTCCGTGGAACATGTCGCCGACCAATCCGGCGTGGCCCGGCAATTCTGGTAGGCGTGTTGGCGTTTATTGTATATCAGGGCGTTTTTGTGATCTTTGACCGATAAGGGGCATGGGATAACGCGCGTAGCGCGAGGCAGGAGGCAACGCCCATATTCGCGCTGCTGCGCGATGCTGGCAAACGAGCAAGAAGGGCCGTGGTAACTTGACCACGGCCCTTCTTGCTATCTGTCGTCATGTCGCCTTGAGCAAGGGTGATTCTTCAGGGTACGACTGCAAGCTATCGAATAGCGTTTCAGCCGCGCGCCATCATCTTGAGGCAGACGGGGCGCGGGATCTGCGATACGTGGCCGGTGGGCATCAGCTTGCCGGTATCCGGGTCGAGGTGGAAGCTGACCACGTTGTCCGTGTTCTGGTTGGCGGCCAGCAGGAACGTGCCGGTCGGGTCGATGACGAAATTGCGCGGCACTTTGCCCTGGGTGGACTCGTGGCCGATGGCCGTCAGGCGGCCCGTGCTCTCGTCGATGGCCAAGATGGCGATGCTGTCGTGGCCCCGGTTGGAGGCATACAGGAACTTGCCCGACGGATGCATGTGGATGTCCGCGCCGGTGTTGTCCCCCTGAAAATCTTGCGGGAGGATGGAGAGGACTTGCAGCTCTTCCATCGTGCCCTGCGCTCCATCGTAAGCATACGCGATCACGGTAGACCCCATCTCGGTGACCACATACACGTATTGCCCTTGCGGGTGGAAGGCAAAGTGGCGTGGTCCCGCGCCGGGAGGCGTTTGCGCCCAGGGGTGCGGGGCAGGCGTGAGCGCTCCGTTGGGCACGTCGAGGTCGTACACCATGACTTTATCCAGGCCCAGGTCGCAGGCCAGGACATAGCGATTGTTCGGGTCAGGCAGGATGGAGTGGGCATGTGGCTCCCCTTGCCGGGAGGCGTCGACGCTGCTGCCCTCATGCTGAACAAAAGAGCTGGCCGGTCCCAGCGAGCCGTCTGACTGGATGGGGAGCATCACGATGCTGCCACTGCTATAGTTGGCGGCCAGCGCATACCGCCCGGTTCTATCCGTGCTCACATAGCAGGGGCCGGAGCCTTTGGAAGACTGGCTGTTGAGAAAGGTCAGGTTGCCTGATGCGGGGTCTATAGCGAACGCGCTGATCGCCCCGCCGGGCTGCCCGCCAACCTCGTTGGTCGCGTAGAGATAGGGTTGGGTAGGGTGAAAGGTCAGGTACGAGGGATTGGTTACGCCGGTGATCGTGCGCAGGTACTGCAACGCGCCAGAAGCCGGATCAAAATTATAGACATAAATGCCTTCGTTGGGTCCCCGCGTATAGGTTCCCACGTAGACCAGAAACTCGGTAGTTGGGGTCATGCTCTGTTCTCCTTTCAGATACGTAAATCGCCCCTGTTATAGCCTTTTTGACTGCGACATGTCAATCGAGACAAATAGCATTGAACCACGGAACAGACAGAAAACACACCAACATCCAACTACAGAAAGCCCCAGCCTGCGGGTTGGGGGGAGAAACCCGTTCAAACGGGTTGACTGGGTTCCAGTAGGCTTGAGCCTACTTTTTAACCATTAGCCCGGCACCTTCAGTGCTGGGCGTCGAACATGGAGCGGGCGTCCAATGTTCCGGCGCTTTTCATCCATCGCCGCCTTGGCGCACAAGTGTGTAACCTGATCCTGACCATTACATATTCCGTGTATTCTGTGGTTTATTCCCTCGCTGCCACGGGCGGGAAGCAGAACGGAAGCGGGCGGCCCTGGTCGGCGGCCTGCGCGGCCACGATGGCAAAGGCGGTCACCGAGAAGGCTTCCTCGGCGGTGAGCAGCATCTCGCCGCGTCCCTCGATGGAGGCGATGAAATCGGTGAACAGCGCCCGGCCCGGCTCTTCCAGCGGCCAATCGGGGACATTCCGCTCGGCGGTGATCACGTGCAGGCGGCGGCCCTGATCGCAGACCTCTAGCACGCCCTCGGACCCGGCGATGCGGACGCGGTCATCCCCGTGGGTGGCGGCGGCGGCGGGCCGCAAATAGTCAAAGCGGAAGGTGGCGCTGCCACCATTGGTCAGCCGGGCGACGAGGGTGGACACATCCTGGCAGCCGGGGCGTTCGGTATGCACCAGGTTGGCGTGATAGCCATAGACCTCGGCATAGTCCACGCCCGCGATCCACCGGGCAAAATCCAGCGCATGAATGCCGATCCAGGTGATGCTGTTGCCATAGTGGGCCGGGTTGCCATACCATTCCGGGCGGCTGTCGCCCCAGCGATACGATTTTTGGGCGCTGACCAGGGCAGGCTCGCCGGTGACACCCCGTTCAACCAGCAGGCGAGCCGTATAGAAGGCGGGTTCGTAGCGGATGGGCAGCATCAACCCATAGCGCACATCGTGGTCGCGCACGAACTGGCGCAGGGCCAGCACATCCTCCAGCGTTTGAGCGGCGGGCTTTTCAGAAAAGACGTGGCAGCCGCGGCGGGCGGCCTCGATGGCGATGGGGCCGTGCAAGTCGTTCCGGCCACAAGGGACGACGATATCGGGGCGCTCGGTGGCCAGCAACTCTCGCCAGTCGCCGTAAGCGTGGGGAAGGTAGCCATCCTGCGCCTGATAGTCGGCATAGCGCGAGATGTCCTCGCCAGGGAAAGAGGGGGCATAGGCGCAAAAGCGCACCTGGGGCAGTTGGGGCAGATAGGGCAGCACCAGGTGGACGTGCCCCGATGCGCCGATCATCGCCAGCTTGTATGTCATGATAGGCTCCTGATGGCAGGTAATAGGTTGTTCGCACAGGCGAACGGATGAGATATGACAGGGACTGACGGTATTATAGGCAACAGGAGAGGGGGCGCAAGGGTTGGCAGTTGTTTCTCTTGCATGCCGCGGAGGGATGTGCCATAATCGCGCCTGGAGGCGCGTATGCAACGTGATCGTGTAGTGGGTCTATTGCTAGTCGTTTTGTGGGTGCTGGTATTGACAAGCTGCCAGCCAATGGCCGGGAATGAGCCGCCGCCCCTGAACCTGTCGGAACCGAGCGCCACCTCGCAGCCGACGGTAGTGGCAGCCCTTCCCAGTGATACTCCCTATCCCACCGTCACTCCTGGCCGAGAGACCGCAACGGCCAGCGCCGAGCGCAGGCCCGAAGCGGTGGACGCGACGGCTCCCACCCCAGATGTGACGGCTGCCACCCCGCAGGTGCGTGATGAACGCTGGACGCAGCGGGCCGAACTCGGCACGTATGCCCCGGCGGAGGAGGATACGGGGCAGATAGATGCGCGGGCGCTGGCAGAAGGGTATGTGGTGCTATACGGCGATACGTCGCGGGCGGAGCGAAGTCTGGGTACGCTGATGGAGACGTATGCTGGCTTGGAGGCGGAGGCATATACGCTGGGAAGCCAGGATGTCTACCTGCAATTGCTGGAGGGATTCCAGGAAGGGCAGTTGATGGCCGATGTTTACCTGGTGGCGGATGCTCCCCGAACTCTCGGCTTGCTCAAGGAGGGCAAGCTGTGGAACTATGTGCCGGGCAGCCTGCGGGAGCAGCTTCCGCCCGACGCGCAGGAGCCGCTGCTGACCCACCACTGGACGGCGGTTACGCTGGTCTATAACACGAACGGGGGCAAGCCCGACGTGGATAGCTGGTGGGATCTGACCCGGCCCGAATGGCAGGGCAAGGTAGCGCTGCCGAACCCGATAATCGACGAGCGGATGCTATATTTGTTTGCTACTATGGTCGAGCGGGGCGATGCCTTTGCGGAAGCCTATCTCCAGGAATTCGGCCAGGAGATCGTACTCGACGAGGACTGTCCCAACGCTGCCTATCAGTGGCTCAAGGCGTTCTACCAGAATGGACCGCGCTGGATGGTGGGGGATGCCGAGGTGGTCTCAATGGTGACGAACCCGGAGGGGGATACTGGCTTGCTGGGGGTAGCTGGCTCTGAGCAGTTGGCCAGGGCCAGCCTGGATGAACTCCCGCTGGGCCAGTTGGTAGAGGTCGCGCCAGTAGCGGGCCTGCGTTGGCGCACCTATCTGGCGATTGTGAATTACGCCGAGCATCCGTATGCAGCCAAGCTGGCGGTGCGCTGGCTGATGGGCGACGGGGCAGGTGGGCAAGGGTACGCGGCCTGGTACGAGCCGGGCTTTTACCCGGCGCGGGCGGATGTGCCCGATGTCAGGGGAAGTGTGTCTCGCGCAGAGCTGGAATCCCGCCTGTGGGAGCCAAACCCGGCGTATATCGCCGAGCATCTGCAGGACTTGCGCGACTTTTTATCGGTGCGGTGAGAAAACCTCACCCCCCGGCCACGCAGTGGCCGATCCCCCTCTCCAGGTGGCGGCTGAGTACAGCCGGGCGAGGGGGATGGTGCGTTGCGATCAGGATACCTCAAACATGGTAGTCATCCAGTGGTAGAAATTGTCGTGCTTGTCTACCAGATGGCGGTAGAGACGGTGCATCAGGTCGCGGCGCACGTTGGCATAGGCGGGATCGTCGATGCGGTTGTGTAGCTCGTAGGGATCCGCCGTCAGATCGTACAACTCGTTGACGTCCGCCGGATTGATCACCAGCTTGTGGGTGCGCGTGCGAATCCCGCGCTGCGGGTAAGGGAAGTGATGGCCGTGGAACTGGAGGAACACCTCGTCCGGCCATTCGGGGGGCACCACGCCCTGGCAGAGCGGCAGGAGGCTGCGGCCATCCACGACTTCGGGGACGGGTACGCCCGCCAGTTCCAGGAAGGTGGGCATCAGGTCCATCAGCGTGGTGAATGCGTCGCACGCGCCCACCGGGAAATGGCCGGGCCAGCGCGCCAGCATGGGGATGCGGTAGATGTCGTCGTACATCTCGGGCCCCTTGTCGCTCAGGCGATGGTTTCCCACAAAGCCCGCGTGGTCCGCGCTGAAAAAGAGGGCGGTATGCTCTGTCAGGCCCAGGTCGTCCATCGCTTGCAGGATGCGGCCAATTTGCTCGTCGATTAACGTGACATAACCCCAGTACATCGCCACGATTTTCTGCCAGGTCTCCCAGGAGTAGGTATCAAAGGCCCAATGCGCAGAGTACCACTGGTGCACGCGGGGTTTGCCCTCAAAGGTTTCGTCCATACTGGGCGAGCGCTGGACGAGGGAGGGATCATACAGGTCGGCGTATTCCTGTGGGATGAAGTAGGGTAGGTGCGGCCCGAAAAAATCGGTGCGCAGGAAAAAGGGTTGCCCCTGCTCGTGGTAGCTGCGGGCGTACTCTTGCAGGCGTTGGATGGTCCGCTCGGCCAGAAAGTAGGGGTACGTGCCCTCTACCGGCCCCTGGTAGATACCGGCCAGCGCGATGGAAGGTTTGCCATTGGGAAAGGTGCCGCGGATTTCGTCGCGCACCGCCCAACGCGGCAGGCTGTGCTCCTCCAGGTACGCCTCATACTCTGAGTGATGCTTGGGACCATCCCAGCCGGGGAAGTGGGTGCCCTCAAAGCCATAGTGTTCCGGTCCCCGCGTGAGGCCGAGGTGCCATTTGCCTACCACCCCACAGCGGTAGCCCGCCCCATTCAGGTAATGGCTGAAGGGGATCAGCCCTTCGGGAAGCTCCCACGGATAGCCCACGTTACGCTCGAAATTGGCCAGCATGCCATGCTTGTGGGGTTCCAGGCCGGTCAGTAGAGTGGCGCGCACGGCGGTGCAGATGGCGGTGTTGGTGTATGCCTGGTCAAACCGTACCCCCTGAGCGGCGACGTGGTCCAGATGCGGTGTGCGGCAGACCGGGGCACCATAGCAGCCCAGGGTGTCGCGGCGTTGCTGGTCGGTGAGCAACAGCACAATGTTCGGGCGGTGCGTGGACATGCTGGTCCTCCGATAATCGCGGGAAGCAAACCGCAGAGACCGCTGCAGAACCTACGGATCTGATGTGGCGGCGGCTCTATGGCTGCTGGCGTGAATCACCAGCAGGGGACAGGTCATCCGACGAGCAGCAAGCGCAGGGCTTCGATCAGACTGGGGATAACCTGCAAGATCAAGCCGACGATGACATGGCAGGCGATGGCTGCCGCCAGGCCGTGGCGCTCGCGGACGAATCCGTAGACAAGGCCCAGGGTTGCCATCGCGATAAAAACGATAAAGGAGACGGGCAGGGGAGCGTGGGGCAGAAAGTAAAGCAGGGCCGTGCCCGCGTAGAGCGTGGTACTCACCGAGGAGCCGTAGCGCCCCTGGATGATGCCCCGGAAAAAGTATTCCTCTGCCGGAGCGGATACAAAGCAGACCTGATAGAACAGCATGACTACGTCGTTGGTGGCATACAGTCGCTCGGTAAAAACCCGTAGCTGGCTGATGAGGAAGGCCAGGATGGGCATAGCGATAACCAGGCCGAGCAGTGCCCCGCGGCTGACGCTGGCGGGGCTAAAATCTATGTCCACCTTGAGCTTGCTGCGATACAGGACGCTCAGCAGGACCATTGTGGTCCACAGCGCCGCCAGGCGCACCTTTTGCTCGATCAAGACGGTTCCCAGCCCGATCCCAACAAAGATCAGGAACAGGAGATACGGCTCGTAGAGTGAGGGTGCCCTGGCGGCGCGTCTGCTCATGCCAATTCTGCCAACGTCTCCCGGAGCGTAATCAGCGTCCGGTCTATGTCCTCGCGCTCGATACCATAGTGGGTGACGGCGCGGAAGTGGCTGCTGTCGATAGGGTTGATCTTGACGCCCCTGGCGGCTAATGCCTGCGATACCTGCGGCAGGGAGATGGCCGGGGCGGTGAGGCCAAAGACTACGATGTTGGTCTGGACTGCAGCCGGATCGATGGCGACGCCGTCCATATCAGCCAGCCCTGCGGCCAGTCGGCGGGCGTTGTCGTGGTCATCGGCGAGCCGGTCCACCATTTGCTCCAGAGCGACGATGGCGGCGGCGGCGATGATGCCAGCCTGACGCATGCCACCACCCACGATTTTGCGGTTGCGGCGGGCCTCCCGGATGAAATCGGCGCTGCCGCAGATGGCCGATCCGACGGGCGCGGCCAGGCCCTTGGAGAAACAGAGTTGTACCGAATCTACCTGGGCGGCGATCTCTTTCACGTCGATCCCCAGGGCGACGGCGGCGTTGAAAACCCGCGCCCCGTCCAGGTGCATAACCAACCCGTAACGGTCGGCGATGGCCTTGATAGTAGCCATCTGTGCCGGGGAGAGCACAGCCCCGCCGCAGCGGTTGTGGGTGTTCTCCAGGCAAATCACCCGCGAGTGGGGAAAGTGGACGTTTTGGGGGTCGCGGATGGCGGCCTCTACATCTTGCGGGTCCAGCATGCCGTTGGGCAGGTTGGGCACAGTGTGGGTGTGGATGCCGCCCAGGGCCGCCACGCCGCCCGCCTCGTAGAGGAAGGTGTGGGCCAGATGACCCATGATGATCTCATCGCCGCGCCCGCAATGGGAGAGCAGGGCCACCAGGTTGCCCATTGTCCCGCTGACCACCAGCAGGGCAGCCTCTTTGCCGAGGCGCTCGGCCACCATTTCCTCCAGGCGACTGACGGTGGGGTCTTCGCCGTATACGTCGTCCCCCAGTTCGGCGTGGTACATGGCCTCGCGCATGGCGGGGGTAGGTAGTGTGACAGTATCACTGCGCAAATCTACGATGTGCACGAAACAACCTCCATGATGAACAGGCTAATGGAACAGCGCGCCGCCCTACGGAAGACGTCGCGGTTAGAAATCTACCCCACAACGCGATGAGGGTCAAATACATCGGCGCCAGTCTGTCGGCGCTGGGTCAGTACATGCGCACGATCTCGCGGTAGCTGCGTGGCTGGCGGGCCTGCAGGAGTTGCAGCTCCTCCTGATACTGGCGCACCTCGTCCAGGTCCACGGTGGCGATGGCGACCCCCTGTTCCTCTTCCTCGACGCGAGCGTGCACATAGCCGCGCGGGCCGATGATCATGCTTTCGCCGAAGAAGGAGTAGGTGGCCTCCTCGCCGATGCGGTTGCAGGCGGCGATGAACGTAGCATTCTCAAAGGCGCGGGCGAAGCAATGGCTGCGCCATTCAAAGGCGTGGGGCTTTTCCCATGCGCCGACGACGCACAGCACCTCGGCGCCCATCAAGGCCAGGGAACGGGCCGCCTCCGGGAAGGCCAGGTCCCAGCCTACTAGCAGGCCCACGGTCCCAAAGCGAGTCTCGGCGGTGGCGAATTTAAAGCCGGGGCGCAGGGCCAGGCGTTGCTCGCCCTTGAGGTGTATCTTTTGATAATCGGCCTGCACCTCACCGTCGGGGTCCAGGAGAACGGCGGCGCTATAGATCACGCTCTCGACCTTTTGCTTTTCAGCGAAACCGAACACGATATGGGTATTATATTCGGCGGCGCGTTTGCTGAGGGTGTTCACGGCGTGATCCTGGACGCGCTCGGCCAGGTCGGCAAAGCGGACCCCGCACTCGTAACCGGTGGTGCAAAGCTCGGGGAAGACGAACAGGTCCACCTTTTTCTGGAGGGAGACATTCTCGATCATCCGGCACATCGTTTCCAGGTTGTGCTCGACTTGATCGAGAACTGGATGCATCTGGGCCACCGCGATGGTTACCTCGCGCATGGGACACTCCTATCTGCGTGTGGGCACGCACGTGATGGATTGATAGAACAAGAGTTCTATAGCAGCATAGCACGCTCTATGGGGGCTGTCAAGCGGTTTTGAATGGCGTAACAGTTCAGTTTTCGGGGGACGAGCCTATCGTTGGCAGTTGAAACTGCACCAACCCCTGCGAAGCCTGCCTCCGCAGGCTGGGAAAAGCCCGCGAAACCAGTCGCCGCAGGGCGACGCGCCATGTATGGCGATGCAGAGGTTGCCGCGATTTCAATCGCCGTTTTGGTAGCTTCCCTCAAATCTGAACAGTTACTGAATGGCTTTTCCTGGTATATTCGGTGCCAGCTCCCGAATGTGGCGATAAACCATAGCATACGTGCATGGTAGCCGAAAAGCCCGCGCCGGAGTGGTGCGGCCATCACTTCAGGGCGCGCAGTCTTTGCACCACCTCGGCCATATCCGGTGGCATCTCGGCAGTAAAGGTCAACTGCTCGCCGGTGACAGGGTGGGCAAAGGACAGCCGCCAGGCGTGCAAAAGCTGCCTGGGAGCGTCGATGGCTTGCCGTCGATGGCCGTAGGTCACATCCCCGACGACGGGATGGTCAATGGAAGCGAAATGGACGCGCAGTTGGTGGGTGCGCCCGGTGAGCAAGTGGGCTTCTACCAGCGTAGCGCCTGGCAGGTGCTCGCGGACGCGATATTCTGTGCGCGCATAGCGGCCTCCCTCGGCCAGCACGGCCATCTGCTTGCGGTGATACGGGTCGCGACCGATAGGGGCCTCGATAGCTGCCTCATCGGGGGACAGGTCACCGTACAGCAGGGCCAGATAGACCTTGTCGACCTGGCGGGACTTGAAGAGCTTTTGCAGGTTATCCTGGAGATCGCGATTAGCCGCGACTATCAACAGGCCGGAAGTATCGCGGTCGAGACGGTGGACGATGCCCGGTCTGGCAGGATCGATGTCTGCGCGGGCGATGTCGGGGCGGTGGGCCAGCAGGGCATTGACCAGCGTGCCCGATGCGTGGCCGGGCGCGGGGTGGACGACCATGCCGGAGGGTTTGTTGATGACCAGCAAGTCCCTATCCTCATAGACGATGTGCAGGGGAAGCTGTTCCGGGGCGGGTTCAGTGGAGGGTGGAGCGGGGATCTCCACCTCCACTAGATCGCCCAACACGGGGAAATAGCTGGCCTTGGTGGGCTTGCCATTTACCCGCACATATTCCTCTTTGATCAGGCGCTGAACCGTCGAGCGAGAAAGCTCGGGAAGGTGCTCCGTCAGGTAGCGATCCAGGCGTTGCAGCGGTTCCTCGACCTGTAAGGTTACACGTTGCATGAGGCACTCCAGCTATTCAGCTCGCTTCCGCTTTCGTCTGCGAGCCTTCGGCGAGTTCCTGATTGTCTTCGTGGCCGCGATCCAGAAACAGACCGTAGAAGGATAGCAAGAGCGCCCCCACGACAACGGACGAATCCGCTATGTTGAACACGGCCCAGATGCGGAAATGGATAAAATCCGTGACACTCCCGTTTTGGGTCAGGCGGTCGATCAGGTTTCCAATAGCGCCACCCACAATCAATCCGAACGATACCGTGAGCCACCACGAAGATTCGGCGTACTTTTTATAGTACACGATGATGGCTACGATGATCACCAGGATTATACCCACGAACACGACACTCACACCCGGGAAAAGGCCAAAGGCAATTCCCGTATTCTGCGTGTGCGTGAGAGTGACAATCGGTTCGAGCCAACTCACAGGATTCCAAGAGGTACCCAGTGGGATATTCTCACGTACCAGATTTTTGGTGAACTGGTCGAGCGCGATACTTGTGAGAGCTACCAATAACAGGAAAATATCCCGCCAACCGAATTTCTTCTGCAACCTATTGCCTCCTGCCGACAACCTTAACGTTTCTCTTCACGTTCTTTGCATTCGTAGCACAGGGAAGCTGTTGGCAAGGCCCTGAGACGAGCAGAGTCAATCACTTTGCCGCACCTCTTGCAAAAGCCGTATGTGCCATTCTCTATACGCTGGAGGGCATCCTTCACCTGGTCCAGCAGGACCTGCTGGTCGCGACGCATACCGGCACTCTTTTCTTGTTCGAACACCTCTGTCGCATCATCGGCCATGTGGTTGCCATAACCCGCGCGATTTTCATCCGTGGCGACGTCCAGGTCGGCACCGGCAATCTCTTGCTCTAATCGCTCCTTCTGCGCTTCCAGATAAGCTTTCAGGTCAGCGAGCCTTTTCGATTTGGCTTTGGTTTCCATTGGCCATCTCCTTAGAGCGTTGTGGCTGGTACAAACGAACCCAGCCACTCTAGCAATTGTACTCTAAATTGGGGCGGAAAGCAAAGCTTTTTTAGCCCTGGTTAACGGTTTCCAGGCTAGGCATTTTCACTGAGCAGGTGAGTGGTGAGTAGCCTGAGTAGTAGCGGCGGGGGCGAATACCTCTCTCCGGGGGATGGCCCGACGCCTGGCAATTCTGGCGCGCGTTCACTAGAATAGAGGGTGACGCTGCTGCTGAGGATTTCGGCCCTTGAGGAATACCCTGGCAGTGACAAGCAGATAGGGAGAAAAACGATGATGATCAGTACAGGTCTAAAGCGACCAGCCGTGTTGTGTATCCTGCGCAGCTCACAGGCTATGTTGCTCATCCGAAGGAACAAGGAGCCGAACCTGGGGAAATACGTGCCCGTCGGTGGGCACATCGACCCCTACGAGTCGCCCCGCGACGCGGCGATCAGGGAGGTGCGGGAGGAGACGGGCCTGATGCTAGAGGATGTGCAGTTCTGTGGAGTGTTGGTAGAGACCTCACCCACCGTCTACAACTGGATCAGTTTCGTCTACTCCGCCGAGATAGATCGCTTTGAGCCGCCTGCCTGCCGCGAGGGGCGACTGGAGTGGGTGGAGGATGCCCAGTTGGAGAGCCTGCCCACCCCGGCGACGGATGGGCACATCTATCGGCTGGTGGCAGAGGGGCGGCGGTTCGTGCTGGATGCCGCGTTTGACGCCGACCTGAACCTGCTGATCTTGCAGGATGAGCTGACCGGGGAGGTGCTGCACAAAGGGGATGGGCAACCCGCGTAGGCGCAAGAGATGAAATCGCGGGTTGGGAACCCGGTTCCCAACCCGCGAACGTCGGTCAGAAGGTCGTATCGCTTGCCAGCACCATCGTTGCCAGGCTGATCATGCGCCCTACCTGGGCGATCTTGTTCTCATCGATGGAAGCAGGCGTGTCGGTGGGCAGGTGCGCCAGGTCGTCGCTGCCTGTCCAGGAGATCGTGGCCGATGGAGTATCCGCGCTGGGAGCGGGCCATAGCTCTGGGGCGGCGTGCAGGCCAGTGCCCCGCGTAGTGAGCGGCGTACCTACCTGACGGGCGGAGGCCTTGACCACGTCTCCGATGCGCTCGCTGGTGATCCTCCACAGCAGGGCGGACGAGCCGGTCCCAGCCCCCACTCCTTCTAACTCAAAGCCTGCCACGATGCGGTAGCTTTCCTCAAAGTATTGTTGGGCCTGCAGGTATTTGGCGTAATTCGCTGCCTGATACCGCTCGCCACCGCACCAGGCGACAAAGATGAGGGAGCGTTTGGGCTGAAAGTTGCGCTCTTTCAGGGTGCGGATCATCTCCAACATAGTAGCTACGCCGCTGGCGTTGTCGTTGGCGCCGGGGTAGAGGGTGCCATTCGGATGCCGGCCGAGACCATCGTAATAGGCAGTGATCATGATGACTTCGGCATCCATGACAATGTCCTCTCCCGGCCAGATGGCCAGCACATTGCGCATGGCCATCTGTTCCTGTTGGTTCACGGGAATATCCAGTTCCGCGGTCCAACCGGTTGGGATATAAAAGGCCGGGTCTTGCTCATTTTTCGGCAATCTGTCCAGCAGGCCGTCCAGGTCCTCGCCACTGTGGGCCAGCATGCGCTCTACCAACTCGCGGCTGACCAGGATGCTAGGCGTCTCCTCGCCCAGTTGGGTGGTCGTCGGCATCGGCAGTTCGTAGCGGGCTTCCGCGAAAGGCTGTGAGCTGAGGGTCATTCGCCCCGAATGGCCGACGAGGTACAGACGAGTTGGTCCGGTGGCACTCAGGCGCAGGACAATGCGGTCAGTGCGCTGCACCTCCTCGAGCGTAATACCCAAATCGCCCGCAACCGTGCTCTGGAACGGATAGTAGCCATAGCTCTCGGCCAACACGGCCACATCACCTGCTCCCGAGCCGCCGAAATCGTTGATGCCAGGCTCTCGGATAAAGTCGCGGCCATACTGGGCTTCTATCTCTTCCCCGTTGGGGCCGTGCAATAGCAACGTTGGGTTACCGGACAAGTTGCGCTGGCGGCTGGTGAGCGTCTGGAAATAGGTCATATCTTTGCCAGCAGGCAACAGCCCCAGGCTCTCGAACTCGGCGGCAATCCAGTCTGCCACCTGGTCTGCTTCCGGGCTGCCGCTCAGGCGGCCATTATACTCTTCGCCTGCCAGGCGTTGGATGTCCTGCATGGCCCTGGGGACATTGAATGCTTGGGCATCTGCTGCGTACCGAGGATACAGGCCGGTACTGTTGAACATCCAGTTGACGCCCACGACGACCACCACCCCGGCGGCAAGCGTATAGCGATTGAACAGGGACCGCAGGCTCAGTGTGAGCCGCTCGGTCAGGTGGCGGAAACCCTCGCCCATCAGGGTAAAGCCCAGAATGGCTACAAAGAAAGCCAAAGACGGGAACAGCGGAATCCAGGGGCGGCTGAGCACGCTGCGCCAAGACTGGGCCAGCATCACCGACCATTCTGGCACGTCATAGTAGGTAGCTGTGGGACTTCCGTCGCCACCGGCAGCGAACCCGCCCCCGATAAAGACACCCAGGAAACCCAGCTCGCCCAGCAGCATCAGCACGCCGCCCATTTCCAGGAAGGCCAGGCTGACCATCGTGGGCCACACATTGGGCAGCACGTGAGCACTCAGGATTTGCCCTTCGCTTGCGCCGGTGGCCGAGGCTCCTTCGATGTACGCCATCGGCCTGATGGCCATGACCTGACTGCGGACCTGCTGCATGACCTCTCCCCAACCGACAAAGGCCAGGGCGATTACAAAAGCGCTGAGGCCCTGGCGGATACCCACCGCGTAGACGATGAGCATGCTCAGCAACAGGGCAGGAAAAGCGGCGATGGTCTCTGCCAGCCCCATGATGGTCCGATCCAGCCGCGAACCAGCGAACCATCCGGCCAGGAACCCCAAGGCCCCGCCGATGAGCAGGCGGACCATTACGGCCAAGAGGGCAATGGTCAGTGTGCGGCGCGCGCCCACCAACAGAAGGCTGAGGATATCACGCCCCTGCGCGTCTGTGCCCATCAGGTAGGTCGAAGATGGGGGTGCGAGCGCGGGGGTGGTTCCCTCTATTCCCGCGATGTGCAGGTTTAGCGTGTAGGGGCTATGAGGGGCCAGGGCTGGCCCGGCAACCACCAGGACGAGCAAGAACAAGCCAATGGGAGCGCCGATCAGCAGGGCCGGGTTGCCGGTAGTAGCCTGCAACCAAGCTCGCCTCCTGGCTCTGCGTCTGGCAACTGCGCTCTCCTCCGGTTCCAGGGGGACCAGGCCATTTCGGCGGGCCATGTCACCCAGGGAGGCCACCTGAGGGATGGTGCGGCGGCGGCGCTCGCGCCAGTGCCGGAGGGTGATGGCGGCCCACAGATCAGCCAGCAGGGAGCGGAACCATTCCCACCAGGGGGTCATCTGCCGTAGTTCGGCCTCGGCTTCCCGCAATCGGGGATCGAGCGCCCGATAGGCCAGGTCCAGGAGGATATTCACAAGGATGAAAACGCCTCCCAGGGCCAGCACGACGACGGTAGCCTCGTAACGCTGGACGGTGCGCAGCATGTCCAGCAGCGCCCGGCCCGCGCCCGGCCAGCCAAACAGCACCTCTACCACTGGCAGGCTGCTCAAAGAGAAGCGCAACGACGTCCCCATTGCTGTCAGGACAGTCCCGGCGGCATTCGGGATAATGTGCACCCGCCACACAGCGCGGCGATCCAGGCCCTTGGCGTGGGCAGTACGCACGTAATCTTCGTCCAGGATGGCGGACATGCGCACGTAGGTCAGGCGGGCCACCTGGGTGATGGGGCGGGCGGCCAACACCAGCACGGGAAGCACTAGATGGCTGTCCCATCCAAAGCCGCCCACGGGCACGAGGCGGATGCCGGTGAGCTTGTACCATTGGATTTCGGCAAGCTGTAGCAGCATACCGAGGAAAAAGCTGGGCGCCGAGATGCCCACGATGGAGACCATGATAAAAGCCAGGGCGACCCCCTGGCGGCGGCTGGCGGCGGCCAGCACGCCGATCGCCCCACCGACCAACCCGCCGAGAGCCATCGCCAGCAGGAGCAAGGCGAGGCTGTTGACAAAGAACTCGCCCAGGATTTGGGAGAGGGGCTGAGAATTACCCATCCGGGTATAACTGGCGGTGTAGGCGCCCAGGTCGCCTTTGAACCACCCGCGCCAGACCTGGACCACCTCTTCCAGGGCATCTCCGGCCACCTGGATTAGCGGAGCGGGCTGGCTGTAGCGGGTGCGGGCGGCGAAATCCTGGGCCAGCAGGGCAAAGTAGCTGATGATGATAAGAACCAGGATACCAGCAGCGAAGCGACGTAATGCAAAACGGGCCACGAGGTTTCTCCATGTAAAAGTTGGGGCACTACGTAGAGACTAATTTACTGCAAACCGCCTATTTGTGCAAGCCTAGGCAGCAGTGGGAAATGCTGTCTGTGCACTCGCGCGCTGTTTGCCCGTACACCAGGGCATTTTCGGCGCATTGCGTTGTGTGTGGGGGCGTGGTATACTCATCGCGCAAGAGTATACAGGTGATGGACGCAAGCGGCCACAGATAACGCTTCAGATCCCCGAACTAGAGTGTCCTGTTCACCTATCCAGATTGCCTCCCCAACAGTCTCTCACTCCATTGGATTGCCTGTCATCCTATCCGCATGCCAGGATGCTGTCTGGCGCACCAGCGACCGAGGGGTTACTGTGGTTTTGCCCGGTGGCCGAGCGCTGTTTGCAGAGCGCGTGAGCAGGTGGTGCGCCAGAAGACCTGTGGCAGTTGTCCGGTTGGCGCAGGAATTGGCCCGGCCTTTGGCCCCTTTATTGCGTGGGCTTGATCTGGCCGGGCGATGGAAAGGAGTGTGGAATGAAAGCGGTTGTCTTTCATGGAGTTGGCGATATCCGGCTGGATGACGTTCCCGAACCCAAGATCGAGGATGCGCGCGATGCCATCGTGCGCATTACTGCCAGCGCCGTGTGTGGCACGGACCTGCATATGGTCCGAGGCACGGTAGGGGAGATGGCTCCCGGCACGATTCTGGGGCACGAGGGTGTTGGGATTGTCGAGGAGCTTGGCTCAGAGGTGCGGAATATCAACATCGGCGACCGGGTAGTCATCTCGCCGAGCATAGCCTGTGGCTATTGCTCCTATTGCCGGGCTGGCTATTTCTCCCAGTGCGATAACGCGAACCCGCATGGCAAGCTGGCCGGAACGGCTTATTTCGGCGGCCCGAAAGAGACTGGCCCCTTTAACGGAATGCAGGCCGAATTCGTGCGGGTGCCCTTTGCCAACGTGGGCCTGACCAAGCTGCCGGAGGGCGTGGACGATGACCAGGCCCTGATGCTGGCTGATATCTTTTCCACGGGCTACTATGGGGCGGACATCGCCGAGATCGACCCAGGCGACACGGTGGCTGTCTTTGGCTGCGGGCCTGTGGGCCAATTTGCCATTGCCAGCGCCATTCTGATGCGCGCGGGCCGGGTGCTGGCTGTGGACCATGTGCCCTCTCGGCTGGATATGGCCCGCGACCAGGGAGCTGAGACGATCAACTTTGACGACGAGGACCCGGTGGATTTGATTCGCAACCTGACGGGCGGCATTGGCACGGACCGAGTCATTGACGCGGTGGGCGTGGATGCCGAGCGGCCAGAGAGCGGTCCGGCGGCCCAGCAGGATGAGCAAGGGCTGAGCAAGCAGGAGTTGGCGGAAGAGCGCAAGCGCATTATGGCCAGGCAGATGGCCGAGGGCGCAGCGTTCAAGCCGGGCAATGCTCCCTCACAGGCATTGGACTGGGAAGTCCAGTCTATCGCCAAGGCGGGCACGCTGTCCATCATCGGCGTGTATCCGCAGACTGTGCACCTGTTCCCGATTGGGCTGGCGATGAACAAGAACCTGACGATGAACATGGGCAACTGCCCGCACCATGCCTACATCCCCATGCTGCTGGACCTGATCGAGAGTGGGGCCTTTGACCCGCAGACTGTGCTCACCCAATTGCAGCCGATTTCCTCGGCCATCGAGGCGTACCAGGCGTTCAACGCGCGGGAGCCGGGCTGGATGAAGGTGGAGCTGGTGCCCGTCGAGGCGGCCAACAAAATGGGCGTCCGATAGGGCAGTTCTGGCTCGTTCTTGAGAGAATGGGCGATTGCGCATGGCGCCCCGGAGAGCAGCATCCTCCGGGGCGCTTTTTTAGTCATCCGCTGCTTCCTGCTGATTGGCTTGCGCTGGAAATAGAGGGCAGGAAAGCTATCGTATTCCACTTGACACTCGCTTCTTGTCGGCTATACTGGACGGCAATATGGGTTGTGCGGCCTGGGCCATACGCTCATCACAGATGAATCACACACATGGGAGGTAGTTTCAATGGCTTTCAAGATCACCGAGGAGTGCATCGCTTGCGGTTCTTGCGAATCGGAATGCCCGAACGAGGCCATCTCGGAAGGCGACGAGTTTTTTGTCATCGACGCGAACAAGTGCACCGAGTGTGTAGGCTTTTTCGAGACACAGCAGTGCCTGGATGTCTGCCCGGTTGAGGCCCCTGCGCCCGACCCCGACAACGAGGAGACTCGCGAAGAGTTGCTGGCCAAGTTCGCCAAGCTGCACCCCGGCAAGGATCCTGCCTGATCGTTCTTCAGTAATCTGCCTGATGCTCCCTGGTCCTCAAGGCCAGGGAGTTTTTTGTTTCCTCTCCATCATCCTCCGTACTCAAAGCGGGCGGTCCATAGGTCGCCCTGCCAGGCCCTTGCCCGAAATCCGATTCATGCATGGCCAGCCGCCGAGTTGGTGGCATTTGTCTGATAGGGAGGAAACAAGTGTACATGATTATGATGGTGCTCCGAGACCCGAACAGGTTGGAAGAGTTGCTGGAGACCTGGCGGGGAATCGAGGTGCATCCCCTGGGTATCCTGGAATCTACCGGCATCACTCGCCAGACCGCCAAGTACTTTGGGGCACGTTTCGCTTTTGGATTTCCGCGTGGCACTGATAGCGAGGAAGCCTTCTACACGCTCTTTGCGCTCGCTCCGGATCGGGAGACGGTCAAGGCCAGCTTGCGGGTTGCAGAGGAGGCACTCGGCGACCTTTGCCAGACGCACAACGGGCTGCTGACGAGTTGGAGATTGGGGCCAACCAAGGGGCTGTGCGTCGATGACTACTGCGCCATGCAGACAGAGCCAGAGGATGCGCCGGAGGAGCCTGCCCCGTGATCTGGTTGTTGTTTCTGGGGAGCGCTGTGCTGACCGTCCTGGCGGGCGTCAAGCTGGCCGATTACGGGGATGTAATCGGCGTGCGGACCGGCCTGGGGGGCGTGTTCGTCGGCACCCTGCTGCTCTCCAGCGCTACATCGCTCCCAGAACTGCTCACCGCCTTTAACGCGGTCAGCCGGGGGCTGGTTGACCTGACGGCGGGTGGGTTTTTCGGTAGTAGCATGTTCAACATGCTGATTCTGGCGCTGCTGGACCTGTCCTCTCGGCATGTGCGCATCCTCCGGCGGGTAGTGGTTACCCATTCAGTAACGGCGGGGATGGCTGTCCTGCTGACGGCCCTGGCGGTCTTGTTCATCCTGGGGAATATTCAGTACTCTGTCGCCTGGATGGGCCTGGATAGCTTGCTGGTGATAGCCACCTATGTCGTGGGTGTCTGGTTTATACAAAACAGCCGCGCGGTTAGGGTTGTTCCCCCCATACCGGTACGGGAGGAAACTGCCGAAAGGGAAATGCCCAGCCTGACCCATGCGGTGATCGGCTTTGTGCTGGCGGCTGCAGTCTTGCTATTGGCGACGCCTTTACTGGTGCAGAGCGCGGATGGTATTGCCGAGATCACCGGATTAGGGACGGGGTTGGTGGGGCTTGTCTTTGTGGCGTTTGTCACATCTTTACCAGAGGTAGTAACCACGGTGTCAGCGGCCCGCCACCGGGCCTATGACCTGGCTGTGGGCAACTTGTTCGGGAGCAACATGTTCAACATCTTTGCGCTAGCTCTAGTAGACATCTTTTACACGGAAGGGCGCTTGCTGGGGGCAATCAACCCGATTATGACGTTAGCAGGATTGCTGGCCATAGTCCTGATCTCACTGGCCGGGGTGGGCAATGTCGCGCGTGTGGAGCGGCGTATCTGGTTCATGGAGGTGGACGCTCTGCTGATCGTGCTGGCCTATGCGCTGGGAGTCTGGCTTCTGTTCAGTCGGCAGATTGTAGGATAGCGCTGTTGGGTTCGGCTTGATGGCTTTCGGTTGGCAGGTTTGCAGGCGTTGTGGTAGAATCGCCCACACGAGCAGGAATTCCGGGGGGATGGTGAACTAGTCCTGCTCTGACCGACAAGGGGTTCAGCAATTGCCCTGATAGGCAGCCTTACTGTTTGCACTGTAGTAGCAATGTATCCTGGGGGCAAGATGGCAAAGCGGCCGACAATCAAAGATGTTGCCAAGCGGGCGGGAGTATCCTTCAAAACGGTTTCGCGTGTGATCAATGGTCAAGAAGGGGTGAGCGAGTGCACGCGCCGGAAGGTGCTGGAGGCCATTGGGGAACTGAACTATGTGGTGAATTACTCGGCCAGGTCCTTAGCCTCAGGGGTAAATAAAACGTTGGGAGTAGTCATCCCGCGTCTCCACGACCCCCACGCGTTCGAGTTAGTCTATCACATCGGCGAGTTGGCGGAAGCCCAGGGGATTCAGGTGATAATTTTCACCTGGCCTACGTTTTCAGAGAACCTCCATCTGCTCTATGTGGGGTACGGCCTTATCGGGGCGATGGCGCTGATTGCTCCCAGGTCAGTGGATATTATCGCCCCGATGGTGCAGGCGATGAAGATACCCACGGTCGTCATCGAGAAGCCGCTGGTGGACGAGATGGGCCAGGATATGATGCCCTCTGTGCCTTATGTGGCTTCGCAGAATCGAGAGGGCGCGCGCCAGGGGGTGCAATATCTACTGGATTTGGGCCACCGCCGGATTGCCTATATTGGTGGCGCGGTCTCGGCACAGAGCAAGTTGCGCTTTCTGGGGTATCGCGACGCATTGGCGACCCTGGATATCCCGTTGATAGAAGCATATGTGCATGCCGGGAATTGGACATGGGATTCGGGCTACGAGGGAGCAGCGCATCTGTGGGGATTTCCCTCGGATGGGACAGCGCCGGGCCGACCCACGGCCATTTTCTGCGCGAGTGATAACATGGCCCTCGGAGCGATCTGTGCACTACAGACGCTTGGGGCGAGTGTGCCGCGGGACGTTTCAGTGCTGGGGTTCGATGATATCCCCGCGGCGGTGCACAGCGCCCCGCAGTTGTCCACCGTGCGGCAGCCCACCCGCCAGATGGCGCAAACCGCTCTGGAAATGCTGTTGGCGGCTATGCGTGGAGAGTCTGCCGATGTAGGCAATCAATTGCTGCCGACTGAGCTGATTGTGCGCGAGTCCTGTGGACATCCGCCCGAATCCTAGCTCGGTTGCGGATCTCGCCGCTTGTTGCCCCCTGGGCCCCTCGCGATCTCACATCACGGTTACCTGCCGCATCTGTTCATGTCAGGCTGCGGCATCCAATTACAAGGAGATGAATCATCTATGCCGCTCGTATCTGCCCTATCAGAACTGATCAAGGCCCAGGCGGGGGGGTATGCTGTCCCCTGTTTCGATACGTTCGAGATGCTGGGGACGGAGGGGATGTTTGCTGCCATCGAGGACAAGCGCGCCCCCACCATCGTCGCGTTGTACGCGCATACTGTGGATACTCCGAATGCCAAGGCGTTCGCCGCGTTTGTCCGCACGATGGCCGAGAAGGCGACGGTGCCCGTGTCCTTTATGCTGGACCACGGGGGCAGCTTGGAGCAGTGTGTGAAGGCGCTCTGCTACGGCCTGTCCGACGTGATGTATGACGGCTCTAAATTGCCGCTGGAGGAGAACATTGCCAACACCCGCCTGGTGGTGCGGATGGCCCACGCGATGGGGGCGGCGGTAGAGGCGGAACTGGGGCACGTGGGGTCAGGGCGCGACTATACCTCGTTCGAGGAGCAGCGCAAGGGGTTCACCGATCCGGCCGTCGCAGAGCGGTTTGTCGCGGAGACGGGGGTGGATGCGCTGGCCGTGGCGATTGGTACGGCGCACGGAGTATACAAGTCGACGCCGCAACTGGACCTGGAATTGCTGACCGAGATCAAGAAGCGAGTCAGTGTGCCTCTGGTGCTGCACGGCGGATCGGGCCTGTCGGAAGACCAATTCCGGTCGGCCATTGCCAGGGGAATCGCCAAGGTCAATGTCTTTACCGACCTGGGGCTGACGGCGGGGAGGCAGATGGTTGCGGCTGCCGGGGCGCAAGATGCCTCCTACTTTGGCATCTCGGACACGGTGCGGGCTGCCTTCCGCACGCGGTGCGGGTATTACCTCGACCTGTTCGGGGCGTCGGGCAAAGGCTGAGTGCGCCGCGGGCGTGCATCTGCGGGCTCTGAGCAGACGGATACTCAGGTGATGGACCGGCGGAACACCTGCCTATCGTTGCCATCAGGGCCATAGTTGGGCAGGATTTCCGCCGGGTGAAAGCCCATGGAGCAATAAAAGCGGCGGGCTGGCTCGCCGCCTTGATCTCCCGCCACAAAGGTCTTGACCATCAGCTCGGCGGGGGGCGGTATTTGGGCGATGGCATAGTCGACCAAAGCCCGCGCTACGCCGAATCTGCGCCACCGGGGGGCGACGACCAGCCAGCCCAATTCGTATTCCGGCCTGCGGGTTGCGGAGAAGAGCAGCCCGCCCATGAGCGGGCTGCCGGGCGGGCCGTCGTCTTTGCGCACGCAAAAAGCCGTGCCCTTGGCGATGTTCTTGCAAAGGACGCTGATAAAGTGCGGATCGCTGGACATCGGCGAGCCGAACAGCTCCTCCACGGTCCCGGCGAGTGTCAGCCAGCCGTTGACGTCCTGTTCCTCAGCCAGTACCACATGCAGGCACATATCAGGTTTCCTCTCAGCCGGACGTTCTAGCCCTGGACCCGCGGGCGGATCAGCCTGATAAACTCGATGATGGTGGCAATCCCCAGCCCGATCAAGATGCCGATCATGCCGATTCTCAGCGCGAGTCGGAGAGCATCCAGCTCTATGTCCAGCGGGAACACCACGTAGAACGTGTAGATCACAACCATCGCGAGAATGTTCAGGATGATCTGCAACAGGTGCCGGAACCAGGCCGGATCGTAGAAGAACCACAGGATGTTTGCTACGATGGTGGCGCTGATGGACAGATTGAGCACTCCCAGGACGGCCACGAAATCGCGGGTCAGGAAGGGCACATTCCACGCCAGCAGGTTGTTCGCGATCCATAGGACGATCACGTTGACCACGATGGCAATGATATAGCCGACCTTGGACGGCCTCCCCTCGTCCCCTGGGGGAGGCACTCGCGGGAACTCGTTTCCTCTGGTTTCTGGCTCGTCGCTCATGGTCCTCCTTTGATGTGAATGCCCTATGCTCCCCCTGCCCATTTCCTGGTTGGCCCGCAAATGGCATAGATGTGGGAGCGCGTAGTTTCGGTTGCTGGTCGCCTATCGAGCTATCGCCAGCAGTGAGGGCAACTCTTTGGCCCAGGCGCGAATGGCTTCCCAGTTGCGGTAATCACCCTCGGGGGCGTGCATCACGCGCTGCAGGAAAAGCTTCATCAGCGCTCCCATCGGCTGATAGTCCATCTTCCCGGCAAACAGGCCCATGCTCACTGGCTCCCGAGTATCCCGCAACGGTTTGAGATACCCCTCGGCGGTCTGACGGTGTTCGGGAGTGTCCTCCTGCATGGTCAGACAGACGCAGAAGTAGGCCGTGGGCATCTGGCTGAGAGCCTCCCGATATTTCGCGGCAAAGCGGGTAGCCTCCGGCAATATCCTGAACTTTTGGACGGCGGAACCCAGCACGACAGCCCGGTAGGGACTGAGGTCCTGCACCTCTTTGGCAGGCCGCAGGTCTACCGTGGCTCCCGTCTGGCGTAGTTCCTCGGCGACTGCCTCTGCTATCTCTCGGGTGGACCCGCACTTGGTCGCGTACGCAACGAGAATCGAGTTTTCCATCTCCTGTACCTCCCTAAATCGCAAGCCATATGTATTCCGGCCCCAAAGCCGGAAATCACGCGAACCTACACACGCGCTTGGCGAGCGCGATGATGGTCAGGATTTGCGGGTTGCCCGGCGCAGCGGGCAACAAGGTCCCATCCGCCACATACAGGTTGGGCGGCAGGCGGTCGGGGTGACACGTCGCCAGCTCCCGCTCGGACAGGGGCAACATGCCCGCCGGATGCCCCGCGTTGAGCGTGCCCAGGAACATCTTGCTTGGGCTGGATGGCCGCGCTTTGGCCTTGAGCAGTTCCAACATCTCGGCGCACAGTCGTACCCCCTCCACCAGCCGCTCTCGGTCCCTGGCGGTCAAGGGCTTGCACAGTTGACGGCGGGAGACAGTGCCCACACTCTCGTCCGCCAGTTTGATCATGATGCCCAGCAGGTTGCGGGCCGGATAGCGCCAGTCTCGGTTGAACAGATAGCTGACGTAATCAAAATAAGGGGAGAGGATGAACCCCTCGCGCTGTATGACGAACGGCATCTCCATCTCGCGCACCTGGTCGGCGTCCGGCCACTCTATCGCTACGCACAGCACCGGATCGACGGTCAGGCGCGGCTCGCAGGGAATGCCCGAGTTTTGCAGGATGACCGGTGTGGACAGCCCCCCGGCGGCCAGCACGACCAGATCGGCAGAGTAAAAGCGGCGGCGCAGCCCCTCTTTGGCCCATACGCCGGTGGCCCGGCCCCGCTCGATGGCGACCCCTTCCACCCGCGAGCCGGTCACCACGCGCGCGCCTTGGGCGATGGCGTCCTCCAGGAAGCGGCGGCTGTCCCATTTGACCCCGTACGGGCAGCCCAGCACGCAGCGTCCGCAACCCGCGCACCGCGCATAAGCGCCCATCTTGGGCGTGGGGCGGGGGTCCAGGCCCATCTGCTGAGAGATGGCGTACAAATCGCGCGTATGTTCGCGCCAGCGCTTCTGGTGGTCTGTGCTGACTGGAATCTCGCGGTAAACCTCGTCAAACTCGGCATCCAGGTCGAACCCCAGGTCGCGCAGGGCGCCATCCGCGCGGACTGCGTTGCCGGTGCTGATGGCTGTGGATCCGCCGAGGCAGCGACCGTTCACGAGGACCATTTCAGGGACTACTCGCACCTGCATGGCCGGGAAGAACAGGGAGATTTGGCGAGGATCCACCGTCAGGCCGGTGCGTCGCATGGTTTCGAGCGCAGGCAAGCTTGTGCGTAGCGGGCGGAACTCGCGCCCGGCTTCCAGCACGGTCACGTCAAAGCGGCCCTGTAGCTCGCGGGCCGCCGTCGCGCCCCCCGCGCCGCTCCCCACCACGAGGGCGCGTTTCATTGATCCTCCCCTTGCAGGCGGAATTGCGCTTCGCACGCGGGCGCGCCCTCGGTCAGTCTCGTCTCGAACACCAATTCTCCTCCCCCCGACAGACCGGCCAGCAGGCCATTGTCCATCGCAGCCATCAAGCCACAGACTCCCGCCGAATAGTAAGCGCTGAAAAAGCAGCGCCGGACGATTACCTGCCCCTCCCGGCTTCCGGCGAAATCGATGCCGATCAGCCGATAGAGCCAGCGGGCAGTCCGCATCGCCCCAGCCAGGCTATGGATATGCAGCCTGCGCCGGTATCTCGCCCCCAATGCGTAGGCATTATTGTACAGTCGTTTACATAGTTTGTCCAAATTCTGGCCCGCGCGCAAGGCTTGTTCCGCGTGGTGCGCGGTGAACAGGGCATATTCGCGCAGCGCCTCATCCGGCGACAGGCCCCGCAGCGATGGCATCTCGCAGCCAAAGGCGTCGGCCGTGGCCCGGAAGAGCTCGCGCACGGCCCGCTTGCGCAGCAGTCCGGCGAGATAGGCTGGGACGCGAAACAGCGGCATGGGTCAGCTATCCCTTTCCGCCTGCCCGACGTGCAGGGCTTCGGCCGGGGGCGGCGTGCCCTCGTACAGGGCATCCAGCACAGCCTGGAAGCGGGTCGTCACTACCTGCCGCTTGAGCTTTAGATTGGCGGTGAGCTCGCCCCCCTCGGTGGACAGGCTGGCGGGCAGGATAGCCCAGCGTTTGACCTGTTCGGGATGGCTGAGGCGCGTGTTGACCTGGGCGATGGCGTGGGCTATCTGCGCGGCGGCAGTAGTATCCCGGTGATTTTCGTCCACCCACAGCAGAGCCACGCAATAGGGCCGACCTTCGCCCAACAGCATCCCCTCGACCACGCCGGGCAGTTCGCGCAGCAGCCCCTCCACCTTGCAGGGGTGCACGTACTTGCCATAGGAGGTCTTGAGCAACTCTTTGGCTCGCCCCTGGATGACCAGGCTCCCCTCGGCGGTCAGGTAGCCCAGATCGCCGGTGAGCAGCCAGCCGTCGCAGAACAGGGTGTCGGGCTGCTCACCGTAATATCCCGCCGTGACCTGCGGCCCTCGTACCAGCACTTCCCCGGTGTCGGAGATGCGCACCTCCGTGTTGGGCAGCGGCTCGCCGACGGTGCCCAGCCGGTTGCGGCCCACCCGGTTGATGGTCACCAGGGGGGCTTCGGTCAATCCGTAGGCGTTGTGAATCTCGATACCCACCTCTCGGAAGGAGCGCAGCAGGTCCTCCGATACGGGAGCCGAGCCGACGATCAGTTGCACGCAGCGGTCGAACCCCGCCTTTTTGAGGATGCCGCGCCGTACCAACGGGCGCAACGCCCGGCGGGCCAATCCATCGGACAGGCCCAGGTAGCGGCGCCCCAGACTGCTCTGACTGAAAGCCTCCCAGACCTTTTCATAGACGCGGGGCACAGAGAAGAAGGCGGTGGGCCGCACGCACCGCAGCGTTTGGGGCAGCTCTCGCAAGTTCTCCAGGAAGTAGATATCTACGGAGGTGGGCAGGTAATAGGGTGCATAGGTCGCCAGAATGCCTTCTACCACGTGGCTCATGGGCAGGCAGGAGAGCCAGGTACCCCGTTTGTTGCGGGCCTGCCAGGGGAGCAGAGAGGCGATGCATTCGCCCATCCAGCGCAGGTGGGCATGATGAAAGATGACCCCCTTGGGGCGGCCCGTGGTGCCCGATGTGTAGCGCAGTGTCGCCATCTCTCCCAGGCCGACAGGCGCAGGGGAGAAATCCTGCTGGTTGGCGCCCAGGGCCAGAAACTCGTCCCAGGGCATGACGGATGGTGGCAGGCCGCTCAAGCCGTTCTCTCGGCAGAACGAGACGACGGGCACTTTGGTCTGTAGCTCTCCCAGGCGGGCCAGGATGCCCGGCGCACCGATGAGCAACAGCCTGGCGCCGCTGGCCCGCAAGATCAGGTCCACTTCGGCGGGCGGGCTGGTGTAGTATAGCGGCACGCTGACTGCCCCCACCAGGCCGATGGCGACGTCCAGGGCCAGGTAGCGGGTGCTATTCAGGCCAACGATGGCTACCCGGTCGCCGGGTTGTACGCCCAGCGCGCGCAACGCGACCGCTGCGGCCAGCATTTCCTGGCGCACGGCTGCCGCGCTGCGGGGAATAGTTTGCCCTTCCACGATATCGTAGTAGCGGATGGGGCGGCTGGAGCGGGCCAGGCGAAAGATGATCTGCTCGTGGACCGTGCGCTCGGAGCGGTGCAGAAATCCGCGATAGACGGCGAAATCGAGCAGATGCGGCAGAAAATCCTGCCAGCGCAGGGGATAGGGGCCAAGCAGCCGGTCCACGTTGTCCCGGCGAAAATCGGCGCGCTCGGTGAAGTAGGGGAGCAGCGTGCGCAGGTCGGCCAGCGTGCTGCTTTTGCGCGGGGTGGGTTGGTCGGCCCGGTAGCGCCCGCGAGGGATCGAGAGTGGCAGGAGCAGTGGCCTGGGGAGACGCAGCCCAAGGTGCTCCCTAGCCCAGTCGTGGATAAAGTCGGCCAACTCGCCCACGCGCGGCAGCGATTCTGTCGGGGCGGTGAGGTGAAAGGTCAGCCCCTCCGCTTCCGGGTGAAAGGTGAGGCGCACGATGGCCTGCGCGACATAATCCACCGGCACGATATTCACCGGCAGGTCACGACGGGCAGGCAGAATCCACCATCCCTGGGCCAGATAGAGTCGCACCGGGAAGTAGAATGTGTTAAAGGTGTGGATCGAGCCGGTCTGCGAGTCGCCCACGACCATGCCCGGTCGAAACACCGAGATGGGCAGTTCGTCCCGCGCCGCCTGCACCAGCCGCTCCCCCTCGTACTTGCTCAGCTCGTAGGAGGAGGAAAAGCCGTAGGCATCGGTGAGCGCGTCCTCTGGCACCGGTCCGCAGCGCCCCCCGGCCACGTAAGCGGTGGAGACGTGGCCCAGCCGAGACAGCCCGTGATCGCGCTGCACGTCACGGGCCAGATCGAGGATGTGAGCAGCCCCCTCGACGTTGGAGGGGCGTAATTCGGAGACGGGGGCGTCGAGCCGCAGCTCGGCGGCGGTATGGATGATGTGGGTGGTTTGGCGCACCACGGTGGTATAATCCACGTCGCTCAGGCCCAGGCGGGGTCGAGAGACATCACCGCAGAGCACCTGCACGCGGCTACCAATGGCCCGCTCCAGTTCGGGCCAGTCCCACCAGATGCGGCGCAGGCGTTGCTCGGCGGTCGCCTGATCGCGGGCGCGCACCAGGGCCAGGACGGCGCAATCTGGCCTGGCGACAAGCTCGCGGGCTACCCAGGTCCCCAGAAAGCCGTTGGCCCCGGTCAGAAAGACGGTAGTGTCGCTCAACGGACCACCTCCCAGCCGTGCGTCTGCACAAACTCCACAAGCAACTGCCGATTACGGCGGGCTTGCGCCACGTGCTCCTCATAGCCCTGGCGCAAGCGACGGCGGATGTCTGCTGCGGCGCTCATCAGGCGCAGCGCACGAGAGCGCAACGCCCCGAACAGGTCCGGCGTATCGGGGTCGAGGAAAAAGTCAGCCTCTATTCCCAGTTCGTCGTAGATGGTTTTCAAGCGCAGGTCGTGGCCCACGGCCATTTGTGGCACCTGGGCGGCCAGTGACAGCACGCAGGCGTGATAGCGGGAGGTCATCAGCAGGTCCAGGCTGCGCAGCAGGTTGGTCATCTGCGAGGCGTTGACCTGCCGGGAAGAGAACACGCGGGCGCGATCGGCCCGCTGCATGTACCCACGCACTTGTTGGGCCAGCGGCTCATCCAGTTGCTCCATGCAGATCAAGGCGACCGCCTTTTGCTGGTCGGTGATAAACCAGTCCGCCAGGGCGGCGTAGGCGCGGGCCAGGGCTTCGGTGGCGCGGGTGCGTTCCGGCGAGCGCGAGTAATAATAAGGCCACTTGTAACAGTCCTCGCGGCGGCCCCACAGGCGCATGACCACAGGCCACAGATTAAAGTCCACCACAGCCAGGCCCACCACGCTGTCGCCCGCGTCCGGCCAGGATCGCTGCAAAAAGCCCTGATCGGCGGGGTCAGGCTGAAAGGCGAGGGCATTATCCGCCGTGACCTCAATAGGGGCCGTAACCCCGCAGGCGCGTAGGCGTTCGGCGGCGGCCTGGGCGCGGGTGATGATCAGGTCGGTATTGCTGGCCTCGCGGCGCACCAGCTTTTGGTTCAAGCGCGATAGCTTCCCGGCGTCTACGGCATAGGCCAGGCAGGGCTTGCCCATCCAGTGGGCGCAGCGGGTGGCCCACAGATAGGCCCACAGCAGGGCCGATGTCCAGGTGTCCATGTAGCTGCTGCCTTCTACCAGCATGATCAGGTCGTGCTGTTTCACCAGCCGATAGATGGCCGCAAAGAAAATGGTGGGAATGGGGGCAATGCGCAGCCGGGGGCCTTCCTGAACATAACGTCTCAGGTTGGCCTCGTTGAGGGTGGGCACGGTGATCAGGGCATCCGGACCCAAGACGGCGCGGACGTCCTCGATGTCGGCCAGCAACAAGGCTTCGGCGCCGGTATTGTTGGCACCGTTATAGCCGACCAGCAGCACCCGGGGGGCGCTCTTACTATACGTGTCGTTTTGCCGTCGGTTCACCAGTCTTCCTTTCTTCCCTGGAACACGACAAAAAGCCAGGGTGACTACAATCCCCATGTGGATGGATACATTCTATACGTATCTTGACCGTTGTACGACGCGCCAAGATGCTATGCGTATGGCGAGAAAGGACGTCTATACAACACTCCCGACTGGTTTTCGTTGCAGCAGTCGGGAGTGAATATCGATACGAGCTTGCGTTGGGCGAGCGGAATGGCTGTCAGGGCACGGACGTCTGAAAGCGCTGTCCGTCGCTTTTGCACAGGTTCTTGATCAGGCTGCGGCCCATTGCTGCCACGACGGGTATCCCAAGGGAGGCTCCGGCCCACTGTCCCACCATGTGGAAATTGCTCAAACCCGGCAGCGTTTTGCTCAACCCCTTGAACATGGCCCCAACTCCCTCGCCGGGAGGCGGCCAGGCCTGCAACCCGTGAAAGCTTTCGGTGTAGCGCTCGGTGGTCAGCGGCGTGGCGACATCGACGATCTCGGTCTGGCTGCGCAGGCCGGGGAAGCGGGCTTCCAGGGCGGTAATCACCGTATCGGCCACGCGCTGCTTTTCCTCGTTGTAACGCTCTCGGCTGATGGCGGCCAGGTCTTTCCAGTAGGAGTAGCTGCCGGGCATGGTGATCTTGATCGGCGACTTATCAGGCGGTCCCATGCTGGGGTCAAAGCCGAATAGTTCCAGGTCCAGGCGGTCATGTGTTTCGTTGGCGATGGTCACCGGTTGTTCCAGTAAATAGGTGATGGCGCGAGGCTCTTGGGAAAAATCACGCGCCACACCCAGGTAGATGTTCAGTGCCATCTCTTGGTGATCGGGGGGATTGGCATAGTACTTGCGGATGCGCTCATCGGCATATTTGCCGTCCAGCATATCAAAGATGGTCGTGCGCCCGTCGGCGTTCGAGATAACGATGTCAGAGCGGTACTCGGCACCCCCCTGAGCGCCCGCGCTGTCAGCGAGGCGGATGCCTACGGCACAGTCGTTTTCGACGAGTATTTTTTCTACGCGGGCCTTGTAGTGGATTTCCCCACCCAGTTCCTGGTATCGCCGGGCGATGGCCTGGACGAAGGGCAGCGAGCCGCCTTGAGGCCAGCCCATCGTATGGTTATGATTGGCGGCCAGAAAGCTCAACTGGAGGCCGAGGGGGATATTGGGGAAATCATAATGGACCATCGGGAAGGTGCGTCGCAGGAAGGGATCGCTAAAGCGCTGGGCGAATTGCTCCAGCGTGACTCCCATCCTTTTGAACAAGGCGGGCAGATGAGGGGCCATCCGAATGATGTCCCAGGGGCCTGCGGTTAGCATGCTCATGAACTCGAACCGGGTGAAGCGGCGAGCGGCCCGGATGTACTCGTCGATGGCGCGGGTATCTGCCGGGGCCAGTGCGTGCATATGTTGTTCCAGCCGGTCAATGTTGGTGTAGAGCGTAAACACCTTGCCATCGGGAGCCTGGACGGAAGTAAACTCGTCGGGGAAGAGCATTTCGCGCCCCTGCACGGCTCCCAGTTCGTCCCAGATACGGTAGAAGCCCGATTCGGGGCTGGTTCCGGTGAGGTGATGCATGCAGCCGTCGAACACGTAGCCTTTGCGTTTCCAGGATGTGCAGACACCACCTGGTTTGTCATGGCGCTCAAAAATCTGGCTGCGATAGCCGTTCATCTGGGCGTAGCAGCCCGCGGCCAGGCCGCCAATACCGGCTCCAATGATAATAATCGATCGATTCGCCATCCTCAACACCTTTCCATCCCGATGGGGGGGCCTACAGCCTATCACCAGATTAACGATGGACCCAAGGCCAGGCCGTTCTGTGTGCATAACGTATTCTACAAAAAATGCGCTGAAAAGCGAAAGCGCTTCGACCCGCGAATGTGTTGGGGAAGCAACAGTCACACGATGGAAAATGACGACGAAAAAGCACGCGGAAGGAAGCGGCTCTTGGGTTAGCTGGGCTCTGGGCAAGCGACGACAGATTAGACGGGCGGGCGGTTTTCCTGTATAACTCCCATAGCCGAACGACCACACTACACGCAGGAGGGGCCATGTTTGCTCTCAAGCCGGACTATTTAGATTCCAAGCGGAGAATTGACGCTTTCTGGGAATGCGAGCTCATTGATCGGCCGGTGGTGCAGTTCGGTGTAGCCAAACCCCCAGAGGAACGGGTGCCGCTGCCCGTGTCGGGTCACGCGACGTCGGCGGAACGCTGGCTCGACGTGGAATACCAGGCCGAGTTGCATCTCGCCAGCCTGTCGAATGCCGAGTTCCTGGGCGACACGATGCCGCTGGCCTGGCCCAACCTGGGGCCAGAGATTTTCGCCGCGTTCTATGGTTGCCCGATCCATTTCGGCGACTATGGTACCAGTTGGACGGACCCCATCCTCCACGACTGGGATCAGGTCGAGAGCCTGCAAATGGATTGGCAGAACCCCTATCTGTTAAAGCTGCACGAGATGACCGATGCTTTCCTGGAAATCGGCAAGAATAAGTTCATCACCGGCATGACGGACTGGCATCCTGGGGGAGATTGCGTCGCCGCCTTCCGCGACCCGCAAAATCTGGCGATGGACTTGATGACCCACCGGGACGAGGTAGTGGCCTTGTTGGGCAGGATCGAGAAAGACTACTGCGCCGTGTATGACGTGTTCTATGAGAAACTGCGCGCCGCCGGGCAGCCCATCTCTACCTGGACGAGCCTGGTCTCCGACGAGAAATACTATGTCCCGTCCAACGATTTCTCTATTATGATCAGCCCTGCCATGTTCGAGGAAGTGTTTCTGCCGGGGATTATCCGAGAGTGCCAGTTCCTTACGCACACCATCTATCACCTGGACGGGCCGGGGGCGTTGCGCCATCTCGACGCGCTGCTCTCCATCCCCGAGCTGAACGCGGTCCAGTGGGTGCCGGGGGCTGGCAATGAGAATTTCGCCCGGTGGATTCCGGTCTACAAGCGCATCCAGGCGGCGGGCAAGGGCATTCAGGTGTTGTGCGCCTATGACGAGCTGGATCTGGTCATGGAGACGCTCAACCCACACGGGATGTTCCTGTCAGTGCGGAGCGTGCCTTCACGCGAAGCCGGCCTGGACATGCTGGACAGACTGACCAAATGGTGCACGGGCAAGGTGCACCCCGTGGTCAAGCCCGACGATCAAGCATAGAGCGACCGGCACGGGGCGGCGTTTCTGGTGTGCGCGAGTGGCACCGCCCATGCTGCTCGAAAACCTGTTGCGGCTACTTGGGAATAGGCTGGCAATTTGCTTGCGCCTGTATCAGGCGCAAGGGTTGCGCCTCTTCTGGTTGTGAGCACCGACCAGGGCCGCGGTCCCCAAGGGCCGGTCGAGTGTTCTGCTACCTCGCGAGATTGCCCCACTGAATCCGCGTGAGTTCGTCGTGTGTTGTAACCAATCCTCCATCCATTTCGTTACAATGGATAAGAACGGGTACCCGGCACAGCGAGCATCTATGACGTCGAATCATCGAACAGACATCGACAAGGAGTTCGAGCAGCTCTTTGTAGATCATCAAACAGCCATCTTGAACTATCTGTACCGGATGGTAGGCGATCCGTCCAAGGCCGAAGAGCTGACACAGGACGCTTTTGTCAAGGCCTATCGGGCTATGTCCCGTCTGCCGGCCGATGCGAATGTGCGCGCCTGGCTGTATCGCATTGCCACGAATACCGCCTATGATCACCTGCGCAGAAAGCGGTTGATCCGGTGGCTACCTCTTCTGGAGGATCGTGCGGCGGCCGTGCCAGAGCATAGCAATCCGGCCAGTACGATGGGGGACAGGGAAGCGGTGCAGCAGGGGTTAGAGCAGCTTGCGCCCGACTATCGCGCTCCGCTGCTGTTATACAGCGTGCAGGGCTATAGCGTGCGGGAGATTGCCGACATGTTGGGGATATCTGAGGGGGCAGTAAAGACGCGCTTGTGCCGGGCGCGCGCCAAGTTTCGCGAGGTGTTTGGGGAGAATGAGTGAAAGAAGCTGTGAGCAGTATCAACAACAGCTTGCCACCTACCGGGATCTAGGCCCAGCAGAGTGGGAGGCACTACAACGTCACGTGGAAGGCTGCCCGGCCTGCGCCAGGGCCCTGGCAGCCTTCCGGTATCAAGATCGTGTGTTGGGCGCGCTGCCCAAGCGCACACCCTCGACTGCTCTGGCCGCCGATGTACGAGCGCGCACGCTCGACCATTGCAGAGGTCGTGCGTCTGTGGGATGGCGCTGGGCTTCATGGGCCGCTGTCGGTGTGGTGGTTGTCACGATGACGTTTGGCGGCGCCGCCACAGCGTCGGCGGAGGCGCTGCCCGGCGATTTTCTGTATCCAGTCAAACGGGCCGCCGAACAGGTGCAGTATACGTTCACCACGGACTCTTTGGCCCGCGAAGCGTACCTGCAGAAGCTGCTGCAGAGACGACAGGCAGAGGTGCAGCGCGTTCAGGAGCTTCAGCGCGAAGTCGAGATCACTTTCGAGGGCAGATTGCAAGGGGCAGAAGGGACGCATTGGAACATCGGTGGGCTGATCGTTCAAGTACCTGCCGAGATGTGGGCAGAAGCGGGTAACCCGGAGGCCGGAGCGGTGGTCCGTGTCAGGGCCAGGATCAGCGCAGGTGGCATGGTTGCGGTGCAGGTGCGCTTGCAAGCATCCGAGGCGGCGCGCACGCCCGTAGGGGGAGCAAGAACCCCTGACGCGACGGAACAGCATGGCCCGGCGAACCAGCCTTCAGCCACGCCCCGGCCTGCTGATGCCGAGCCGCAACCAACCGAGATACCTACGGTGGAGGCACCGGCTGCGGAAGAGCCAGACACCGCGACAGTAGAGCCGCCGACCTCGACGCCGATGGCAGAAGACCCTGCCTATCCCGGCGCTACCCAGACAGCACGCGGTCCCTGGAGATTGCTGACCGCCACACCGCCGGGGAGAGGGCCGCGATGGGGACTGACGGCGACGCCGCGGATTATCGCGCCCGGTCTGTCACGTACTCCCAATTTGCCGATTATCCCACCAGGGCAAACGCGGACGCCACAGCCGCCGGGGCAGACGCGCACGGTGCCGCCCGGGCCAGGACGATTCCTGACGGCTACGCCGCGAATTGTGTTGCCGCCGCTATCGCCCACGGCAGACCCTACCCAGGAACCGGACAAGCCGGGTAGAGTGTCCCCAACGCCAGGGAAGGACGAGCCGGATAAGCCTGGCAGGGTATCTCCAACGCCGGAAATGGCGGAGCCGGGTCTGGCCCCGACACCTACCCCGACCCCGACTATGGGCGAGGAGCCTTATCCCTACCCTTCGCCGACAGAGGATACGCCGGGGCCGCATGCGCGAGCTACCCGCCGGGCCAGGATCTTGCTACCGGTGGGCAGAACACCATAAGCAAGCGCAGGGCGCGCCGATATCTGGGCGTGCCCGCAGAACAAGATGAGCTATAGGCTGGCGGATTTGGAACTTTTGCCCCATCTTAACGTCTATAACTTGTAGCGACGCCCTGTTTGATGCTGAGGCTCGAGGAGTTGGGGGGAAACGGGCTTTGGCAGGATCAGAACGGGTGCTCGTTGCAGGGACGGTAGGGACCTGACAGGGGTGCCAGCGTCGGATATGTGGTTCGGCGTTGGCCGCCAGCCTACACCGGTTGTGAGGATGGATGGTACGGTTGTAGTCGGTGTAATGATAGTTGCAGAAGGGAGGTCAACTGACCTCCCTTCTGCATTTCCCGGTACTTGCTTCCAGGCTTGCCTCCTGCTCTCTAATACTTGCAACCTGGCCCATCTTCCGGTATGCTTGCGTAGGCGATTGCATCACGGGGCCGCATTTTGGGTCCTTGGCCCCTGCAACTCGATCAACACGAAGGAGCCAACCAGCGGAAGATGGAAGTCTATTCTGGTGACATGGAAGAATTGAGCCGGGCAGCCCGGCTTTGGCCGTTGGGAGAGCTGGCCAAGGCGCCGGACGTTACCTGGCTGGAGCGCCAGGGGGTGGTGCGCAGCCTGACGTATCCTGGCGAGCCATTCGGGGGGAACCCCACGCGGGTGTTCGCCTACTATGGTGTGCCCCGGCAGGCACAGGGCCGGTTGCCCGCGATGGTCTTGGTGCACGGCGGCGGTGGCCGGGCTTTTGCCGATTGGGTGACGGCGTGGGTGCGCCGGGGGTATGTGGCGCTGGCGATGGACCTGACCGGGCGCGGGCCGGATGGCGAGCGACTGCCCGACGGTGGGCCGGAGCAGGATCACGAGCAGATTTTTCACACGATGCGGGATGGCCTCACCGAGACCTGGCCCTACCATGCGGTGGCCGCTGTCATTCGCGGCGTTTCCTTGCTGGCCGCCCAGCCCGAAGTGGACCCGGACCGCATCGGGATCACCGGCATCTCCTGGGGCGGCTATCTGACCTGCATGGTCTCTGGGCTGGATCCCCGCCTGAAGGTAGCAGTGCCCGTGTACGGTTGCGGCCACCTGCACGAGAACAGCGCCTGGTTGCCCATCTTCGAGGAGATGCCCGCGGACGAGCGGCAACAATGGATCGAGTATTTCGATCCGTCGCGTCATCTGGGCGCGGCTCGCATGCCGATGTTGTGGGTGAATGGGACCAACGATTTCGCCTATCCGTTGGACAGCTATCAGCGCAGCTACCGATTGCCGGGCGGCCCACGGGCGCTGTGCATCAAGGTGTATATGTCGCATGGGCACGAGCCGGGCTGGGCGCCGTTCGAGATCGCGATCTATGCGGACCAGCATTTGCGCCAGGGTATTCCGCTGCCCACCCTGTCTACCATGCAGCGCGAAGGCCAGGTGGTGACGGCTGAGGTCGATCATCCATTGTCCCTGATGCGGGCCGCCATCCACTATACTGGCGACACAGGCCCCTGGCAGCAGCGCGCCTGGTATTCCTCGCCCGCGCGGGTCGAGGCGGGGCGAGTGATCGGGGAGTTGCCTGCCCGGCGACCGTTGGCCTGTTTCCTGACGGTGACGGACGAGCGGGACGCGACGGTGAGTACCGAGCATGTGGTGTTGGAAGGTGGCGAGCTCGGATGAAAATAGCGCACCTGTCGGATATGCATTGGCGTTATTTCCTGCCCGACACATCTGCGCTTGCCAAGCGGCAGAGTCGGCGAATGCCCGAGCGGATGGGGCAGGCGTTGGGGCAGCTTTTACAGGAGCCGCCCGATCTGATCGTGGTGACGGGCGACTTGCTGGATTACCCATCGGACGCCCTGAATGACCCCGAGATGCAGGCGTTGGGCGAGCAGGATTTGCGCCTGTTGCGCGGGCTACTGGAGGATACGGGGCTGCCGTACGTGGTAGTCTATGGGAATCATGACCACGCCGAGTCGGTGCGGCGGGTGTTTGGCCGTCAGTCCTGCGACAGGATTTGCGCGGGTTATCGGGTGATCTGTTTCAACGATGACGATGACAGCGAGCACGTGCCCCACCGGGTCGGGGAGGAAAAAGAGCGCTTCTGGGCGGCGCTCGCTGACGCGTCTTCCCCGCCGCAGATTCACGTGCAGCATTACCTGCCGTGGCCGATCGGCGATCAGGGCTATCCCTACAGTTACCCTGACGCGGATGCCATGCAGGAGGCCATTGTGGGCAGCGGGCTGGTGCGTCTGGTGCTCAGTGGTCACTATCACGAGGGGATACCTCCGTTTCAACAGGGCCAGACCTGGTTTGCCGCGGCCCCTGCGTTGGCGGAAGCGCCCCATACCTACTGGTTATATACGTTTGACGAGAGCGAGTTCACCTGGCAAGAGCGGAGGGTCGCCGAGCAGGAATCCTGAGTGCGGGAACAACCCAAGCGTGGAGGGAGAACATGGCGGAACTAATCCTCGCCCATGATACGGGCACGACGGGTAACAAAGCCTCCTTGTTCGACGTGCAGGGGCGTTTGCTGTGTAGCGCCTTTGTCGGATACCAGACCCACTATCCACGGCCCGGATGGGCCGAACAGTCGCCCCAGGACTGGTGGCAGGCCCTTTGCATTTCCACTGCCCAGTTGCTTTCCGAATCCGACTGCAAGGCCGAGGATATTGCCGTGGTGGCCTTCTCCGGGGAGATGATGAGTTGCCTGCCAATAGATGCCCAGGGGGCGCCGCTCCGCAGCGCGATCATCTGGGCCGACCAACGGGCGGATGCTGAGGCGGGGGTGCTGGCCGAGCGGGTGGGCCGGGAGGAGATCTACCGCATTACCGGCCACCGGGCAGGGGCCAATTACACCGCGCCCAAAATGCTCTGGCTACGGCAGCACCAGCCGGACATCTATGCCCGCACATATCGCGTGTTGCAGGCCAAGGACTATTTGGTGTACTTGCTGACGGGCACGTATGCGACGGACTATTCCGACGCATCGGGCACGTTGTTGTTTGACCTGGCTGGCCGCTATTGGTCCAAGCCCATTTTGGAAGCGTTGGACATCCCGATCGACTTGCTGCCGGACGCTCACCCCTCGGCAGCGGTCGTGGGGGCAATCACGCGGCAGGCGGCTCAGGTCACCGGATTGGTCGAGGGGACGCCGGTAGTGATTGGGGGTGGGGACGGAGGGTGCGCCACGGTGGGGGCGGGCGTGGTTCGGCCAGGGGATGCGTACAACTATGTCGGGTCTTCCTCCTGGATCTCGTTCGTCAGCCGCGACCCGCTACATGATCCGCAGCAGCGCACCTTTACCTTTGCCCACCTGGACCCGGAGTATGTCTTTCCCACGGGGACAATGCAGTGCGCGGGCGGTTCCTACGATTGGCTGGAGCGCATCCTGCGGGGAACGGCAGAGGAATCGCTGTACCGGGCATTGGATGCGGCGGCCTCGGAAGTAGAACCGGGCGCCCAGGGGCTGCTCTTCCTGCCGTACCTGATCGGCGAGCGCAGCCCGCACTGGAACCCCAAGGCGCGAGCTGCCTTTGTGGGGTTGGCCATGACCCACGGGCGCGCGGAAATGGCCAGGGCGGTGATGGAGGGGGTGGCGTTCAACCTGCGCCTGATTCTGGACGCGTTTCGCGATCAGGGGGCGGCCATTACCGCCCTGCGACTGATCGGCGGCGGGGCGCGCTCGCACGTGTGGCGGCAGATTTTAGCGGATGTACTGAATGTGCCTATCCTTCGCCCCAAGTTGCTGGTGGAGGCCACGTCGTTGGGGGCGGCCATCGCGGGTGGCGTGGGGGTTGGGTTATATTCCGACTATACCGTGGCCGACCAGTTGATCGCCGTGGAGGAGGGCGAGGAACCCGCGCCAGCGGCGGTGGCCCGCTACGAGGAACTGTACGCGCTGTTCCAGGCCAGCTATCAGGCGCTGGTCCCTGTGTACGAGGGGCTTGCGCAGTATCAGGAGAAAAAGTAACACATTTTACCTCGCCCATTTCCACGAGAGTGGGATTACACTGAAGGAGATCGCGGATCATGTTGCTGGCAACTTCGCTGAATGTCTTTTGGGACAGGGAGATGTCCGTCCCGCTGGAGGAGGGGCTGCGGCGCTGCGCAGAGGCCGGGTTCGAGGGGGTGGATTTCAACTTTGTCGACTATGATCGGTCGATGTTGGAGCGGATGGTGGGCAGGCTAGACGCTGATGCTTACGCGCGCAGTTTGAGGAAGCGAGCGGAGGAGCTGGGATTGCGGTTTGTGCAGGCCCACGGCCCCATCTTTAACAAGTTTGGCGACCCGCAGATCGTGCAACCATTGGTCGAGTTGAGCCACGAGAGCCTGCGCTGGGCGGCGGCGGTAGGCTCGCCCTGGATCGTGTTCGAGCCGGAAACAGCGCCCGGCGCGTTTGATGATGCCCATTACGAGGAGACGGTGCAGCGCAACCTGGCCTTTTTCCGCGACCTGCTGCGGACGGCGGAGCAGGTGGGGATAGGCATCGCCATCGAGAACGTGTCCGATGTCTTTGCGCGGCCCGGCTCTCGCCGGAGGTACTGTAGTGTGCCCACGGAGCTGGTCGAGCTGGTAGAACGGCTCAACCACCCCTTGATCGGCATTTGCTGGGATGTGGGGCACGGCCATCTGCAATGCCTGGAGCAGCGGCAGGCGCTGCGTATGCTGGGCAAGCGGCTGGTCGCCACGCACATTCAGGACAATGATGGCGTCAAGGATGGGCACATGCTGCCGTACTATGGCGGGGTGGATTGGCGATCCGTCTTGTCTGGCCTGCGGGACATTAACTATGCGGGGGCGTTCTGTTACGAGGCACACAACAGCATCCGGCTGGTGCCCGATCCTCTGCGGGATCATGTGCTGCGGTATGCCGTCCAGTTGGGCAGGCATCTGCTGAGCTTGTAAGCAAACGCATCGCGGCCAGTTGGGAGATAGGGGATGAATGAAACATACGCGGAGAAACCACCCGGTTCCTCCGCGTATGTGCTGCTTGAATGAATGTGCTCAGTATGGTGAGTATATGATCTGTGTCAGACGCGCTATTCGCGCCCCCCAAACATGCCACCCATGTCTTTGACCTTGTCTCCTAGGCCCTCTGAGCTTTCCTGGCCCCCCAGCACAGAGTCGATCTGCCCGGCTACCGGGGCTGGCAGTTTGCGCTTGAGATAGTTGACGACGATTGAGACAGCCTGCTGAGACATATCTTCCGAGATTCCCACCTGGGTCGACACTCTGTTCACCAGGTCATCCATTACTCATGCCTCCCTTGGATACTAACGAACTCGGATCGCTGACACCCGATTTTCTGAATCGGGTGTCAGCGATCCGATGATACTCACAGGGGCGCCGAGTTGTCAACGCCGTCTGCTGCCCACGGGCGCTGCCTATCGGGCGCGCTATTCGCGCTTGCCAAACACGCCGCCCAGGCCCTTGGCCATGTCGCCCAGGTTCCCCAACCCTCCGCCTCCCAGCACGCCGTCAATCTGGCTGGCTATCGGGGCAGGCAGTTTCTGCTTCAAAAAGTTGACGACGATCGTGACGGCCTGTCGGGCCATGTCTTCCGAGATTCCTACCTTGGACGCGACTTGACTGATAAGCTCATCCATTGCTGATTCCTCCCGTGGATATTGGCGAACCCGGATCCATCTGGCACCCGTTCTGTAGATTGGATGCGCGACCTGATCATACCCGCTGGGATAGTGTCTTGTCAACCTCGGCAGGCAGGCGGCGTTCATCATAGGTCTGGCTTGGATTCGAATACCATCTGGCCTACAATGGGGCAAATTGAACTGCGGAGAAGCCCCCATATGACCCTCTCGGCACTGTTGGACGTCACACCTATTCTGCTATTGATCCTCTTAGGGATTGTCCTGCGCAGCGTCGGCCTGTTCGACCGGCAGTCGGGCATGGCGTTGACACGACTGGCCTACTATGTGACTATCCCGGCGACCATCTTTACTTCTATCGCCCGCTCGCAGTTGACCGGCGGTATGTTGCTTCTGCCGGTGATCGGATTCGTGCTTCCCTGTCTGCTGGCCGGTCTGGCGTATTTGTCGACCCGGCGGCTGTCCGACCAGCCCCAACTGCGCGGGGTGCTGCTCGTAGCGATGGTGGTGCTGGGTGTATTCGGCTATCCCTTCTTCCATCTCTTCTTCGGGGAGGAGGGGTTGGCGCGGATGGCGATGTACGATGTGGGGAACTCGTTGTATGCGGGTACAGTGGCGCTGCTGCTGGCGCGCACCTTTGGCACGCGTGAGCAAGGGCCAAAGCGCCAGCTCTGGCGGACGGTGGCGACCTCGCCCATCCTGTGGGCGGCGGCGTTGGGCGTGCTGGCAGCGCTGGTGGGGTTGACTGTCGCGGGGCCTGTGGGCGACCTGCTGGGGCTGCTGGCCGGGGCGAACGCGCCGATCGCCATGATCGCCGTGGGGATTTTCGTCCGGCCGCGCGCCACCTATGGTCGCTTGATGGCCCAGTTCGTGGGCATCCGCATGGTGGCGGGGGCTTTGTTGGGGCTGGGAATTGCTCTGGTAGCGGGGATGGCGGGGCTAGACGTGATTGTAGCCTGCGCGGCTTCGGCCCTTCCGGCGGGGACGACGGCCCTGGTCTACTCGGCCAACGAGGGACTGGATGCCGAGTTTGCTGCCTCGCTGATTTCGGTCACCGTGCTATTGGGCGCGCTGGCGATCAACGTCCTGCCCCACCTGCTGGCGTCGGTGTATCTGTGAGCGTAGGAATGGGGAAAGGTCCGACCACAGAATACACGGACAGTAGCCGCGCCTTGCAGGCGCGCTATCCTGCCTCACGGCAAACGCGCCTGCAAGGCGCGGCTACATCTACTGATAATGGATGCTCTCAGACTGGTACTGCCTGACCGCTTCTATCGGCGGCGAAACAGGCGTCGATGACGCGCATGTTGGCGTCTAGCGGCTCGTCACCGTACAGCAGCGGATGTTCGCCTCGCACCGCCTCACTGAAATCCTGCACTTCCAGCTCGTAGGGGTTGGCCTGCGGGATGGTCAATCGCCTGATCAGGCCCGCCTTGTTCACCACCAACACGCCAGGCCGCCCGCGAGGGCTGAACCCCTCCGGTCCCTCCAGCGAGGCTTCGGTGCCCAGCAGCCGGAAGAAGGTGTTGCCGGGGGTATCGAACCCGGCGTGAAAACTGCCCACCAGCCCCTGGCCGAAATCCAGCACTCCCGCGCAGTTCAGGTCCACCGCATACCGCTCGGACCAGAGGCAGCGAGCTTGGGCCGAGACCGGCTCCCGCCCGGCGAGCAGGCGCTGCACGTTGATGGCATAGCAGCCAACGTCGTACAGCGCGCCCCCGCCCATGCTGGCCTGCAAGCGCACGTTGTGCGGGTCATCCGGCAGAACAAAGGTAAAGGCGCTGTAGATAGCGCGCAATTCCCCCAACGCCCCCGACCGGACGATCTGCAGGGCCTGGCGCATCGTGGGGTTATAGCGGTACATGAAGGCTTCGGCCAGCAGGTTACCCGTTTCCTGAGCGACGGCTTGCATCTCGCGGGCCTCGGCGGCGTTGAGCGCAATGGGCTTTTCGCAGAGCACTTGCTTGCCCGCCCGCAACGCGGCGATGGCCCAGGGTTTGTGCAGGTGGTTGGGGAGTGGGATATAGACCGCTTCCACCTCGGGGTCGGCGAGCAACTGCTCGTAGGACCCGTACGCCTTCTGTGCGCCAAACAGTTGGGCCATCTCCTGGGCTTTCTGTGGCATGCGGCTGGCGATGGCCCACAACTGCGCGCCGGGGGCCCCCACGATGGCCGGGGCCACCCAATTGCTGGCGATGCGCGCACATCCGAGAATACCCCAACGAACGGGTTCCACCATGCTCTTTTCTCCCGTCATCATGCGGTCAGCCATGCGGACGCCTGCAACAGCAAGCGCTGATAGGGAGGCAGCGACCAGACCCGCTCGTCATGGCCCATCGCGATATGGGCCACGCGCCCCTGGCCCTCGGCCTTGGTCCACACCATTGGATGGGCGACGCCGCGATCCAGGGCCACCATGTGAATCGACAGCGTCGGGTCATACTCCTGGATATAGAACTCGTCATGGACGCAGAATGTCTCGATACCGTCGACGATGGGATGGCCGGTGGGCATGGGATAGACCGGGAAGCTGAACTGGGGCGGGTGCGTGACAAATACCCCACCGAACAGCGCCCGCATGGCCGGGTTGGGCAGGCCGGAGACGGTGGCGCTGTGGACGGCGAGCAGCGCTCCTCCCGCGCGCACCCAGCGGGTCAGGGCTGTTGTCTGGGCCTCGGTCAGTGTTTGAGGGGTCGTGTCGTTCTGCCCCTCACGATGCTTGGACAGCGAGGTATAGCTCAGCACCAGATCATAGCCCTTGTCCGAAAGGTGCAGCAAGGTATCCAGGTCGTAGGTGGTATCGACCGTATAGCCCGCATCTTCCAGCAGGGGGCGGGTGGCGGCCATAAAGCCCTCGAAATCGTGCCAGATGCCGCCGACAATGGTTAAAATGCGTTTTGTGCTCATCGGTGTCGCTCCTTTGCGGTTGGGATTATTCAGTGCATACTCACCGGATTCACTTCGTAGGCGTATACCTCGGCGCAATCCAGATGGAGGCGCGCTCTGACCAGGCCATCCGGCTGGGGCGGTATCGCCGTGCCGGAGGTCCAGGCGACGGTATTCGACAGCGAGTCGCCACTCAAGGGGACCGCCTCGTCCAGCCCATATCCGGCGATGCCGGGCAGTTCCACGCGGACGCTGCCGCCCGAATCGGCCCGGTAGTTCAGCTTTAGCTCGATGGGGCCGTCCTGGGCGCGCAGGACCAGTTCCAGCACGCCTTCGGGGTCGGCGCGGAACCCGAACAGGCGGTCCTTGGGCCATTTGGCTACGCCGATGCGGGAGAACCCCGACTCGATCATTTCCCGTTTGCGTGGCTCGATCACCCGCCAATGCTCGTTGACATACCAGCCGTGCGAGTGCACTGTGCCGGTGATATACAGCCACTGCTCGTTGCCGACGTCCACGGGGCAGGAGGAGGTATAGATGCCGCCTGCCGTCCACGGGGTCTGTCCGTGGGAGAGGAAATCCTCGCGGCCAGGGCGGTGCAACCAGCGGTCTCCGCGCCCGGCCTGATACACCAGGCTCACATCCACCGAGCCAAACACGCCTGCGCCTGACCCGGCGGTGCGGGGCAGGTCGTGGCGGAACTGCCAGAGAAAGCCCACCGTTCCCCGACCCGCGGGGAGCATGCCCATGCCATAGTAGTCCCCGCTGGCATACCCACGGGCCACCGCGCAGACATCGTCGAACTCGTCGGGGAGCAGGGCCGCGCGGGCGTCCGACCATTTGCCTTCCACCAACTCGGCATTCCAGATGGAGCGCCGTCGAAAGCCATTGACGCGGGGGGTGAATTTGCAGGCAACGATGGCCCGCCCTTGGCCTGGGTGATAGATGCTGGTGATGACGTCCCCGCTGGCCCAGCGTGGGGTAAGCCGGTCCAACTCCCAATGCAGGCCATCCGCCGAGTGGGCCGTGTAATAGCCGGGCCGGTCAATTTGCTGGTGGGCGCCTTTGCGTCCGGGGCCGGTATAGCCAGTGGCCCGGTAGCGGTGGCTGGTCGGCGCGTGCGGGTCGATGAACACCGACGGCGAGTGAAAGCCCAGGTTGCACAGGTTGTTGGTTTGGTCGCCGTACTCTACGATTCCCAGGTCGGGCTTGTGCCAGTCGAGGCCATTGTCTGACTCGGCATAGCCCACCAGATCGACGTCCCGACCATCCCAGTCCTGCGGCCATGCCTGGTACCACATGCGATAGCGCCCGCCGTCGTATAGCACCGTGCCATAGATCGAGGTGCCCGCCCCATCGGCAAAGCGGTCGGGTTGCAGGACCGGCTCGGGGTGTACGTCAGGCTTGATCTGGTGGAAATAGAGCTTGCCTTCGACAGAAGCGATATCCAGCCTGGTTTCAAAGAGCAGTTCCATGCTGTTGGTCCCCTCCAATGGACTTTTGCCGGTCTGCTAATAGCGGGCCGCGAGGGGCATGCGCCGCCCCACGCCGAACGCTTTGGTGGTAACGCGCAGGCCGGGAGCGGCCTGTTTGCGCTTGTACTCGTTGCGATCCACCGTCCGAACTACCCAGCGCACCGTCTGCTCCGCATGGCCCAGGGCGATGATCTGCTCGGCGGAATAGCCCTCCTCCACATAGTAGTGCAAGATGTCGTCCAGCACGGGGTAGGGCGGCAGCGTGTCCTGGTCCACCTGATTGGGCTTGAGTTCCGCCGAGGGGGGCTTTTCGATGGAAGCGTGGGGGATGATCTCGCGCTCGCGGTTGATATAGTGCGCCAGCTCATAGACCATCGTCTTGGGCACGTCCGAGATGGCCGCCAGGCCGCCGCTCATGTCGCCGTATAGCGTGCAGTAGCCCACAGCCAGCTCGCTTTTGTTGCCGGTGGACAACACGATGTGGCCGAACTTGTTCGAGATAGCCATCAGGATGTTGCCACGGATGCGGGCCTGAATGTTTTCCTCGGCGACGTTCGGCTCTGTCCCGGCGAATGGCTCGGCCAGGGTGCGCAGGTACGCCTGGAAGGTGTCGCTGATGGGGATTACCGAGAAGTTGCAGCCCAGATTGGTGGCCAATTGGCGCGAATCCTCTACGCTACCGCGTGACGAGTAGGGGGAGGGCATGGAGACGCCCCACACGTTTTCTGCCCCCAGGGCAGCCACGGCCAGGTAGCAGGTCACGGCAGAGTCGATGCCGCCGGAGAGGCCAATCACCGCCCGGCGAAAGCCACATTTGTACAGGTAATCGCGGACGCCCAACACCAGCGCATCGTGCACCGAGGCGATTTCTTCCTGGGGGACGTGGGCACCGGGCGTGCCGGGCGTGATCGTTTCGATGGTTTGCACTTGCTCCCGGAAGGGGGGCAGGACGGCGATGGGTTCCCCCTGGGCGTCCAGGCAGAGGCTTCGCCCGTCAAAGAGCAGGTCATCATTTCCGCCCACTTGATTGACATAAACAAACGGCACGCCATGCCGGACGGCGTGGCGGCGGACGAGTTGATAGCGAATGGTCTCTTTGCCCACACTAAACGGTGAGGAGGAGATATTGATGAACAGGGTGGCTCCCTGGGCGGCCAACATGGCAACCGGGTCGCAACTATAGAGGCTGCGTCGCGGCCAGAGTTGGGAATCTGCCCAGGCATCCTCGCAGATGTGGAGGCCCAGCTTTTCCCCTTTGAAAGGCACGACCTGCAACTCGGAGGCCGGATCGAAATAGCGGGCCTCGTCGAACACGTCATAGGTAGGCAGCAGCGATTTATGGCGCGTGGCCCAGATTTCACCGCCATACAACAGCACCGCCGAGTTATACAGTCCCTTGCCGTTCGGCCCGTTGGTGGGTAGCGGCGCTCCGAGCAGGATGCCGGTCTCCGGGTAGCGGCGGGAAATGCCCCGCAGGTCGTCGATGGCTTGTAGCACCCGCTGGATGAACCACTCCCTCTCCAGCAGGTCCTTGGGTGGATACCCGACCAGGTAAAGCTCGGTGAATATCGCCAAATCGGGCGACTCCCCGGCGGTGTCGGACAATACGTCGGCGATCCGGCGCACGTTGCCGGGGATATCTCCCACGATGGGATCCAGTTGCGCCAAAGTTATTTTCATCGTGTGACTCCAGATGCGTCTTGCAGGCTATCGATCATGTCCTCTACCAGAGCAGGACAGCAAGGCTAACTACCTGATCTTGCTGAGAGCGGATGCCCGACAGAGCGGGTCGTCAGTTGCCGCTATACCTGTCTGCCCTCAGTACGGGATGGATGTGGGCGTGTCTTGGCTCAGGATGTCCTGGGCGGCTTGCTTGTATTGCAGGTACGCCCCCCGACCAAAGCACACCACGATCACCCTCTCGGGCAGCGGGTTCTGTTCCAGAAATCGTTTGATCTCGCGCAGCGCGATGCGGGCCGCCCTGGGCAGGGGGAACCCGTAGGCGCCGGTGCTGATGGACGGGAAGGCGATGGTTCTGAGCTGGTACTGCCGGGCGAGTTGCAGCGCGTTGCGGTAGCAGTTTGCCAGGGCGTCGTCCTCGCCGTGATCGCCGCCGCGCCAGATCGGCCCGACAGTGTGGATCACCCAGTGGGCGGGCAGGTCGTAGCCCCTGGTGATCTTGGCTTCTCCGGTTTTGCAGCCCCCCAGATGGCGGCATTCCTCGATCAGGCCTGGGCCAGCAGCCCGGTGGATCGCGCCGTCTACCCCGCCCCCGCCGAGCAAGGAATTGTTGGCGGCGTTGACGATGGCGTCTACTTCCAACTGGGTAATGTCCCCTTCGATGATCTCGATTCTGTCCGACTGCACCTGTCTCCTCCTGTCCCGCGCGAATCCTGGTGGGCCGCGGGCGAACGGGTCGCGGCTTGTGCGACTCCGCGCATGTATGCACCCCGATTATAGCCACAAAGCCCGATCAGGCCAACGCAGCGTCGGGAGGGATTGGCACGAAACGCGCCAAGGGCGCAAAAGAGGCCGGCAGGGGTGCTTGCGATCCAGAAGCAGAAAGCCGACAGGGATGTCGGCGGTCCAAGAGCAGGAAGCCGGCGCTCCAAGCTATCTGCTTGACGCTGACCCCCTTCGGGACTATACTCGGCTTGTTCAGAGTAGCTAGTCAGGCGGTATACGATGCTCCAAACCACAGGATCTCCGAGCTCCACTGAAGTAGCTCGCCAGCTTGAACTGGCCCGCGCCATAGACACCCAACGTTGGCGTGATGCCTGGGATATCCGCACCAGGTACCATTCCCCCATCATCCGATTTGATCGCCCCGTCAAGACCCTATCGGTCAGCCTTACCGGGTCGCGCTGCGCCCTGAATTGCGCCCATTGTGGCGGGCACTATTTGCAGCACATGCAACCCATCTGGGACGTTCAGGCTGATGGGGCGACGAGTTGTCTTATTTCCGGGGGGTGCGATGCTCTGGGGCGCGTGCCAGTGACCGCGCACCTGGCCAGGGTGGCCGCGTTGCACGATGGGCGGCGGCTCAACTGGCACGTGGGCCTGATCGACGAGGAGACGATGCGCGCCATCGCCCCGTACGTGGACGTGATATCCTTTGACGTGGTGGGAGATGCCGAGACGGCGCGGGAAGTATACGGGCTGGACCTGAGCCTTGAGGACTATATGCGGACCCTGGCCATGTTGCGGCGGTATGCCCCGGTGGTGCCCCATCTGACCATCGGGCTGCGCGGCGGGAAACTGAGCGGCGAGCGGGCGGCGCTGGAAGCGTTGCAGCGAGTTGGTGTAGAGGAACTGATTTTCATCGTGCTGATTCCCACGCCCGGCACGGTCTATGCCGATTGTGCCCCTCCCGCGGTAGACGAGGTGGCCGACCTTTTCCTGCAAGCCAGAGTCATGCTGCCGGAAGCTCGTCTGCTGCTGGGGTGCATGCGGCCCCACGGGGCCTACCGGCAGGCAGTAGATGAACTGGCAGTGCGCGCTGGCCTGAATGGGATGGTCAGCCCCACCCGAATTGCGGAGCGGACGGCAGTCGAACTGGGCCTGGAGATCGAATGGGGAGAGGAATGTTGCGCCCTTCCGTAGATGATGAACCCACCATGACCGAATCGGAACACGACAGCCAGTGGCGCGTCTCCTCGGGGACGGCGGCGGTATTGGGGCTGCACAGCCTGCGCATGGACGTGGCCCCGACGACGGCTTATTTGATGCTGGGGGAGCGTTGCGCGCGCAATTGCGCGTTCTGCACGCAGGCACGCGCCAGCCACGCGCACGCGGCGGCCCTGTCGCGGGTGATCTGGCCCTTCTTCCCAGAGGACGAGGTAGTCACCGCCCTTTCGCGGGCCTATCGGCAGGGGAGCATCCGGCGGGCCTGTTTCCAGGTGACCGTCAGTCGCGGCTATCTGGACCAGAGCGAGCGGGCCATCGCGGCCCTGGCCCAAGCCTGCGAGGTGCCCATTTGCGTCTCGATTGCGCCGCGCAACCCGGACGATGTGGGGCGGATGCTGGCAGCCGGGGCGCAGCGCGTGACCATCGCCCTCGACGCGGCCTGCGAGCGGGTGTATGATCGAGTCAAGGGGGGCACCTGGTCCCAGACCCTCTCCCTGTTGACCGAGTGCGCGGCGCTCTATCCCGGCCATGTCGGAACGCACCTGATTGTGGGGTTGGGCGAAACCGAACGCGAGATGGCTGACATCATGCAGCAATTGCACGACCTGGGAATTACCATCGGGCTTTTTAGCTTTACGCCGGTCACTGGCACGGCGCTGGCCGATAGCTCCTCCCCGAACCTGGAGCACTATCGGCGCATGCAGGCGGCCCACTGGCTCATCGTGGGCGACCTTGCCCGCGCAGACACCTTTCGCTACAATGAAGCAGGGCGGCTGGTAGACTATGGCATGTCGCCTGCCCGACTGCGCGAGCTATTGGCGGAGGGGGAAGCCTTCCGCACATCGGGTTGTCCCGACTGCAACCGTCCCTACTACAACGAACATCCCGGCGGCCCACTGTACAACTATCCTCGTCCCCTGACCCGCCAGGAGACAGACCGCGAAATCGACGCTCTGCTGGAGACCCTCGACGGTTAACCTGGCACCACGAGGCTGGGACCGGCCTCGGCTATCATCCTGACAGTCTCATCCACATGTGGAAATCTGGAGGCAAAGGCGCTAAAATGGCAAAAAAGACGGAACTCTTTGATCGGCACGTTTCGTTAGGTGGCCGGATAGTCGAGTTCGCTGGTTGGCTGCTACCTGTGCAGTACCCGACCGGTCCCAAGGAGGAACACCACCGCGTGCGCAACGCGGCCGGGCTGTTCGACATTGACCACATGGGCCAGGTCATCGTCCGCGGCCCCGACGCGCTGCCCTTCTTGCAGCGGATTATGACGGCGGACGTGGCCTCTTTTAGCGTGGGAAGCGCCAACTATTCACTGATGTGCTATGAGGACGGCGGTGTGGTGGATGACACGTTCATCTATCGCCTGCCCGATCGTTACTTTGTGGCAATCAACGCGTCCAACAATGCAAAGGACACCCGCTGGATGGGGTATCACCAGGGGGGGCTGGATGTCAGCGTGGAGAACGTCTCCGACGAGACCTATATGCTGGCCCTTCAAGGACCCAAAGCCGAAGACATCCTCAATCCCTTGTGCGCCTACGATCTGACCACGCTGGCATTCCATACCGGGATAGAAACCGAGGTGGTCGGCGTGCCTGCGTTGGTGGGCCGGACCGGCTACACGGGTGAAGACGGCTTTGAGCTGTTCTTCCCCACTTCCAAGGCGGGCCTGATTTGGGACAGCATCATGGAGAGCGGCAAGCCGATGGGACTGCTGCCCATCGGGCTGGCGGCCAGAGACTCGTTGCGGTTCGAGCCGTGTCTGCCGCTGTACGGCCAGGAGATTTCGGCCACGGGTAACCCGCTGGAGGCCGGTTTGGGCTGGGCCGTGGCCCTGGACAAGCCGGGATTCGTGGGGCGCGAGGCGCTGCTCAAGCTGCGGCTAGAGGGGGCAGGGCGCAAGCTGGTTGGCTTTGAGATGGTGGCCCCCAGCGTGCCCCGACATGGCTACGAGGTGGTCGTAGATGGCAACGTCTGCGGCGAGGTGACAACCGGTATGTACGCCCCGACTGCCGACGCCTTTGTGGGGCTGGCCTATGTGCCCGCCGAGCATAGCGCCATCGGAACAGAGATCGGGATTGTGATTCGCGACAAAGTGAAAGCAGCCCGGATCGTCAAAAAGCCCTTCTATATTCCCAGCTATCGCAAGTGATGCCCTGGGTTTAGCTCAATACCTGGTCAGATACTGGTCGAGTATGCTATCGTACAATTTGCGCCGACACCTGAATTGATGCAACATACGGGAACTCGTATGGAATCAGACGCGGGTAACCGAAAAATCACAAGGATGATAGGAGACGGAGTCATGGCCATTAAAGTCGATCCGAGGTGCCGCTACACCAAGACGCATGAGTGGGTGCGCGTGGATGGGGAATTCGCCTACACGGGCATTACCGATTATGCTCAGCAGCAACTGAGCGACATCGTTTTCGTGGAGGTTCCGGAGATCGGGGATACGTTCAGCAAAGGCGAGGTCTACGGGGTGGTCGAGTCGGTCAAGGCGGCCTCTGATTGCTATATGCCCATCGGCGGGGAAATCGCCGAAGTGAACGAGGAGTTGGAAGACAGCCCTGAGATGGTCAACCGGGACCCCTATGGTGATGGTTGGTTCGTCAAGTTCATCGTGGAAGACCCTGACGAATTAGAAGGGTTGATGGACGCCAAAAAGTACGCCGAGTATGCCAAGCGTGCTTTAGAAGAGGGAGAGCACTAGATGACGTACGTCCCCCATACAGTCGCCGAGATGCAAGAGATGCTGGCGCGGATTGGGGTAGAGAACCTGCGGGATCTGTTCAGGGACATCCCGGAGAGTTTTCGATTTCCGGGTGTTAGCCTGCCTCGGCCCGCGTCGGAAATAGAGATCATGGCCGAGCTGCGCCAATTGTCGGAACTGAATTCCGATGTCAATCACCTGGCGTGTTTTCTTGGGGCAGGAGCCTATAACCACTATATCCCCAGCGTGGTAGGCCATATTTTGGGGCGGTCCGAGTTCTACACGGCCTATACGCCGTACCAGCCGGAGGTTAGCCAGGGAACCTTGCAGAGCATCTTTGAGTACCAGACGATGATCTGCGAGCTGACCGGCATGGATGTGAGCAATGCGTCCCACTATGATGGGGCTACTGCCGTTGCCGAGGCGGTGATTATGGCCCTCAGCGCGGCGCGTGGCCGCCGCATCAAGGTGCTGCTGTCGCCGACGGTGCATCCCGAATACCGGGAGACGGTGCGCACGTATATGCAGGGCGCGGAGCTAGAGATCGTAGGAGATGACCGGCTGGAGAACGACCTGCTCACGCTGGCCTCCCTGATCGACGATGACACCGCCTGTGTAGTCGTGCAGAACCCTGATTTCCTGGGGCGCATCGCGGACCTGGGCGCGCTGGCGGAGGCGGCCCACGCGCACAAGGCGCTGCTGGTGGCCGTCTGCAATCCCATCTCGTTGGGCATGGTGAAGGCTCCGGGAGCCTACGGTGCGGATATTGCCTGCGGTGAGGGGCAGCCTTTGGGTATTCCCCTGAATTTCGGCGGGCCTTACCTGGGCTTTTTCGCCTGCAAGCAGGAGTATGTGCGGCGGATGGCGGGGCGGCTGGTGGGCCAGACGGTAGATGGGCGTGGGAATCGGGGCTATGTGTTGACCCTGTCTACGCGCGAGCAGCATATTCGTCGCGAGCGGGCCACGTCCAACATCTGCACGAACCAGGGTTTGATGGCGTTGGCGGCGTGTGTTTACATGGCTGCGCTGGGCAAGTGCGGTCTGCGGCAGGTAGCCAACCTGTGCTACCAGAAAGCCCATTATGCCGCGCAAAAGATCGCCGCGTTGGACCATTTCGAGGTTGATCTGAGCACCCCCTTCTTCCACGAGTTCGTGGTAAAATGCCCGTCGCCGGTGGACGTGGTGAACGAGTATCTGCTGGAGTATGGCATTCTGGGTGGCCTGGACCTGGGAATGGTCTACCCCGAGTTGGAGAACCACATGCTGCTCTGTGTGACCGAGATGAACAGCGTGGAGCAGATTGACGATCTGGTCAGCCTGTTGGAGGAGGTGGTGCCATGACAGAGCCGGTGATCTATGAACTGAGCGCGCCGGGTCGCTGTGCTGCCCACCTGCCCGATGTGGATGTGCCGGTCAGCGAACTGCCCTCTGATGCGTTGTTGCGGGACGACCTTAACCTGCCCGAAGTGAGCGAGGTGGATCTGGTGCGGCACTATGTGCACCTTTCCCAGCTCAACTATGGCGTGGACGTGGGATTTTACCCGCTGGGGTCCTGCACGATGAAGTATAACCCCAAGGTGAACGAAGATGCGGCGCGCCTGCCGGGTTTTACGGCGACACACCCCTACCAGCCCGAGGACACCATTCAGGGAAACCTGCGACTGATGTACGAGTTGCAGGAGTATCTCAAGGAATTGAGTGGCTTTGACGCGGTGAGCTTGCAGCCTGCGGCAGGGGCGCATGGGGAACTGACGGGCGTGTTGATTATGCGCGCCTACCATCTCGCGCACGATGATACAGAGCGCAAGATCATGCTGATCCCCGATTCGGCGCACGGCACCAACCCGGCGACCACGGTGATGGCGGGGTTCGAGATGGTCCAACTGAAATCCGACGAACGGGGCAACGTAGACCTGGACGATCTCAAGGCCCACCTGAGCGACAAGGTGGCGGGGATGATGCTCACCAACCCCAACACTCTGGGCCTGTTCGATGAGAACCTGTTAGAGATCACGCGCCTGGTACACGAGGCGGGTGGGTTGATGTACGGCGACGGCGCCAATTTCAACGCGTTGATGGGCATCGCCAAACCCGCCGCATTGGGCTTTGACGTCATGCATTTCAACCTGCACAAGACGTTCTCGACGCCGCATGGCGGGGGTGGACCCGGTTCCGGGCCGGTGGGCGTGGTAAAGGCGTTGGCCGATTTCTTGCCGGGGCCCATCGTGGTGACCGAGGATTACCTGTTCGACGCGAGCACGGGCGAGCTGGTGGACGATTCGTCCGGCTGGGAAGAGGCGCCGGACGCTTCGGACGAGGAATTGTATGAGGGAACGTGGTACTACCTGGAGATGCCACCGGAGTCGATTGGCCGCGTCAAATCCTTCTACGGTCACGTGGGCATCATGGTGCGGGCCTATACCTATATTCGCATGTTGGGGGCGAGCGGCCTGCGAGAAGCCTCTGAGGCAGCGGTGCTGAATGCCAACTACTTGCAGTCCATCCTCAAAGAGGTCTATCCGCTACCCTATGACCGGACTTGCATGCACGAGTTCGTCCTTGAGGGCCGGATTGAGGGCGCCCCTGATATCAGGGCGCTGGATGTCTCCAAGCGGCTGATCGACTATCACTTCCATCCGCCGACGAACTATTTCCCGCTGATCGTACCGGAGGCGTTGATGATCGAGCCGACGGAAACCGAGTCCAAGCGCACGCTGGACCGTTTTGCCGAGACGATGCGGCAGATCGCGCAGGAGGCGCGCGAAAACCCGCAGTTGTTGCACGATGCGCCGACGTCTACGCCGGTGGGTAGGTTGGATGAGGTGCGGGCCGCCCGCAACCTGATCTTAAGGTGGCAGCCAGAGGCGGAGCAGGAGGGATAACCTCGCCTGTGTCCGGCTGGCACATGGGAATGTAAAGCAGAACAGGCATGTATACAACGGGAGTCGCCGATGGACGGACGATTCCCGTTGCTCTCTTGGAAAGAAAAGATGCTGTATCTGGTAGCGACACCAATTGGTAATCTGGGGGACATCACCCTGCGTGCCCTGGAAACGCTCAAGAGCGTGGATGTGATCGCCAGCGAGGACACGCGCAAAACGGGGCGGCTCTTGCAACATTTCGACATCAAGAAGCCGCAGCTCTCCTTTCACGAGTACAACGAGGAACAGGCCGGGAACAAGATCCTGGCCCTGCTGGAAGGTGGCCAGGACGTGGCGGTGGTCACCAACGCGGGCACACCGGGTATCTCGGACCCCGGCTATTCGCTGGTGCGGCTGGCTATCGCGCATGGCCTGGAAGTGACCATGATCCCCGGTCCCGCCGCGCTGATCATGGCCGGGGTGTTGTCGGGGTTGCCATTGCACAGCTTTACCTTTCGCGGGTTTGTCCCGCGCAAGTCGGGCGCGCGTCGCAAATTCTTCCAGGCGGACGCGGATTCCCCCTATACCCTGATCTACTACGAAAGCCCCTATCGCGTGGTGGCCTCGCTGGCGGACGCGCTGGCGGTGTTTGGCGACCGGCCCGCTGCCCTGGCGAACGATCTGACCAAGCTGTACGAAAAGGTATGGCGAGGGAGCCTATCGGAAATCCTGACAGAAGTGCAGCAGGGGAAGCAGCAGGGGGAGTATGTGCTGGTCATCGCTGGGCGGGGTGAAGGTGCAAGAGATGACCAGGATGGATGAGCAAGCGCCAGCCGTCCAGGCGGTGGTATCCGCCGTGCAGGGCAGTTCCAAGTATCGCTATGTGGCCGAGGAGGTCATCGCGCACATTGCGACCCGCGAGTTGGCCAACCGACGCAACACCAAAGAGGCCATCAAGACCACCAAGAACAAGCTGCATCAGGTGGGGGCTGCCTATATGCCCCAGCGGGCCACCTATGACCGCTGGTTGGCCGAGTTGCGGCAGGCCGCGGGGGATGGGGCTGCCTTGCGCGCGCGCTGCACCGAGATCATGCGCCAGCACGCCTCCACCCAGGAGCGGCTGCCCATCCTGGCGGACCTGTACGGGGAGGTATCCCGCCGGATCGGGACGATCCATTCGGTGATGGATGTGGCCTGCGGCTTTAACCCGCTGGCGATTCCCTGGATGCCGCTGGCCCCGGACGCAGTCTACTATGCTTATGATATGTACCTGGACCTGGCCGAGTTCTTGCAGGGCTTTTTCGACTTGATGGGATTACGGGGCGAGGCGCGAGCAATAGATGTCAGCCAGGGAGTGCCTCAGCAAGAGGTGCAGGTGGCCTATCTGCTCAAAGCCATTCCCTGCCTGGAGCAACTGGACAAGGCGGTGGGGCCGCGCCTGTTGGAGAGCATTCCTGCGCGGCATCTGCTGGTCTCTTTCCCGGTGCAAAGTCTGGGCGGTGCGGACAAGGGCATGTTGGACCATTACACGGCTCATTTTGCCGATCTGGTGAGCGACAGGCATTGGACGGTAGAGCGACTGGCTTTTGAAACCGAGTTGGTCTACCTGGTGCACAAGGATCAATCGCGCCCATAGGCGGGCGCAAGCGGGGCAGAAAGGAACCTCATGAAGCGATCACAGATTTCTGCGGCCCTGGCTTCACTGGCAGGCTACACGCTGGATGATGCGCTGGAAACCATGCACCAACTCGGTTTCGAGAATGTAGGCCTGTTGGCTGCCGCCGCTTCGCGCAACGCTGTCGGGGTGTTGCCCGGCTTTTTCTGGAACGAGTGTAACTGGCAAGAGCGCAATACCTTGCGCGACAGGCGGCGCACATTCCGGCGGGTGGCGGTCCACGCCCCGTTTGTAGACCTGCCGTTGCTCTCCTATTGCGCCGAGGTGCGCAAGCTCGCGCAGTTGATGGTGCAGGCAGCCATCGAGGGGGCGGGCTATCTGGAAGCCGAGAGCGTGACGGTCCACCTGGAAACCACCCATTTCCAACCGCTGGAAACCGGCTGGGCCGGGCTGATCGAGGTGGGCCAGGCGCTGGGCAAATACGCTTCCCTGTTCGGCCTCAAAATCGCCATCGAGACCGGTTTTCCCCCCGACCCGAGCGATTTCGTGCGGCTGATCCAGGCCATTGACCTGCCTAGTGTGGGCGCGACGCTGGACATGGGGCACTCGGCGGTAGCCACGACCCGCCATCTGGCGGGCACGCCGGAGGGGGTGACGCAGGCGAACGAGAATGTGCTGCGGACGATCTATGGCCTGGGGGAAAAGCTGTTCCACGTGCACCTGCACGACGTGCGCTATGAGGATTGGCGTGACCATCGCGAGCCGGGCACGGGCATTCTGGACATACCACGCATTGTAGCGGCGTTGGACGAGATTGGCTATACGGGCCTGCTCGAACTGGAGCTGGAGGAGGAGCAGCGCGAGGATGCGCTGTATAGCTCGCGGACGTATCTGGAGGGGCTGGCGACGGATGGGGGAGATATGGGCGAGGAAAAGCCCTCGCAATAGCCCTCACCCACGCCCTATGGGCGCACCCTCTCCCAGGGGGCGAGGGAGGCAGAACGCGCAAAAGCCGCCAGGGATGCTGCGGCATACATGCCGGGCGGTCCGGAGTTCCCTTCACCCCCGATTCGGGTTCGCAGAACCCGAATCGCACCCTCTCCCCAAGGGCGAGGGTGCCAGATGCCGCCGCAGATTCTACGGTCTTGATGGTGGCGGCGGTCCGCGACCATTCAGGAGATACGTCGCAGGGCCGCGATCAGGTCCGCGACGTCATAGACGAATCCGAAAGCGATGGCTACGCGCCACAGGGCCAGTTGTTTGCCCAACTCGGCGCGGGCCGTCTCTTTGTTTTCCACGGCGGTGACAGCCTGGCGCAGCGCAGAGCAGAGCAGACCGCACCGGCTCATATCCAACATGCCGCCCGGCGACATGAGCAGGCACCAGTTGATGGCAAATCCCGCATAGATCAAGTGGTTGACCCCATCTGCGCGACAGAGGGCCAGTAACTGGCGGGCGTTCTCGGCGATCCCCTCGTTGCCTTGCGGGCTGGCCTGGGGGGCAAAGTCGAGGCGTGCCGTCCCACGGGAGACGTCGGCGGCGTTGTGCTGGCCGGGGAACACCTGCTCGGCACGAAACTGGCGCAGGCGTTGGGCCACGGGGTCGGGCGAGACCGGCGAGGCGGGCGGGGGAGGCGCGCCCGCCAGATCCACGGCGCGTTGATAGCCCGGATAATCGCGGAAATAGGTGCCGCCGGAACTGACTATGTGGTACAGCTTGAGGGGCGAGGCGCGCACCGCCGATAGCAACGGCGGGAAAACCTCCCGGCAGATGGCGTCGGCGCGGGGAATATACTCCACGGCGCGATGCCAGCCGGGGTATTCCTCCCGCGTGCCGCAATCCCAGGCGTGCATCACCACCAGCGCCGTGTGATCGGGCGCCAGCTCCAGGTCAGCCTGTTGCCAGCCACCATATCCCTCGGCGGGCACGTCGTGCGCGAAATCGGCGTCGAACTGCTGATAGTAGTGCGTTGGCAGGCGAATCGGTTGCATCTGCGCCCCCTTGGGATATGTGAACCCTAACGCGGCGGCAGGTCGAAATCCGCGATGAGGAAGGTGTGATCGGAGGGCCTGTCCGCCATGCGGGCCTGCACGTCGATCCAGGCCGCCGTCGAGGCGTCGGCCATTGGCCCGGTCGCCAGGATGTGGTCTATTCGCCAGCCCGCCTGCCGCTCCAGCACGTTGCGCATGCGGTAGTCAAAGTAGGTATATTGGCGCGGCTCGTCCGGGTGGTGGCGGCGAAAGACATCTACCAGCCCCCACTCGCAGACCCGTTGCAGGGCGGCGCGAGCCTCGGGGTGATAGTCCACGTGGTTCGCCAGGCGCTTGGGATCATAAACATCGATCGGCTCTGGGGCCACGTTCAGGTCGCCCAGCCACAGGAGGGGCGTTTCGGGCGTATAGTGCCGCTCGAAAAAGGCGCGCAGCCGCTCCAGCCAGCGCAGCTTGAACTGAAAGTGTTCCGAATCCACCTCGCGCCCCTGGGGCACGTAGGTATTGACGATGGCAATGCCCCGGTATATCCCCCGAATCAGGCGTGGCTCGTCCGGTTCGCCGTCTCGCAAGCCGGTGTCCACCTGTTCCAGCGGTTCCCGGCTGAGGATGGCGACCCCGGCGTGGGCCTTTTGCCCGTGGTAGACCACCGACAGCCCCGCCTCATGGATAGGCTCGACGGGAAACTCCGAGTCCTGCACCTTGGTTTCCTGCACGCAGAGCACATCGGTTTCAGTGGCCGCCATCCAGCTCAGGATTTGATCCAGCCGGGAGCGGATCGAGTTCGCGTTAAAGGTCGCGATCCTGCAATGTTGCGTCATAACTATTCCTGTTCCCTGTTCGCACGCTATTACGCCGGTGTGAGAGTAGTATACACGCTCTCACACCGGCGCGCTATCATGCTCTAGCAGTCGTAGGAACGAAGCGAATCCGGGCGTTACTCGTCGCGTTGCCCCTTGGGGCGCGGGCCGACATCGGACAGGTCAATGGGCTGGAACCCCAGAGCAAACGCGGGCGAGTCCTCGGCCAGGGTGAAATCATAGTTGGCGAGGTCGGCGCACTTGGGGTCGGCCACGATAGAGTGTACATCCTGTCCCAGGGCCTGCCATTCCTCCAGCGTAAAGGTCTTGGTGAAGAACATCTGCGCGTCCGCGTCCTGGCTGGCGTCGGCGCAAAAGGGCGTCTGGCCGGAGACGTCCCACAGCAGGTTCAGGTCGCTGCGGAATTTGCGCTGCTCTAGGTGCGCGCGCCCACCGCCCACAAATATCGGCTGGCCGTCGGTAATCACGATGTTGCGCTCAAAGGTGAACGACAGATGATCCTCTGCCCGGCTCAGGCGGGCCTGTCCTTCCCGGCCAAAGGCAAAGATGTTGTTGCGGACGATATTCTCGCGGCCATAGTGCTCGTGGAAGGGTTGGCTGCTGGTATTATAGCAGATGTTGTTCTCGATGAGCATGTGCGAGCTGCCCTCGTCGGGGTAGATGGCCCACCCGCCATAGTTCCATTTTTCCACGTCGTGAATCAGGTTGCCGCGCAACACGGTCCCTGGCTGCACGCTGAGGGTATAGATGCCGCCCATATCACTGAGCAGCTTCTTGCCCAGGTCGTGGATGTGGTTCTTCTCGATACGGTTGTTCTTGGAAACGCTCTCTGCATAGCCCCAGACCCAGCCACAAGAGATGCCCGTATAGTAAAAGTCGTGAATATGGTTGTGGGAAAAGTCGTTGCCAGAGCTATGCACGGAAAGGATACCGCAGGCGGAGTGAAAGACGTGTCCGCCATCGTAGAGGTGGTTGTCGGTGATGCGGTTATTGCCCGTGCGCAGCGCCGGGCTGCCGTGGGTGTCGGCCCCATCCAGCTTGACGCCGCCCGCGCCCAGGTCATGAATCTCGTTGCCAATCACCCGGTTGCCGGAGCAGCCGTCGAGCAACTCGACGCCGTACCAGCCGATATGCTCGATGGTGCAGTCCTCGATGGCGCAATAGCGCGCCCCCGACAGGTGAATGGCCGCCGGGACATTGAAGGCTGCCTGGGGGGCCGCCGCGAACTCTACGCCCGGCTTGCCAAAGCGCTCGCCGCCGCCCTTGGGCTGGCTCCATGCACTGTGGCGGAAGGTCAGGCCCTCAAAGCGCAAGAACTCGACATATTGCCCCGCTTCGGGCGCGCCCTCTAGCTTGAGCAGGTATTCGGTTCGGGGGGCATGGGCTTCCAGGGTGTCCAATTGCTCGCCGGGCATGGGCAGGTAGTAGAGCTTGCCCTCGGCGCGGTCCAGATACCACTCGCCCGGCTCGGTGAGCGCCTCAAAGATATTCTCGACGTAATACTTGGCGTACTTTTTGCGCACGTCGTCTTTGAGGGCGAACATGCTGCGCCGCGACGAGACTACCGTGCCGGTGCTCTCGTCAAAGGTGGCGATGGGCATGCGTTCTTCGATCCAATAATGGATCGCGACCACGTCCACGTCTTGCAGGCTCTTCCAGGGGCGGATGTCCCCTTGTTCTACCTGGAATGTGTCGCTTCCCTCGAATAGCTGTGCGTCCATGCTCAGGCCGGAGACGTTCGCCATCCAGTAAAAGCCCTCTTTGGGCAGGCGCGGGCGTCTGCGGCGCTGCCCGTTGACAAAGAGCTGGCGAAAGGCCCATTTGCCCTGGGCCACCGCGGGTACGTCGGCCACCCAGACCTGCCGATCACCGAGTTGTTCCACGCGCCAGCCCTCGATGCGCACGCTACCATCGAGTACAGGCTGCTCACCCGGATAGGCAGCGTAGGTGACGGGGGCCGAGTCCGCCGGGCCAAAGGTGAGCGGCTCGCTGAGGGGATAGCGCCCGCCGCGCACCCAGACGGTCAGTGGTCCCGCGAGCTCGCCGCTCACTTTGCGCTCGCGGATGAGATCGCGCGCCCGCTTCAGCGTAGCCACCGGACCATCGCTGCCTTCGGCGTTGGGCGCGGCCAGCTTGCCGGACCAACGGTCGTTCCCCTGCGGGGAGACGTAGAGATCACCGCTTTTGAAAGGTTCCGACATGTTGTGTATTCCTCCGATTATGGCTGTAGAACCTGACTCAACTCGCGATTCAACACTTCATACCCGGTTTCGTTGAGATGAAGGAAATCCTTGCTGTAACGCGGATCTACGATCCCGTGTTCATTGCTCAGTATTTCGACGGCATCGAGGATTTGCACTCCATCACTCGCCAGCGCAGCAAGAAACTGGTTCACGTCCACGATGGCAAGCGCCACATCATCTGACCAGAACGCGCGACGCTCTATCGGGAGTTGTCCCAAAGGGAAAATGGTCACCAGAATGACCCGAATATTGTTGTGAGTCGACAGCTCAACAAGCTGCTGGATATTGGCCTTGCACTCGGCTACAATCGCCTCCTGTTTGTCCGGGAAAAGCGGGATGGTCTTCAGATCGTTGATACCAACCTGGAGCACCAGAATATCAGGTTTCAACGGTTGCACATGATGGGGAAACCGCCCTAATACTTGAGCGGTTGTCTGCGCACTTGATCCACGATTGATGAACGTGAAGCCGGCTATCTGCGTTGGCGTTGTCCAGGCTGCGGCACGAGAATCTCCTAGAAAAACCACCAGTGGCTCTTCATTGGCAGGGTCAACCCGCGTCGGGTCTATTGGAAAAGCTTTCAGGCCAAGCGGGTCAAGATATGTTGCATTGAGTTGCAGATAGTATGCTCGCCCTTGTCGGTAGAGAATGATATTGAACGCCAATGAAACCAGCAGAAGGATTGCGCCGATAACAATACCGAACAGAGGAATTCGTCTCTTGCTCATGAGATGGCTATAGACTCCCCAGCTGCAGCATGTGACCGACCCAACAGCTATGCCCGGATGATACCCATGTGCGCGTAGGCGGTCAAGCGAGGCTATAGGCTTGGGCAGGGCTTGCCCGACTCGGCGCGACGTTCTATAATCGCCTGGTGACATACCAACTCTATGAACCACGAGGTGACGACATGCTCCAAGTTGGAATTATCGGCTACGGGGGGCGGGTTTCGGGCATGGCCAAAAACCTGGCGATGTATGGCATCCCCTATCGGATTGCCGCCATCGCCGACCCACGGGCCGAGGAGATCAAGCAGAGCAATGACCCGATTCTGCAAGAGACCCATTTCTACCAGGACGCGGATGCCATGCTCGCCGCGGAGCGCGACCTGGACGGCGTCATGGTGGGCACGCGCTGCTTCCTGCACACCGAGATGGCTTGCAAGGTGGCCGCCTATCGGCTGCCGCTGTTTTTGGAAAAGCCGGTGGCGATTACCTTCGATCAGGTGAAGCAACTGGATGCCGCCTTCCGCGACTATCCCGCGCCGGTAGTGGTATCCTTCCCCCTGCGGCTGACGCCCATCGTGCAGGTGGTTAAGCAGTTGATCGACGCGGGCACCATCGGGACGGTGGAGCACGTGGTGGCTTTTAACGACGTACCCTATGGCGACGTGTACTACTATGAGTGGTACCGCAATTATGAGCAGGTCGGCGGGCTGTTCCTGCAAAAGGCCACCCACGACCTGGATTACATCTACTACCTGTTGGGGCAAAAGCCGAGCAGCCTGTGCGCCATGAACGCCCGGCGGATCTACGGCGGGGACAAGCCGTTCGATCTGCGCTGCGTGGACTGCCAGGAGTGGGAGACCTGCCCCGAAAGCCCGTTCAACCTGTACTACGATCGCTTCCAGGGGAACGAGGTGCAGACGGCTTCGCGGCGCATGTGCCTGTTTGCCGAGGGCATCCAGAACGAAGACCTGGGGAACGTGATTCTGGAGTACGAGAGCGGCGCGCAGGCCAGCTACACGCAGAACTTTTACGCGCGGTTCAAGGCGGCCCGACGCGGAGCGCGGCTATATGGTTATAAAGGTACGATCCATTTCGACTGGTACGAGAACAAGATTCACGTGTACAAGCACCAGTTGCCCACCGAGGAGACCATCGATTTTTCCGGGGAGATGTCTCACTTTGGCGGGGACCGCGAGTTGTGCCTGGATTTCCTGCGCGGCATGCGGGACGGCACGCCTTCGCGCAGCCCCATCTCGGCGGGCGTGCTCAGCGCGCTGACCTGTCTGTGGGCGCGCGAGTCGGCCCAAACCCGGCGGTATTGCGATGTGGTGATGCCGGAGTAGCGCCGAGGCGGGCATACCGTGGCTCAAGAGACGGGGGCACTGTTTACTGCCCCCGTTTGATCGAGTCTGATCTGCGGCCAGTGACCTCTGGGCGAGCCCTGTCTGCTTATCCCTTGATAGCTCCTGACGTGAGGCCAGCGATATAGTAGCGCATGCCCACGACAAAGAGAATCAGCGGGGGTATGGAGGAAAAGACATAGGCCGCGGTGATGGGGCCCAGTCGCGGTCGGGCCAACTCCCCTTCGACCAGCGGGTTATAGTTCAGCAGGGCCACCATCAGCGTCTTGTTCTCCGCTCGCAGCATCAGGGATGGCCAGATCAGGTCACCGAAGATGCTCAAAAAGTTCATGATGCCCAACGTGACCAGGATGGGCCGGGCCAGCGGCATGGCGATACCCCACAACGTCTGCCATTCGTTCGCCCCGTCTACCCGGGCAGACTCGAACATCTCCTCTGGCTGGGATCGGAAAAAGGTGGTCAGCAAAAAGATGGCGAAAGCCTGCCCACCCGCGATATAGGTGACGGCCAGCCCCGCGAGCGAGCCCTTAAGCCCCAATCTGGTAGCCAGCACAAAGCTGGGGGTCAGCGTGACGACCCCTGGGATCATCATGACAATCAGCACCATCACATAGAAAAGGACCTCTGACCCCGGAAAGGTCAGTCGGGCAAAGGCATAGGACGAAAGCGAGGCCAGCAGCAGAATGCCGATGACCGAGATGGCATAGACCATCAGCGTGCGCGATAGGGGGGGCAGCAACTCGAACAGGGTGATAGCATAGTTGTCCCAGTAGGGCGGGAAGGGCAGCCCCCAGAAATCCGCATAGATCAGGGTGGTGCGACGCAACGACATGGAGATCATCAGCAGGATGGGCACGAACATCAGCACCAGCATGATCGCCAACACCGCGAAAGTGCCGATATCGATGGTTCTCCACCGACCGATGCGCGCCACTGTTTTCGGTTCCGCCAACTGCTCGGCCTTGACGGCAACTGTCGATGTCCCATAAGCTTGCGAGTCTTCTGGCATCTATCTCCCCCTATACCGTTTGTCTCTGTTGCAGGCGGCGATTGAGGATGGTAACGGCAAGTACCATCAAAAAGAGCACGAAACCGATGGCAGACGCATAGCCCACGCGCATCCCTTCGGAGAGGTTGAGGTACAACTGTAGCGCGGGCACATAAGTCGCATGGTTCGGGCCACCTTGCGTGTAGACCCAGATTCCCTCGTAAGATTGGATGGCACCGAGATAGGTAAAGAACAGCAGCAGGTTGCGCTGGGGGGCCAGCAAAGGCCACTCGATGAAGCGCAGGCGGCCCCACCAGGACACGCCGTCGATGGCTCCCGCATCGAACAGCTCGGTGTTGATGTTGATCAATCCACCCAGGTAGATCAGGAAGGAGAAGGCTCCCACCCACGGGAACCCCGCCAAGATAATGGCCCAGAGGGCGGTGCGCTCATCGCCCAACCAGGCGCGTTGCAGGTTATCTGCGCCTACGGCGCGCAGGACAGCGTTCACAAAGCCGGTAGTCCCCGGATCGTACATCATCTTCCACATCATGGTCAGCACGATCCCCGGCACAACCGATGGGAGGATGAATGCGGTGCGCAGCGCATACTGGGCTTTGGTGTTGCGCAGATGAAAGACCAACAGGGCCACCATTAGCGGCATGGTCAGCACTTTGAGGGTACTCGTGACCAGGATCAGCAGCATGTTCCCAAAGCCCGTCCAGAAGTACCTATCCGTGGTAAAGATGGTCTTGAAATTCTGCAATCCAACGATACGGATAGGGTCGCCGGGGACATAGTCTGTCGTGGAGTAGTAGATAGCCATGCCAGTGGTCAGATAGACAAAGAGCAAGATAAGGACCAAAGAGGGCAGGAGGAAGAGATAAGCCGTGCGCGCCCGGTATGTTCGGCGTGCCAGACCGCCAACTGCCACCCTCCAGGGATGGATCGCGTAGATCAGGGCCACGATCAGCAGCACGAACCAGAGGGCATCCAGGCTGTACCAGATGGGGCGCAGGGTTTGAGTCCGTTGGGCGCTGACCAGCGCCTGGGGATTTAGCTGGATTACTCCACCGCTCTGTCGCACGGCTACGGCCTGCCCTTGGCCGACAGGGTAGATGGCGACTACTGGGTCTCGCGTATTCTGCGATGCCTGGGCGATGAGCAGCTCGCCCGCCGTATTGAGCAGGTGCACCCCCCCATCCGCATCGCCGACGGCTATCAGGTCTTCCCCTATCGGGCAGATCGCGCCGATTCTGAACTGGGTGAGGGCTTGTTCCCACACCAGATTGCCGCTGTTGTCGATGAGATAGACGTTGCCCGCCACATCTCCGGCCAGAACCTGCTCCCGCTCTGGCCAGCCGCGCACCGTCGTGATTTCCCGGCGAACCTGCGCTGTCCATTGGGGCGTGCCATCCGCGGCGCTCGCTCCGACCTGCGCTTCGTACGTGCCATAGAGGGTCGATTCGCCCAGGGCATCGGCGGCTGTCAGGCGCACCCCTACCTGATATATGCTCACCTCAGCGCCTGTCGCGTCCAGGACGGAGACGTAAAAGCGGTCGCCGTAGGCGCCCACGCCATGCGCTACGCCCACGAGGCCGTTGCTCAAAAGGCCGAGGTCGAGGACATTGCCTTTGACTTTGCCTTCGGACAACTGCTGAAGTGCCCGGTCATAGGTGAGGACCTGTCCTTTGGATGTACCGACGATAATTGCGTCGCGTTCGGGATCATATGCCAGGCCGAAAATGGCGGCGGGGGCGTCAATCTGTGCTGTTATCTGGCCCTGTTCGCGCACGATCAACTGGTTGCTGAGCGTAGCCACGACGGCGGTCTGTTCATCCAGGGCCACAGCCGAGTAGAGGCTCTCACCAAGCGTTTCGTCTAGTGGGCTGAACATTGTGGCACTGCCACCGCTAGGCGACATAAATAGAAAGACCGCATTGGTGAGCAGGGCCACGGCCAGCACGAGTGCGAACCACCGGAAGGGCCATTTCTCTGTGCCAGTCTTCACAACGTTTCCTCCCCATTTCGGTAGTCGTACGCAATTATCGGCCGAGCGGCTGAGCATCGGCAGACGGCCCGATTTCTCAGCTCGCTCGGCCAACACTAGCTTACGCCACTGCGTTCCTCCGGTAGACCGCTCTCGTTACGAGGCGGGTTTGCGCTCCGGGTTGTCGATGTCGGCCTGCGTAAAGTTGGTGCCCGCCATGATGTCTTCCCATCGCTCCTCGATGAGGCTCTGCAACTGCTCCGCGAACTTGGGCGGTTCGAGCTTCCCTTGGAGCACGTCGGTGAAGAGTTGCTCGGAACCCTGATAGAGCTGAGACCCCGAGGCGCCCAACCGGATGGGAGAGTTTCCGGCAATCTCGGCATTGCCCAGCATGTTGACGCCCTCGAACATCTTCTGGTATTCCTCGGGCAGCTTGACGTCCTTGGCGAATGGAGGCCCCGAGGGGGTGAAGGCGTTATCAGCAATCAGCGCATCGCACCAAATCTGCCACCCTACCGTCGAATACCAGAACATCTGAAAGTCCAGCGAGAGCATGGTCTGATCCTGGTCCTTCTGGATGATCGCACAATACGGACCAGCCGCGGACTCGACGGCGCGCACGGGACCGTCTACCAGATCGTCGACCATGGCAGGGTTCTCGAACGTGCCCCACTCAAAGGACTCGATCTTGACGTCCTCGCCAACCTTCAGTTCCGCGCGCCGGGCCTCGGTGATTTCCTGCATGTCGCGGTACAGGGTGGGGAGAGACCAGGTGCCGTTGTTCATGATGGCTACCTGTTTTTGCAGGAAGGGTAGATAGACATCCGTCATCACGAACAGGTCCTGGGTGCAGTAGTTGGTGTTGAAAATCTCGGCCATCCGCCCCACCAGCATGGCTGTCTCATCCCGATTGTACGAGAACTTGCCGTCCTTCAGGTTCTTCAGCCAACGCTGGGCGCTATAGGTGTACGAACGATCGTGGTACTTGTCGTTGGGGTCGTATTTGAGCGTGCCGTCGATATCGGGGTCGTAGCACCAATCGCCCTCTTGCGCCCGACCGAACTCGTGCCGCTCGTTGCGGAAGAACTGGTCGTAGTAGACCTCCATGTCCCACTGCGGCACCTGGTAGGAGTAGTTGGCCGCGATGGGGGTGACGCCGGATTGCTTGAGCTTCTCGCAGACGTCGATCCAGTCCGGCCAGCTCTTAGGGGGCTCTACGCCGGCCTTGTCGAACATTTCCTTGTTGTAGAACCAGTAACAGTGCACGACATAGCCGCAGGTGAAGTAATACTTGCCCGAGGCGTCCGTGGCGTTGAACCCCAAGAAGTCATAGTCGTCTTCCCAGATTCGCCCGGTGTGCGGGTTGACCTCTCGGCGATACGGGTTCAGGTCCAGGTAGTTGCGATAGGAGGACTGGTAGTTACCGGCCACCAGGTCGACGTACACGGGATCGGCAGCCAGCATGGTGCCCAGCCACTGCGGATAGTTAAAGCCGGGGCCGGTCGAGCCTTCCCAGACAACTTCGACATTGGGGCGGCGCTTGCGGTATTCCTCGACCAGAATGCGCTGGGCATTCAACCACGTCGGCGAGTTGACGCCGTTGACTGCCACGACCACCTTCCCCGAGTATTGCTCCTCAGGCAGGGGGGTGGCTGTCACCACCTTCTCGACTTGTTTCTCGACGACCTTGGTGACTTCTTTTTCCTTCTCGACGACTGTAGTGACCTCTTTCTCTACTTCCTCCTTGACGACGACCGTCTCTTTGACGATCTTTTCCACGACCTGGGGCTGACAGGCAGCTAGGGCTACGGCTGCTGTGCCCACACCGAACAACCGGAGCAGCGCACGACGAGAGATTCTCTTTTCCTGCATTGCACGTCTTCTCCTTGTTGTGCTGGTGCCCGTGCCGCGCTATAATACAAGGGAGCGGCCAGATGGGCTTGAGGGTTTCATACTCAGTTTAGAGTACTTTTGGCCCATTTGGGAGGTGTTTATTCCCTGGTATTTCCCATCGCTTTCCCATAGATCATCCACTCCATGACACTCGACGAATTTCGTGAGGAACTCAACAAGGCCCTGAGCCACCTGTATGATCTGGCGTTTCTAGAGACGAGTCTGCTAACCACTCTGATGCCAGATGGTGCGGGCGCGAGTGCGTTCGCGGGTGCCTCCCTGGGCAAAACGCTCAGGAAGGCGATCATCGACGCCATCGAGTCCCTGCGCCCACCAGAGGGCACTCCCTCCGACGATGCGGCCTGGCGTCCCTATCGCATCCTGGAGGCGCGTTACGTGGCTGGCCTCTCTCACACCGAGATCGAGGAGAGCCTGTTTCTGGGCAAGAGCCAGTATTATCGCGAACACGCGCGCGCGCTGGAGGCCCTTTCCGGCATCCTGTGGCGGAGCTGGAAGCCGGTGGTAGCTGCCGAATCTGCTGCGCCCGCCACGACGGACCCGGACGCGCTGGCCCTGGCCGAATTGGCCGAATTGGCCCGCCAGGAAGCCTCCCAACGGGTTGATCTGCTGGACTTGTTACGGGATATTACCGCCCTGCTGACCTTGTCGGAGCCGGGGCGGGATGTAGCCATTGTGCTGCAACCAGAAGCGCGACAATTGCCGGTGTATGGTAGTCCCGGGGTGCTCCGGCAAGGTCTGCTGCTGGCTATTTCCCAGGCTGTGAACACCCTCTTTACCGGGATGGTATCTCTTGACGCGCAGTTGCTTGGCAGAGAGATCGTTATCCGCATCCGACTCAAAGGTTCTACCCATGCGGACAGCGCTATCAACCATGCCATGATACAGGATTTCCTCCGGGTGGCGGGAGGACGCGCCGTCCTGGAACAGGATCACTGCTCGCCATCCCTGGAACTGGTCTTTCCGGCTTGCCTGGAAGACTGGACCGTCTTGCTGGTAGACAACAATTCTGAACTGGCGGACCTATTCAGCCGCTATCTGGAGGGCGAACCGTGGACGCTAGTACACGCCAAGACAGCCCAGCAAGCCCTGGAAATCTGCAAGTCCCAGCCCCCCTCTCTCGTTTTACTGGATGTGCTGATGCCCCATCAAGATGGCTGGGACCTGTTGAGTCATCTGAAAGCTGCGCCCGCCACGGCCCATATCCCGGTCGTGATTTGCTCCGTGTTGAACCAGCCCCAGCTTGCCGTCTCTCTCGGGGCGGTGGGCTATCTACGCAAGCCGGTCAGGCAGCAGGATCTTTGCGCGGCCCTGGATCACTGGGCCTGTCCACCTCAAGCTGCGGAGTGAACGCGCACAAGAGACCCCGCAACAAGCGGATGAGCTGACTCACCTCCAGGCCACCCGGATGGGTTACGACCAGCGTATCACTGGCAGGCAAGCTCCCCCGATCCGCAGGAGGTGCGGATACCACGACCACCGGGATGCTGGCAAGCTCGCCCTCTTGAGCCATCTGTTGGAGAACCTGATGTCCATCCATCCCCGGCAAAGCCAGGTCCAGCAAGAGGATGTCGGGTTGCTGCTCGCGCATCCGCTGGAGGCCCTCGCAGCCATTCAAGGCAATCTGTACCTGGTAGCTGTGTGCATCGTTCTCCAGCATGCGGGTAATCAACTGCACAAATCGCTCGTCATCATCCACCACCAATACCCGGTTGGCATCGGGGGCAACAGCGCGCAAAGTGCTCAACAGCCGGACATGGGTCACCGGCTTTTCCAGGTACGCTGCGGTTCCCAGGCGGGCGGCCCAACGGCGCCCGGTAGGCAGCGGACAGCGAATTACCGGCAGGTTGGGCGGATGGACAGGGATGGCCACCGATTCGTCGGCGAACAGGGCCATGGCCATATGCTGCTGGGCCTGGTTGGCGGCCTCATCCCACGTGTCCACCCGCACGAGGTGATAGCTTTCCAGCCAGCGCTGTAGCCTCCTCACAGCCAGCTCATCCTCGGTGAGCACCACGATGGTGGGTTCGCCACCTGGTCTGTGCATCGCCGCAGCGGTCCAAGTGCTGGTCATCGGCCTGGTCCCCTGGGAGTATTCGTCACACGGGAGGGTGAACCAAAAAGTGGAACCCTTGCCCAGCTCGCTGTGCACCTCCATTTCGCCCCCATGCAGGCGCACCAGTTGTCTGCTCAAAGGTAACCCCAGCCCCGTCCCTTTACTCCAACCTGGGTTACTCGTCTCGGTGCTATGAAACTCCCGAAAGATGGCGCCGAGTTGGTCAGGGGCAATCCCCCGGCCTGTGTCTGATACCTCGACGCGCACGTGCCCCTGATTGGATTGGGCCTTTACGATGATCGAACCCTCGCTCGTAAAGCGAGCGGCATTCACCAGCAAGTTGAGCAATACCTGGCGAATACGCAGGCGGTCCATCGCCAGAATGGGCAGCTCGCCCTCCTGTATCAGTTCCAACCGGAGGGATTTGGTGTCGGCGTAATCGCGGATCATGGAGGTTGCTTCGACAATGACCTGCCAGATGTCCGATGGTTCGCGCAGCAGGGGCAGGCGGCCTTGATCTACCGTAGTCATGTCCAGCACGTCGTCCACCAGGGCGCCCACATGCTGCGCGCTGCGGTAGATGGCGTTCAGGTCGCGGCGGGCTTTGGGGGGCAACTGCTCCAGGCCGTATGTTTCGGGGGACGTGACCAGCATCTCGCTGAAGCCGATCACTAGATTGAGCGGGGTGCGCAGTTCATGGCTGATGAACGCGGTGATCTGTTGCTGCCGTCGTTCCGCTTCTTCCGCGGCACGCCAGGCGCGCAGCAGGGCGGCGTTGGCATGTTCGAGCTGGTCTCGCGCCCGGTTGAGGTCCTGATTCAGGTGAATCACCTCGGCGCGCCGCTGTTGCACGGCGTCGAGGCTCTCGCGGGCTTTTTCGTAGCTAGCCAGGGACCAGCGCACGGCCAGGAAAAAGTTGCTGGATAGCGTCCAACTGATCAGGACGGTGCTGAACGATGCCAGGGCAATTGGGACGATCTCGGAAACGGGGGCTGCTCGCCCCAACATGCCCAGGACATAGTAGACGGCAACAGTTCCCAGCGAAGCCGTTGCAAAGCCAACGGCAGGCCCCGAAACCACAACGGCGGCCAGGGCCAGCAGGCTGTAGAGGAAGGTGGCGGTGGGGGCACCGAACAGGATGATGCCCGTGCTAATCAGGAGGGTTGCGCCAACCAGGTATACACCGACCGCCAGCCTTCTGTGCTTGTTCAGCAGGTAATAGGTGATTGCCTCGATGATAAAGACCGGGAGGACGAATAGCCCCCTGTCGGGCGCCAGCATGGTGGGTGTCTTTAGCCGCTCCCATAAATACCAGAGCAACGTGCCGATGACGGTCACATACAACAGGCTCCGCAGCGTATCGGTGCGCATCTCTTCGATCGTGTCGCGAAAGCCGGGATCTTGGTCCCTGGGATGGGCAAGGGCAGTCACGATGCCTCCTTTGTCTGCGCTGGCAAACGGGAGAGCGGACTGGCGCAATCGACTACTGAGCAGATGAGCGCAGACTTGGGGTCTGCGCTCACGGATTCCCACTGGACGTACTACGGTTGGGTGGCTACGGTCGGCGCACCTGTTTGAACTGGCTGGTTGCCATCTTGATCATCATGCCCGCATCGCTGTTGAGGGCCAGGAACTGGAATCCCTGGGCGATGCGCTGGTTGACCTCGTCGGCGTCGTCGCAATGCTTGCCCACGGCGGTGCCTACCTTTTTGCCCGCTTCAAGCACGCTTATCATCATGGCCTCGTGCTCGCTGCCAGGGCCGGTCTCGTGGGTCTTGACGCCCATCGAGATGGCCAGGTCGCGCGGCCCGATAAAGCAACCATCCACGCCCTCGACGGACAGGATGGCCTCGGCGTTTTTCACGGCCTGAACGGTCTCGATCATGGGTATAACCGCGATGTTGTCATTGGCCCAATCTGTGTAGTCACCCCCATAGTTGCTGGCGTCCGCGTAGGAGGAGATACGCCCGGAGGTAAAGCTGCGAATCCCGCTACCTCCGTACTTGGTATTCGCCACAGCCTTTTCCGCGTCCTCGGCGGTGTTGACCATCGGGATCACCAGGCCCAGCGCGCCCGCGTCCAGGATGCGCTGCATCCAGATGATATCGTTCCAGGGCACGCGGGCCATAGGCACTGCCCCACCCAGTTGTGCGGCGCGAAAGCTGTTGACCATCGTGTCAAAGCCCACCGGGCTGTGCTGCACGTCAACGACCAGCCAGTCCCAGCCGACGCGGGCCATGAGCTCGGCGGAAGCTGGCGAGCACAGGGAGAGCCATGTGCCGACAGCCGGAAGGCCGTGGTGCAAGTTGTATTTCACCGGGTTCTGTGTGATTTTGTTCGAGCCGATGTTACCCATGAAGTATTCCTCCTGATTAGTTCCGCAAGGGTTGCCCTGCGGTTGGATTCTAGCTGTTACCAGTGCCCCAGGTGTACCCGCTCAGGGTCGTACTGGGTGCGCGGTTCCTTGCTCTCGTTGGGATGCCCAATGACGATGTAGGCAAAGGGCATGATGTGGTCGGGGATTTCCAGGATGCGGCGCGTAGCCGAGACGCGGTCCTGCACGGGATAAACTCCACACCAGACGGACCCCAGCCCCAACCCCAGCGCGGCCACCAGGATGTTCTCCGTGGCGGCGGCCAGGTCTTGAATCCAGTAGTCGGGGCGGTCGGCAAAGCTCAAGCCAGGGTCGCCGCAGGGCACGATACACAGGGGTGCTTCGTGCAACATCTGGGCATGGGGGTGTGCGTCGGCCAACGCATCCCTGGTGCCCTGGTCTGTGATGGCGATGAAATGCCAGGGCTTGCGGTTGCCCGCCGAGGGCGCGGCCATCCCGGCCTGCAAGAGCGTCTGAATTTGCTCCTCGGTCACTGGTTGCCCGGTGAACCTGCGAATGCTGCGACGGGCGAACAGGTTGTCTATTTTCAGAACGGAGTTCTTGGGTTCCATCTCTCCCTCCCTCAGATGGCGGTTGTTCTGATCTTCCCTGGCCCGGCCCGGCCAGGGGACGGCACGCTGTGTTCCGTGTAGCAGCTTACCCGATACCCCGGTGCTGTCAAGTGCCCGACGCTGCTGCTGCTTGATTGACAAGCGGCGCGGGCGCGTTATCATGGCAACAGTCATTTTCTGCCAGAACGGGTAGTCAACTGGTAAATCTACACACGCCCAGATTGCGACGCTGTCGCAACGATCACGCGAAGGGAGAAAGAGCAATGCTGCGGGGCAAGAGCATTCGCACACAGGCCGTCCACGCTGGGGAACGCGGGCCGCGGCCCGATTTCACGCCGGTGTCTACACCGATCTATCATTCCGTCACATATATGTATGAAAGCATGGAGCCCCTGGATCAGGTCTTCGGAGGGGGACGAGAGGGGTATGTCTATCAGCGTTATGGGAATCCCACCGTCAGCGCGTGGGAGCGGGCCATCGCGCTGCTGGAAGAACCGGCCTCTTCCTCCGTAGTAGAGGAAGAGGCCGCTCTCATGGCCACCTCTGCCGTGGCTTTTGCCTCCGGGATGGCGGCTGTCCACGCGGCGTTGCTGGGCGCGGGGGTCAAAAATGGCACGCGCGTGGTGGCTGCGGCGGATGTGTACGGCGCGACTTATGCCCTGCTGGTGCAGACCCTCGCAGAGCTGGGGGTGCAGACCCGTTTCGTAGACATCACCGCGCTGGACGAGGTGCGGGAGGCCGTGGAAGGGAGTAAGCCCGTGGCCGTGCTGTGTGAGATCATCTCCAACCCCCTGCTGAAGGTGGCCGACGTGCCGACCCTGGCGGAAGTCGCTCACCAGGTGGGCGCGGCGCTGATCGTCGACAATACCTTTGCCAGCCCCTACCTGTTTCGCCCGCTGGCGCATGGCGCGGATTTCGTGGTGCATTCGGCAACCAAATACCTGTCGGGGCATGGGGACGTGATGGCCGGTGTGGTGGCTTGTTCGGGCGAGCGGGCCAGGGATTTGCGGTCCAGGCAAAAGCTGCTGGGCGCCAACCTGGGGCCGCAGGAAGCCTGGATGGCCTTGCGCGGATTAAAGACGCTGGCCCTGCGGGTGCGCGAGCAGTGCGCCAACGCCCAGTCTGTCGCCGAATGGCTGACCACGCGGCCAGAGGTCGCGCGGGTGAACTATCCGGGCCTGCCGGAGCATCCGCAACACGCGCTGGCGCAGCGGCTATTTGGCGGGCGCGGCTTTGGGGGCATGATCAGCCTGGAGCTCAAGAACGCGGGGCGCGCAGAGGTGTTTCGCTGGATGGAAGCCCTGAAGTTGGTGCTACCAGTGACCACGCTGGGGGACGTGCAAACGCTGACCCTCTACCCGGCCCATTCCTCCCATCGCGCCTTGTCTCCGGAGGTTCGGAAGGCATTGGGGATCGGCGATGGGCTGGTGCGCCTGAGCGTGGGCATCGAGGATGTGCAGGACATCATCGCGGACCTGGCGCAGGCGTTGGAAACGCTGTAGCCGTCCGGCCTGTGCGTAAGAGCGGGCGGATGGTTCGGCAACCACTGGACCATCCGCCCGTTGCCATTATTTGAAGCGGGTAACCAGGCCACGCGAATAGCGGGCCACCTTTTCCTGGTCTAGCTCCAGGCCCAACCCCGGCGTGGTGGGGATGGGCAGGTAGCCTTCGGCGTCCAGGCGCGGCGGCTCGGTGGACAGATCGTCCATGTAGGCCGAAGGGGTGATATACTCGACGAATCGTGCATCGGGCATGGCGGCGGCCAGATGCAGGTCGGCGTACAGGCCGACGACGGTGTTCCAGCCGTGGCTGACCATGATGACCCCGTGGTCATATGCCGCCCAGGCGATGCGCCGCGACTCGGAGAGGCCGCCCACCTTGGTGCAATCGGGCTGCACGATGTCTACGGCGTGGCGCTCGATCCACGGGAGGAAGGACTGCCTGCGGGTCAGCACTTCGCAGGCGGAAATCTTGACCGGGGAATGCTCGCGCAGGAGGATATACCCGTCGATGTCGTCCGGGCGCAGGGCCTCCTCGAACCAGTAGATGCCCCAATCGTGCAGCATGTGGGCAGTCTCCAGCGCCCATTTGTAGTTATTGGGCCAGAAATCGCCGCTGCCGCCCGCATCTACCATCAGGGTCACGTCGTCGCCCACGGCTTCCCTGGCTGTGCGCACCAGTGTCTCGTCACGGGCCGCGCTGTGCAGCCCAAAGCCGCCCCAGCCCATCTTGATGGCCCGAAAGCCGCGCTGTACCAATCCCTGCAGCATCTCGGCAAAGCTTTCCGGCGGCCAGCCAAAGATGACCGAGGCGTAGGGCTTGATCTTGTCCCGGTAGATGCCGCCCAGCAGTCGGCCCACCGGCTGGCCCGTGGCCTTGCCCAACAGATCCCACAGGGCGATGTCTATGCCGCTGATGGCGTGGGTGACTGCCCCGCCGCGCCCCTGCCAGAAGGTGACCTGGTGCAGCTTTTCCGAGACGCGCTCCGGCTCGATGGCCGACTCGCCCACGAGATAGCCGCGCAGCAGCTCCAGGCTGGCGTTGACCAGGGCCGCGCTGGTAAAGACGCTGCCCACGCCTATCAGGCCCTCGTCGCTCTCGACTTCGATCAGGGTGTGCACGTTGTCGCTCGGTTCGATCTCGTGCGCCCACCCGCCAATGGGGGTTTCCCCCAGCAGGGGGATACTTCGGATCTCGGCTATTTTCATGGCGTCCTCCCGGCTATATGTCCATTTGCCTGGCATAGTAGTACGACGCGAGCGCTGCGTCAACATAGCTTGACGCCGGCGGGCCGGACTGTATACTCCCATCCATCAGCAAGGGAACAGAGAAGCATCATCGAGGCGAGACAGGAGGGGTATCTATGCAGGAAAAGATCGTGCTGATTGGCGCGGGTAGCGCCATGTTTACCAGGGGGTTGGTGACGGACCTGATCCAGCGCGGCAACGCATTGGAGTTGGGGCTGGTGGATATTGACCCGGAGGCCCTGACAGTGGCGGAGGGGTTGACGCGCAAGATGATCGAAGCGGGCAAGGCACCCATCCGCCTGACCGCCTCGACCGACCGGCGGGACGTATTGCCGGGGGCGACGGTGGTCATTTGCACGGTGGGCGTAGGCGGGCGGCGGGCCTGGGAGCAGGACGTGTTCATCCCGCGCAAGTTTGGTATTTTCCAGCCCGTGGGCGACAGCGTAATGCCCGGCGGCACGTCGCGCGCGCTGCGCATGATCCCCGCGATGGTGGCGATTGCCGAAGACGTGTTGGAGCTATGCCCGCAGGCGCTCTTTTTCAACTATGGCAACCCGATGGCCCCGGTTTGCCGGGCGATTCGCAAGGCAACGGGCGCGCCGGTGGTGGGGCTATGCCACGGGGTATTCGGCGTGGCGGCCTATCTGGCGCGAGCCTTGGGCGTCGACCTGGCGGCGTTGCGCTATACCGCGGTGGGGATGAACCACCTGACCTGGTTCACCGAAGTGCGCGTGGATGGGCAGGATGCCATGCCTCGCCTGCAAGAGGTCGCCGGGAAAAAGATCGCCGAGGCGGCTGAAGGCAAGCTGGATAACCCCTTTAGCTGGCAGTTGCTCCAACTGTTTGGCGCGTTTCCGGCAGTGCTGGACCGCCATGTGACCGAGTTCTTCCCCCAGTTGTTCGCTACTGGCGAGTATCGCGTCGGGGCGGGGTACAACAAGACGCTGGGAGTAGATATGTTCAGCCTGGAGGAGACCATTGCCCACGGGGACCGCATCTATGCCCAGATGCAGGAGGATGCCCTTTCGCAGGGACCGCTGCCCGCGGACTATTTCGAGCGGGTTGGCGGCGAACATGAGCAGGTGGTGGAGATCATCGACAATATTCGGCGGGACACGGGGCGTATCTACTCGGTGAACCTGCCCAACACCGGCCAGGTGCCCAACCTGCCGATGGAGGCGATTATCGAGGCCCCGGCGGTGGCGGAGGCCAATGGCCTGCGGGCCATCGCCCAGCCCAAGATGCCGGTGGGTGTCGTGGGTACGTTGGCGACGCGGCTGGCCTGGGTGGAGACGGTGGTCGAGGCCGCGCTGGAGGGCAGCCGGGAAAAGTTTGTCCAGGCGCTGATTCTGGATGGCTCCGTGCGCTCGATGCAGATGGCCGAGGAACTGGCCGATGAGCTGTTGGCTGCCCACGCAGCCTATTTGCCGCAATTCGCCTGAGCTTTTGCTAGCATAGCGCGGTGGCGGGCCTGGAAATTCTTGCTAGCCTGCGCGCCAGCGGACCTGTGGTCCAGGGAGCGCGACTACAGGATCCAGCCGCCTGCGGACCTGCGGTCCGAGATGGCGGCGGTCCGATAAACAGAAAACCGCCCCAGGGAGTGTGTGCTTGGGGCGGTTTTGTGCGGGTTAATGCTCAGTAGGTGCCGTAATCCAGGCTGGCCCGGTACATGGCCTCCAGGTTTTCCACGGGCGTGCAGGGTGGCAGGTTGTTGCCCTCGCGCAAGATGAACCGCCCCCCTTCTTTGATGCCCGACAGCAGGATTTGCTTGCTCCTCTCATAGACGCTTTCCGGCGTGCCGTGCAGCAGCTCGGCCACCGGCGGTCCGCCCAGAATCTCGACATCTGGCCCCAAGTCCCGGCGCAGTTTGGCGAAATCCACGGGAAAGCCGGTGTCGAACGTGCGCACGTTCAGTTCGTCCCGCAGGGTGACGAAATGGCGGGTGGCATCGCCACACAGGTGAATTCCGCGCGGCTTGTCGGGGAGAAAGGTGTCATAGAAGCGGCGATGGTGCGGCAGGATCATCTCGCGATAGGTGCGCGTGCTGATCAACTGTACCGAGTCGTCGGCCAGCCCCACGCCCAGCGACTCATCTCCCCAATAGCGCCGGAAGGCGTACACCCGGTTGATGGCCGCCTGGGTGATAAAGCCCATCAGCTGATTGGCGTAATCGGGGTCGATGAGCAGGTCGGACAGCAGGCGTTCTCCCCGCAAGCAGATGCCCACGGTCAGGCAGCCGTCTGTGCCGGTGGGGGCATAGTTCGCCACCCGAACGGGGCGGCCCTCCACCTCCATCCCCTGGGCCAGTTCTTTCATCCGCAAGCACAGGTCCAGGCTCTCCCTGAAAAAGCCCTGCTTGAGCGGGTCGTCGATGTCCCGCTCGAAAATGCTTTCCTTGTGGTCGTCGTCCAGAATGGGAACCGTGTCGGGAACCTGGCCTTCGCGATAGACTACCGGCGCGCCGAAGAAAGCGGTCTCGTACACGTTCTGCCGATCCGTGTAGGCCTGCCACACATCGGGCAGCCCGACGGGGTCGTCGGTGTAGTAATTCAGGACGGTGGCGCGGTGGCGCGCGTGTTGAAGCTGGACATCCAGCATGACCTCGGCATCCTGAAAATAGCGCTCAAAGCTGTAGCGTTTGGTGTTGAGCCGGGGATCCAACAAGATGATGCGGGGATTGGTAGCCAGCATGACCGGGACGCGAACCGGCTCGTGGCGGCGATACGCCTCCCAAACGGCTTTTTTCTCTTCATTCGATACTAATGGTGCCTGGTTCATCTTGACCTCTGCATGAATGATCGCCCATGTGGTCGGGGCATTCCCCGGATGGGCCTGGTTTGCCTACGCTTTGCCATCCTGCAGTTTTTGCAGGCGCTGGATGGTCATCAGCAAGAAGCGCGGCACGTGGAAGCACCCCTTGTAGTTGCCCCCCTTGCAGGAGTGCGTCAGGTTGCCGCGCCGGTCGCAGTAGCCGAACCACTCCCCGTATTCCGGGTCGGCGAAATGGGCGTAGGAATACTCGTGCACCTGATCCAGCCAGGGCAGCCAGCGGTCCTCACCGGTCAGGGCGTAGGCCAGCACCAGGGCATAGAGGGTCTCCGTGTGGGGCCACCAGAGCTTCATGTCGGCATCCCGTTGCAGCAGAGGAAAACCCTCAATGTCCATATAGTAGTACAGCCCGCCGAATTCCTTATCCCAGCCATATTCCAGGGAGCCTTCGATCACATCCAGCGCCAGTCGTTGGGCCGACTCATCGGGCAAGATTTCCAGCAAGTGCAGCAGGAACCAGGCTACCTCGATGGAATGGCCCGGAATGAACATGCGGGTTTCGGGCCATTCGCGCACGTTCATCGGCTTCAGGGGAATGTTCTCCAGCAGGATACGGCGTTGGGGATCATAGTGCAGGCGCACGCCCGCGATAGCCTCGCGCATGACGTCCAGGTAGCGCGGGTCGTCCTGCACCTGCGCCAGCTCGATGGCCATTGAGGCCAGCACCATCACGTCGGCCAGGCCGCTCATGGGCGGCTGCCCGGCCATCACGGGGCGGCCCATCAAAGACGGGTTGTTGATCCACTCGCGAATGCGCCAGAACAGGTCTATCGACTCTTGCAGGCAACTCTCGTCGCCGGTAGCTTTAAAGTATTCCAGCAGGCCGAGCATGTAAAAGACGGCGGCGTAGGGCTTGCGCTGATAGAAGAAGGGCTGCCCGTCGCGGGTGAGGCTAAAGTAGACCCGGCCCTGCTCGTCCCGGCCATAGCGCCGCATAAAGTCGAGGCCCAGCCTGGCAGCGTCCAGGTATTCCTGCTTGCGCTCCCATTCGTTGTACAGCCGCGAGAACATCCAGACCTCACGGCCCTGCAACCACACGTATTTTTTCGTGTCGTACAGCGTGCCGTCGCGGTCCAGGGCTGTGAAGTACCCGCCGAATTCTCGATCCAGCGAGTGCCGGAGCCAGAAAGCGATCCCCGATTCCAGGTCTTGACGGTAACATTCTAGATAGTTGGATAGCATCGAGTCCCTCCAGTTTCCGCGCGATCAGGCGGGTCGCGCGATACTCAGACCAGGTCCAGTAGATAGCGACGTAGCAGCCTTTTGGACACAGCCAGCAGGACAACAGCGGCCAGCACAAAGGCCACGGTATGCATATCCCAGGCATCAATGACGTATCCCAGGGCCAGCCCTGCCGCCGGGGGATGGGCGGTGTCGGTGATCACCATTGCCAGGATGGTTGCCCCAACGGCTACCGCCGCGAACAGCAACTGCAAGGGGTGGTCGCCAATAGCCGTCCAAGAGGACAGGCGCCCCGCCAGCAGAGAGGCGCCTGTGCCCGTTAGCGTGCCGATGATGTACCCTCCCAGCAGCCGCCGTGGCTGGGCGGGAGGATAGTGCGGCATGGCGAACACGATAAACGACGTGGCCCCCAATGCCGCGACGACAGTCGGGCCGATGAGGATATCCAGAAACAAAAAGATGATGAAAATGACCAGCGTAGCCAGGCCACCCTGGGCCAGGGCGCTTCCCAGGTGCTTCTTGATATCGGGATCGATGATGTACATGGTTCGACCAATTGCTAGTTTTGTCGGGATGTGAGCAGCAGTTTGCTGCTCATAGGGTTTGGCAGGCAGGACAAATAAAGCTGGCCGTGCTCCCTGTTTTGATCTTGACCACGGTGGTGCCGCACGCGGGGCAGGGCTGTCCCTCTTTGTACCCCACCAGTAAGCAGTCCATGTCGAACGACCCGCCCTGCCCGTAGAGGTTCTGCTCCCAATGCGTGCCTCCCAGATCCACCGCGCCCTGAAGCGTTTCGCGGATGCTTCGCAAGAGGGCGGCGGTTTCCTCGGCGGTCAGGCTGTTGGCCAGACGCAGGGGATGGAGCCGGGCGCGGAACAGGATGTCGTGGGAATACATATTGCCGATTCCGGCGATTTGGTTCTGATCGAGCAGGATGGATTTTATGCGGGTCTTGCGGCCAGAGATCAGGCCGGTCAGCGCCTCCACGGTGAACGCATCGCTCAACGGGTCCAGACCCAGTCCGGCGGTCATCTTGTGCTGTGGCAGTTCAGCTTGCGCAACCAGGTGGATATACCCGAACCACCAGAAATGCAGCGACAGGTGCGAGCCGTCGGTGAACGTGAACAAGGCTTGCAGCTTTTCCGGAAGCGGCTCGTCCGGGCGATGGAACAAGATTTCCCCGCCCATCCCCAGGTTCAGCAGCAGTTCTTGCTGGCCGAGATGGACGAACATCCATTTGCCGCGATGGCTCGCCCCCTGGATGGTGGCGCCCACCACGCGCTCCGCGAACTCGGCGGGGGGCAGGTTCACGCACTTGGGTTGGTACAGTTCCGCCCTGGCAAAGGTGCGTTGGGTGAGTTCTGCATCCATTTCACGGGCGCGCAGCACGATTTCTGGTAGTTCGGGCATAGGTGAGACTGCCTCCTATTACGATTGCAGAGCATCGAACCAGGCGACGACTTCGCGCAGTTGGTTCGGAATGTCGATGTGTTGCGGGCAGCGGTCGAGACAGGTCCCGCACTCGACGCAGACGGACGCATCGTGCTTTTCGGCGATCAACTGGCGATAGCCGCGAATGGCGTGCTCCTCCAGCCCATAGACCTTGTAATAGTTGTACATCTCAAAGGCGCGCGGGATATGGACCTCGTTGGGGCAGGGGAGGCAATACTGGCAACCCGTGCAGTAGAGTTGGGCCAGTTCCTTGGACTGGTCCATGAGCGCATTGACAGCGACTATTTCTTGCTCACTGAGCGACCCCTTGTCCACGGCGGCGCAGTTCTGCTCGACCATCTCGAGGGACCCCATACCAGAGATAGCGACGCTGACGCCGGGGGTAGAGAGCACAAAGCGTAGGGCGAGTTCGGCAGCCCCGGTGGCGCTCAGGCCGCCAGCCTCGCGCAGGGCCTTGGGGATCACGGACAGCCGCCCGCCGCCCACCGGCCCCATGACCACGACGGGGATATCCTTCGTCTGGGCATAGGCGATGGCTTGCTCGTTGGTGCGATCCAGGTAATTGTATTGGCAGGTGATCAGTTCGAATAGGCCCTCGTCGATCAGGCGGATCATGTTTTCCGGCTTGTCGTGGAAGGAAAAGCCGACGTGTTTGACCAGGCCCTCGGCTTTGGCGCGGGCCATATCCTCGATCCAGCCGGTCTTGGCGTCTATCTCGTGCCAGTTGTCCCAGCCGATGCCGTGAAACAGATAATAGTCGAAATAGTCTCGCCGCTGTTTCCACAACTGGTGCTCCAACATGCGGCGCAGGTCGCCGGGGTTCGCCATGCCGAACTTGGTGCACTTGGCTGCGACGACGATCTCGTCGCGGCGGGGCCATTGAGAAATGGCGTCGCCGACCACGAACTCGGACTCGTTGTTGCAGTACATAAAGCCCGTATCCACATAGTTCACGCCCAACTCAAAGGCGCGATGGAACATGGCAATAGAACGTTCGGCGTCAACGTACTCCTTGCCGCCAATGTCTACCATTGGCAGGCGCATAGACCCGAACCCCAGTCGCGAGACGCGGTAATCCGTGTTGCCGAGCTGTGTGTATTGCATGAGCATTGCCTCCTTATACTAGGGTCCTAGTTTGTGCCAGATGGGGGTGTTTGTCAAACGCCTCCACGATTGAGGGGGGATAACTGGACATAATAGCGATGAGTGGGAGAGGGAGGGGAGAGTAACGATGGTTCGTCTGCGGGGTTTATCCTACTGGAAGCTGTCGGGTCGACTTGGGCCGCCGCCCCATTTTCCGCTGGATGGGAGACCGTGGTAATATAGGACATGAATGAGCGCATATCGTAGCGCCTATGGACGACATTGTACCTGACTGGAAAGGGGGCGGGGGTGAGCCAAAGGCAGAAGGGGATCAGGATCATCCTGGTCTGTGTGGTGCTTTTGGCCAGTATGGCGACGGTGGGTTGCCAGCCGAGACAGGCATTCGACGATGAGGTACGGACCATCGTGGCTCCCTACCGTTTCAGCTTTCTGGCATGGGAGGCGCGCCACCTCCTGGGAATCGAACAGTCTCAGCCGATGGCAGCCGAGCGGATGTCAGCGGAACAGGACGGAGACTCGCTGGAGGACACCCTGAAGGCCCAGATCAGGGAGGTGCTTCAGGACATGGGTATCTACAACCCGCTGGACCCCTATATCAACCTGAACGTGTCTTTTCCCCCCATCTGGTTCAGTCTGACCGAATCCCCCTATCTGCTGATCATCTCTCCCAGGGACAGGATCGAGAGCTTCCGAGAGGTGATGCTGATCCAGAACCTTGGCCCGGCAGCCAGGGAGGAGATTGAGCAGCAAGTGGAGTCGCTGGGCTTCTCGGCGTTGGTGGAGCCGTTGGGCGGCTTTGCCGGGTTGTATCCCTCGTTGGTCGTCCAGAATGGGTCATTCCCCTTTGTCGTCGAGACGGTGATTCACGAGTGGTTCCACCAATACCTGGCCTTCACGCCTCTGGGTTTTCGCTACCTTCTGGATGTAACCGGCCTGGCGCCGGACTATGACATAGCGACTATGAACGAGACGGCGGTGAGCATGGTGAGCAGGGAGGTTAGTAATCGCGTGCTGGAACGCTATTACCCGGCCTATGCTCCCAGAGAGGACGAGCAGGAGCCGCGAGAGCGATCGCCCTTCAGTCAGCATATGCGAGATACTCGCCTGATCATAGATATCCTGTTGGCTGACGGGCAAATCGAGGAGGCGGAGCAGTTCATGGAGGAGCGGCGGCTAGACCTGGTGTCGCAGGGGTATCAGATCCGCAAGCTGAACCAGGCCTATTTCGCTTTCTATGGCACCTATGCCGACGAACCCGATTCGATCAGCCCTATCGGGATGGACCTGCGCAAATTGCGGGCGGAATCCGACTCGACTACCGATTTCTTGTATCGGGTTATGCGAATGCGCAGTCGCGAGAATCTGCGGGAGGCCGTCGAAGGGCCTCAATGACCGGCCCGGTGGTCTTTGGGCCATCGGCAACTGCCTGTGTAGAGAGGATGGGCCAAGCCATGAAGCGTATCGCGTTGATAACCGACAGCACTTCAGACATCCCGGCGGAGATGATCGAGCGGTATGGGATCATCATCGTGCCCCTGTATGTCGTCTGGGGGGAAGAGCAGTTGCGAGACGGCATAGACATCGACAATGCCACGTTCTATGCGCGCCTGCCCAAAGACCCCGCACATCCCAAAACCTCCCAGCCGTCGCCCCAGGATTTCGCCCAGGCCATCCGACAGTCCGGGGCGGAAGAGGTAGTCATCGTGACCGTCAGTGCGGCTCTGAGCGGCACGATGAACTCTGCCGAGGGGGCGCGGGCGCTGGTGGATGTGCCGGTGCACATCGTGGATTCGCGGTCGGTTTCCATGGGATTGGGTTGGCAGGTGATCATGGCGGCCCGCGCGCGCGAGCAGGGCGGAGATGCCCAGGCGATGGTGGCGGCAGCGGAGAGCGTGCGCGAGCGCCTGACCATGCGCTTTGCCGTGGACACGCTAGAGTATCTGCATCGAGGCGGACGGATCGGCGGGGCGGCCAGGTTCCTGGGCACGATGTTGCAGCTCAAACCGCTGCTGGCCGTCGACGAAAAGTCCGGTACCATCGAGGCCGTCGAGCGCGCGCGCACCCGGCAGCGAGCGATCCGGCGACTGCTGGAGATCGTCCTGGAGCGTGTGGATTCCCAGAAGCCCATGCGGGTAGCGGTGGTCCATACGGCCAGCCCGGAGGAGGCGCGGGCGCTGATGGAGGAGGTCGAGGCGCAGGTGCATCCTGTAGAGCTTTTCTGTAGCGAGCTGGGGCCTGTATTGGGTGTGCATGGGGGACCGGGGCTCTTGGGTATCTGCGCGCTCAATGATTCAGAGTAGGGTAGACGATTTTCCCGAGCGCCGCGACGAGCGGTTCGACGGGGATGTGGAAGGGTCCGAACTGACCATCTGGATACCGGTCAGGAAGTAGGCAATACAGGCGGGCGGTAGCAGCAGATACACGAGCCACGAACACCCGGTTCGTGACTCGTGTATATCGGTAAGTACCTATGTGGTCGACAGAATCTCACTTCCAGATGAAGTCGATCAACTGGATGATGCCACTAATCAAGCCAACCACTGCCACTGTCAAAGTGAAAAGCCAATACTCATTCAGCCTTTCGGCAACAAACTGGGGATACATGAAGCAGGGCATCTTCGCATCAGTCCGCAACGCATTTGAGTCGGCAAGTTCGGCAATGCAGTCGATTACATAGACCTTCCTCAGAGTAGACCGATGTAATGCCACGTATTGCCCATTCCTAAATGCCTCGGCTTCGTCTTGGCCTGTCAGGAAATCCTGATCGGTTATTCCATTCTTTTTGACTAGACACTCAAGGTGAGGGTGAGCTATGTGGCCCCTTCCGTACAAATCGTGCATCAGATCAGACAAATCGACTCGTTTGTCCTCGGGGATGTCGTTGGGATTGCCTCCCAATACCTGAAACCGATGGGCTATCGCTTGAAAACCATAACTGATATCTCGCATGTTCCAGTGAAGCCACGTGCAGTCCTTATGACGCTCGGCGTACGCATAGAAGTCGGACAACATATTCTTCTCTAGCTCATCGTAATGCTCGGCTACCCTCTCAATCGCGATCCCCTTCCTTTCCGCCATCTGGTGGATGGAGAAAGAGTAGGTTTGACCCGACTCTAGATTCCGTACAGCTATGGACGTTATTCTCGGTGATGAGCCATCGGGCCTATTGTAGAAACTCTCGCAGGAGTGGTGGATAATCAAGACTTTATCAGGCCGGTCGAATAGGCCGGTTAGCGTTTTTCTGGCTTTTCTGCGGTTGGCGAGTAGTCTGATTGCTTGGCCCACGATAGTCAACCCCTTGAATCAACTGCTAGTAAACTTGTAGGAGCCCTACTCCCCCGGCGCGGGCTTGACCTGCACGAACTCGCCCTCGCGCACCTGAAAGACGTAGATGGTCTGTTGTTCCAGGTCGCCCTTCTCGTCGTAGGAGATGGGGCCGACCAGGGCATTGGTCTCGACCTGGCGCAGGGCCTGGGCCACAGCGTTGGCCTCCAGGCTGTCTGCCTGCTTGACTCCCTCGGCCAGGACGGTCAGCGCGCTATAGCCTGCCGCGCTGTAGGTGCCGGGGTTGCGCGATTCTAGCTCCTGATAGGCCCGCCACCACTGCTCATCGGCCACCACCTGAGAATCGGGGGTGATGCCGCTGACATAGGCCCCTTCGGCCCACTTGCCCGACCCGTCAATGAACTCGAACAGGAAGCAGCCGTCGCTGGCCATAAAGGTGGCCTCGATGCCTGCCTCGCGCAGTTCGGGCAGCAGCACGTACCCCTCTGTCTCGTATCCCGCCAAAAAGATGGCATCGGGGTTGGCCTCCTGAATGCGGGGGATGACCGCGGCGTGGGTGGGCGCGGCTTCCTCGATGCCGATCACGTCCACCGGCGGGCGGCCCAGCGATTCCAGGGAGGCGACCATCTGCGCCCGCAGCCCCTCGCCGTATTCGTTCTGAGCATACACCACCACGATCCGTTGCGCCTTCAGGTCGTTGACCAGGAACGCGGCGTCATACGGCCCCTGGGAGGCGTCGGTGGCATTTACCCGGAAAAAGTTCTGGTAGCCCTCGGCAGTCAGCGCGGGGTCGCTGGCCGTGGGTGTGATGACGATCAAGGGCAGGTCTTTGTAGATTTCCAGGGCAGCCGCGGCCTGGCCGCTGTTATAGTGTCCGATGACGCCCAGCACCCGGTCACCCCGGCGCACGGCGTCGGCGATCTGGTTCGCCACCTGTACGGCCACGTCGGAATCGGCCTCATCGTCAATGGGTACCACGTTCACCCGGTAGCCCAACAGGCCGCCTCGCTTGTTTAATTCCTCGGCGGCCAGCCTGGCACCGCCCACTACCGTCTGTCCGCCATCTGCCTGCCATCCCGACAGAGGCACGGCCACATAGACGGTGACATCGCCCTTGGTGGGCTGTGCGCTGGCGCAGGACGTGAGCAGCAGGGTAAATAGCAGGGTGAGGCCAAGCAACATTCTTGGCATACTTCTAGACATGAATTTCACCACCTCCGTGGAGAGTATAGGCTTATTCTGAGCGGCCATAGACCTGATCCATCGCCTGAATGACATCCTGAAGATTCTGGGCCTGATCGTGAATGTTCGTCGCCAGGTTCTTGGCTCCCGAACCACTGATCTTTTGCGCGCGAATCGTCTGGAATTGCGAGTAGACGCTGCCCAGGGCGGCCAGCGTTTGCTCCAGGCTCAACTCTGCCTGCTGCATGCGGCTTTGCAGGGTCAGCAGGTTCTCGTGCTGGGCCTTTTTGGCGGCCAGGGTCAGGTCGATCTGCTGGCGCGTTTCCAGGTTTTTGGTCGTATCCGCCGCCTTGCGCAGGCTGTCGAGGCTGGCGGGCAGTTCGCGCAGGTCGCGGTGCAACACCTGGTCCCGTTCATAGGTATCCAGGCGTTGGGCCAGGGTAAAGATGTGCGCGATCCAGTCGGCCACGCCGGACGTGCTATCGCGCAGGTGCGTGCGCAGGATACTGGTCGGCGTGGTAGCGATTACGGCCTGGATCTTGTCCCGATACTCCAACGCCTGCTCAACCTTGGCCCGGTATTTGGGCGTCTTGATATCCTTGGGGTCGTACTGCTCGCGCAGCATGGCGCCGAGTACCCATTGAGCAGTGCGCGCGTCCGTGATACTGGTATACACGATGAGCGCCTCGGCTATGCCTCCCAGCACCACCCAATACCACCACTGCCAGCCCGGCAGTGGACTGGGCAGGAAAAAGGCCAGCAGGATAGTCAGCGCAATGGTAATGGCGCTCTCCAGCCGAAAGAAGGCGTGAGAGACTATTGCCTTGTTGGCATCTCGTTTCATGTCATCCATGCTCTACTTACCCCATCCAGTCCTATCCCTAGAAGTACGTCGAGAGAATCTGGTACAAATTGCGAATGGTCTCCGTATCGGCCTCTCGGGTGAATCCGCCCGATGCGCCGGACATGGTTTCCAATAGCTCGAAATCGGCGTCCGAGCCGTACCCGATGCAAAAGACGACCACCGGCACATCCGAGTCGGCGGCGCGGCTCAGCTTGTCGCGCAGGTCGTTCAGGCGAGTGCGCGACTGGTTCTCCATGCCGTCGGTCATGGCAACGATAGCGTTGATCCGCTCCGTGTCGTGCAGGTCGCTCAACTTGGTCGCGGCCAGGTTCACGCCGTCCAGCAGGGCGGTGTTACCTCCCGCATACAGGCTACTTACCGCGTCCTCCAGCCTGGCGCGCCCGTCGCCCAATTGGGTCAGGGGCACGATCTCGGTTGCATCGTTGGAGAACACGATCAGCCCCACCCGCTCGCGGTCACTCGGTATCTGGTCGAGGAAGGCTTGCAAGGCAGTCCGCATCTCTTGTATCTTGCGGCCCTCCATGCTGCCGGAGACGTCCACTACCAGATAGATATTCGCCTGGCGCTTGGTGTATAACCAGGCATCCTTGACCACAGCGATGACGGAAGAGCTGGGTATCTGCAACGTCGTCTGTGGCTCCGCCGGGTCGGCCCCGTTGGCCTGGGTAATTGGCGAATCGGGATGATCTAGCGGGATGTCCAGGTCCGTCGGGCGATAGCCGTGGCGCAGAATCGCTAGTTGGGTCTCGCGGGTCAGCAGATAATCCCTGAACATGCTGTACGCCTGGCGTTCGTCGGCGGTGCGATTGGGATGCTCCATCAGGGCCAGTGGGTGGTCTTCCCACAGGGTCCCCTCGATGGGATAGACAGCCACCAGCCGCTGATCGTGCTGGAGATTATACTGCACGACCAGTTGTTCCTGGACGATGAACGCATCCAAAAAGTCGCGGCCCTGCGCCTCGATCTGTTCCATCACGGCCAACTCGCCCTCGCCATAGTGTTTGACCGTCTTTTCCAGGCGGGCAACGTACTGGATGGTCGATTCGGCGGTAGCCATCTCTTTGGTCAGGTCGCGGGTCACATCGGCGCCCGCGTAAAACATCGCCAACGTGGTTAGCAGGCCGCTGGCGGTCTGGGTGGAAGGGTGGCTCCACTTGAAGCCGGGCGTTTCCGCGGCGGTCAACAGGTCTTGCCAGCCCAGTTGCTTGCCCGGATAGCCCAGCGACGTGGCGACATCCTCCCACATGGCAATCACCACCGGGCTGACCATGTAGCGGGTACTTTCGCCCACCAGGTCGCCCTCGTTCCCACGATTCTCGGTCCAATAGCGGTCCACCTCGCGCAGCCAGACGGAGGAATCGGGGCTGATCGCCTGATAAACGTTATCGGCGGCCGGTCCCATCATCTCGCCGGGCGTGAGGCTGACCGCTTCGACCGTAACGCGCTTGCCATTCGGCAGGCGGGGTCTGGTGCCATTGAACCCAGCCACCAACTGCTGAAACGCCTCGGCCTTTTCCGGAGAATGGGCAACGCGCAGCACGACGTCGCGCGTGTCCCTTTCCCGATTGAGTAGACCGATAAACGCTACCGCAACGACACACAGTACCAGCCCTCCGATCAGGAGGCTGACAAAGATGGCCAGTCCTCGACCGGGGCGCGAACGCGAGGTCCCTTTTTTGGCCATGAGACAACCTCCTTTTCTAACGCTCGTAGACGTTCAGATCGAACCAACGCAGCAGGGCCAGCAGCACTTCCCGGTCGGGAGAGTACATGCGGGTAGAGCGCGGCACCACCGTCATGATGCCCTGATCTTGCCATTTGACAAAGGGGCTATCTGCGGCGTCGATGGGCACCTCAGGGTTGGCTGGGCGTAGGCCGTAGCCAATGGATAGCTGCTGAATCTCGGGCGACAGGAGATAGCGCTCGAACTCGAGCGCGGCGTTTTTCTCCTGGGCCGTGGTTTCGTCACCCATCCAGATGGTGTAAGGAAAGTCGAACCAGGTGATGTATTCCGGGTAGCGCACGACCATCGGCTCCACCCAGCGGGTTTGAATTCCCGCCATGTTGGTGAGCAAGTCGCTCTCTAGAAGCTGGCCGCCATCTCCCATCGAATAGCCGAACAGTGCCAGGTTCTCCACCGAATAAGATCCCATGCTGGAAAAGTCGGTGACTGCCCCCATCAACTCACCGAGCCACTGTTGGAATTCGGGGTTGGTGACATCGGCCACCTCGATGCGGGTCTTGCCATAGTACTCGCCCGCTGCGGCAACCATCGCCATCAGCCCGCCAACATTCTTGCGCGGGTTGGGAACTACCAGCTTGAAATAGCCCCACTCCGGTTCGCCGCCCAGTTCGGGCCAGCCGCCCTTGGTGGTTGCGGCGTCGTGGATGTCGCGCCAGGTGACATCCTCGCCAAAGTGCTCGCGCAGCACGTCATCGCGGCTCTGCCAGATGCCCCAGCAAAAGAGGGAGGTGGCAATGGGCCGGGCGCGATACTCACCGCCGGTCAAGAAGATGTCTCGCCCGCGCCGCTCCTTATAAGTGGCGTTCACCAGCTCCACCAGATAGCGGCTATCGGGAATCCAGACGGTAGGCAGGGGGTCCATCTCCTCCCGCTCCCAGCGGCCCATCGCATCCAGGCCATCCATCGGGATGATAGAGACCTCGATGGGGTTGCCATCCAGGGTATGCTCCTCCGCGTTGAACCGGTTGGCGGCCTCGCGCACAAAAGGCTCGACAGGCAGCGCCACGACCACCCGCACGTTGAGCGTTTCGGGTGTCTTGAGGGAGGGCACCCCTGTCCTTTGCAGGATGAAAGAACCCGCCACCACCAGCAGGACGATTGCGATCAGGACGAAAAACACCACGCGTGTCTTGGACATCAGCACTCCTCGCTTGCAGTCATATCACTTCAGTCAGGTACTATACGGAAAAGCGGCGCTAGAGGTTCAGTCGTCGCTTACGAGCAGCCAACTGGTCCTGGATCAAATCGGTTTCTAGCACCTGCTCCAACTCTTGCTCCAGTTGCTCGATGCTAATGCGCCCCTGGTCGGTAGCCTGATCCAGGCGTTGCTGCATGACCTGAGCAATCTGTTCCGGGGTGCCGGGCGCTATGACTTGATCTCCTTCAGACGACCCCTCCAGGAGCAGTCGTAGCTGGTCGCGGTCTCGCTGGGCCTCTGCCAGTCTGGCCTCTACCCGCGTGCGGGCCTGTACTAGCTTTTGGTAGTCGGGCTGTTCCCTGGCGGCGCGTTCGTGATACAGCTCCACCAGCCTTGTGGCCGTGTTGTAACGGCTGGCGGCGTCCAGGGCCAATTCCAGGTGGCCGCGCTGGAGAAACAGATCGATGGCCTGGTCCAGTTCTTCCAGGTGGGTCTGATACTGGTGCCCCTGGTGGCGAAAGCTCGAGATTGCGCCGCCAACGGTAGCCACCACGTCTTCCACCGCCCTCAGGCCATCCTGGACCTTGACGATATACTCTTCAAGAATGGCGACATTTCTCTCCTTGAGCGCAAGGCTGGCCAGATAGTCCAGGTTTGCAGTGACAAGGGTGTCAATCCTCTGCGCAAGAGATGTCATGTAAAACTCCCTTTGGGTGTGAACGCTCATCTCGGACTCGGGTGTATTATACTCCATATTTGGCGGATAGGCCCATAACAGTCCGTAAAAGCGCGCGGACTGACCATATAATGTACGCGATTCACCCCTCCAGGGTATCGCTATGGCGGGGTGAAAATGCCAGCCGGAGGGATTGCAGGCTCGATGGCGCTCATGTCTGCCGCGCAGCCCATTTGATAATCAAGGCGGTATCTGCGGGCCCGCGCGCAGAGCTTTACAGCGGGCAGCTTCTTCAATAAACTGGGATGTACATCGCGTTTGGGGCGATGGTTAGCAAAAGAAAGGATCGCGATTATGCAGTATGTCGAGTTGCCCTCGAAAGCTAAAATGCCCATGATCGGCCTGGGTACCTGGAAGTTGCGAGGGGTAGAATGTACGGATGCTGTGCGGAGTGCGCTTCAGGTGGGCTATACGCATTTTGATACCGCCGAGGGGTACGGAAATCAGCCGGATATTGCCCGCGCTATCCGGGACGAGGGCGCGGACCGTCGCAGGCTGTTCATCACCTCCAAAGTGTCGCCCAGGCATCTCCGCTATGATGACCTGCTCAGGGCTTGCGAGAACACGTTGAAAGAGTTAGAGACCGATTACGTGGACCTCTATCTGGTTCACTGGCCCAACGATGCGATAGCGATGGACGAGACATTTGCGGCTCTGACCAAAGTGCAAGCACGAGGCTGGGCGGTGGACATAGGAGTCAGCAACTTTGACATTCCCCATCTGGAACAGGCCATGTTGGTGACCGAAACACCCATTGCAATGGATCAGATCGAGTTCCATCCGCGCTATAACCAGACGGTACTGACTGATTTTTGCCATGAACACGACATCCACGTGACGGCGTACAGCTCCCTCCGGTACATGGAGCCAAATGAAGAGCAGGCGTTGGAAGAGATCGGTCGCAAGTATGGCAAAACGTCTGCTCAGGTCGTGTTACGCTGGCTGGTGGGCAAAGGCGTGGTGGTCATCCCCCGCTCGACATCGCAAGAGCACCAGCGCCAGGATATGGACCTGTTCGACTGGCAGCTTGATGAGGCGGACATCCAACGCATCGAGGCGATGGACCGTGTGACAGTGTTCTAGCTCCCGACCCTCCCTATCCCTTCCTCCTCCTCGTTTCCCCCTCAGTATTTCCTGCGCTCTCTATCCCAACTAACCATCGTACCCGCAACCATACGGAGCCGGGGCCTTAGCGGTCTCACGAGATTCGCCGCACAAGCCGCGCAATACATCCGTGGGCAAGAGGTGATATGCGACAGGTAATCGCGCAAATCTGGGACAAATTGCGGACCAGTTTCTGGTTCATACCGCTCCTGCTGGCGATTCTGTCCGGCGTTCTGTCGTTTGTGATGGTTGGCATAGACGAAATCTATGCCGAGGAAGCTCCTATGGGACTGTTCTTTATCTACGCTGGCGGGCCGGATGGCGCTCGCGCGGTGTTGACGACGGTTGCCACTTCCATGATCGGCGTGGGCGGCACGGTCTTTTCCATCACGATGGCTGTGTTATCGCTGGCCTCGAACACGTTTGGCTCCCGCCTGCTACGTAGTTTTATGCGGGATAGGGCGAACCAGATAGTACTTGGCGTGTTCGTGGCGACGTTTTTGTACTGCTTGCTGGTGATGCGCACGGTGCGTAGCGTCGATGAAAACCGCTTTGTGCCGTATTACTCGGTGACTGTGGGCATTCTGTTGGCCGTGGCCAGCCTGGCGGCGTTGATCTTTTTCATCCATCATATCGCTTCGTCTATTCAGGCGGAGCGCATAGCTGCCTCTGTGGCGCACGATCTGGACATTGCCATGGACAAGCCGTTCCCCAGGGGTGTGGGGGAGGATATGTCTCTGGACGAGGCCCAGGCTGAGGAGTTGCAGGCGCAGTTCGATGCGGAAGGGGTGGCCATCATCGCTCCCGAAAGCGGTTACCTCCAGATGATCCGCACGGATGATCTGATGGAAACGGCAACGATGCACGATCTGATCATCCGCGTGGAGTTGCACCCGGGGAATTTTGCTATCGCCGGGACCCCGATAGCCTACGCAATCCCCCGCCATCGAGTAGAAACCCAAGTGTCCAGACGGCTCGCGCGGCTGTTCATTGTGGGGCGCGAGCGAACTGCTCCTCAGGATGTAGAATACGCCCTCGATCAGTTGGTAGAGATAGCCTCGCGCGCTCTCTCCACGGGGATCAATGACCCGTTCACGGCAATAGCCTGCATCGACCGGTTGGCGGCGGCTGTCAGTCGGTTGGCGACCAGGGAAGCGTTCTCTCCTTACCGTCAGGACAAAGAGGGGAACCTACGGCTGATCGTACGGCCCTTTACCTTTCATGACGTGGTGGATCGGGCCTTTGACCAGGTTCGACAATACAGCAGGCGAGATATTTCGGTGACGATCCGGCTGCTGGAGAGCTATGCGACGATTCTCTCCCAGTTGCGCCAGGACGACCAGCGGATGGTTGTCTTCCAGCAGGCCCAGGCCACCTGGCGCGGGATACGCGAGATGAACATCGACCCCATTGACCTGCCCGATCTGCAGCACCGCCTCCGGCTCATCCAGCAGGCTTTTTACGGGACGGAAACGGACTCGCTGGGTATCCCCTGGGGGCGAGAGAAGGAGCTATAGGGATGTTCTCCGCGCGCCAAGTTGACGAACGGGCCTGGCTGGATAGACTGATTGCCGCCTGTGGTTGCTGCGCCAGGGCCGCCAATCCTCTTCTGTTTCCTGGCTGGTTGCCTGGCGGTGCGCGGGCCATCTACATCCTGCTATGGGGGAAATATGCTTACCATCGAAGCGAGTGTGCCCTGCGTATCCCCACCGGCCTGGGCGGTGTGGGAGCGCAAGCTGTTAGAAGTCATTGATCGATCTGTTCACCCATTTCTGAGTAAATATACCCGTGAGGACGGCACGCTGATCTGGCGCGACCGGCTACCGGGCCGGGATGGAGCGGACGACTTTTACGAGAGTTTCTACAACTGGCCCCTGGCCTACCTCTTGGGTGGTGGGGACCACCTGTTGGAGCTGGGCCTGCGCCAGTGGGAAGCAGTCACCCGGCAACTGACCGCTATGGGGATGCTGCTCAAGGAGTATGAGCGGGGCTATGACCAGTTCCACCAAAGCGAGAGCTATATCTACTTTTACCTGCTGTGCGCTGCGGATCCCGAAAACCCTCTGTTGCGCGAGCGGGCGCAGCGTTTTGCCGGGTTCTTTCTGAATGAAGACCCGGAGGCTCCCAACTATGACGCCGAGCGCCGCCTGATCCGTGCAGCCCACAACGGTAGTGGCGGCCCGCGCTGGGGGATCTCGGATGAACAACAGCCCAGCTACGGTTGGGGCGCGAGCATGCGGCGCTATGGCCTGCCCTTTGCGGATGTGCCGGGCATTACCTGCTACGATGACCTGAAAGATCCGGATCTGGCCCGCCGGATGGGACAGGCGATGCACGAACGGATGGGAAAGGGGGATGTTCCCGCCAATCTGGGCGTGACCAGCCTGATTACCAATGCGTTCCTGATGACTGCCGATGAAAAATACCGCCGCTGGGTGCTAGAGTATGTGGACGCCTGGATGGAGCGGGCCGAGCGCAATGGCGGGCTGCTGCCCGATAACGTGGGCCTGTCGGGCGAGATCGGCGAGTACATGAACGGCAGATGGTATGGCGGCCTGTACGGCTGGACGTGGCCCCACGGATTTTACAACGTGGGCATGTCGGCCACGGTGGCGGGCAACAACGCTTTCCTGCTCAGCCGGGAGGCGCGTTACCTGGACCTGCCGCGCAGTCAGATGGACTATATCCTGCGGCTGGGCGTAACGCGCGACGTGAGCGAGTTGGAAGAGGATGACCGCGAGCGGTTGGGCTCGCGATTGCCGAAGGAATGCCGGGAGGTGTTTGTCGTGCCCATGCGGCACGGGGATGCGGGGTGGTTCGAGTACCTGGCTCCATCGCTCATCTACCCGGCGGCCTTGTGGAACGTCAGCATGGACCAGGCCGATTGGGAGCGCATCGAGCGCATTCGCGCAGCAAGTCCGTATGACTGGACCCAGACCCGGCCCTACCGGGGCAAAGAGGACGCGGAGCATGAGGAACCCTGGCTGTGCTTCCTGCAGGGAGAGAACCCGACCTATCCCGAGACGATCCTCAGCCAGTCGTATGGGCAGGTCTGTCGGCGGATGGAGCAGATTCGGCAGGACAGGGCCGACCTGACCAAGATACATATTCATCACTGGCAAGAGCTCAACCCGGTGGTGACCGAGGCACTGGTCCAACTGACGCTGGGAGCGCCGCAGATGCTCTATAACGGCGGCCTGCTGATGGCCAGCCTGCGCTACTTTGATCCGGCGCGGCGGCGGCCAGGACTGCCGCAGGATGTGGCGGCCCTGGTGGAAAAGGTCGAGGCGGGCCGCGTGGTAGTGCGGTTGGTCAACCTCAGCCCCTTTGAAGCGCGAGACGTGTTGATGCAGGCGGGGACGTTTGGCGAGCATCGCTTCCTCAACGCGCGATATGGGGTGGGCGTTGGCGACTACCCGGGAAGCATCGGCCAACGGGAAGCGGGTCCACTCGCCACGGAGGTGCGCGCGCTGCTGGTGGACGACCAGCGTGTGCAAGTGCACCTGCCCCCGGCCAGTGAGATCACGCTGGACCTGGAGATGGAGCGGCACGTCCACGAGCCATCCTACGCTTTGCCCTGGTAAAGCGCGCTCTGGTGTATACCTCTGAAAAAAAGACCCGCTCAGTTGAGCGGGCCTTTTTCTTGACGAGGAGCTAGATCAGGCCCAGGCCACTCAGGAGCACGATGAACACCAGCACCGGGGTGACCACCTTGGCGGTGGCGAAAAAGGCGCGCACTACCCGGCCATTTTCCAGTTTGCCCTCGTTGGACAGGGCGTGCTGCAACTCTTCAAAGCCCCACTTCCAACCGACAAACAGGCAGATGAACAGCCCGCCCACCGGCAGAAGGATGTTCGAGGTGACATAATCGAACAAGTCGAACATGGTCATGCCGAGCAGCTTGAAATCGGCCAGCACGCTGCTGGACAGGGCCGCCGTGGAGCCGATCAGCGCCAGCGCGATAGCGGTGGCGAGCGTCGCCTTGACGCGCGACCAGCGCAACCGCTCGTTCAAGAAGGCCACGGGCACTTCGAACAGCGAGAGCATGGCGCCGGTGGCGGCGACGGCGGTCAACACGAAAAAGATGACCATGAACACGTTGCCCAACGGCATGGAACTGAATACCGCCGGGATGGTGATGAACAATAACGATGGCCCGGCGCCAGGCTCAAAGCCAAAGGCGTATACCGCCGGGAAGATGGCGATGCCTGCTAGCATAGAGACCAACAGGTCGGCCAGCATCACGCGGGTCGCTGTGCCAGGGATGTTCTGGTCGTCGCGGAAGTAGCTGCCGTAGGTGATCATGGTGCCCATGCCCACTGAGAGCTTGAAGAAGGACAGGCCCATTGCCACCAGGACAGTGCCAAAGGTCACTTCAGAGAAATCGGGCGTGAACAGGAAGGCCAGACCCTCTCCCGCCCCGGGCAGCGTCAGGCTGCGGATGCCGACGGCCAACAGCAGGATGAACAGCAGCGGCATCAGCCGCTTGGTCATGGCCTCAATACCCTTGGAGACGCCAGCAATAATGATGATGCTGACCCAGGCCAGGACGACCCACTGCCATACGAGGGATTGGATCGGGCTGCTAACCAGGTTGCTGAAAGCCTGCGAGGTGACTTCGGGGTTGGTGGAGAGCAAGCCCCCGCCGATAGCCTTGACGATGTAGGCAAAGACCCAGGCGGCGACTTCGGTGTAAAAGGCCAGGATCAGGAAGGCAGCCAACACTCCGGCTGCGCCCACCAGCCACCAGGGGGTGCGAGGGGCTAGCTTTTGCAGGGAAGTGATGGCGTTAGCGCGGGCCTTGCGGCCAATGGCCAACTCGGAGATCATCACCGGTAGACCAACCAACAGCGTGCAGGCCAGGTAGATGATGACGAACGCAGCGCCACCGTTCACACCGGTCAGGTAGGGGAATTTCCAGATATTCCCCAGGCCCACGGCCGACCCAAGGGTAGCGGTGATGACGCCCAGACGGGTAGCGAACCCGTCGCGGGCAACGACGGCTCTGCCTTTTGCGGCGATGCTCATGACGTGACTCCCTTCTATGGAAGTATGATGGTTGGGATGGCCTGGTGAACAAGGCACGGTCTGTGCTGGCGGGCAGTCTCTCGCGCTAAGGGCAGGCTGAAGGGGCTGCGGGGATAGATGCCAGGGGTTCGTGCAACCAGGCACAAACTTTTGCCAGTCTACGGCAGACGCGGGGAAATGTCAAAAAGGCGCGAGCGCTGTTCGCCTTGTCTTGGAGACGGTTAGTGACTATCATTGCTCTAGTCAGAAGGGAGTACAGCGAAGCAGCTCCCCACACTCAACGTAGAAAGGATCCCCATGATGCGCCGATTCGTTGTCTGTTGTGTATTGCTTCTGGTCGTGGCAATTACTCTTCCCTCTGTGCTGCTGGCTCAGTCCCCTGCTACTACGCCGCCTGGCTTGCCGCGTCTCCCCGACGTGAGGGAGCCGGGCGTTGATCTGCCCCACCTACCGCAGACTTCCCAGCCGAATCGCGCGGAGGCAGAGCCGCCCGCCGCTGCGGCGGCGCTGGCGGCCGAAGGCATGGCCTCCTGGAGTCGCATCGCCTTTCAGTCATTCCGCGATGGGAACTGGGAGATTTATGTGGCGGATGGCAACGGCTCGAACCAGACCCGGCTGACCTACCACGAGGCGGCGGATGTCTATCCCCGCTTTAACCGGGGCTGCACTCGGCTGGTTTTTGCCTCCAACCGCACCGGCAACTATGAGATTTATTCCATGAACCCCGATGGGTCGGGAGTCATGCAGTTGACCTCTAATGACTCCACGGACACCAGTCCTACCTGGTCGCCAGATGGAGGCTCGATTGCGTTCACTTCCTATCGAGATGGGCAGCCCGAGATCTATGTGATGAGCGCCGATGGTTCCAGCCAGATGCGGCTGACTCGTTACAATGGCTATGATGGGCAACCTGCCTGGTCGCCGGATGGTGGGCGGATCGCGTTTGTCTCTAACCGCATATATGGCACTCCCCTGATCTGGAGGATAAACCTGGCGAATTACTCGGTGGGAGTGCTTGCCGATAAGCCCTATAGCCAGAACCCTTGCTGGTCGCCAGACGGCAAATGGCTGGCATTCAGTGCTGATACTGATGGGGACGGATGGCTGGAGTTGTGGCGCGCTACATCGGGGGGAGGGATATCTGAACTTGTCCATGATCCTGCCGGGCAGATGGATGCCTGGGCGAGCAGTTGGTCGCCCGACAGCCGCTATATAGCTTTGACGCATATCGGCTTTGTCTACTATGAGGGGCAATGGTATTGGACAGAAGCGTACCTGGACGCCTTGGACAGCCAGACGGGCAACATCAGCCGACTGAGTGGCGCAGGGACGGACTGGTACGCGGATTGGCAGACAATTGATAGTATGGCTCCCTCGTCGAGCATCGCCCCTCTGCCAGCCCAATCGCCGGGACCCTTTACTGTTTCCTGGCAGGGTGCTGACAACGGCCCGGCGGGTATCTTGGGCTATGATGTGCAGATCAAGCACAGCCCAGAAAGCAACTGGGAGTATTGGCTGATCGAAACCACCGATACGTCAGCTATTCGGGAAGTTTCGGGTGGACGGACGTACGCCTTCCGCTGCCGCGCGCGGGATCGGGCGGGTAATGTTGAGGCGTGGCCCGAGAACGCCGATACCTCCACCACGGTAGAGGCCCTGCCGCCCATCGTTCGTGTGGAGCCGAGTAGCTTGCTTGCCCGTGATTCAGTGACGTTCAACTGGAGTGGCAATGATCCCGGTGGCTCGGGTATCGCGCACTATGATGTGCAGTGGCAGGAGAAGGGTACGGGCGTCTGGCACAACTGGCTCCAGGATACTACGATCCGATCCGCCCTGCTCGGCGGAAGCGGTGGTCAGGCCCGTGCCGTTCGCGCCCGTGCGATAGACCGTGCCTATAATCAGGGCGACTGGTCGGTAGTAGACGATGACACGTGGGTTACCTTCTACGAGCACCAGGTCTTGGGGAGTGTGAACGATTCGCGGGGCTGCCCGATCCCCAGAGCGGATATCTCCAGCGGCCCGAACGCGGTGAATGATATGCGAGTTGACGCAACCGGTCAGTACCTTGGTCTCCTGGGGGCAGATGGTACCTATGCGCTCACTGTCGAAAAGGCAGGCTATGGTACTACAGCGCCGATGTACGTGGACATTATCCAAGATACCCGGGTCAACCACGTGTTGCCGCCCGTGGATAACCTGATCGCAAATGGCGGCTTTGAGTCTGGTCTGGCTGGTTGGGTGACGGGGGGGCAGCCCGAGGTAACGGACACTGTCCGGCATACGGGTAGCTGGTCGGGTATGCTGGGGACGCCCGCTATCCTCGGCCCTCTGGATGGGATAGCAGAGTATCCCTCGACAGCGAATGGCAGCCTCGATTCGGTCATTGACGGGGACGGAACGCTGCACGTGGTGTGGGATGCGGCGACCGCCTCGGAGTACAAGTTCGAGTTACGCTATGCTGCCAAGCCCTCCGGGCAACCGTGGTCGCCGTCTGTCAGTGTCTCCGGCCCAAGAACCAGTACGGGGGCGTGCGTACCCGCTCTGGCGGTTGATGTTGCGGGCAATCTGCATGTTGTATGGCAGGAGCTAGGTTCCCTCATGTACGCGAACAAGCCCAAGGGCGGCAGTTGGTCGGCCCGAAAGGCCATTCCCTTTGTGAGCGGCTACTCGCCTGATGTCGCCGTGGATGGGGATGACACGGTGCATGTGGTTTACGTTCAATCCCAACTAGGGCATGTCTCGCTGCCAGTTGGCGGTACGTGGTCACGTCCCGAAGTGCTGGAGAGCGACTGGTCTGGAAGCGTGAGCTGCCCTGCATTGGGGGTAGGGACTGATAATACGCTGCACGTGGCCTGGGATCAACATGATAACAGTGACTGGCGCGTGGCCTACGCTAACCGGCTGGCTTCGGGAGTCTGGTCCACCCCGATGCTTGTCACCGAGCCGGGCAAGTCAGGTTGGGGCCCCGATCTCGTGGTGGATTCAGCCGGTGTAGTGCACCTTGTCTGGGATGAGACCTTGACGCCGGTTGTTCTGTATAGACGGCGCAGTTCGGATGGAGTGTGGTCGGAGCCGTCTATTGTGTCGCGTATGGGCGACGACCCCAGGATTGTTAACTATGGCCCTGACGCAGTTTTTGTGACGTACACGCAGCTAGATGGCGATTGGCGTTTCGTCTATACGCGCAAAGTGGGAGAGGCGGACTGGACGAAGCCTATACTGCTGCACGATGCATGGGGCACGTCGCTCACCCTGGCGAGCAGCCCGTTGGGTATGCTGCATGTCACCTGGTTGAGCGCGCCGGATTTCCACGTGCAGTATCGCGGTCCGATAATGGCTGATACTACCGAGCAGCATACCCTAGCGCAGACGGTTACCATCCCGCCGACGGCACACCAGCCTACCCTTGCCTTCCTATGCCAGTTCGAGGGAGTAGCTCCGGGTTATGGCTCTTCGTTCGATGTGATTGTGCAGGACGAGGCAGGCGTCACGCCTCTCCTATCGATCACCGAAGCGACGAGGGATTGGCATCTCAACTGGGTGGATCTATCCCCCTGGGCGGGGCAGACGGTCACGGTGACATTTGGGCTGCAACAGACGGCGGACAAGCCGGTGGCGTGGGCTAATCTCGACGAGGTATCGTTGGGGTCGTGGCTGACACCCGCGGTGTATAGCGTCACTCCGCAGCGCGTGGCGGTGGGCGACGTGGTGACCCTGACCATCACCGGCGGGAATTTCATGCTGGGGGATGGGGGGCAGGCGCCCGTTGTGCGTCTGAACGATGCGCCGCTGGAGGGCGTGCAATGGGTGGACGAGCACACCCTATCAGTAGAGGTTCCTGCGCTGGCGCCCGGCATCTATGACCTGACCGTGGTCAACCCGAGTGGTCACGAAGGGGTGCTGCCGGGGGCGTTAGTAGCGGGGGATATGGTCGTGTGCCCGATGATCCTGCAGTAGTGAAGCGGGGCGGGCCTGGTGACTCCTGCCAGATCAGGCCCGCCCTGTCTGTTCGTCAATCAGGCCCTCGGCTTGCCCGCGCTGATAGGCGCGCTCGATGGAGGCTCGCAGTTCGTGCTCGATGCCATAGTAGATGGCTACTTGCAGCGCGCACCGCAGCACATCCTGGACCTCTTTTGCCAGTTGCTCTTCATCCGGCTCCCCATACTTCTGGCGTTTCACGCCGGTGCCCTCGAAATGGTTGACCGCCTTGGCCAGTTCGCCGCTTTCCTCTAGCAGCCGGGCGATGATCTGGAAGGGGTCGTTGCCGTCGGGGAAACGCCGGTTAAGGCCGCAGCAAATGGCGAATAGCTTGTCCAGCATGGGGTGTTCCTCCAAGGCGCGATTCTGGCTCCAGCAGGTGCAGGGGACTGGGGAGTAGATAACAGGGCGAATGCGCTCGCATCTGCAGCTCGCATTTGCGGCATTCGCCCTGTTGTGCGCGTGCGCGATTACTGTGTACTACTCTGCCTGCTTGCGATACTTTTCTTCGAACAGCGCCGGGTCGTGGGGGGCGCGACGTCCAGGGCAGTCGGGGCGCGGGCAGAGCATGCAACTGGCAAAGCTCTCCTCGGTGGGGAAACGGATGCCAGAGACCGACTTGTTAGGGACCATCAGGCAACTGCCGGTCAGCTCCACGCCGATGCTGGCGGCAGGATCGCCCAACGAGTGAAACAGGGGGCGCTGCTCTTTCAGCGGCCAGTCTACCAGGGAACCAGGGTTCATGTCCGACGTCTTGCCCGGCTGGTAGGTGTCCACCATGTGCTGGCTCAGTGTGCGGCTGGCTGCGCCCAGGGCCTGAATCTTGATCGCCTCGGCCCAGAACTGGAACAGGGGATCGTCTATGGCGTGCGCCCAGTCGTCCAGCTCGCGGCCACACGTGGAGATGTAGAGGAACACGCGCTCCGCCTTGTCCAGGTTCACGCGCAACACGCGGCTGGAAAAGCGGATGCCCTCCACCACGATACCGTCGTCATCTTTGCTGTCGATAAAGCGCAGGGCGTACATGGTCTTGGGTCGGGCAATACGCTGGGCCTCGTCCACCATCCGCTGCATATCCTCTGCGTCAGAGGTGTCGGGTTGCACGTGCATCTGCTTCATCAAGGCTTCGACGTTGGCTTTAAATGGAATGCTGTCCAGGACGATCACGGGTTCCATGTATGTACCTCTTTTAGATAGGGATGGCTATGAGCAGACGTCCCCTCATCCACCGACCCCACGGGTTGGGTGGGCGAGGGATGCTGCTGCAATCTGTATGGCAGTCGCTAGTCTTCGACGGCGATGCGCATGCGTTTGTTGATGCGCCCCTTGCTCTGGTAATCGACCACGCGGATATGGCCCACCTCGCGGGTGTTCGCCACGTGCGTGCCGCCGTCGGCTTGCAGGTCCAGGCCGACGATCTCTACCGTGCGCACCTCTGTGATCCCCTCAGGCAGCAGGTTGATCTTGGTACGGATCAGGTCGGGAATCTGAAAGGCTTCGTCGCGGGGTAGGATCGCCACCCGGATATCGCGGGCTGCGGCCACCTCGGCGTTGACTTTTTCTTCGATCTCGTGCACCAATTCCTGGCGCAAGGACTCGAACTCGAAATCCATGCGCGCCTGAAGGGGCTCCATGTTGCCGCCGGTCACCTGCGCGCCATAATCGCGCCAGACGACGCCGCACAGGATGTGCAGGGCGGTATGCGTCCGCATCAACTGGTGGCGGCGCTCCCAGTCGAGTTGGCCGCGAACGGTATCGCCCACTGCCGGGCGCTCGCCCGTCACCCAATGCCACACGTCATCCCCCTGCTTCTTTACACGGGTAACCTCGTACGTATGGCCATCAAAGGTCAGGGTACCGATGTCGCAGGGCTGTCCGCCCCCTCCGGCGTAAAAGGCCGTGCGGTCCAGGGCAACGGCGCTCTCGGCTTCGTTGATGGCGGTCACGCGGGCCTCGAACTCTTGCAGATAGCTATCAGTCAGATACAGTAGCTCGGTCATACCAGACTTTCTTACCTCAGAGTATTTTGTACCAGTTTAGCCCCTTTCGGCGGATGGGTCAACTGACACATCGGGGAGGAGGCCATGCCGGTGGGAACCGGCGCGCCACATCTCACAGATGGTCGGTGCCGTCGGTGAGCCATTCCAGGTTAAAGCGAGCCAGAGTCAGCCGCTCGTAAGGGTGTTGTTCGCCATGCTCATAGAGGCAGCAGATGGTCCCGTCCGGCGCAACGGCCAGGTCCGAGTAAGCGGAAGGGCCGGGGTAGAGCAGGCGGGCCACAGTCCAGGTGCGGCACTCGTCATAACTGAGCCGGACGGTCATCCGCTCGCGGGCGGTGCTGGCCGGGTTGGCGAACAGCACCCGGTTGCGCTCCTGGACTGGCTGTTGCGTCAGGCGCACCAGGCTGGCCTGACAGATAGGTTCGATCAGGGTGTCATCCCAGGTGAACTGGGTGAAGGTGTCCCCCCGGTCGTGGCTCCAGGCCACCGCGCGGCGTTTCTCCCCGCGATAGTTGCGGCAGTTGATGTACAGGGAGCCGTCTGTGGCCTCGACTATGCAACACTCGTTCGTGCCGTCCTCCACAATCCCGCCTATCCGCCAGGTAGCGCCGTGGTCATCGCTGACCAGCACGTGCGAGTGGTAGGGATCGTCTGGGCGGAAATGGACACCAACGATATGGTCGCAGGGAATCACCAGTCGCCCATCGGTCAACTGGATGCCATGAGTCGGGCCGGTGGCGTACCAGGTCCAGGTGGGGTGCTTGGCGGCAGCCGTGATCTCCACCGGGTCGGCCCAGGTAAGACCATCGTCGGTGCTATGGGTCAGCCAGACGGTGCGTGGGGCTTGACCGGCGATGATGATCGGCTCGGGGCCATCGGCCAGGTTTTTGCAGAAGGGCAGCCAGATGGTGCCCGTATCTCGATCGACGATGGGACAGGGGTTCCCGCAGGTCATGCCCGACTCTGCGGCGACTATTTGCGTGTCACTCCAGGTGCGGCCACCGTCGGTGCTGCGCCTGAGCAGTAACTCGATGAGGCCCGCGTCGCCCCGGCCATACTTGCGGCCCTCGCAGAAGGCCAGCAGCGTGCCGCGTGTGGTCACCGCCAGGGCTGGGATGCGGTAGGTGTGATAGCCTCCCTGACCGCTGACAAACAGGTCGGTTTCCTCCAAATGGGGGGTGCGTATGGGCATGGCGTTCTCCTGTGTGCGTGTGCGCGTGTGCGTGCGCGCATAAAAAGAACCTGTGGCCCAATCTGCCACAGGTTCCAGGTGACGTCAAGTGATGGCAAGAGCTTGCGCTCAGGGTAAGTGCGCTACAGGCATTTCCCCCTGAACAAGAGCTTGCTATCGCGGTGGGCTATTGCGCTCGCAAGTACTGCTTGGCGGCCCACAGGAAGGTACCATTGATGCTGACCTTGGTCCATAGGATGCCGTCAGCCCACTGATCGACGCCTGTTGCGCCGAGAATGGTGCCCTGCGGGACGATCCGCTTGATAGCAAACGACAGGCCAGGCCCTGCCCGCAGGCGCAGCCCAGCGGCGGCGGTCACCACGAACGTGCCCGTGCTGGGGGGCGGGGTGGAGGGGGCATTGCCCAGGTAGACCGAAGCGGCATAGCCATCGAAGGAGGCTCCCCCACGAAAGACCCGCAGCAGTGTCCAGCTAATCCCCTGATTGACGACGGGCGCGGCCAGGGGGTAGACCGTTTCGCCAGGGCGCAGGATGAGGATCACGGCGCCGGTCAGGCTGGGGCTTGAACGCAATTTCAGGCCCAGCGAAGCGGTTACCGTCGTGGGAGGGAACGGCCCTGGTTGGGACGGGGGCGGCGGCACGACCTTGGCCGGGACGACTACGCCACAGCCGATGATGCCGCTGGCCTTGCTTGTGTCCGCATAGATCAGCAGAGAGCTGCCCGAGTTGTCGAGCAGGCGGCTGAAGGTGATAAGGTTGGTGGTAACCCGGTAATTGGCGCTGCCGTCGGGGAAGAACTGGATGGGAGGCAGCACGGCGACTTCGCTGCCGGAACAGTTAAAGCTGGGCGGGCAGCATTGTCCTACTTCGCCGATGGCGAGGCGGCGATCGCCTCCCACGGGGTTGAAGCCACTCACCTGGACGGCGACAGTTACTTCTCCGGTGGCCTCCTGGGTAAAGGTGGCCGTACCCATCACGACCCCATTGACGTTGACGATGGTGGCCGTGAGGACGTTGGGGGGCGCGGCGAGGGAGGCCGAAGGCCAAACCAGACCGAGCAGAAGGGCTGCCAGGGTAAGGGCCAGTATTACCGGCTTGCGGGCGAATAGCAGTCTCACTGCTGACATGATGCGTCTCCTTTCCTGTGTCGTGCGAACTGGATGCTCGTGAACAGCGTGCGGTTTTCTATGTACCTGAATGGGTAACCCCGATGTTCCAGACTGTGAGGGCGATCCCTCCATTCTATCAGGCAGTGACCGGTGCAGATGGCTGCTGAACACGGTAACTGCTTGATGATTCTGCTCCTTTATGACTACATTATAGCACTTTAACCTGGTTGTCAAGGTCTTGCTTTGCTTGCCAGATTGCGTATTGGGTCAATTTGAACCCGCACCCGCAACCAAAAACAGAGGGACACGCCCGGTCGATGGGTATGTCCCTCGCGTTCCTTGAAGCGTCCCGTCCCTCACGAGCGAAGTGGATGTTCTGCAGGGTTTGAGGCGGTGCTAGCTGCGGAGTGGGAACTCGGTTGGTAAAGGGTGATGTCTGTCTGCTATCGGCGTGTCATAGTTAGGGACGGGACGCCTGGAAGCAAAGGGGTGTGCTGCGATGATTGCACTCGGCTCAGTAAGGGGCGTCTGCGATGCTGATGCGATGAATGTGCGATGGAGTATGATGCCCCCTTGCTTCATTCTAAACATAGCATATCTTTTTGAATGCAACGTGAAGAAAACGTCAAAATCGATGAAAACTTTTTCACATGGCCGCATCCGAGTTCTCATTGACATCCAGGCAGCGAATCCAGTATAACTCGGATGCATCGAAATGCTGGGAGCTGCGAATCCGTGCTCTGGTGGGTGCAACCTATGAATGTCGAGTGCAGATGATCGTGTTCAGTCGTAGAAGGCCAAGACGCTGGCAATTATTCGTCATGTTCCTCTTGCTGTATGTCTTGTCGCTCTTTTTTATTGGGCTGGAACAATGGGAATTATGGGCGATGGCGCTGATTATTATCTGGGTCCGCTGGTGCCTGCGTACTCAATGAGGCGCGGGGTGTGTCTGGGGTGTATCCTTTCGGGAGAAACATAGATGCTACGTGCTATAACCTTTGATTGCTGGGGCACTCTGGTGGATGCGACCCATTCGACCAAGCCGGAGCGGGTGGCGTTGTTGAACCGTCATCTGCCGGGGATAGAAGCCGAGCGGATTGGCGTGGCCTATGACCTGGCCGTGGCCCAGTTCGCCGTCGTGGCAAAGCACGGCTTCAACCTGTCTACGGCTACGGTGTTGAGCCTGACGCTGGACCAGTTGCCCGCGGCCCTGACCTCCTTGATCTGAGCTATCCCCTCCCTCGGCTCCTTGCGTAGAATGGAATGCCGAGCTTGCTTTGAGCGGGATTGTGGCTATAGTAACCCTCGAACCCCCAGGTGGCGCGGCCAGTTTGTCCTGGACACCTGGCTTATTTCGGGCAGGCGAGATGCCGGGCTTCTGGGAGCGAGCTTATGCAAGGGAGATACAATGAAGATCACTGATCTCAAGCTGCATGTCATCGAGTTTCCTGATCAGATGGGGACCATTCTGACGATCCAGCCAGTGGAAGGGTTGAACCGCATCCAATACACGCATCACTGGAAGCGGACCGAGAAGCCACGCCATTCGTTCGTGCTGCGCGTGCAGACGGACGAGGGGGTAGAGGGTATCTGCGATGTGGATGCCCAGACCTGCGTGGGCTCGGTGGAGCAGATGGTCGAGTTGCTGCGGGCCAACGTGCTGGGGGAGGATGTGTTTGATCGCGAGAGCATCTTCCAGAAGCTGCACCTGGGTACGCGCTGGGTCTACCAGAAAGCGGGCTGGTTCGGGGCACTGGACAACTGCCTGTGGGACATTGCGGGCAAGGTGGCCGGGCTGCCGGTGTACAAGCTGCTGGGGCGCGTGCGGTCGGGGATGCCGGTGTACCAGACGGCGGGGAGCGGCCCGTTGGAGATGTACATCGAGCACATTGAGCGAGGCAAGGAGCAGGGCATTCGGGCGTACAAGACGCACACGTACAAGGGAGGCAAGGCAGACCTGCCGCTGTTTGAGCAGTTACGGGAGTACGTGGGGGCGGACTTTGACCTGATCAACGACCCGGTCTGCTCGTACACGCTGCGGGAAGCGATCGAAGTGGGGCACGTGCTGGAGGAGTTGGGGTTCATCTGGTTGGAAGAGCCATTCCACGAGACCAAGATGACCCACTACCAGGAGCTCTGCCGAGAGCTGACGATCCCGGTGATGGCGACGGAAACGCTGATGTACGACATGAACCTGTCGGCGCAATGGCTGATCCAGGGGGCAACGGACCTGCTGCGGGCGAACGCGCGGCACGGCACCACGCAGGTGCTCAAGCTGGCCCACTTTGCTGAGCTATACGGGACCGGCATCGAACTGAACGGCCCCGGCGGCTTGTACGGGCTGATTCACACGCACCTCGGATGCAGCATCCTGAACAATAGCTACTATGAGTACTTTGTCGGTGGCGGCATGCACAAAGCGGGCGAGCAGTTGGGCATGATGAACCCGCCGCAGATCGTAGATGGCTGCCTGATCCCGCCGGATGCGCCGGGTTGGGGCGCCGAGTGGGATTTCGACCGACTGAACAAGGTAACCGTGGCAGTCGTCTAGCAGGGTCCGACAACCAGGCGTGCTCAACCACGGTTGAGCGATGGCTGGCACCCATTTCACCCAAAGGAAGAGACATGAAAATCACTGATGTACAGTTGCGCGTTCTAGAGCTGCCCGGTAGCCAGGCAAGTGTGCTCAAGATCGACCAGGTGCCCACTGTCCGGCGCATTCAGTATACCCATAGCCGCCAGACCCTTGAGCGGCCCGCCTACCATTACTTGCTGCACGTGCAGACGGACGAGGGGGTCGAGGGTATCTGCGATGTGGATGCCCAGACCTGCGTGGGCTCGGTGGAGCAGATGGTCGAGTTGCTGCGGGCCAACGTGTTGGGGGAGGATGTGTTTGATCGGGAGAGCATCTTCCAGAAGCTGCACCTGGGTACGCGCTGGGTCTACCAGAAAGCGGGCTGGTTCGGCGCACTGGACAACTGCCTGTGGGACATTGCGGGCAAGGTGGCCGGGCTGTCGGTGTACAAGCTGCTGGGCCGGGTGCGGTCGGGGGTGCCGGTGTACCAGACGGCGGGGAGCGGCCCGCTGGAGATGTACATCGAGCACATTGAGCGAGGCAAGGAGCAGGGCATCCGGGCGTACAAGACGCACACGTACAAGGGAGGCAAGGCAGACCTGCCGCTGTTTGAGCAGTTGCGGGAGTACGTGGGGGCGGACTTTGACCTGATCAACGACCCGGTCTGCTCGTACACGCTGCGGGAAGCGATTGAGGTCGGGCACGTACTGGAGGAGTTGGGGTTCATCTGGTTGGAGGAGCCATTCCACGAGACCAAGATGACCCACTACCAGGAGCTCTGCCGAGAACTGACGATCCCGGTGATGGCGACGGAAACGCTGATGTACGACATGAACCTGTCGGCGCAATGGCTGATCCAGGGGGCAACGGACCTGTTGCGGGCGAATGCGCGGCACGGCACCACGCAGGTGCTCAAGCTGGCCCACTTTGCCGAGCTATACGGGACCACCATCGAGTTGAACGGGATGGGCGGTCTGTGGGGCCTGGTGCATGCCAGCCTGGGGTGCAGCATCTTTAACAACAGCTACTATGAAGCCAGCGTGGGCCGCCAGCGCAATTCCCCGGCACCCAAGCTGGGGATGATCAACCCGCCGCAGATCGTAGACGGGTGTCTGATCCCCGCGGATGGCCCCGGCTGGGGCGCCGAATGGGACCGGGAGCTGCTAGAGAAGCGGACAGTCGCTATCGTCTGATCGTCCGAGACAGTTATACGCGCAAACAACACCCCCCTCGCGCTACGGCG
>Ga0209347_1000141_pt1 | contig 203015 bp, 162 predicted proteins | sample AutmiccommuBRH23_FD_187382 | JGI IMG/M metagenome (GOLD analysis project Ga0209347, IMG submission 187382) | Deep subsurface microbial communities from Mt. Terri, Switzerland - Autotrophic microbial communities BRH/23 (SPAdes) (version 2) | ecosystem: Environmental > Aquatic > Deep subsurface... | reverse complement strand
CAGCCTTTCAGGTTGTCGCCAAAGTATTGAATCGACTCCAAATCGTCGTAAGCCAACATCACATAGCCCGAAGCTTCATCCGAAGAAACTGTTCCCAGGTTATCAACAAAAGCCATGGCCGGCATTTCTTTCACCGGACGCGTAGTCATACTTTCAACTCCGGTCACTTTTCCAGATTGCTCAAATTCCTGCTTCGAACTAAAGTATTCGTTGATTGACAGGCTGGTATTTTCCGACTGATTGGCCGCCAAATACACATAGCCCCAGTCGATGCGGATGTTGTCGCCTTTCTTCTCCAAAACAGGCTGCTCGGTTGTTCCAGCCTTCACAAAGTTGACCGTCCCTGCCTGACCTTGGGTTACTTCCACTTCCTGAGCCGGCACATTCACGGCCCACTCGGGCGTGGCTTCAATATACACCTGCACTTCGTGTTCGCCTCCGTCGTTCGACACCACCTGGTAATTGATGTAATTTACCGGGCGCGACAACAAGTCCAGATCATCGGGCAATAAAGGCGATACAAACTGAAGTTTCAGGTCAACCGGGCCGCAGGTAAACTCGTAGTGCGTTTGTGTAGCCGAAAGCGACACTTTGGTCTGCCTGGCAGTTTGTGCAAAAACATCGCCTTCGGGGCTTTGCTGATACAATCCAAAATCGACATAACCTCCACCCGTACGGTTGTGGCAATGCGTAGCAATCACATTCTTCTCACCTGGGTTCAATAACGATCGGTCGATTTTCAGCACAACGTTATTGTGCCATTCGTATGCTGTTTTTACCAGCTGTGTTCCATTCAGGTACAATTCAAAAATATCATCGTGCGAATAGATCAGGTAAATATCTTCGTCCGAAAGATTGTCAGGAATGGTAAATTCGCGACGAACCCAAATATCTTTAGAGGTCCAAACGGTTCCAAGCGAAGGCATCTCAGGCGTTCCAAATGCGCCTTTCCCTGTTTTCCACGAACCATCATTAAAATCACCTTTCTCCCAACCTTTGGCAGGCTCGTTCTCGGTGTATTGTGCGTTCCAAAAATCAAAGTTTGCCATTGGCACGATTGGCGTCCATGGTACATCGACCTCACCTAAAAAGCGATACACCTGGCCGTCAACACGAACGGCTCCAATTAGGGGGTGTTGTTCGCCGGTCCAGTGTTTGACGGGTTCATCGTACAAATTATCGGTCATCGACCAGGCACTGGTGTAGGGGTCGATGGTAATTAAGGGGTAAGCCGGAGCGCGAAGCTCGGTTGTTGTGGGTACTTTGGTTGCCATTGGGGATTGCGTGCATTGAGCAAACACCACCCCAACCAACAGCAATACAAATACAAAGTATGGTCTCTTCTTCATTCTACTGTTCGTTTTTATTTATAATTGATTTGATTTTAATTTCTTATTGGTTTTAGCAGGCAGCTCTTCGTCTATTCATTCAAATAATAAGGCTACCTTTACGCAACTGCCAATCTCAAATCAGACCAGCCTGCACCAACCAATACATTCTGGCAAAGAAATCTACTCATGCTTTTTCTGAAAAAAACCAGAAGAAAGTAAGCCTGACAATCCCCAAAGGCCACCTTCAAGGACAACCCATTACGCATGGATGTGGGAATTGTCCTGTGGAACAAGAAACTAGGCAAAAAAAACAGGCTAAGAAAGGTTTTGTTTCCTGATAAATAATTTCTAATTTTGCGCGACCATATTTTATGGGTAAAGAGTTTTAATGTTTAATAAATTAGATGTTTTATGAAAAACCAGTATGAAACCGTTTTCATTGCAACTCCCGTTTTATCTGATGTACAGATAAAGGAAGCGGTAACTAAGTTCAGGAGCATCATCACCGAAGACGGTGGAGAGATACTCAACGAAGAAGACTGGGGATTACGCAAGTTAGCTTATCCCATTCAGAAAAAAAGCACCGGTTTTTATCACCTGATCGAGTTTAAGGCTGAGCCTTCCTTGATTGCGAAGTTAGAAACCCAGTACCGACGCGACGAGCGGATCATCCGTTTCCTGACTTTTAAGTTGGATAAATACGCTGCGGAGTACAGTGAGAAGAGAAAAAATAATTTGAAAGCTAAAAAATCTGAAAAGGAGAATTAAGCTATGGCTAACAATCAAAGTGAAATCAGGTACCTGACTCCCCCGTCAGTCGAAATTAAAAAGAAAAAGTACTGCCGCTTTAAAAAGAACAAAATCAAATATGTGGATTATAAAGATCCAGAGTTTTTGAAAAAATTCCTGAACGAGCAAGGTCGTATTCTTCCTCGCCGAATCACTGGTACTTCATTGAAATACCAGCGCAAAGTGGCCAAAGCAGTTAAACGTTCGCGTCATTTAGCGATGCTGCCCTACTTAACAGATATGTTGAAATAATTTAAAGAATTTAGAAAAATGGAAATTATTTTATTACAAGACGTTCAGAACCTGGGCAGCAAAGACGACATGGTAACAGTTAAAGACGGTTACGGTCGTAACTTTTTGATCCCTAACAAAATGGCGATTGTCGCCACTGAATCGGCAAAAAAAATACTGGCTGAAAATACCAGACAACGCGCTCACAAAGAAGCTAAACTGAAAGAGGAAGCTTTGGCGATTGCAGAAAAACTGCAAAACAAGCAAGTTGTTATTGCAACTAAAACCAGTTCTACCGGAAAAATCTTTGGTTCTGTTAATACCATTCAGCTTGCTGAAGCCATTAACAAAAAAGGATTCGAAATTGACCGGAAACAAATTAAAATTGCTGACGACAGCATTAAAGAAGTCGGTAAATACACAGCCAAAATTAAACTACACAAAGAAGTGGTGGTTGATTTTGATTTTGAAGTTATTACCGAAGAATAGATTTAGATTTACACACATCAGACACATTTTTTTCAAACAGATAGAAAGCCATCCGTCATCAAGACAGATGGCTTTTTTGATAAGAAAAACACCTTGATCTAACTAAAACCCCTATTCGTTTTCGTGCCCAACAATCATTCGTTTGTTTTTCATGATATTCACCACCGCATCGACAATGTAATCGTCCTGCATGGTGGCATAATTGAAAATGAGGTCGAAATCGTTGTTGTTCATTTTCCGTCCGTTCACATGTTCCACAAACAACTCACGCTGGCGGTCAATTTCCATCACATAAGCCTGCGCTTCACTCTTGGTCATATTGCTGACCTGCATAATCCGGCTGATCCGCCAGTCCAGGGGCGCCTGCAATTTTATGCTCAGTTTCTGTGAAATATCGCGTGCAATTGAGCCCGCAGCCCGGCCCACAATGATAAAATTCCCCACCTCAGCCAAACGTAAAATGACATCGCGCACCGTGTCAATCACCTCCTGATCGTCGGCATCGTACACTTTATCGACAGAAAAAGCAGTCGTCACTTCATGCAGATGGGTTTTCGCTTCCGACAAAAAAACATGCTTCACTTGATCCGGATGCAATTCCAACTCCAGCGCAGCCTCTTCAATAATTTCTTTGCTCACCCATTTCCATTCCGACTCCGTCTGTGTTTCGGCCTGGTAGCTGTAGCCTGAAAGGATTTTTGACAATTTGATGGCAATTGGCTTGGCCGAACAACCACACTCCCGCGAAATCATGATTACTGGCCCCGGATACTTTGATTTCTTTTCAAATATTGTACTGTTCGACAGATAGTTACTCAAGAAATTTTTCATAGTCGCTGCGATTTTTGTACTGCATCAAATCAACCTTATTCCATACGCTTCATCTTTAAAACGGAGACTTTCCATGATCATCCATTTCACCTAAGCTCCAGATCCATAAAGCTACAACCTGAAAATTTAAAAAACTTCAAAAGCTGCTCTACAATAGCTCTTTTCAAAAATGTTATAAAACTATTTTTAACAGCATAAAACATTTTGCTATTTTCGTGTAAAACTTATTTCTATGAATCGAATCATACAAACAGCGCTGGCCTCCTTTGGCATGTCCGGCATGGTTTTTCACGGGCCCAGCTTAAAGGTTAATCCCAATTTTCATATTCACTCCATTTTGGAACGAAGCAAAAACCTGTCGGCCGAGTCCTACCCCGAAGCTAAAATTGTCAGAAGTTTTGAGGAACTCATCCAGCAGCCGGAGGTTGATTTGGTCATAATCAATACACCCGATGTTTTTCACTATGCCATGTGCAAGCAGGCGCTCGAAGCCGGCAAGCACGTGGTGGTTGAAAAACCGTTCACGCACGAAGTTGAGCAAGCCGACGAATTGATTGCGCTGGCCAAAAGCAAAAAGTTGGTGCTCTCAGTTTACCAAAACCGGCGCTGGGATGGTGATTTTTTAACGGTGAAAAAAATCCTTTCATCCGGAATGATTGGCCGGCTGGTTGAGTTCGAATCGCATTTTGACCGCTACCGGAATTACGTGCAGGAAGGAACCTGGAAAGAAGAAGGCGACAAACGCCATGGCGTGCTTTTCAACCTGGGCTCGCACATGGTCGACCAGGTGTTGCAACTATTCGGATTACCACAGTCCGTGACTGCCCATCTGGCAATTTTACGCGACGGTGGCGAAGTAAACGACTATTACGAGATTCGCCTGCAATATGGAAATTTCGCGGCGATCCTGAAATCATCCTACCTGGTGCGCGAACCCGGGCCACGGTATAGTCTGTACGGCACACACGGCACCTTTCATAAATGGGGAATTGATCCGCAGGAAGAAATGCTAAAAGCCGGACGCCTGCCCGACGAAGACGGCTGGGGAGGCGAACCGCAAGAAGATTGGGGAATCATCAACACCGAGTGGAACGGACTAAACTACAAAGGTACAATTGAAACACTGGCTGGGAACTACACCGCATTTTACGAAAATCTGTATGAAGTTCTGGTCAATGGAAAAGCGCTGGCTGTAAAACCGGAAGAAAGCCGCGATGTCATTCATATTTTGAATTGCTGCCTGCAAAGCCACGAAGAAAACCGAACGATTTTTCTCTAATCCCACGATAATTTGCGCAGGGTTTTCAACACCCGGTTTTCCTTAATTTCTCCTGAATAAAGAACCAAGGCATAACGCAATACGGTGGGTTCTGTTTCGGACAGAGCTACCGGTTTGCGCCCCGGCCAAACGGCATTCTGCATGCTGTTCTCACTGCGCAAAATCCAGTCGTTGGCGGTTTCAAATCCATTGGCTGAATAAATCAGTACGCCGCCGGGCCGAGAATTTTGAGCCATTGAGCCCGACATATTGATATAATTGCCCGCTTCAACGGCTTCGTTTTGTGGGAGCACCACACCTTCGTCCGATGTAAAAGTCACATCGGCAGGTAACTTGGCTCGAACAGAAAAGCCACCATAGCCTTTCACATCATCAGAGCCACCCAACTCCACGTTTTCAACCAAGGCTTTCAGTTCGATTTCAAACTGAATGATGCGGTAGTTTTTTCGCTGTTCATAAAAATTCACCTGAACCCGCTCCTGCACAAAAGGTTTTTCACCGCCTTTGTACGCTGGCGAGTTCCAATTAACAATGGTTTTCAGGGTTGCCATGCCCTCTTCGACCCTAAAAAACTCAACCGACTTCACATCATGAATAAACTCTTTCAGCTCCCACTGATCGCCAATGGGTTCGCCATCAATCAAAAGCTGGTGCCAAGCCCAAAAAATTCCACGATGATGAATATGGTCTGCCGGGGCATCTTCCGTAATCAACGTACCATCGGGCAAATAAACCGGATGAAAATAGTTGTTGCGCCCTTTGTCGAGGTTCATCGCGGCAGCTTCTTTCTTATAAAAGGCAATCTTCTTGTCTCCCTCAGTCAATAAAATGCCGTCATCGGTTCGCTCCATGCTCAATTGAGCAAAAGCACTTGCGGAATAGAAAAGGGCGGACAGCAGCAGAACTAGTGTTTTATTCATGTTTAGCGAAGTTAGAGTTATCGTAAAATCAAACGTCAAGACTAAGATATAATTATCTGCTCAAACCAAGCCCTTTTTAAAGTTGAAAACTGTGGACGGCTGGAACTGCTCGGCCAGCCGAAACTTGGTCATCACTTTTTTCAAAGCATTTTTTGTGGGCTTTTCGTGATTCAGGTCAATGATGAAATTCGAAAATCCCTCCTTCTCCAGTTGTTTTCGGTATTGAAAAAGACTTACCGGAATCGTCGGAGTCACGATAGTCATCCCGTCTTTTTGCGACTTGACGAACGATTTTCCGCCATCATCCTTAAACCGATTTTCGGCACCCGAAACCTGCACCGGCATGCGCGAAAAAAACAGTTCGGGATACGAATGAAGGACGACAAAACCCTGCTTGTTTTTCATGCTCCTCAGATTTTCAAAATCGTTTTCAACAGGATAACAAAAATTGTGGATCCGGCTTTCATGAATCAATTTGGCCGCCGCATCATTATAAACATACACATTTTCGTTGCTGATGACTTGGCTGGAATTGTCCAGCAACAGTTTCTGCGACAAATGACTAATAAAAAACCGGTCAATTCCTCGCTTTTCAATTTCATGCAAAAGCGATTTCCAGTCTTCCACTTGTTCTTCGGCAATAAATTTGGGAAGTTCAATGTGTATTTTCGCCTGGTTTGCCTGAACAAACGAAGCCGAAAAGTCAAAGGCCTCCAACTGTCTGCGAGAGAACGACAGCACAATTCCATCAAGCTCGTCGGTCCGCAACCAGTCGAACCATTTCGGATCGTCAATCCGAAGAAAAACCTGCGATGTCGAAGCCTTTTGCTTTATTGTCAGTTGCTCCCGAAATCGTTTTTTCTCGGAAAGTGGCAGTCTCACCGCCCGATAATTGGGCAGTTTTCTGAATTTGGCAGGCAGCGCCTTCGCCTTACGCCCCACCCAGAATAGTTCATCACCTGCCTGGACGGTTTCTTTGCTGTCCAGCACAAAGGAGTACCGGTTATTCGCTCTTTGCAAGGCTTGCAGGCGGGCATTAAACGTACTTTCGTTTCGCACATTTCGAATCCGGATCCGATCCCCTTCCTTCAGGTCAATGCCGGACTCGAAGGTCAGTTCGCGGTTCTTCACCCGGCTCACAAAACCAACCGGAATACCGGTGTTTGAGGAATCGGTAATACCTTCTTTCACGTCTTTCCCAAGAAAGTACGCCATCTTTTCGCGACCGAAATCCAGTTTCAGCAGTTCTTCCGCTTCCTCCCTTTTCTCCGGATGATCAATAGCCGTTCGGTAAGCCTGGGCCACCCGATACACGTAATCGGCCGATTTCATGCGGCCTTCCACTTTCAGCGAACGGATGCCCAGCGCCTTTAGTTCCTCCAGGTTCGGCAGTTGTTGGTTATCTTTCAGATTAAACAAAAACTTATCTTGCTGATCATCTTTGTACATCCGCCGGCAAGGCTGGGCACACAAGCCCCGGTTGGCACCGCGGCCGCCCAGGTAACTGCTAAAAAAACACATGCCCGAAAACGAATAGCATAAAGCGCCATGCACAAACAACTCCAGTTCCGTATTGGCTTTTGCAGCAATTTTTTTCAACTCGGTCTTGGTGAGCTCGCGCGCCAAAATCACCCGGGCCATTCCTTTTTGTTCCGAAAAGGCGACACCCGGCGAATTGTGATTTCCCATTTGCGTGCTGGCATGAATCACCAGTTTCCGGAAACGCAGCCTAGCCAGGTAATACAAACCCCAGTCTTGAATAATAATGGCATCAACTCCGGCCTGCTCCAAAAAAGCCAGCACATCGAGCAAGGGCTCGATTTCTTTATTCTTAATCACCGTATTCAGGGTCACATATATTTTCACCCGGCGCTTTCGGGCTTCCTGCAAAGCAGCCAGCAAATGACTTTCCGTGAAATTGGCAGCACGACCACGCGCGTTGAAGCTAGTCAGGCCCAGATAAACTGCGTCGGCGCCACCTTCCAGGGCAGCATAAAACGACTCGGTATTGCCGGCAGGCAGAAGCAATTCAGGATTTTGGATACGCATAAACAAAGTAATTTTCACAAAAATAGGTATTATCCATTGTCCCTCTTAATTTTTGGAGATCGGAGGCCAGCCAAACGCTTATTTTTATTAATTATAAATTACACATTCCGGGCGAAATTGTTATCTCTACATTGCAAAATATCAAACTTCATGTTTACTTTTGCTTGCAGAAAATAGATCAGATACAAGTGGAACATCTTATACACATACATCAAACGCTTTTCGAACAATCGCGCGAAACCATTCGCCGCGAACTGATGGATGAGATTGACTGGTCGCACCGTCTGATTGGTATCAAAGGTTTTCGGGGAGTAGGCAAAACAAGCTTTCTGCTCGACCTGGTAAAAGAAAAATATGCCGACGACAAGACCTGCTTGTATGTCAACCTGAACAATTTTTACTTTACGCGGCGCAAGATTTACAACTTCGCCGACGAATTCTATAAGAAAGGTGGCAAAGTGCTCATCCTGGATCAAATTCATAAATATCCGGAATGGTCGGAAGAATTGCGTGCTTGCTACGACAATCTCCCGGAGCTTAAAATTGTTTTCACGGCATCGCCTGTTTTAAGGGTCATCGAAGGAAATGCAGCCCTGAAAAACATCGCCAAAGTCTATCATCTGGAAGGATTGTCATTCCGCGAATACTTAAATTTCCACGGTAAACATGAGTTCCGGCGCTATAAGCTCGATGAAATACTGGCCAACCACCAGTCCATTGCAAACGAAATTACCGGGCACATCAAGCCGCTGGCCTACTTTCAGGAATATTTGCAAACCGGCTTTTATCCGTATTTTTTGAACAACAAATCGTTTTATTACGAAAAGCTGCTCAAACATGTCAACCTGGCCTTGGAGCTGGATGTAACTTATCTCAACCAATTGGAGTTGAAATATCTTCCCAAGCTGAGAAAGCTGTTGCAAATCACTGCCAGTGAGGCGCCATTTTCGCCAAACATCAGCAAGGTAAGCAACGAAGTGGAAACCTCGCGGGCTACAATTATGAACTACATGCGCTACTTGAAAAACGCGCGTCTCGTCAACCTGCTGTTTCAAAATGGCAGCGAAGATCAATCGAAAAAGCCGGATTTGGTTTATATGCACAACACCAATCTGCTGTTTGCCGTAGAACCGAACAACACCAGTAACCGAAATTTACGGACCACCTTCTTTTACAACCAGGTGGGCTACCAGCACCAGGTAAAAAGCTCGGACAAAGGTGACTTTAAGGTGAACGAAAAATACCACTTCATGATTGGAGGAAAATATACGGAGCCGGAAGATGGAACTTATGCAGCTGCCGACATGATTGAAACCGGCAGCGAGAATAAGATCCCCTTGTGGTTGTTTGGATTTTTGTACTAGATGCTGGATACTGGATGCTGGATATTAGATACTGGATGCTAGATGCTGGATGCTAGATGCTAGATGCTAGATAAAAGGATTGAAGAGAATAGATAAAATTAAAAAGGATGTCGTATAAAAAGTTGGAAATATGGACTTTGGCTCGTGAGCTTTCAATTAAAGTTCACCAGATGACCATGACCGAGCTTCCAGCTTTTGAGCTTTATGAAGAGGGCAGCCAGATTCGACGCTCTTCCAAAAGTACCCGCTCCCTGATTGTTGAAGGCTACGGAAGAAGAGAGTACAAGCAGGATTTCATTCGCTTCCTGATCAATGCACTGGCTTCAAACGATGAGAGCATCGATCATTTAGAAACTTTGTGGGAAACCCAGTCGCTGAAAAGTCGAAAAAGCTACGATGAACTTCTTCAACTGGCGAACCACCTGGGAATGAAGTTAAATCGTTTTATTGAAGTCGTAAAAGTGAAGCACAACCAATTGAAAGAACCAGAACAAGAATATTTTACAAACATACCTGCAATCCAAGATCAAGGATCAAGTATCCAACAACAAGAATCGAGAATCAAAAGAATATAAATCTGAAATTTAACTTGAATAAAATGGCAAAAGAAAAAAAATTCATTACGTGTGACGGAAACTACGCGGCAGCGTACATGAGTTACATGTTTAGCGAAGTTGCCTGTATCTATCCCATTACGCCATCGTCAACCATGGCCGAATATGTGGATGAATGGGCTGCAAAAGGGAAAAAGAACTTATTTGGACGTCCGGTACGTTTAGCAGAGATGCAGAGTGAAGGTGGCGCTGCGGGTGCTGTTCACGGAGCGTTGCAATCAGGCGCATTGACTTCAACTTACACGGCCTCACAAGGCTTGTTGTTGATGATTCCGAACATGTACAAAATTGCCGGCGAATTGCTGCCGACTGTTTTCCACGTAAGTGCCCGTGCCCTGGCTGGACACGCCTTGTCAATCTTTGGCGACCACTCCGATGTTTACGCGGCCCGTCAAACCGGATTCGCCATGTTGGCTGCCGGTTCGGTACAGGAAGAAATGGACTTGGCGGGTGTTTCGCACCTGGCAACCTTGAAATCGCGCGTACCTTTCCTTTCATTCTTCGATGGATTCCGGACTTCACACGAAGTTCAAAAAATTGAGGTGATTGATCAGGAAGATATCCGCCCGTTGATTGACTACGATGCACTGCAAGCATTCCGCGATCGCGCGTTAAATCCTGAAACTCCACAAACCCGTGGTACTGCTCAAAACCCGGACATTTTCTTCCAGGCAAAAGAAGCTTCCAACGCATTTTACGATGCCGTTCCTGACATTGTAGAAAGCTACATGCAGGAAATTACCAAATTGACCGGGCGCGAATACCACCCGTTTACTTACTACGGTGACAAAGAGGCTGAAAACATTATCATCGCGATGGGTTCGGTTACTGAAACCATTAAGGAAACCATCGATCACCTGGCTGCCCAAGGCAAGAAAGTTGGTCTGTTGTCGGTACACCTGTATCGTCCGTTCAGTGCCAAATACTTTATGAATGTGCTGCCAAAATCAGTGAAGCGCATTGCCATTCTTGACCGCAGCAAAGAGCCCGGAACAAACGGCGAACCGCTGTATCTGGAAGTAAAAGACCTGTTCTACGGAAAAGAAAATGCGCCTGTGATTGTTGGCGGACGCTTTGGTTTGGGTTCAAAAGACACCACGCCATCGCAAATCATGTCGGTTTACGAAAACCTGGAACTTCCCGAGCCGAAAAACGGATTCACACTGGGTATTGTTGACGACGTGACCTTCAAGTCACTTCCGTTGAAAGAAGAAATTAAAGTTTCTCCTGAAGGAACTTACGAAGCTAAATTTTACGGTTTAGGATCGGATGGTACCGTTGGAGCCAACAAAAACTCGATCAAAATTATTGGTGACACAACCGATAAATTCTGCCAGGGTTATTTCGAATATGACTCAAAAAAATCAGGTGGTTTCACTTGTTCGCACCTGCGTTTTGGCGACAGCCCAATTCGCTCGACTTACCTGATCACGACGCCCGACTTTGTGGCTTGCCACGTGCCGGCATACGTGAACTTGTATGACGTGTTGAAAGGCCTGAAAAAAGGCGGTTCATTCTTGTTGAACTCCATTTGGGATGAAGAAGAAACCAAAAAACGCCTGCCCGACGCCATGAAGCGTTACCTGGCCGAAAACGAAATCAAATTCTACATCATCAACGGAACCAAACTGGGCGAAGAGCTTGGCCTGGGAACCCGGACCAACACCATCATGCAGTCGGCTTTCTTCAAGATCACTGGCGTAATTCCTTACGACCAGGCTGTTGATGCCATGAAAAAAGCGATTGTCAAATCGTACGGTGCCAAAGGAGAGAAAATCGTCAACATGAACTTTGCAGCCGTTGAAGCCGGTGGTAAAAACGTGGTGAAAGTTGCTGTTCCTGCCGAGTGGAAAGAAATCAAGCTCGAAGAAGAAGTGGCTGCCACTGACCGTCCGGATTACATCAGCAAATTTGTTGACGTGATCAACGCACAAAAAGGAAACAACCTGCCAGTATCTACTTTTGTAGGTTACGAAGATGGTACCTTTGAGCAAGGAACCGCTGCTTTCGAAAAACGCGGAATCGCGGTCAACGTGCCCGAATGGCAGGAAGACAACTGTATTCAGTGTAACCAATGTGCTTACGTTTGTCCTCACGCTGCTATCCGTCCGTTCCTGCTCACCGAAGAAGAACTGGCCAATGCACCGGAAGGAACAGCCGTCAAAACAGCGACACCAACCAAACAATTTCCGGGCTTGAATTTCCGTATTCAGGTGTCTGTACTCGATTGTACCGGTTGTGGAAACTGTGCTGAGGTGTGTCCTTCCAAGGAGAAATCATTGATCATGAAACCGCTGGGATCACAGGAGTCGCAAATTGCGCGCTGGGATTATATGGACAAGCAAGTCACTTACAAAGAGAAAGTGGTTGACAAGTTTAAGTCAGTGAAAAATTCACAGTTTGCACAGCCGTTGTTTGAGTTCTCCGGAGCTTGCGCAGGTTGTGGTGAAACACCATACATCAAGCTGATTACCCAGCTGTTTGGCGAGCGCATGATGATTGCCAACGCAACCGGTTGTTCTTCTATCTACGGTGGATCGGCTCCGGCAACGCCTTATTGCAAGCACAAAGAAAGTGGCGAAGGACCAGCATGGGCCAACTCCTTGTTTGAAGACAATGCCGAATATGGTTTTGGTATGGCCGAAGGTGTGAACGCACAACGCGACCGCATTGAGATGATCATGAGCGAAGCATTGCAAAATGGTATTGGTGAAGATGTGAAAGCGGCTTTTACTGCCTGGATTGAAGGAAAAGACAATGCCGAAGCCTCGAAAGAAGCATCAGCAAAAGTACTGGAAGTACTGGCTGGTAACGAAGAGACCTATGCCAAAGACATTCTGAGCCTGAAAAAATACCTGGTGAAAAAATCAGTTTGGGTATTTGGTGGCGACGGATGGGCTTACGACATCGGTTACGGTGGTTTGGATCACGTATTGGCTTCGGGCGAAGATGTAAACGTATTGGTGATGGACACCGAAGTTTACTCCAACACCGGTGGTCAGGCGTCTAAATCAACTCCGGTTGGTGCTGTTGCCAAATTCGCTTCCTCAGGTAAAAAAATCCGTAAGAAAGACTTGGGTGTGATGGCCATGTCGTACGGCTATGTTTATGTAGCACAAGTGGCTATGGGCGCTAACCAGGCACAATACCTGAAAGCGATCCGCGAAGCAGAAGCTTACCCGGGACCATCGCTGATCATCGCTTATTCTCCATGTATCAACCACGGACTGCGTGCCAGCATGGGTGCCACCCAGGCTGAGGAGAAGAAAGCCGTTGAAGCAGGTTACTGGTCACTGTACCGCTACAACCCGATGATCGAAGCGGAAGGGAAAAATCCTTTTGTACTCGATTCAAAAGATCCGGACTGGAGCAAATTCCAGGAATTCCTGAACGGCGAAGTTCGTTATACTTCACTGAAAAAGTCATTCCCGGAACAAGCTGCCGAACTGTTTAAAGCGTCGGAAGAAAATGCCAAATGGCGTCATGCTTCCTACAAGCGGTTCGCTGCTATGAACTTTGCGCCGGAAACGGTCGAAGAAAAGTAATCTGAGAAAAAAACCGTTTACTATAGTTCAAAAGCCATCTTCCTACGGGAGGGTGGCTTTTTTTTGTGTTTTATTGCTCGGACGAATCAAGTCACCTGCTCAGTAGGCAGCCACCCACTTTTGAAGAGACTCCAACCCCCAGCCGTCATCCCGATGAAGATCGGGATCTGTAAGAAAAACAGGGATCAAGCATCGTAATCATCCAACGATATTTCATTTTTAAATCCAGCGGATTTGCATGTTTGTAGAAAAATGGCAAGAAAGCAAGCCGTACGATCCCATCCGGGATCGCATCTTTCCCTGATGCTGTGTTTCTATAAACATCCGATGCCGCGGGCATCGAAAGGGTGATCAGTAGGCCAGCACCAGCGTAAGCTGTCATCCCGATGAAGATCGGGATCTGTTGGCGAACCGGGAAAGGCTTGATCATAGCCGTGTTGGGGTTGGAATGGGATGGAAGAGATTATGAATTTCCGCAAGAAGTAAAAGCGAGAACAAGGTTCGCAATCCACTCATGATGCTTTCATCCCAAATCCAGCGGATTTGCATGTTTATAGAAAAATGGCAAGGTAGCAAGCCGTTCGATCCCATCCGGGATCGCATCTTTCCATGATGCTGTGTTTCTATAAACATCCGATGCCGCGGGCATCGAAAGGGTGATCAGTAGGCCAGCACCAGCGTAAGCTGTCATCCCGATGAAGATCGGGATCTGTTGGCGAACCGGGAAAGGCTTGATCATAGCCGTGTTGGGGTTGGAATGGGATGGAAGAGATTATGAATTTCCGCAAGAAGTAAAAGCGAGAACAAGGTTCGCAATCCACTCATGATGCTTTCATCCCAAATCCAGCGGATTTGCATGTTTGTAGGAAAGCTGCAAGGTAGCTAGCCGTACGATCCCATCCGGGATCGCATCTTTCCCTGATGCTGTGTTTCTATAAACATCCGATGCCGCGGGCATCGAAAGCGCGATCGGTTCAAAAAGCCGGCATTTCTTTTATTGATCGGATGACTCAAAGTCATCCGATCAATAAGCAGCCACCCACTTTTGAAGAGACTCCAACCCTCAGCCGTCATCCCGATGAAGATCGGGATCTGTAAGAAAAACAGAGGTTAAGCCTCGTAATCATCCTCCGATATTTTATTTTTAAATCCAGCGGATTTGCATGTTTATAGAAAAATGGCAAGAAAGCAAGCCGTTCGATCCCATCCGGGATCGCATCATCCCCTGGGTTCCGATATTTCTACAAACATCCGATGCCTCCGGCATCGAAAGCGCGATCGGTAAGAAAAGCCGTGTTTTTTACTGATCGGATGAATCGAAGTCATCCGATCAGTAAACCGACACCAGCTTTTAATGCAGTACCAGGGAAAGCCGTCATCCCGATGAAGATCGGGATCTGTGAGCTAATCCGGAAATGGCTCGCTTGTAGCCGTGTTGAGTTTGAATTGGCAAAATAGGAATTATGAGTTTGCACAAATGTGACGCTCCACATTCAACTTAAATTCAGAATCATCAGGAAAAATTTTCAACAATTTTGCGTGAGGAAAGTCCTTTTTCTGTATTTCGATTATTTCTTCTTGAAGTTGAGGGCAAATTTCAGCCCCTAATATTATCTCTTCAATAATTTCCCTATCAATACTAACAGCGAGTTTGGTTTTATTCTGAATTATCAATCTCCATTCTTGTTCATAAGACCACAATATTGATTTAGTCGCAAGTTTTTGGATTATAGATTCCTCATCACGACCAAAAGGTAAAATAGTTGGGTATTTCGTGGCATACTGAACCTTGAATATCCCTAAAAGGTCAATATTCTTCTCCCTAATATTCTTCTCCCTAATAAAATCGCATAATCTTTGAGTATTATATCCTAGGCAAAAACCACGATTTGAATACCCATAATGTGACCACATAAGTATATTATTATTTTTCTCCGTGAGACAAAATACACCCCTCTCAATATTCTTTCTTTCTTCTTTATAAGCATCAATACTTCTTCGTTTATAAAAAGCAGGATCGCTCTGCATGTTATGATCAAATTCTTGTAAAGCTGATTGCCATAACTTGCCAAATGATTCATTTGGATATTTCTTGCCTTTATGGTAGGTCAATTGTAAGATGAAATCGTTGCGAGAAATCAGTTCAGGTTTTTTCCTTATTTTCATATCGAAAGGATCATTGAAACTCGTTGGATCAGTAAAATAGATTTCACTTTGTATCAATGAATTCCTTTGGTGACAAAGAAATGGACCTCTATACTTATAGAGAACTCTAGGTAAATGTTGTTTATCCATCGTTTATTTTTTTGGTTTTTCCTCCTTTATACTGAGCCAGCTAGACCACTCGGCGTAATAGCAGAATACAAACCATTCCCTTATAAAGTCATCTGTGACTGTTTCTTTTCGAACCATCACATGCGGATAAGGAGGTTTATTTTTGTATCGAACCGGATAATTACGAAAATTAATCAAATAAGATTCAACTCCTTCAATACTCTCAAATTCACCTAAATGATTCGATGCATGCCTTACTTTTAGAAACTCATCTACAACATACGTACTTTTCATGCCAATCAATTTAAAGTTGTTTTATTGATTTTAACTTATTCAAGTTAATTAATAAAAACGACTTTGCTTCTTGCCTCTTTGTTGTTGATAATGTGTGGATTACGAACTCATTTTGAGATGATTTTTCAGTCATAAAGGGGTCAAAATGCGTATTTTATTATTATGATACTTGTCTGGTAAACTTTTCCAAAGTTTTGAACTTTGGAAAAGGTAGCTGCAATTGATGTAGCAGCTTACCATTGAGGACTTCACTCGAAGTGAAACCCTCACTAAGCAGCACGAAGGCCTCAGCAACTTTTAAAAACTTGCCCGGTCAAAAAATAAACGTGTCATCATTTAATAACGGCTTCCGCGGCAAAAAGTGGAGACGTCATCATTTAATGATGGCTTCCCCCGCAAAAAGTGAGGGCGTCATCATTTAATGACGGCATCCCCCGCAAGAACTGAGGGCGTCATCATTTGATGATGGCTTCCCCGGCAAAAAGTGGAGCCATCATCATTTAATGACGGCTTCCCCGGCAAAAAGTAGAGCCGTCATCATTTAATGATGGCGTATTTGCACACAAACCAACCCATGTACTGTAAAATATGACAAAAGCCGTGTGGAAAGCATCGTATTGTTGGATATATGCTCAAAAACATAATCTTTACAAAATCCAATTGCAATAATTTGTCATAAATTGTACAACAATTAACCCGCCGGTCACCCAATCTTCTTCAACCCGATTCAGGGACCGGTTATTTATTTATCACAAAATTTTACCGATATGATTGAAAAAGTAATGAGCAACAGCCGTGCGACGGAAGTTAACGATCTGGCTTCGCGGGCAGTTGGTGCATTTAAGAACACCGCACTAAGCGGTGATGTCTATTTGACGGGTATCATGACTGGTTTGGAAGCAGAAGTGGCACGTTTGACTGCCGCCATTAAACGAATGAAAATTGAGTCGCAACTGGAGGAGCTGGATGAAGTGCGCGATGACAAATTACGGGCGCTGTTTTACCTGTTGCTGGGTTTGTCACACCATCCGGATGCGGCCATAAAAGCTGCGGCTGCCAAGGTACTTGCCGTGCTTAACCACTACGGGATGGAAGTTTTGAAGGAAAGTTATGCCACAGAGTCGTCGCTGGTTAATTCGATGTTGGTCGATTTAGCCAAAGCCGACATGCAGGATGCTATTGCGCTGTGCTCGGGATGTGCTGAATCAATTGCCGCTGTGCAAACGGCCCAGGATCAGTTTGAAGCTACCCGCATTGCCTACGAAGAAGAAAAAGGAGAGGAAACAACCCAGGAAAACGCCACCGATATTAAAAAGCAGGTGGTTGCCCTGATGAATCAGAAACTGGTGGTTTACCTTCGTGCCATGGAGCAGGTTGATGTGGAAACCTACGGCCCCTTTGCCCGCACCCTTACTGAAATGATCGGTGAAAATAACGAAGCGGTGAAAAGACGCCGCCCAAAAGCGAAGCAAACAGAATAACGTGTGTTGATGGTTTATATTGGCTGGGATGTCATTTTCGAAAGAAGGTGGCATCCTTTTTTTTGGCATTGTTTTTTACTGAGCGGGTGACTCGAAGTCACCCGCTCAGTAAGCCGACTCCAACTTTTAATTCCCCCCCAGCAAAAGCCGTCATCCCGATGAAGATCGGGATCTGTAAGAAAAATAGGGATCAAGCTTCGTCATCACCCAACGATATTTCAATTTCAAAATCCAGCGGATTTGCACCTTTGTAGAAAAGCTGCAAGGAAGCAAGCCGTTCGATCCCATCCGGGATCGCATCTTCCCCTGATTCTGTGTTTCTATAAACATCCGATGCCGCGGGCATCGAAAACGCGATCGGTTCAAAAAGCTATCATTTCTATTATTGATCGGATGACTCGAAGTCATCCGATCAATAAGCGACGTAGCCTGCCAGTGAGGGCTTCATCCGAAGTGAAACCCTCACGAAACAGCGGCTTTCCACTTACAGCGCTTCGAAATACTTCACTTGCAAATAATCGGGCATATCGAGGGGGGTGTTCAAAATCATGGCGCCCAACAAAATGATTTGTTCGGCCTGAAATCTTTCTTTGATTCGTGTGGATTGGCTGACGACAAACGCGTGGCTCTCTTCAAACAAGATATTGAGCAGGGCCAGCTCGGGCTGCTGGCGGGGAATCGTGTCCAGCTTGGGAGCAAGCATTTGCCGTACCCGCGCTTGCTGGTAGTCGTCGGCTTGCTGCTCTGTCCCAAGCTGCTGACCGTTGAGCAGCATTTGGTAGGCGCCAAAAGCCGCCCCGCACGAAAGGGTGTCGCGGACCTGGCCCGGCCGGTGTACATAGCCTAAGCTATTTTCGGTAATCCCCAGGTGTGGCCCAAAAAAGATGAAGGCGGTTCCGGCATCGGGAATGTGATCGCCAAATGCGTTGAATCCGGTTTCGCCGGTAAACGGATAGCCCGTGAGGCCACCCAAATGAAAGACGTGTCCGAAAAGCTCGCGGATTTTTTCAATCACGGGGTTATTCAACTCGTCGGGGCAAAGCGAAACTGCCGCAATCGTCTGATCCACATCCAGGCCATGCGCTTGGGTCATGAGCTGGAAATAACCCTCCAGCACTTGTTCAAAAGGCGCTGCGTCGGGAAAAAGCGTTCGGATACGCTTATCAATTGTACTACTCATTTTCAATCGTTATTATCCGGTTGATCCAAGGGCGTTGGCAATGGCGTTAACGCATTGGAGCAAAGCAAACAGGTGATCATCTTCTCCGGGCAATTGCTTGCTGCGGCTGTTTCGCCACTTCCGGAGGAGCTCAATTTGGGCTTCGTGCAAATGATTCAGCGCTTCGGCCCGTAAGAGCGTTGAAAAGTAATGATTTTTTCTTCTTTCCTGAAACGGTTTCTGAAGTAGTTCGGACAACATGTCGCGGGTCAGCTTCAATTCACGACTGATTTTGCTCATCATCCGGTCGCGGATCGCCACGTCTTCAACCAAACCAGCATATTTTGCCATGATACCCTCGTCGGTGGCCGCCAGGCTCGAATCGAGGTTGGTAACGACGTAGCGGACAAATGGGTGGTACTTGACCAGCTGACGCAACTGCTCAAACTCAGGCGAATTTTGCGTTTGCATTTCCTTGAGGGTCGATCCCACGCCGTACCAGCTGGTAATGTTGAAGCGCGACTGCGCCCAGCTAAACACCCAGGGAATGGCACGTAAATCGTCCATGCTCCGCTTGCCCGTCCGCCGGGCCGGACGCGAACCAATCTTGCTCGACTCAATGACATCAATGGGCGTGGCTTCGGCAAAAAATCGAATGAAATCGGGATCGCCAATCAGATCGCGATAAAAGTCGCGTCCGCGTTCACCCAGCCTATGAAACAAGTCGGCCACCGCGTCATTTTCTTCCGGCAAGTGCTTGTGCAACAGCGTTTGCGCCGTGACGCTGGCCAGCATCAATTCGAGGTTGTAGGCGGCGTTCACCTTGTGTGCATATTTGCGCTCGATGGTTTCGCCCTGCTCGGTTACGCGCAGTTTTCCGTTGATTGAACCCTGTGGCAAGGTTTTCACAAACCAGTGCGAAGGCCCCGAACCGCGACTGATACTTCCGCCGGTGCCATGAAAAAACCGGATAATCACGCCATGCTTCTGCCCCACTTTGGTGAGGGCTTGCTGGGCTTCGTGTAAAAACCAGGAGCTGGCTAATATTCCGCCATCCTTATTGCTGTCGCTGTAGCCGATCATCACATCCTGGTAAAGTATGTCTGATTTTGCCCGTTCACTTTGGTATTTCAGGCTGTTCATCACCACCGGATGGCTCAGATAATCATCCATAATTTTGGTGCTGGCCTGCAAGTCTTCAATGGTTTCAAACAGCGGGACCACCGGCAATTTGGCCGCGAGCAAATCGCCATGTTTTAGAGTCATGCCCGCTTCGCGCATAAACAAATAAACAGTCAGCAAATCTTCGGTGTTGCGGGTCATGCTAATAATGAACTTGCCAATGGACCGGCGACTGTATTTGTTGATGTGATCGCTGACCACCTGAAAGCTTTCAATCACATTACGGGCTTCTTCGCCCGTACCGGAATGATCGACCAAAAAGGGGCGGTTGATGGTTAATTCCTTGTCCAGAAAAGCCCTCTTCCCCCCGGTAACTGCCTCAATCCTGTTTTCCTTGCTTTCACCAAGCGACGCGGTGACCAGCTGCGAAAGCGCTTTTTCGTGGTACTGGCTGTTTTGCCGGATGTCGAGTTGGGCCAGGTGGAAACCAAAAACCTGGAGCAGTCGCTTGCAACGGCCCACATCAACCTGCGCCACTTCGGGGATTCCATATTTCTCCAGTTCATCGGCCAAAAAATCCAGGTCTTCAACCAACTGATCCGAATTTTGATAACTGTTCGCACGATCTTCCAGGGTCATATTGTATTCCTGGCTCAAGTCAATCGGAAGTTTATGAAGCAAAAGTTGCACATACGCCTTAAAAACCTCTTTCTTATGTTCCTGAAGAATTCGTTGCCCATCCCCCGACAGCTCCTTAGACAAGTGAGCTACCCGATCGCGAAATGCTTTGCCAACCTGTTGAATATCGAGGTAAATGCTTAGTTTTTGCGCCAGGGCAAGGAGTTCTTTTTTGACAATGATAAAGGCATGAATCCGCAACTTATTCAGGGTCATCCGGGTAATTTCGGCACTCACCAGCGGATGCCCGTCGCGGTCTCCCCCAACCCAGTTTCCAAACGACAAGCCAGGAAACAGGTCGGTGTCATTCAGCAGCGCAGCGTCGAAACCCGACTCTTTCCAGGCCTGTTTCAGACGTTTATCCAGAAACACGACCACGTCGGGAAAAACATCGGTCAGGTAATGCAAAATATTGTCGAGTTCCGATTCAAGCCGGGGCTTTTCGATGTAAATTTCGCCAATGTTCCATAAGCGATGAAGGATTTGCTTGATCTCGTCGCGAATGTCTTCCCGCTCAATTCGCGTGTACATTTGGTTTTCGCGTTTCACCAAGAGCAAATACAACTTTCGGTATTCCTGCAACACTACCGAACGTTTGGCCTCCGTCGGATGCGCGGTAAGCACCGGTTCAACCAACACTTCGGGTAAAACTTCCAGGATTTGCTTTTCAGAAATTCCTTTTTCTTTTAACATTTTGAAGTTGATGGCCCACAAACCATTGACCCGGCTCATGTTGTCCTGCTCTTTTGCGCGGCGGCTTTGCACGGCTCCGTTCACCTCAACCAGGTTGAGCAGCTGGAAACACATCGAGAGCAGGTGAATGTAATCATTGCTCAGCAGCAGCTTTTCGTCCGGCTGCCGTGGCGAATTAATCCAGGGAATCAGGTTCACCAACTCTTGCTTGCCGCTCTCAGCCAATACTTCGGAAAAGCACTGTAGTAAAAACTCCAAATCATCGTAAGGTCTCCCCAGTGCATTTTGTACTTGTGTGAATACTGATTTCATATATTTATCGTTTCAAATCAACGGTGTATAATTCTCGTACCAACCTTCATCGCTTTTTTGTGAACATCAAACCGGCTATTGCCGGAGAACTCGCCCCTTACAAACAGTCCCTTGGGCATATACCGTGTTTTCCATGGCTCGATTTCTGGTCTTCTTTTTAATCTTTCAGCAGATAAACAGCTACAAGGAAGCATCAGTTCAAAAAAAGACAAAGTAATCCGCCCGCCGCAGGGCCGGGAATTTGCCAAACGGCCATTCACGAAAAAAACAAAGCCCCCCAAATGTTTGAGAGGCTTACCAATCGTAGCTTGTTCCCGATTATTTTCCACCGCTGATTTGCCCGCGAATTTCACCACCTGTATACATGGAGGTATGCACATTGACGTAAGTGTTGCCCCATGCCATCTGATCAAGCAAATCTTTAAGCTCGCCTCCAGCTAAAGCACCAACAAGGTCACCCGCCGTAATCTCACCTTCGGCCAAAATTCCGTTCGTCGTTCCGGGAATCAGCGTTGGTGGAGGTCCTGCGGGATACAACCAGGCCACCACTCCCCCATTTTGACCAGCCGGTCCCATGTGGATGTGTGCCATCAAAACATCCTCAATATTGGCAACAATCAGCTTATAGCTCAAGGTTTCGCCATCTTTGCTTAGTTGAAACGTGGCTTGTCCGGTAGCCATGGATTCCACAGGAGGAACCTCCTGATCGGAAGAGAGATGCGCCCGGAAATTCCGCGTTATTTTCATTTGGGCACTTTTGAGTTCGACATCCGTCTGGAAATCGTCCTGCAACTCGGTTTTTTCGCACGAAGAAGTAAACACCAGACTCAAGGCAAGGAAAAACAAATAGACTTTATTCATAACACGAAGATTTAGATGTATTTATATAGTTGATACTTTCTAAATCCTCAAATGTTTCGAAATTAAGACCAAAATATCTTTTTCTAGCGAAGATTTTACAATGAACCATAAGAATTCATGAAAAACAAATGGCTACCAGGGTGTTATTAAATTATTACAGAATGGAGGTACTGTTCACCTGATGAGCATGGGTTCCAATAAGAATAACAGAAGGCATGGGCGGTTCGATTTGGTTTAAGTCTGACTCAATGTTGCCCAGGCTCGATGTGAAGAGCTGCTGATCGGGATGCCCGACCCTGCTGACAATTTGCATGGGAACATCGGACGACACGCCGCGGGCCATTAATTCGTTGGACAGAAGTACGAGGTTTTTCAGGCCCATATAAACCATCACCGGAGCGTTGGCTTTCACGATCGAAGCGACTTCATCCATATTTTCAAAACCACCATTGCGCTTGTGCCCCGTGTAAAACAAGGCCATACTATTAACATTGCGCAGGGTAACCGGAATGTGGAAGCAAGTGGCGGCTGCCAATCCCGCCGTGATGCCCGGCACCACCTCCACCCGAAGATTTTGCTGTAAACAAAAAGCCAACTCCTCGGCCCCGCGCCCAAAAATAAAAGGATCGCCCGCTTTCAGGCGTACCACGCGCTTGCCTTCGCAGGCAAATTGCTTCAACTGCTCATGAATTTTATCCTGACGCTCCGTTTGGTGTTGTCCGTCCTGGTAATGCTTTCCGGCATAAATCTTACGGGCCTTGGGGCTGGCCAAATCCAAAATAGCAGTTCCGTGCAAGGCATCATACAAAATAACATCAGCCTGCTCCAGTCGGCGCAGGGCTCGTACAGTAAGCAAGTCCGGATCTCCAGGGCCAGCGCCCACAATTGAGATCAGATGACCTTCGGATTGCGATTCCGGAATTTGAAATTTCGAATTTGACATGGAAATTTTGTTAGACGCAAACGTCAGCAAAAACGTGAAAATTTGGGTACAAAAATAATTCTAACCAATATGAACCACATTCAAATAATCCAGGGGGCTTGGGTATTTAAATTCGTAATTCAACTGATGAATAAGTTTGCTGCTATCAACCAACTTAAACGGCACTTGCTCATGGTTAAACTCTGGAGCTGCGATACCGGAAACCTCCGATGCCCGCTCGTAAAAATTCTGCCGGGTAGGATGCACCGGACAACAAGCATTAAATGTTTCGCCCCAGGCCTCTTGATCAATGATTTTCAGAATGATGCCGATACAATCGTCCTGATGAATCAGGTTGACCGGTTTGAGTCCGCTTACCGGATCGACTTTTCGCTTCAGGAAACGTGCCGGATTACGGTCTGCACCAATCAGCCCGCCAAAACGTATGACCGTCGTTTTGAAATTCCGGTTTTCCGACAACAGTAATTCGGCCATCACCAAGGCTTTTCCCGATGGTTTTTCTGGAAGTAAGACATCCTCCTCGGTGGCCTTTCCGCCCAATTCGTTGTAAACCGAAGTCGATGAAATAAACAAAACACGCGGCACCCGGTGCTCTTCCAGCAAGTGAACCAATTGTTTGATTTGAGCCGGGAAAATGGTTTCGATAAAATCGACCCGCCGTGGAGGAATCGCGACAATTACGAGATCGGTGTCGAAAAAACGAGGATCTTTGAGTTGTACTTTTTCTTCATCCAACACCAGGCTGTAGGGTTCGATCCCCGCGGCACTTAATGTTTTGAGCTTCGAGCGTGTTGTCACCGAGCCTTTCACCTGAAATCCTTCAGCGATCAACTTTTTTGCCAGGGGAAATCCCAGCCAGCCACAACCTAAGATCGATATTTTATTCATCTTCAAACGATTTATTCAATGATAATCCGGTGTTTGGGCTCCGGCTCATTGAGTTTTTCAGTAATTCGCTGAATGGCATACTTTACAAACGACAGTTCTTCTTCCTCATGCGATTCGAGCACTAAGTTAGGAAATTCTGCCCATGCTGCCTGAGCTGTGCGGTTGCCATTGGCCAACACCGGGGCTTTGGGCGGCGGAAAATTGCCCGATGCCTTGTAACTCTTGATAGCGCTTTCACTGAAAAACAAGTAGCCATCAAACATCTCGTTCATCATGATTTCGATGGAAGTATTTTTATACACCTCAACCGAATGCCAGTCCAACTGATTCTGATCCAGCAGTTCAGGAAGCGGATTCAGCGATTTGTCACCACGCAGGTAAATTACCTTGGCACCGTCATTCTGCTCAACCAGCAATTCGGCCAGCGAATAGGCGTTCAGCGATTTTGGCCGAACAACGCGCACACCACATTTGGTTAAAATCCGCTCCTGCTTCTCAGAAAGACAATACACCAGATCATCTTTTTTCATGCCTATTTTCAGGGCAAAACGTAAGAGCCAATGTGCCGCATAAGAGCTGGTAACCACCCATTTTTTTTCCGAATTCTGGATCGAATTAAAAAAATGAATGTCAGGTTTCCGGTATGTAAGCCTGACCAGGGGCTGTTCAATAAACTTAATCTGTTCGCTAACCAACCATTTACGGGTTAGCGCCGAAAGTCTTCTTCCAATAAAGATTGCCGGTAGTTCCATGGTTTTCAATGTTTAAAATCTTTTCCTTGCTTTGTTTCTTTCACATATTCTCTCCGAATAACGAAATCACCGAATCCTTCGCCTTCACTCCTGTTCTTCGCATAGTCTGCAATGATCGGCCGCAATTCAGCAAGTATTTCCTCTTCCGAGAGTGTTTCTTTGTAGAGGGTATTCAATCGGGTGCCGTTGAAATTTCCTCCCAAATAGAGGTTGTAATGGCCCAGCGATTTTCCGATGAAACCAATTTCAGCCAAATACGGACGCCCACAGCCATTGGGGCAACCGGTCATCCGAATGACAATTTCCTGCTTGGTCAAATCGTGCTCGGCCAGGATGGCTTCTATTTTATCCATCAGCGTGGGCAGGTAACGTTCAGCCTCGGCAAAAGCCAGCCCGCAAGTATTCAGGGCAACACAAGCAATCGAATTTTGCCGCAGCCCCGACAATTGCACCGGCCAGACACCATATTTTTTCAAAATCCGGTTGACTTGATCCTTCTCGCTGGTGTTAGCAATAATCAGGTTTTGGTTTCCGGTCAGGATAAACTGAGCATCGCTAACTTTTTCTGCTACTTCGCGCAAGGCTGATTTTAACTGAAGGGCTTCTGTGTCTTTTACCCGGCCACCTTCAACAAACAAGTTCAGGCTCCATTTCCCGTCTGTTCCTTTTTTCCAGCCATAGCGATCACCGTTCCGCGAAAACTCATACGGTTTGGCAGGCTGAAGTTCGTAACCCAGGTACTTGTTCACCTCCGTTTTAAACCAGTCGAGCCCGTTGCGATCGATGGTATATTTCAGCCGGGCTTGCTTGCGGTTGGTCCGGTCACCATGGTCTTTTTGAACCAACACCACTTTTTCTGCCACTTCAATGGCCTGCTCCGGCGTGCAAAAACCAATCACATCGGCCAGGCGGGGGTAAGCTTCCGGAATCCCAAAAGTTGACCCCAGGCCACCGCCGGCTGTTACATTGTAGCCAATCAGCTTCCCTTTTTCTTCGATGGCAATAAAGCCCAGATCCTGCGAAAAAATATCCACATCGTTGTAAGGAGGGATGGCCACACCTATTTTAAATTTCCTGGGCAGGTAACGAATGCCGTAAATTGGCTCCACTTCTGTTTTGCTGTCAGCCACCTTTTCCTGGTCAAGCCAAATCTCGTGGTAAGCCTTTGTTTGCGGCATCAGGTGAGCCGAAAGTGCACCGGCCAATTCGTAAACGGCAGCATGCAAATCTGACTCGGCTGGATTGGCATGCGACATCACGTTGCGGTTCACATCGCCACAAGCGGCAATGGTATCCAACAAAACTTCGTTAATTCCTTGAATGGCAGGCTTCAGTTTTTTCTTAATCACCCCGTGCAACTGAAACGCCTGACGCGTGGTCAGTTTCAAGGTGCCATTGGCATGTGTATCGGCCAGCCGGTCCATCTGAAGCCATTGCTTCGGGCTGGTAACTCCTCCGGGCAGGCGAACCCGTATTAAAAAAGAATAGGCCGGCTCCAGCTTTTGGCGCTTGCGTTCTTTCTCCAGATCGCGGTCGTGTTGCTGATATATGCCATGAAATTTTGACAGCTGCGTGTCGTCGGCAGCAATTGCTCCGGTTACCGGATCAGCCAGACTTTCAGCCAGGGTTCCCCGAAGATAATTGCTGTCGTATTTTATTTTCTCAACTTCAGCCAGCTTGCTCCAATCAATTGTTTCGCTCATCTTATCAGTGTTTTTTGTACGGTAAGGCATCCTGGTGTTAATGCTTACTACCAATACGCTTTTATACTTATCAATGTTCAATCAAAAAATTAAAATAATTTACTTCCCGCAACGCTTTTAGTACACGTCAGCCATAAAGCGCTTTTCCTTTTTCAGCTTTTTGAAATAAGCCCTGGCCTTTTTGTCGGTCATACCACCCTGTACTTTAATGATATCCAGCAGTGTGACCTGAACGTCTTTCGCCATGTACTTCATATCGCCACAGAGGTAAAAACTGGCACCGTTTTCGAGCCATCGGAATAATTCTTCCTGCTGCTCTTTCAGCCTGTGCTGAACGTACACCTTTTCCTCCTGATCGCGCGAAAAAGCCAAATCGATCTTTTCGAGATATCCTTGTTTCAGGTATTTCTGCCATTCGAGTTGGTAAAGAAAGTCAGAAGAAAAGCGGCGCTCGCCAAAGAACAGCCAACTTTTGCCTTTCTGCCCGGCGGTTTCGCGTTGTTGCAAGAAGGCCCGGTAAGGCGCAATGCCGGTTCCAGCCCCAACCATAATGATGGGACTGCCATTGGCAGGTAGTCGAAAACTCGGGTTTTTATCGATGTAGATCAGCACATCATCATCTACTTCCAGCCGGTCGGCCAAAAAAGTGGAGCAAGCGCCGTATCGTTGCCGCCCTTTGTTTTCGTAGCGCACCCGCGAAACGGTGATGTGAACTTCATCCTCATAGGCCTTTTGGCTCGATGAAATACTGTACAAACGCGGTGGCAGCGGACGAAGCAAATCCAAAAATTCGGTGGCTGTCAGTTTGGCCGGAAATTCATGTAACAGGTCCAGCACATCATGACCGAACAGATATTGATCCAGTTTGGCTTCATCATCAACGATGGACTGAACCCCGGAAGATCCAGTCTTTTCGGCATATTTCTGAATCACATCGCGCGTGAGCAGTGTAATTTCGTAGTGATGTTTCAGGGCTTCGTTAAATGGCAGTTTTCCGATCCGGGTTTCCACGACTTCATTATCGATCACACCCAAGGTCGAAATAATTTCCTTGACCAATTTGGGCGGGTTCTGAGCGATGACACCCAAGGCATCGCCCGGTTCGTATTGAATTCCTGATCCTTCCAATGACAGCTCAAGGTGATAAACTTCCTTATCAGATTCGCGCCCGGTAATGCGAACTTTATCGAGCACTTTTGATCGAAACGGATTCTTCCTTGAGTAGGTATTCGTTTCACCTGAAGTAACCACTTCAGCAGCAGCCTGCCCAGGCGTTTCCGGTTGAAGTTTTGCCAGCTCATCCAGTACGTCGGTCGTCCATTTTGCGGCATCTTCCTCGTAGTCCACATCGCACATCACGATCGGAACCAACTCATTGGCTCCAGCATTTTTAAAGGCGTGGTCGATATCAATCCCGGTTTGGCAAAATAGTTTATAGCTCTTGTCGCCCAAAGCCAACACCGAGTAGTTCAAACCTTCGAGTTTTGGCGCCCGTTTTCCGGTGACAAAGGCATGAAAATCTTCCGCCATCTCGGGTGGCTCGCCTTCGCCATGGGTGCTGACAATCACCAACAAGTTTTTTTCGTCTTTTAACTGCTTGGGTTTGTAATCGTCCATCGGCTTCAACTGGCAAGCGATATTCCGGGTACTTCCTTGCTCGCACAAGGCTTTGGCTATCGCTTCGCTGCGACCGGTATGGGTGCCGTACAAGATGGTTAACGGCAGTTTTTCAACGGCGACGGCCGAATCAGACTGGCTGACACCAGTAACGACCGAACCTACAGCAACACTTCCGGCCAAGCCCTGAAAATAACCGCTCAACCAAATTAGCTGCTCCGGCTTAGCTCCCTGTGTCAATTGCTGCAAAGCTTTCAACTGAGCTTCGTTTAAGGGGGAAAGTTGAATACTCATCTCTTTTATTCTTTAAGTGTTTTGGTTTCTAAAAAATTTTTGATTTCGTTCCGAATTCGAATCGAGGCATAAACATCTTTGGCATTGGAACTGACAGCTACACGAATGTCACCATCCTGATAAATGGCCGGTGAAACGAATTGACACAAGGCCGGCTGGTCGTGAATGTTTACCAATACGCCGGCATTCCTGCCGTCGCGGGCAATTTGAGCATCCAGTTCCGGATTGTTGGTGCACGAATAAAACATCAGAAAGCCTTTCAAGTCCGCCTTTTCATAAGCCTTCACCGTATAAGGAACATCGCTGTTCTTAATCTCATCGCACACCTCAAGGGCAATAACTTCAACATAAGCATCAAAACGCTTCAAAATCTGAATTTTGCTCCAGGCCGATTGTCCGCCACCAATGATCAGGATCTTTTCACCGGCTATGTTGATTGCGATAGGCAAATAATTTTTTTCCATATTGCTAAATTTGATATTCAATATCAGACTCATCTATCCGTCCGAACTTGATCTTGTTCCAGGTGCGCTCGTGGAAATAGTACAGCACCATCTTGGTAAACAGTTCAATTCCGCCAATCGTTACCGCAAACTCCAGCTGTCCAATCACCAACCAGGCAATCATAATGGTATCCAGGGTTCCAACTGTTCTCCACGAAATTGTTTTAATAACACTGCGATAAGCTTTTTCTCTCATTCTATTCTGATGTTTATTGTTAATAGCATAAAAAAAGCCCTTCTGGGTTACAGAAGGGCTTTTCCTATGATGTTATTTCAACTTATAGTAAGTTCATATCTTTTTCCCCTTCTGCATAAAAAGACCACAACACATACACATCATAGTACATGTCATTTTCATCATTTTATTTGCAGAAGTATGGGCGTTCATTTGTCTTTTTTTATCTTTTTGACTGTTTTCGATTCAATTATTAAGAAACGAAGAATCTTGGTGTTTGATGCCGTCAGTATAGCCTTGTCTTTTATCCTAGCTTTACACTTGCATTTCGGGTCAAAAATAGCGACATCTTTTTCAAAACAAAAGATTTCGAAGTGTTTTTTTTATTAAATCTGCATTAAAAATCATAAACAACTATCAACCAATGCTTTTATTTTTAAAATTATCACCGAAAACTTCCTTTGACTTTCAATTTGTCAGTCATGAGCAAGACGGATGTTATATATTGAATGTTCGTTTGAGTTTCGCAAACGTTGTGCGAATCGTGCTCAGCGAATGTAATTTCCCCTGGGATGAAGTTTGACGCGCAAAATTTTATTTAAACTCCCACCAATCAAAATCAAACAGATCCTTTTCGCCTTTAAAAACGAAATACACATCGTGCACCCCATTGGCATTTTTAACCAGTGCGGTAAAATTCTTCCAAATCCCCATATGCCGCGAACTGTTAATATCAACAGTTGCAATGATCGGCCCATCGATTTTTCCGGTACGTATTTCAATTTCGCCCCCGTACAGCGAAGCTGCGCTCACCTCGACAGACTTTGCCCCTTTTCCAAAATCAACACCTTCCACCAGAATGTAATCACCATGATGTATGGAAGTTGCAAACAATCGGTCGGCTATCTTTTTTCCCCTGGCCCATTCAAAATCGCCTTCCCATTCGGTTTCGAAACGGGTTTTTATACCTTCGCTCCAGGCCATAGTTTCTGCCTCAACACGCATATAGGGGTTTAATGTGCCTACTTGCCCCGGTCCGTCAACCGACCAGTATTTTCGTTTTGTTATTGTTCCATCAGCCTTGTAAACCATTTCGTCCATATCAACCGAACGACGTTCATAAAACTTGGGCGTGATCTGCTTAAGAATGTCGTAGCTATGCCCGAAACAATACGATTTGCCTTTGAATTCGATAATACCCGGGTGATTGCCCCTTGTTTTTTCCGATGCATCCACTATCATGCCTTTGTACTCCCAAGCTCCGAAAGGAGAAGTACTCATCGCATATCCAATACCCTCGGGGCAACAGGTTGAAGCGTAAGCCAGGTAGTAAAGGCCGTTACGTTTCCACACCCAGGGGCCTTCCTGGTAGTTTTTCGGGGTTGTAGTATCTTGCATGATCTCGCCCGAATAAGAAACCATATCCTCGTTCAGCTTCACGTAATACACTTTGGGGTTTCCCCAGTACATGTACGCTTGTCCATCGTCGTCGATCAATATGGTAGGATCAATGTCGTGATTGCTGTTTTTAATCAAAGGTTTGCCGATAGGATCCTTGAAAGGACCGTAAGGACTGTCGGCCACCAAAACTCCTATTCCAAACCCACCGGGCATTGGGCAATAGAGGTAAAATTTTCCGTTACGCTCAGTACATTGAGCAGCCCAGGCCCCATTTTCGTGTGGAATCCATGAGAAATTTTCCAGCGATGCCACTTCACCGTACTCGGTCCAATTCACCATATCAGTCGAATAATAAAGCATCCAGTTGTGCATTTTAAATCCCATGGCATCATCCTCGTCGTGGCCGGTGTAAAGAAACACGGTGTCGTTATGTACCAAAGGTGCCGGATCGGCAGTGAATTTGGTTTGGATGATCGGCCGCTGTGGCGGAATGTCGTTCTGTGACATGGCATTCAAAACGCTCATAGCCAAGAGCAGGAATGTGACTATTTTTCTGTTTATCGTCGGTTTCATTTGATTTATTTATAGTTTGATTTGGATTTTGTTTCCATTATAACTTATTGTTTTGTCGATTTTGGCAGTGACGCCATCACCAAGGCCTTCATTTTGCGACACTATCACAATGTTGAACTGCCGCTTTTCCAGCATCCCGGGAAAAGAGCCTTCGCGATCTTCAATGGTCAGGCGTTTCTTTGCATCATCCCAAGTAAAGGTTATGGTAGAATAAATACCCTTTTCGTAGTTGTAATTGTCGTTTTCGTCTTCGTACAAGGTGAACTCGCCATCGGCACCTTCATAAATACGGATCTCAAGTTCGTCCCATCGTTTTTCTTCGGCGTATTGTACTTTGGGCCCAACAGGAATGATGCTTCCTGCTCTTATGTACAAAGGAATCGTTTCAATATTGGCATCTTTAAAAACTTCCTGCCCACCTTTGAACTTCTCGTTTGTCCAGAAGTCGTACCAATCGGTTCCGGCAGGCAAATACACCTGTGTTACTTTCTTTTTTGTAAAATCAACTTCGGATTTGTTACCTTTATCTTCGCCTTCGTTCCGGTCCCAACCACTCTCTTCGTTCGTTTTTACCACTTTTTCAGGAGTATATTGGGCATTCACGATTGGAGCAACCAAAATGGATTTACCAAACATGAATTGGTCATTCATATCCAAAACCCGCTGATCATCGGCAAAATCCATCACCAAAGCACGCATAAAACTTGACTGTTTGTTGGTTACTTCCCATGAGGTGGAATAGATGTAAGGCAGCAAGGTATAACGCAAATGGATCGTCTGTTCTATTGCATCGTAAATGGGTTCTCCTTTCTTCCCAAAATGATAGATTTCCCTCGACAGGTCGGTACCGTGCGAACGCATCATGGGGTTGAAAGCGCCAAACTGTAACCAACGAACGTACAACTCCTGAAACAATGGGTTTTTGGAAGCCGTACCGTCATTCCAGCTCTTGTTGTAGACGCCTGCAAAAAAACCACCAATATCACTGTTCCAATGAGGGATGCCACACATAGAGAAATTAAGCCCGGCGGGGATTTGGTTGCGTAAGTTTTCCCATGACGAATTCACGTCGCCCGACCAAACATTGGCCCCGTACCGTTGCAGCCCGGCAAAACCAGAACGTGTCAGGATAAATACCCGTTTGGCAGAGGTAACGGCACGCTGATTTTCGTAAACGCCCCCAACGGTCACTAAGGGGAAAGCGTTGCGCACTTTGCGGAAAGATCCCAGATAGGTTTTTGTGTCCATGTCTTCGGGTTTGAAGCCCAAATGGTCGGGCTCGGTCGAATCCATCCACCACCCATCGATGCCGAGTTTGAACAAGCCTTCGTTCAGGTGCTTCCAATAAATATCCCTGGCTTTGGGGTTAAACGGGTCGTAAACACGAACGCCCGAGGGATACTCCATGTTGGGTGGCCAACTGGTGAGGCCGGATTCGGGCCACGTTCTGAAGTTGAAAAGTGCTCCCAACTTTTCAAGTTCGCGATACGGTTTTGTTGCCGGACCAAACGAAGACCAAATTGAAATGATGATGTGCGCATTCATGTTGTGGATATCGGTTATCATTTTTTGTGGATTCGGGAAATCGTCGTTGAGAAACTCCATCGCATTCCACAGGTAGTTGTTTCCCCAATATTGCCAATCCTGGATAATACCATCAAGCGGCACGCCCAGTTCGCGGTGTTTCTTCACAACGCCAACAATTTCATTCTGACTTTTATAGCGCTCCTTGCTTTGCCAGTAGCCATAAGTCCACAGTGGAAACATGGGAACCTGCCCCGTAAGATCGCGCATCTGGGCAATAACGCCATCAGCATCGCCACCATGCATAAAATAATAGTCGATGCAATCGCCAACTTCAGACCTAAACGAGGTTTCACCCGGATTGTCTTTAAATGTGGTTGGCGAATAATTATCCCAGAACAAGCCGTAACCTTTTACCGACTGAAAAAAGGTCACAAAATCCCAAGTATTGTTCTGAACCATACGGACTTCCTGGTTTCGCTGCGACATTTTGCCGTTTTGTAGAATGCCAAGCCCGTAAATCGTTTCGTCTTCGTCCAACGCAAATGACTGCCCGATGCTAAAGGTTTCCACTCCGGCATCGTTGAAATCGGCGAACGTTGCTCCGGCTTCTTTTTCGGCCAGAAGTACCAGCCCTTTCGCATCCTTGAACGTCACCTTTCCACTTTTCAGGTTTAACACCACTTCAATATTCGTGCTTTTCAACCTGAGATCGTCTCCGGTTTGCTTCTTGGTAAAACCAGTATTTTCAGGCGCTTTCACAACCGAAAGACTCTCTTTTTTGAAGTTCTTTTCTTCGGGGGATTTTACAATCCGAACGATCGATGATCCATAGAATTGGATCTCTACGTCTATTGAATTGATTTTTGCTTTTATGCCCAAATCGGTTTTCTGATATGGTTGCGCGTTGCCGCTTAAGCCAATTGAAAAGCCCAAAAGCAGCATAAAAAAAAGCTGTTTTATCATTTTTAGTTCCATGTGATTTAGTTTATTTTCTATTTTATCAGGCCGTTTTCAGTAGTTCATGTTTCGAAGATATTATTATCGGACTTCGATCATCGCATCTGATGAATTGAGCAGATGACCGAAGCTACTGATCCCTTCAAGGATAATTCCATATTGCGATGGCGAATCAGCGGAATAAAAGCTCAGATGAGCAACTCCAGTGCTGTCTGTTCGGACGTTTGGGTTCCAATAAATTGTTGAGCGCATATCCGGAGATGTGTTCTCTCGCTGTTCTTCGGTTTCGTAAACGGGCGAATAGAACTCAACATGCTGCTGGTAGCCGATCGGGGTAAATACCTGCATGTTTTTATTCAAGCTGTTTTTCTCCACAAATCCCTTTTTGGTGTTGATTACAATGGCTCCGTTTGCCGCACGGGTCCCGAATATAGGCATTACCGAAGTGGCCGGCGACACAAATGCATCGCTGATGTCATTGACATTCAACAGGCCATAGTCAAAATTTTCAGTTGGCACATTGTCCAGAATAAGCATTGGAGTGGCCTGCCGATAATAAACCTCACTCCCTGAAATGGTAACGCCCGGGAGGCGACGCAGCAGGTCGAAGACGGTCATAAAATTGGCCTTTTCTATTTCCTCGCTTGCCAGTACAAAAGATGACGAAATTGAATAGTAGGGCGATTCCGTTTTTCGTTGAATCTTTCGCTGTCCTTTCACTTCAACCTCCGCCAGATTAATGAGGCGCATGCCATGTTCAATGGTGTACCTTTCATTTGCCTTCTCAAGGTATGCTTCTTCGTTGGTCCGCTTTTCGGGAGCGGCCAATGGAGGGGATACAACCGGCGGAAATACGTCAACGGAGTCCATCTCAATAAAAGCAAGGCTTGAGCCCTTCTTCCTCAATGCCTGTATAAGGTACTGTGTACTATCCGGATAATCAACGTTGGTAAACACAAACCTCCCATCATCTTCCGGTTTTACGAACGAGGTGCCCAAAATTGAATCTTTATGGGCGATCAGGGAAATGCTCCCATCTCTTAAGGCCGAAAATACCCCGGTTACTTTCCCTGAAAACTGACGGCTTGATTCCACCGGATATTTCTGCTCCCGCTGCAAATTACCCTTCAAAATTCCGGACACCTGGTATCGTCTCCAACCTTGTGTCATCATCAGCACATCGAGCGCTGCGATTGTTTTTGGGTTATCGTTTCGCAAATAGCTCATGGGCGATTCAATATGGCCTTTCAATTCGGAAGTAAGCAAAAGCGTGGAAATGATGCTCGAAGTCGTATCAATCGTTACATCCAGCTTGTCCACCACGGCCAAGGAAAAGCTACCCGATAAGGGGGTTTGATTTTCGTCGGTAACCTGAATTTTCAGATTAATTTTATCGCGGGTTTGGTAGCCTGGTTTATCGGGCTTGACATTGACCCGGGCAATTGTACTGTTTTGGCTTGAAAACACGAGGCGTTCGCTCAGGATGTTTCGGGCTTTGTCGATTAACAAAAGATGCACAATGCCTGCCGGGAAAAAATCTTTGTCAAAGCTAATATAGCCCCGATTTGCATCCCAAGGTTGTGAGTAGAGAACCACTCCCCGCAAATGTGCCACCAAAAAAAGATCAGGAGGCATGACATCATCCGGCGAATGGAGCAGGCTTAGCCGTAACTTGCCTTTGTCCCAATTTGCTTTCAGCGCAACCTTGTCTGGTTCAGCCACGGGCAGTGGGAACCGTTTGGAGATGTTTTGCTCGTTCGTGCAAACGGCATAGTAAGTCCGTTCCGGGAAATAATACATACGAAACTGCCCCATTCCCAAATGGCTGCTCTCAAAGCTTGCGCATTCCTGCCCCGTGTCGTCATAAACAGTCCCTTTCACTTTTTCGTGCAGACCGTTTTTTTTCAATGCTTTAAAAGCCATTTGAAACCCCGTTTGCAGTAAGGCATGACCTCCTTCTGGGAAAAAGGAAACATCAAAGCTGTCATTGGGCTGGGGAATCCTGAAAAAACGATTGTAATACCGCCCCTTGTAAGCGGTTTGCAAAAGAAACACCGACTGCTCATGGGGATCCTTTAACTGAAAGGAATAATGGGACGAATCTTCCTGAAATGACAGTTTTTCTCCTTCGCCGTTTAGGTTGCTGTCAACAAATAAGCTGCAAGCATCCGGAACAATTCTATTTCCGCTTGTTTTATCGTTAAACCATACTTCAGCATTCACTTTGTTTTCATTGAAAATGAAGTTGATCTCAGGAGTAATTTCAGCAGATAGCGGATCAATCACTTGAATCGATTTTCTGAAAAAATAATCCTCACCCAAATTTTGCATGTAGCGGGTATAAGCCCGCAGCGCATAATCACCTTCAGGCAAGGCTTCGTCAACTTCAATATTCCCGTAAAAACAGCCCAGGCTGTCGGAGCGCAGCATCACCCGGCTGACCACATCGGCAAGTGGATTAATCAGTTCGACATACACATAGCGGCTGGCGTTGGCTTGTTTGAGAAACAGTGCATCGACTAAATGGACGCGCAGCCAAATCGTTTCTCCGGATACGAAAGTAGCCTTGTCGGTGTGTACATGTATTTTTTCCTGTGGATAAAGAGCCAGCTGTTCAAGAAAGAGGCTTTGGATTGAATCACCGCTAACATCCTGCGCCTTAACAGCGCCACTAAAAAGAGAGAAGATGCATAAGATGAAGGTTATTGTTTTCATGGGTATTGTAGTTGGATTGGGAAATCATACCTGGATTACTCAATATCGTACATTTTTAAAGAAATAGTCCATGACAACCTTTTTACTCATAGGGTTGCATATCACAAAAACATCAAAATTATAGCCGCCGAATTGAAATGGAACCACATAAACTTTATCGCCAATATGTACTGCTTCGTTAAATTTCTTTTGCATTCCAACCCTGACTAGCAAAGCTTGTGCAGTTCGTATTGCCTCCTGGGATTGAATACTCAAATCTTCGAAACGTAGTTGATGAATAAGCATGCTGTCAATGCATTTTTTTGTTACAGAATCGGAATATGCCCAGATTTCTCTCTGAGTTATTGATCCATGACGATTATATGAAGAGTTACCATCTTGCTTTTTTTCAATGGTTTGTATATTTTCCTGAAAAACGGTTTTAAGCTTAATGGTATCAATGTTTATCTCGGCATCATACACCTTTGAAATTTTCACCATGGTTTCCATTGGCAATTGCTCCAATAAAGCCCATTTATACTTATGAGGGGCGACAAAATATTCCTGTTTATTTTTCCGTTGATTTCCTTCGTAGTAAGAAGAACCTGAAGATGAATAGTGATAACTAACAACCTCCAAACCGGAAAAATAATTGCGGTAGTACCTGTATCTGGCCGAGTCTGAAATTGTTTCTACAAAGAAGTACCTGGTCGAATCTGAAATCGTTTTAAGAGAGGAGTAATTGCCAAAGCTATATTGGCTTGCGTTGGTAATATATCCATTGTACCAATTTCGAAATAAATTCTCAAAATTGGTTTCACAGGAAATTAGGCTGTCGCCATACTCGTAAATAGAAACCGTCTTATCAGAAGAATTTGATATCGAGTCGCTTTTTTGCTGGCAGTGTGACTCCATGATACCGGCAATAATTAAAATAATAAGGATTAATTCTTTTTTCATCTTACATTTTTTTGAAGATTGGAATAATCAGCCAAACAAAATAATCAACTAATGAAACCTTAATTCGATCTGAAACCAAACTGCAACTGATTTTCAATCATTTATTTTTCTCAAATTCAACACCTAACCGTGCTTTTTCTTTCAAAACGCGAATTCCAAATCCGGTTTTGTTGCGATCAGGATTGCCAATGCAGATCATTTTCTTGTACGAATCGTTATATTTTTAAAAAAGGTATCCATCACAACTTTTTTAGTAGTAGGATTGCAAATCACGTAAACCACATAAGGTGTTCCCAAATAATCGAATTTGACTGAATTAACATGGTCACCAATATGCACTTGTTCTGTAAAATTCAACTGCTTCATAATCCTTTGAATCATCATGTCTTTCAAGAATAAATCCTGAGCATCCACAACATCTAATTCAAAGATATCTTTTTCATGCTTATGAAAAATATCAAAATAGTCCTGCGACAGGGAGTCTGGCGATGCAGCACTCCATACAGAACTCTTCCAACTGACCCCAAATGAATTAAAACCGCCGGGGTTAATGTGAATTGTTGTGTCCTTTTGATAGCTCGAAAAAGTATATAGATTAAGCTTCATGGTATCAACACAAAACGGTTCTTCTATAAGCGCCCGCGCTTTCAGCAAAAATTCTTTTGAAAACAGTTTCTGTAATTTTTCCGGCAGGCCTATCGGCTCATAAAACTCCCGTTGACTATAGCCTGGGATGATATAAAGCTCGTATTCTGTTATTCCATCAAGGCCTACTCTGCTACTACTCTGCCCTGAGAAATAAACTGGCTTGTCGCCTGAAAAATAATTACGATAGTAATTATATCTTGCTGAGTCTGAAATTATTTCAACAAACGAAAAATCAAGAAACTCATAATCCTCTGCATTCGTGACATTGAGCGTATGCCAATTATTGAGCAGGTTCCTGAAATTTGTCTCGCAAGTCTCTAACGAATCCCCCAGTTCGTAAACGGAAACCTGCTCACCAAAAATATCAGAAGTACGTTTTTGAATATTTCTTATCGTATCTAAAACGGCCTGGCTGGCGCTGTCTACATTGACACTACTCCATTGGAGATTTTGTCCGTAGCCGATTACCAGTTGCACAGAAAATAAAAAAATGAGAAAGCTCCTTTTGTTCATTTGTTTTTTGCTTTGTTCGATCTATTCTTTGTCATTCTTGCCGAGCGATAGAACTTTTTCGCAAGAAAGGTGCACTTCCTGTAAAATCTGAAATCGTATCTGCACGGAGGCCTGAACGACCAATCTATTATGGCCTGTCAAGTATCCTGACTTGGCCATGAAAATATCAATCTCTTTTACTTATCAGTCAACCATAAGAATAAACCTATGCCACTTTTAAAAAAAATGGCAGGGCAAAACTAGCCCTACCATCTTTTTATTTATACCTACTTTCCGTGTTCATCTAACCAGTCGTCCAATTCTTCCTGTTCAGCCGACGTTTGGCGTTCTTTGTACAAAAAACCCTCGGCTCGCCACCGCGTTCCGTTGTTATCGAACTCGTACCAAAAATCGTACACTTCCATATCCGGATGATAAACGCCACCGCCCTCATGAATTACAAACTGATCCCAGGTTGAATAAGTCAACGAATTATCACTATTGATTGTAATTCTAAAGGTATGCGTTGGCCGATAGTCTTTGGTTTCATTGTTGAAATGATACATACGAACGGTGCTTCCATTGTCGGTCGCCACCAAATTCCGCGACATTTTATAGACCACAGAATCGTTGGTGTTCGTTGTATTTTTCAACACCCCGTCCACATAGTACAGACCAGAATAGTCGTTCATTAGATGTAACCTAACCAGCACCGTTGTATCATTTTCGCTCAGTTCATAGTCCGAAATTGAGCTTAGCCGCAATGGAATCATATACAAGGAATCACATTGCAATGAGGCCGGATCGATATGGATGGGGTAAGTGCTGTAAACCTCTCCGGCTTTTATAGTGACCTGCTCCAGCGGATAGCTGTATATCGCCTCGTCCAGTGTTTGGTACTGTACAGCCTCCCCTGACACATTGCGTTCGTTGTACAGAGTGACTTCAGCCGGATTCTCATCCAGCGTAACGGTAACATCCTTCGATAAAGGAAGTGATCCGCTTACGGCTACCGAAACTGCGATCGTGTCGGTCGAGTTACCGAGATCTATATCTCGCTCAATGAGCTGATCCCGGGCCCCGACAATATAAACTTTCTGCGGAAACAGCTCCCGATCCATCGGAGACTCTTCTTTCTCGCAGCCCGCGAATAGCGTGGCGAGGGATAAAGAAAATAATATTATTTTTTTCATGTGTTTATAAATTACTTTTAGTGGTCACCTGAAACTCACCAATACAATCAATATCCACAGTTAGATGGTTGACGATCATGGCTCGTTTCAGATTACTTCATCATTCATTTAATAATAACTGCTTAATTCCAACCCGGATTTTGAACCAGCTTGCCATTTTTGTCAAGCACGTCCTGACTTATCGGGAAAAAATACATCTTGTTATTCCAAACACGTTTCATGGCTGTCTCTGTATTCCAAATCTTGGTTGTATAAAAGCTTTCGCGCTCTGAGCTTCTGGCTGTCACATCTAATCCTGTGACAGGTGTCCGCATCACTTCGGGAGCATCCATCCAACGCCGAAGGTCATAGTAGCGATGATCTTCGAAAAAGAACTCAATCTGCCGTTCGTGTTTAATCAATTGCTTCATGGTTTCATAACTGCCCGCTTCGGCTTCTGTAATTCCAGGTAAACCAGCACGATACCGAATCTCGTTAAAATACTTCACCATTTGGGCAACATCTTTTGTTACAGATATGCCAGTCACTTCATCGGTATAGCTACCACTCATCTCATTCATGGCTTCTACATAGCCCAATAATACTTCGGCATAACGAAAAATCGGATACGTTTTCTGTTTCGATTTTCCCCAATAATCCCTGTTGTCTTCCTGATGAGCCCACTTGCGAATCGTATAGCCAGTACGGTTGTAGTTAAAGTCGCTACCGCGGGCATTACCATCCCTGTAGTAAGTTGCATTCAGATTTGTAACATCGCTACCAGATCCGGTATAGGCTGTACCGGGCCATAAACAATGGTTAAAACCGATGGAAGCATAGTAGCGCGGTTCGCGGTTGTCATCCATCTTTGCCCGCTCTGCAGTAAGGGTATAGTTTTCAGAAAACGTGTGACCGGTACCGACAGCTTGCCACGATTTTTCTTCATCAGTGGCTTCACTGAACAACCTCCCGTCAGCCATTCGAAACTGGTCAACAACATCCTTGGGTACGCTCAAGGTACTGTTACCGCCTTGTTTTGAAGGAAATGCAAAACGCATGTTTATATTGGCTTCATTACAGAAATAGATTAATTCCGGATTGCTTTCAGGAGTTACGCTTCCATCGAATACTGATTTATATGACCTGTACGGATCGATGTCAGCAGCTCCATTCGGAAAACTTTGTGTTTTTAGATTCGGATCGTCCGTATCAGGAAGTTCCAGTGTACCGGTTCCCCTGGTATTTACAATTTTGGGTTCCGTATACAGTTGATATTTGCCTAAATCAATCACCCGTTTAAATGCAGCTGCAGCTTTCCCCCAACGTTCCGGATCTGGTGTTTGCGAAATGAACGGTGTACCATCGCTGCGTGTCCAATTGGCATAAAACGTATTGCCGTTGTACAACGGACTGGCTGAGTACAAGCGCATCCGCGCAATTGCGGTCATAGCCGCCCCTCTGGTTGGCATATACTGATAGGCTATTCCCCTGTCAAGCGGAAGAAGCTGAGCGGCTTGCTCAAAATTGGCACAAATATATTCCACGCAGTCATCATAAGACGAACGTTCATACGACACGGACTCAACAGTGGCATCGGTATCGAACGGCTCATCGGGCAAAATTGGCACCGGTCCATACAATCGCACCAACGAATAGTAGAAATAAGCGCGCAGGAAATGAGCCAGCCCTTTATAATCCCGCATTTCAGCTTCGGTTAATTCCGGGTTGCCGTCAATTCGGGCAAGAATAATGTTGGCCTTGCGAATACCTTTGTAATAATCGGGCCATGGATTCACATTTTTAGTGTCTCTGGGCGTGACCTGATCAACCACCAAACAGCTACCCGCATGATCCCAATTGATCCAAGGCTGAATGGCTTCATCGGACCCCATACCGCTTGGAAAATCTGCCCGATAATCCCAGTCTCCAACAAAGTTAGATTCGTTTTTTAACAAAGCTGCGGTTCCATTGATATATTCCAGCGTCTTCGTTTTCGATACGAATATGGTATCAATGGTTGTTTTGTCATACACATATTCATCAATATCTATGTACTTCTCGCACGAGGTAAAAGCTATCGCACTTAGCAACAGCAACAATAAGCCTCGACTATATGTCCAATTTTTTATCTTCATTGCCATGTGTGTTAAAATTTAAGATTCATTTGAAAGGTAAAAACCCGTTGCAACGGATACCTTGCTCCGTTTCCGGTTGCTTGTGCAGGGTCGAAAATCTTTTCTTCCAGTTTGTCCCAAACATGCAAGTTTTCACCAATTAAACTGAAAGTAGCATCCGTAATACCGACTTTATTCATAAAAGCCGCTTTCGTTTGGTAGGACAGTTGAACGTTTTTCAACCGCACATAACTTCCGTCATTCAACCAAAAAGTTGAATTCCGGTTATTGTTGGCATTCCCACCGTAAGTAAGTCTTGGAAAACGGGCATTTGGATTTTCCGTAGCAGGATCGCCTGATATCTCAGCCGACGTCCATCGGTTAGCCTGATCACCCACAGCCAACAGCACATTCCCTGTTTCACGTCCGGTAAAAGGGAAAAAACCGTTGCCTCCGCTAAAATACTTCACCCGGCTCACTCCTTCGAACAGCACACTCAAGCTCCAGTTTTTCCATCCAAGTTCTGTGGCAAAACCATACTGAATCTGCGGCGTATTAGAATACTCCAGCGGTACAACGTCGTAATCGTCGATCACGCCGTCACCATTCACATCCTTGTACTTGATATCACCAGGCAATACTTCTCCCCCAAAGGTCTGCGTTGGGCTGTTTGTTACATCAGCTTCATCTTCGAACAAGCCCAGGGCAATCAGTCCCCGGTTGATTCCCCACTGGTAACCAACAGTTGATTGGTAAGGAAAGCGGACGATTGATTCTTCATATTCCATGATCTCATTTTTTGACTGCGTATAGTTGGCGCGCAAGACCATGTAAGTTTCCTTGTTAAATTGCTTTGTGTAGGAAATATGTCCGTCGACACCCCAACTTTTCATTTTCCCAACATTGGCAAATGGAAGTGTAACCAAACCCATTTCTTCAGGAATACTTGCCCGTTGCTGGTAAATACCGGAACGAACATCCTTGAAGAAATCAACCGTCATGTCGAACCTTTCATCAAAAAATTTGGCATCAATACCGAAGTTTGATTTTGTTGCCGTTTCCCATCTGAGGTTCGACGATCCAACCTGGGTTTCGGTATAACCACTACCGGAATTCCACAAACCGCTACCGGTAGGCCCCATCAAGGTCAAATAAGGGAACCTCACATCCATGCGGTCATTACCAACCTGACCGTAAGATCCTCTAAATTTAAGGTAGCTTAAGAATTGAACACCATTTTTAACAAACTCATATTGTGTAGGTAACCATCCTACAGAAATGGCCGGAAAAACACCAAACTTCTTACCGTTTTCGAAAGCCTCAGACCCGGTGTAGCCTACGTTTCCTTCGATCATATAAGTATCCCGATACGAATAAGTGGCACGACTTGACAGGCCGATGTAGCGTTTCGGGATCGCACTCAAATCATTGGTATTCCGTGAATCCACAAAGTCTTCCATATAATAGTGTATCAAACCCGTAACACGGTGAACATCGTTAAATGTCCGATTGTAATTTGAGCGTGCCTCAAAATAGAATTTCCGGTTCAAATGGGTTGAAACACCAAATGAAGGGTCGGCTGCATCCCGCTTTTTCTCCATGGCCAGCGAGCCATCCCGCTTTCTTCCTGTTGCATAGTATAAAGCCGGGGTCTTGGTCCGCGATGACCACATTTCAGAGTTCGTGTTCATATTGAACAAGGCTGTAAACTTCAACCCTTGGGTTACCATGCTCAAGTCTTGCTCGAGTTGCAAGTTCAAACTATTGGAGTTGCGAAAATACTTTCTAAAACCGGTATGATTAAGTAAAACATAGGGACTAATCTGATCATTGTTACTTCCATAGGCAGGAACTTCACCCGTTGAAAACATAATTGGAACAGTCACTGGAGTCATATTGGCCTGGGCATCCCACAGCGCCTGGCTGTTGTCACCAAAACCCGGATAATTCTGTGTCACCAACACGGTTTCCAAGCCCAACGACATGATTGTCTTCTGCGTTAAATTCATGTCAATATTCGCACGGAAGTTGTATTGTTTGTAGTTTACGTCGGTGTCGTACTTATTAATTCCTTTGTCTTGTTTGAAAAGGGCATCCTTATTCAGCACGCCCAAGCTCAAATAATAACGAGCAGCCTGTCCACCACCTGAAGCACTTAAGTGAACCTGACGGTTCATGGTATAGTCTTTCAGGATAACATCCCTCCAGTTTACGTTTGGATGAAGATCAGGATCAATTCCGCTCCTATACAGCTGCAAATCCACATTATTGTAGATTGGCTCCATACCGCGCGACAGCGCAGCCTCATTGGCCAGGGCAGCATACTGGTTTCCGTCAACATATTCGGGCATACGAGCCGAATACGAATAGCCCGTATTCATTTTCAAATTAACCGAAAGTTTACCTGCACGTCCACGTTTGGTGGTAATCAATACCACACCATTCGCACCCCGCACACCATACACTGCTGTAGCCGAAGCATCTTTCAATATCGAGAAACTTTCAATATCCTCGGGATCAAGGGTATTCATATCCCCTTCCACTCCGTCAATGAGGACCAACGCGCTTGATCCGGCACCAAAGGTACTGATTCCGCGTATCCAGAACTCCGAGAAGTCTTTCCCCGGCTCACCACTACGGGTAACGGCAATAATGCCGGGCACACGAGCACCAAGCATATTGGAAACAGAAGTTGCAGGCACCTTCAGGTCCTTCACCTCTACGTTGGCGATTGCCCCTACTACGGAAGCCTTACGCTGCGTACTATGACCAACAACAACGAGTTCGTCCAACGAATTAACATCTTCTTTTAAGACAATACGCATTCGTTCATCGGTTTTAGTAAGCTCAATCTCTTGCTTTTGATAGCCAATGTATGAAAAAACCAGTGTCTGCCCTTTTTCTATACCGGTTAGCTTAAAGCGGCCATCTGCATCGGTTACAGTACCCTTGCCTGGAACCTCTTTGACCACAACTGTAACGCCTATCAATCCATCACCTTCTTCTGACATGATCAAACCGCCGGCTGTCAAATCAGACTGTGCGGACACGGGTAACTGACAGAACACTCCCATCAGAAATAGTATAGCTATAATATATTTATTCATCTTATAGTCCAATTTTAATGGTTATTCTTAATGTTATTCAATGGAAAGTTTTCTGACTGTCCGGTCTTCTCCTCCTGCAATGATATAGTTGCCATCTGAATCAATCGAAATGTTTCGGGCAACTTTGAAGGTGGATTCCAATGGATCACCGTTTACCAGCGGATTGTTTGAACCCGGCTTTCCTGCTACGAGTTCAACCATATCTCCGTAGATCTTCATGATAACATGTCCATCGCCACACCAAGGGCAACTGCCTTTGTTGACCACGAATAATTCTCCATCCTCATTAACAGCCATCCCATGGGGGTGATTTAAGCGAGCATCCACAAGACGGTGCCCCACTTCAATTCCCTGACCATTATTTCCAGCATATAAGGTCGAAGTCCAGCTATTGTCAGCATTCTTTACCAGCTGGTAAATCGCATTCTGATTGGCGAACGATGCAAAAAAACAATCGTGGAATTTACTATAGGTGATAAAAGAATCCTCCCAATCACCAAAGCTCGTAGGCAGGTCTCCCATGATCTCTCCTCCATAAACATTGGGATCGATGCCACCAGGTTTTTTGGCAGCTGATGTATAAACTTTGTAGGTTTTTTCCTGCAAGTTGACTTCGGCTATACGTCCTTCTGAATCCATTAAATAGATCCAATTATCATCGTCACCGAATGTTAATGACGAGACTTTCGCCCCCGGCAGATCCGAAGTCCTCACGGTGACGCCAGTCGTGCTGTATTCCCAGCTATTGGCTTTTGAATAGTAGTAAATCGTGCGTCCCCGGTTCCAGAACTGGGTCACATAAAACGCGTCGCGCGTGCTATTCACCGTCGGGCAAGAAAGGTTGTCAGGTGTGGCTAGCTTTTGAATCTGGTTGTCATCTTGCGAAAGCATAAACAACCGGTTCCCCCACCCTGTTTCGATCATAAAAATATTATCTTGCGTTTGCCCGGCAACGGCAGCCACATAGTGAACATCGCCAAAGGTGACCGCATCCAGCGCAGCTCCTGCATAGTCGGCATCAGACATCCATGCGTCGACTCCCAGTTTACCGGCAATGGTTTTAACAGACCGACTTTGCTTGTATTTGAATTGAAGATTGGCCGGAACAAGACTATCAGTTCCCAGCACGACAGAAATTTGGTTAAGGCCTTCCGGTTGTTTGGGAACAAGCCCGGTAACACTAACACCGTCGGTAGCGGTAAGAATGGCCTTTTTGTCGCCAAAATAGACTTTTATATCAGAAAGATCTCCGGGAAAATTCCCGTTTATTATAAAAGTCTGATCGATGATTCCCCGAACGGGAAGAATCTCATCGACTGATAAAGGTTTACTCGGATCATATTTGTTAATGATCTCAGGTATTTTCTCAATCACTTCCTCCTTACTACAAGATATTACGAGAAGTAACAAGAATAAACTATACAAAATGCGATGAATTTTATTCATTTTGAGTTTTAATTAGGTTAATACTACATTGTTTAGTGAAACAAAAAAATAGAAGTTCAGTGCCAATATGAGATTGTGGCACAATAGAGAAATCCTTAGAAATTTACACCATAGGCATACTTTTTATTGTCAATTATTAAAAACGCATTGTCAAATTTAAGTCTGCCCATTCCAGATGGCTCCTACTTTAAGATATTTGATTGTCACTTTAAGATACTCCTCAAACAATGGGCGTATTCATTGGATTTTCGGGCCTAAGAGGGTGGCTTGATATGGTGTGGTTGTGCCACGAGAAAGAATAACTTTCAGAGCAAAAGGCTCAGTTTATTTTGGGTTTAAATGAATTGAGATTAATCAAGCTTTCCCCAAGTGTGAGGCTCGTCACACTGTCCGGTTCGACGACTCGCCGCTTTTTCGTCTGTCTCATTCTCTATAATCACTTGCTCGCCTCATTTTGATAAAATCGCGTAAAGGCACGCCGCCCAGAGCCCTTCAACTAACGACGAACTAATTGAAGCTTCAGGCGCGATCCGGAGTAGATGAAGATTAATGTTACCAATAATGACGTTTAGAAGATTTGTGAAGGAGATTTTCCATAGTGCTTCCGAAAAACCATTCCAAAATAACTGACGCTTGCGAAACCACAGAGTTCACTCACTTCGGTTACACTATATTCTTTCGTTTTTAACAAATCCAAAGCGTGATTGAGACGAACAGATCGAATAAAATCAGTGGGCGATTGATTCGTCAGGGCTTTTATTTTCTTATACAAGAGCGAAGCGCTCACGTTCATTGCCATGGCAAATTCATCTCTAGAAAAATCAGGATTATCGATATTTTCCCGAACAACTTCAACAATTCGCTTCAGAAACTGATCGTTAAGCTCATTTCCCAACACCATTTCATCACCTCTAACCTTGATGATCTTCAAAGCTTTATCGCGAATAGCCTCACGATTTTTTATGATCGATTTGATTCGCTGCTGAAGTAGTGTCACATCAAATGGTTTGGTAAGGTAATCGTCCGCACCAAGCCCGAGTCCCTTCAGTTGCTGTGCTTTTCCAACCAAAGAGGTTAATAATATGACGGGGATATGCGATGTTTCATAAGTTGATTTCATCTTCTGACACAATTCAAAACCATCCATATTAGGCATCATAATGTCTGAAACAACCAAGTCGGGCGCTTCCTTCCCAATAATTTCCCAGGCCTGTTGTCCATCGCGCGCCAGGCTGACCTGAAATTGATGAGCCATCGCCGTATGCAAGAAACCGCGTAGATTATCGTTATCCTCCACAACCAACACTTTCATCTCCGGCAAGGACCCCGAATCATCGGGAGCAGCATTTTCAACCAATCCCGCTTCCATCGGTTGCGCAAAAGTTTGAATGGCTTCCTGTGTGGCGATCCGGTCAACTGTCGATTGATCAACTCTAATGAAAGGAATGGTCACCTGAAAAGTTGACCCCACATTTATCTGGCTGTTGAAGTTGACTCTTCCGCCATGCAAATCGACATAGTTTTTCACGAGCAATAAACCGATTCCAGAACCAACAATTTTTGAATTAACGGCATTCTCTCCACGAAAAAATTCGCGAAACAACTGCTTTTGGGCCTTTCTATCGATGCCAATTCCACGATCCTGCACCTCCACGGTCCATTTGCCGGGCGAGCATTCCAACGAAACCGACACCGGTTTGGCGGGCATGGAGTATTTGATCGCATTTGAAATCAGATTATCAATCACTTTTTCGATCATGGACTCATCGAAGGCAGTCACAAATTCAGAACAATTTGCGGTGAACTTTAATTCGATATTCTTACTTTCTGCATACGATTCAAACATTGTGACCCGACTCTCTGTCATTTTCACAATATCGTTCATTGATAAGGAAAGCTTTTCTTTCCCAACATCAACTTTCTGAAAATCCATCAATTGGGTTACTACATTTGAAAGACGCTGGGTCTGTTCCGTTGCCAGTTGTAAATAAAACCGGCTGTTATCATCCAGCTTTGCACTCTTGTTTAGCTCCTCAATTGGCCCGTTCAACAGGGTTAAAGACGTTCGAATATCATGGGCCGTATTCGCAAAAAAGCGAATCTTTTCTTCCGATTGCTGCTTTTTCAAATGATCGATATAATACAAAAACCCAAAAATACTGATCCCAAATACCAGACAGAAAATGAGCACCCTGAACCACCATGTTTCCCAAAAAGGAGGAACCAAATGAAGGGTTATCACGCGCTCGTCAATGGTGGTTGTCAATGAACTATCAACCATTCTGATTCTAAGTAAATAGTTCCCGCTACTAATATTTGAATAGGATAAGAATCGATTGCTGGAAGGCTTACTCCAATCAGTATCCAAACCTTCCATTTTCCATGAAAATTTAGCCCCGGATGCACTCAGCCCCATAGGAACCAATTCTAGAGACACAGTATTCTGGAAATATTTCAAAGACAACTCTTTCAAACTGTCCAGTGGACTATCCAGCATAACACTCGGGTGATTTCGAATTGACCGACCCGAAATTGTCATGTCTTGAAAGAATATTTTACCCTGGTATTGATTAATGGGAATCGCAGCCGGATCAAAACTTAAAGCTCCTTTATTTGTTCCCCAAATCAGATTTCCGTTCCTTAAATTACAATACGAACTCCGGTTAAACGAAACATTGGACAATGCCGGTAACGAACTAAACGTGATGATGCTATCCCCGTCCTCATTCAGCTTGCATAATCCCTGCTCTGTTCCAACCCAAAAATAACCCTTGGAGAAAGTGATACTATTTGTAAAATTCGAAGGCAATCCTGAGTCAACGGAAATTTTCTTCAATTCTTTTGAAATCAAATTATAAAGAAGGACGCCACTCCCACTTGTGCATAACCATGCCACGCTATCCCGCACAAGGATATCGTGAACGATAAACCCACCGACCAACTGTTCATTGATTCCTGATTCCACGTCGAGCATGGACAGGCCCACGGTACTGCCAATCAACATACGACCTCTTTTGTATTCCTCAATCGCTTTGATGGAATAATTTCGAAAGGATCGAAATCGGTCTTCATCGGCCAAATAACAAATCAAATCCCCTCCGGCTCCGCCAATCCAAATATTCCCCTGGCTATCTTTATAAATGTCAAGAACGAAGTTGTTATTAAACGCTCCATCTGTTTTTTCAGTGGAATAGTGCTTTAATTCCTCTCCCGTCTGCCGATCAAGTACATATACCCCGGAAGAATAGGTTCCGGCCCAGATTCTGCCCTGATTATCTTCGCACAAGGCATGAAAAACCTGGGCTTGCGTTCTTGTGTTATGATAAAAATATTTCCATCGATTTGTGGAAACGTTCCAGTGACTGATGCCGTTGTTTGTCGCAAACCAAATATTGCCATCCGAGTCCTCCAATATGTTATTAACATCATTGTTATTCAATGATTTTGTCTTGTCGTAATTGATCTCTGTGATCACGGTGTTTGCCTGATCAAAAAAAGAAACGCCTGCACTGTAAGTGCATACCCACACACGATTTTTATCATCGCAATAAACATCATAAACACCATTGCCCTTCAACGAGTGCGGGTCATCCTGATTCTCCTTATAGAACTCCATGACCTGCTTGCTCCGTTTGTTAACTTTCCACAATCCCTGGCCATCAATTCCCACTAGAATTGTCGTATTGGTACTGGCTTCAATGGCCATTATCGGTTGTGCGGGAATACCTGGTACCGGCCTGGCTTTCATGCCGCTGCCCTCATCTTCCAAACACAGGACTCCATCAACAACAGTCCCGATCCACAATGCGTTCTGCTTTTGGTCATACAACATTTGAGTCGCACCAAAATTGGCTTGATCGGGGAAGGTGAAATAGTCTGTTTGCGAAAAATTGCGTGTATCTAAGACCTTTATCTGCCCGTTAGTTGCATAAAACAGATTAACTGCGTCGTACCACTCAATGGTGAAAACAACATTACTTTCCAAAACAGCCTTCAGTCCATTTTCTGCGTCGTGGCAATACAAACCAAATGAAGTCGCAATCCACAATTTGTCTTGCTTGTCAACCAGCATCCGGGTAACTACAGTAAATGGGTTGGAAAGTAATTTTGAAACGTTGATAACGATCTCAAATTCATCTTGAACTGAATTGTATCTAAAGATCTGCCCGTTGTTTGTATAAGCATACAAAACCGAATTGGCATAAACCAGCCGAACGGTTACGACATCCTCGGACTCGTAGGGCAGCTGATAGGTTCGGATATCACCGGGTGTATATCGGACAATTCCCATTTTTGAAGAAATCCAAATAAACCCGTAGTCGTCGCTCAGCGCTTGGTTGGTTTCCCGGATGGAAACACCATATTCTTCATTCAGATTGTAGAACTTGACATCATTATTTGCTCCTGTTGCCTGAAAAACCAAAACATTGAGCAAGGCAAAAACTTTGAAAATAACTGAATATCGCTTTAAAATCATAGTTGGGTTTGGGTTCGTTTCCTGTTACATATCGCAATACATCTGAAAAATTTCAAAAAAAACTAACAGCTGGATGTCCTACTATATGAACTTCGCGTAATTTTTAACAACCACTCACACCCATTCATTCCACTTGAAATCCGGGGCGCAAACCGTGCAAAAAAATGGTACGAAAGATACATCAAACTTTAAAGCTTGACAATTGATCGGAAAAAAACAAGAACACCCTAAAAAATTGTCCCACTGTCAATAAGTCACCCTACGCATCAGCCCTTGGCTACAGACTTATTTTCAACATCTTATCTTGTATTTTTCAAAACAATGGTGTCACCGCGTGATTTGCGAAGAAGAAACACCTTGATCATCATGAACATAAACAATCGATGAAAAAGATGTGCGAGTGAACCATAAGTTCCGGGATTTTGTTCCGTAAACCGCGGGCGGCTTCTTACCGCTCACCATTTAAAATTTTCTTCGTCCTCAAATCCTCGATCTTAAACATATATGCGAAATAATCCCACCAGGATTTCTGATGGGATTATTTGCTTGTCAACCAAATTTAGACAAGATCAAAAGGCTAAAAACTCCTATTTAACTTTCGTCAGCTGGTCACTTATTTTAAAATAGTCGAAATCCACATACCCACCGGTCGTTTCAGTAGCATAATTGAACAAACCGAAGCGGTAGCCCATGAAATGCGGAAGCGTGTAAGCCATTTGCAAGGGTTCGCCAATTGCAGTCCACTGCTTGCCATCAAGACTGTAGTAGAAGTAAGCTTTGTCGGTGCGCTCTTTAAAATCGCAATCAATTTTTAAGTGGACTTTCTTCTTGTCCAAAGGAATTCGGTCAAGCTCAACTGGCTCATTCGTTTCGGCACTGATCATCACCAGGTATTTCGTCCCTTTTTCCATTTTCACACCCACCAAGCCATATCGACGTTGCAAGGCAATAAAACCGGCGCAATCGCCATCTTTCATGTTCGACACATCCATTGAAACAGCCGCGGAGCTCTCGGGGCCAAAAGTCCGCTGGGTCAACATATTTCGGGCCTGAAGCACATCACTGTCAACGCGCCCGGTGGTCAGCCTCAGGTGACCTTTCCGTTCCGTGAGCGACCAATAACGGTTGTCCGGGTTATGATTCCATTGCCAGGCCAAAGGCAGCGTGTTGTCGCCCTTTTTCCGCTTAAAATCGTCGGAAGCCACAATCTCTTCCACCCCGATATTTTCAACTGGAATGTCGAGCGTATCGGGTACTTTGTCATCGATTCCCAACACCGGCCAGCCATCTTCCCACTTCATCGGTGTTAGATAGGGAATCCGGCCAACGGCGCCGTAGTCGCGAAACAGATAGGCATACCAGTCGCCTTCGGGTGTATCAATAATACATCCTTGTGCAATTCCCCGGTCACGCAAAGCTACACGCCCTTCGTAGGGGCCCGTAATTTTATCGGCGCGGTGAATCACCACGGTTCGCATTCCGTTGCGCGGCCAGGTGATGTTGAACAGGTAATATTTCCCTTCGTGCTTAATCAGCTGTGAACCTTCGGCATGGAGCATCAGGTTTTCTGCAGCAACTTTTCCGGCATCGGGCACAATAATCTCGTTTATTGCTCCCTCCTTGATCCCCGACACGTCAGCTTCCAACTCAACAATCCGAATGTCGCCACCCGCATACAGCATGTACACACGCCCATCGTCGTCGAAAAAAAGCGAATGATCATGCAAAGAGGGCGAAAAGCTTGTGGCCTTCCAAGGCTCATTTTCAGGATCGCGGGTAGTGAAAACATGGGTTTTACCCGAAGTAGCCGAAAAAGTGGACACATAAAAAACCCCCTTGTGGTAACGAAGACTTGGCGCCCAAGAACCTGCTCCGTAGGCGTTGTTCCCGTTTTCAAGTCGCATTTTTTCGTTATCAACCAAAGTATCATAGGCATAGCTTACCAACTTCCAGTTTACCAGATCGTGCGATTTCATAATGGGCACGCCAGGTGCCATGTGCATAGTGGTGCTGGCCATGTAATAAGTATCACCAACACGAACCATCGCCATATCAGGCACATCGGCATGAATGATTGGATTTTGAGCACGCTGCTCCTGAGCAAAAACTTCAGCTTTAAGCATCAGGAATAGCATCGCCAATACCAACAAGTATGTTCGTTTCATTTCCATCGTTTTTAATTGGTTATTCAGCAGAGAACGTCACTTTATAGGTCTTTACGATTCCTTTATAGTCGCACGTTACAACAGCTGCATCTGACCTCGACTTCGCCTGTTCAACGCTTACTTTCACATCATTTGTACTGCCCGAGGCTGTTACGGTTGGAATTTGGCTTGAACCCGAAGGAAGAGTGACCTTGGCTTCATACAAATCGTACCCCACAATGCCATTTTCATTGGTTGAACGAACCGGAGTAGCCGGCACTTCAATGGCTTTTCCATTGACCGCAATATTTACGGCAGGCGCAACCGGACGCTCAATTTGCTTTTTGTTCGAACTGAAACCCAAGCCGATAAAATCGAAGAGTGCGCCTGCCTCGGTACTTTCAGCCACCAGGAAGATGGCGTGTTTTTTGTCTAACTGATCCACAAAATTTGAAACATCAATTGTAAATTTTGTGGTTTCTGGTGTTGCATTGGCCGGAACAACGATTTCGCCAATCTTCTTCCCTTTCCAGGCTGCATTATCCCAGGGACCATCCAACCAAACATTCACTTTGAAGCTTTTGTCAGTCTTGGGTGAAAGGAAAAGGTTGAACGCCGTTTTGTTTCCTTTTTTAGTTCCTTCGAAAGCCTTCAGCCCTTTGGTGTCTTTGTCAAGTCCTCCGAAACCAAAATATTTGAATCCGACGATGTTTCCATTTTTCATATTCGTGATGGGCATGTGATTATCCCAAATATCCCACGAATCTTGCTGGAGCCCGACATCTGAAAGATAACACGCGTATCCTGCCGAATAATATTGATACGGATCGAGACCATAGATATGGAAACCTTCGGAAGTTACTTCAGCGCCTTTGTATTCATTTCCCTGGCTGTCTTTCAAAGTCCAAATCTGATCTTTCGCGTAAGGATCATAGCCTCTGATCACAGCACTTCCACCTTCAGCAACAGGCTTTTCGTCCCATTGAATCGTTACTGGTGCCACTACGGCCTGGCGTGCAAAACCAAAATTTCTGGGTGGCCTGTGGTAAAACACATACCATTGTCCGTTGATCAACTCAATGCTGCCATGCGTATTGTGCCCGCCGTTGGCCGTTTCAATTTTAGAACCATCGCGATTCAAAACCGGACCACGGGAATCGACCAAAACGCCTCCACTTTTCCATGGGCCCAGTGGCGAATCGGCAACCGCATAACGCAAGGTCGAGTTTGAACTGCCTACGCCGTATTCCGGCCCTGAGTAACCACTAAAAACGGTAATGTACTTATTGCCAACCTTGCGAATTGACGAAGCTTCGAAAAAATTGAACGTACCCAAATCCTGATCCGGGTAAACGTTTGGATAAACCGTGCCTTCCGGATCTCTGATTACACCATACCGGGAACTGGCGGGAAGGAGGTAGTCGATTATTTCGGTTCCCGGACGCAAAGAGTACATCGTATTCTGATCCAGCTGGGCGGCCAATGATCGTTGAAAGCCCCAGTATCCATAGGCCCTGAAGCCGATTTCAAAGTCGGGGTCGTTGGGGTCGGTCACGTATTCAATATACACCGCAGGGTCGAAACCCATAATACTTCCGGGCACCGTGCGGGTGCCATCTTCTGTCAGGTTGATGGGAGTAAACGGCCCATCGGGGCGACTTCCTTTGGCCACCATGGCTTCCCGGTTCCATCCCCTGCTGTGTGGGTACAAATAATATTCTTTCGTCCCGTCTTTTCTTTTCACCTCAACAAGATCAGGAGCATACATCACATCCCACTGACCATCAACATAGTGGGTAAAGATTGGACCTTCGTCACGCCATTCCGACAAGTTTTCAACCGGAGCCGACCACATCCTGATGTCGGGACCGCAATAGCTGGTAAACCTCAAGTCGTGCGACCCAATAATGTAAGCCCTGTATTTTCCGGGATTGTCGGGATCTTCAAACACGCGGGGCTCGCCATCGGGCAAATGCTCCCACAACGGAAGGTACGGATTGCCCGCACCTTGATGGACATATTTTCCATCTGCTTTTGCCTCGGACATAAAAATCAATATGGACGAGACTGCCAGTATAAAAACCATGCCCCAACGCTTCAATGCAAATTTTGAATTCTTCATATACAATATCCTTTTAGTCGTTTTTATTTTTGATTGAACCCATTCTTTAGTTTCCAATTCATATCCAGAAACAGCGAATCCGCTTTCACGTCTCCATCCTGCTCTTTCGCAGACATCGCTGCTGCCTTAAAACAGCATCTGTACGTAGTGGTATAGATCATCTTTCCACACCTTAAAATCGTGATACCCGTTGGGAATTATGCGGTAGATATGAGGCACCTCGTTGGCCTTGAGGTACTCGCTTGTACGTTTACTCACGTGGAGCAAACCATCTTGATCGCCGCACGAAACATAAAGCAGTTTCAGCTGCTTCCGGGCTTTTTCAGGATCGGGCACCAGCACTTCGGGTGCTTTGGTGTTGGGCGCCGAAGAAAAACCACCGACCCAGGCAAATTGGTCCAAATTACCCAAACCGAAATTCAGCGACTGCCCGCCGCCCATCGATAAGCCGGCAATGGCGCGATGCTCACGATCCTTTTTAACCGGATAGGACTGCTCAACAAACGGAATCAGGTCGTTTAGTAAGTCCTGTTCAAAAGTAGCAAAAGCCTGCACTTTGTCAGGCGCCATAATATTCCCGGTAGCCCGGTCATCTTTCATGGCACGGCCATTGGGCAACACCACAATCATGGGCTCCATTTTGCCCTCGGCATACAGGTTATCAAATATAACGTGGGGCACTCCATTGTTGAACCACTCTTTTTCATCGCCGCCAATGCCATGCAATAAATAAAGAACAGGATACTTTTTGGTTTTCGAGAACCCCGGAGGTGTATAAACAAGCGCTTTTCGGTTGGTCCCAACCGTTTCTGAAGCATAAATGATTGTGTCAATTTTTCCTTGCGCAATACCCTCGCGAACCACATCGAAGCCTTGTGGCGCTTGTTCGGCCGGGCCTTGCGAATAAGCTGTCAGGCCACACAGCAAAAGGAAGAAAGCAGAAAGAACGATTTGTTTCATAGTCTGTGTAAGTTAGTTTTAATAGAATATCAGAACATTAGGATTGTAAAAATAAGCGATTGGCAAAGTCACGAATCCCAATATTAGATATATAATTTTAAAGTTTAGATATTTGAGCACCTTCAACTCATCAAACTGTTTGTTGGCTCATTGTTCACGCAGTTTGTTCTGCACTTTGCTGACCCGTGTAACAGAAAACCGATTAGACCGACTCCAAGCACAAAGGCATGCCGATCACTTTAAAACTTCCAGTTTTCGATAAAAAATGTATTTTTGCAAGGCAGCGCAAATGAAATGACTTATATCGGCAAACATATCGGAACTTTTTTTGTGTGGATGTCTATGCTCATTATTATCGGGCACAGTGTTGTTCCGCATCATCATCATTCTGATACGGCAACCTGCCATCATACTTGTGCGCACGACGCGGATGGCGACCAGACTTCGGACGTGGCTTCGCTGACCGGACATCAATGCCAAACATCACACGATCACGATGATTGCGAATCCTGTCAATTTGAAACTACGGCCACCACTCCCCTCACCAAAATTGCGTTAGGTTCTCCGTTGTTAACAAGCGCTTTGCTTCAGCTTGTGATATTTCCCGAGCCTGTTATTGTTTATTTTGATTCGTGGTCGAACCATTATTCCTTCGATTTTACCGACCATTCCCTGTCGCGCGGCCCTCCTGCGCTTGGCTAATTCCGCCCCTTTCATTCTTTTTTCAATTTCAACGCTGGCAACATAACACCCAATCAGGTGTAGGGCATTTTACAAGTTGGTGTCCACTGATTTGTCAGAATCATTAAAAAACACAATTATGCTTAATTCAGGAATTAGAAGAAGACTCGTGACTCCATTGCTTGTGGCCGCTTATATGTTTTGGGGAACTGCTTGTTCGCACAGCCACGATTCCGAAGAACACAATCACGATCATGACGATGAGTTGGCCCAGGAGCACATCCATTCAGAAGGTGACGATCATGAACACGACCAAGACCACGAAAACGAACCGCATGCGCATGAGCACGACGAAACCTATGGCGTCATCGAAATCCGTCCAAAAGATTTTCAGGAAGTGATTCATACCAGCGGAAAGATCATGCCGGCTCAAGGCGATGAAATCACGCTGACAGCCACACACGACGGAGCTGTTGTTTTTGGAAGCAAGGCCCTGTTCCCGGGCGAAACGGTCCGTACAGGCGAAAAACTGGTCACCATTTCGGGCAAGGGACTGATTCACGATAACATTGAAACCACTTTTATGGATGCCAAAGCAGCCTACGAAACCGCCAGAGCCAACTACGAGCGGGCTGAACTGCTGAACGAAGACAAAATTACTTCGGACAAGGAACTGGCCGAAATCAAGATGCTGTTCGAGAAAGCCAAAAATAATTACGACGCGATCAGGCAAAACTACTCTGCCGGCGGCCAAAATGTAACAGCGTCAACCAATGGATACATCAAGGAGATTCTCGTTTCCGAAGGGCAGTTTGTGAACACCGGCCAGCCGCTTTTAAAACTCACCAAAAACAAGCGGCTCGTCATTCAGGCCGATGTTCCGCAACGCTATTTTTCCATGCTCAGCAAAATTCAATCGGCCAACTTCATCACGCCGTATGATCAAAAGCTTCACAAGTCGGAGGAAATGAACGGGCGACTGATTTCGTACGGCAAGTCCACCGGCGACAACTCGCTTTTCACGCCGATTTATTTTGAAGTGGACAACGTGGGGAATTTAATGGCTGGCTCCTTCGTCGAAATCTACCTAAAAACAGTCACGATTCCCAATGCCATTGTGGTGCCCAAATCGGCTTTGCTCGAAGAAGCCGGTCGTTACTATGTTTATGCCGAAGGCGAGGAAAACTTCGAAAAACACTACCTCACCATCGACTGCAACGATGGCGAATACTATCACATTACCGAAGGACTGGACATTGGCGATCATGTAGCCACCAAAAACCCCTACCTGATTAAATTGGCTTCCATGTCAAACGCCTTGCCCGCACATAGCCACCAACATTAATTCTGAACTGATTATGCTGAATAAAATTATTGAATATTCGCTGCGGAATAAGCTCGTGGTTTTAATCATGGCGATGCTGATTCTGGGCGCAGGAATTTTTGTCACCACAGAAATGGAGGTCGATGTTTTTCCAGACTTGAACGCTCCTACCGTCGTTGTTTTAACCGAAGCTCACGGCATGGCTCCCGAAGAAGTGGAGCGATTGGTGACCTTCCCCATTGAAACAGCCGTAAACGGTGCCACCAACATTCGCCGGGTACGGAGTTCCTCGGCTATGGGTTTCTCCATTGTTTGGGTTGAATTTGACTGGAACATGGACATTTACAATGCGCGCCAAATTGTGAGCGAAAAGCTGGCCACCATTGCCGACCAAATGCCAACCGGCGTTGGCTCGCCCACCCTGGCCCCGCAATCATCCATCATGGGCGAAATTATGATGATTGCCCTGACAGCCGATGAAACCTCGCCCATGGACTTGCGCACCTTGGCCGAATGGAACATCCGACCCCGCTTGTTGTCGGTTGGCGGTGTGGCCCAGGTTGCCATAATCGGCGGCGAGTTCAAAGAGTTTCAGGTGCTGGCCGATCCGCTGAAGATGAAACATCATGGGGTTTCTTTTCACGAGCTTATCGCTACCTGCCAGGCATCGAACGAAAATGTATCGGGCGGTTTTTTAAATGAACACGGGCAAGAATACCTGATCCGTGGCATTGCACGAACCAACAACACCGAAGACATTGGCAACAACCTGATCAAAATGAAAGATGGCATGCCAATCAAGGTAAACGATGTGGCCACGGTAAAAATTGGAGCCGCACCAAAGATTGGAGATGCCTCGTACCGGGCTGAGAAGGCGGTGCTTCTGACCATCACCAAACAGCCCAATGTCAACACACTGGAACTGACGGAAAAGATCAATGCCTCGCTGGTTGATCTAAAACAAACCCTGCCTTCGGATGTCAACATCCACACCGACATTTTCGAGCAGGCGCAGTTCATTCAAACATCGGTGAACAACGTACAAAAAGCGCTGATCGAAGGAGGCATCTTTGTGGTCATCATCTTGTTCGTTTTCCTGATGAACTACCGCACCACCATCATTTCCGTACTGGCCATTCCGCTCTCTCTGCTGGTGGCTGTTTTGGTCATGAAATGGATGGGCATCTCAATCAACACGATGACTTTGGGAGGAATGACCATTGCCATTGGCTCGCTGGTTGATGATGCCATTATTGATGTGGAAAACGTGTTTAAACGTCTGCGCGAAAATAGCAGCTTGCCGAAAATCGAACAGCGGCCGCAATTCAATGTAATTTACGAAGCATCGGTTGAAATCCGCGCGTCCATATTGAATGCCACCCTGATTATCATTGTCGCCTTTGTTCCGCTGTTCTTCCTGTCGGGCATGGAAGGCCGCATGTTGAAACCGCTGGGAATTGCCTACATCGTTTCATTGTTTGCCTCGTTGTTTGTGGCCTTGACAGTGATTCCGGTGTTGAGCAGTTTTTTGCTGACCAACGAAAAACGCCTGCAAAAGCAAGCCCGTGGAAGCCAGGTCGAACGTTTTTTGCGCCATCATTACACCCAAACCCTGGGGACTGCCTTGCGCCACCAAAAAGTAGTGGTTGGCATTTCTGTTGGCTTATTTTTGATATCGCTGGTGCTCATCTCCGGGTTTGGGCGCAGTTTTTTACCCCCTTTCAACGAAGGTTCGCTGACCATTAACACCACGACCATGCCCGGCATTAACCTTGAAGAGAGCAATAAGCTGGGCACAAAGGCAGAACAGGCATTGCTTGATATTCCTGAAATCACCTCCGTTGCCCGACGCACCGGGCGAGCCGAGATGGCCGAGCATGCGTTTGGCGTCAATGTTTCGGAAATTGACGCGCCATACCAGTTGCAAGACCGGTCGCGCGAAGTATTTCTGCGCGAGGTACGCGAAAAATTAAATGCCATTGAAGGAATTACGGTTGAAGTTGGACAACCCATCAGTCACCGGATTGATGCGATGCTCTCAGGTTCGAAAACCAACATTGCCATCAAACTCTTTGGCACCGATCTGAATGACATGTTTCGGCTGGCCAATCAGGTGCGCGAGGAAATTCAGGATATTGAAGGCATTGCCGACTTGACCGTAGAGCAACAGATTGAAATTCCACAACTTCAGATTAAACCCAACCGCGAAATGCTGGCGCGCTACGGCATTAGCGTCAATGAATTTCTGGAATTTGTGGACTATGCTTTTGCAGGCGAGAAAATATCCGATGTTTTTGAAAACGAACGGGCTTTTGACCTCGTGCTGCGTTTTGATGACGCCTACCGCAATCAGATCGACGCCATCCGGAATGCCTTGATTGACACACCCAACGGACAAAAAGTACCGCTTGACTACGTGGCCGATATCCAATCAGCTTTTGGGCCCAACACCATTGGCCGCGAAAATGTGATGCGCAAGATTGTGGTGGCCGTGAATGCGGCCGACCGCGATGTACGCAGCGTGGTGAACGATATTCAGGACCGGATTGATGAGCACATTGAGCTACCCGAAAACTACCACCTGGAATACGGCGGCCAGTTTGAAAGTGAGGCCGAAGCCAGCCGCATTCTGCTAGTCGCTTCGCTGGGCGCCTTGCTCATCATCTTCCTGTTGCTCTATGTCGAATTTAAAAATTCAAAACTGGCGCTCATCATCCTGGTCAACCTGCCACTGGCCCTCATTGGCGGTGTGGTCGCCATCTGGTTCACCTCGGGAGTCATCAGCATTCCATCCATCATTGGCTTCATCACCTTATTTGGTATCGCCACCAGAAATGGCATCCTGCTGATCTCGCGCTACCAGAGTTTAACCGACCAGCTTGACAGCTTAAAAGCGCGCATTATCGCAGGGTCGGCTGACCGGTTGAATCCCATTTTAATGACCGCACTGACGGCCGCTTTGGCTTTGATTCCACTGGCCCTGGCCGGCGAGAAACCCGGAAACGAAATCCAAAGCCCCATGGCCATCGTCATTTTGGGCGGACTGCTGAGTTCAACCTTGCTCAACAGCTATGTGGTGCCCATCATTTATTATTTATTTCAAAAGAAACACGAAGAAAAAACAGCTTTATGAAGATACTGATCGTGATGCTATCCAGCTTGATTTCATTGACTGCCCTTCCGCAACAAGGAGTGGACGAATTTCTGAAGCTGGTGGAACAAAACAACAAAGAATTGCTGGCCGCACGGAAACTGGCCGAAGCAGAAAAGTCGGGCTTTCAAACCGGACTTACTCCCGACAATCCAACCGTTGAGTATGGTCATTTCCCCGGAAATCATGATGCCATGGGAACCAAAACGACTTATGGAATCAGCCAGTCGTTTGACTTTCCAACGGTGTATTCGGCCAGGAAAAAACTCGCCGATAGTCAAAGCCAACTCAGTGAGCTGGAGTATCAACTTTTCAGGCGGGATAAACTGCTGGAAGCGAAACTCAAGTTTTACGACTACGCTTTTCTACTCCAAAAAAAGGAGGAATATCAGGATCGGCTGGAGCACTCCAACCAGCTTTACCAGTCGTATCAAACCAATTTCGACCGGGGAAACACCTCTATTCTGGATCTGAACAAAGCCAAAATTCAGAATTTGAAGATAAAGAGCAGCTACCAGCTGGTGTTGCAAGACATTGAAAGTGTAAGTCAAGAACTCGAATTGCTGGCAGGCGTTCCGCTGCAACAGGCCAATGCGGTTCAACTATCCGCACCAGATCTGCCGCCTTTAGCCGAGGTTCTGGAAGAAGTGCGGGCGAAGCAACCTGAGCTACAATACTTCACACAAACGCAGAAAGTTGCAGACTTAAACATCAAGCTCGCCAGGCAAAACTGGCTGCCCAACTTGCAACTGACCTATGAGGGCGAAAAAGTTCCGGAAGGCACTTATCGTGGCCTGCGTGCCGGCATTGCCATCCCCTTGTGGAAAGACAAAAACACAGTGCAGCATGCCCAGGCCCTGGCTTTGTTTGAAGAAAGCCGCTACCAGTCGCGAATCACGTCCATCATGAATGAAACAGCCAAGCGTTACCAACAAGCCGCGACTTACGACAACATTCGCCGGGAATATCAGCAAACGCTGGAAGCATCGGCCAACGTCAACTTTCTGGATAAGGCACTCAAGCTGGGACATATTTCCGTGATTGAGTATTTTAATGAACTGGCTTTTTACTATGAAACACGTGATGCTTATCTCGAAATTGAAAAAAATTATTACCAGTTCATGGCTCGGCTGTGGGCCTTTCAACTTTAATAACTTGTGCTCGAATAAAATATCGCATCCGACCCTCATCACCAGGTCATTCCAACTACTAAAGCCGGAAACTGGCAGATCAAAACACTTGTTTCCGGCTGTTTTCGAACTTTGAAGTTGTAGCCCAGGGTTTTTCAGAAATAAAAGGCTGAGCTGGAATGAGCATTAATCTGGCATTCATTTCGAACTCAGGTTAATATCGGTCTGATGCCGGGCCAAAAAAAAACGGACAAAGCATTCGCATAAAAGTGCCAGATTAAAATAATATTTCTATTTTCGCCCTGATTTGAGATTGAACTGGGATCAAGAAAGAAAGAGGAGAAGGCTATGTGGGAGAATGCCCAACACACAAACGGACAGGCAAACTTGGACGAAAATATTGACCATTTACGGGAACAACTGGAGCTGGAGAAACAAAAGAATGCGGACTTGCAAAGAGAGCTCATTCTTTTAAAACAGAACAATAGAGTCGACGCTCCGGGGAATATGGCCAAACCCGCTCATTGGGACACAATCGAGCGATCAAAAAGAAACAATCAGCCAATTTTACTTTGGGAAGAAGATTTTTCAGAAGCGTCTGCTTTCATTGAAAAGCTCAATCGAAAAGGGATAACCGACCTCCGGCGCTATTTCCGATCGAATCCGAATGAGCTGGCCGGCTTATTGCAAAAAATCAAGCGTACTTTGCTAAGCCAGGCCAACGCGGAAATCAGCTTGGACAAAAATGTAGCTCATTTGGCCGAGGCCTATCCGACCGGTTTTTCTGATGTGCTGATTGACTTTTTCTATGCCATGCAGCAAGGCAAAGATTCGTTCAACTCGGAAGTCGCCTACACGACGCCAGATGGGAGTGCAGCGGTTCAGATCATTCAGTTTTCAGCGCTTACGGGTTTTCAGCATAATTACAGCCGCGTGCTGGTAGCCGTGGTCGACTGTACCGCCAACCGAATGACCGAACGCCAGTTGCACGAAACCAACGGCCAAATGAAGAACCTAATCGGAAACCTGAAAGGGACCGTCTATCGCTGTCAGTACAACCAAAACTGGACCTTGCTTTTTGTGAGTGAGTCCATTGCTGAGATGACAGGCTATAGCGCTGACGAGATACTCCATAACAATCAAATTTCATACACGGAACTGATGCACCCCGATGATTTTGAACGCGTGACGCAAAGCATCAAAACAGCAGTAGCAGCTGATGAACGGTTTGCTGTTGAATACCGGATCAGAACAAAATCCGGGCAGGAAAAATGGTTATGGGAACAAGGAATTGGTGTCAAAAATGCCGGGGGCACTGTTGAAACGCTCGAAGGTTACCTGCTTGATATTACCGACCGGAAAAAAGCCGAAGCGGCACAACTGGAAAGCGAAATGAAATACAAAAAGATGTTTCAGTCCAGTTCGTCACTCATCATGATCTCCACGGCTGAAGAACATTGCAAAATTCTGGAGGCCAACGAACGGTTTGAAGAAGTGACCGGCTGGCAGAAAGAAGAGTACCTGAACCAATCCACGCTGCAGCTGAAACTTTGGGTGAATTTGAAAGATCGGGAAGAATATTTCCACTTGTTGAGAACCGAAGGATTTGTCAAGAATAAAGAATACGACTTCCGGCTGAAATCCGGCGAAGTACGCAACGGCCTGGTTTCTGGCCAGCTGATCCAGCTACAGCAGGGGCCGGTTGTACTGGGAATTATTACCGACATTACGGAGCAAAAAAATGCACAGATCAGGTTAGATAACGAGCGCCTGCACTTGCGAACGGTCATTGAAACGATACCGGACCTGATTTGGCTAAAGGACCTGGATGGCATTTACTTGAACTGCAATCCCCGCTTTGAACAGTTTTTTGGAGCCAAAGAAGCCAAAATTGTCGGGAAAACCGATTATGATTTTGTGGATCGGGAACTGGCGGATTCCTTTCGAAAAAATGATTTGGCCGCCATGCACGCCAACCAGCCAACATCGAACCTGGAATGGGTAACCTTTGCCAGCGATGGCCACCGGGCCTTTTTGGAAACCATTAAAACACCCATGCGAAACGCTCATGGCGAGCTGGTGGGTGTCCTCGGCATTGCCCGCGACATCACCGAAATCAAGCAGCAGGAGGAGGAACTCAGACAGAGTAAAAATTGGTACGAAGCCATTTTCAACAACACGGGGACAGCCACCTGCATTGTCAATGAAAACAACGAGATTGTGATCATGAACGACATGTTTGAGCAGCTAACCGGCTTTGATCAAACCGATTTGGCCAACAAGACAAAATGGACTGATTATGTAATGTCCGAGGATCGCAATCGCATGCTTCAATTTCATAAAGAGCGTCGTGAAGCAGGAAAAAATCCGCCCAAACAATACGAATTCACGCTAATCAGCAAATCCGGAAGCCAGCACAACATTTTAATCAATATCGACCTGATTCCCGGAACAAGCATGTCAGTAGCTTCTCTGCTCGACATTACGCCTCGCGTGCAAGCTCAAAAAGAACTGAAACAAAGCCAGGAAAAATACCAGAGCCTGGTTGAGAATATCAACGATGTGATTTATGAGCTGGACGACCAATGGACAATCAGCTACATCAGTCCGACGGTTGAAGCTGTTACCGGCTATCAGCCGGAATACTACCTTGGCAAGCATTTCATGGACGTTGTGATGCAGGAAGACCAGGCAACCGTGCTACAGGAGCATGAAAAATTGCTGCAAACTCACGCAATTTCGCCCTTCATCTTCCGGATAAAAACCAAAAATAAAAGTTTGGTATGGATCCGGATTTCAGCACGGCCAGTCGTTCACAATGGGCAACTGATTGGGGCGCGGGGTGTAGCCGTCAATGTAACACGGCAAAAAGCCATCGAGGCCGAGCTGATTCAAGCCAAAGAAGAGGCTGAGCAGGCCAATTATTTAAAATCAGCTTTCTTGGCAACCATGTCGCACGAGCTGCGCACGCCGCTAAACGCCATCATCGGTTTTAGCCAGCTAATGGATCACACCGTGCCCAAGAAAGAGATGATCGAAATGGGACAAATTATCTTTAACAGTGGGAATCACCTGTTGTCGATTATTGAATCGATCCTCAGCCTGACCCTGCTTCAGTCGCGGCAGGCCAAACTGCGAACCGAACAGTTTTTCCTGACCGATTTGCAAAAAACCTTGCAGTTTTACCTTGAAGCGGAACTGAACAAGCAAAACAAGCCCGGGCTCAGCTACGAATTTCCACAAATTAGTAACATCCAACAAATTGAACTTGCTACCGACAAAACCAAATTGACCCAATTGCTAACCAACTTGCTTGGCAATGCCATCAAGTATTCCGACAAGGGCGTCATCCGGTTTAGCTACACGATTGAAGATCGGCATATTCTTTTCTGTATAAAAGATGAAGGAATCGGCATTCCACCGGATAAACTCGACATCGTGTTTGAACGCTTCCGCCAGATTGACGACACCAGCACGCGACGCCACGGGGGTGTTGGCCTTGGACTGGCGATCTGCAAGGAAATTGCCGAATTGCTGAATGGCCACATCTGGGTGGAATCCGAACTCAATCAAGGATCATCGTTCTACTTTCGTCTCCCTGGAGTTATAAACAGGATTGGGGATTAGGGATTGGTTATTGGTTATTAGTCATCGATCGTGGATGCTGGATGCTGGATACTGGATGCTGGATGCTGGATGCTGGATACTGGATACTGGATGCTTGATGCTTGATCCTGGATACTTGATGCTTGATCACTGCCCCCAACAATCGAAACGTCATTCCGATCCGTCAACCGCCGGACCGGAATCTGTTGGCGGATTGCCTGAATGCTGGCGACTGAAACCCGAAACTTGAAACTTGAAACTTGACACTCAAAACTCCAGCGTGAGCTGCACCGCTTCCTGCTGCGGTTCGTCAAAGTTCGACAAGGTCAGCCCCAGCAAGCGCACGCCTTTGACAAAAGGCTCTTCATTTTGAAGCAACTGAATGGCTGTCTGGTGCAGAACAGCTGCCGAATCGATCTTTCCAATCAAAGTTTTGCTACGGGTGATTTGCTCAAAATCGGCAAACTTAATTTTGAGTGTCAAGGTGCGTCCATACTTTTGGGCCCGCTCCAACCGCCGCCAAAGCTCCTCCTCAATCTTTTGCATTTGTTCGGTCAAATCGCGCAGCAAATAGTAGTCGGTTCCAAAAGTACGCTCGGCGCCCAGCGACTTGCGCTCGCGCGAAGAAATCACCGGCCGGTCGTCCAAACCCCGCACAATGTTGTAATAATACACACCCGACTTGCCAAACTGCCGAACCAATTCTTGCTGGTCGAGCTGCTTTAAATCGGCCCCAAAGTAGATACCCTGCCGGTTTAGTTTTTCAGCCGTCACCTTACCGATGCCAAAAAATTTGCGCACTTCCAGTTTTTCGATAAAAGCTTCGGCCTCAGCTGGTGTAATCACGAATAAGCCATCCGGCTTTTTCTCATCCGACGCGATTTTTGCCAGGAACTTACAATACGAAACGCCCGCCGACGCCGTCAATCCGGTTTCGTCTTTAATTCGGCGTTTAATTTCGCGGGCAATCAGCGTGGCCGATGGTTTGCCCTTTTTGGCGAAAGTCACATCCAGAAAAGCTTCATCGAGCGAAAGCGGCTCCACCAGGTCGGTGTACTCGAAAAAGATCTGGCGGATTTGTTGGCTCACCGCCTTGTACTTGTCGAAGTTGCCACGCACAAAGATCAAATCGGGGCACCGGCGCCTGGCCACCACCGACGGCATGGCCGATTTCACCCCAAACCTCCGGGCCTCATAGCTGGCAGCAGCCACCACGCCCCGGTTCGAGTCGCCGCCCACAACCACGGGCTTACCACGCAGGTCGGGATTATCGCGCTGCTCCACCGATGCGAAGAACGCGTCCATATCAACATGAATGATTTTGCGTGCTGCTGCTTCCATTTTTTTGCTTGATGACCAGAACCAGCCAAAAGTAAAAAAAATTTGTCGAGCCACTTATTTTCGACGTCCAACACACCATTTTTCAAAAAAAACGGTGCGAATTACATGACAATCCATAAGCTCTACTAATCAATATAAACTCGTTCGTCGGAGTTTCAGCCCCTTTTTGGCCCCAAAAAGTGCAGTTCATGAAAAAAAACAAAAATTGTTGGGATTTAAAATTACGATAAACTAAATTCATAGGCTCAACCTTTGAACCCTTGCTCAGAATGAAAAATACGCACGCGACCGATCGGCCAACACCTCCAAATCGATTTTCCCCAAATGGTACAATCATTCATGTTAACCGACTGGATTTAACCAACGTCAAAACTCAGCTGAAACAATCAAAGGAAAGGCTTGAAAATAAAAACTCCCACCGAAGCGGGAGTATAGGTTGTAACACCTTCGGCATATAGCCTTATTGTGATAAGATGTAAAACAAGCAAGACTTTCAACCGCCGGATATCGAATTCCGGCGTTTTTTTTTTAGTCCTTCACCCGGTTAAAAGCCAGGGTGTTCACCATCCAGTCGGGCAATGATTTTTTGGGGTCTCTTCCTTTTAGATTCATAAACCAGCCAAGCTTTTCGATAATGGGCAGTTTGTGCGTTTCCACAAATTCGATGGGTGTGCCATCCGGGTCGGAGATGTAGGAGAAATGTCCGGCAGCGGTGCCCATATCAAAACTGTTGGCGCTGTTTACGGTAAATGGAAAGCCTTTCTGCTCGCATTCATCTTTCAACAAATCCATACCCACAATGTCGAAGCACAGGTGAATATAGCCGAGTTCGCCCCAGATCCGATCCTGGTAAATTTTCTTCGGCTGCCGGTCGATTGACTGAACCAATTCGATTTGTGTTGGACCCAGCAACTTACTAAAGGGGCCGGTTCGGGGCTTGTGCTTCAATAAAACACGCCGGTATTTTTGTTCTCCACCGGGTAGTGCTGCCAAATCAGCAAACTGTCCGGTTTCATCATAAACCACTTCGTCATAACGCAGGATATCGGCATATACCTGGAGGGATTTGTCCAGATTCGACACGCCGATCATCACGCCGGCCACACCACCGGTGACTGACTTTTGCTTCCGGTAATGATTATCCTCTGCCACCACTTCAAAAATATTGTTGTACGGGTCGCGCAGATAATAGTGCCAATGATTTTGCGGATCGCGGGTCAATCCGCCCAAAATTTCCAAGCCATCAGCCTCGTGTTTTTCATAGGCTTTTGGAACATCCCGACACTTCATTTTGCAAACAAATATGCCCGTGTCGCCCAACTGAACATCAAAAACGGGAGGTTTTGGAGTCATGCCAGTATGTTGCCAGATTTCAAATCCACCGCCACCTTCCATGTTCATGGCCAAGGCAGCGTAACGCTCGCACTGCTGTCCGTTGGTATAAGGCAGCATGAGTTTCGCGGTTGCCGTATCTTCGAACACATTGATATCCATGCCAAACACCTTTCGATACCATTTCCATGCCTCTTGAGCACTTCTCACGCCAATTCCAACCTGTTGAATGCCACAAATATTTTTTTCCATATTACCTCTTATTTTAATGAAGCCGTATGGCTCTAGTTCTTGATTTTTGTAATGAGTCGATGGTACAAAGCCGGCAAAAATCGCCGAATATAAACCATCAGAATTTCTTTTTTCCCTACCAACAGTTCTTTTCTGTTTTGCTTAATGGCACGCACAATTTGATCTGCACACCGGTCGGCGGCCAAACCATGGGCCTGTCCTTCATCCATCTTGTTGTGTGACTGTCCATCTTTTGTGAGCGCATTTCGGGAGATGTTGGTTTTAATTCGCCCGGGCGAAACGATCGTAACCTGGATGCTATCGTTGACGAGCTCGGCCCGTAGTGCTTCGAAATAGCCCTGAACAGCGTGCTTGGAAGCGGAATAGGCTGTTCGCATGGGCACACCAAACTTGCCGGTAATACTACTCACCACCACCAGATGTCCCGACTGCCTTTTCAGCATGTGCGGCAAGATCAATTTGGTGAGCGCCACCACGCTAAAGAAGTTGATTTCCATGATACTTCGGTCATTGGTCAGCGGAGTTTCCCGGGCCAGTGACCGCTGGCTACGGCCCGCATTGTTGATCAACACATCGATTGAGCCGGCTTCTGCCAACACGGACTTGGTCACTTCTTCCAGCCGCTCAATCGCCGTCAGGTCCATTGGCTTAACCCAACATTTGGGGGTGAACTGCAAACAGCGGGCTCTCACTTCCTCCAGCTTGGCCGCATTTCGCGCCGACAGCACAAGATAAGCTCCTTCTTTGGCCATTGCGTACGCCAGCGCCTCTCCTATTCCGGATGATGCACCAGTAATCCAGACCACATTTTCTTTTAAACTTTTCATCGGCTAAGCACTGCGTTAAATCCTTGTTCTGCTTCTATTTTTCAACATAAAAACTGTCTTGAACGCTACATAACGGCCCGGCGTTCGTGGGAAAGTCCAGCGAAACCCGGTTCGAAATTCCATTTATCGCTCTTCTTTCATCAGCCAATATAAGCCCTTCACGCCAATCCGGATATCGTCCAACTTCAACAAGACAAAAATCTTTTCAACGTAGGCCACTACGCCCCAACCAATGGCCAGGTAATACATCCAGGGATAAAATCCGAAAACAAACAAAACGAAGAAAAAAATACTCTGAATATAGCCGGCTGAAACGGCTGAATACAGGTGCAATCCGGGGATTTTTCCAAAACGAAAAAAGGACACCACATAACTTAAGACGAACACGGCCAGAAATAAATACAAGATCCAGGCGTGGGGAGCAATCTCTGTCCACTTAAAAATAAACAGGCCCAGCAAGGCCATCGCGTAGGTAAAAATATCGGCCAGGTTATCGAGCGCTGCTCCAAAATTGGTTTGAAGTTTAAAAAACCGGGCGATATTTCCATCGAGCACATCGCTGACCAAACTGATACACAAAAGAACGACAAACCAGCTTTCACGGCCGGTAAGCGCCATAAACAAGATCACCGGAAAAACAAGAAGCCGGTAAAGACTAATCAAATTGGGAACATTCAAAATATTTTCCCCTTTTACTAATAGTTGTTTCATGTTGAATTTTTATGGTTTTTCGTGAACTGCATTCGCGTGATTGGGCTCCAATGGAAAAACAAGCCACCGGCTGATGCCTGCCAATCGATGCCTAAACGGCATACCCCAGCTTTTGCTTTCCTTTTGTGCCGGACAAGCCAGCGATGAAATACCGAAGCATGCGTTCAACGGCTTGATCATCAATTTCATTTTCGATCCCACCCATCACCGAATCCAGGTTTTTCGTGTCAAAGGCCAGCTTGGTTTCGGCATAACCAATGGTGAATGACATGCCTTTGGAAATGATTCGCTCAAAGGCATCCATCTCGGATTTGGCCAACCCTTTGACAGGAACAATTTGAATGGGCAAAAGCGCATTGAGCGTATCCGCAATCAGCCTGTTCTTGATTGAATTCTTTGCCACAAAATTCATAACGACCGGCACCTGTTCAGTTTCCACGGTTCGCACCAAAAAATGAACTGCGGTATCAATGGGAATCAGATTTTGTGTTGAATCCGGATCTACGCCAACCCGAATCGTTTGATTGGGATAGCGTTTGGCCAAGCCATAAATGCGTTTCGCAAAGTCGAAAATACCATAGTCGGTTTGAGTTACGCCCGTTACGCTATTCCCAACAACTTGCGACAGCCGCAAGATGTATCCGTTTAAGCCAGCTTCATCCCGATATTTTTGTATGATATTTTCGGCCAGTCGTTTCGACTGCTCGTAGTAATTTCTAAAACTTGAAATTTCCTCGTCCGGATAAAATTTCTCTTCAAACAGACCGGTAAACTTTCCGCACGAATAGGCGGTACTGATAAAGAAAAACCGTGAATCTTGTCCGGTATTTTTCAGAAATACCTGAATGGAATTTTCAAGTCCTTTGAGGTTGGTTTTAAAGATTTCAGTTTTCGATCGGGAGTCGTATTTCAAGCTAGCCGCAAAATGTAAATAATCCACCTGCCCGTTAAAAATCTGAGTCAACTCATTGGCCGGAATCGCAAGGTTTTCGTCATCCAAAGTATAACCATACACCTTCAGGTTCCTGGTATCCACCCGTTCTCCGCCATTCATTTCCGCAAGCATTGTATGCATCCTTTCCTCCGGCGAGCGCTTATTTGCTCTTACCAGGGCAATCACCTCATAGTTCTTTAAAAGCAGTTGATTAATAAAATTAGCCGCAACATAACCATTGGCTCCATTAATAATTATTTTTCTCATGCTTGTATTTTTTATCATGTATCTGTACGTGTCTTGAAGCTTAAAAATAGGGCAATAAATTGAATTTTACAGAAATAAAACCAACATCAATACCACACTTAAGGGAATCGTAAGATTATCTGAACCTCTCCAGCTGATCAACTCGGCCAGCGTACTGACCACAGCAATTGACAGTGCCAGCCAAAAAGTTTTCAGATCGAACAGTTCTGTGTGAAAATAAATGGCGATGATGCTGGTGATAAAACTGGTTACCAAAAAAGCCCCCGACCCCAGCCACGTTTTATTTAGTTTCTTCCCAAATAGCTTAATTCTTCCGTTGTATTCTGTAATGTTGATCCCGAGGATCGCTGCCATTGGATCGCAAATCGCGAGAATCAACATGGGTAAAATGAACAGGAATTTGTTTCCCTGTAAATCGGCAATTAAAAAGGTGAGGTAAATCGACAGTGGCAACAGGTAGCTACCCACCGACTTGCGCTCAATATCATGAATGGATTTTAACTGTTTACTGTATTGTGTGATAAACAATGCGCCAAAAAACAGCAGCGCCAACACCAAAACATATCCATGCGAAGGGAAAATATAAGGAAATGGCACCACCGCCAAAGTAGCCGTAAAATGGGCGAACTTCCGGGTGATTTCGCCTTTCAGCTTCAGCCTGCGGTAGTTGATCTCGTTGAAAGCGAGTAAAAGAACAATTCCAATTAAATAAACAAATGATAATACAATAACATTCCCCATTCCGACTTTTCCGTTAAAAATTCAACATATAAACACAAAATGCGACCCAGGCACCACCGGCAATCAAGCTGTCGAAGCGATCAAGAAAACCGCCATGCCCGGGAATGATCGTTCCAAAATCCTTTTCATCGAATTTTCTCTTATAAAACGAAGCGGCCAAGTCACCGGCAAAGGCAAAAACAACAATACCAATCGCCAGTAAAACCGACATAACAAGGGTTCCTCCATATAACCGACTCAGCAGCAAACTGCTTGCCAGCGCCACCATGGCTCCGCCGATCAAACCTCCCACCGTTTTTGCCGGACTGATGGTCGGAAAAAGTTTTCGCTTGCCCCAAAGTTGTCCGGTTATCTGACTGAAACTATCGAATATGGAAAGAACCAAAAAAGAAAACAAGATCATGTCCTTTTGCAGGCCACTAAAAAAGTAAAAACCGGCAGCCAGAAACGCAAAAACAATTAATGCAACTGAAAAGAAACCTTTTTGTTTAAATCCTTCCTTGCCAAACAATTTCAGCAGCTCAAAAAAACCAACAACAATAATCAGTACAGCCAAGTAGCGAAACACAAGCGGATTCAACACAATACTAAAAAACAAGAGGTTAATGATGAAAAAGTAAGTCCCGAATTTTGTGTAGCTTTTCCGCGCTGTGGCTGCATCTTTTTTCCGGTTGATCAGATAGAAACCAACTCCTCCAAGCAAAAAATAAGTGAGAATGATCAAGTATATCGTTTGAATCATTTTTCTTGTTTTTTAGTTTGATTAGCCAACAATCATCAGAACGCCGATAGCTACCATGACTGCTGCATATAAATACCTCACTTTATTCTCCGAACGATCCGTTTTGACACGCGTTAAAATCCTTGGGCCCAAAATAGCTCCGGCAATTGACCCGGCTGTCAGGAAATAAACCAGCATCAAATCGATCTGCCCTACCAGCAAGTGGGCGCCAACCGCAAATAAGGTATTGACCAGAACGACCATCAGCGAAGTACCGATCACCAGTTTGAATGGGATGTTCATCGAAAACAAACCGGCCAAAACCGGCGCCGTTCCACTTGTTCCAAAGGTGCCGGTAATAAAACCGGCCAACAAGCCAAAGACCGATCCTTTTGCTCTTCGTCTCCACCCGGGAGCTTCGGCTTGAAATGATTTTCCGGCTTCGTCCCGCTTTTTTTTCAAGGTACCGTAAACCATGCTCAGCGCAATGAAGATGGAATAAACTCCAAAACCAGCCTTGAGCTGCTCCGGACTCACCATGCCCGTGACACGGGCGCCAACAAAAGCACCAACAAGTCCTGTTACCGAAAACAACAATCCAATGCGAAGATTGACATTCGTTTTGCGATGGTGCCCCAGTGCGCCAACCAAACAAATGGGCAGGGCAGCAACCAAGGAGGTGATAACCGCCGTTTGAGCCGGCACACCAATCAAAAGCGTGAGAATAGGAAGAAAGAAAAAACCGCCCCCGCCTCCAAGCATGGTGCCGAACAAGCCAATCAGAAAACCAACCAGTGGCAGAATAAAATAAACAGGCTCAATGGAGGAATGGAAAATCATAAACTGCGTTTCATTTTCTTCGCAAAATCAACTATTGGTCACCAAAAGGAAAGGGCTCTGAAGGTATCCGGGCTTCGGACAGAAGCGCTTTCATTTCTTCAACAACCTCTGGATGCTCGCTGGCCAGGTTGTTTTCTTCGCCCAAATCAACCGACAAATCATACAGCTCTTCAGTTTGTTTTTCAGGATTGAAGACCTGGTAGGTGACAAACTTCCAGTTTCCTTTCCGAATAGCCTGACGTCCGCCCTGCTCATGAAACTCCCAATATAACTGATCATGCTGCTCCTGGCCTTCTTCGCCAAGCAAGGCCGGCAGAAATGAAATGCCTTGAATATTTTGAGGCTTTTCAGCATCAACTATTTCAGCAAAAGTTGGCATGACGTCCCAAAAAGCGGAAACATGATCCGATACGCTCCCAGCAACAATATTGGCTGGCCACCGGGCAATCATGGGTACGCGGATTCCCCCTTCGTATAAATCGCGTTTATAACCTTTCAAGGGGCCATTGCTGTTGAAAAAATCCGGATCGGCACCGCCTTCCAGGTGCGGACCATTGTCCGAAGTAAAAATGACAAGGGTATTGTCTTCAAGCCCCAGCTCCGCGAGTTTTGCCATCACATCCCCCACTTGCTGATCCAACAGGGTGACCATGGCCGCAAATGCCGCATGCGATTCTTCCTGATAGCCATACGATCCTTCACGAAAACGGCTGTCACCTGGCTTGGCACCGTCATAAACACGTTCGGGTAAAAACTTATTCCTGAATTCGGCCATATACTCCTCCGGAATCAGCAATTCGGCATGCGGAATCACATTCGGATAAAACAAAAAGAACGACGTATCCTTATTATCTTCGATGAAACGCAGGGCCTGCTCATGAATCAAAGTGGGCGCATAGGTTTCAAATTGATCTTCCACATTGCCTTCCAGTTCAATTTTCTCCTGGTTGTGCCACAAATGCCCGGGATAGTAATTGTGCGCCAAACTCTGGCAGTTGTACCCGTAAAACTCATCAATGCCTTGCTTGTTCGGATCGCCTTCGGTACCAATAAAGCCAAGTCCCCACTTACCAAAAGCACCAGTAACATAGCCAGCTTCTTTCAGCATTTCGGGTACCGTGAATGATTCGGCAGGCAATGGCCACTGGCCTTCCGGCTCCCAACCTTTATTCCCGCGGATGGGCGTATGCCCGGTATCCAACCCGGTCATCAGCGATGAACGCGACGGGGCACAAACCGTTGTACCCGCGTAGTGCTGGGTAAACAGCATGCCCTGACTAGCCAGCCGATCGAGATGAGGTGTCTGAAACTTTTGCTGGCCGTAACAACTTAAGTCGCCATAGCCCAAGTCATCGGCCAGAATATAAACAATGTTGGGCTTTGGTGTTTGTTTTTCCTTTTCTGGTGCAGTTTGGCAGGCCGTAAATACAGACAACGCTGCCAACCCACTGAAAATCGATTTATTCATTTTTTTGAGATTGATTTGAGTAGTAGATCTATTTAGCAGGACCAAAATAAACAATAATGCCCCAACAACAAAGCTGCCGGGGCAATATACACCAAAATCTTCACTTGATCTGGACTTTGCTATATGAGTAGAAGACAAAACTCATGCATTAAAATAAGTTTGTTTTGTTTTCAATTCCAGAGGAATTTTATGTTTGTAGAAATTGAATTGGTATCATGAGTTCGACCCCGCGGGGTCGCATGTATACGCCATTATCAATTTCTATAACCATTTGAACCCGCTGGGTTCGTTTTTAAGAGCAAATAAATTCGTGATGATACGAAGTTATAATCGCGGTTCGGAGACCGCGACACCCAATGACTAAGCACGCTGGCGGTGGCTTTTCCTTCCCTTTTATGGCATGCCATTTAAACCGTCACACAGCCTTCAGAAGCAGTCCCTACCAACTGGACGTACTTCTTCAGCATTCCGCCAGTGGCTTTGCTTTCGGGCTTCACCCAGGCTTTTCGGCGTTCGGCAATTTCCGCTTCACTCAAATCAACCGATAGTTGGTTTTGGGTGATATCGATGGTGATCACATCGCCATTTCGAAGCAAGCCGATCAGCCCGCCTTCAACCGCCTCGGGGGTGATGTGCCCTACCACAAATCCGTGTGAGCCGCCTGAGAACCGGCCGTCGGTAATTAGCGCCACATCCTTGCCCAGGCCGGCACCAATCACCGCGCTGGTTGGCTTCAACATTTCCGGCATGCCCGGCCCGCCTTTGGGTCCCGAATTGCGGATCACAATCACCTCGCCTTTCTGCACTTCAGATAAAATTCCCTTGATGGCTAAAAACTCATCGTCGTAAACCCGCGCCGGGCCGGTGAATGATTCGCCTTCCTTGCCCGTAATCTTGGCCACCGCGCCATCTTCGGCCAGGTTTCCATACAAAATTTGCAGGTGACCCGTCTTTTTGATGGGATTGCTCAAGGGCCGGATAATTTTTTGATTCTGATCCAGGTCTCTCACCCGTTCGAGGTTTTCACCCAAAGTTTTCCCGGTTACCGTCAGACAGTTTCCATCCAGAAAACCTTCTTTCAGCATAAATTTCATCACTGCCGGCACACCCCCCTGATCATGCAGGTCTTCCATCAGGTATTCGCCACTGGGTTTTAAATCAGCCAAAAACGGCGTTGAATTGCTGAGCCGCTGAAAATCATCAATCTTCAAATCCACTCCAACGGCTTTTGCCATCGCAACCAAATGAATCACCGCATTGGTCGATCCGCCCAAAATCATGATCAGGCGAATGGCATTCTCAAAAGCTTGCTTGGTCATGATATCGCGGGGTTTGATGTCTTTCCGCAGCAATTCGTTGATCGCTTCGCCCAGCTGAACGGTCTCTGATTTTTTCTCCTGGCTCAAAGCCGGATTGGAGGAGGTATAAGGCAAACTCATGCCCATACATTCAATGGCAGCAGCCATGGTGTTGGCCGTGTACATGCCCCCGCAAGCACCGGCCCCCGGAATACAATGCTGAATAATGCCTTTGTAATCGTCGTCGCTCATGTTGCCTTTGATGCGTTCGCCGTAGGCTTCAAAAGCCGACACAATATTCAAGTCCCGGTTTTTCCACCGTCCTTTTTTTACCGTGCCGCCGTACATCAGAATTCCCGGGCGATTTAGCCGCCCCAAGGCAATCATGGCTCCCGGCATGTTTTTGTCGCAACCCACAATCGGGATCACGGCGTCGTAAAACTGGGCGCTCACAACGGTTTCTATCGAATCGGCAATGATTTCGCGCGAGGGAAGCGAATATTTCATGCCTTCGGTGCCATTGGTGATACCATCGCTCACGCCAATCGTATGAAAAACCAGTCCATACAACTCTTTCTGAGCATCGACTCCCCGCTTGACCGCGTCGGCCAAACCATTCAAATGCATGTTGCACGGGTTCCCCTGAAAGCCGGTACTTACAATTCCCACTTGGGCTTTCCGGAGATCATTCTCACTCATCCCAATGGCATAAAGCATGGCTTGCGACGCGGGAAGACTCTGGTCCTGGGTGATTTTTTCGCTATATCGATTCAATTTCTTTTCCATAACAATTTCATTCAGGTCGTTAATACTGATTTGTTAACGTTTCCTGTTGAATATTGTTTGGAAGGATATAGTCGCTAAACCTTACTTGTTTTCCTCTGAGAACTGGCGGCCTGCGCGAATCGCTTTCAAGTTGATTTCCACAATCTGCTCCCCCTTTCGGGCAAATACCTCACGGATCCCATCTTCCAATTTGGCAAAGTCGATGTCGATAAACGGGCTGGCTGCGCCAAGCATCACCATGTTTGACGCACGGGCATTGCCGGCTTCCTTAGCAATCCGATCCGCATCGATGGCGATAAAACGGGGAAGCTTATGGATTTCTTCCATCACCTTTTTCAACTCCGGATAATTGGGAATATTAACAAAAGGTGTGGTGTTGGTAACCAGGTAGCCCTTTGCTGAAAGAAAAGGCAAGTAACGCAACGATTCCATCGGCTCGACCGATAGAATCAGGTCGGCAGTTCCCATCTGGATTAAATCCGAAGCGATGGGTTTGTCGGAAATGCGCATGTGCGAAACCACCGCGCCACCGCGCTGGCTCATGCCATGGGTTTCAGCTTGTTTCAGGTACAGGTTGTTTTCGAGGGCGGCGGTTCCCAAGGCGGCGGCAATGGATAAAATTCCTTGTCCGCCAACGCCAGCTAATATGATGTTTGATTTCATTGTTTCAGTTTTTTAATGATTGGCATGACGGCTGATATTTCTCTTGCGGCGGCTGGCCCGCTGAATACATTCGCGGCGCGGAATAATCACCGAAACACCTTCGTATTCGAGCTCTTCGCGGAACAGCTTCACCAATTCAGCATGATTCTTTTTCAAGGGAACAATCACATGAATGTGTGCCGGATCAACACCCAATCCTTCGCAAATGCTTTCAATTTTTCCATAGGCCGACGAATCCTGTCCACCGGTCATCGATACGGATTCATTATCAGAAATGACCACCGTGATGTTTGACTTTTCGTTCACCGCGTCGAGCAAACCCGTAATTCCCGAGTGCGCAAAAGTGGAGTCGCCAATGACCGCTACCGCAGGAATCAATCCCGCATCAGCCGCGCCCTTCGCCATGGTAATCGAGGCTCCCATGTCGACACACGAACTAATGGTTTCGTAAGGAGGAAGCGCTCCCAGCGTGTAGCAACCAATATCCGAAAAAACGCGTCCTTTGCCATAGTCGGCCAGCACTTCGTTCATGGCTTCGTAAGCATCTTGGTGGCCGCAGCCCTGGCACAAAGCCGGTGGGCGGTTGGCTACCACCGAAGGAACCTGAATGCCCACGTAAGTTTCCTTACCCAAAGCTTTCGCTACCAAATCCGGGTTCAACTCACCATCGCGTGGCAAAGTTCCATTCAGCCGCCCTTTGATTGGCGTTCCGCCCGCAAAATAGCCTTTCAGTTGCTCTTCGACCAGCGGATAGCCTTCTTCCAACACCAAAATCGAGTCGCATTCCGCCTCCATCTTTTTCAATTGTTTTTCGGGAAGCGGGTATTGCGAAATCTTCAACACCGGATATGGACAAGCTTCATCGGGATAATTCTCCATCAGGTAGTTGTACGAAATTCCACAGCAAATAATTCCCATGCTTTTGTCGGCTGCATCGGTATATTGATTGTATTTCGATGCTTCGGAAAGTTTGACAAACGACGCTTGCTTGTCGAGCAAAGACTTATACCGGCGGCGCGCAATGGCCGGAAGCAGCACAAACTGACGTGGATCTTGCGGCATGCTCAGCTGGTTTTCATCCAACACCGGCTTGTACTCCACCCCGGCCCTGGAGTGAGCCAGGCGCGTAGTGATCCGTAACATCACCGGCACTCCGGTTTCTTCGGAAAGGGCAAAACCCTCTCGGGCCATATCGTAGGCTTCCTGCTGGTTTGATGGCTCCAGCACCGGAATCATGGCAAACTGTCCATAGTACCGCGAATCCTGCTCGTTCTGCGAAGAGTGCATGGATGGGTCATCCGCAACAGTCAACACAAAACCGCCATTCACCCCGGTAATAGCCGAATTGATAAAGGCGTCAGCCGCTACGTTCAGCCCCACGTGCTTCATACAGGCCATGGTTCGCTTTCCTGCATAGCTCATGCCCAAAGCTGTTTCGTAGGCCGTTTTCTCATTGGCCGACCACTTGCTGTGCAGTTGGCGCTCAATAGCCAACTCATTCTCCTGAATATATTCGGTAATTTCTGTTGAAGGTGTTCCCGGATAGGCATATACGCCCGACATTCCGCCGTCGATCGCACCCTGCCCAATCGCTTCCACTCCAAGTAATAAATGCTTATGCATAGTGTTGATTTATTGATTTCGTTTTGAGACTTCAAAATTAGCAGTCCACACCTTAGAACCAATATAAATTACAAAGCTCGGAAAATGATAAAACCACGGTTTCGATGTACGTCCGGAGCTGGCTAAAAAACATCTAGACTTTTTTGAAAAACATCCGGACTTTTTTTAGAAATATCTAGACTTTTTTGAAAAAGGTCTGGACCTTGCTGAAAAAACATCCAGACTTTTTTGAAAAAGATCAGGACCTTTTTCAAAAACATCGGTACCTTTTTTAAAAAGGTCCGGACATTTTTAGACAGTCGATCCTTCGCCTAAGGTTTGGATACTGGATTCTCGATACTGGATACTGGATTCTCGATACTGGATACTGGATTCTCGATACTGGATGCTTGATACTTGCAGCCCACTCCTTGGCTTTTCGCGACAAAACGATCGCTATCACTAAACCTGCAGCGTTCCTCAATTTGGAACTTGAAACTCGAAACCCGAAACCCGAAACTTGGAACTTGAAACTTGGAACTTGAAACCTGAAACTCAACCCTCCATCCGTTGAAAAACATTCTCAGGATAACTGATGTCGGCCAGAAACAAGCCCTCGGCAGGAGCTGATGCGCCGGCCAGGCCGCGATCTTTTGCTTCAATGATCTGTCTTACTTCGGAAATTGTCAGCTTACCTCGCCCCACTTCAACCAACGTACCCACAATGGCCCGCACCATGTTACGTAAAAAGCGGTCGGCCTTGATGGTAAACACCAACTGCTGACCCTTGCGGGCCCAACTGGCCTCGTAAATCGTACAATTGTTGGTTTTCACGTCAGTGTGCAGTTTGCTAAAGCTGGTAAAATCGATGTAGTCAAACAGAACCGCGCAGGCCGCATTCATTTCATCCACATCGAGCGGGCGGTTCAAATACCAGGAAGTTTCCTGTGCAAACGGATCCTTACGCTGGTTGATGAAATAATGGTAGGTACGCGAGGTAGCATCGAAGCGGGCATGCGCTTCGGAATTCACTTTACTGATGCGAAACAACACCAAATCGGCACCCAGAAAACTGTTCATTTTATAGCTGAAATCCGGATGATCGAGCGCCGTTTTCTCCGAATCGAAATGCGCCACAAAGTAGCTGGCATGTACACCGGTGTCGGTTCGTCCGGCACCAGTCACCGCAATCGGTTCGCGGCAAACCGTGCTCAGCGCTTTTTCCAGCGATTCCTGCACCGTTTTCGCATTGGGCTGAACCTGCCAACCATGAAAGCGGGTGCCATTATACGCTAACTCGATAAAATAACGTTGTTTCAAAATCAGTTAATTTTCGCAAATGTAAAAAAGATATCAGAAAAGGCTGAATGAACAGCTGAAATTGTTAATTTTACAGCTCTTTCAGCGGGAGGTTAACTTAACAACTTTTAACAAAGTTACATCCTTTTTAGTAGATGATTGAAGTATTTTCGTCAACCAAAATCGAAACAAATAATTAAAATATGGATCAAGCAGTTGATATTCGTGAATTGAATGAACGAATCCAAAAGGAAAGCTCTTTTGTGGATTTGATCAGTTTGGAAATGAACAAGGTCATTGTTGGCCAAAAACATTTGGTAGAAAGTTTATTAATTGGCTTGCTTTCCGGCGGTCACATTCTGCTGGAAGGGGTGCCCGGACTGGCAAAAACCCTGGCCATTAACACGCTGGCTCAAACCATCAGTGCCGATTTTGCCCGCATTCAGTTCACCCCCGACTTGTTACCCGCCGACTTGCTGGGTACGTTGATTTACAGTCAGAAAAACGAAGAATTCATCGTTAAGAAAGGGCCCATCTTTACCAACTTTGTATTGGCCGACGAGATTAACCGGGCACCGGCTAAAGTGCAATCCGCCTTGCTGGAAGCCATGCAGGAACGCCAGATCACCATTGGCGACGAAACCTTCAAATTGCAGGAACCTTTCCTGGTGATGGCTACCCAAAACCCGATTGAGCAGGAAGGAACTTACCCACTGCCCGAAGCACAGGTTGACCGTTTCATGCTGAAAGTGGTGATTGACTATCCGAAAAAGGCGGAGGAAAAACTGATCATTCAGCAAAATCTGCTGAAGCAGTTTCCGAAGGCAACCACCATCTTGCAACCACAAGATATTTTGAACGCCCGCGAAGTCGTCAAAGATGTTTACCTGGATGAGAAAATCAGCCAGTACATTGTCGACATTGTGTTTGCCACCCGCGAGCCTGCCGAGTACAAGCTCGAAAAATACGCCGACATGATTTCATACGGAGGTTCGCCCCGGGCAAGTATCAGCCTGGCGCAGGCCGCCAAAGCCTATGCGTTTATTAAACGACGCGGGTATGTTGTGCCGGAAGACGTGCGTGCCGTGTGCTACGACGTGCTGCGCCACCGGATCGGACTAAGCTATGAAGCCGAGGCCAACAACATCACATCCGAAGAAATTATTACCGATATTTTGAACACGGTTGAAGTTCCGTAGCCGGAACAAAATTCCAAAATCCGGAAAATCAAATTCCAAAAAGAAAACGATGAATCAACTTGAAAGCAGATGTTTGGATTTTGCCGTCAATGTTAGACTACTTGTAAATCTCCTTCCTTATTCGATCTCTAACAAGGAAGACAGCAAACAAGTCGTTAGATCATCGGGGTCAATTGGGGCAAATTATATTGAAGCCAACGAATCGTTGGGAGAAAAGGATAAGCTCATGCGATTGAGAATATCCAGAAAAGAATCAAAAGAAACAATCTTTTGGTTGACCATTCTAAAAAGAACAAATACCGATTTGGAAGCCAAAATAGAAGAGTTGATAAAAGAAGCTACTGAGTTGAGAAAAATACTTTCGGCAATAATCAACAAACTGAGCTAACAACCACAGAGCCTATTTGTAATTTGGATTTTGGAATTTGGAATTTGGGATTTGGGATTTGGGATTTGGGATTTGGGATTTATATCATAGAATTTCAATTTTGAAAAAATTGATTGATGGAACACACGGAGTTACTAAAGAAGGTACGGAAGATTGAAATTAAAACGCGGGGTTTGAGCCGGAATATTTTTGCCGGCGAATACCACTCAGCGTTCAAAGGGCGCGGAATGGCCTTCAGCGAAGTGCGCGAATACCAGTTTGGCGACGACATCCGAAACATCGACTGGAATGTGACTGCCCGCTACCACAAGCCGTACATCAAAATATTTGAGGAAGAACGTGAACTGACGGTCATGTTGCTGATTGACGTGAGTGGTTCGCGCGAATTTGGTTCGCTCGAAAAATTCAAAAAAAATGTGATCACCGAGATTTCGGCCATTCTATCGTTTTCTGCTATTCAAAACAACGATAAAATTGGGGTGATTTTCTTTTCTGAAAAGATTGAAAAATTCATCCCGCCAAAAAAAGGAAAATCGCACATTCTGCGGATCATCCGTGAGTTGATTGACTTTGAACCGGAAAATAAAGGCACGAACATTACCGAAGCCATCCGTTACCTGACCAATGCCATTAAAAAGCGATGCACCAGTTTCATTATTTCCGACTTCATTCAAAATGAACCGGATTTTGACAAGGCGCTTTCCATTGCCAACAATAAGCACGACATTGTGGCCCTGCGCATATACGACGAACGAGAAACCGAACTGCCTCCAATTGGTATGGTTAAGCTGAAGGATGCCGAAACCAATGAATACGTTTGGGTGGACAGCAGTAGCAAAAAGGTTCGGGAAAACTATGCCCGCTGGTGGCGCGAAACCAATCAGAAGCTGGACACGGCCTTCAAAAAAAGTGGCGTGGATTATGCCAACATCAACACCAACGAAGACTATGTGAGATCGCTGATGACATTGTTCAAAAAGCGGGGGTTAAAAGCATAAAAAGCATGAGAGGATTTAAAAACATAGCGGTTGTGATCGGACTGATCCTGATTCAGACAACAGCCGTTCAGGCACAACGCATACAGGCCCGGGCCGTCATTGATTCAACCAATGTTTTAATTGGCGATCAATTTAACCTGCGGATTGAGCTGGACCAGCCCAACAATGTGAACATTGAATTTCCGTTGATTGGCGATTCGCTGTCACCGACCGTTGAAGTGATTGAGCAATCGCCGCTGGACACCTTCGAGTTGGATGAAGCCAACCAAATTAAGATCATCCAAAACCTGACCATCACCTCCTTCGACAGCGGAAAACAGGTAGTCCCATCGCTTCAGTTTCGCCTGCAGTACGATGAGTTGGCTGACACCATCGAAACCCTGCCAGCCGAGTTTTTTGTCCACAGTATGCCCATTGACACCACCAAGGGGCCAGTTGACATCAAAAAACCTTACGAGGCGCCGGTGACGCTGAAAGAAGTAACACCCTATATTTTGGGTGCGATTTTAATTGGAGCTTTGCTCTTTTTCTTGTTCTACTACCTGCAGCGGAGACGCAAGAACAAGCCTATTTTTGTAAAGCCGGCCAAGCCCAAAGAACCGCCGCACATTGTTGCGCTTCGTGAGCTGGATCGGATCAAGGAAGAAAAGCTTTGGCAAACCGAAGACATCAAAACCTACTACAGTTTGGTGTCCGACACCCTGCGTACCTACATTGAAGACCGGTTCAATATTCAGGCGATGGAATACACCTCGCACGAAACCATCCGGGCTTTTGAAGAACGCAAAAACCTGATTTCGCAAAAATCATTGGAAGAACTGAAAAACATTCTGAGCCTGTCGGACTTGGTGAAGTTCGCCAAATACAAGCCACTCCCTGACGATCATAACCTGACGCTGATGAACGCTTACTTTTTTGTGAACCAGACCAAGCAAGAAGACAAAAAAGCCAGCCAGCCAAAAGATGAACGCGAAGGCGAAGATGTTGATTTAAAATAACAGAAAGATGATGAACGGAATAACATATAAGAATCCGGAGTTTTTTTACCTCTTGCTGGTATTGATTCCCATGATCGTGTGGTACTTGTTTCAGTATCGCAAGGCGGGAGCCAGCATCCGGTATTCGAGCGTGAAAGGATTTGCCGGCTTATCGAAAAGCTGGAAACACTACTTGCGACACCTACCCTTTTTACTGCAACTGGCTGGCATCGGACTACTCACCGTGGCGCTGGCCCGTCCACAGTCGTCCAACAGCTGGCAGGATGTGACCACCGAAGGAATTGACATTGTGATTGCGCTCGATATTTCCAGCTCCATGCTGGCCCGCGACTTTCAGCCCAACCGGCTGGTGGCCGCCAAAAATGTAGCAACCGAATTTATCTCGGGCCGCCGCGACGACAAAATGGGCCTGGTTGTGTTCGCCGGCGAAAGTTTTACGCAATGTCCGCTAACCACCGACCATGCCGTACTGATCAATCTGTTTAAGGATATTGAAAGTGGCATGATTGAAGATGGGACAGCCATTGGGAACGGATTGGCCACTTCGGTAGCACGGCTAAAAGAAAGCGACGCCATCAGTAAAGTCATTATTTTACTCACCGATGGTGAAAACAACCGGGGCGAAATCGCGCCGGAAACCGCTGCCGAACTGGCCAAAACCTTTGGTATTCGCGTGTACACCGTTGGCGTGGGAACGATCGGAACAGCGCCCTACCCTGTTCAAACCCCCTTCGGCATACAAATACAGGATGTGGAAGTGAAGATTGATGAAGAAACCTTGCAGAAAATAGCCGACATTACCGATGGTCAGTACTTCCGCGCCACCAACAACGACAAGCTGGTTCAGATTTACGAAGAAATTGACCAATTGGAAAAATCTAAAATGGATGTGAAAGAATACAGTCGGAAAGATGAAGAGTTTAGCCGCTATGCCTTGCTTGCCGGATTCATTTTACTGACAGGACTATTTCTGAAAACCACCTTATTTAGAAACATTCCTTAAATGGAGCAGACTATGGAAATGTTCAGATTTGCACATATCGAATACTTATACGCACTGGCCATCATCCCCGTGCTCATCATCCTTTTTTGGATGACGCGGAGACAGCGCCGCAAGGCTTTAGAGCGTTTTGGACAAAAGGAAATCATCAGCCAGCTGATGCCCAATGTAAGCCAATCACGCCCGGTTGTTAAGTTTATCATTTGGTTGCTGGCCATCAGCGCCATTATTGTGGGCATCGCCCAGCCCCAATTCGGCAGCAAGCTCAAAACCGTTAAACGCGAAGGCGTTGAACTAATCATCGCGCTGGATGTCTCCAACTCCATGCTGGCTGAAGATATTCAGCCCAACAGGTTGGAACGCTCCAAGCGAGCCATTTCACGTCTGGTCGACAACCTGACGGATGACAAAATCGGGCTGATTGTATTTGCCGGCGATGCCTACACGCAATTACCCATCACCTCGGATTACCCATCGGCGAAATTGTTTCTGAATGCGGTTAGTACAGATATCGTACCCCGCCAGGGAACCGCCATTGGCGCAGCGATTGAAATGGCCTCGGTCTCCTTCAGCCCCCAATTTGAGGGTAATAAAGCCATCATTGTCATTACCGACGGGGAAAACCACGAGGACGATGCCATTGGGGCAGCCACAGCCGCTGCTGAAAACGGAATCATCGTGCATACCATTGGGATGGGATTGCCACAAGGCGGTCCGATTCCCGTTGTCAACAATGGTCAACGTGATTACCGCAGAGACAAAGAAGGCAACGTTGTGGTTACTAAACTGAACGAGGAAATGCTGCAGCAAATCTCTGCGGCCGGAAATGGCATTTACGTGCGGGCCAACAACGCGCAAGTGGGTTTAAATACCCTATTTAATGAGATCAACAAAATGGAAGAAGCAGAAATGGAGTCACTGGTTTATTCCGATTACGAAGACCAATTTCAGTGGTTCCTGGGATTTGCCATCTTGATGCTGCTGTTTGACTTTTTGATTTTAGATCGAAAAAACAAATATTTGAAAAACATCAAATTATTTGGATGATGATGAAAAAGTTAATGACACATACCGGAATAATCCTTCTCCTGCTGGTAATGGGAATAACTGCCCAGGCACAAAACGAACGCAAATTTGTGCGGCAGGGAAACGAAATTTTTGAGCAAGCGCTACAAGACAGCACTAAGCTGGACACCACGGCTTTTAGCCAGGCTGAAACGGCGTACCGTAGAGCATTGGAAAAACGACCCGATGATTTGAAGTGGAACTTTAACCTCGGCGATGCGCTGTACAAGCAAATGAAGTTTGAAGAGGCAACCTCCAAGTTTGAAGAAATTGCCGAAAAGAGTGAGGACAAAATTGAAAAGTCGCGGGCTTATCACAACCTCGGCAATTCGATGATGATGCAGGACAAGCTCGATGAAAGCATTGAAGCTTATAAAAAAGCCTTACGCAACAACCCAGAAGACCTGGAAAGCAAATACAACCTGGTTTACGCCATGAACCTGAAAAAGCAGCAAGAACAGCAACAGCAGCAAAATCAGGATCAGAATAAAGATCAGGACAAAGATCAACAAGATCAAAATCAGGACCAACAGCAAAATCAGGATCAACAAGATCAGAACAAAGATCAGGATCAAAAGGACAAGGACCAGCAGAAACAGGATCAGCAAAATCAAGATCAGAATAAACAAGACCAGCAGCAAAAACAACAACCTCAGGAACAAAAAATTTCGAAGGAAAACGCGGAACGGTTGTTGCAGGCCTTGCAAAACGATGAAGAAAAAATTCAGGAAAAAGTAAAAAAAGCACAAGCAGCCAAAGCACAACAGCGCCAAACCGACAAAGACTGGTAGTGGTTTAATTTCTTACTTTTGCACGAAAATTAAAATTACAGCATAACTGAGTAAAATGGTTAAAAGACTCCTATTTACACTTTTGCTTCTCATTCCGGCCTTTTTTGCCGAGGCCGACGCCGTGAAGTTCACCATGTCGGGCCCAAATGCGGTTTCCGTTGGCGAACAGTTTCGTTTGTCATTCGTCTCAAACGAACGTGGAACAGACCTGAAACTGCCAGACATCTCAAACTTTGATGTATTGATGGGCCCGTCTTCATCCACAAGTTTCAGCAGTCAAACAATCAATGGTGTGGTCACACAGTCTTACACCTATTCCTACATTTATATTCTGCGGGCCAAAGAGGAAGGAACCTTTACCATTCGACCAGCGTCCATCACCATTGACGGCAAAGTTTACGAGTCCAATGAGCTGACCATCGAAGTGGTCAAGGAACAGCGTTCGCAAGGCGCTACAGGCAGCCAGCAACAACAGCAGTCGGCAACGCCAAGTGGAACGATTAGCAAAGAGGACTTGTTTGTGAAAGTCGAACTCGACAAAAGCAACGTTTTTAGGGGAGAGCAAATCATAGCTACCGTTAAAATCTATGTTTCTCCCGAGGTTCCCATCACCAGCTTTGATGATGTCAAAATTCCGGCCTACGCTGGTTTTTGGACACAGGAAATTCAAATTCCCAACCAGATTAGCTTCTCCAGGGAAGTGTACAACAACAAAATTTACCAGGTTGGTGTGCTGAAAAAGACCATCCTCTTTCCGCAGCAAACTGGTCGGATTACCGTTGATCCCTTTGAAATTACCTGCATGGTGCGGCAGCAAATCCGCCAGCAACGCAGCTTTTTCGACGACTTTTTCGACAACTACCGAACCATTCAGGCCAAGGTCGTCAGCGATCCGGTAAACATTAACGTGAAAGAATTGCCATCGCGGCCCGATGGATTTTATGGCGGTGTTGGCAATCTGAATTTTGCGGCCACAATCGATAAGCAGCAGCTCAAATCAAATGAAGCAGCAACCCTGAAAATTACCGTTTCGGGCAGCGGAAACCTTCGTTTAATTGACGCGCCCGAAATCGAATTCCCGGTCGATTTTGAGGTTTACGACCCCAAAACAAACGAGAGCTTAAATGCCACCAACAATGGCTTGAACGGAACAAAAACCTTCGAATACCTCTTTATACCAAGGTTTGCAGGCGACTACACCATTCCACCAATCAAGTTTGCCAGCTTTAATCCGGCCACGGGCCAGTTCAAACAACAGCAATCGCAGGAGTTTGTCCTATCGGTCGAAAAAGGCAGCGACGAACAAAGCGCTACGGTCACCAGCGCCTACTCCAAAGAAAATCTTCGGCTGATTGGTCAGGATATTCGATACATCAAACAAGGCAAATACAAATTGAAGGAGAAAGAAGCCCTTTTCTTCGGAAGCACCGCTTTCTACTTAATTTATCTTGGTGCGTTACTGGCCTTTGCCATCATTGTACTGGTTTACCGTAAGAAACTAAAAGAAAACGCCAATGTACAACTTCTTCGAAATAAAAAAGCCAACAAGGTAGCACGCAAACGCCTGAAAGTGGCTGCCACACACCTGAAAAACAACAAGAAAGAAGAGTTTTACGAGGCTGTTTTAAAAGCTTTCTGGGGCTATTTAAGCGACAAGCTGAGTATTCCGGTAGCCGACCTAAATCGTGTCAATGCCACCGAAGCACTCAAAAAACGCCAGGTTGAAACCGAAGCCATTGAAGAGTTTATTCACATTGTAGATAATTGTGAATACGCCCGTTACGCGCCAAGTGCTGTTGAAGGAACCATTGAGGAGATTTACCAAAAGGCCGTCAAATTGATGGGGAAACTGGAAAAACAAATTCGTTAAAAACTGGAAAAATGAAAACGAGCTTTCAAATCCTATTCATCCTGCTTCTTTCATTGAGTGCGCCGGCACAAGATGCCCTGTTGGAAAAAGCCAACGAGCATTACGCCAATCAGCAATACGAAGAAGCCATTACCGCTTACCAGGAGGTTTTAAACAGCAACCGGGAGTCGGCTGAAGTGTACTACAACCTGGGAAACGCCTACTACAAAAATGGCCAAATTACGCCAGCTATCATCAATTACGAACGGGCCAAACTTCTGGCACCCAACGATGAAGACATTGAGTTTAATCTCGAGCTGGCCAACCAGCATGTGATTGATGCCATTGAACCTTTGCCGCAAGTTTTTTTTGTGCGCTGGTGGAACAACCTGGCCAACAAGTACCCGGCTGACGGCTGGGCAAAGATCAGTGTCATATCCTTTATTCTGTTTCTTGTTTTGGCCGGCTTGTTCTTTTTTACCCGTACAACGGCAGTCAAACGGCTTTCGTTTTGGGTGGGAATTTTAATTGTAGCCATTTCCATATTTAGTTTTAACTTTGCCGCGCGGCAGAAAAAACAGATGATCAGCCATAATTTTGCCATTATTGTTCAACCTAGCGTAACGGTAAAGAGTTCGCCGGCAGAAAGTGGAACCGATCTCTTTTTAATTCATGAAGGACTAAAGGTTGAAATAAAAGATAGCCTGGGAAGTTGGAGACAAATCCGTTTGGCTGATGGAAACCAGGGCTGGTTACCTGAAAACAGTCTGGAAAAAATCTAAAAAACGCCGGCAACAGCCGGTTTTTTTATTGTTCGAAACATTTTTACAACCATTTTTAACGAGCGTTGTTTTACTCATAAATTTAAAATCATGGCTTATAATTTACTTAAAGGTAAAAAGGGAATCATTTTCGGTGCACTAAACGCCGATTCGATTGCCTGGAAAGTTGCAGAACGTGCTTTTGAAGAAGGAGCGACATTTACATTAACGAATACTTCCGTGGCCCTGCGTATGGGCGAAACCGCAAAACTTGCTGAAAAATGTGGTGCTGAATTGATTGCTGCTGATGCAACCAATGTTGAAGACCTCGAAAATCTAGTCAAAAAATCGATGGAAGTTTTGGGTGGAAAAATAGATTTCATTCTACATTCCATCGGCATGTCGCCCAATGTTCGCAAAGGCCGCCACTACAGTGACCTGGATTACAACTATCTCGACAAAACGCTGGATATTTCCGCGATCTCTTTTCACAAAGTCTTGCAGGTTGCGCGCAAGCTCGACGCCATTAACGAATGGGGTTCCGTGGTTGCACTTTCGTATGTTGCCGCTCAGCGCACTTTTTACGGCTACAACGACATGGCCGATGCCAAAGCACTGCTTGAGTCAATCGGACGCAGTTTCGGCTATATCTACGGCCGCGAACGGAACGTTCGAATCAACACGGTTTCGCAGTCACCAACAGTGACTACAGCCGGAAGTGGAGTGAAAGGAATTGATAAATTGCTGGATTTCGGAGAACGCATGTCTCCACTGGGTAATGCCACCGGCGATGAATGTGCCGACTACTGTATCACCTTATTTTCGGATTTGACCCGCAAAGTAACCATGCAGAACCTCTTTCACGATGGTGGATTCTCCTCAATGGGAATGAGCCTGAGAGCGCTGGAACAATACGAAAAGGGATTGGGATGTGATTGTGAATGTGGCGATGCCGGAGATCACGATCATCGTTACGATTAGTAAACCAAAAACGTATAAAACAAAAAACGAAGCCGGGGAAACTGACTTCGTTTTTTTGTGCCTTAAGCTTTTAGAAACCGAAGGTCATCCTGATAGTCAATCTGAATATCCTCATGCAGTTTCGCCAAAACAGACTCTATTTTTGCTACTTGCCGCACATAGATATTTTGCAAGGCCACACTTCGCGATAGAGGAATCTTCGATGTCCTGACTTTGCGGCAAAAATAGATCAGCAGATCTAGCTCGGTGGTTTTTATGCCCGAATATTTGATGTATTTGTTGGTGTCGCGCAAAATTTTACGCAGGCTTTTTTTGATTAAATAAGTGCTTCGCCTGTTTATTGATTCAAAACTTTCATCCATCTCTATTTTCACCGATTCGACATAAGATTGCTCATTATCAGCCTCAAACAACAAATAAGTGAGCAGTTCTTTATTTTCTTTCTTGAATTTTGCCAGGCGAATACACAACGCCTGCAATTGCTCAGGAGGATAAATCTTCAACTCGTCTCGTAATTCTTTCAGGGAGGAAGCTTTCATGTTTTTGATTTAAAAATTAGTGGTTGTCCGCTTTCTGAGCTGTTTACCCTATAGTGGCTGTCAATCGTTATCATTCATGGTCATTTTATTATCATTGGTCGTTTCAAGACAACTTAATGACCATGAATGACAATTGAATGACCTTTTAATGACACGAGGAAAACTAGAGAACGTTCACAAAAGATTATTCTTCAGAAAGAAAATCAGCCGGAAATTCAACGGGCAAAAGTTTGTCGCCGTTTCCAAGCCTGATCCAACTGCTGAATGCGCGTTTTCCTTCCTTCAGCACAATCACCCGCGCGCCATTGGGCAAATCACCATAAGTGGTCTTTCCACCCGTAAAACGTCCGTAGGTCAACGCAATTCCATTCAGGTAAGCCATATAATCATTTACATGGTCGTGGCCGACAAAAGTCCCCATTACATCGCCGGCATGCAGCATGGCAGCGTACATGCCCGTATTAATCTCCGGTGCGCATTCGTCTTCAAATCGAACACCAATGGGCGGATTTTTTTCGTTTCCATACGCTTGCCGGTACTCGGGGAGCGGAATATGGAAAAAAGCCAAAGCCGGCAGAATCTTGCCATGTCTCTGTTGCTGAATCTGGCTTTGCTCAAGATACCAATTCACCTGGTCGATATGAAACCATCCATAGCCTTCAATCCCTTCCATGGTGCTGTAGGCGTTTGAATCCATGCAATAAAGTAATGCCGCATTCCCATCGCTTTTGGCCGACTTAATTTCCAACACATAATTGCCATAGCCATTTACTCCGTCCACTTTGGGCTGCAACAAGCTATAAGGCATCCGGGTTATCAGTTCCGTCAACTGCGCCCGCGAAACCCCATCTTCATCATCATGATTTCCAAATACTACCGCAAACGGAATGTCACGTTCGATACAAAGCGCTGTTGCCAGATTCCACCCTTTTTCCACCGGCTTTCCCGTGACGATGTCACCAGTATAAACAACCAGATCGGGCTGTTCAAGATCGAGCACTGCCGCCATGGTTGCAAACGCTGCCTTCGATGCGGGATCATTGGCTTTGATGTGCGCATCGGTAAACTGAACAATTTTAAACGATTGGTCAGCACGAAATTTCAAGTTAATTTCCTGTGCCTGAATCAGATTGGTCATGGTCAGGAAAAACAGGAGGGTAAAACTTAATCTTTTATTCATTATCCTTATTTTTGAAGTTTCAAAATACGAAAATCCTTGCGAACCAAACAAGCTATCGTACAATCAAATTGAGAATATCATTATCAAAAGTGTTATTCTGAAATAACAACAAAAACGAACGTGACACGTTAAGAAAATCATGAAAAAATTATTCAATCATGTTCCATTTCGAATAAAAATTGCAACAACTGGCTTCTATGTCTTTCTGGTTGCAACTTTGTCGCTCATTCCGGCCAACGACTTACCCAACGTTCCATTTTTTCCGGGTGCCGACAAACTAGTGCACGCCGGGATGTATTTTGTACTTTCAATTCTGATTTTATGGACCTTTCATGCTAAGAAAATTGCCCGCTGGAAATTGTACAGCTTTGTTATTGGCTGGGGATTATTGATGGAGTGGTTGCAAATTCTAATGAATGCCGGCCGTCACTTTTCGGTTTTTGATATTGTGGCCAATATTACTGGAGTTGCCCTGGGAATTGCGCTTTATAATTTCATGAATAAGCATATGCGATTACAACATACCTAGCTGCAAATCGGTCAATCGGTCAATCGTCAATCGGTTCAACTGTTTCAATAAACTCAATGGCCACATCGGCAAAAATGGAACATCCCAATTTATCGAAACGCAAAACGATTCTTTTCTTTCCCCTGATTTCGGAAATTTCCCCCTCAATTCCAGCTAAAGCCCCGACAACGATCCGCACTTTTTGCCCTTTGGCAACAGTCTCATTGGTCACCTGAACTGATGAGTTCACTTTTTCAAGAAAAAGTTTCAAATCGCTAATTTGCTTCTCAGGTATTTCTGCCAATTCGTCGCCAAACGAGATAAAAGCCATCACCCCGCTGGGCTTAAGCACCTCAACATATTCGCGAAAGCTGACCCGCACAAACATGTAGCCACGCAACAACGGCTCTTCAACCATTTTCACACGATCGCTCCACTGTTTTTTTGTAATTCGAAGGGGCAAATAAGCCTCGATGCCTCTGCGTGTCAGTTCATCAAGTGACTTCTTCTCTGTTCTCGATTTTACATATACGGCATGCCATTTGTATTCGCCTTTTTCCATCGTATGAAAATATTTTGTCGAACAACGCAACTGTTTTTGAAATATTTCATCTAAAAATAAGTTGAACAGGGGTTACCATTTTGGCTTTTTCGGAATTCATTAGAAGATGCCTTCCATGACTAACCAGTCCACAAAGGTATGCAATTTGGAGTTTGCGCTGATGCGGAATCTTGAAAATACGATGACAGACAAGGGAAATCAGAAAATATCGAGACGTATTGATCATCGGGAAATAAATAGCGAACCCCTTGAAAATGAAAAAGAAAACATTTTAATAACATTAAAACCTGTTAAAAAACATAGGGTAATTTTATCTTTGCCGAATCAAACCATTTTTTATGACTGAATACTTATTAATAATCTTCGCAGCGGTTACAGCCAGTTTTTTGTTTACATACATAACCATTCCGCCAATCGTGCGGATCTCAAACGAAAAACACCTGTTTGATGTTCCAAATTCAAGAAAACTGAACAAGACTGTGGTTCCCACCCTGGGCGGAGTCGCCATTTTTATTGGTATTTGCCTGGGCTCCACCCTCTTCATGGGAAATCTTGAATTCACAGAACTGCGATACATTTTTGCTGCACTTTTAATGCTCTTTTTTATTGGTTTGAAAGATGACATCTTAATTATTTCAGCACGTAAAAAGTTATTCGTTCAGATGGCCGCGGCGGCCATTTTAGTGGGTTTAGGCAATGTCCAGATTACAAGTCTTGCCAATTTATTCTTTTTCAATCAAATTAGTATTTGGCTCAGTGCCCCACTTTCTTTCATGATTTTGCTACTGCTAATCAATGCGATGAATTTAATTGACGGCATTGACGGATTGGCCGCGGGAATTTCGTTTTTCGCATCGGGTGTGCTGGGAATCTGGTTTTTCATCACCGGACATTTTGAATATGCTATATTGAGTTTTGCGGTGAGCGGCAGCTTGCTGGCATTCCTGCGGTTCAACTTATGGGGCGGCGACAATAAAGTTTTCATGGGCGATACAGGCTCCTTAATTCTGGGTGGCTTACTGGGAATTCTGGTGATAAAGTTTCTCAGTTTTAACGTAACTGCCCCGGCGCTCTTAAAGGTTCAAAATGCACCAGCTTTTGCCTTGGCGCTATTTATCGTACCGGTAACGGATACCCTGCGGGTATTTATTATCCGCCTATACCAAAAACGATCACCTTTTTCGCCCGATATGAATCATATTCACCATCTGCTGATTCAATCGGGGATGAAGCATATCCAGGCCAGTGCTTTCTTGGTTTTGTACACAGGATTTTTTGTTTCGTTTACCCTGGCCACTTCAGCTTATTTATCAGCGACTTCAAGTTTTCTGATCCTTTTAGGCCTAAGTTTTGCGGCCATTGGCCTCCTTAAAAGACGGAGTGACCAAATCAAGCTTAGCAGAGATCATCAAATCAAGCTGACTCGAAAAATTCTTTCAACAGGAATCCCAATTCAGGAAGACCCTTTCCGGTTTACGGAGGCAAAAAAGAAAATCTATCAGAATTAATTGGAAATCAATTTAGCTCGAACAAGATTCGAAATTCAGCGCCAAAGCCTGAATCCATCAGTGAGCCTTGGTCGTAAGCCAGTTTTAATGTGAATGCCAGTGGCTTTTTCGGAAGTGAATAGGCAAGCTGGGTACCGAGCGACAAAAATTCTTTGGGAGCGTCATACTCTGCCCCATGTTGCCCGTAGTGTTTCGAATAAGTGAGCAAAGTTTTCCAGCTTAAATCATCCGACAGCCAGCCCCTCATGCCTTGATGAATGGCCCACATGCGGGTGTTTGCAAAACCAACAGAAACCCCATCCTCATTGATTACCGGCATAAATAACGGAAGTCCCATCATCCGATCATAGGAAACAAAACCCGAGCGATACACGCTGTTGTTGAAGTAATTGTCACGGCCATTGCCAAACACTTCACCCGGGCGATCAGGATCGGGCGCTTTGTGAAACCGCCCGCTTTGATGCCGGGTGTTGACGTATTCAACCACAGCAGACTCCAGCAAGCGATCTTGTTCTTTTTGTTTCCAATGAATTCCCCACAAGCCATCAGGCGCATTCTCAAAACGCGTGCCCGAGCCGTCTTCCCAAAGGTGTTGCCAGTATAAGTTTAGATGATGTCTTTGATTGTCGTGTTGCAAGGAAACGAGATATTGCCCCAACTGGTCGCCGGCAACATTATTGCGGTCGGTTTCCGGAGCAGTGTCACTGCCAACTTTTCCAAACACATATCGCAAATAATCTTCAAAACCCGGCAACTGGCCATACTCAGGCGAGTTGCCGCCCCAATAAACCCAATGATCCAATCCGGCAGAAAAAGTCCATTCAGGAGAAATCGAATACTGAATATCCAACCGTTTATGATGCAATTTGGCATCCTCTACCACTCGATCATCCAGTAAAAAATACTCGTTGTACTCCAAGTCAAAAGCAAACCGATTCGGCCAGCCCTGGTTAAAAGGCTGCCAACCAGTGACTCCAATCCCAACACGCGGCATGGGGCGGGCATTGTTCGACAAAAATAAATTCCCGTTGGTGAGTGAAAGTCCATTCGCAAAAACAGGTTCTGATTTGGCCCCCACATGCAGATACCATTGCTTCAAATGCATGCGTCCCCAATATTCGATCGGCTGAAAGGCGGCTTGCTCGGAAAGACGGCCCAACAGATTTAATCCGTAGGAAACCATCGGTTGATTCGTTGATTCCTTAGGACTTCGGGACAATTGAAATAAAAAGAGTTGCTGGAACGGGTCTTCCGCATCAATCACTCCAAGCTGATTGCTTTGCAACCAAAAGGGAACTTGTCCTCCAGACGAAATCAAGCTTCGGGCGTGAAGGTTAATGGAAGGCTTTTCATCATCTAACTGGGCCAGCAAACTACATGACATCAGAACGGCGATGAAGAGCGAGAATAGTTTTTTTATCATGGGTTTGAAACACTTTCAAGCTTGCTCTTGCCATATCATCAAAACCACACAAACAATTTTGGTATTCACGTCAATCGTTTGTGTGGATTAAAAAAAACGCAGACCTGTAAGCCGGGTTCTGTACGCTCCGTAAAAACGAAGAGCCTCTATCATTTATCTGGCCGCAGCATCACTGCTGCGATCTAGCAACCTACCCCTCACGACTTCCGACCAAGTCGGAATGGGACGGGCCGCCCCTGGTCGTGATATATTTGGTCTTGCAACCCAAGAGGTGTACGGCTTCCGAAGTCACCCCCGGAACCGGTGAGCTCTTACCTCACCTTTTCACCCTTACCCCGAGTACTCGGGGTGGTTATTTTCTGTTACACTACTGCAAGCTTTCGCCCGCCTTCCCATTAAGAAGCTTGGTACCCTGCGTTGCCCGGACTTTCCTCCTTCCCCGACGAATCGGGAAAAGCGATAGAGCGGTCTGCGCTGCAAAATTATGAAAATCAATGAAATTCCAATTCTTCCAGATGATTTATTTTCGTAGAATAACCATGGTTGCGCCATAGCCGTATTCCTGGAAACTGGCATCCTGAAAAGCGTATTTCTTATAGCGATGCGACAACTCACGACGCAGCTCCTGTTTCAGGGCTCCATTGCCCAAGCCGTGTATGAACACCACTTTCTTCACCTGCTTTTTAATGGCTTCGTCCATTTTCTCATGAAAATGAGTCAACTGCAAATCCAGCATTTCCTTGTTGGATAAGCCGGTCGTGTCGTCGAGTAGCTCATGAATGTGCAAGTCCACTTCCAACAAATCGGTATTTTCAAGCACCGGCTTTGGTTTTCGGGCTGGTTCTTTCTGACGAACCGCCTGTTTCACATCCTTCTCCGTCAGCGCTTCCACGGCCTGCTCCATCGCACTTTGATTCAGCTTGATGAGCATGGATTTTTCGCTGAAGAAGTCGTTGGACACAAAACTTCCCGACTTGTAAAACTTCACCGGGTTGACTTTCACTGATGCTTCAACCGGGCGTTCCAAACGACTGGATTTTTCACGGTAGCAAATCAACTGAAAGAAGTACTCCGGCAGTCCGGCGATGTCAACTTGTGCGATGGAATCCAGCCACAGCTTGGTATTGGGTTCCAACTCGCCTGCTTCTTTTGTTTCGTATTCCACGCCATCAAACTGCGAAAAATGATACAAAACCGAGAAGTTACTATCGTTGATCAGATAGAGTTTAATCGACCCATCCAGCGGATTTCGACTGTCTTCGGGCACAAAAGCCAATTGAAAATTGGGCTCGTCGTTTCCGGCAATCATTACCGCTTCCTCTTTCGCTGGTGCTTTCTCCGGTTCCTTTTTGCCCGGCTGAGCCTGCGCAACAAAATCTTGCACCGAGGGTTTCTTCACGGCTGCCTGTTCGTCACTCACCACAACCAACTCCGAAACCAGGGTGGGAATTTCAAAGCCATCGTCATTCTCCACATTCACCAACGATTTACTCACTACTTTGGTCACGATGCCGCCGCCGACATCATTCATAAATTTAACCCGATCGCCTACTTTTATCATGACATTCTAATTTTACCCCAAAATTAAGAACAATTTCTACCGAAAATAATTATTCCGTACTTTTGCGCCCCATGAGTGAAAATTCAACCACAAAACCGGTGTTTGACCAAAGTGCGCAAGCTTTGAACTATGAGCTGCCCGACGAGCGGGTTGCAAAATATCCACTGCCCGAGCGTGATGCTTCAAAGCTGTTGGTTTGGAAGAATGGACAAATTGATGATACGACTTTCCGCTCCATCGCTGATTTTTTGCCCGAATCAAGTTTGCTGGTTTTCAACAATACGAAAGTGATCCGTGCCCGGCTGCCATTTCAGAAAAAAACCGGTGCTCAAATTGAAATCTTCTGTCTCGACCCGGAACATCCGGCGGACTACCAATTGGCTTTTCAGCAAACCCGGCGATGCAGCTGGAATTGTATGGTAGGCAACTTGAAGAAATGGAAGCAGGAGCCCCTGGAACGGTTGGTGGAAGTAGACGGAAAGCCGGTGAGACTGGTGGCTGAAAAGCTGAGCCAATCGCGCGAGCACGTACTGGTTGAGTTTCGCTGGAATGATGATTCGGTTGATTTTGCGTCGCTGATTGAAGCCAGCGGAATTTTGCCTATTCCACCCTACTTGCACCGTGACACCGAAGCCAGCGATCTGGAACGTTACCAAACCATTTATTCGAAAATCAAAGGCTCGGTTGCCGCACCCACTGCGGGACTACATTTTACGGATTCGGTTTTTGCTTTGCTGGAAAGGAAAAACATCGCTTGTGCCGAAGTCACGCTGCATGTGGGAGCCGGAACATTCAAACCCGTAAAGGCAGCCACCATTGCAGATCATGAGATGCACGCGGAGCAGTTTGTGGTTTCGCGCCAGTTAATTGAACTACTGCTTCGGAAAGAAGGGAAGCTCATTGCCGTGGGAACGACCTCCATTCGCACGCTGGAAAGCCTCTACTGGCTTGGAATTTCAGTGATGAAGGATGACAGCCAGTCGCCCGACAAGCTGCACATCGAACAATGGGCGCCCTACGAAAATGCCGATCAGCAGCCAGCCAAAATCGTTTTGCAAGCACTGATCAACTACATGGACCGGCACCAGCTTCCGGTTCTGATGGCTTCCACACAAATCATCATCGTGCCAGGCTACCAGTTTCAATTGGTTGATGGCATGATCACCAACTTTCACCAGCCGCAAAGCACACTACTACTGCTCATTTCTGCTTATGTGGGCAATGACTGGCAGCGCATTTACCAGCATGCGCTCGACAACAACTACCGCTTTCTGAGTTATGGCGACAGTAATTTGTATCTGAAATAGCCGGCCAGTGAGGGCTTCACTCGAAATGAAACCGGCACGAAGCACCGCGAAAGCTTTAACAACTTTTAAAAACTTGTCTGGCCGAAAAATGGGCCTTGTATGTTTGTACACGACCGTCTTACAGAAATGAGGCGTGTACGTTCGTACATCGCTTCCCCGCCAAGAAGTGGAGGCGTGTAGGTTTGTACAAAGCTTCCCCGGTGAGAAGTGAACGCATGTACGTTTGCACATGGCATCCCCGCCAAGAAGTGAACGCGTGTACGTTCGTACATGGCTTCCCCGGCGAGAAGTGGACGCGTGTAGGTTTATACACGGCTTCCCCGCCAAGAAGTGAGCGCGTGTAGGTTTGTACATGAGCTTTTCCGCCAAAAAGTGAGCGGCTGTAGGTTTGTACATGAGCTTTTCCATCGACGAACCCGTGTAGGAAAACACGACGACATGACCAACCAGGCCACTCTGGCTTTAGCTGCTTAAAGCTGATCTCACGGATTCTGCCATAGGCGTGGTTGGTCTGCCAATTAGCTTTGAAAGCTGTTGACCGTTGTCAAATAAATCTCCTTTCGACGCGCTGACATCCCAGCTGGCTATCCCGTCGGCAAAAACTTTCGGAATACTAAAACTCTCCAAAATTTTGGCATATTCGGTTTCCGGCAAATTCTTGTACGGGATATCCTTTCCTGTTTGCTTTGATATTTCAGCCGCTAAATCATGAAGCGTATAAGCCTCGTCGCCAGCCAATTCAAGCACTTTCCCTTTATAGCTTTCGTCGGTTAAAACAATTGCCGCGGCCTCGGCGTAGTCCAGTCTTGCTGCTGAGGATATTTTCCCAGACCCAGCACTGCCAATAAATGCACCGCCAGCCAATGCTCCGCCAATCGATCCCGTATAATTTTCAGTGTACCATCCATTTCGAAGGATGGTATGATCAATACCTGAGTCCTTCAAGAGCTTTTCGGTTTCCAGGTGTTCGCCTGCAAGGTTAATTGTTGTCGAATCGGCATGTAACAAACTCGTATAAACAAGCCATTTAATTCCTGCGTTTTTTGCTGCGTCAATTACATTTTTGTGTTGCCTTGCACGTTGGCCGAGTTCGTTGGCCGAAATAAGCAACAGCCGGTCAATCCCTTTTAGCTGTTCAGCTAAGCCATCCGGCTTGTCGTAGTCGAAAGGCCGCGATTCCACGCCAAGCTCTTTGGCCTTTTCAGGGTTACGCACGAAAGCGACTAAGCGATCTTTACCAACTTTTCCTTTTAATTGGTCAACCACCAGTTGTCCTAACTGGCCTGTTGCTCCTGTTATTCCGATTTTCATTTTTGAAAGTTTTAAATTGTTATCAATTAGGTGCTCACGCCCCGATTTTAACCGAGGTCATGGTTAATGACCCGGCAACCGGTTCGTCATTAAATATTTTTATTTCTTCCTTGTTATCCTGCAGCGCAAGTGCATACAGCAACGGCAGGTAATGTTCGGGAGTAGGTATCGACAATTCAAATGCCTTACCGAGTTTTGAATAGTTTATCAACGCCTGGTGATTGCCATCTAAAATCAATTGCTTCATTTTGTCGTTGGCCTCATTTGCCCAATCATAACCATAGTTTTCGTTTAGCTTTTGCCAATGAACCATTCTGAGATTATGAACTAAATTCCCACTGCCAACGATTAAAATGCCTTTATGCCGCAACTCATAAAGCTCCTTTGCCAGCTCGTAATGTTGTTGCGGCTTCTTATAATAATCCAGGCTTAGCTGGATGACAGGAATATTGGCCTGGGGGTACATGTGCCGGATGACCGTCCATGCACCGTGGTCCAAACCCCATTTTTCATCCAAAGAAACCTCCGTATTTTTTGCCATACTTTTCACCTCTCTGGCCAATTGAGGCATCCCCGGAGCAGGATACTGAATGTCGTACAGCGCTTTGGGGAAGCCTCCAAAATCATGAATGGTAGCAGGATTCTCCATAGCCGTGACCTGAGTGCCTTTCGTTTCCCAATGGGCTGAAATAACGAGAATAGCCTTAGGAATTTCAATTTCCGAAGAAATGTGCCTGAAGCCCTGCACAAACTCATTTTCTTCAATGGCATTCATTGGGCTACCATGCCCTAAAAAAAGTACCGGCATTTTGGGCGTATTTTCCATGGTTTCGTTAATCATCTTCATTGCATTAAGTTTTGTACCGATTATTATTCCGGAAGCTGTTGCTGAAAGCGCTTTTATAAATGTGTTCCTATCCATTACCAATAAATAACCGTTTAACCCCACAAAAAGATTAAAAGATCACCTGGCCGTTATTGGTATGCAATAAATTACGGGTTGTAAAACAGCTGCAAAGAAAAAAACTGAATAGCAAGAACAAAGATGTCGGCCATCGCCTTATCAACAAATTGACAAACATCGACTTAAACCCAGATAAGCAATTGAGAATACGCCAAAAAAAAGGCGCCCACATGGAGCGCCTTGAAACTATTATAAGGATAAAAAACTTCTACCAGGCAAACAATGGCAGGTCTTTCATCATTTTATTGACTTTTTCACGTACGGCTTTGATCACTGCTTCGTTTTCCACATCGCTCAGCACCTCGTCAATTAAATCAACAATCAGGGCCATTTGGTCTTCTTTCAACCCACGCGTGGTAATGGCAGGTGTTCCAACCCGCAAACCGGAAGTAGTAAATGGCGAGCGGCTGTCGAACGGAACCATGTTTTTGTTGATGGTAATGTCGGCTTTCACCAGTGTATTTTCGGCTACTTTACCCGTCAAGTCAGGGAATTTGGTACGCAAGTCAATCAGCATGCTGTGGTTGTCGGTTCCACCCGAAATCACCTTGTAGCCTTTGTCAACAAAAGCCTGCGCCATCACTGATGCATTCTTTTTCACCTGGGCTTGGTATTCCTTGTACGAAGGGTCGAGCGCCTCGCCAAACGAAATGGCTTTTGAAGCGATCACATGCTCCAGCGGTCCGCCTTGTTGTCCGGGGAATACCGCAAAATCCAACACTGCCGACATCATTTTGGTCTCCCCTTTTGGCGTTTTAAAACCAAACGGATTTTCAAAATCTTCGCCCATCAGAATGATACCACCTCGGGGTCCACGTAAGGTTTTGTGCGTGGTTGAAGTGACAATGTGCGCATGTTTCACCGGGTTTTCCAGAAGGCCGGCAGCAATTAAACCGGCCGGGTGAGCCATGTCAACCATAAACATGGCGCCTACTTCGTCGGCAATTTTCCGCATGCGGGCGTAATCCCACTCGCGCGAGTAAGCCGACGCACCACCAATAATCAGCTTCGGCTGATGTTCGCGTGCCAAAGCTTCCATTTCGTCGTAATCAACCAAGCCGGTTTCTTCCTTAACGTGATAAGCGATGGGCTGATATAAGATGCCTGATGAATTGACCGGCGAACCGTGTGAGAGGTGGCCGCCGTGCGAGAGATCAAGCCCCAGAAACTTATCGCCGGGATTGAGGATCACGCTCAATACCGCCGCGTTGGCTTGTGCACCGGAGTGCGGTTGTACGTTGGCATAAACGGCGCCGAAGAGTTCCTTCAGGCGGTCAATCGCCAGTTGTTCGGTTAAATCTACAAACTGGCACCCGCCGTAGTAACGTTTTCCCGGGTAGCCTTCGGCATATTTGTTCGTCATGACAGAGCCCATTGCTTCCATGACCTGCTCGCTCACAAAGTTTTCCGAAGCAATCAATTCAATTCCGCCCAACTGACGCTGGCGTTCTTTTTCGATAATGTCAAATACAAGTTGATCTCTTTTCATCTCTGGTGGTTGTTTCAATAATGAATTAAAGCCCAAAGGTAAAACATTTTATACCGAACGTGAACGAATAGAAATCAACAAAAGCGAGTTTTTTTAAACGTTTAACATTCCCACTGGCTTCAATCGGTCCGTGCGCCTACCTCCATTCAAATAGATTTTCAAACATCAACACAACAAGTAACCAAAACGGAAATGATCAGTAATAATAATTAAACATCAAGTTTGTTGTTGCCGTTTTCTCTGTCTGCCGATTTGATCTGTAGCCGTTTCGTTTCCATCTCCAAGGGTTACCGGTTAAATAATACGCGATGTGATTGTCACATCTGCTACTTAAAATCAATAAAAAACGATACCGTTATGCCAATCAAAAAATTGAAAGACTACCTGGACAAAAACAACATTGAGTACATTACCATTCGCCATTCGCTGGCCTTTAATGCACAGCAAATTGCTGCTACCACCCACATTCCCGGCAAAGAACTGGCCAAAACGGTGATGGTCAAGATTGACGGAAAGATGGCGATGGCGGTTTTGCCGGCATCGTACCTGGTGAATCTAAATCGACTAAAAGAACTGACTGGAGCAAAAACGCTGGAGCTGGCCAACGAAATGGAATTTAAGCACTTGTTCCCCGAATGCGAAATTGGCGCCATGCCTCCCTTCGGAAATTTGTACGACATGGAAGTTTTTGTGGCACAAAGCCTTGCTGAAGATGAAGAAATCGCTTTCAACGCCGGAACGCATGTTGAACTGATCAGAATGGCCTATGCTGATTTTGAACGTTTGGTTCAACCTGTTGTGCTGGCATTTTCGACTGCAAGGACAGCCTAAATTTGCCATTCCGAAAATTGCTTTTAAAAGAAACCTCCGGCATGCGGAGGTTTCTTTTTTAGTTTTAATTTTGCAGGAATTCATGAAGTACTGGGGTTTCAGTTTATCAAATCCATGAGAGCAAACCGGTCCTTCTGAGCTAAAAAGACAGATTCCATGCGACAGACTAAAGAAAATCAACCCCTATTATTTGTGTCGGCCACCACACTTAGCCTGCTTGGCAGCGGTATTGGCCTGGTGCTTTTTGGCCTGGCGGCCCTGTTTTTCACTCCGGCAAAAGCCTGGGTGATCGGCATCACCAACTCGACCAGCATGGATCGGATAACACCTCTGTATTTTCTGCTATTTATGGCGCTTTGTTTGCTTTCGTTCGTGGGGGTCATCAAGATCAGAAAATGGCAAAAAGCCGGATTGTTCTTCTACCTCGGCGCTCAGTTGGTCATGCTATTTCTTCCGGTTATTTGGCTCGACTGGAACGCATTTTCAGTCATTAACCTCATTTTCACCACGATCTTCGTTTTTATTTATTTTTCCTTTTTCAACCGGATGGCCTAATTCAACAGTTAAACCAATACCATACTTACGTTCAATTCATTATTTCTTCCAGCTTTGTCTGCCTCAATCATCAAGGATTGACACGGCTATACATTCCAATCTTTTGTGCGGTTTTTCGGCATTCGACTCCCTTTTTCGAGCTGGCCATTCAACTGAACACAAACCAGATAAGCTTCAAAACCATTGACTTTCGCCCGCTATTGCCGTATATTTATACATGTCGGGCTATACATAGCACGCGTTAAACTAAATAACCGGTGAACTCAATGAAAAATAAAGGGTTTCAACATATCAATTACATCAGCTGGATCGTCATTGTACTATCCATTTCCGCACTTTACCTGTCCTATTTTTTCTTCTACATCCCTCAGCAAGAGTCAGTTCTTCAAGAACGCGCGTTTCGGATTCTCAAAGAATATGGGAATAACCTGTACGGAAAATTTGATTACTACCAGACCCATCTTAAAAACTACGGCGGCTACTACACCATTCGGGAGGAACTGAGAAGTGAATCGGCTTTGCAAGCCCACGACCGACTCAGACAGAAAGCGTTAAAAACGACCAAGGAGCCATCGGGTCGAACAAAGGAAATCTTGAATATTTACCGGGTGATTGGCAGTTTGGACGCCAGCATCGAAGCCGAGAAAATTTCGGAATCGCAAATGCCTGAAAATCCGGTTTTATCAGACGACAGAAAATACCTGATTATCCCGCATCGTCCTGAATTTAACATGATTCTGCCCAGAACGATTGACAATATCAATCAACAGCTCGACCAGAATTTTGATGCGCCCGGCCAGAATTTCATTTACAAGGTGCCTGTTGAAACCCTGATGGAGGGACTCAAATTTGACGGGCTTCTGGACAACATTATCCTATTTGACAAGACGATGGTGATTCACAATTCCCGACAAGATGTTATTCATGACATCACCAACCCGGAAGCCCTGAGCGACAGCGCAGAAAATCATCAGGGTGGTGTAGTCGAAACCATGATGATTCAGGGAGAACGGCAACGAATGATGATTCTTCCCATTGAATTAGCCAATGCAAAAATTTACTTGGCCGGGGCGATGCCCGCCACCGAGTTCAAGAAAAAAACACGCACAATTAACAGCCAGCTGTTGACGGTGATTTCGGCGGTTTTATTGCTTTTGCTGGTCAGCATTCCTGAACTGAAAATCATCATGATCAACCGACAAGAGCGCCTAAAAGTGTTCGATGCCTACGGCACAATTATCTCGGTACTGATGAGCACTGCCCTGCTCATTCTGATCGCCATCAGCCTGTTGAAGCACCAGATTGAAGATAAAACGATTCAGCATAAGCGCGTTGAAATGGTTTCAGACACGCTCTACCAGAATGTAAGCTCCGACTTTCGTGCCCTTGTTGATCTTTACAAGGGAATCACCAACAAGGCGAATGCAGACTCCAGCAGTTTCTCGTTCTTTGTCCGCGAGTGCTTCAACTCAGAGGAAAATTTCACTCAAATACCAGATCATTTTATTGGAAAACCGGTCCCCATCAACGAAATCATTTTAATCGACTCTGCCGGAATTGTTTCGAAAGCAGTGACCAAAACTGTTTTTTCAGATGCCGTAACGGTTGACCTCAGCCAACGTGGTTACTTTAAAAATGTGATTGCCCCCGAACGCAGCTGGCTGAATGCCGATCACGACCACTATTTTATCGAATCCATCAAGTCGTACAATACGGGTTACCAGGAAACCGCGATTTCCTTTTTACTAAATGAACCGATCGAACCCAGTCGGGCCTCCGTGCTCGCCATCACCTCTCCTATTCCATCGCTCTATCATCAGATTTTGCCCAAAGACGTGAAGTTTTTAGTGATTGACGCGCAAGGCAATGTTTTATTCCATTCGACTCAATCGAAAAACCTGCATGAGAATTTTCTGGAGGAATGCGATTTGGACGCCAAGCTGCTCAGCGCCATCAGGCTGCGGATAGCCGAAACCCTGCACCTGAGCTACAATGAAAAAGAATGGCTGGCCCGAATTAAACCCATGGCCGATTCGCCACTGTATCACATTACCTTGCTGGATCATTATCGGATAGACAACCAAAACGCACGCATTTTTCTCTTCACCTTCTATTTTCTGATCATTACGCTGCTTTGCACCGGCGTTGGGCTGTTGATTATGCGCTGGGCAAATGCCAAAAGCGACTTTCTGCAAATGCGCTGCTGGTCGCTGAGCTGGCTGCTGTTGCAAACTCAAAACTACCTGAAATACAAAGCGCTTATTTTAATTATGGGCGCCATACTCTTGTTTCAGGTGCTTGGCAGCTTTGCGATAGAAAAGCCTGTGACTATGCTGATTTATCAACTCATTTATATTAGCTATACCGGTTTTGTAGCGATGACCATTTTGGGGCGCAACAGCTCAAAATCCAAACAAGCCGACATCAAATCATTCCGTGCCGCAGCCCTGGCCCTTGCCATCACAGGCTTGTTAATCATCCTGCTGCTTTGGAAGCTCGATCCGCAGCCCATTGTTATTCTTCCAATCATGCTTACCATCCTGCTTTCCGGGTTTACGTTTTACGTCACCAACGAGCGCTTTGCCAGCTTGCCGCAGCCCAAACGGCTTTTTGACAAACTTCCGCTAATTCCCTTTCGGTTGGGAGAAAGTCAGTCCATCAGGCAAATGGGCGGCGAAATTGCCTTTAGTCCTTCGTCACGCGCGGTTAAAAAAGTGTACAGCGCCTTTATGATTCTCTGGCTCACCTCCTTGTCGGTTGTGCCAGTCATTCAATATTACTGGGTAATTCAGAAACAAGAGGAACGAATTGCCAAATGGGAACAAATGCAACACATCGCCTTCCAAAATCTAATCCTCTCCAAAGATTTCAAGGCGTTTAAACAGGAACCGTGGTATAAGAGAATTCAGGGCAACGGAATTGACAAACTTCAGGTTACCAGCCTCGACTCCAGCCGGGTAATAATTGATACCCAAGAAACAGACGAACACGAACATCTGCTGAACAGCGACCAAATCTACTCGCGGCTACCCGATTTAATTTCGAACGATGCCTACCTGATGACCTATCTGAAGGACCAGCATGCCATTGGACAACTGACCTCACCCGATGAACTGGAATATTCCTACAGCGGTTTTGAAGGGATTATTCATACGAAACTTCCTGCTTACATCAAGTTAAGTTCAAACTATTGGCTTTTGTATCTCATATTGGCTACTTTGCTGGTTTCGCTGGTCATTTGGCAATTGTACCAATACATGGCAGAGAATATCCTCAATACCAATCCCGCCATTCGCATTGTGCCTGAAACCCATGGACTAAAAAGCCTTCTATTCAATTCAAAAATTAGACGCATTCTTCTGGATTCGTATGATGGCGAACATTGCCTTCGGCTTGTCAGCGAACTGATTGAAAAATCGGATGCCCCTGATGACGGACAAAAACCATCGCTGGAAGTCATTCACACAGATAAACTGATTGAAGACAACTTTCAGCTCGATGATCTGCTGACAGGCCGTTCAAAAATTATTTGGATCAGCGATATCGACCAATGTATTCAGCACATCAAAAAACATGAGCTCATTCTGGGCAGGTTGATGCGATTGAACCAGCATGCTGAAGGAAAAGTAATCGTTGTGTTGCCGTTTGAGTTTGATTTCATCAACGAATATTACGACGATTATCTGACAGAAAATGAGCTGGAAAACGATGAAAGAACACAAATTTTTACCTGGCGAAGAACTTGGAAAAGTATTTTTAAGAGTTTCAGCAAATACTCGGGCTACTTTGTACCTGACAGCGAAACCGAGAATCTCAAAACGACTATAGCAGACGATTCAAAAACGACCGCTGCAGCTCTCCCGAAGAAAGAGCCAGAAGACTACGGAAATTCTTTGTTCAACCAATCGGCTATTGAAAAACAGTCGATTATGGATGGTAAAGATGAAAAGGGCCTGGAAGAACGGATTCTGGACATTGAATACAAAATGGAACCGCGCTATCATCACATTTGGAATAATCTGTGTCATATTGAAAAACTCATCCTGTTTGATTTGGCCGACGACGGAATTACCAACCTGAAAAACAAACACGTCATCAAGCGACTGGTAATAAAAGGCTTAATCATTGCAGAACCGTATCCCCGGCTTTACACGCAAAGTTTTAAATACTTCATCAACAATGCCATCACCCCCGATGAGATTAAAAGTCTGGAGAGCAAACTAAACCGCAAAGGCAGCTGGCATAACATGCGCTACCTGATTCTGCTGATTTTCATTATGCTTGCAGGCTTCGTGCTCATCTCTCAGGGAATTTCCATTGAAAAGGTGCTCGGAATTTTTGCAGGAATACTGGCCTTACTCTCCGGCGTGGTCCGGTTGTTCGATAGTGGCATGTTTCGATCAGCTGTCAAGTAAAGCTCTCTGAAAAATCGGTCATCACTCGTGCGAGAAGGTACGAACAGTTTTTCTGTAGTCGGTAAATACGGTTGCCCTCGAAATAAAACCGATGTATTTTCCATCGTCGATCACCGCCAGATTGTATCGGCCGCTGGTCTCAAATTTTTCGGCCACGGTATGCATGGTATCATTCGGCGAAATAAAAAACTCGGGCATATACATCAAATCCTTAACAAAAACGGTATCGTAAAGCTCCTGCTTAAAAACAATATCGCGAATGTCATTCATTTTCACCATCCCTTTCAGCATGCCATCCTGATCGACCACCGGAAACAGGTCGCGTTTTGAGCGGGAAATCGCCTGTACCAGATCGCCCAGTGTCGCTGCCGGATCAATAATTTCCAGGTCGGTTTCAATCAGTTCACCCACTTCCATAAAGTGCAACACGGCTTTGTCCTTATGATGCGTAACCAATTGTCCCTCTTCGGCCAGGCGTTTGGTATAAATTGAATGCGGCTCAAACCGCATGATGGTGATGTAGGCCGCCAAAGCCGAAATTATCAACGGGAAGAAAAGCTCGTAACCGCCTGTAATTTCCGCCGTCAGAAAGATCCCAAGCAATGGCGCATGCATCACACCGGCCATCATGGCACTCATTCCTGCCAATGCGAAATTATCCAGGGGCAAATTCAATCCAAAAAGCAAGTTCAGGAAAAAAGCGATGAAGTATCCGCCTATGGCGCCAACAAACAAAGTGGGTGCAAAAATACCACCAATTCCACCGCTAGCCGTAGTTACCGACATGGCAATAACCTTGAAAAAGAGCAACGAGAGCAAAAACACCACAAAAAACCAGGGATTATCGCGAAATCCGTAAAACATGGAATTGTCCAGCAAGCTCAATCCCATGTCGTTGAACACTTTGTTGATGGAAGAATATCCTTCACCCCAAAGCGGCGGAAATACAAAAATAAGTACGCCAAGCGCTATTCCGCCATACAACAACCTTGAAATCTGTCGTTTAACGCCTTTCATTCGTCGCTCAATCCACATGGTCACCCGGGTAAAGTAGAGCGAAAACAAGCCGGCAAAAATGCCCAGCAAAATGTAAAAAGGAATATTGGAAGCATCGAAAGAATGAATGACGTTGAATTTAAACAAAACGGCATCGCCCATGAAATAGACGGCAATGACCGCGGCGGTAATTCCGGAAATCAAAAGTGGCACCAATGAGGCCATGGTCAGGTCAAGCATCAGCACTTCGAGCGTAAAAACAATACCTGCAATGGGAGCCTTGAAAATGCCCGCAATCGCACCCGTTGCTCCACAACCAATCATCAGCATAATATCGGCTTGCCCAAGCTTGAAAAAACGCCCCAGGTTTGAACCAATTGCCGCACCGGTTAATACGACAGGCGCCTCGGCCCCTACCGAACCGCCGAAACCAATGGTAAAGCTACTGGTGATCATGGACGAGAATGAGTTATGCGGCTTAATTTTCCCCTTGTCCAGCGAGATCGATTTCAAGATTTTGGAAACACCGTGCCCAATATCATCTTTCACAAAAAACCGGATAATTAAAAGGGTAATGATGATGCCAATCACGGGAAGTGCTAGATACCAATAATTTTCGGTTGTAATTACCGAATGCCCGACCAGCCGCGTATCAATAAAATGGATTAGATTTTTAAGGGTCAGCGCAGCCAAACCGCTAACCACACCAATGATAAAACTGATCCAGTACAACTTTTTTGCACCCATCAACTGCTTAGCCAATGTATCCAGCTTCAACTTTTTTATACTCAACATGCTCATCTTTATTCGTGTGAAAAGTCAGCCATTTTTTTCCGGTAGAAAGAAAAAACCCGGGCTCTCGAAATAAAACCAATGTATATACCCTGATCGATGACAGCCAAATTATACCGACCGCTCGATTCAAATTTTTCCACGACCTGTTCCATCGAATCGGTTGTAGAAATTGAATGTTCGGGCAGGTACATTAAGTGGCTTACGTGCACCTTATCGTACAATTCCTGCCTGAATATCAGATGCCTCACATCGTCCATCTTCACCATTCCCTTGAGGTAACCATCTTCGTCAACAATTGGAAACAGGTTCCGGTGCGCTTTTGAAATGGCGTCCGTAAGATCTCTCAAAGTAGAATCAGGCCGTAAAACAACAAAGTCTGTCTCAACAAGCTTTTTTACTTCCATCATCCGGATGATATTTAAATCTTTATCATGAGTCATGAGCTCCTTGCGCTTAGCCAACTGAATATGATAAACCGAATTGGGTGTAAACGCCTTCACTGTAAGGTAGGCAAAAGTAGCCACAATCATCAGCGGTACAAATAACTTGTAGCCACCCGAAATATCAGCAATCAAAAAAATTCCGGTTAAAGGTGCCTGCAGCACACCGGCAATTAGTCCGGCCATGCCTATTAAAGCAAAATTATTGATGCTCAACTGCTTCACTCCGGTCATGTTGATAAATTGGGCGAATAACATCCCGGTATTCACGCCCATAAACAAGGTTGGCGCAAAGATACCACCGATACCGCCCGCTCCAAATGTCAGGGTGGTGGCAATAATTTTCAAAAGAACAACTGCAGCCAGAAGCATAAATACGCTCCAATACTGATCTTTCAACTCAAAAAACAGCGAGTTATCATACAGGTAAGTCAAATCGCCTTCCAAGCACTTATTAATAGCTTCGTAGCCTTCACCGTAAAGCGATGGGAAAAAGAAAATCAGAGCGCCAAGCCCGATACCGCCAACAGCGAGGCGATTCCATTTGCTTTGAATGCCTTCGAAAATATTTTCAACACTCAAATACATTTTGGTGAAATAGGCCGAAACAAGGCCGGCAAAAATGCCCAGCAAAATGTAGTAGGGCAAATCGCTCATTTCGAAACTGGTCTCAACCGAAAAGGGATACAGCACGTCTTGCCCCATGAAAAAGTACGAAGTGAGCACGGCAGCCGACGAAGCCAGCAGCAGCGGAACCAGTGAAAAAACGGTCAAGTCGATCATGATGACCTCAACGGCAAAAACGATGGCGGCAATGGGTGCTTTAAAAATGGCAGCCATGGCGCCTGCTGCAGCACAAGCCAACATCAGAATGGTATTCTTGTAGTTCAAACGAGCCACCCGCGAAATCCACGATCCGTAAGCCGCGCCGGTAGCCACAGTTGGCCCCTCCAACCCAACAGAACCGCCAAAGCCAACCGTAAATGCCGAGGTTAACACCGATGAGAACAAATTATGTCGGCTCAGTTCGCCACGCCGTCGGGATAGGCTGTGCAAAACGTTGGGAATTCCGTGCCTGACCGGACTTTTTATGAGGTAATTGACGATTAAAACAGCTACGAAGATTCCAATGATCGGAAGAATGAAATAGCTGTAGTGCTCCACATTATTTCCTGTGGTCAGGGTATGCACCAACCGCTCGGTAAGCCACACCGCATTTTTGATAAGCGTAGCAGCAAGCCCGGCAATAATACCAATTACCACACTTAAAATCACCACAAAACGACGTTCGCTCAAATGTCGTAAACGCCAACGGTGAAAACGCACAATCAAGGGCAACTTGTTTTCCATTTGAGCGCAAAAGTAATAAAAGGCGAATTAAATAAGGATCGAAACTATTTTTTCTTTTTGAAAATTCCTTTGATCACTTCCCAAACTTTTGGCTTGTCTTTCGCTGCATCCGGCTCTCTGATTTCCTGCAACTTATCTTCTTTTGACTGTCCGGCAAACAGTCGCTCAATGAAGTTATCCTCCCCTTCCAGTTCAAATAATTCCTTGTAGGGTGGAATATCCAAATCGGCAAGTAACTCCTGGTCCAGCGGCGGGAACGAGGCATATTGCATATTTTTGTAGCGGGAATCGCGATATAGCTTATGAAAGAATTTGCCCACAATGGGCAATGCCATGTAGGCGCCTTGTCCAAATCGAATGGTTCGAAAGTGAACACCGGGATCCTCAGCCCCAACCCAGCAACCGGTTACCAAATCGGGCGTTATGCCCACAAACCAGCCATCGGAATGATTCTGGGTGGTCCCGGTTTTGCCGGCAAAATCGCCCGGAATGTGATAAACCGAACGAATGGAAGTCCCGGTTCCATTGTTGACCGCCGTCTGCATCATTCGAGTAACAATCTGGCAATTGACCGCATTCAGGCTGGTTGGTTCGCCAAGCTCAGGCACAAACTCCTCGAGCATTTCACCTTGATTGTTGGCTATCGAAACCAGATAATTGGGCTGCACCCGAATGCCGCGATTTGAAATGGTGGCATAAGCAAACAACAATTCTTTCAAACTCATTGATGCGACGCCCAAAGCCAGCGATGGAAATTTGGGCAGGTCGCTTGAAATACCCAATTCTCTGGAGATTGAAACGGTTTCCTCAATCCCCGTTTTCATCATCACATCAACCGCCACCGTATTAAGCGATTGCGACAAGGCACCTTCCATCGAATAAAACCCTTGATACTCATCGTGCGAATTGCTGGGCGACCAATCCTGGTAATCTTCGTAAACCTTTTTCTCGTTTGGATAATACTCAAACGGGCTTAATCCATTCTCCAATGCCGCCAAATAAACAAAGGGCTTGAAAGTCGATCCAACCTGTCGTTTTGATATCACATGATCGTATTTAAAAAAACGGAAATCAATACCACCAACCCAGGCTTTCAACGCACCGGAAGACGGCTCAACAGCCAAAAAGCCCGAATTCAAGTAGCGCAGGTAATGCTTCACCGAATCGAGCGAGGTGGTTTCCACTTGTTTCAGCCCATCCCAAGTAAACAAGGTCGTATTTATTTTTTGCTGAAATGCCGCGTCAATTTGCTCGTTTGTTTTTCCACTGGCCTTCATAGCCTGATAGCGCTCCGAGCGCTTGACTGCTCGTTGCAAAATGCTGGCATCGCCACGCCACGGGTCAGCACCACTCCAATGATCGTCGAATACATTTTGAAGATTCTGCATGTACTCCTGAACCGACTGCGTGGCGAAATACTGCAAATCGTAGTTGATGGTCGTTTCAATTCGAAGTCCGTCGGTGTACAAATTGTAGGGTTCGCCGTTGTCCTTGGTGTGATTGGCGCACCAATCGAGCAGCTCGGGTTTAAGCATTTCCAAAAAGTATGGAGCCGGCCCCTCGTTGTAGGAGATTCGACGATATTTCAAGCTCAGGGGTTTAGCCTGAAAAATATCTCCCTCCGCTTCAGTTAAAAAATCATTGGCCACCATTTGACTAATCACCACATTGCGCCTTGCTTTCGAGCGCTCAGGATTGATCCTCGGATTGTAGGTGTAATTTGCCTTGAGCATGCCAACCAATACGGCGGCCTCATCCACCGTCAGGTTTCGTGGGCTTTTGCTGAAAAACCTTTCCGAAGCCACCTCAATCCCAAAAATATTTTCGCCAAACGGAACTGTATTTAGGTACAAGGTGAGAATCTCTTCTTTGGAATAAATCCGCTCCAAACGATAGGCGATAATGGCTTCGCGCAACTTATTGACCGGCATGCTAAAAATCCACAAATCGTTTCGCGGAAACAGATTTTTTGCGATCTGCTGACTCAAGGTGCTACCGCCGCCCGAACTGCGATTCTGCAATAAAATGGTTTTAAAAAACACCCGCATCAAGGCAATCTCGTCCACTCCGCGATGCTCATAAAAACGGGCATCCTCCGTTGCAATCAGGGCATTGATCACATTGGGCGAAATTTCATCAAACCGGACATTGCTTCGATTTTCAACATAGTAACGCCCCAGCAATTTTCCATCTTCTGAGAAAACTTCAGAGGCCTGCGGATTCTTTATTTCGTTGAGCTGTCTGGAACTGGGCACATGACCTGTAAAACCCAGATACACCAGCATAAAAAAGGTAAAAAACAAAACCAAACCAACAACAGCCAGTTGCAGCAGAATCAGCCAAATCCTGCGCTTTCCGCGTTTCGATTTGCTTTTCCTCGGTTTAGTAGCTGGCTTTTGTTTCTTTGTTTGTATCTTATTCAATTTCTTTGAAGTCATTTTTATCAGGGTTAGAAAAAACAAAATTAGATAAATAAAACGGAAGGACTGGCCCAAATTAGTACTTACAGTTAAGAACTTTTCAATTGCCAAGTTTGTCTTTAGAATGAATATTAAGATTGATACCGGAATGAAAGTAGTGATGACAGGGGCGAGTGGCTTTCTTGGCCAGAACATAATCGAAGAACTTCAGAAAAAACAGATTGAAATTAATGGCCTTGACCGGAAACTTTTATATGGTGATCCGAATAAGCTGGCTGAAAAACTGGCCGGTGCCGACGCGGTGATAAATCTTGCCGGAGCACCGATCATCAAACGCTGGACATCAAAAAATAAAGCCATCATTTATAACAGCCGTGTTTTGACCACTAAAAACCTCACGAGGGCCATCAACAGCCTGCCGAAAGCCATGCAGCCTAATACCTTCGTTTCGGCATCAGCTGTGGGCATTTATCGCGAAGGAATGGTTCACGATGAATCCAGCTCGAGGTTTGCCAACCATTTTGCTGCACGCGTAACCGACGACTGGGAAGACGCTTTGGTTGACTTACCAGACACGATTCGCCAGGTGATTTTTCGAATTGGAGTGGTCTTAGGCAAAGATTCGCAGTTTATTCAGCAAGTTTTACCCGTTTTCAAAATGGGTTTGGGAGGAAAGATTGGCACGGGAAAACAAGCCTTTCCCTTTATTCATCTTCATGATTTAGTTCAGGCATTTGTACAATCCGTAACCGACGAGGGCTACCTTGGGATTTATAACTTGGTAGCTCCACAGCAAATCGACAACAAAACCTTCACCCAGATTCTTGCGAAAAAACTTAATCGTCCGGCTATACTTCCGGTTCCCGCTTTCGCACTAAAATTGCTTTATGGAAAAGCTTCAACCTTAATTTTGAAAAACCCGGTGGTTCTTCCAAAACGCCTTGAAATGCAGAACTTTGCTCACCAGTTTCCGACAATGGAATCCTGTCTGGATCAAATTCTTGACCAGTAATACATTGACTACGCATTTGCGTCAAGCAAAAAGCCCTGCACCAAAGTGCAAGGCTTTCCATTAATCATATCCGTTAAATTACAACTGAGGACCGGCAGCAACCAATGCTTTACCAGCTTCGTTATCAGTATATTTTTCGAAATTTTTGATAAAACGGGCTCCCAGGTCTTTTGCTTTTGCGTCCCATTCCGCCGCATCGGCATAAGTATCGCGGGGATCCAACACTTTCGTATCCACACCTTTCAATTCGGTAGGAATTTCCAAGTTGAATACCGGCAAGTTCTTGGTCGGTGCGCCTTCGATAGAACCATCAAGAATTGCCGTAATAATTCCACGGGTATCTTTAATCGAAATTCGCTTTCCGGTACCATTCCATCCGGTATTTACCAGGTAAGCCTCGGCACCATGCTCTTCCATTTTTTTCACCAATTCCTCACCATATCTTGTTGGGTGAAGTGACAGGAAAGCAGCACCAAAACAAGCTGAGAAAGTAGGCTGCGGAGTAGTTACACCGCGCTCAGTTCCAGCTAATTTAGCAGTAAATCCACTCAAGAAATGATACTGAGTTTGCTCAGGAGTCAACTTTGCAACCGGAGGCAGCACGCCAAATGCATCGGCAGTCAGGAAAATGACTTTGTTTGCATGGCCCGCTTTTGAAACTGGCTTGACAATGTTCTCGATGTGGTAAATTGGGTACGAAACACGTGTGTTTGCGGTCACCGAACCATCATTGAAATCGATTTTACCAGCTGCATCAACCGTGACGTTTTCCAACAGCGCGTTGCGTTTGATTGCACCATAGATCTCTGGTTCAGCGTCTTTGTCCAGGTTAATCGTTTTGGCATAACAGCCACCTTCAAAGTTGAAGATACCATCATCATCCCAACCATGCTCATCATCACCAATCAGTTTGCGATTCGGATCGGTTGAAAGTGTCGTTTTACCCGTGCCTGAAAGGCCAAAAAAGATAGCGACATCACCTTTATCGCCTACGTTGGCCGAACAGTGCATCGAAGCGATTCCGGCTTTTGGCAAATAGTAGTTCATCATGGCGAACATCCCTTTTTTCATCTCACCACCATACCAACTTCCGCCAATAACCTGCATCTTTTCTTTCAGGTTGAAAACTGTGTAAACTTCCGAGTTCATGCCAAATTCCTGCCACCTAGCGTTTGTTGTTTTCGACGCATTCATGACCACAAAATCGGGCTCTCCGAAAGTTTCCAATTCTTCGGCAGTTGGACGGATAAACATGTTTTTAACAAAGTGCGCCTGCCAGGCCACCTCCATGATGAACCGAATTTTCAAACGCGAGTTTTCATTTGCACCAAGAAAAGTATCAACAACATACAACCGCTTGTTTGAAAGTTGCTTCGTTGTAATTTCCTTTAAGTGCGACCAAGCTTCTTCAGAAACTTTTTTGTTGTCGTTTGGAGACTCCGGCGATGTCCACCAAATATCACGCGATTCATCGTTCTCCACAATGAACTTGTCTTTTGGCGAACGGCCGGTAAACACTCCGGTCATCACGTTTACAGCGTCTAACTCTGTTAACTGACCTTTCTCGAAGCCATTCAGCCCAGGCTTCATTTCCTCTTCAAATAATTGCTCGTAAGAAGGGTTATGTACAATTTCCTTAACATCAACAATGCCGTACTTCGACAAATCTAAATTTTTCATATCCAACAATTAAAAATTAATAGTTCCAACAAAGATTGAATAGCTCCAACAAACTATTTTTTATCTCTAAAGACAAAAATAATTGATTTTCCCGATGAGCTCCGGTCCGGATTTTGAAATAACGATAAGTTCAGAACAAAATATAAAAAAAAAGGCAGCGCATTTGCTAATGCGCTGCCTTGCAGTCTTATATCGACAAAAAATCGACAAACGTAAAGTGTTAAGAAATTGTTAACAGAACCAATTAATTTCTTAAGATCTTGGATGGAATTGACTGATGGTTGATTTCAGGTAGTCGCGATCCAGATGGGTATAAATTTCTGTTGTCAAAATTGACTCATGCCCTAACATTTCCTGAACAGCGCGCAGGTCGGCTCCTCCCGAAATCAAATGAGTAGCGAACGAATGGCGGAAAGTGTGCGGACTGATTTTTTTGTCCATGCCCACTTTTTGCGCTAAATTTTTGATGATGGTAAAAATCATCACACGGCTTAATTTTTTACCCCTGCGGTTCAGGAATAAAACATTTTCGCTTTCCGGACTAATTCTCAAGGTTTTCCGATAACCGTTGAGATATTTGTTGATTTCAACCACTGCCTTTTCACTGACAGGTACTAAGCGCTCTTTCTCCGATTTTCCTTCGACCTTAACAAAGCCTTGTTCAAAGAATAAATTGGTAACCTTCAGGTTGACCAATTCTGACACGCGTAATCCACAGCTGTACAAAGTTTCAAGCATTGCCTTGTTTCGCTGTCCTTCCGGTTTTTCCAGATCAACAGCGTCAATAATGGTGTCAATTTCTTCCATGGTTAAAACATCCGGAAGCTTGCGACCAATTTTCGGCGATTCCAGTAATGTGGTTGGGTCGCCTTGAATTTTACCTTCAATCAACAAATACTTAAAGAATGATTTAATCCCTGAGATTGTGCGCGCCTGGGTTCTTGGCGATACGCCTCGATCATTCAGATGCTCCACAAAACTTCTTAAGTGATTTAGTTTCACTTTTTCAGGTGCCAGCTTTTTAAAATTTCCTTCCAAAAAAACCATCAGCTTGTTAATGTCATTCACATAAGCCGCGATGGAATTCTGTGATAAAGATTTCTCCAGCCTCAAGAAATTCTCAAAACCTTTTTTGCTATCTTCCCATTTCATAATTAAAAGAATTTAAATTTGTTCTCAAATCAATTTTAGTAATTTTGGTTCTGTAGTTTTCAAGCGTATTCTAATTAAATAGTTTCTTCCCCAAGAATACATAATTATCACTACGCCCTTCGACTTGGGAAAGTTACTAAAATTTTAAATAAAAGCACAATAAAAATGAAAATATTGTTAATCAATGGTCCAAATTTAAATCTTTTAGGGAAAAGAGAAAAGAATATTTATGGTGATTTATCTTTCGAAGAATACTTTAAAACACTCAAAAACAACTATCAACAACACGAATTAAGCTATTTTCAATCGAATATTGAAGGAGAAATTGTTAATAAAATTCATGAATTTGGATTTGATCATGATGGAATCGTCATAAATGCCGGCGCCTACACGCACACTTCTATTGCCATTCGCGATGCCATTGCCGGTGTTACTACGCCTGTTGTTGAGGTGCATATCTCAAACATTCTGACTCGAGAAAGTTTCAGACACGAATCGATAATCGGCCCGGTTTGTGTGGGAAGCATTATGGGATTTGGACTGAACTCCTACCGCTTGGGGATTGAAAGTTTTTGTCAAGGTTAACTTTAGAATCATTTAACGGAGATGCAAGCTTAAATTTCCATGCAGTCAATAAAAAAGTCTATTTTTGCCGCCCTTAATTTTAAGTAACAGTTATGAAACACACCAAAATTGTCGCTACGATTTCGGATAAAAGGTGCGAACCCGAGTTCATAAAAGCCTTATATCATGCGGGGATGAATGTTGCCCGGCTGAATACAGCCCACATTACCGAAGAGACAGCATTAATGATGATCAATAATATTCGGTCTGTGTCAGACTCAATTGCAATCCTGGTAGACACCAAAGGCCCGGAGATCAGAACGACGCATATCGACCTTCCGCTGGAAGTAGAGCAAGGAGAATTGGTTGAAGTATCGGGCATTGTCCGGGCAAGCCAAAAAGGCAGAAAAGTATTGACCGTATCCTACAATCAATTTCATGCAGACATCCCGGAAGATGGGACCATTTTGATTGACGACGGCGAACTGGAACTTTCAGTTCAGGAAAAATTTGACGATCATGTTTTGTGCCGGGTTGAAAATTCGGGTGAAATAAAAAACATGAAAAGTGTAAATACGCCTGGACACAGTGTAAATCTGCCTTCCGTATCAGAAAAAGATAAATCGTTTATCGAATTTGCAGCCAAGCACCGGCTGGATTTTATTGCCCACTCTTTTGTACGAAACAAGGAGGATGTACTGAAAGTCCAGGAACAGTTGGACGAATACAATAGTCCGATTGAAATTATTGCGAAAATTGAAAACCTCGATGGGGTCAACAACATCAACGAGATTCTGGATTACGCATACGGCATTATGGTTGCCCGTGGTGATTTGGGTATTGAAATTGCAGCGGAGAAAATTCCGGGCATTCAACGTCAACTCATCAAAAAAGCTGTTCAGCGCAAAAAGCCAGTAATTATTGCGACCCAGATGTTGCACACCATGATTGAAAATCCGCGCCCTACAAGAGCAGAAGTCAGTGATGTGGCAAACGCGATTTACTCCAGAACCGACGCCGTGATGTTGAGTGGTGAAACAGCTTACGGCGATTACCCGGTTGAAGCCGTGGAATACATGAGCCGCATTGCCAACCAGGTAGAAGGAAGTAAGGATAAACGAAATGACATCACTCTCCCGGCAGTGAACAACGAAGTTGTTGCCTATTTGGCTGAAGCGGCCATTCTGGCATCGGACCAACTGCAAACCAAAGCCATTGTAACCAATACGCTAACCGGAAAAACCGCTCGTTACCTGGCTGCATTTCGCGGAAAAACACCGGTGTATGCCAGCTGCTACGACATGAGTATTGCACGAAAACTGGCCTTGTCCTACGGCGTTGATGCTATGTTGATTGAACCCAAAAAAGACAAATTCAAAATTGTCCGCAACTCTCTTAAAACATTTGAAAAGGCAGGCAAGCTTGATAAAAACGACTTGGTCGTATACGTTGGCGGGAGCTTTGGAATAGGAGGCGGATCGACCTTTATGGAAATTTCAACGGTTGATCGATTAACCTATAAAGAGAAAAAATAGCAATATAAAAAAGGAGCTTAAAGCTCCTTTTTTTATTTATCATCGTAAGTCAATCACTTCCACACCTTTATGCTTTCCTGGGTCAAACTCAAAATCGGCAGCCGAAGCCGGAACATTGGTTTTCAAATCTTCAACCACAACAATATAGTTGCTCCCTTCGTGCCCAATCATATCAGCCTGGCGAATCAACATTCGGTTCTTATCCACCTGAATCCGGATTCTGGAATACTCAATTTGTTGGTCTTCAGGAATTAAATCGATTACGTACACCGGGGTTCCGTCAATTGTTTTTTCTTCAACAAACTGATAATCGAAGCCTTCTTCGTAAATCGTAAACAACTTCGACGGATCCATCATCTCGTTCATTTCGTCATCGGCTTCAGCAACGGTCACCTCACCGGCATCCTTCATGTAAGTCCAAACGGTTTGGCCATTGTTAAAAACCTCCATGCCCAACTGCGAAAGATCCAGATGAAACTGATTGCCTTTCATCAAGATTTTACCATTATTTTCTTCGAGAATGCCTTCGGCCTTGTTTTCCATCACGTATTTAAACGACGCACTTATCGTGGAGTATCCCCGGGTGGTACTGGTTACCTGCTCTAAAATGCCTTTGGCTTTTTCGTCTTGCTGAGCCATGCCCATGGTCCAGCAAAGAACCACGACCATTAAAAATGTCAATTTCTTCATTGTGATATTTAAAAATTTCTACAAGCTATTCAATAATTGTTCCAAACTATATTCATCCTGAAGTAGCACCTGCCGGGCCTTGCTGCCTTCGCTTGGACCAACAACTCCGGCGGCTTCAAGCTGATCCATAATCCGACCGGCGCGGTTATAGCCAATCGAAAACTTCCGCTGGATCATGGAAGTTGATCCCATTTGGTTGACCACCACCACCCGGGCGGCATCATCAAAAAGTTCATCGCGGTTAGCCAGATCAACAGCTCCCGGAGCACTCCCCTCGTCCTCGCCAACATATTCAGGCAACAAGAAAGCCGTTGGATAACCTTGCTGTTTCGCAATATGTTCGCAAACACGCTCCACTTCAGGGGTATCTAAAAAAGCACATTGCAGGCGCGAAATTGTACTTCCGGCCGCAATCAACATATCGCCTTTTCCAATCAGCTGGTTGGCTCCGGGCGTATCCAAAATGGTTCTTGAATCGATCATTGAGGCCACTTTAAACGCAATCCGCGTCGGGAAGTTCGCCTTGATCACGCCGGTAATAATGCTAACCGAAGGGCGCTGGGTGGCAATAATCATATGGATTCCAACAGCACGGGCAAGCTGAGCAATCCGCGCAATTGGCAATTCAATTTCCTTACCGGCCGTCATAATCAAATCTGCAAATTCGTCGATAACCACCACAACATAAGGCAGGTAACGATGGCCTTTTTCAGGATTCAACCGGCGTCCGGTAAATTTTTTGTTGTACTCCTTAATATTCCGGGCATGGGCCTTTTTCAGAAGATCATACCGATTATCCATCTCGTTATTAAGCGAATTCAAGGTGTATTTAACCTTTTGAATATCGGTTATAATGGGCTCTTCCTCATCGGGTAATTTTGCCAAAAAGTGTTTTTCGATGGTCGAATACAAACTCATCTCCACCTTTTTCGGATCGATCAACACAAACTTCAACTGGGCCGGATGCATTTTATAAAGCAAGGAAGTAATGATCGCGTTCAATCCAACCGACTTTCCTTGCCCGGTGGCTCCGGCAACCAAAATGTGCGGCATCTTGGCCAAATCGATCAAATAGGTTTCGTTCGAAATTGTTTTTCCCAGCACAACCGGCAAATCCGCGGTACTTTCCTGAAATTTTTTCGAAGCAATAATCGAACGCATCGATACAATTTCAGGGTTTTGGTTAGGTACTTCTATCCCAATGGTTCCTCGCCCGGGGATGGGCGCAATAATACGAATACCCAGTGCCGCCAAACTCAGGGCTATATCATCTTCCAGATTTTTGATCTTGGCAATCCTGATTCCCGGCGCGGGCACAATTTCATATAAAGTAATCGTGGGGCCAATTGTCGCTCGAATTTTGGTGATCTCAATTTTATAGTGGCGGAGTGTTTCGACAATCTTGTTTTTGTTCGATATCAATTCATCGTTGCTCACCTCGGCATTACCCGACGAATGATCATCCAAAAGGTCGATGGTCGGAAACTGGTAATTTGATAAATCCAATGTTGGGTCATAATCTTCCGTGGCCTCGTGCTCATAATCTTCATCGGTTTCCTCCTCCACTTTTTCAACCGTCATTTCAAGATCTTCATCGTCATCCTCATTGGCTTCATGTTTCGCCAAAAGCTGCTCTTTTACGTTGTCTTGAATTTTCTTCCGGTCAATCGACTCATCCATCTCCAGATCTTCACTATCCGGATCAAAAATGGTTTCCAAAATATCATTCTCATCAATCACCTTCACTATACTTTCCTCGGGCTCAACCTCCTGCCGCTGATCAACGGAACTTGAAGACTCGTGCGAAATTTCCGACTCCCGTCTTCCGAACACACGTTTAACCACGGGAATAAAGTTGTCGAAAGTAAACAGGCAAATCAGGAACAAACCGATCACCAGGAGAAAAAAGGTGCCGACGTAGCCAACCAACGAACTGAGCCATTCGGCCAGGAAGTAGCCGTTCTGACCTCCCAGATAAAGAAATGCGTTCGCATTGACATCTCCCAGAGTCAGGCCCAGAAACAGCGAAAGCCAAATCATGCTTACAAATGCCAGAACAATTGTCCGCCAATAACGAAACAAGGGACGGTTGAAAAACTGAAACGCTGTGACAAACAGCATAAAAACCAACAAAAAGGAGGAAATTCCAAACCCACGATTCATAATGGCTTCACTCAAATAAATACCAGTTTTTCCGGCTTTGTTCCGGCCTTTTACTGCGGGGTCGGTGAGAAACTCACGAAAAGATAAATCCATCTTACTGTGATCGGCATGCCCCGAAAATAAAAAGGAAATGAAGGCAATTAATAAATAAAGCCCAAATATGAATAGAATTAAGCCAACGGTGTACTTGAATTTTTCTCCTGTGAAAAAAGATCGGACGCGCTTAAATACACTAATTTTCTTCTGTTTCTGCTTTCTTTGGATCTTCTTAGCCATAGGTATTTTTCAAAATTCGCATGCAAAGTTAACGAAATTTAGACAGCTTATGGTGCCCAAAAGCCGTCATAAAATATCAAAAAAAATGGTTTTATCGTGTTCGCACCCCGATGTACTTATCCGAAAAGGTGGAAAGTAAAAATCAAAAATTCGCCGGACCTATGAATTAGCAAGATAAGCGACTGGAAAAATGTGAATCCATCACCAGAAATCAATTCTTTTCTTCAATCTGAAACAAAGCACCAACCTACTGTTTTACAACATCTTAATTCAAATGAAAACAAGGCTTTCAGTCCTATTTCTTTATGCCGAATTTTTCTATGTTTGCTCATCTGGCTGGTTTATACAAAACGAATATGAAACAAAAATTAGCTGTTATCGCACTTGGAGGAAACGCCTTACTGCGCGACACCGAAACAGGAACCATTGAAGAACAGGAGCGCAACACCACTGACACGCTCGAAAACCTTGTACACCTGTTAACCGACGGTTACGATCTGGTGATTACGCACGGAAATGGCCCCCAGGTTGGGAATATTTTGATGCGCAACGATGCCGGTGAAACCCTGTACAACATTTCGCCCATGCCCCTGGATATATGCGTGGCTGACTCGCAGGGCGGGATTGGCTATATGATTGAACGCATGATGCGCAATGTTTTGAACAAACATGGCATTGATAAAAATATTGTTTCGGTCATGAGCATGGTGACGGTTGATCCTAAGGATGAAGCCTTTCAAAATCCAACGAAACGAATTGGGAAAACCTACAGCGAAGCGGATGCGAACCTGCTCAACAAACAAAAGGGATGGCAATTCAAGCCGAGTCCGAAGCACCAAGGGGCCTGGCGCCGCGTAGTTCCTTCGCCCGAGCCCATCGATATCCTCAACAAGGAGATTATTGGAAAAATGGTTCGCGAAGGAAATATTGTCATTACCGCCGGTGGAGGAGGTATTCCGGTTTATCTTGATAATGAAAAAAATGTTCGGACGGTTGATGCCGTCATTGATAAGGATATGACATCGGCGTTGCTTGCTTCAACCATTCACGCGGATGAGTTCTATATTTTAACCGATGTACCATTTATATATAAGGATTTTGGTCTTCCGAGCCAGGAAAAACTGGAATTCCTGGACTATGCAGACACCCTGGAGTACTTGAAGGCCGGAACTTTCGGAGAAGGAAGCATGGCTCCAAAAATAAGGGCGTGCCTGAATTTCATTGAAAATGGCGGCCAAAAAAGTGTGATTACGGAAGCCACCAAACTGGAAGACAAAAGCTACGGATCGAAAATCACCATGTATTACGACAACCAAAAACTTGCACAATGATACCCAATTTGAAAAATCGAAATTTCCTGAAACTGTTAGATTTTACGCCGGACGAAATTTCCGACTTATTGTTGCTTTCCGAAAAATTAAAAGCCGCCAAATACGCCAAATCCGAAGAGCAATTACTGAAAGGCAAAAACATTGCTTTGATCTTTGAAAAGACATCGACCCGCACCCGTTGCGCTTTTGAAGTGGCTGCCTTCGACCAGGGAGCACATGTCACTTATCTCGGACCAAGCGGATCGCAAATCGGATACAAAGAATCGATGAAAGATACCGCGCGGGTTTTGGGCCGCATGTACGATGGCATTGAATATCGTGGCTTCGGCCAGGAAATCGTTGAAGAGCTTGGGCAATATGCCGGTGTTCCGGTATGGAATGGTTTGACCAACGAATTTCATCCGACCCAAATTCTGGCCGACTTTTTAACCATGAAAGAGCACTCGGACAAACCACTGAATGAGATCAAATTTTGCTACTTGGGCGATGCGCGAAACAACATGGGCAACTCGCTAATGATTGGAGCGGCTAAAATGGGCCTGGATTTCAGAGCTGCTGCTCCAAAAAGTTGCCAGCCAGCTGACGAATTGGTTGAAACAGCCCGAACGATTGCGCAACAAACGGGTGCTAAGATTACCATTACGGAGGATGTTGCCGTTGCCGTTAAGGATTGTGATTTTCTATACACCGATGTCTGGGTGTCGATGGGCGAACCCGATGAAGTCTGGGAAGAACGCATCAAACTGCTTATGCCATACCAGGTGAATGCGGCAGTCATGCAGCAGACGGGTAACCGATCGGTCAAATTTATGCATTGCTTGCCCGCATTTCATAACTGCGAAACCAAACTTGGAAAAGACATCTACAATAAATTTAAAATTGAATCGATGGAAGTGAAGGAGGAAGTGTTTGAAAGTGAAGCCTCCATTGTTTTTGATCAGGCCGAAAACCGGATGCACACGATCAAAGCAGTTATGGTAGCCACTTTGGCATAACCCAAAAGCAAAGGGCACTCGCGTTGAGTGCCCTTTCATTTTCCTGATTACTTATTCTGATTTGATACTTATTTCATCGCTATTTGGTAATTTATTCCAAAACTAATCCAACGGCCAGGTTGCTGAATGTTCCCTAAATCAACATACCGCCGATCAAACAGGTTGGATACGGAACCAGAAACCTGAAGTTTATCTGTTTTCCAGAAAACCTTCAAATCGGTCAACCAAAACGCCTCATAATTGGCTTCACCAACATATTGGGTGTCCTCAAATTCGGCATACGTCCCGTTCCGATCCTGAAATCGAAAATGCCAGGACGCCTGAAGCTTTCTCCAAACCTGGTGATCAACCGAAAAAACAAACTTGTGCTTTAGGTTATCCAAGGCGTAATTCGACAAATACTCGCTTTGGGTTTTATTCAAACTGTTGTATGAATAATTGGTGTTGATTTTCCGGATGAAAAACCGCTGGCCCAGCAGGGTCGGAATGTCCACCGCTGCAACAAACTCAAAACCATCACTTTTTATTTTCGTCAGATTTCGTGTTTCCCACAAAAATTCGTCACTTTCGCGAACCCAGTCAATCAGGTCCTCTCCTACCCGGTGATAATAGCCTGTCTGGATATGCAGGAAACGATTGTCTACTTTGAAACCTCCTTCTATCGTTGTTGATTTTTCCGGCTTCAAATCAGGATTTCCCTGGTTCGTTGGGCCGTTGTAGTATAAATCAGTAAATGTGGGCATGCGCAAGGACTTGTTAAACGAACCGTAGGCCTTCCAGTTATCGGTTAGCTGGTAACTCAAATCCAGCCCGGGAAAAATATTCCATTCAAAATTCAGGTCGGAAATCCAATTGGCCATAGCCCCGCCCGATGCCGTCAACCGGCCAAGATAGAAGGTATGCTCGGCAAAATACGAAACAATTGTCCGCGAATGCGATTTGGTAAACTGCTGATCTGTTTCACCCGGCACATCAATTGGCTCATCCATTTCTTCGCCTAAAACGTTGCTCCAAATGTTTTCGGAACGAAATTCGGCTCCAAAAGCTGTCTTTCCCAAATTGGTCGAAAACCAACTATTAATCGAACTTCCCAGCACATCGGTCATGTGGTAATTATGACCGCCATACCACGAAGCCGGATCAGAACGAAACAACTCAAAACGGTCTTGATGCCGCCGCCAATAAAGCGCCGGAGTAAAACGAATTTTCTGTCCGGTTTCTAACTTCAGCGATGCAAAAGTGGTTTTCGTTTCTTCAAATTGGTTGGGATACGCGGGCGTATAAAAGCTGTTTGCCCCAAAAGCTTTGCTTGAAAACCCCGCTTGTAAATCAAATTGACCAGCTTCGGCATTGAGCAACCCGTGATAGAAGATATTATAGCTATCAAAATCGGTGTTATCAATATATCCGTCGGACGATTTTTGATTGAAAGCAAGAAAATTTTGCAGTTTCCCAAGCTGCTTGTTGGCCGCCACATGGATATCTTGAAGATTGTGGTCGCCATAGTTTAAATCAATTTCAAACTGATCGCCGCCTAAAGGTTCGGTAACAATATTGATTGCCCCCGAAAAAGCATTGGGCCCATACACGCGGGCCGCCGGGCCTTCCAGAATTTCGATTCGTTTGATAGTTTTTAAACTTACCGGCAAATTGAGGTTGTGATGGCCGGTTTGTGGGTCGGAAAGATTAATCCCATTTAAAAGAATGAGTGTCTGATCGAAGGAGCCGCCCCGAACGGAAATATCGGCCTGGACTCCATGTGTTCCCCGCTGGCGGATATCGACACTCAATGCATACTCCAGAAGGTCTTGAAGACTATTGACCGGAGCCGCATCAATTTGATCTTTCTCAATCACGGATACAATCCGTGCCACCTGCGAATAGGTCACAGGTGCTCGCTGGGCACTAACCTCAATCTCATCAAGGTCAAACTCCATCCTTACTTCCGAACGTTCGGGCTGGGCAACAGCTTCGTTTGTGCCGGCAACCAGAAAATAAGCCACCGCTAAAACGGCGATGCGAACCTCTCTGTTAAGTGCCTGAAACAACGAATACTTTTGACCACCCCATTGTTTGAAAATAAGCTTCTTAGCCCATTTGTGGTTAACTTTTAACTTTTTCATTAATTTTAATTACGAATAAGTAATCGGAAGCCGCAAATGTAAAAATATCTTTTAAGACCCGAAAGTCCTGCTTTCCACTCATCAGATTAGGGCAGTGATCTTCTCAGAAATCCAGGAAATCGTTTCAATTTAAATCCTCTTTGCTTTAGCAGGAAATTGTAGAATCCACACCTCAACTGTGGACAATTAAATACAAGTCTTTGCCAGGTAATCCACAGACTAAAAAACAGCAAATAAAAAATTAAGCACCTGCTCATGAAGAAGTTAAAAATATGCCGATCGGTAAAACTTTCCCACGAACCTGCTTTCGTACATTAATTGTTGCCACATGAGGCGTATTGAGAAACGGCGAACCTGCTTTTTTTTTGGGGGGATGCAAACAAAACATCGAGCAGAACAGTGAATAATGATTGCCGACAAAAACAGGCTGCCGGGTAACGACAAAGATCAAAATCAGAAGAATTGTGCCTTTTAATGCCTCTGAAAATACAAAATAGGAAGACCAATTCATAGGCAATCCAAATAAAAATAAGTTGTTTGAAGACATACGAAAATAATCAAACAAATTTATGTAAACCCCGTATGAGATCATTACATGCTATAAATCAGCCACAATCAATATTTTTTATCATGAATAAATAAAATCTAAGAATAAAAGATCAAACAATCCTTTTTAAAACCGCAATCCTTATTTATATTTGTTCTAAACAATAATCAAAAAAACACGCTGCCATGACACAAGTTCAATTTAACAACGCATTGCTAGGACTGCAAGACAAATTGCTGTACTATGCACTTAGCCTGACAGCTGATCAGGAAAAAGCACAAGATCTTTTACAAGAGACGTTTTTAAAAGCCTTGACTTATCGTGACAAATTTACGCAGAACACAAATTTTAAGGCGTGGATTTATACCATTATGAAGAACACCTTCATTAACAACTACCGTAGAAACGTGAAAGCGAAGAGCACATTTGATGGTGCAAACAACGATTTTCATCTCAAATTTTCGAAAGACAAAATTTACCCTTCGCCCGATTCGTTTTACAGTTCAAAGGAAATCATCAAGAACATCAACGCACTGGAAAGCGAGTACAAGGTGCCTTTTAAAATGTTTCTGGACGGATACAAGTACAAGGAGATTGCCGATAAATTAAATCTTCCGCTCGGAACAGTAAAAAGTCGGATTTTCTTTACGAGAAAAAAATTGGAAAAAGCTTTAAAAGAATACGCTAACTAATTGTTGGCGATATCAAGTGATCATATCGGGTAAAAAAATGGTTCGTTGTTACGGACCATTTTTTGTATTTTTAGGGGTTTCATAACTGTACACTTAAAACTTTAACCGCCATGAAAAAAGTAGCCGTTCACTTAGTAACCGGGTTTGAAGAAATTGAAGCCGTTACAATTATTGATGTTCTTCGGAGGGCAAACCTTGAAGTAACAACGGTATCGATGACTGCTTCCAATGAAGTTACAGGAGCCCATCAAATTCCGGTTATTGCCGACGTATTGTTTTCAGAAGTTGAGTACTCGAACATTGACGCGCTGGTTCTGCCGGGAGGTATGCCTGGTGCAAAAAATCTTGATGAACACGAGGGTTTGCAACAGCAAATCACTCAATTCAATCATGAACAAAAATTATTGGGTGCCATTTGTGCCGCGCCATTGGTTTTTGGGCATCTGGGAATTCTGAAAGGAAAAAAAGCCGTTTGCTATCCTGGTTTTGAAAGCGAATTGCATGGCGCTGAAATTTTGAAAACGCCAACCGCTGTTTCCGGAAATATTGTGACCGGAACAGGCGTTGGCACAGCATTGAAGTTTGCGCTGCAACTTGTAGAAGAGCTGGCAGGTAAAGAGAAATCGAAGCAGCTGGCAAAGGCGGTTCTGGTTGAGTAAGCCGAGGCCAGTAAATCCGGCTTCCGCTTTAAACGAAAAGCTGATTGCTGTTTTGTCGCACAAAACTACACACTTTTGGGAATCGAAAAGTAGAACTGGCTGCCCTTTCCGTGCTGGCTGTCAGCCCAAATGTCACCCCCATTTTTTCTAACAAATTCACTGCAAACCAAAAGCCCAAGGCCCGACCCGTCCTCGTTGGCTGTTCCTTTCCGCTTGTTCTTCGAATCGATTTGAAACAACCCCCCCATATCCGCTGGAGGAATTCCTACGCCATCGTCGCAAACACAGATTACCGCCTTGTGCCCGTCATCCTTTACACCAACTTTCACCGTTCCACCTTCATCCGTAAACTTAACGGCATTATTCATCAAATTGCGCAAAACCGTTTCCAACATTCGCGGATCGCCGTAAATATGCAAATCATCCGGAATTTCGGCTTGTAAACGAATCTTTTTCTGCTCGGCAGTCGGCTTAATCAGGTTTTCAATCGCCTGATAGATTTCCAGAAAACTGACTTTCTGAGGCGTGTAAACCAACGATCCTGTTTGCGACTGTGCCCAATCCAATAAATTATGCAGCAGTTTGAAAATTGATTGGGCCGACCGATAAATGTCGCCGGCATATTTTCGCTTCTCTTCATCCGAAAACCGGTCATACTCCTTGTGCATCAAGTAGGTGTATCCCATCACCGTGTGAAATGGATTCTTCAGGTCATGCGCAATGATGGAAAAAAATTTGTTCTTTGAATTATTCAACTTCTCAAGCTCCAGCCGTTGCTCCTCTATACGTTCATTTTTTCGGCTCAAAAGCGCATTATGTTTCCTTTTGTTGAAATAAGCCACGGAGATCATGAATATTGTAGCCACAAGCAAGACAATGGCAATCATACCAAAAATCCGAACTTCTTCATTCCGCTGTATTTTCAATTGATCGATTTCCCGCGAGCTGTTGAGCCGTTCAATTTCAGCTTCCTTCTGCCGAGCCTGGTACTGCTGTTCAAGCTCCGCCACTTGGTTTAGCCGTTCCTCCCGAAGCATGCTATCTTTAAAAGCACTGTGCAGTTTAAAAGCCTTGTAGGCATTATCAATTTGCCCCATTCGCTCATAGGCAACGGCAAGATCATGATAATTTTGTTGCAGCAAATAAAAGCCAAAGTCATTCTCCTCAATGAGTTTTATGCTTTCCTGAAATGCAGCAACCGCCTTCTTATAATTCTTCAATTCGCGATGCACCCCGCCGAGCCCATCGAGTGCATGGGCCTTGCTCCTCAAATCTCCCAAGGCATCAAACACCTCAATGGTCTGCTCATACCAGTTTAATGCCTGCTGCAAACTATCTCCGGTGTTGACATAAATGGTGGCAATATTATGCAACACAATGGCCTCACGCTGATGATTCTCCAGTTGTCGAAACAAGTGAAGCGCTTTGTTATAATACACTTTGGACGAGTCAAACTGCTCCATATTAAAAAACGATATGCCCAAACCATTGAAGTTGACTGCCAAACTGCTCGAATCCTGAATTTGGGTGTTGATACCGGCAGCATGGCGAAAGTTATGAATAGCTCGCTGCGGTTCGCCAATCTTTAAAAATACCAGCCCCAGGTTTGAATAGACATGGGCCACCTCTTCGGACAGAGGGTCCTTTGCCAAATATCCCAGTGATTTATAGAAATGCGTAGCCGCCAGGTTATACTCGCCGGTATAATAGTGCACCAAGCCAATTGCATTATGCGTATCACCAAGCATGGCAGAGTCACCCAATTGCTCAAAGATCGTGCAGGCAAGCTCATAATTCTGCAAAGCCCGTTCATATGCATCGAAAAAGTAACGGCATTCGCCTTGATTATAAACGGCCATTGCCAAATGCAACGAATCTCCCGCGGAGGTAGCCAAATCAATCGCTTCGTCGGCGTATGACAGACTTCGGGTACTGTCAATTCTGGCATAAGCAAGGGAAAGTTGCACGAGCGCTTCCGTGCGTTCCGAACCTGACAATTGCGGAAGCTTCAACAACAAACTATCCGCAGCAGACTGGCCGAATGAGGAGAAAAAAATAACAAGCAAAAGTATGTTTAAACCAAAGACTTTCATCTATCAAGTAAGTGTTCATTACAAATATGTTGATTTTTAATGAACTTTTTTTCAGTTTGATAAGAAAATTGAAAGATTATCGGCAGTGCGTTCAAAAATCGGATAATTTCCATTTCGAAATTGAAAATAAAAAAAGCACTTTTGCCCGAACCACGCCTGGCTAAAAGTGCTTTTTCCTTATTTCGTCACTTGCATTTTGCAAGCTACAAACAGTTTAGTCGCTGCTTACAACTCTCTGATTTTGATATTTCGGAACCAAATTGGATAACCATGATCCTGCAATCCGATGTATCCTTCGCGGGCAATTCCGTCCGTAAAACCGGGAAAGTTTTTAAACTTACTGTTTTCGATTAACGCATCCCATTCCGGAGTCCACAAGGTGTACGACACCACTTCTTTTCCATTCATGCTGTGGGTTGCTTTACCGTCTTTCACTTTAATCACCACGGTATTCCACGAGCCGGCCGGATTTACCGTTGCCGGATCAGCCGCGACCATATCATACAGAGATCCTGCAAGATGGGTGTCAATTTTGTTGTCCGAGGCATTTTCATTGTCCAGCACCTGAACTTCAGGAGCCGCAAAATAAATCGGCTTTCCGGGAACTTCGCGCACATAGTAAAAAATGCCTGAGTTACCTTGGTCACTGGCTTTCCAGTCTATTGAAAGCTCAAAATCCTTGAATTTCTTCTCACCAAAAAGAATGTCGCCACCGGCACCATGCCCAGGTTGTTTTCCCTCGCCAAGAAGCACTTTCATCGCATCATCTTCGATGGTCCAGTTTGGTGGCATGCTCTCCGCATTACATTGCCGCCAACCATCAAAATTTTCGCCGTTGAACAGCAATACCCAACCTTGTTTCTTCTCTTTTTTTGTTAATTGATTAACTTTCTGAGCCGAGGCCGAAACTGCACCCAGCAATACAACTGCCATGAAGATGGCTGATAAAATACTCTTTCTCATGATAATAAATTGAAAAAGCACAGACGTGTGCCATTAATAATTAGTAATTTAGGTTAATTCGAAAACCAAAAATAGTAAAACGGCTCTGTTAAACCTACTCCATGACTAAAATAACGGACTGATCAATCGCGATTGATTCGCGGCGCAGGCCTATCGCACACTCAACGAAACACCCGCATTGAACGAAGTGTACTCTGCCTTATTGATGGAAGCAAAGATATTGAAAAAGGCCATTTTCAACCGCAAACCCGCGTCCAAACTGATATTTGACGACTCGAACTTCAACTTAACCGGATCCACCAAATCCACCAGCACAATTTCGCCATCAGCATAGTCATTTACGATTGGGTACCTTCCGGTCAAACTTGCATCTGACTTGCTTTGGCTGTTTCCGATTCCGCCAAAAAAGGTGATGAAAGCGACTTTCTTCGAAACGATCAGACCAAATTTCACCGTGCTGGTCTCAATGTCCAATTGCTGGTTATCATCCTGCACATAGTCCGGATCATTCACTCCGTAATCAGCCGGAGTAAAATTAATCCCCGACTGGGCGGTTATATTCGAAAAGGAAGCAAAAACAGCAGCATCAAAGGGCAAGTGCTTGATGGCCGGAATCCAATCCTTAAAACTGTGTTTCACGCCCAGACCAAAAAGGCCAACCTGCGTTTCGTCCTTATCGTCGCCCTCCTCATTAAACTTGAGTTTGGGAACGTAGCGAACCAACACATCGGTATGTGGCAGCAGCCCAATGCCAAGTTGTGCCACCGGAACGGGAATAATGTCCAGCTCCAAACCCTGAGGCGAATAAAAAGAACCGATGGTTTCGTTCGGGTCATTTGGATTGAGCAAATACAGTTGCGGCCCCGACATTTCATCGCCGGCAATGGTTGGTGCTATCGCGTCCGCAGGGTCGGCCAGTCGAATATTATTAAAGCTCAACTGGCTCAAATCATAGCTTTTGGCCGATCCCGGCACTTTAACAGCACTCACACTCACCGAAAAATCGAAGCCCAGCCTTTTGTGCGTTTCGGCCGTGTAGTACCAGCCATTGTTCAACCCATCACCCAATCCGCTGGCAAAGGGATTCAGATAGGGCTGAATGAGTGTACCTGCATCTTCGGTACCTGCCTTTAAGTATTCAATAACATCGGATTGCGCGTTGGCTATTTTGATCACGCCAATTAAAAAAATCAGAACAACTAGTTTTTTCATCGTGTTTTAAAATTTGTTGATACTAAATCTCTCCCTGTTCACTACTTCATCCCACATCGAACTTCCTAAATCCAATAAATCAACCGAAATTACGTTGTAACTATTCCATGATTTGAGGACTTATTTTGCAAACTTTTATTGTTTGCAACTTTCATTTTTCAAAAAAAAAACAAAGCTTTGACGGCTAAAATAAGATGAACCATGTATAAAATCGTATTCTGTTTATTCCTTCTTTTCGCGATGGGTTACCCATCTTTCGCTCAAAAAAAATTAACCCTGGCCGACTTTGAACAACAAAACACGTTTAAAGCGCAGGAAGTTCAAGGCATTCATTCTTCAGCCAACGGGCAATACTACACCACCCTCGAAAACGGGAAACGAATTGTAAAATACAATTACAAAGATGGCAAAAAAGTTGAAACAGTTTTTGACCTGGATCAGATCGAAAAACCTGCCATCAATTCTTTCTCGGCTTATTCGTTTAGCCCCGACGAAACAAAAATCCTGCTAACCACCAATAAAGAAACCATTTACCGGCACTCCTACACGGCCAATTACTACGTATGGAATTCGGTAACCGAAGAGCTAACAGAATTATCGGCCAAAGGAAAACAGCAGGAAGCCACCTTTTCGCCCGACGGTGAGCGAATTGCGTTTGTTAGAGACCATAACCTTTTTGTAAAAACACTGCGCTTTGGAACCGAAAACCAAGTGACCACGGACGGCAAACAAAACGAAATTATAAACGGTGTTCCGGATTGGGTGTACGAAGAAGAATTTGGATTCAGCAAAGCGTTTGCCTGGTCGCCCGACAGCAAATTCCTGGCCTACATTCGTTTTGATGAGACAGAAGTGAAGCAATACGCGATGAAGATGTATCGTAGCGACGAGGCAGCACGCATTGAAAACACGGCTTATCCGTATGAGCAGACACTGAAATATCCGAAAGCCGGTGAGAAAAACGCAGTCGTATCCGTTTTTGCTTACGACATCAAATCAAAAACAAAGGTTGAAGTTGATTTAGGCGAAGAAACCGACATTTACGTGCCCCGATTAAATTGGACTGCCGACGCCAACGATTTGGCGGTCATGCGCCTGAACCGCCGTCAAAATAAGATTGATGTCTTATTTGCCAACCCTTTTACCGGCGATACGCGCTTGTTCTATTCTGAAAAAAACGACCGGTATATTGCTGAAGAGTTTTTGGATGACTTTATTTTCTTGCCAAACAACGACTATTTTGTGGTGAACAGCGAACGCGATGGTTACTCACATTTGTATTTGTATGACCGGCAAGGATTCGAAGTTCGAAAACTGACGGATGGCGAGTTTGATGTCACTGATTTTTATGGCTTCGATAACAAGAAAAAAATATTTTACTACCAGGCCGCCAAGAAATCGCCCATGCAGCGCGAAATTTATTACACCAGCCTCGATGGAAAAAAACAAGGCATGATTAGTCCGCAGGAGGGCATTAACAAAGCCGTTTTCAGTAACGAGTTTCAATATTTCATCAATGAGTTCACCAATCTGTCGACTCCAAAAACATTTACACTTTACGACAATAGCGGTAAGCTGGTGCGCGTACTGGAAGACAACAGCCGTTTGAAAAGCAAACTGGCGGAATACACCATTCAACCCAAATCGTTTTTCAGCTTCGAAACGTCGGAAGGAATTAGTCTCAACGGCTGGATGATTAAGCCGGCTAACTTTGATGAGAACAAAAAGTATCCGGTTGTGATGACCCAATACAGTGGGCCCAACTCGCAAGAAGTGGAAGATAAATGGTCGGTAAACTGGTACAACTACCTGGCACAGGAGGGATTCCTGGTGGTTTGCGTTGATTCGCGCGGAACAGCCGCTCGTGGTGAAGATTTTCGCAAAGTTACCTACATGCAACTTGGAAAATATGAGTCGGACGATCAAATTGAAGCCGCGAAATACCTCACCACCCTACCCTATGTCGACGACTCGAATATCGCGATTTGGGGATGGAGTTATGGCGGGCTTACCAGCTTGCTGTGCCTGGAAAAAGGTGGAGATCTTTTTAAAGCAGGTATTGCCGTGGCCCCGGTTACTCATTACAAATTTTACGATACCGTGTACACCGAACGGTTTATGCGGACACCGCGTGAAAACCCGGACGGTTACAACGACAATGCGCCTTTGCTTCATCCTGAAGGAATCACCGGGCGCTTACTCTTGATTCACGGGTCGGCCGACGACAATGTCCATCTGCAAAATACCATGGAAATGGCGGAAGCATTGGTACAAGCCGGCGTTCAGTTTGACATGGCCATCTACACCAACCGGAATCACAACATTACTGGTGGAAATACCCGTATGCACCTGTACAATCGGATGACCGATTTTTTGAAGACAAACTTAAAATAAGAACAGGCCACCAATTCCACATCCATCAATAGCAAGGCAATATTCATGGGTAGCACGTCTATCCCATGCAGGGGCTCCGTCATGCCCGAAGAGATTGTTCTTCTGGAGAAGAATACGCTCATGAGGATAGATCTATAATCAATGTAAATAGGAATCTTTTCACTCCGAATAGAGAATAAATCACTTCGTATATATAAATAATCATTCCGAATAGCATAATATTCACTCCGAATAGAGATTGAGTTACTCCGTATAGACAATCTATCACTCCGTATAGAGAATACCTCAATCCGAATAGAGGCTGAATCATTACGAATAGAGAATGATTCACTCCGAATAGCGACAGAATCATTCCAAATAAAGAACAAACAATCTGAATAGCAAATTTATCAGCTTTAATAGCAAATATATCAATGCATACAGAGAATGTATCAATCTCAATTGAACAACCATCAATCCGAAAAGGGTAATTATCATTTGGCAATAGGGTACAATGATTCGGGAGCCAAGAAGAAGCAACCGGCTTTTTCAGCGAGCTCCAAGCCAGTCCTCTCCGGCAGATCCTGGAATAAGTTCAAGATACTTCATCAAGCTTCCAGCCACCACAGCAGTGTTTTCAAAACCTTTAAACTTTTTACAGGGGCTTTCAATTTGTGTTTCGTTCGCGCTACTTGCAGTTAACTGTAGACCGTTAGCACCAGCTTTCGTGAGCCACCGTAGTTGCGGTATTCGCCCAGGTAAATGCCTTGCCAGGTTCCCAGGTTTAAGCGGTGGTTTGTGATCGGAATGGTCAACTCAGCCCCCAAAACAGACGACTTCAAATGGGCTGGCATATCGTCGGCGCCCTCGTAAGTGTGGGTATAAACCGGGTGGTTCTCAGGAATCAGTTGATTCATAAACGCATTAAAATCCGAACGGACTGACGGGTCAGCATTTTCGTTGATGGTGATTCCGGCCGAGGTGTGTTTGATTAAAATATGAAGCAAGCCTTTGTCGGGCAAGTCTGGCAGCTCGCGCATGATCAAATCTGTGATCAGGTGAAAACCGCGTTTAAACTCGGGCAATCGTATTTCTTTTTGTTGAATCATACCGAAGAATAGCTCATTGGATCTCTGGATAATTAGACACTGGTGAATTGAAAATGTTCATCCAAACGCTGCTGATGCTGGATATTGAAATCCTGAGCTTACTCGCATTTCCATTTGGTCTTCCAGGTTTATCACTTGACGAAATCATCAAACGCATTGTAAACACCACCACTTTGCTGCGACTGCTGCGCATCGTGCTGGTTTTGCTGCCATTGCACAGCCATATTGGAAAGCACCGGATCGGCATGGCCAAAAAACAGCTTGTAAGAGGTACAGAAGCGCGGCTTGCGTTGGTCGCGCGGATCCTTGATCCGGTCTTTGGTGCATCCGCCATAGCACTTCGTAAGCCAGCTGCACTGCTTGCACTCGCGTGGCAACTGCGCCTTGGCCTGGCCAAACACGGTCTGCTTCTTCGAGTTCAGCATGTTAATCACCCGGTCATGCATCACATTGCCCAACTTCCATTTTGGCTCGACAAAAAAATCGCAGCTGTAAACATTGCCGTTGTGTTCAATCACCACATACGGGCCGCACTCTTTCATCATGGTGCATTCGGGCGCTTCAAGGCCTACGTAACTGTAAAAAACAGATTCAAAATGACGAATCGAAGTGGTGGGTTGGCCATCCTTAAAATCGGCCAGCCACAAATCAAACAGCTTATTCAGAAAATGGCCAAAATCCTCAGCCGACACGGAAAAATCAGCCGCCTTGGACGGATCATGCTTATCGGTTTCAACAATGGGAATAAACTGCATGAAGGTTAAGCCCAGGCTTTTGTAGTAGTTGTATAATTCTTCGGGGTGCTTCACCGAATGGCTGGTTACACAGCACATGGCATTGGCCGAAACCCCTTCATCCAAAAGCATCTTTGCGTTGTCTTCCACCCGCTGGTGGGTTCCTTTTCCGCCCAAATCAAACCGGTAATGATCGTGAATATGCTTGGGGCCATCCAGCGACAACCCGACCAGCCAATCATATTTTCGAAGGAATTTGGCCCAGTCGCGGTTCAGCAAAAGGCCGTTGGTTTGCAGACCATTGCCCACCATTTGTCCATGCCCGTATTTTTGCTCCAGGGCAATGGCCCGTTCGTAAAATTCCAAGCCCATCAAAGTCGGTTCGCCGCCCTGCCAGGCCAGCGAAACATTGTCGCCCGACTGCTGCATCACTTGTCGGATGGTTTCTTCCTGCACCTGCGGACTCATGCGGTGGGTTTTACTTTGGTGAAACAGCTCCGATTTCTCCAAATAAAAACAATAGGTGCAATTTAAATTACAATCCGGGCCGGATGGTTTAATTAAGACTGAATTCAGCGGTTTGAATTTCTTTGCCATGTTTCTTCTCCTCTGCTATTCAAAAACACAAACATACTAAAACAATCCCAAACCCGGCAGTATCCCATTTTAACAATTATTTTGATATCTTTCAACGACAATTGTACGCCATTAAATTGAAACGATGAAAATACTGCTTGCCTTTTCTTTCTCAATTCTGTTTGCCGTAGGAATTTCTGAAATCGCATATGCCCAGGGCCGCATTATAAAAAATCAAGGTTTTTTTTATGGTGCCGAAGGTTTTTACGGCCTTCACTCAAATTTAAAAACAGACCACGTGATTTCGACCGATCTGTATTCTCCGTCATCCTACGGATTAAAAGTTTCGGCCAACTGGTTTTTAAATTATCATTTGTCTGCCGGTGCAGCCCTGTCAATTTTGAATTATGAGGATCCGAACATGTTTACTTTTCCCGTGCTGGCGAACGCGCAATACTATTTCAGCAAAGGTGCCAACACCCCATTGGCATTTGTAGAGGGTGGTTATGGCCTTCGACTAAACCATCGCAAGCAAGACAAAGGATTGATCTACGAAGCGGGAATTGGTTACCGATATCGGTTGCAGCGAAAGAATTTTCTGGTGATTAAGGCTGGCTATCATACCTTTGTCAATAAGGAATGGCAATGGTTCCGAAAATTTGGTGATGAATATGATCCGGCATCCCCCAATCGCTGGTACGAGTTACGCCATCAGACCATAAGGCTGAGCGTTGGGTTTTATTTTGCAACCCGGCACTAAGTTCGTTCCAAAAAAACTTACCTGTCAAGAATTTCTTCCAAAATACGGCCTGAACAATGCGCAGGGGTTCCATAACCAAGCATATGCAGCAGTGTTGGAGCCAAGTCAATCGCATCAACCGATTTTAAAGTCGTTCCACGGCGTATGCCTTTTCCCATCCAAATCATGGGAATCCGGCTGTTGTCGTTGTAAATGGTTCGTTTAAACTTGTACTCCGGCTGCCAGCCTTCTTCCAGTACAAACAGCACGTCGCCTGATCGCTTGAAATTAAACGAGCTGGCAATGGCAGCAAGCTGGCTTTTCACGTAGTCGCCTTGTTCAAAATCAACGGCGGGCAAGGCCAACTTCACCCCTTCAAACTGATTGATAAAGGATGCCGATTTGGCTTGCACATCGGAGAGTTGCAAATCTTTTTTCTCGATCAGGTCGCGATTCAAATAAATTTGCTGATCGCTGGTAAATTCAACCCAATCGCCTTGCCCGTAGGTGATGTTGAGAAACGATTTCAACAAGGCCACCATACTTTCGGGGGTCACAAAACCAACGGGCATATTAAATTCTTCTTTCAGATAGTTAACCGGATAGCTTGATGAGCACGCCGAAGTCAGAACCAGCAAATACCGGTCGCGACCAACCTGCTGATCCAGAAAATGAAGCAAATGTTCGATGTTGCGATCCAGGCGAAGGTATAAATCCTGCATCTCCATGGAATTGGGACTAAACGACCCCTGCTCATAGTCCATCGATGAAAAATTGATAGCCAGTAAATCCGGAGTTTGATCCATCCCCAAGCGCTCAGCCTCTATCAATGCGAGGGCGAAATCCTTCACCATCTGATTTCCATAGGGTGTGGTCTTTAAAATCTTATAGCTTCCAGCCTCTTTTTTCAGGCGGTTCAAATTGTATGGAAGCGTGTTCCACTTGCCATAGTATCCTGGCTCCAGCACATAGTCGTCTTCCAGGCTTTCGTAATAGCTGGTTACAGGCAACAGGGGTTCCCAGTCGCCATCAATATAAAAATCAGCAAACTGCTTGTCATTGAATTGGCGCACCCAATCGGGAAATTGATCGATAAAGTACGAGCTGCTAATCATGTTTCCGGTTAGCTCGTCCATCCAATAGGCGCCATCGGCAGCGTGACCAGCTGAAAAAACTGCGCTGTTCGCATTCATGGCGACTGAAAAAACTTTGGCTACATTTCTTGTATTCAGTTTTAGCACATCGCCAATGGTTGGACTAAGTAATTTAGCGGCCGAAACCTGCCCTTCTTTCGAATCGCTTCCAACGGTAATATAATAATCGTCCTGCAAGGCGTTGACTTCCTTTCGCCTCAGACGATCGTACCACGATTCATTCACAATGCCGTGCCGGTCAGGATAAACCCCGGTAAACAGCGTGGGCACACCGGTGGCTGTTTTCTGAATGTGCAAATTCATGGCGGCGTTTGTACAAACAGCCCCGTCTTGCATTAACCGGCGAAAACCACCTTGCTGAAACTGGTTCCAATAGCGGGTGATATAATCAGCTCGCATTTGCTCCACATTCACCACAACCACCAACCGGGTCTGGTCAGCCGTTGATCCCGGAATTTGCTGTGCCAGAGAAACTGAAACCAAAGAAAAAAAACAGATGGAAAGAATGATGTGTAATCGATTCGGCATGGCAAAGATTTTTAAAAGCGACTCAAAAATATAAAAAAGAAACGAACCCCCTAACCGAACGAAATCTGTTCGAAAAGAATTGTCGAAGGATAAGGTTTTGCAAGCTAAACATTACCTGATTGAATCAAAAGCCCGAAGCCAACCAAACGATCGCCACGCTCTCGCAGAACTTAAAATCACCGAAGAGATCATGTTTGAAGTTTTTCGGCTATCTTTAGAAAACCCAAAAAAGTATCAATCATGTCGTTCAGACTAAGTATCAGAAATGGAAAATAAAACCCCTAAAAGCATTTTAATCAGAAAAGCATCGGGCGAGCAGGAACCGTTTGCTATCGAAAAGATCATTCGTTCATTGCGCAATGCCGGAGCCGAAGAAGATATTATTCAAAAAGTCGTCGAAGACATCCAGGCCTGGATCTACCCTAGTGTGAGCACGCACCAAATTTACTCGCGGGCATTCACCCAATTGCGAAAGATGAAAAACCAGGTTGCCTCACGCTACAAACTCAAAAAAGGCATGATGGAACTTGGCCCAACAGGCTATCCGTTCGAGCATTTTGTGGGGCACATTATGCAGCGTATGGGCTTTTCGGTTGAAGTTGGACAAACTTTGCAAGGACATTGTGTTACGCACGAGGTAGATGTGGTCGCTACTTTGGGTAAGCAACTGCACTTTGTTGAATGCAAGTACGGTCAAACGCCCGAACGGATTCAGAACGTGAAGGTGCCGCTTTACATCCGTTCGCGGGTCGACGATCTGATTCGCAGGCATAAAGCCAGGCCTGAATACGCCGGTTTTTCCTTTTACGGCTGGGTGGTAACCAACACGCGCTTTACCTCCGACGCCATTGCCTATGGCCAATGCAGCGGACTAAAACTCCTTAGCTGGGACTATCCGGTTGACAATGGTCTGAAAGATTTGATTGACCGCGAAAAGATTTATCCGATTACCGTGCTGAAAAACCTCAACAAAAGCCAAAAACAAAACCTCATGGACCGCCATATCGTCACCTGCCGGCAATTGCAAGACGATCCGGAACTGCTGACTCCATTGGGACTCAACCCCAGCAAAACCAAAGCACTGCTCAAGGAAATCAGGGAAATTTTGTAACCGAAGCATGGAAGGTGTTGGGAGCTGCCAACTTTTTGGGAAAAGGGAAAAATGCGGCCAATAAAAAAAGAGCTGCCTTTTCGGGCAACTCTTCTTATGCTTAGGTTAAGTTGGTTGTTAATACGCAGACTTGTTGGCCCTGGCCGAACTTTGAATAGCTTCGCCTCTTAGCTTTAATTCGATGGGCTGCTTCTGACTATTTAAAAATATTTTTACCGACTTACTGAAAATTCCAGGCTGGTCAGCCACAAATTCAACTTTGATAACCGATGTCTTTTCTGCCATTATAGGAAGTGAATCAAACTCGGCCTTTGTGCAGCCACAAAACCGTCGTACTTCTTGTATGATAACCGGGTGCTTCATGGCATTTCTTAATTGCAGCCTCAATATTGCCTGATCACCGGTTTCGATGGTTCCTATTTCGTAAAGAATTAGTTCGCCGTCGAAATCTTCTGTAAGATCCAGAACTTTCGTCTCCCTTAGTTCATGGTTTCCTATAGAACAGGCAAAAAACAAAATCAGCAGTAGCAACAACTGGCCAAACTTATAAATCATATTTGTTTTGGTTACATGCATTGGTCCGACATTCAGTTTTCAATCGGGCAATAATCCGGCAGAGACGAACTCGCCTGGGACAGTATTCTAAAATCAAAGGGAAAGTGCGGCCAAACGTTGGCTACACTTTCCTTTATAATCCATATTCAATTAGTATCCTTCTGTTTGGGTCAGAACAGTATTTCCCGATTCGTCAACCGAAATATCTCGTTGCGTTTGTGGAATCGGCCATTTTTCGTGTTTACCTGCAACGAAAGTTTTACCGGCAAGGTGTCCCATCTTAGTCCCTTCTACATCTAAGTAATTATTCATTACTTCATCCGCAATACCCCAGCGTACCAAGTCAAAGAACCTCAATCCTTCCATCGCAAATTCCAACCGGATCTCATGCTGAATGGCCAGCATAGCTTCCTCTTTCGACCCAAAGATATCATCATAAGGTTCAACTGAGTAATTTGCTGCTGGCGTGCCATCATCGAAGGCTACAACTTCCGAACCCTTTGCCCGGTTACGAATTTCATTAACCAGGTTAGTGGCCCTCTCAAGCGAACCCTCCTGGGCTTCACATTCGGCTAGCCAAAGAATAACGTGAGCCAGTCGGAATTTACGGAAGTTGTTTGGGTTAACACCCGTGGCCCAGCCCGTTGTGGTTGCTAGTCCTTTTTCAGCTTGTTTAAACATGTTTTTTTTGTACAGGTATGGGCCACCATTGCTAGGATCACGAATCCAGCCTTCACCCACCTGAACGCCCCAATCCAAAAAAGGAATACCGGGACGTCCCACCGTATGATCCAAACGTGGGTCAACCGGGCCGGTGTACATCATGTCGTCGCCTGTTGTGATATCTGGATCGTAAGGAAGCATATCATCAGCAGAATATTCATCATTCAACAATGGGAGGCCATCAGCCCCTACCCGGTAAGCGCTGACCAGGCTATGCGTTGGTTGGAAAAAGCCACAGCAGGTTCCCATACCGGCCACTCCGTGCGGAAAATTCAACGCATCGCCCCATCCAGCGTTCGGAGAGCCGTCTGCTCCATCATTGGCTGCATATTGAATTTCAAAGATCGACTCTTTGTTATTGTTATAGGCGATCATATAATTCTGCTCATAACTTTCCATCAATTCAAAAGGCCCATTTGTATACACATCATTTAAAACCGGCAGTGCCTCGGTATATTTGCCTTGCAACAAATATATGCGCCCCAGGTAGGTTTTAGCAGCCCAGCTTGTAGCACGTCCAACACTTCCCCATGAGTCGGGCAGATTGTCGGCCGCAAACTTCATATCCGCTTCAATTTCCGGCCAAAGCACATGGTCATTGGGAACCGTTTTGGGCTCCTCGGTATTCTCGTCGATGTAGGGAACTTTTCCATGCACCTTGGTTAGCTCGACATAGAAATGCGCTCTTAAGAACCTGGCCTGGGCTTCTGCCTCTGCTTTCTCTGTTTCGTTCATATCTTCTGTATCCGGAAGATATCGAAGAACATCGTTGGCGCGAACGACACCATCGTACAAACCTTGCCAGTGGTTGGCCACATAGCCGTTATCGGCGTCAGCAAAGAATCCTTCAACCGGGTTAATGGTAGCCTGATCGCCGTAATCAGATCCTTTGTAGGCATCGTCGGAAGCCACACTTCCCCACACCCAATTGGAAACAGCACTCGCCCATACTGCTCCATCGGTTCCCAGGTGCGTACCGTCTACAACAGCGTAAGTTCCAGTCAACAGGTAGTCAATTCCTTTTTTTGTTGTCAAGGTTGTTGGAGAGCCCTGTCCTTTCGGTTTAATATCGAACCAGTCATTGGTACAGGAATGGAATAACCCCCCAATAAGTATGATTGTGAGAAATACTATTTTTTTCATTATTCTTTCTTTTAAGTGATTATAAGTTCAGGTTAACGCCAAACATAAAGATCTGAGACGTTGGATAAATTCCCTCATCTACTCCCATAAGTCGATCAGGATTACTATCAGGATTAGAAAGTTCAGGATCGAGCCCGCTGTAATCGGTAATGGTGAATAAATTGGTTGCCTGAATATAAACTCTTAGGCTTGAGATTCCAGCCTTACTGATCAGAGAAGATGGTAGCGTGTAGCCAATTTGTAGATCCTTCATCCTGAAATATGATCCGTCTTCAATAAAAAAGCTCGAGTTTTTTTGCATATTGGCGTCGTCACGAATAGCAATTGGCTGCGAGATTTTTGCGCCAGATTGATAGCGCTCTTCGGTCCACGATTCATATAAACGGGCTTTTCCACGGTTACCGGAGAAGTTGTTAAACATGGTCCATCGATTGACGTAATTAATCAGGTCGTTTCCTTGCGATCCCTGGAAGAACATGGTCAAATCCCAATTTTTGTAGTTCAAATCAATGTTTATTCCGTAGGTAAAATCGGGATGTGGACTACCGATCACTTCGCGGTCTTCGGCATCAATTTTACCATCATCGCTAATGTCACGATATTTGAAAACGCCTGGCTGACTGTAGGTATCGCCATCAAATGTTTCGGAATTGTATGGAACGTGATCATACACTTCGTCCCAAGTGTTGAAAATTCCATCCACGACATAGCCATAAAAAGACGAAATTGGCTCGCCGGTCATACTGGCCGTGTAGGTGTTTTGCCGAAGCGACGGACCATATAAAATTTCGTTCGGATTTTCGTTCAGTTTGACAATTTCATTTTTGTAGTGCGAAATGTTTGCCCGTACATTTAGATTCAAGTCCCGACCAATTTTTTCGTGATAGGAAAGCATCAAATCGAATCCACTGTTCTTCATTTCACCAATGTTCACGGCGGGCAAAACCAAGCGACCATATGTATAAGGCAAGCTCTGGTTGTACAGCATGTCGGTGGTCTTGCGCGTATAAATGTCAAGATTTACTTCGAGCTTATTAAACATGGTAGCATCAATTCCAAAGTTCGTGGTAACACTAGCTTCCCACTTGCCATCCGGGTTTCCAAGTTTGTACTTGTGAATACCTGCATCAGTTGCCGAGTTGGAACCAGAAAGGCTGTAATAGGATTCACCATTGTAAACCCTGTAGGTCGTGTAAGCATTGTAATAACCGCCCACATTATCGTTACCGTTTTTACCCCAACCAAACCGAAGTTTTAGATTATCAAGCCAGTTTACGTCGCTCAAAAAATCTTCCTCCGTCAACCTCCAACCTAAAGAAAATGCAGGGAACGTTCCCCAACGATTGTCTTCGGAGAATCGAGAAGATGCATCGCGGCGTAATACAACTTCAGCGAGGTATTTTCCCATATAATCGTAGTTGATCCGCCCAAAATAGGAGAAGGTAGACCATTCGTCGAAAGAGCCATTTGCCGTTTGATCCTTCTCTCCTGCGTCAAGAACCATATAATCCAAATCGGTACTGGCAAAGGTTGAACGTCCTGCCTGAAACCAATCGTAATTCCATTGCACGGCTTCGCTTCCGAGTAGGACGTTGAAGTTATGGGCATTATTAATTGATTTTTTATAGTTCAGGGTGTTGATCCAGTTGTACTGGAAAGTTCCATAGTAATATTGTGTGAGAATATCCGTCGGAATTGCTTCTGAGAATTCAGGGTTTGTCAACGTCCTGTCTTGACGTCGTGTGCTAGTGTAATCTGCGCCGACCAGTGATTTTACAAACAATTCCGGTGTCAGATTAACTTGCGCATAGGCGTTGGCGAGCACTCGCAAATCACGATAATAGTCGTCTTTGTTGCGCGTCAGGTTGGCCACTGGGTTGGCTCCGTTACCTGTTGTTTTTGCTTGAGTTCCTGCAAAATTTCCCATAATATCATAAACCGGAATGATGGGCTGCATACGATAAGCCTGCGAAACGGCATTGCCTTCGTCATTATTTGTTCCCTGCCCCGTGCGATCGGTATAAGAAACGCCAAGACTTTCACCTATTTCAAGCCAATCCGTGATTTTTGTATCCGCATTCGAGCGAATTGAAAAGCGTTCAAATCCAGTGTGAATGACCACACCGTCCTGATTCATATATCCGCCGGAGAAGGCATAACTTCCTTTTTCAGTACCACCGCTTACCGAAAGATTGTATTCTTGAATTGGAGCTGGATCAAAAATCTCATCATACCAATCCGTTCCTTCTTTATTGGCCTTCGTTATTCCATTATAAGGGCTTGGGTAACTGTATGCACCTTCATCAACTTCACTCGCCATTTTTCCTTCTGGAATAATGTAGTCGGGAATAACAGGATTTGCACCAAATCCGTACTGTGAATTTCCCCATCCGTTGTCGCCTTGCTGTAAGCCGATATTTTTACTTTCCAGCCACAACAGATCGCCATATTCTTGCGTATTGAGCAAGTCTAAACTATTAATGGTGCGCTGAATGCCGTAACGGGCATCAAATCTCAGAGCTGGCTTACCAGCTTTGCCACGCTTTGTGGTTACCAGAATAACGCCATTGGCGGCTCGAACGCCATAGATTGCGGAAGAAGAGGCATCCTTGAGCACTGACATCGACTCGATGTCGTTTGGATTCATCTTGCTCAGTCCGCCCGATGTTGGAACTCCGTCAATAATATAGAGTGGATCGTTGTTATTTACCGAGCCAATACCGCGAATCCGGACCATCGATTCTCCCCCTGGCGTATTGTCATTGGTAATGGTTACACCCGCTACACGGCCCTGCAACTTTGCCGCAGCACTTGCTGCCGGAACCGCCCGAAGCTCGGTCTCGTCTACTGTAGAAACGGCTCCGGTCAGTGTCTTTTTCTGTTGCGTACCATAACCCACTACAACAACCTCGTCAACACCGATGACATCGGCTTGCATGACGATATCGATGGTGTTTTGATTGCCGACTGCAATTTCCTGGGTCAACATCCCAATGTAAGAAACGATAATGGAGCCGCCTTCGGGAACATTCAAGCTATATTTTCCGTCCAGGTCGGTAATTGTTCCGGCTGTTGTTCCTTTAACAACAATCGTTACTCCCGGAATTGGCGTTCCATCAGTCCCGGTAATGACCCCCGAAACGGTGCCAGCTTGTTGTCCGGTCTTCATTGGTTTCAAAACAATCAGATTATTGGTTGTCAGGCTGTAGGTCACGTCCATGCCTGAAAACAATTCATTCAGAACTTCAACAATATCCTTATTCCGGACATTGATGTCAACCATTTCATCCAACGACAACACCTCCTCAGAATAGAAAAAGCGATAATTACTCACTTGCTCAATGTTGTTCAGAGCTGTCCGTAGCGTCTGGTTTTTTACTTCGAGGTTCAGCTTGGTGTTTTGCGAAAAAACCCCTGCATTGACTTGAAGCAGCGCCAGCAAAATCAAGATGGCAGTTAGTTTCATAAATAAAAAAAGTTTTTTCAAATGATCCCATGGGGATTCACAGAACTGTTTTTTTTTCATAGTTTTACAAATAATTAGTTAGACAATACATACTTCGGTATGCTTTTGTTTAGTGATGTAACAGGATGCTGGTACCATCCTGTTACTCTTTTTAAGTACTTAATTCATCTTTAAAATTCAGGATTATACCATATTGTAACATTTTTACCATCAAACACATATTTAATTGGAGAGGTGATACTTAACACATCAAGCACCTCTTTAAAGTTTTCGTCCTTAAGGGTTCCGCTGTATGCCAGCGCGAAAACAACTTCGTCCTTGATTGTAATCTTCACGTCATATCTTTTTTCAAGTTTCTGCGCCAACGATCCAAACTTCTCTTTGTAAATAATCCACTCCTTGTCTTTCCAGGAGGTGTAGATGTCGGTTCTGACATCGGAAGTCAATTCCACCTGGCTCACTTTCATGGGCGATGAAACCATTTCACCGGCCTTTGCGTCTGCATCGGCACCGGGCCTGGTTTCGCAGCTTGCATGGGCGTTTTCGTCTTTAAAAACGGTTAGCTTCTGGTTGGGCTTTAAAACCAGGTCTGCTTTGTCCGGCATAAAAGCCCGGTTTACAGCAACTTCTCCTTCAACCAAGATCGCCTCAATAAAAGCTTCATCATCGTATGCCCTCACATTAAACTGGGTACCGGTTGCTTTCAGTTTCAACCCCCAGGTTTCAACATAAAATGGCTTGCTTTTATTGGTGATCACGTCGAAGTAGGCTTCTCCATCCAAATGAACAACCCGCGTGTGCTTGGCAAAATCTACTGGATATCTGATCGAACTCCCGGCGTTGATCCACACGCGTGATCCATCGGGAAGGGTCACGATCGAGCGGCTTCCGTAGGGCACATCGGTGGTGATAAAATCGACATCGGCGAAGTTTGCGTCCCGGTTAGCATCCAACTGAAAGTAGAAATAGCCCAGGATGAAAGCAAAAACAAAGACTGCAGCGACTTTCGCCAACTCGCGACCAATTCGCAGAAGCTTTGAGCGCTTATTCATTCTGGCGGCTAAATGCCCCCAACTTTTGTGTGAATTAAACTTTTCTGATTTCCGCCCGGCATAAGTGAGTTCCAAATAGGCGACAGACTGACTGAAGTATTCTGCATTCTGTTCCGAAGCTTCGACCCATTCGCTCAGCACTTCTTGTTGTTCCTTGCTCAGCTTTCCGTCAACATAGTCGAGAATTAGCAGGTCGATGTCTAAGTTCGTGTTCATAGTAACGGATCAATATTAACTTCCTTTACTACTATGACAACAAAATTTAAAAATGGCGTACAAGATTGAGTAAAAAAATTTGACTAACGTCCTTGACATCCTCAAAATCCGTCCGGATTTTCTTTAAGGCCCGGGCTATTTGCGTTTTTACCGTGCCAACAGACAGATTCATTTTTTTGGCGATTTCTTTGTAGGCCATCTGTTCATAACGATTCAAATAGAAAATATAGCGGCACTGCTCCGGCAAGGAATCGATTGATGTTTTAAGCCTTTGCTCTAAATCTTCCAGTTTCAACAACCGCTCCATTTGGAAAGCAATCTCATCTTCCTTGTAAAACGGATAGCTTATGGTCGACTGAAGTTCTAATTTGCTGCGACTTTTCTTGAGGTGGTTGAGGGCCAAATTTCGAACCGAAATGTACAAATAGGATTTCAGGGAGGTTTTTACCACAATGGTCTTTCGTCTATTCCAAAGTTCCAGAAAGCAGTCGTTGACAATGTCTTTGGCATCCTCGCGGCTACCAACTATTCCGGCAGCAAATACACACAATGACGAATAGTAAGTATGAAAAACATGCTCAAACGTCGCTTGATCATCGCGTTCCCTTATTTGATCAAAAAGAAAATGATCTAAATTTGGCATCGACTGTGGTTATTAGTTTAGTAAAAAACAGGCTGAAGACAGCCCTGCTATTATTTTGGTTAAATTAGAATGACAATATATAAAATTTTATTGAAAATAAGTATGACAACCAGGCATGTTGTATATACAGATAAGTGACGTTTTGTTATTTGTCTTTTCAGGCACCCTTGCGGCGTTTGAAAGGAGAATTGCCCAGCAGATATCGTGCGGCGGACGGAAAAAGCATCTCCAGCGGAGCCCGGATTGAACAAATCGATATTTAAATTGCTGTGAATAAAAGAAGTATCAACCACTATGAAACGAACACTATTTACTGCTTTATGGATGCTGGCAGCGGGTATAGCAGCCATGGCGCAAACTCCGGATATGTACCCACCTCCGGAGCCCGAGCCCATTGAGCCTACCTAATTCAACCTTATCCTTTACGTTGTTCTTCCTGCTTTGATGATCGTATTCTACTTCTATTATCGTCGAAAAAAACGGAAGGAAAAAAGAACGAACAAGAATCAGGATGCAGGGAAATAATCATCAAACGATCAACCTTGTAAAACTCAGTATTTCAATGATTAAAATGCTCTTTGCTGTGAAATAAAATTCATCCACCTCAGTTTCTGCTGTTCCATGCATTTCACCTCGTTGTTGTTTTAACACAAAAGAAAGGTCAGGATGCAGGGTTGAAAAAAGGGAGCCATGTTTCCACGACTCCCTCCAACCAAATAATAATCTATCCCGCTTAAATAATTACCACAATCGGATGACTTAATTTCTCCGCCTCCTCGTTGATGTAAGCTTCGAAGTGATCAATTTCTTTCCACTTGGGATTTTCCAGTCCCCACACGGCAAAAAAGTAGTGCCGGGCCGGAACCTCATTTTTAATTTTCTGAGCAATGTAATAGGTTTCGGAAATCACGTGGCTAAAATTTTTGGCGGGTACGGTTTCGTATCCCAACTCAAAAAAGTTGATGCCAGTTGTGCGGTCAACTGCAGTCATTTCGTCTTTTGGAACCATGACGGCCATTCCCAATTCATCGTTATTCAACGACTGAACATCGAGCGTGGCGATGGCATGATAATCCGCCCCGGCATCAAAAGCGTAGGGTTCATTTTTTAGCATGCTGGTCACAATTCCCGTGGCCAGTTGCTTTTCGCCTGAAAAACCGCCAACCGTCACATCGGACTGGAACCAATATTTTCCGGGAAAAATTGAAATTCGCTCTACTGCTTCCAATTCCTCTCCATCAACATCCCAGCCCTTGTATTTCAAATCGAACACGGAGCGGACAGGCCCTTCAATGACTTTTTGATATTCGTACACTTCGGTTGAACCAAGGCGAATAAGCGAATCATTTTTAAGGATCGCCAAACCGCCTGATCCCAGGCTGCTTCCGCAGTGCAGAACATCCATTCCCCAGTCGGCCAACTGGTGATAGTCGCCCATTTCGGGGGTGTGAATTTTGTCGATAATCAAACCGGGCTGAAGTTTTCCAAACAGGTCTTTCACATTCCGGCAATCGAAATAATTCCGGAACCCCATTTTGTCGTTCTCCCAGTTCACGCTTTCGCCCTGAGCAATCGTTGGAAATCCCTCGCGCCCCGGGGGTGCAAAATACTGGTCAACCTCTTTAAAGGTATAATCGTCCTGCACAATTCCCAGACGTACATTCGTCCGCTTTTCAAACTCCGGATAATTCTCAGCCGAAACCAATTCGACATCCAAAGTAAGGGTTTCCAATGGCGCAAAATCGAGGTTCACAACCAGCTCATCCCACGCTCCGTCTCCATCCAAATCGTCGAACTGCGATGGAACAAGCTCTCCGGTGTTTTTGAACACCGGAGCCATCCCCATAGCAATGTCTCCCAATTTAGCCTCCAGATCAGCACGTTGCAGAATGATTGTTTCATCGGGGCGCTGAATATCCAGTGTATTTTCAAAGGTCATTTGATTCGATTCTGAACAGGAAATCAATCCGGCAGAAAAGAAAATGACAAGGTAGATTAGCTTTTTCATCAATAATAATTTGTTTTTTAATGGTCTGATGGAACTCACATGTTGCTGAAGTTTATTTTCATTCGTGTTTGTGTGCGGAGCAACATGTTCGTTTCATTGGACTAGTCAATGTCATTTTCACCTTTCACATACCCAAAGTTGGCCAGAATACCGCCATCGACATAAAGCACGTGTCCATTCACAAAATCGCTGGCTTTCGATGCCAAAAACAGAGCGGCATTACCAACATCTTCAGGTTCGCCCCAGCGGCCGGCCGGCGTACGGGTCATCACCAAATCGTTGAATGGATGATTGCCTTCGCGGATTGGCGCTGTTTGTGCCGTGGCAATATAGCCCGGACCGATCCCATTAATTTGCAGATTATATTTGGCCCATTCGCAGGTCATGTTGGCGGTCAGTAACTTCAAACCACCTTTGGCCGATGCATAGGCAGAAACCGAATTACGCCCGTAAACACTCATCATTGAGCACATGTTGATGATTTTTCCACTGCGTTTGGCAATCATTTTTGGCGCCACACGCTTTGATACAATTAGTGGCGCCACCAAGTCAACGTCGATGACCTGTTTGTAATCTTCAATCGCCATATCCAAAATCGGTATTCGTTTGATGATTCCGGCATTGTTCACCAGAATATCAACCTCTCCCACTTCTTTTTCTATTTCTGAAATGCCGCGGTCAACATCTGCCTCATCGGTCACATCGAATTTCAGAGCAAAAACGTCAATGCCTTCTTTTTTATATTCTTCGCGACACGCATCAAGCTTATCACCTGACAGATCGTTAACGCAGACTTTTGCTCCGGCTTTGCCCAAAACTTTGCCTATTGCCATGCCAATTCCGTGAGTTCCTCCGGTAATCAGGGCAACTTTTCCTGTTAAATCAAATAATTCGTTCATCGTATTTTCTTTGTGAAATTTTCACTTGCAGGCTATTCTACTGAAAAGCCTATTTCAACTGAGTTGGTTGAACAATGTCCATATCGGTGTAATCCAGGTTTTCGCCCGCCATGCCCCAAATAAAGATGTAATTGCTGGTTCCGGCAGCCGAGTGGATTGACCAACTTGGCGAAATCACCGCTTGCTCATTGTGCATCCACAAATGACGCGTTTCGTGCGGCTGACCCATAAAGTGACAAACGGCCTGTCCTTCAGGAACATTGAAGTAAAAATAAACTTCATTTCGCCGGCTATGCGTGTGAGCTGGCATGGTGTTCCATACACTTCCGGGCTTCAATTCCGTCATTCCCATTTGCAATTGACAGGTATCAACCACCTTATTGATGAGCAACTGGTTGATGTCACGCTCGTTTGAAGACTCCAACGATCCCATGTGCAAAACATTGGCATCTTTTAAAGTCACATGCTTGGTAGGAAATTCCTTGTGAGCCGGAGCCGAGTTGAAATAAAAGCGGGCAGGTTTTGCCGAATCAGCCGATTTAAACACCACTTCCTTGTTTCCTTTCCCAACATATAAGGCGTCTTTAAAATCAAGCACATACTCGGTGCCATCAACCACCACACTACCTTTTCCCCCAACGTTGATAATTCCAACTTCGCGACGTTCGCAGAAATAGTTGGCTTTCAGCGCCTCAACCGTTCCAAGTGTCAGTGATTTGGTAGCAGGAACCGCGCCACCAACAATGTACCGCTCAATATGCGAATACACCAAGTTGATGGTGTCGTTTTCCATCACCTTTTCAACCAAAAACTCTTTTCTGATTTTTTCAGTATCATACTTTTTAAAATCATCAGGATGATACGAATACCTTTCTTCAAAATTTATAGCCATAATTCATTTAATTTTTAAGTTCTCTTTGTCTTTTAATTGCTTCTAAATAATAATAGTCAGCATAATTCAACGGAACATCAACTTCCGAATTTTTCGGCATGTGCCCAACACTGTGTTTGAGCAAAAATCCACCATTGGTTCCAACTTCAGCCAAATACTTGTCGGATGACAAGCTTGCCACTATTTTGTCAGCCAAATCAAAATAGGTTTGTCCATTTTCAACATAGCCTCCCAGCTCGTAAAAAGCTGAGGCAATCAACGCACCGGCTGAAGCATCCTTCTTCGTATCCGGAATCTTTGGATCATCATAATCCCAGAATGGAACCAGATCTTGTGGCAATCGGGGAATAATAAAATCCGCAATCTTCACGGCTGCATCGAGGTAAACCGGGTCTTTTGTCGCGCGATAGCAAAGAATGTAGCCATACAATCCCCATGATTGACCACGCGCCCAGGCTGTTTCATCACCCAGTCCCTGGTGCGTTTGTTTTCCTTTCACTTCGCCGGTAATGGTGTCGTAATCTACCACATGAACGGAACTCATATCCTCGCGAAAATGATGCTCTAAAGTCGTGTTGGCATGCGTAATGGCGATGTCGCGATATTTCGGATCGCCGGTTTGCTCCGAGGCCCAGAACAGCATCTCCAGGTTCATCATGTTATCGATGATCACCGGAAACTCCCACGAACCATGATCCCATGATTTGATGCAGCCAACAACCGAGTCAAAACGCGTGATCAAACTTTCGGAAGCTTCAATAACTACTTCTTTGTATTTTTCGTCGCCGGTTAAACGATAAGCATTTCCATAACTACAATAAACCATAAAACCAAGATCATGCGTGCCTTTGTAATATTGGACACCGTCCAGCTTCTCTGTATTTTCAACAGCCCAATTTTTCCATTGTTCATCATTGGTCAGCTCATACATGTACCAATAGGAGCCTGCGGGGAAACCACTGCACCAATCGCGTTCGCCAATCATCTTATAACCATCTTCTGGATTCCATGATCTTGGAACTTTATCGGATTGGTTGGTGGCTTCAACCAGAACTTTTAACTGGTCCGAAAGTCGTTCTTCAAGGTAATTTTCTTTGGTTTCCTGCTGCGTGCAAGCCACAAGCACTGAAAACACAAACGCCATAAAAAGTAGTTGCTTCATTTTCATTGTTCGATTTTTTTAGTTGGATTAGAGCTACAAATTTATGACAAAGAAAACACAAATGCAATCGATTGCATTTATTTTTAATTTGAATTGAAAAATAATTGTCATCTTTGCATATTAGTCGATGTCATTTACCAATGTAGCATCGTTCATCATCCGATTTGATTTAAGAAAATGGAAAGAAAAGCATCAGTCACCATTCATGATATTGCGCGTGAATTGAACATTTCCGCATCAACGGTGTCCAGGGCACTGAATGACAACCCCAGAATCAGAAAGTCAACCAAAGAAAAAATTAAAGCCCTGGCCTTGGAGCTCGGCTATCAGCCCAACACCATCGCATCGAACCTGCGGACTCAAAAAACCCATACGATCGGAATTGTGGTTCCGCTCATCAATCGCCATTTTTTCTCAACGTTTATCAGTGGCGTTGAAGATGTCGCTTTTGACGCAGGCTACAACGTGATTATCTCTCAGTCGAAAGATTTACTTCAAAAGGAACAGCAAATTGTGAATTCAATGTTTTCGAACCGGGTTGATGGACTGATCACGTCGCTGAGTATGCAAACCAGCGCTTTTGAACATTTCCAGCTTTTCGCCAACAAAAATATTCCACTGGTATTTTTTGACCGGATTGCACCCGGCTTTGAAGCCAACAAGATCATTGTCGACGATTTTGCCTGCGGATTTAAGGCCACGCAACACCTGATCGACGAAGGCTATCAACGAATTGCTCATTTGGCCGGGCCAACGGTTCTAAACACCTACCACGACCGGATGGAAGGCTACAAATCGGCGCTGATAAAGAATAACATGCCGCTTGAAGATGAGCTGATTATCTGTAACCGACTGACCCGAATGGACGGACAAGAAGCCATCAAAAAGCTGCTGGATCTGAAAAATCCGCCGGACGCCGTTTTTTGCGGAAACGACACATCAGCCCTTAGTATGATTGTTTACCTGAAATCCCAGGGAATACGAATCCCTGAAGATTTTGGAATCGTTGGTTTTAGCAACGAACCTTTTTCAGAAGTCGTAACCCCTTCAATTTCAACATTGAAACAACCCGCCCAGGAAATGGGACAAAAGGCAGCCGAACTGATCATTAACGAGATTGAAAATAAAGAACTTCCGCGAACTTATCAAACCATCACCATGCCAACAGAACTAATTGTCAGAGAATCATCGTCGCGAAAATTCAACTGAGCGGCCATTAAACGGCGGAGCTCACAACGCCATCCAGATACCATTAACTGCACAGTATCGTGGGTTGGCTAACAATTTATTAACCATTCGGTAATTTGCTTTAACAGTCGAAACCGAACATATTCCTTTTTTTTGCGTTAATTAAAATAATTTCTAAACCCAGTTTAATCGTTAATACCCTCAAGTAAAAGCCTTTTTGGTTTAGCTCGTATGAGTTAGAGGGGCAAAAAGGCCCTCAAAAGGTTAGTTCATGAAATAAATCAAAAAGTTTGATGTTTATAAATTAATATGTTTTAACTTGTGTAACCGATTTCGATTATAAACACTCGTAAATAACGAAACGACCAAAACAAGCGAACAGTAAAAACGATGAGAAACGATTAAAATGGACTATTCTTCAGATCAAAATATTAGCCAAATTATTAGCTCCTTATCTCATGAGCTAAGGACACCACTCACAATTTTAAGCTCAAATTTACAGTTGCTGAAGAGCAACAATCTAAATTTAGAAGCTACAGTTCGTGCGGAAACCTTCCAGTTATGTGAGGAAGCCCTGAACTCCGTCACGAAATTTTTGGATGGCATCCATTTCCTTAACCTGGCCAACAAACAGGAGCTCCGGGCACAGCCGGAAGTTTTCGAATTGGACCAATTGGTTCACAACGTTTTGAACAAACGTAACACCTCTTTTTATGGGTCGGATCGAATTCAGGTAGACCCCGGATTCAAACAAAAGCAGGTTTGCACAGATCAGGAGTTGCTGACAAAAGTGCTCATCCACATTTTGGACAATGCCTATAAATTTTCAGCGAAAGAAGTATTTGTTAAAATGACTGTTGAAAATCAGCATCTAATAATTGAAGTTGAAGACCAAGGGGTTGGAATTCCTGCTGATGAAATGTCGTTAATTTTCATGCCCTTTTACCGGTGCGAAAATGTAAAAATGCTAAGCGGCACCGGACTGGGTCTTTCAATAGCCCATAAGGCCATCAAGTGCCTGAATGGCGAAATTGAAATTACCAGTGCAATTAAAAAAGGTACTAAAGTCAAACTAAAAATTCTTTTAGATGAATGCTAAAAAGATATTGATTATTGAAGATGATTTAGCTTTGAGTAAAACTTTGAAGAACGTTTTATCATTGAATGATTACCAAGCTGATATTGCCAGTACGGGTGCCGAAGGCATCCAGAAAGCCTATGAATATTGCCCCGACTTAATCTTGTGCGACATAAACATGAAGCCAATTGATGGCTATCAGGTTTATAACATACTAAAGGACAGCTCGCTAACAAGCCGGATTCCGTTTATTTTCATTACCGGACGATCGCAGCTAAACGACATTCGTTTTGGTTTGGAGCTCGGTGTTGACGACTATATTGTAAAACCGTTCGAAAATGAAGACTTGCTAAAATCAATCAAGGTCAGGATTGAAAAATACGAGAAATTGGTCAACATTGGTAAAAACGACTATAAAACGCTGCTGAATTTATCGCCCAATGGGGTTTTTGTTTTTGATGGTGAAACCATTTATGAAACCAACCAGGCATTCATGGAAATCACCGGGCTGAATGAGTCGGAGATCAAAAAAATTACGTTCGATCAGTTAGTCAGCCCAAAGCAATACAAGAAGATAGAGGGTAAAATTATGAAATGTGCCAACGGATTAAGTGGCAACTTTCAGGAAGAAATTCAAATAAGAACGGCATCAGGCACCAAAGAAAAATACATACTGCACGTTTCGCCCAGCCAGAAACACAACGGCTTCACCCTTCTGATTGGCCTGTTGGCCCATGCCGAGCAATCAACCGATTCAGCACAGCTTGAATACGAAAAGCTCGTGAACATCCTCGAAGAGGAAAAAGTTTACATTTCAGGAAATCTGGCCCACAAGCTTCACAAGGCGTTTGACAGCCCAAATGGTGGCATGCAGCAACAAGGCGGAACTTCAACCATGCTGGCCAAATCGGTCTTCTCGAAGAGAGAGCAGGAAGTGCTTAATTTATCATGCAAAGGCCTGCCCATAAAAATTATTGCCGACCAGCTTTCAATTTCGGACCGAACCGTGGAGAAACACCGCGCCAGTCTGATGGAAAAAACCAATGCTAAAAACATTGTCGAAGTCATTATTTATGCCTTAAAAAACGACTTGGTAGAGATCTGAAAAGAAATAATTAGCCCCTGGTTATTGGGCATCCTGAAAGATGAGAACATAAAAAAAGGAAGTGAAAATCACTTCCTTTTTTTATGTTGCTTACTTTGATTTATTTCGCATAGTTGACGGCTCGTAATTCACGAATCACGGTAATTTTAATTTGTCCGGGATACGTCATCTCGTCCTGAATATGCTTGGCAATATCGTACGATAGTTGCTCTGATTCTTTGTCCGAAATCTTATCGCTACCAACAATTACCCGCAGTTCGCGACCTGCTTGAATGGCGTAGGTTTTTAATACGCCTGGATATGAAAGGGCCAAATCTTCGAGAGCCTTCAGCCGTTTGATGTACGACTCAACAATCTCGCGCCGGGCGCCGGGACGAGCGCCTGAAATGGCATCGCAAACCTGAACAATCGGAGCCAACAAGGATTGCATCTCCACTTCATCGTGGTGTGCTCCAATGGCGTTGCAAATCTCCGGTTTCTCTTTAAATTTCTCGGCCAGTTTCATCCCCAATACAGCATGTGGCAACTCCGGCTCGTCGTCGGGCACCTTGCCAATATCGTGCAACAAGCCGGCACGCTTGGCCCATTTGGTGTTCAATCCAAGCTCCGAAGCCATAATGGCACACAGGTTGGCTACCTCACGCGAGTGCTGCAACAGGTTTTGGCCGTATGACGAACGGTACTTCATTTTACCAATCATCCGAATCAGTTCAGGATGCAATCCGTGTACCCCCAGATCAATCGCGGTCCGTTTACCGGTTTCGATAATTTCTTCTTCAACCTGCCTTTTCACCTTCGACACCACTTCTTCAATACGTGCCGGATGAATCCGTCCATCAGTCACCAACTGGTGTAAAGCCAGGCGGGCAATTTCGCGCCGAACCGGATCAAAGCCTGAAAGCACAATGGCTTCGGGCGTATCGTCAACGATAATCTCAACGCCGGTGGCAGCTTCCAAGGCCCGGATGTTCCGTCCTTCGCGACCAATAATCCGTCCTTTGATCTCATCGCTTTCAATGTGGAAAATCGTCACCGAATTTTCAATGGCTGTTTCGGTTGCCACGCGCTGAATGGTTTTCACCACCACTTTTTTCGCTTCTTTATTGGCCGTCAGCTTGGCTTCTTCCATAATCTCATTGATATAAGACATAGCTTCCGTTTGGGCCTCCCCTTTCAACGACTCCACCAACTGGTTTTTGGCTTCCTCGGCCGACAAGCCTGAAATGGCTTCCAGCTGTTCAACCTGTTGCCGGTGCATTTTATCCAGCTCTTCTTCTTTCTGCTGAACGACGTTTAGCTGGTTGGTCAGGTTTTCACGAATCGTGTCGGTTTCCTTTTTCGTCTGTTCAAATTCTTTAACTTTCCGTTGCAGCTCATCGCGCCGTTGCAAAAAAGCACTCTCCTTTTGCTTCAGTTTGTTTTCCAACAGCCCTACTTTATTATTCTTTTCGTTGATGAACTTTTCATGTTCTGTTTTCAACTGCAAGAACTTTTCCTTTGCCTGAAGGATTTTGTCCTTCTTAATGACTTCGCCTTCAACTTCGGCCTCCTTTATAATTTTCCTTTTCTTACTCTTCAGCGCCCGGTCCCATAAAAAATAGGAAAGCACACCTCCAAGCAGAAAACCAGAAATAGCGTATATAATTTCCATTTCAAATAAGTATTACTTTATATATATAATTAAACAAAAAAAGCCTGCCTAAAAATCCACTCCCAAGATATAATTCTTTTGGGACTGAATCAAAAGCGGGCTTCAACGATTCTATCTATTTTACTCGTTTATCGACAAATAATCCCCTAACATTTCGTTAAGTTCCTTGACTTTTTCAATAAATGGAGACTCATCAACTCGTTCTTCCAACTCCAGATTCCTCAATACAAACTGAAAAGCAGCCATCGCAAGAAAATCTTTTGAATCGTTTTCAGCATATTTTTTTTTGTACTGAAGAAGTATTTCATTGAGTATTTTCGCAGCTTTCCTGTACTTCTCCTCTTGCTCCTTCATAATGGTCAATGGATAAATCCGACCATCGATGTTAATATTTATTGAAAGCTTTTTCGTCATCTCGTCCTGTATCTGCTAAACATTCAGCTGAGCAATACATTTATCAATTTCCCGCACTATTTTTGTTATCCTTTGCTTCGCATCCTGCTTTTCGTCATCCGAAGCCATAAAAACTTTTGCCAACTTTAAATTGTCATACTTTTTAACCAGCAATTCATTCTCTTTACGAATTTTAGCCAATTCATCCTGCAAGTTTCGTAGCTGCTCCAGCAATTGTCCGTTTTCACTTTTCAAACTGTTCTGCTTCCCAATCAGCAGTCTGATTCTTGTCTTAAATTCATCAATTAAATATTGATCTTGCTCGGTCATTACAGCATGCTTTCTTCGACAAAATTAATATTTTTGCCCGATAGTTAATACGATGATCGTTTTATTTTACGGATTGAAACCTGCCATACAACAATTCCGTCAATGCTCAGTTTTAAACACAAAACACTAATAGATTTCTTTATGCACTTGCGTTTTCTGATTTCACTTCTGCTTTTCTCATCATTGGCTTCAGCTCAAGCTCCTGACCGTGAATACTTTCAACCACCGGTTGATATTCCAATCCTCCTTTCCGGAAGTTTTGGCGAATTACGCTCCAACCATTTTCATTCCGGCATCGACATCAAGACGCAGGGGAAAAACGGACTCCCCATTTATGCAGCCGCTGCGGGCGACGTTTCTCGCATCTACATTTCCCCCTCTGGTTTTGGGCTAGCACTCTACATCGATCATCCGAACGGACAAACAACTGTTTACGGACATTTGCTGAGTTTTCGGAAAGATATTCAGGCTTATGCCCGTGAGACTCAATATGAGCGTGAATCATTTGCTGTTGACCTGGCTGTTCCGAAAGGAACTTTCCGGGTTGAAAAAGGCGAGCAAATTGGGCTCAGTGGTAACAGCGGAAGCTCGGGTGGGCCTCATCTCCACTTCGAAATTCGAAATACCGAAAGTCAGAATCCGTTGAACCCTTTACTTTTCAAGTTTCCGGTAACCGACAACATGAAACCCAAAATTCTATCGGCAGCTATTTATCCTCTATCTGACGATGCCCATGTTGCCGGAGGATCGAGCGAGCGGGTGATTGAAACGGTTTATTACGATGGAGCCTATCATTTAAAAGGAAATCCCACCTTTTCAGTTTATGGTGATATTGGATTTGGGCTCCAGGCGCTCGATTACCTGGACGGAAGCTGGAGCAAGTGCGGCATTTACGAAATTAAGCTGGCAGTTGACGGCGAGCCGGTTTACACCTTTTTGATGAACGAACTGAGTTTTGCCGAAACCCGCTTTTTAAACAGCCACATCGATTACAACCACTACCGGCAGCACTACCGAAGGCTGCAAAAAAGTTGGGTTGATCCGGGAAATAAACTGAACAACTATCCTTTGCTGGTCAACCGTGGCGTGGTGAACCTGTCGGATGGACAACTGCACCAAATCACCTACGAAATTAAAGATACTTATGGCAACACCAGCACGCTGGCATTCCGCGTGCAATCGAAAGCGGTGAGTCTTGCCCGGCTTGAAAAAACAGGCCGATTAATCCGACACGATGAAAAAGAAGATTTTGAAACCGCGGATCTTCAAGCGCTTTTCATGCCCGGAACCTTTTACTCCGATTTCAAGCTTGACTTTGAAACCAAACCGTCCAATAACCTGTATTATTCCCCGCTTTACCATCTGCACAACGATCGCACGCCGGTGCACAACTCCTATTTGCTGAAACTAAAAGCAGATGGAGTTCCTGATTCGTTAAAGGCAAAATCGCTGATTGCAGTGATTGAAGAAAAAAGCGGCAAAAAATGGTCGATGGGCGGCAATTATGAAGATGGCTGGGTCATGGCCCGCGTGCGGCAAATGGGAACTTTTGCGATTAGTGTCGATACCGTTCCACCAACCATTCGCCCCCTGAGCATTGTGAACAAGAACCGGCTAACTGAGCAGAACCAAATTCGCTTCAAAATTGATGATGATTTTTCGGGCATCAGCACTTACCGAGGCGAAATTGACGGACAATGGGTTTTATTTGAATATGATGCCAAAAATAGTCTGATCACCTACGAATTTGACAAAGAGCGTTTTCAATTCGGAAAAAACCATTTACTGCAACTGACCGTGACGGATAGCAAAGGCAATGCGACTCATTACGAAGCCACGTTTTATCGTTAATACAAAAACTATTGAACTATCAATTTCAATAGTCGACAGCAAGTGTTAAAATGTCAAGCGATTTCAGCTCAATCATTTCAAATACTTTTCACGCCACGAAAATCATTTTAACTTTGCCGCGATTTTAACTTAAACGCGTTTACTATGAAAGCATATGTATTTCCAGGGCAAGGCGCCCAGTTTCCGGGCATGGGAAAAGACTTGTACGAAAACTCGCCGCTTGCCAAAGAACTATTTGATAAAGCCAACGAAATTCTCGGCTTCAACATCACCGATATCATGTTTGAAGGTACAGCCGACGACCTTAAACAAACCAAAGTCACACAACCGGCCATTTTCCTGCATTCCGTAATTCTGGCTAAAACGCTGGCCGACTTTAAACCGGAAATGGTTGCCGGACACTCGCTGGGTGAGTTTTCAGCCTTGGTGGCCAACGGCACCTTAAATTTTGAAGATGGCTTACGCCTGGTATCGCAACGTGCGCAAGCCATGCAAAAAGCCTGCGAATTGGAGCCCTCAACCATGGCTGCCATTGTTGGCCTGGAAGACGAAGTGGTTGAAGAAGTTTGTGCATCAATTGATGAGGTGGTTGTTCCGGCCAACTACAACTGTCCCGGGCAGCTGGTTATTTCCGGCTCAATTGCCGGTATCGACAAAGCTTGTGAAATGCTGACAGAAAAAGGAGCCAAACGTGCACTGAAATTACCGGTTGGCGGTGCGTTCCACTCGCCACTGATGGAGCCTGCACGCGAGGAACTGGCTGCAGCGATTCAGTCCACTGCTTTTAGCACGCCGCTTTGCCCGGTATATCAAAACGTGAATGCGCAACCGGTAAACGACCCGGAAACCATCAAGGAAAACCTGATTGCCCAATTAACGGCACCGGTAAAATGGACACAAACGGCCCAAAATATGCTGGCCGATGGAGCCACGCTATTCACCGAAATTGGTCCGGGAAAGGTGTTGCAGGGCTTGATTAAAAAAGTTGACCGCACAGCCGAAACCGCTGGTGTGAGCAACTACGAGGCGTAATAAAGATACCACGACAATTCAGAAGGTGCCCGGCAAACGTGGCACCTTTTTTTTGTTCGAAGTCAAAGCATTAGAAAGCTTGCTCCCCCACACTGATTAAAGCCTGCCGGTTCCTTCCATCCATCAAGATGGTCAGTTCTTCCTGAAAGCGAACATGCTTTACATAGTTCAATTCTTCCACAACGGGCTGTTGATTGAGCATGGCCATGTTGATGATTTCTTCCTGCGAGGCATGTTTTACTGCGAAATAACCTACGTTCATTGAAGTAACATTGTGAAAAAAGTGCGAGCCCAGTGATCCATCGAGCGGAAAATCCGGCAAGCCCATTTCAACGATAATGCGGGCACGCGAAATCTGTGCCCAAATCACCGGAATTCCAGTAAACTGGTCTTTCGTTCCCCAGCGTCCCGGCCCAATCAGGATGTATTCCTTATTCTCAGCATCCATCTTTTTATTCATTCGGTGAATTTCACGGGCGATTTCCTTGGTATTCATCTTATCAAACTTTTCGGGATCCACAAACACAACATCGCGGATACCCGACACTTCGCCGTTGCCCATACCCTGTCGGGCAAACAACATAACCTGATTCTTATCAACATCGCCTAAATCAATACTCAAGGCTTCCTCGCGGCGAATCAGGGGTTTGATTTGGAGCAGATAAAAAGTGGGCAATCCGCCGTCGCCCTTTTCCAGATCCACCGCATATTCCATTTCTACCGGTGAGCCCATGGCTTCGCGAAACAAGCGTAACAAAAATCGAAGCGTATCGGCCAGCGGAATGTAGTTGTACTTTAAAATATTGGCAAAATCAATTACCCGGGGTCCTTTCAAGTCAATTCCGGGAACCAGATCGTCATTCTCCAAATCGTAAACCGAAGCACAGTGCTGAAGAAAGCCATCGTGCTCCGCATCTCTGATTTTGAATTTCCGGACAGCAGCATCTTCTCCGTTCGTGACGATATTCACGTTCGGGTTGGACATGTCGAGCGCGTAAAACTCTTTTTGCGAATCGCGCACCTGGTCGCGCACCAAGGTTGGATTAATGGTTGGATACTTTGGACAAAACCGGAAAGCCTGCTCACCCCCAACCACATACATGCCCAGCCCGATAGCCGCTACGGCAAAGCCATCTTCCGGCTTCATATACGAAACCGGATAATAGTTGTACGACTGAGCCACCCCACTAATGGACGGGTAAAACCTTTCATCGTGCTCTTGCCCGACCAGCGTTTGAATAATAACCGCCATTTTTTCTTCTTCAATTTTATAGTTCACCGCATCGAAATACGAAATGGCCGACTCGGTAAAAATGCTGGCGTACACCAACTTCACGGCGTTAATCAACTGTTGATAACGCACATACTTGTCCGGATGATTATTTGGCAACAAATACGTGGCATAAACACCCGAAAATGGTTGCAGAAGTGAATCTTCGAACAAACCAGAAGAACGCACAGCCAAAGGGCCTTTCATGACTTCGACATAACGAAACAACTTGGCTTTCAGTCCTTCACTCAAATGCGACTCCAAAAAAATCGCCTTGATGTGCTCATAATCGTTGTTGCTGTATATTTCTTCGTAAAGATTGTTGATTTCCAGAAATTTATCGAACTCAATGGCGCCGATTACTGCGGTGGCAGGAATGCGAATATTGATGTTGGGAATAATTTTCTTGAAATCGATGTTCTCGATGAAATTACTCATGAAAGCCATGCCGCGCCCTTTTCCGCCCAACGAACCTTTTCCCATGCGGATAATGTAGCGATCGCTGTCAACAATAGCCGAATCGAAATTAATGATCCGTCCCCGCATCTTTTTCACCCGCACCTTTTCAAACACATCGAGGCAAAAGTTGCGCAACTCATCGGCGCTATTGAAATCCTCGAAACGATAAGGCAACAACTGCTCGGCAATGTTAATCTCGCCACGCGCCATCAGCCAGGTTGAAAACGAATTGCGCTTCCCGTGATACGACAAAGCTTCATCGGGAATCAACTTGAACATTTCCTGAAACTCCTGTAAATTCCGGGCAACCATGATCGGGTTTCCAGACATATCTTTAAACACAAAACTTCCGAATCCCAGCCGTTTATATATAAAGTTGTGAATATCCATCGACAGACTTTCCGAGTTTTTGTTGATAAACTCAGCACCAATTTCGCGGGCACGCGCGGCATTGTTTACATCGTGACTCTGCAACAGGTAGGGAACCGGAAACCTCAGTATTTGCTTCACATATTTAAGCAGTTCGATACCTGCTTCCGGGTCGTCCACCCCGTTGCGAGTAAAACGCACATCCGAAATCACACTAAGCAAGTAGTCGCGATATTTATTGAGCATCTCCACGGCTTCTTCATAGGTGCTAACCAAAATCACCTTGGGCCGGGCACGCATCTTCAAAATCATATGCAAATCGTCAGCCGACTCATCCTGCACCAGGTTCTGGGTCTGCGTCATGATATTGGTGTACAACATGGGAAGGTAGCGCGAATAGTATTGAATCGAGTCTTCCACCAACAAAAGCATGCGCACGTTTCCGTTTTTGATATCAGCCTCGATGTTCTTTTTATCCTCGATATATTTGACCATTGCCAAAAACACGTTCGAATTTCCATTCCACACAAATACGCGATCAATGGAGTCGAACTGGTTGGCTGCTTCCTGAAAGTAACGCAGATCACCGTTGTTGTTTACAAGCAGAAGAATCGGGATGCATTGATTGGCATCATGCAAGACATCCGCCATTTTCACCGGAATATCCTTGTCGACCCCAACCATGATGATGACCAAATCGAAATCGCGCTCCTCCATCATTTTCAAGGCATCCTCTTCGGAGTTAACACTGGTAAAGCGAGGGTAAGTGTATAAATTCAATTGCAGAAACTCACCGAAAATCTTATCGGTAAACTGCCCTTCGCGAACAATCGAATAACTGTCATAAAGGGTAGCAACCAGCAAAACTTCCTTCACTTTGGTGGGCATCAATTCTTCAAAAATGTCGCGATCGCTCTTTTTGCGCTTGTAAATTGAGGACAGGGAAATGTTATCCAGATTATCCATTTGTAATGATTTAGCAGAAACCAAATTGACTTGTCGGAACCTTGAAGGAATAACATGCTTGACCTTCATCTCCAACATGACTATTTAAACGCTTGAAATTATTAAAAATCCATCGGTCGCCAACAAAAATACCGGTGAATTCATTTCGGCTCTCAATAAGTCCATCAAAAATTTTTAATCTCATGCATTCCCTGATCCGACCCTTTGGCAAAAAACCGACGTTCACTTAACCATAATCATCGAAAATCGACAAAAAAACGGGCAAAAACAGCATCAATTTTCATCACTTTTTTGAGGTGAAAAGTTCGTTCGTCTGAGTTTCGAGGGGTTTTATGCCCCAAAAAGTGCAGTTCATGAAATAAAACACAAAAATCAACGTCCATTGTTGTAGTTTATTAATTTTGTAACAATTTAATTCAAAACCAAATCTCGTGGACCTTACGTTACTATCAAATATTATCGCCAGCTTTGTAATTACCTACCTTGTTATTCCTCCAATTGTCCGGGTGTCCAAAGCGAAAAATTTGATGGATGTCCCCAACCAGCGAAAATTAAATACCACCGTAATTCCTACGTTGGGCGGTGTGGGCGTTTTTATTGCATTCAACATCAGCACTCTGGTATTTCTTCCCGACATCAAACTGACCGAACTCCGGTATCTTTACGTCGCGGTTATGATGATGTTCTTCACTGGACTGAAAGACGATCTATTGGTGATTTCGGCAAAAAAGAAATTTCTGGTTCAGATTGCGGCTTCACTCCTGTTGGTCATCATGGGCAATTATCAAATCACACAAGCATATGGATTATTTGGTTTAACCGAACTCGCGCCTTGGGTGAGCATTCCATTATCCGTATTCATACTGCTTTTTCTGATCAATGCCATCAACTTGATTGACGGAATTGATGGATTAGCCGCCGGAATCGGGGTTTTGGTTTGTTCCATTTTGGGAACCTGGTTTTTTGCCGTTGGGGCCATGAGCTACGCAATTATTTGCACCTCGGTGGCAGCCAGTCTGCTGGCATTTATGCGATTTAACCTTTGGGGCGGCAAGAATAAAATTTTCATGGGCGACACGGGCTCACTCATTTTGGGAATCACCCTGGGCACGCTCGCCATCACATTCAACGAACTCAATGCCGTTGTGGCACATCCTGTCCATTTTAAACAGGCGCCACTGGTTGTTATTGGTTTATTGATCGTGCCGATTACCGATACCATCCGGGTATTTGCCATTCGTATCTACCAAAAAAAGTCGCCTTTTTCGCCTGACAATAACCACATCCACCATCTGTTAATCAAAGCTGGTTTGCCGCATCTTACAGCCAGTGGGCTGCTGTTCGGATACACTTTATTTTTTACGCTAATGGCTTTAACAGTCCAATTCTATGTCGATATAACAACAGGTTTCGTTGTACTACTGGCTTCCAGCTTTTTTGCTGTTGCTGTCATCAATCTCAAATCGAAACAAATTCAGGCAGCAAAATACATTGCAACAGAAAAAGTCAAGATTATCAGACTTTTGCCTGTGGGTGTAAGAACAGATGGCAGCCGGTCTAATTTTCGAAGAAAAAATTCTTAATCGAATTCCGGATCATTTGCAAATCTCCGGCGACGAGCAGGCTCTAATCTCCCGACAGCATCATGTTTTTTACTTCGGAGGAAGATGTCAGCTTTTCCAATCTTTCCAGCAGAAGGTGTTTTTTCGGGGTGAAAAAGTTTCGTTTCGACCGCACAAATGAAAACGACAAAGGAGAAATACGCTCAAGTTCATCTTGAAATTGCTGACTGTAAAACTGCTTGTCAATGGCCACCGATTCGACAAAAAACAGCAAGATGCTTTTTTGCAACAACGCTTTAAAGTTCAGCTCACTCCGATCTAGCAATGGTTTCGAGCTGCTTAAAACATGTTCGCCAAAATGGTAGGTCTTGTAAACCATTCGATCCAAATGGCGCGTTTGAGCTACTTTTGAAAATGCGGTCATCACGCCATCGGCCAAGTCTTCTTTCACATCCTGAATATCATCCAACAGCTGCAGGTAAGTGCCATATCCGAACAGAAAAACCTTTTCCGCTTCACTGAGGTTACCGGCAATGAGATAACCATCGGCCAAAACGGACGCTCCGCCTTTGGCCAGGCAAATCCGCAGCGCTTCTTCTTCTGAAACCGAATTGCTCTGAAAAAGCTGCATGCTCTCCGTTTGCGCCTGGTGGATTCCCAATAGCGAATCATAAACACCGGGATACTGCCGTCGGTCATATTGATTTTCAATCTGCTCCACCAACTGATAGATTTTTTCCTCCTGTAGATTTTTCGGATCAACCTGATTTCCGGCTAACCGACTGGCAAAACGCTGGCTGAACTCCAACTTCTCGGCGGGTGAAATCAGCGGATCGTCCACAAAATTATCGGTGTAAGGGTAAAGCATGCTGTAAGCAAAAATAGCAGGAGTTAATTCAACACAGCGTCCTAAAATAAGCTGCAAGCCATTCATGATCCAAACATTGCGGCATGCCTGAAAAACGCTGATCACCGTTAGCTCCGAATCAAAATTGCGAGCCTGTTTAATAAAGTTTTTGGTTGATCGCATCATCTCCGGCGAAAACATCTGATCAATTTCTTCACAGCGATACGAAAATGCATTCAAAAACAAATCGCGCAACTGCGACAAAACCAGTTCATCTAAGAAATCTGATTCCGAATAGACCGAAAGCATGTCTGTGTCCAGCTTCTTCATCGATTTGAAAAACTGCTCCACACTGGCTTCCCGAAACTTCTTTTCTGCCACGGCATGCGAAGTTCCCCAGTCGGGCCGCTGCTCCCTGGATTGATCCCAGACCTTCATAAACTGATTGGTTAACCGACGATTTTCCATTACTTTAGTTTTTACGAAATGATACCGACAAATAAAAACAAAGGCTTCCATAAACAGAACATTTTTCCGATCAAAGGGTGGAAATCATCGATAAAACAGGGGATAATATTCAAATCCGATTAACTAAATTGCAACAAAATTGTATCAACATGAATTCCAGCCGATCAGAATACGAACAGCTTTTTTACAACGACGGTTACCAATTGGGAAAAGAAGCTGCTAAAAATGAATACAACGAAGAGGATTTGTTTCGGGCGATGGAACAACTGTACCTGGCCATTGACCAACTGATCGACTCGCTAGCGGTCATGGCTCAAAAACAAGACCAGCCGATTCACTGCAAAAAAGGATGTAATTATTGTTGCCACCAAGCTGTTTTTGCCAACTCGTATGAGCTGCATTACCTTGGAAATTTCGTTCAAAAACATTTTGATTCTGCGGGAATTCGACAGATTAAAGCGAAAGCAGCTACCAAAAACCAAACAACATCGAAACTGGACGAGCAGTCGGTGCTGAATTTCAAAAGCCCGTGTCCGCTGCTGAAAGACGGGACATGTTCCGTGTACGCTGCCCGACCGATGGCTTGCCGGATTTACCTTTCAACCAATGTTGGCTCTTGCATCGAATTTTATCAAAATCCAACAAATGAAGAAAATTACCCGGCCTTGCTTGAATTTCCGCTGATGGCCGGTCGCATGATGAACGAAGGTTTTATCGCGGCGCTGAAGGAAGCGGATATTGAAATCGCAGAATTCAGGCTGGAGGAAGGATTGCTGCATTTGTTTCAATCCGAATAGTCGCCAGTTGGCGGCGTGGATCCGCCGAGCCCACGATCCACCGGATTTTGGTCGGTCTTTGCCGATGGTGGCGGTGAACCACCAAGCCCTTTATCTACAATTTCATCCAGCTTGTCGTCCGGAATTAACCGATTAAAATCTTCGTTATTTGCCAGTTGATCTTCCATCGCTATAAATTTAGAGTCATAAAAAGTACAATTGAAATAATTCCAAGAACCAGCGTCACCACCGTAGCGAAATTCACCCAATCAATATACTTTAGCCGGCGAACCGCCGAACTTCGGCTATATTTTCCGGCATCAATTTCGCTGATTGTTCTATTGTGCTTGTTTTTTGCCCAAATATGTGAGCACAGATTAACCAACAGCGTCAACACCAAAAGTCCCCAACCAACAATCAGCAAAGCTTTATGGCTGGTGGTGGCCACATCGCCTGTTATATCTTTCACAAAGGCCATGGAAACAGCAATTGCACCAACACTGATGTAGGACAGCTGCTTTTCGAAAATTTCATTACTCCTGGTCACCAAGCCAACGAGTTCAAGCCGGTATTTTTTCAATGATTTTGAGGGCTTCTGCTTTTTCATCAGATTAAACTTTCGTGAATGAATTTCTTTTCGATCTCATCAAACGAAATATTCTTAACCGTTCAGTTTCGTACGGAGATTGACAATTTTTTGTTGCCGATCCATCGAATAGTTTTGACTCTTTTGCTCAACAAAATCCAGCAAAACCAAGGCCTTGCGATAATAAATCTGCTGCCGAAAAAAAGTCTCACCATCCAGTGCCACATCGCCCAGTTGTTCTAGCAAGGAAGCAAACTGCACCATATTGTCGTCCGACAGTAACTTCTCTTCCAGGACAGCAACAAAAGCCTGATCCTCCAGAAAAAGAATATCATCTAAACGCTGGCCCAGTTCCTGTTCCAGCTCCACACGCACAGATTTCAGCTGGGCAGCGGGCTGATGCTCCTTTTTCAGGCGAAGAATCAACCGGGCCAAAAAAGCGCCCATTTCCTGTATTTGATGAATCAGATAATCGCGTCGTTCCATATTTTCATCTGAAAATTAAAGACATAAAGTTAAGCACAATTTTTTCAAAACAGAACGAGTAGAGATCATCAGCTCCCGATTTCGCCGAGACAGGCCGGACACGTTACGTCGAAGACGTATCTCTTTTGTGTCTTTCGCATGTTTCATTGTCATTAAATATCGTTTTTGTAATTCCCTCACGAAATTATTTTTGAAAGGGAATTTTGTCGTACACCCTTTCAGTCATAGGTTGATATCAAACAAAGTGTATTATTTTTGTTTGCATGAAATTGCTAAAACCTTTGCTAATCCTATTCGCGTGCCTGCTCCTTTCATCACCGACAATGGCTCAGCGCAGCAACGCAACTGTTTTTGGAATCGTTCGCGGAGAAAATGGGCAACCGGTAGAACTGGCCAATGTGGCGCTCAAAAACCTTCCGATTGGCACAACCACTGACCGCCAGGGAAAATACCTGCTCCGGGTTCCGGCCAACCAGGAAATCACGTTTATTTATTCATACACCGGCTATCATACGCAGGAAAAATCGATTCGAGTGATTCGTGAAGAGCGGCTGGAAATCAATATTCAACTGGAAATCAACACCGAGGAAATTGACGAAGTAGAAGTATCGGGACGGAAACGTGCCAACAGCAATATGAGCCGGATCGATCCGGTTTTCACCAGCAGCATGCCCAATGCAACCGGCAGCGGCGTCGAAGCTTTGATCAAAACACTTCCCGGTGTTTCATCCAATAACGAGCTGAGCGCACAATATTCGGTGCGTGGCGGCAATTTCGACGAGAACCTGGTGTATGTGAACGATATTGAAATCTACCGCCCTTTCCTGGTGCGATCGGGCCAGCAGGAAGGATTGAGTTTTATTCATTCGGACATGGTGTCAACCATCGAGTTTTCGGCAGGTGGTTTCGATGCCAAATATGGCGATAAAATGGCGTCGGTGCTCGACATCAAATACCGCAAACCAACGGAATTTAAAGGAAGTACCAGTGTCAGTCTGCTAGGCGCAACCATGCATGTAGAAGACCTGAGCGAGAACAAAAAGCTAAGCTACATTGGTGGTGTCCGATACAAAACCAACCGCTACCTACTCGGAAGCCTGGATGAACAAGGAGATTATGATCCCAACTTTATCGACATTCAAACTTACATCACCTACCACTTTTCCGACCGATTCGACTTGTCATTTCTGGGAAATGTGGCCCGGAACAATTACCATTTTGTGCCCGAAACCCGGGAAACAACTTTCGGAACCTTTCAAACCGCCTACAACACCAAAATCTATTTTGAAGGACAGGAAAAAGATCAGTTTGCCACCTCGCTTGGAGCGCTGTCGGCCAATTATCATCCCAATAACCAGCTCAATCTTAAATTTATCGCATCCGCTTTTCAAACCCGCGAAGAAGTGAACTACGACATTTTGGGCGATTATTACCTCAACGAACTGGAGCGCGACCTTGCCTCCGAATCGCACGGCGATAGCGTGCTCAACCTGGGTGTGGGCACCTTTCTGAATCATGCCAGGAACAAGCTGGAGGCCAGCGTTTTTAGCTTTTCGCATAAAGGCGCTTACAACAGCACCAGCCATTTGCTGAATTGGGAAGTTAAATTTCAGATTGAAGACATTGACGACCGGATGAATGAATGGGAAATGCGCGATTCAACCGGCTATTCGCTTCCCTACTCCGATGAGGAAGTGAAGCTTTTCCGCGTAGTCAACACCAACAACCAGATGCGCACCAGCCGTTTTTCAGGCCATCTACAAGATACCTATGCCGTGCCCATCAACAAAGGGGAGCTTTATTTTACTGGCGGACTCCGCTTCCATTACTGGGATTATTCCGAAGAGTTTTTGCTAAGTCCGCGTTTCGCCATCAAGTATTACCCCGATTGGCACGCCAATTTTGCCTTTCGCCTGTCCGGAGGAATTTACCAGCAACCAGCCTTTTTCAAAGAACTAAAAGACCGCGATGGGAATATCAATCCCAATGTTAAAGCGCAAAAGTCAACCCAGTTCGTGTTGGGCTCCGATTACTTGTTCCAGGCTTGGGACCGTCCGTTTAAACTCACTTCGGAATTGTATTACAAATACTTTTCGCACCTAATCCCTTACCAGATCGACAACGTGCAGATTCGTTATCTGGGCAATCAGGAAGCCACTGGTTATGCTGCCGGACTGGACTTCAAGGTGAATGGCGAGTTTGTGAGCGGCGTGCAGTCGTGGGCCAGCCTTTCGCTGTTGCAGACCAAGGAAAACATCGTAGGTGACGGGTACGGCTGGATTCCTCGTCCAACAGATCAAACCATCAACCTAAGCTTATTCTTCCAAGACTATTTCCCCGGAAATCCAAGCTATAAAATGCACCTGGCCGCCTTCTTCGGTTCGCGCCTGCCAACCGGCCCACCCAATGCCGAACGTTACCAAGACACGTTCCGAATGCCCCCCTACCGCCGTTTGGACATCGGCTTCTCCAAAGTGCTGGTTGGCCCCGAAACCCGATCTTCCAGCCAACTGCTCAAGCAGGTGGAAGACCTCTCGCTTAGCCTCGAAGTGCTCAACTTGCTCGACATCAACAATACCGTTTCGTACTTTTGGGTTTCAAGCCACAGTGGCGACATGTTTGCTGTACCCAATTACCTGACGAACAGAAAATTAAACCTCAAGCTAACCGTAAAATTCTAACATATGAAACTTCCTGTTTTTCAAGTCGATGCTTTTGCCGAAGAATTATTTCAGGGAAATCCGGCAGCCGTTGTTCCCTTGACCGAATGGCTGAGCGATGAAACTATGCAGGCCATCGCCCTGGAAAACAACCTATCGGAAACCGCCTTTTTTGTGCCTACCCAAGCAGGCTTTGAAATTCGCTGGTTCACGCCCAAAGCTGAAGTTGATTTGTGCGGACATGCCACTTTAGCCACAGCTTACGTAATTTTCAACGAAGCGGCTTACCCCAGAAACACAATCTCGTTTGGCAGCCGAAGTGGTGAGTTGACCGTATCAAAAAAAGGCGATTTGCTGGAACTCAATTTTCCGGTGGATGAAATTCGCCCCATCGAAGAACCGACAAGCTTAACCCAGGCATTGGGAAAAAAGCCAAGCGCTTGCTACATGGGCAAAACCGACTTTTTGATGATCTACGAAACGGAGAAAGACATTGAGCAGTTGAAGCCGGATTTTGGCACATTGGCCCAAACCGGGGCTCGTGGAATCATCGCTACGGCACCGGGAAATGAAGTGGATTTTGTCAGTCGCTTTTTTGCGCCCGGCGTTGGCATTGACGAAGATCCGGTGACCGGTTCGGCGCACACCACTCTTATGCCCTACTGGACTGAGAAGCTCGGAAAAACAGACTTGTCGGCCAGGCAAATCTCCGCGCGGGGAGGTCAATTACAATGCAGCTTACAAGGCGATCGGGTACTGATTGCCGGAAAAGCCAAAACCTACTTGCGGGGCGAAATCTTTTTGGACTAAGTTTATACTCAGATTCGAAATAAACCATAAAAGATCGCGCTAAAAACTTTCAGAACGTCCTCTTGTTTGAGTTAATAATCGATATAAACACAACATTCGGAAAGTTATGGAAGTACATCAATATACCAACGAACTCATTTATGAAACTTCGCCTTACCTGCTGCAACATGCGCACAACCCGGTCAACTGGATGCCTTGGGGCGATAAAGCCCTGAGCCAGGCCCGCCGGGAAAACAAACTGCTGCTCATCAGTATTGGCTATGCTGCCTGCCATTGGTGCCACGTGATGGAGCACGAATCGTTTGAAGATCCGGAAGTTGCCCGGGTGATGAACCAACATTTTGTGTGCATTAAAGTCGACCGGGAAGAACGCCCCGATGTGGACCAGATTTACATGAGCGCCGTGCAACTGATGACCCAGCGCGGAGGTTGGCCGTTAAACGCGATTGCCCTGCCCGACGGACGTCCAATCTGGGGAGGAACTTATTTTCAAAAAGAAGTATGGATAAACGCGCTGGAACAAATACAGGCCTATCATCACCAAAATCCGGAACGAACGCTCGAATATGCCGAACGCTTAAGCGAAGGAATCCGCGAAAGCAACCTGGTCCCAATTAGTAAAAACAGTCAGCTGGTGGAACTGGATCAGTTGAAAGAAGTGGTTCAACGCTGGAAACCAAACTTCGACCGGCAGGAAGGCGGCAGCCAGGGTGCCCCCAAGTTTATGATGCCCAACAACCTGCAATTTCTGTTGCGCTGGGCGCACCAAGCAAACGATCTGGAAACGCAAGACCATGTGGAAAACACCCTCGACAAAATGGCGATGGGCGGGATTTATGACCAGCTTGGCGGTGGCTTTGCGCGCTACTCAACCGATACGCAATGGAAAGTTCCGCACTTCGAAAAAATGCTGTACGACAACGCTCAACTTTTATCTGTCTATGCCCAAGCTTTTCAAAAAACACAAAAACCCCTGTACCACGAAGTTGTGGAACAAACCATCGAATTTCTGAAACGCGAATTGCTTTCACCTGAAAACGGTTTTTACTCATCGCTGGATGCCGACAGCGAAGGTGAAGAAGGCAAGTTTTACGTGTGGCAAAAATCCGAATTGCAAGATTTGTTGGGTGATGATTTTCCTCTATTCTCCGACTACTACCAGGTGAATGAAACCGGCTATTGGGAAGAAGGAAACTACATTCTGCTTCGAAAACAAGTCGATGAAACCTTCGCTAAAAAACATGAATTGTCGTTGGAGGAGTTGAAACAAAAAATTGGCAAATGGCAAAGCATCCTGCTCCCGGCTCGGGAGCAGCGGATTCGTCCGGGGCTGGACGACAAAATCCTGACTTCGTGGAATGCGCTGGCCATCTCGGGCCTGGTGGATGCCTACCAAGCCTTTGGGAACGCCGAATACCTGGAATTGGCGGAAAAAAACATGCTCTTTCTAAAAGAAAAACAACTGGACCCGGACGGTTCGCTCCGGCATTCGTATAAAAATGACACCAGCAAAATCGACGGATTCCTGGAAGATTATGCCCTGTTTATTCAGGCGATGATCGATCTGTTTGAAACAACAGGCAAATTCATCTACCTTGAAGACGCCCAGCAGCTGGCCGATAAAACCTTTCTGGACTTTTTCGATCCGGAAAAGGATTTCTTCTACTTCACCGCCATCACACAGACCGACTTGATCAACCGAAGTATTGAAGTGCATGACAATGTAATTCCGGCCTCGAATTCGGTGATGGCGAACAATTTATTTCGACTCGGCTATTTGGCGGATCAAGCCCGGTACCTGAAAATTGCGCAGACCATGCTAAGCAAGCTCGTGGATGATTTCAAAACCTATCCGTCGGGCTATTCCAACTGGCTGCAATTGGCGCTAAATTTTACCGGCAATCAATTCGAAGTGGCGGTAACTGGTGAAAAAGCCCTTTCAAGCCTGCATCAAATCCAAAAGCATTACCTGCCCAATGTCCTGTTCTGCGCCGGAACGGACGCCAGCGATTTGCCACTTTTGAAAGGCCGGTTGGCAGCCGGAGAAACACGAATTTACGTGTGCCAGAACCAAACCTGTCAACTGCCGGTTGAAAAAGTTGCTGACGCCCTGAAAATACTGCAAGCTTAGCTTAATCGTCAGGCAAAATATTTTTGACCCGCCCCACTTCGCCGGTTTCCAACTGCACCTTGATTCCGTGCGGGTGCTGGGGCGATTTGGTTAAAATGCGAGCGACGTAGCCCTCCGTTAACTCCCCTGTTCGCTGGTGATGTTTTTGCACAATTTCCACGTGACTCTCAATCTGTATGTTTGCCCGTTTGGTTCCTTCCATTTTTTTTGCCCGAAGAAACAATTATTTCTCCGGTTTTTAAAATCAACCTCAAATTGTGAATAACTTCTTAAATATTAAAGATCGCCCGCTCTTGCATATTATGAGATATTTTTATCTTTAAACGAAAATAAAACTGCTGTTCATCAGTAAAACATCGAAGCATGGAAGATAATAAGCGTTGGGTCTTTTCAAAAGTTAAAGCGGAACAAAAGTTTTCTAAAAGCTCAGTAGAGGCCATTCATTTGGAAAGTTGCCCACAGCATGGCGATAATTGCAAAGCCCATCGTGCGGTCATCAACGAATGTCTGAAAAACTCATTCGAGTTCTTTATGCAGAGTCATTACGACCAGGCGGTCAATGAATTAAAAAAAGCCTTTAACGAAACATTGACGATGGAGCAAGAAACCTGCGCCAAGTGCGCGGAGCTTTTTCGTTTGCGAATTACCACATCGCTGGAACAAATACAGCAGGAGCTTCAGAAAATGACTTCGGGATTTTTCAAAAGCAACCGGCACAAACCAAGCCTGGAGTACGCCACAACCGTGATCAACGAACTAAAAGGGAAAGTATAATTCGCCCGACGTCCCGAAGATTCTGATTTTCATTTTTCCTATGAGTAAAGCGATAATTCTCATTGTATTACCCATAGAAATCAGTCGATAACATATTCAATCTGTGAAAAATGAAAACACTTCCTTTCCTGATCATCTTTTACCTCAGTGCTCTTCTCCAACCAATTGAGCCTGGAGACCCACGCATGATTTTTCATGATTTCACCGAAGGCACCGTCTATTTAAAAGATCGGTCGCAAGTTCGGGCCAAACTGAATTACGATGCCTACGACGAACAAATGATTTTCGTCAACAACAACCAGGTCATGGCGCTTGCCAATCCCGAACTGATTGACCGGGTGACGATTGGCGAGCGAACATTTTATTGGCTCGAAAAGGACATTTTCCTTGAAAAAATTGATTCAGCTTCAATTGTCATTTACAAACGTCACCGCAGGCAAATGCGGTCCGAAGGAAAAGAAACTTCGTTTGGCGGAGTTACGCAAACCCAGGCCGTAAGCACTATTGAGCGGCTAAACCGAAGTTCAGACAACGCATCAGCTAGCTTAGAGCAAAAAGAGTCGTTTCGCTTTGAAAACGATGATCTTTTTTACCTCTACGCCGACGGAAAATTCGAAAGCTTGGCTACCCCAAAACAGATCGCTAAGTTTTTTCGAACAAACAAAAAGTCCTTGGCGTCCTACATGCAAAGCCATGCAATTGATTTGCAAAACTCCAACGATGTCATTCAATTGATTCAATTCTGCCGTAAAACCGCAGATTAAAGAATAAATCAACCACGGACTGACTTTCTTTGGCTCAAATCATCATGTGTATCTACGCTGACATTTTACCCAATTGTTAATAAAAAGCGAACAAAAAAAACATCCAACAGACTATTTTCTAACAATTTATTTTACTTTTACCGGCTAATTCCGAATTCGGATGTTGAGATTTCTATATGTTTGAGCAGTGAGAGAGGCAGTTAGAGTAACGTTTTATATAGAAAAAAATGAAGGAAATGAAGGGATGGATTTTTTCACGAACAAAAGCCAGTCGTGAAAAGAATGGGCCAAGCGACCCCATTCAATTTGTTAGCTGTCAGTTCAATGGCAGCAAGTGCGTGAATCAACGCGCAAAAATCAATCAATGTTTATTTAAATCACACGATTCATTCGTCGATAAAGAATACGATGATTCGATTGAAGAATTGAAAACAGCTTATGCTGCAACGCACGACATTCTGGGTTCACCATGCGCCAGTTGTGCACAACTGTTTCGTACCCGAATTACCCAGTCTATGGAACAAATTCATGGTGAATTACACCGAATGACAACCGGCTTTTTCCGATGGGACTGTTACAAGCCCAGTTACGAAGTAGCCAACACCATGATCAACGAGTTTCGGAAAAATGCCTAATGCACAATTTGATTCCTTGACAAATTGGCAAAGGCTATAAATTTCCAACGACACTTTCAGCTTTTTTACTTACCGGACTTAAAATAATCGCTCAAAACAGCGCAAGGAAATGGCCATGTCTTATCCCGATCGACACGCGACTCCCCGATTGATCGAAATGATTATCTTTGGCCTTCAACATGACAAAAATGCGCAAGGATAGTGATTCGTTTGTTCTCCTGGCCTTAAAAGAAGGTCAGGAAAAAGCAAAAGAAAACCTACCGGCGCTTGCCTTCTTTTGTCGAACCGTACCTTAAATCAAATCAGAAGCGAAAAATTGAACCGTCCGTTGAATAATGGATCAAAAGTGCTAATTTCAGGAACTTAAAAGAAATCAACCTATGTATAAATTTGTCCTTTTTGTAAATTTCTTTGCCATTCATTATTCCTTGATCGCACAAGACCGGATCACAGGACTGGACTTTGCCACACGCAGCGAAGTCATCGCCCAAAGCGGAATGGCCTGCACCAGCCAACCACTGGCAACACAAGTAGCTTTGGATATTTTGAAATCGGGCGGAAATGCCATTGACGCGGCTATCGCGGCCAATGCCGTGCTTGGCTTGGTTGAGCCAACCGGGAATGGAATCGGCGGTGACCTTTTCGCCATTGTTTGGGAGGCCAAAACACAAAAACTTTATGGCTTAAATGCAAGTGGCCGTTCGCCCTACAACCTGACAATCAACTATTTTAAGGAAAATGGATACGACAAGATTCCTGCGCTGGGACCACTCCCGGTGTCCGTTCCCGGATGTGTGGACGGCTGGTTTGAACTCAGCCAGAAATTTGGAAGCCTGCCCATGAGCGACATCCTGGCCCCGGCCATACAGTATGCCCGCCAAGGTTTTCCATTAACCGAACTGATTGCCTACTATTGGAAGCAAAACGCTGAAATTCTGAAAGATTATCCCGGCTTTGCTGAAGTTTATCTGCCCAACAGGCATGCCCCTGCTAAAGGTGAAGTTTTCAAAAATCCCTACTTGGCAAACACGCTGGAGCGAATAGCCAAGCAAGGACGCAAGGTTTTCTATCGGGGTGAAATAGCACGCGAAATCGTGGAGTATGTACAGACACAAGGTGGCTTTTTGAGCATGCAGGATTTTGAAGATCACCGATCGGAATGGATCGAGCCAATTTCGACCAACTACCGGGGCTACGATGTCTGGGAGCTCCCGCCCAACGGCCAGGGCACGGCGGTGCTGCAAATGCTCAACGTTCTGGAGCAATACGACATTTCAGCAATGGGCTTTGGGTCGCCCGAATACATGCACCTTTTTATTGAGGCAAAGAAACTGGCGTTCGAAGACCGGGCAAAATATTATGCCGATCCCGAATTCAACAGACTGCCGGTGGAACAATTAATATCGAAAAAATATGCCCGCGAGCGATCAAAATTGATCGACCCGGAAAAAGCCAGTCGTAGCTTTCCGGCAGGTGAACTGGAACAGGGCAATACCATTTACCTGACTACGGCAGACAAAGAGGGCAACATGGTTTCACTGATCCAAAGCAATTACCGCGGAATGGGCTCCGGAATGACACCCGGCAACCTTGGTTTTGTATTGCAGGATCGCGGCGAATTGTTTGCGCTCGAAGAAGGACATTTCAATGTGTATGAACCACACAAACGACCGTTCCACACCATCATCCCTGCGTTTATCACCAAAGACGGAGAGCCCTATATTAGTTTTGGATTGATGGGGGGCGCCATGCAACCGCAAGGCCATGTGCAAGTCGTTTGCAACCTCATTGATTTTGGCATGAACTTACAGGAAGCCGGAGATGCTCCGCGAATCCGGCACGAAGGTTCGAGCCAGCCAACAGGCGAAAAAATGACCAATGGCGGCACCGTTTTTCTTGAAAGCGGGTTTGACTATCAAACCATCCGAAACTTGATGGGAAAAGGCCATCAGATTAAGCTTTCAAAAGGTGCTTACGGTGGCTACCAGGCCATTCAATGGGACAAAACAAACAAAGTTTTCATTGGCGCCTCCGAATCCAGAAAAGATGGACAGGCAGCTGGCTATTAATCAACACCATAACTTTAACCGACTTCAACCATGAATTACCTATTAACATCACAAGGCCTAAAAATAGTTTTTCTTCTTTGCCTCCTTGTTTCGGTATTCCAAACAAAGGCAGGAAACGCAACCGAAACCCATCAACCAACAGCACTTTCCGTCAACCTGCTCACCAACACGGGGCAGGTTGTTCTGAATGGCTACCCGGTGCAAACCTCCCTGCATGAAGCCATTTCACAGCGGGAAAATTTTCAGTTTGCCGAGATTGCGCAACGCCGCCCATTTTTCGGTTGGGTGGTCAATTCCGATCAACAAAACACCATGCAGGTGGGCTACCAAATCTTGGTCGCTTCGTCGCTGAAAAATATCCAAAATGATGAAGGCGACTACTGGGATTCGGGCAAAGTGGACAGCGAGCAATCCATCAACCTGAGCTACCAGGGGAAGGAGCTCCGCCCCGATTCCGTGTACTTCTGGAAAGTCAAAACCTGGGATAACCACGGTGTTGAATCTCCGTGGTCCGAAATCTCGCAATTCAAGATGGCGCCGGAGCTGACCGACTATGCCACCGCCCGCTATCCCTTGCAAAAGCAGGATGACTATCCAAGGGCGATTCAGTCAATTTCAGAAAATCTTGCTTTCATCGATTTCGGTAAAGCCGCTTTTGGGCGTTTGCGATTGACCTTGAATGGAACGGAAGGAGAAACAATTACCCTGCGCCTGGGCGAAGTTGCGAAAGGCAATCGGATTGATCAAAACCCCGGAGGCAGCAGACGCTACGTCGAATACCAGCTCGACTTGAAAAATGGCCGTAACACCTATATCATCGCCATTGCACCCGACCAGCGAAATACGGGCCCCCGCGCCATTCCTATTCCAGAGTATATTGGCGATGTGTTGCCTTTTCGTTATTTAGAGATCGAAGGATATGCCAGCCAGCTCGAGAAACACCAGCTCATTCGCGAAACGGTGTTTTATCCCTTCGATGATTCGGAGTCCTTTTTTACCAGTTCCGACACCATTTTAAACCAGGTTTGGGAATTGTGCAAATACTCCATGAAAGCCACCTCCTTTGCCGGGGTGTATGTTGATGGCGACCGCGAACGCATTCCCTACGAAGCGGACGCACTCATCAACCAGTTGAGCCACTACGGGGTTGCCCGCGAATACAGTATCGGCCGCTACAGCCACGAATACCTGATTCATCACGCCACCTGGCCCACCGAGTGGATTTTGCAATCAGTGGTGATGGCCTGGATCGACTACCTGTACACCGGCAATAAAGAATCGCTGGAAGAATTTTATGCCGATTTGAAAGCCAAAACACTCTTGCCGCTGGCAGACGAAACAGGCCTGATCAGCACCCGAACCGGGAAAGTGACGCCCGAACTGCTGCAGTCGATCCACCTGAACGACCAACTGCGCGACATTGTAGACTGGCCGCACACCGGCATCCTTGGCTTGGGTAAAAACGAGGCCGGCGAGACCGATGGCTTTGTTTTTCAGGACGTGAATACCGTGGTCAACGCCTATCATTATTATGCCCTGAAAGTGATGGGCACCATTGCCGCACAACTGGGCAAGCCCGACGAAAGCGACTTTTACAACCAACGAGCAGCCGCCTTGAAGAAGACCTTCAACGCCAAATTCATCGATTCAAATCGGAAGATTTATACGGATGGAATCGGCACCGATCATGCCTCGCTGCATGCCAACATATTCCCCCTGGCTTTTGGCCTGGCCCCCGAAAAGTATGTGGCTGACATCAACGCGTTTATCCGCTCGCGCGGCATGGCTTGCAGCGTGTATGGCTCGCAGTTTTTAATGGATGCCGTGTACGATGGCCACAATGCCGACTACGGATTGGAACTGCTCACCTCAACCGGTGAACGAAGCTGGTACAACATGATCCGCGCCGGTTCAACCATCACCATGGAAGCCTGGGACGACAAGTACAAGCCCAACCAGGACTGGAACCACGCCTGGGGAGCCGTTCCGGCCAATACCATCCCGCGCAAGCTGATGGGCATTGAACCCCTGGAGCCGGGATTCAGCAAAATACAAATCAAGCCGCAACCAGGCGGTTTAAAACACGCCGAAATCAAATGTCCAACCATTCGTGGCGAAGTCTTGGCTTCTTTTGAAAATGAACCAGGAAAAAAATTCCAGCTGACGGTTAGCATTCCGGCAAACACAACGGCTGAGGTTTACCTGCCTTTCTGGTCAAATAAGCAGGCTATTACCATGAACGGAGAAAAAGTAAAACTCCGGAATACCGGCGATTTCATTCGGTTTGAAGGAGTCGGATCAGGTACGCACCGCTTCGAAGTGCGTTGATAGCCCGATCACCAAATCTGAAGTTTTGCCGGAGGGAAAATATGGGGGTAGAAAAGTTTTTCTCCCCCTATTTTTGTTCCTAACGGAACGATGAACCCGAAGTGATCATTCCGTTAAAACAAGCCGAGGCTATGGTTGAAAACTTGATTTCAATGCTGATTTTCCGCTTCTTTGCAGACCGAAAAAATAAGCATGGAAACTCAAAACGACAGCACATGGTTTAAAAAGCGTTGGTTACTCATTCTGGGAATCATTTTCCTGGCTTTCAACCTGCGCCCGGCCATTACGGCCGTGGGGCCACTGATTGCCATCATTCAGAAAAACCTGGGCATCAACAACCTCGAAGCTGGATTGCTCACTACCATTCCACTGATCGCTTTTGCCGTACTTTCGCCGCTTGTCGCCAAATGGAGCCGACGCTGGGGCAACGAAAAAACGCTCTTCCTGGCCCTGCTGATTTTGACTGCCGGAATTTTCATCCGGTATTCACACCAGCTTATCTTACTGTATGCCGGAACCTTGATTATTGGTTCGGGTATTGCCGTGATGAATGTGCTGCTTCCCAGTGTCATCAAATCCGACTTCCCCAAACGCATTGGTTTAATGACCAGCATCTACACCACCGCCATGTGCGCCATGGCCGGGCTGGCATCCGGCGTTAGCGTTCCCCTGGCCGAGGGGGCCGGACTGGGTTGGGAAAAAGCACTGGCCGCATGGGGATTTCTCGCCCTGGTTGGTATCGTTTTATGGATTCCGCAATTGAAAGCCAATCCAAGCAGGGCCAACAGCCAAGCTGCGGCTTACCCACACCCCTCCATCTGGAAATCGCGAACGGCATGGTACATTAGCATTTTCTTCGGCTTTCAGTCGTTTGTTTTCTATTGCCTCATCGCCTGGCTCCCCGCCGTGCTGCTCAGCAAAGGCATGAACGAAAACACCGCCGGCTGGATGCTGTTATTTGTACAAATCATTGGCCTGCCTTCCACCTTCTTCGCCCCCATTATCGCTTCCAAACTGAAGAAAATGGGAACGGCCATTGTTGCGATTGGCCTGATCAATTTACTCGGATTCGGCGGATTGATCTTGTTCCAACACGCAGGCTTTTTGGTGGCCTCAACAGCTCTGATTGGCCTCTCGACAGGTGGAAGCATCAGCATTGCCTACATGATTATCAGTAGCAAGGCCAAAGATCACCAGCAAGCGGCCGAGCTATCGGGCATGGCGCAGGCAGCAGGCTATGTTCTCGCGGCTTTTGGCCCGGTATTGCTGGGATTCACTTTCGACCAAACCCACCGGTGGCTCGAGCCCCTCTTGCTCATCCTGCTGGCCAATGCCTTCATGGTTCTGGCCGGAACCCGTGCCATGCATACGAAAGCCAAAATCAACTAATCCTTCGCTTTTTTTTTTGGTTGAATGCTTCGGAAGGCCAGGGTCCCCAATTTCAGATACAAGCCAAGCCCTAATCTGAAGGAGGCGGCGGCCGGATGACCGACCCGCGATCTGTCCGGCAATCGAAAACCAACCGGCCAAACAAATGGCGATCCATTGCCCCCCTGCCCTATGGCTGCTGCGAAGCCGCAGAATGATTGGTTGTTTGGGCAGGCCTTTTCTTCCGGTCAGTCGTCAAAACCGAAGGTAAACAAGGACTGCAAACAGCTCATGACCTTTCATCTGTCTCATTCGTACCGATACAACTGGTTCGCGGGGCTTCAGAAGAAGGCTTCGTAGCAATACGAACGGGGCACCGGGCTTTGAGTGAAGGTTTCGTAGGAGTACGAAAGGTTCACGGCGCTTTGGGTGAAGGTTGCGTAGGGGTACGAAAGGTTCACCGGGGTTTAGGTGAAGGTTTCGTAGGAGTACGAAAGGTCCACGGGGGGTTGGGTGAAGGTTTCGTAGGGGTACGAACGTCAGCCGGGTATCAGAAAAATGAAGGTCAGCGGGGGCTTCTCCATTCGAAGACCAGCTTCAATACACATCCATATGCCAGCGGCCTTCTTCCATCAGCGAATTCAGATAATTCTCCGACTCCCGATCCGAGAGGTTTCCGGCCAGCGCAACAAGCTCGCGGATGGTTTCGCGAACGGCGTGGCCCATAGCCACCGAGCCGCATACATACACATGGGCACCTTGGTTTAGCCATTCGAAAAAGGTGCTTTCCTCCTGCCTGATTTTATGCTGCACATACACTTTTTCATCACGGTCGCGCGAGAAAGCCAGGTCCAAACGGCTCAGTCTACGGTTGCTTAGCCAGCCTGCCCAGTCTTCGCGGTAAAGGAAATCGTACTGTTGCCTTTTCTCTCCAAAGAACAGCCAGTTTTTTGATGGGCTTTGCTGTTGAGCGCGTTCCTGCATAAACGCACGAAAAGGTGCTACGCCGGTGCCCGCACCAACCATAATCACCGGAACGTCAGGCTTTGCGGGTAAACGAAACTGCTCGTTGGGCACCACTTGAATGGGAAGCGACTCGCCAGGCACAAGCCGCTGGTTTAAGTAACTGGAACAGGCCCCCTCGCGCTCCCGTCCTCGGTTCGAAAAACACACTTGCTTCACGGTCAAATGCACCTCGCCCGGATGAATCCTCGGGCTGGAGGCGATGGAGTAAAGCCGGGCTTGCAGCTTCCTGAATATGGAAACCAACTCACCCGGCCCTGCCTGACTTGGGAAGTCTGCAAAAAGGTCTGCCACATCGTGGTTTTTCAAATAGCGATTCAGTTCTTTTTCGTCAGCCAACAGCGCTTCCAACCCGGCAGATTTGCTCACCGCCTGGTAACGCCGGAGCAATCCACGGCTCAGGGTGGTGAGTTCGAAAGCATGGGTTAACAGCCATTGAAAAGAATGACTGTCATCGTCGTAGTTGACCTCCACATCTTCGGTATATCCCAAACGACGTAAAACCAACTGAACAAGCGAATCCGGGTTTCGGGGAATAATACTGATTGAATCACCCGGTTGATAAGAGAAATCCCGGTGATCAACCGACAAAACGACGTGGAAGGTCGCCGAATCCGACCCCATATTCAAGCGAAATTTTTGGCGAACCACCGCCTGAAAAGTTTTACGCTGGGTATCTACTTCAATCTGCAATGTCTCCGTTTTGGCACCACCATGATTCTGCAAGACCGCTAAAATACCCGAAAGCCATTGAGCAGCAGACTGATGAAACTCCACATCGCAATCCACCCGATCAAACAATCGGGTACCGCCCAGTTCATGCAAACGTCGGTCCATATCCTTGCCTGTTTGGCAAAAGTGCTCATAGCTGCTGTCCCCCAGGCCGCAAACAGCAAAGTTTAGCCGATCGAGGCGTGGGGCTTCCTCAGAAAACAAAAACCGGTAAAACCGGCTGGCCGCCTCAGGAGGTTCCCCCTCGCCATGCGTACTCACCAGCACCAGCAAATGTTCTTCTCCTTCCAATTGCTGAAAATCATATTTCGCCATATTCACCACCCGGGGGATGAAATCATTTTTTTGAAGATACTTCTTGGCTTCCTTGGCAAGAAACGCCGAGTTGCCCGATTGTCCGCCGTAAAGAATCGTCAATACCGCCTGGTCATTGACTTTCTTCTTAGTAAATAGTTTTTTTACTGCTGATGCAAACATGTTTATTTCGATTGAAGGAATCCGGTTAAAAAGCATGGGCCAGAATAAACCGGCCTTTTTGTCTTTGCGCAACTGAAATGCAAAACTACAGTTCATCAAGGCTCCAATCAATCCCAAGAAATGGTGATTTCTGACTCGAAAAAAGATCTGGCCGTTTGATTTTAGATATCTATTTAACGATTAATTGAACTAATTGAGTAAATTTGTTGCTCAATTGTGCTGACACATGAATGGGTGTCAGTTTGTTCTATTTACACCTGTTTATGTGCTCAACCAAATGGGACTGAGGAGGCGAAGCTGTGAGAAGCAGACCCCGATCTAATGAAAACTGAAAATCTGTGCCCCAATCCTTTTAAACACAAAGACGAAGAATAGGCAAAGGCACAGGTACAGGCACAGGTACAGGCGAGTCGCCACTCAAGGAGTAATGGCCTCATGTACTTTTGAAACGGGTGGTAAACTGAAACCCGATAACTGAAACCCGATAACTGAAAACTGAGACTGAAAACTGAGACTGAGACTGAAAACTGAAAACTGCAATCCCCATGCTTGATGCATTAATCACTTCAAAAACACGAATTAAGATCTTACTCAAGTTCTTTCTGAATAAGAGCAACAAAAGCTACTTGCGAAGTTTGGAGCAGGAGTTTGGCGAATCGTCGAACGCCATCAGGATTGAATTGAATCGGTTTGAAGAGGCTGGTTTGCTCAAAAGCTACTTTGACGGGAATAAGAAATATTTTCAGGCCAATACGGAACATCCCCTATTTGACGACATTCACAGCATGCTGTTGAAGATGGTTGGAATTGATGCCATTGTGGAAAACATTGCCCATCGCCTGGAGCATGTTGAAGCGGCCTATCTGGCCGGCAACTTCGCGCGGGGCATCGATTCGAAAATGGTAGACCTCATTTTTATTGGCGATCAGGTTGACACAAAACTGATGAATAACTACATTCGCAAAGCAGAAAAAATTATCAAGCGGAAGGTTCGCTATACGCGAATCAATCAAAGCGAACGAGAAGATTATTTAAACCAAACACCGGCCCTGCTTATCTGGACCAATGAAAAATAAATTCATAACCAATCAACAGCAACAAAAAAAACAAGGCATGATACAACGTAAAACGTTCAAACTAATTTGTCTGGTCATTCTGATGACCTCTTACCTGATTTCACCGGCCCAGATGCCTGACAATGTGAACATAAACAACCTGAGCGACCAACAGATTCAGCAAATTGTTGATGAAATCAGTGAACGGGGCCTCAGTCAAGAACAAGCCGTTGAACTGGCCCGGGTACGTGGAGCCAGCCCCACACAAATCAGCCAGCTGCAAAGCCGCATACGCGAATTGAAGCTTAAAGGACCAGGCACAACGGTTTCTTCAATGCAACAGTCGGATACCCCGACCGACCAAACAGCCCCATTGTCAGAAAAAGCACCGATCACGCCTTCGCCCCTCAACAAAAAAATATTCGGCTTTAACTTTTTCAACAGCCAAAACCTCACGTTCGAACCTTCGGTCAACATAGCCATTCCCGAGAATTACGTCCTCGGAATAAACGACCAGCTGGTCATTAACATCTGGGGAGCCAGTCAGCAAACCTACCAGTTAACTGTCGATAACAACGGAAGCATCCAAATCCCGGATCTGGGGCCGGTGCAAGTCGCCGGACTGGAGTTTCGCGAAGCCGAGAAACGGATCCGGCAACGGCTGATCGCCATTTACAGCGGCATGGGTGGAGACCGGCCCAACACCTTTGCTGAAATCGGGATCAGCAACCTGCGATCGATTAAAGTCAACGTGATTGGCGAGGTGAATGCCCCCGGAACCTACACCCTGCCGGCCACCTCCTCAGCCTTCAATGCCCTGTACTTGTCTGGTGGGCCCAATGAAAATGGCTCTTTCCGAAACATCCAGGTGCTGCGTCAAAATAAGGTCATTGCCCAAATTGATGTGTATGACTTTCTGATTCATGCCAATACCGATCACAACATAACCCTGCGCGACCAGGACATTCTGTTTATTCCAACATACAACAAACGGGTAGCAGCTACCGGGACGTTTAAGCGCGAAGGCTATTACGAATTAAAAGACCAGGAAAACCTGAATGACCTCCTCAGTTATACCGGAGGATTTTCAGACCAGGCCTACCAGAATCGCCTGATGATTACACGAACCACCGGAACCCAATTCAAAGTTGAGGATGTGACCCAAGAGGAGTTTGGCAGCTTTATCCCACAAAATGGCGATTCCATTGTTGCCGGCGAAATCATCGACCGATACGAAAACCGGGTGAGCATTTCCGGTGCCGTGTTCCGCCCCGGAACCTTTGAGCTGAGCGAAGGCATGACACTTTCGGAGCTGATTGCCAAAGCCGAGGGCGTGAAAGAAAGTGTCTATAGCAACCGGGGCGTGATCATCCGCCTGGGTGATAACCTGAGTCCGCAAACCCTTGCCTTTCATGTGCCCGACATCCTGAACGGAACCGACGACCTGACCCTGCAACGGGAAGATCAGGTGATTATCCAGGATATTTTCAGCATGCGCGAAGCCCGCTTTGTACGCATCTACGGCGAGGTGCTCAACCCGGGGCAGTACCCTTATCGCGAGAATATGAGCATGAAAGACCTGCTGTTTTTGGCTGGTGGTTTTACTGAAGCGGCCAGCGAGTCGTTTATCGAGCTGGCGCGTCGTCGCGATCGGCAGGCAGCCTCCGAAGTGTCCGATCAACTGGCCACCCTGTACCAATTCACCATTGGACGCGACTTGGTCATCAACAAGGAAGATGCTCAATTCCAAATTCAACCCTTCGACTACATTTATGTGCGAAAAGCCCCTTCCTATAACAAACAGCGTACGGTAACCATTCAGGGAGAAGTGGTTTATCCCGGCCCTTACAGCATCAGTAGTAAAACAGAACGCGTATCTGACCTTCTTAAGCGCTCCGGCGGACTGACGCCTCATGCCTACAGCAAGGGAGCGATTCTGAAACGCATGCGAACAGACGATGAAATTATCAAACAGTCGATGCACACCGCCTTGGACGACAGCCTGCTCGAATCAGCGCAGGAACAGTTGGACGAAAGCTACAAGCTCGAATTGCGGCTGGAAAGCATCCTGTCCAATCCCGGCACCATGGAAGACTATGTACTGCGCGAGGGCGACGAAATTATTGTACCGGAAGTAACGCAGGAAGTCCGAATTACAGGCGAAGTCCTCAACCCGGTTGGACTAGCCTATCAAGACAATAAATCGGTGAAATATTACATCAACCGCTCCGGTGGATTTAGCTCCGATGCAAAAAAAGGGAAGGTGTTTGTGATTTACAGCGACGGAACCACAAAAGTAACCAAAGGCTTGTTTAAACGAAACTACCCCCACCCCGAACCCGGCAGTCAGATTGTGGTCCCGCAAAAACCGGAACGCCCAACAGGCGATCAAACGTCGCGGTGGCTGTCCATTGCCAGTGCATTCTCTTCGGTAGCCATCGCCATTGCCGCGGTGCTGAGGTAAAAAAACTCAGTTTTCAGTTATCGGTTGTCGGTATACAATAGCACGCACTTAAAACCAATAAAACAACTCAAAACCCCACATGAAAAGTTATCTTGATCTTGAAATTTATCAATCAGCATTTCAATTGGCAGCCATGGTTCATAGACATTCGAATACGCTACCTAAAATCGAACAATATGAATTGGGCAGTCAGGTTAGAAGGTCTGCTCAAAGTATTCGGTCAAACATCGTAGAGGGCTATGGAAGGAGACGATATAAAAATGAGTTTGTTCGCTTTCTGATTTTTGCAGAGGCTTCCCTGCTCGAAACAGAAGACCATCTAAAGATGATTCACGAGTTATATCCTGATCAAAAATGGATCGCGCTATTTGCAGACTATCAAAAACTTGGAAAACAATTAAATTCCTTCATCTCGTTTGTCGAAAAATCGTGGAAAACCGACAACCGATAACTGACAACTGACAACCGACAACCGACAACCGATAACCGATAACCGATAACTAAAAACTAAAATACACACATGACAACAAAAGAAAATACACCGGCTCCAGCAAAGTCAACAACTGCCGACGACGAAATCGACTTGATCGCTTTAGCTAAGGACCTTTGGGATGGTCGCCGAACCATCGTCAAATACATTCTGATGGGAATGGCGATCGGGCTGTTTATCGCACTTTTAAGTCCCAAAGAATACACCGTGCAAACCACGATGGTCCCGCAGACCGGTCAATCGGGCGGCTCCAAGTTGGGAGGACTCTCCTCGCTGGCTGCCATGGCAGGCTTCAACCTTGATATGAGCAGCGGCACGGAAACCCTGTCCCCGCTGGTGTATCCTAAAATTTTGAAATCCGTTTCCTTTCAACTGGAGCTGATGAATACGCCATTTGAAATCGCAGAGATAGAACATCCGGTCAGCTTGTTCGAATATTATACCGAGCACAAAAAAGCAGGCGTATTGGGCAATCTTAAAAAATATACCATTGGCCTGCCCTTCGTAATCCTGAAAGCCTTAAAAGGTCAGGAAACGGAAGTGCCTTCTGGTGGAAGCAGTGACTTAATCGCCCTCAACCAAAAACAGGAAGAGGTACTCGAAACGATGAATCAGAACCTTTCGCTGGAGATCAACGACAAAGAAGGGATTCTTACTTTGTCGGCCCGCTTTCACGATCCGGCATTAGCGGCTCAGGTGGCCCGCAAAGCGCAGCTCATGTTGCAACATTACATTACCACCTACCGCATCCAAAAAGCACAGGAACAACTCGACTTTATCAAAGATCGTTACAGCGAAAAAAAGCAGGAATTTCAGGATGCCCAGGAAAAACTGGCCCGCTTTCGCGACCAAAACCGCAATGTGTCCTCCGCCCTTGCTCAAACCGAAATCGAGCGTCTGCAAAGCGAATACGACATTGCCTTTTCGGTTTATTCCGAATTGGCCAAACAGCTGGAGCAAGCCCAGATTAAGGTCAAAGAAGATGCACCGGTGCTAACTACCGTTGAACCGGTGCGCGTTCCGCTTCAAAAGTCGAAACCCAACCGCCCGCTCATCCTCATCATCTGGACCTTTTTGGGTGGAATTGTCGGCGTAGGCATCGTCTTTGGACGCCAGTTCCTTGGCAGCATCAAAGAACGCTGGGAGGAAGAAAGCAGTCGCAGTGAACAGTCGCAGTGATCCGTACCCCCTGTGGCTGAGAGCAACAAGCGAATAAAAATCAAACATGCAGACATTTTTTTTACCTTTACTACGAACTCAAATCAGCAGTCATGTTATCGTCAAATGAAATCATTCATTTTCTGAGGGAAAACAAGCCTTACCTGAGAACTCACTTTCATTGTATCGAAATTGGGTTATTTGGCTCTTTTGCCAGAAACGAACAAAATGAAACAAGCGATATTGACCTCGTCGTCGTTTTTGAAGCAAACACGCCTGATTTATACGATCTTGAACTAGAGTTGAAAGATTTTCTAAAAAAGCAATTCAATCGGGACGTCGATATTTGTGTGAAAAAATGGATCAATCCAATTTTTAAACCGTTGGTTCTGAAAGATGCAGTCTATGCTTGACAAAGATTATTATATCCTACTTTCGCTAATGGAAACACTGGAGAAAATCTCACGCTACACCAAAACCTACGGTTCCGCAGAAGAGCTTTTTGAGAACGATCGGGATTTTGATGCAACGATGATGAATTTCATCGTCATTGGCGAGCATGTTGGAAAACTCTCTGATCAGATCAAAAGCAAACATCCAGAGATAAATTGGCAAAAGATCTATGGGTTACGAAATATTCTGGCACATCATTGCTTTGGAATCAATGTAGACATGATTTGGCAAATCATCCAAGACGATATCCCACGATTCAAGGAAGCTTTAAAACGATTGATTGTAAAATAAGTCAATACGATCCAAAAATTCGTGTCCAACATACCCAACCAATAGCTGACAGCTGACAACCGATAACTGATAACTGATAACTGATAACAAATTACTAAAAATAGACCCTATGTTTCCAACTCAAATTACAAAAATCGCCTGCATTGGAGCAGGATATGTAGGTGGCCCAACCATGGCCGTCATCGCACAACAATGTCCACACATTCGTGTTACCGTCGTTGACATCAACCCCCAACGCATCGCCGACTGGAATGATGAAGATCTGTCGAAGCTTCCGATTTACGAACCGGGGCTGCCTGAGGTCGTGGCCGAAGCTCGCGGACGCAACCTCTTTTTCTCCACCGATGTGGAAGGAGCCATCCGCGAATCAGAAATGATTTTCATCTCGGTGAACACCCCAACAAAGACCTACGGCGTAGGCAAAGGCATGGCTGCCGACCTGAAGTTCGTGGAACTCTGTGCCCGCCAGATTGCGGAGGTCGCTACCACGAACAAAATTGTTGTGGAAAAATCAACCCTTCCCGTTCGTACAGCGCAAGCCATTCGCACCATCCTGGATTCATCGCAGCCCGACAACAATGAGGCTCCGCAGTTCTCCGTGCTGTCAAACCCGGAGTTTCTGGCCGAGGGAACAGCCATCCAGGATCTGTTGCATGCAGACCGGGTACTGATTGGAAGCGAAGACAATGAAGGCGGCAAACAAGCCGAGCAGGCCCTGGCCAATATTTACGCCAACTGGATCCCACGCGAGCAGATCGTCACCACCCGGATTTGGTCGTCGGAGCTGTCGAAATTGGCAGCCAACGCTTTTTTAGCACAGCGAATCTCCAGCATCAACTCCATCTCGGCCCTTTGTGAACGTACCGGCGCCGATGTAGATGAAGTAGCCCGCGCCATCGGCATGGACTCCCGTATTGGCTCCAAATTCCTGAAATCATCCGTCGGCTTTGGCGGCTCGTGCTTTCAAAAAGACATCCTCAACCTGGTGTACCTCTGCCGCCACTTCAACTTGCCCGAAGTCGCCGAATACTGGGAGCAGGTCGTCAAACTAAACGATTACCAGAAACACCGTTTTGCCAAGCAGATCATTGACACGCTGTTTAACACGGTTTCCGGTAAAAAAATTGCCTTCCTGGGTTGGGCTTTCAAAAAAGACACCAACGATACCCGCGAGTCTGCCGCCATTTATGTAGCCGACGAGTTGTTGCAAGACCGGGCCGAAATCCATGTTTTCGATCCCAAGGTCACCAAAGAGCAAATATTCAGCGACCTGAAATACCTGTATCAACTCAATCCGGCGCAAGCCATCAGCACCGAAACGTTGCAGAGCTTGGTGCATGTTCACGCCGATCCTTACGAGGCGCTGCAAAGTGCGCATGCCATTGCCGTATTGACCGAATGGGATGAATTTAAAGCCTACGATTGGCAAAAGATTTACGACGCCATGCTTAAGCCAGCCTTTGTGTTCGACGGACGTAACATTTTAGACAACGAAAAAATGCAAGCCATTGGTTTTGAGCTAAAATCCATTGGTAAAGGATGATAAAAAGTAAGCGGTAAACGGTCGCAGTGGGCAGAAACCTGTTTAGGTAATCGAGCCTGCTGCGGTCATAAGCCGCAAATCGCCAGTAGCTAGATTCTGGCATCCGGAACGCCAGGGAATGGAATCGTTTGACTCACTCACGTCAAAATTCGGCAGAACATCTGATTGATGTACGCAATTTCTGAATGCCAGAAGCTGGTAGCGATCGAAAGCGCTGAGCGATCAGTCAGCAGGACCATCGATAAGCAATAATCTCATGACCTATAAACAAAAGCTACTCGACAAAATAGCCGCCAACACCGAAGTGGTAGGCATCATTGGATTAGGCTACGTGGGCTTGCCACTGGCTGTAAATTTCGCCGAAGCCGGGACAAAAGTCATTGGGTTTGATATTAACCCCAAAAAGGTGGAGCAGATTAACCACGGCGACGCCAGCATCCTTCCTATTCGCGATGCTGCACTGCGTGAAGTCGCCGGCAACATCCGGATCGATGCCACCACCGACTTCAGGCGGATCATCGAGTGCGACGCCCTGCTCATCTGTGTGCCCACCCCACTCGACCGTTTTCAAAAGCCCGACATGAGCCACATCGAAAACGCCTGCACCGAAATCGGGCGCTACATGAAGCCCGGTACTTTCATCAGCCTGGAGAGCACCACCTACCCCACCACCACCGAAGACTTGGTGCTCCCACTCATTGAAGAAAGCTCGAAACAAAACAAGCTGCTAAGCTCCGGCCCCCATCCGCAAACAACCACAGTCCCCATTGTCCCCCTCGCAGAGGGGGACGAGGAGTCCCGGTTAGTCGGGATGACGGAGGGGGTCATGAAGGGGGACGAGGAGTCCCGAGCTTCCAAATCGACCGAGGGCGTCAACACCCAACACCACCACTTCCGCCACGGCTACGACTTCTGGCTGGCCTACTCACCCGAGCGGGTGGATCCCGGAAACAAAACGTTCCATACCCGAAACACGCCCAAGGTATTGGGGGCCATGACTGCCGACGGACTGGAAATCGGACAAGCCGTTTACCGCAAAGCCATCGACCACATCCACCCCGTCAGGTCGCCACGCGTAGCCGAAATGGTGAAGATCCTGGAAAACACCTACCGGCTGGTCAACATCAGCCTGATTAACGAGCTGGCCTTGCTGGCCGGGAAAATGGACATCAACATCTGGGAAGTGATCGAAGCGGCTAAAACCAAGCCCTTCGGCTTCCAGGCCTTTTACCCCGGCCCGGGTATTGGCGGGCATTGCATTCCGCTCGATCCGTTTTACCTCGAGCACATTGCCAAACAATACAACTTTGACCTCAGCATGATTCATGCGGCAGGACACATCAACACACGCATGCCACACTACATGTATATCAAAATTGCCACAGCCCTCAACCGGCACCAGAAATCCGTCAACGGAAGTCTTGCCTTTTTCCTCGGTGTAGCCTATAAACCAAACATTGACGATGCCCGCGAATCACCTGCACTGAAGATCATGGATCTTGTCGCCCACAAAGGCGGACAGGTACAGTACCACGACCCACATATTCCTTCGGTACAGACGCAGCATGGTGCGTCGCTGGATTCCATCCCCCTCACCACCGATAATTTGACCGAAGCCGATGTCGTGGTGCTCACCACCAACCACGACGCTTTCGATATCGCTTTTATCCAGCAGCATGCACGACTCATCGTTGACATGAGGAACATGATACCCGAAGACACTGACAACATCTATAAACTCTAGGCAACTATCAATGCCCAACAGGCATCCATGCCGCCAGTTGACAAACCCGGCCCGACACCGGGTCCGCAGGAAGCAATCCCGCCAGCAGCTAGATTTAAACGCGAACGCACAAAGCCAGTCCCAGCTAGCAGCCAGCATCAAGCATCTAGTATCAAGCATCTAGCATCAAGCATCTAGTATCAAGCATCTAGTATCAAGCATCTAGTATCAAGTTCTAACCACAGAGTTACACAGAGGAATGCACAGAGTTACACGGAGAAGCTGACAGTCCCAGTGATCCGCCTGCAGGCAAAAAGACGCCAGCTGCCAGCCGCATCCAGCATCAAGAATCAAGCATCGAGCATCCCGCATCCAGCACCCAATCCGTCCCATCTGCGTCGCTTCTTTTTAAAACACAGACCAGAAAATCCCCAAAAGACAAACAAATTTGTAAATTTGCAAAAAGGTAAAAACCATGGATTCAATCATTATTAAACCAAAAGACAAAAGAGAATTTAACTTTTTTGTTGAATTAGCCAACAGGCTTGGGGTGGAAATCAAAACGACCGGCGACTATTTAGACGAAGAACTTCTAAATGATATGGAAAAAAACAAAGAAACACCATACATTGAAAAAGAGGAAGTATTAAAAACGATTCAGAATATTTTAAACGAAGATCAAGCCGGATACACCAAATGAAAGTTGTTTTTCATGCAGGATTCAATAAGGATCTTGACAAAACAAAGGATAAAAAGCTGGCCGTGCTCATTCTTCAAACCATCCAATTGTTCCAGCAGGCCGACAAGCTGGAAGAAATTCCAAATGTAAAAAGCTGAAAGGACATCCGAATGCTTATCGATACCGCAAAGGCACCTATCGCATCGGGTTCTTCGTTGAGAATAATACAATAATCTTTGCGGCATTTGCTCCCAGGGGAAAAATATATCGGAAGTTCCCGTAAATCAATCCAAAACTTGAAACACAATACCGCCTGGCGGGCAACCGCAAGCTCCCAGTTTCAAACATCGAGCATCCAGCATCAAACAACAAGTATCGAACATCAAGATTTAACCGCAGAACTTGTCCCGGTAACGGGAGGTACACGGAGGAATGAACGTACGAACACACGAACACACGCATCAAGAAGCCAGTTCCAAGCTCCAGGTGTTTACGCCGGCCACTGCCGGATTCAGCTTGTCCAACCACTGGCAAAAGACAAACCGAAAACCAACAACCAAAAACGTTAAACTTAATGGGTAAAAATGAATATATTTGTTTCAGTCAAAGTTGTCCAATAATGCAATCAACTTATTTCAAGCAGTTTAATATGAATTCAAAACAAGAATATATCCGTCTGTTATCCGATTTTAAGACCCAAAGAGGATTGGTTTACGGAATAACCCGTATCGGAATATTTGGTTCGGTAGCTCGTGGTGAACAAACAGAAAAAAGTGATGTGGATATTTACTATGAAGGAAACCCCTTGAGCCTGTTCAAAATAATGACCCTAAAAAATGAGCTTGAAAATCGACTGAATTGCACCGTTGATATTGTGCGACTTCGCGAAAAAATGAACCAGGTATTGAAAAAAAGAATTCAAACGGAGGGTATCTATGTTTGACCGAATGCTGGCATTTGAAATCATCACTTTAATCGATGAAAACCTGAAAACCGTTTTGCAGAGAACGAAACACTTAAAATCAGCCGATGATTTTACATCTTCCGAGGCCGGTATGATCCTCCTCGACAGTGTGTGCATGAAACTGATCGCTGTGGGCGAAAGCATCAAAAACCTCGATAAAATAACCAACAAGGAGTTGTTGCCCAACTATTCTCAAATACAATGGAAACAGGCTATGGGAATGCGTGATATCATTGTTCATCATTATTTCGATGTCGATGCCGAACAAATTTTTAATACGCTACAAGAAGATATCCCTACATTAATCAGTGTGTTGGTAAAAATAAAAAACGAACTCAAACCCTAGCAACCGATAACAGTTTCAAGTTCCAGGTTTCAAGTCCCAAGTTGTCCAACCACAAGCCGAGCAACCGAAAACCGACAACCAGTCCCAACAGGCAGCAAATCTTAAACAATCAACCCGAATCCACCCCATCTGCGTCTCTTTTCATTAACCGCAAAACTTGTCCCGGTAACGGGAGGCGCAAAGTCGCGAAGAATTTCCCCGGAGGGGAAAAATATCAATAGCCCTTCCGATTTCATCGGAACAGGCTGGGTGGAGTGTAACGGAACCCGGGGGATAGACGCACCCCGTTCCTCACCGGCCGCGAGCCATAGCCCGCAAAAAGCACCATAGCCGCCGCGGACGGAATCGAGTATCAAAAATCGAGCATCAAGAATCAAGAATCAAGAATCGAGCATCAAGCATCGAGTATCAAAATTTAACCACAGAGGAACACGGAGGAATGCACAGAGGGACACAGAGAGTGGACAGTCGCAATGGCCAGTCCCAGTAGCCAGAAAGCTGCAAGCTGCAAGCACCCAGCAGCCAGTAGCCACCAACCAATAACCAACAATGACAATTGAATGACGAAGACACGAAAACCGATAACTGACAACCGACCTACAAGTCAATATATTTTACTAATTTTAAGTCGAAAACAAAAATAAAATGGAAACCATCATCCGGATAAAAAAGAATAAACCTGCTTTTAAGGCATTGATCCTTTTAGCGAAGGAATTGGAAAAATCTGATCAGGGGGCCATCTCAATCAGCGAAGTAAGCAGCCGAAAACTAAAATTTGATGTGATTGAACCCGTCAATCAAGATGAAGATCTTTCAGATTCCTTTAATCAGCTCATCGATTTTCCACCCATAGATGAGTTAAGAAAACAAGCATGGCCAAAAATTTGATATTGGTTGACAGTTGCGTATTGATCAGGGCATTCCGCAGGGATGTTGAGGCAAACAACGACTTAAAGGCAATTGATCATCGCACAGCCTATTCCGATATTACGCGGCTTGAGTTGCAGGTTGGCGCCAATACCTCCGCTAAAAAGGCAGCGATAAGTCAAATCTTTGACTCCTATTATCGGGTGCCATTGACTCCTAAAATTACAGAAACGGCCATTCAAATCATGCAAACCTATATAACAGGGCAAAAAGTAATATCAGTCCCCGATTCTCTGATTGCTGCCACATCAATCGTAAGCGGCTACCCCCTGTTGACCTACAATAAAAAGGATTTCGATTTCATTGCGGGCGTTTCTTTTTTTAAATAATTCAGGATTGCCCAAGAGAACGAACACGGAGAAAAAAGAACGTACGAACGCACCAACGACACCCTGAAAACTGATAACCGACAAACCGATAACCGAAAACCGAAAACAGTCCCAGTAAGCAGAACGCGCCACTCATGTACTTATGCACTCATGCACTCATTCACTTTTTTTTAAACCACAAAGACGCAAAGAACTGGAAGGGTTAAACAACAATAGCCTTCCGATTTCATCGGAACACGCGCGGCAGAGCGAACCGAAGTTCCGAGTACTCGGGAGGGATAAGACGCCCCCCTCCTCATCCCGAGCAATCGGGAACGCACGAAAGCATAGGCACAGCCCCCACTCATGAACTCACGTACTGTTGCACTCATGAACTCATGAACTTTTTTTCAACCGCGAAGTCGCAAAGTCGCGAAGAATTTCCCCGGTGGGGAAAAATAACAATAGCTTTCCGATCTTATCGGTATGAGGGTGCAGAACAAGCCGAAGAATAAACCCTGAAAGGGTTACAGCAATTCAGCCCGGGGCAGAGCAATCCGGCTACTGACGGAGAGCGAAACCCCGGGGATAAGACGCACCCCCTTCCTCATCCCGAGCAATCGGGACTCCCGTTGGTCGCCGGCCGCAAACCAAAACCCGTAAAAAGCACCAGCGCCGCCGCGGACGGAAAAGAGTGCAAGTGCCCAGCATCGAGGATCCAGTATCAAACATCTAGTATCCACCATCAAGCATCAAGCATCCAGCATCTAGTATCAAGTATCCAGTATCAAGCATCAAGTTCTAACCACAGAGTTGCACTGAGGAACGCACTGAGTTACACGGAGAAGTTCCAGTCCCAGTGATTAGCCTGCAGGCAAAAAGACGCCAGCTGCCAGTATCAAGCATCGAGAATCAAGCATCAAGTATCCAGCATCAAGCATCAAGCATCAAGCATCAAGCATCGAGTATCAAGCATCGAGTATCAAGCATCGAGTATCAAGAATCAAGTATCAAGCATCTAGCATCAAACATCTAGTATCAAGCATCCAGTTCTAACCACAGAGGAACACGGAGTGAACCACAGAACTTGTCCCGGTTACGGGAGTTACACCGAGAGTGGCCAGTCCCAGTGAACAGCCTGTCCCGATTGCTCGGGATCGCAGTAAACAGTCCCAGTAGGCAGAATGCGCCACTCATGTACTGATGCACTTTCTTCGCACTTATACACTTATTAACCACAGCGTTGAACAGAGAAGAAGCCAGCCGCAACTTGAAACTGCGACCGAAGGGAGTCCCGGTGTTATCGGGAAAACCTGAAACTTGGAACTTACAACCAGCAACCAATGACCAGCCAATGACAATTGAATGACAACCAACGGGAGGCCCGATACAAACCGAAAAGACACGCGACCAACGGGAGTCCCGATACAATCGGGAAAACACGCGACAAACCGACAATCTATCCTGTGAAATTCACGGTGTGCGTATTTCATAGGACTGAAAACTGTTAACTCAAAACTAATAACTGTCTTTTTTCTCCCCACAAAAAGGTTGAATTTGAAAATTATAGTAACTTTGGCGGCTGTTTAAACACGACAGATACATGCTGAGCCTTAAAAAGGCTACAAAAACGAGGAAAGCATAAAAATATAACGGCAAGCAAAAGAATAGCCATTGAAACAACAGCTCACTAGCGTGAGAGAAATGGCAAGACAACATAATACGACAAGTCAGAATTTAGCTATTTTTAAATGTCTGTAGTATTACAGACGAACCAGTATCAGATTGGATGTTTGTATTTTTTTCATTTTCATACAGTATATTGGCACTTATCCTTGCATTGAAAGTGCATGATAAATATGATCCAGCAAGATATTTTTTAATGCTGTGGGGAGCTCAAATAATCATAATCTACTCTCTTTTTCAAAACAATTTTTCTTTCACAGGCTATGGATTAGTCTATATTTCAATTACCTGTCTGATATTTTCTTTTGGAACCTTAGCGGGTCGTTTTTTGGGAGCAAATATTCCTGCGAAAACGCACTCGTATACTTTTAAAAAGAAAAGAGCATTATTTCTCCTTAAAATCTCATTCCTAATCTCCTTAATTAATGTTTTTCAGGGCATTCGTTCTAGTGGCTTTAATATCTTACAGATTTTATCTTTTAATATTCTTTTAGAGTTGAATAATGCGGCTGCAATAGCTCGATATACAGGCTCAAATACGTCTAATCTTTTCACCCAATTGACACTCATCTTTGTATACACAACACCTTTGATTGGAGGCTATTTACTGCCATTGCTGCAGGGGAAACAAAAGTATTGGTGCTATTTTTCTTTGTTGCCTTCTTTACTAATAACTTTAACTCAAGCAGTCAAAATGGGGTTTATCACGAGTATTGTACTCTGGGGGATTGGAGTATTAGTTTCATCATATGCAAACAATAAACGTTTCCTAAAAGTTCGCCCCGCCACAATACTGAAAATTTCAATTTCTATTGTTTCATTTTTTG